>ERZ1643246.32-NODE-32-length-200235-cov-183.728414_pt1 | contig 200235 bp, 191 predicted proteins | sample MGYA00579265_ERZ1643246 | MGnify/ENA primary metagenome ERZ1643246 (study PRJEB29033, sample SAMEA4952261) | chicken gut metagenome | biome: Broiler Chicken; feature: Gastrointestinal Tract; material: Caecum | place: Ireland | collected 2018 | study: Broiler... | reverse complement strand
TCATTGGGCTTTTAGCCCTTGAGCAAACCACCCGTTTGACGGGTGGTTTTGATTATTCCTGCATTTCCGCAGTGCTTCCGGCGCGCCGGATGGTACCTGGGTAAACGAGCAGAAAAGGAGCAATGTAATCGTGAGCGTAAAAAATATATTTATTATTTATGTCGTTCCGATCCTGCTGATCGGCTTTACGATTCTGTCCGTGCGCAAGTACCGGAGAGATAAAAAATTTGCCGATTGGATGAAATCCCCGCGTGATTTTCTTCTTCTATACGTCCCGTTCCTCGCGGCGTGCTGCTGTGGGGTCGCGACAACGGTGATTGACGAATACGCTTTTGCATCAGCGGATGGAAGAAACGTGTTTGTTTGGCTGTCGGTCTTCTTCTTCCTTGCCTTTTTCGCAAGTGCTTCTTTTGTCTTTGGATCAGCGGTCGCCAGAAAAGCCGTGCAGGGAGACCGCGCCGCGCAATTTAAATTGGCCGCAGTCATGGGCCCCATCGCGATTGTCCTGATGCTTGTGTGCATTTTTTTCATTCCGTGAGGTGCGCCATCCTTGCATCCTACTTCCCGCAATATGCGGCTGCACAGCGTATCCTTTCGCTGCTTGCCTTTATTTTACTGATGGTCTTTTGCGTATCGAGCTCTTATAGTTGTATTTCAGCCACAATACGAAAATCAGTTCCGGAAAAGCTTCGGAAAAATGTAAAGACTATCGCAATCGGCATGCCCATTGTAGCGGTTCTCCTTTTGATTTACGTATTTTTGATTCCATGAAGCAGCCTCTCAAGCGTTATCTTTCTGGACTTTGGCCATGTAGGCCATTCTGAATTTCAAAAAAACTCCGCGTCACAGTAGCATTGTGTGCTTGACCTGCAGGGTCTTGCGTCCTTGTCTATCCCTTTACGATTGCACAGCCTCGTGATGCGTCAGTGCCATCACGATTGTTATGCAACCGGCCCCTTCCTGCTTTGGCGGGGAGGGGCCGGTTGCTGTCTTTTGCAATTTTTTCTGACTGGCGCGGTCGTTCAAAATCATCGTGCAACATACTTAAAGGGCAAAAAATCCCATAAATTCTCTAAAAAATTTTCAAAAAATCATGTTGGACGCATAAAAAAGAATGCATTCGCACGGAAAAACGTGTATAATACAATTGTAGTCGTTGGAGTCCAAAGGAGAGAAAACCGGCGCGGGCGTTTTCAGCTGGAAGTGCCGCGCGATTGGGGAAAGGGGGGACCGGCGCATCCTTTTCGGACTCTCAAATCCAAGAACAATCGGAATGGAGGAGAAAGCAAATGAAAATAGGCAGGAGGCTGCTCAGCTTTGTGCTGGCTTTCACGATGGCGTTTTTACTGATCCCCTTCAACGCATTCGCGGCAGACGGTTCCTCGGGTGTAAAAAGGGACATTGTTTTGATGCTGGACGTTTCAAGCAGCATGCGAGGGACCCCCTTTACAACGATGAAGGAGGCGGCGGCAAAATTTTGTCAGCAGCTGCTGGCATCCTCTGGGGATAACCGGGTTGCCCTCGTGGTTTGGGAATCTTCTTATACGGTCTATCCGTTTGAGAGTGACCTTTCCGCAGTCGAACAAACCATTGCGGATATTCGCTTGGGCGGCGGCACAAACACGAGCGAAGCGCTCACCGAAGCGAAAAATTTGATGGATACTTCCGCGCGGGAGGACGCCGTCAAAAATATCATCCTTTTGACCGACGGCATCCCCGAACAAGGAGACGCCACGACACAAGGACCGTATACTTCGTCCGATTCTTTCTATTACCGCTATGCAAACGGCGCCTACAACGTTGCCCAAGAAATTATGAAGGACTATCATCTGTATACGATGGGGTTTTTCCATAACTTGTCGGGGAATTCTTTGGAGTTTGGAAAGCGCTTCTTAGAGGACATTCAAAATTCCGGATACTATGAAGTGACGGATGCGGACGATTTGGAATTTACATTCGGGGAAGTCGCCGAGGACCTCACGCAGGAACAGCTCAAGCAGCTGTATATAAACCAGCACACCGCGTATTACCGCAGCGGCTTTGACCAGGACGTGCAGAAGATCAGCCTGCCGGTAGAGGGCAGCACACAGCGGCAGAATACGAACACGCTGCTCGGCAATATCGTGCTCGACGCGGCGGAAGACAAGGTCAGCACGAACTATAACGTTGCGTCCGTCATCACCGATGCGCTCAATATGAATTTCGATTTCGTCGACGGTGCGGTGTCCAATTACGAGCTCATTTTAGCGGACATCGTGACGAGCTCGTATTATCAGGATATCGTCAAAGAGGCGAGCACGGCGGCTTTGCAGGATGATACCGTGCTGCTGTTAAAAGATCTCTCGAATTACGCCGCCGACCATGCGGATGCGCTCGCGCAGAAGGCAAACGTATCGCTCGAAACGTACCGGCAGGAGTGGCAGACGCTGACCCAGGCGCTCGACCAGCTGAAAGTCACCGAGGACCCGGACACCTTTGCCGAGCTGTACGGGAAGTGTTCCGTCGTCGTCGATAAATATGTGAAAGCCGAGGACCAGAAGAATTTCCTCGATACGCTCAACGGCAAGGCGGGCTATCGGGGCGACGCGATCAGTTCATTGCTTGGCGCGGCGCTCGACACCGCCTCCGAAATGGTCACATACTATGCGTGCTACGACGCCTACTGCACGGCGTCCGATACATTTAAAGATGTCCTCGTGCTGATTATGTATTACGCGGGCACCGCGGCGCAGACGGATTCGAACGGCAACCCCGTCTTCATCGGCGGATGGGATGAGGTGTATTTTAAGGAGTCTCTCTCCGCCGCAGCGCAGAACTTTTTGGTCAACGCGAGCGATGAGGCAACGAGCGCGCAGCAGATCGCGGCAAGATTTGCAAAAGCCGGCGCCGAAAACCTCGCCTCCTCGTTTGCGGAGACCGGTATCGACCTCTTATTGGGTCAGATCCCGATCGTCAAAGAGCTCAATGCCCTGCGCAAAGCCGCGGGCCTGACGGCGGCCGGTACCATGTTCCTCGTCGACTGCGCGACGAAGATCGACGACCGCGCATATGCGGCCTCGATGATCTACCATCTGTATTTCCTCGCAAACTGCGCGGTGCAGGCCGCGGACGATTACGGCGCCCGGCTTTCGCGCGCGGAGGGTACGGACGATGCGTTTTTGGAGGCGTGCCGCTTCGATGAGGCCGTGCGCGTTTGGCGGTGCAGCGCCTTGATGCTGTGCGATTTCGGCATCACGTTTGAGGAATTCTGCCTGCAGGACGCGCAGAAGCATTTGCGCCCGTGGACGAACCAGGCGATGGAGGACGCGAGCTGGTATTCGACGGCGATTTCGATCACGTCGTTTGAAAAGGAGCGGATTTCGAATATCCATTGCCACGACGTCAACCTTTCGTACAACCCGGACTCGAACACGGTCGACCTGGGGCCCAACGCGCAGGTCGTCACGATTGCCTGCCCGGTCTCGGTCACGGTGACGGACGACACGGGGAAACAGATCGCGTTCCTGGCGGACGGCGAGCAGACGATTGCGGCGGGCTATGAACCGTATTTCCATGTATTGGAAACCGCGCGCGGCAGCCGCGACTACATGAAGATTTGCTATATCCCGGATGATTGGAACGTCTCCTTTACGGGTACGGACGACGGCACGATGTACGTGCTGCGCGCGTCGGTCGTCGACGGCGGCATCCAAAACGCAGTCGAAAGCCCGGCCATCCAGGTCTTTGAAGGGACCCGCGGTCATCTTTCGGAGGACGATGAAAACCCGGTCGTGATCGACGAGCCCGGCGATGCGGGGCTTTTGACCCAGGTCACCCTCCAAAACGGCCGCACGGTCACGATTTCTTCCCCCGACGACGTGATTGAAATCCCGCAGTCGAGCACGTTCGAGGTGCGCTTCCAGAGCGCGAAATCCATTCCCACCTTCGCCCTGACCGCCGGCAACGGCAAGTCCATCGCGACGGATACGGTTTCTGCGTGGAATCCCGAAACGCGCGAGGGCACGTACACGCTCTACGGCCTTGGCGCACCGGGCACCGTAAACGACATGACCGGCATCTATGTCAACGGCGTGAAGCTCTTCTCGATGAAAGTTGTCCCGCGGCCGTTAACAAGCGACACGACGGTCGATTTTGCGATGCAGGTTGGGCAAACGTATCAGTTCTGGGTTAAGCCCGACGACCCATCTGCGAGCTATACGTTTAATACCGCGAACGGCGACATGCTCCAGACTGCGATTGTCAAGGACGCTTATCCGGACGAACAGGGCCGCTACCTCTGCCGCTTGACGGTCACAGGCCGCGGCGACACGGTCGGCGTTTATTGCTCAATCGACGGGAACACGTACAAGCTCTTTACGGTCAATTGCCAATAAAACATCCGAGGACCATAGAAAAACCGGCCCCTTCCTGCCATCCGCGGGGAGGGGCCGGTTTCCGTTTGCTGGCGCGGAAGATACGGGAGAAGGTTCACGATTGTCTATTTTTGTGTGCAATTTCAAGAAAATTTGCAAAAAACGCTTGAGAATGAACCTGGGTTCCCGCACGGCTCTACATCGTTTGAGGTCGCGGTGCTGCTGCTCGGCATGGCGGTCGCGTTTTTCGTCTCCGTCGCCGCAATCCGCGGGCTCATGAAGTTCATGCAGAAGCACGACTTTAAGCCCTTCGGCTGGTACCGCATCGCGCTGGGGGCTTTGGTGCTCGTGCTCTTTTTCTGCAATGTCTTGAAACTTTAACCGTTTGCATCATTCGAAAAGGCCGCTGCGAAACGAAAGGTTTTGCAACGGCTTTTTTTGTGCGGAAGATACAACTTTGATGCATTTGTGTGATACAAAATAAGACAGGTACCTTGCGCACCCGGTGAATCCATGGTAGAATGTAGAATATTTAAAGGAAGCGAATGAATACATATGCATAAGGAGGGAACCATGCATGAAGACAAAGCGTGGCATTCTCGGCCTGTTCCTCGCGCTGTGCGTCGTGTGGAGCATGCTGCCGCTCGGCGCGTTTGCGGCGGATGAGAATGCGGACGATGGAAAGACGCATATCTCCGCGATAGCAGATCTGCTGGCCATCAATGATAATTTGGACGGACACTACGTTCTGGACGGGGATATCGATTTGACAGATTGCCTAGATGGAGGTTCTTGGACGCCGATCGGCACGTCACAAGACCCCTTCACCGGTACGTTTGACGGGCAGGGCCACAGCATCACGGGGCTAACGATCAATGACACTGACTTTGAAAATCAGGGCCTCTTTGGGTATGTCGGTTCTGACGGCACCGTGCGAAACCTGACGGTTTCCGGCACGGTCAGCGTCAGCGTCGACAGTGGCGACAGCGTCTCTGTCGGCGGTGTGGTCGGATATAATAATGGCGGCACCGTCACAAACTGCCACAACACCGTCGAGATCAGCGGCAGCAGCAGCGGCGACAACGGCGACAGCATCTTTGTCGGCGGCGTGGTGGGATATAACTCCAGCGGCACCATCACAAACTGTTCCAACACCAGTACGGTCAGCGGCGACGGCAGCAAAGGCGACAACATCTATGTCGGCGGTGTGGTGGGATATAACTCCAGCGGCACCGTCACAAACTGTTCCAATACCGGTACGGTCAGCGGCGGCGGCAGCGTCAGCGGCAACACCAATGTCGGCGGCGTGGTCGGATTTAGCATAGGCGGCACCGTCACAAACTGCTATAATACCGGCGAGGTCAGCAGCGACGTTGGCTCTTCCGGCGGCGTGGTCGGATGTAATGTTGCCGGCACCGTCGAAAACTGCTATAACACCGGCGAAGTCAGCGACGATGGCTCTTCCGGCGGCGTGGTCGGATTTAGCGGCGGCATCGTCGAAAACTGCTATAACACCGGCACGGTCAGTGGCGCCAGCAACGCCGATATCGGCGGCGTGGTGGGACAGAATGTCAGCGGCACCGTCGAAAACTGCTGCTACTTAGAAGGTACGGCAGACAAAGGCGTTGGCGACGGCTCGTACACGGGCAATGGCGTCAAGTCCCTTTCCACAGAGGAATTTTCCAATAAAGGTAATTTCACAGATTGGGACTTCACCTCCACCTGGGAAATGAGCGAGCTGCTGGGCCGCCCCATTCTCCAAAGCAACCGGGAGGGCGGCAGCGGCACGCTGGCGTCGCCCTATGAAATTCCGGATTTGGCGACGCTCGAACGCGCCCGGGATTTGATCAATGATAACACAACCGCCGCTACTTACCGAGGTGCCAGCTACGTGCTGACGGATGATATTGACATGTCGGGGGAAGTACGGCAAGGACAAGAATTCTTGGGAGCCGATCGGCACGTCACGAGCCCCCTTCACCGGTACGTTTGATGGGAAGGACCACAAGATCACGGGGCTGTATATCAATAATGCTGACTCTGACAATCAGGGCCTGTTTGGCTATATGAGCGGCACAAACAGTGCCGTGCGAAACTTGACGGTTTCCGGCACGGTCAGCGTCAGCGGAAGCTCGTATATTGGCGGTGTAGTCGGACGGAATAATGGCGGCACCATCGAAAACTGCCACAACACCGCCACGGTCAGTGAGAGCGGCAGCGGCAATGACATCCGTATTGGCGGCGTGGTCGGATGGAATGACAAAGGCACCGTCAAAAACTGCTCCAACACCGGCAAGGTCAGCGGCGAGGGCTCTGTCGGTGGTGTGGTCGGAGAGAATAGTGGGATCGGCACCGTCGCAAACTGCTATAACACCGGCGAGGTCAGCGGCGATGACAACCCTGCCGGCGGCGTGGTTGGGGAGAATGGCGGCACCGTCGAAAACTGCTCCAACACCGGCAAGGTCAGCGGTACCGGCGGCATGCAAGCCCCTGCCGGCGGCGTGGTTGGACAGAACCGCGGCACTGTTGAAAACTGCTACAATACCGGCGAGGTCAGCGGCAGCGGCAGCGGCGGCTCTGCCGGCGGCGTGGTCGGATGGAATAGTGGGAGCGGCACCATCACAAACTGCTATAACACCGGTAGCGTTAGTGGAAGCTGGTATATCGGCGGCGTGGTCGGAAATAATTTTGGCGGCGTCACAAACTGCTATAACACCGGTAGCGTTAGTGGAAGCTGGTATATCGGCGGCGTGGTCGGAAATAATTTTGGCGGCGTCACAAACTGCTATAACACCGGTAGCGTTAGCGGAAGCTCGTTGATCGGCGGCGTGGTTGGATGGAATAACGACGGCACCGTCGCAAACTGCTACTACGAAAAAGGCAAAGCCGGTTTTGGCATCGGAGGTCCGACAGCTAGCAACACTGGCGCAGAGTCCAAAACTTCCACCCAGTTTGCCTCCGGCGAAGTGGCCTGGCTGCTGCAAGATGGACAAGATAGCGACATCTGGGGGCAGACGCTGACAGGCGAAACACCAGACCGATATCCCGTTTTAAAAGTTTTTGACGCTGACGCGCCGCGGGTTTATCGGGTGACCTTTGCGGGCGCAGAGGATGTGTCCGATCAGTATGTCAATGAGAATTGCAAGGTAAGCAAACCGACCGCCCCCACCAAAACGGGCTATGCTTTCAAAGGCTGGTACAGCGACGCGAGCTTGAGCACGGCATGGGACTTTGACACCGATGTGGTCACCTCAGACCTCACGCTCACGGCGTCCTGGAGGCAGCTTTCCTCGGATGCGAGCGTGACCTCTGTGACCGTGAAGGATACTTCAGGCAAAATCAGCGGTACGGAAATTACCGTCACCCTGCCCGCCGGTTCTTCTCTGCCGACGGATGCGGATGAGATTACGATTGAAGTGGCGGCGGGCGCGAACGTTACCAGTGGGCCTACAATGGAAAATGACGGCGCGACGTGGACCTTCACCGTGACCGCCGAGGACGGCACAACGGAGGTAACGTATACCATCCATATTACCGTCGAACAGCCCGAGCCCACGCCCGAGCCCGAACCTGAGCCTGACCCCGAGACGCCCGTCACCCCGCCGGCACCGCCCTCCGGCGGCGGCTCCTCGAACCCGACGTACCGGCCGGACATCGGTACGACCGAGAACGGCGAGGTGGACGTCTCCACGACCCGCCCGCACGCGGGCGACACGGTCACCGTCACGCCGAAGCCCGACGACGGTTACGACGTCCAGACGGTCACCGTCACGGACGAGGACGGCGAGACGGTCCCGGTAACGAAAAACGAGGACGGCTCGTTTACGTTTACGCAGCCCGCAGGCGAGGTCACGATCGACGTCGCGTTTACGCCGCACGTCTCCTCGTCCATCGAGATTCAAAACGGCGCCTCGGTCGCGATTGCGTCGCCGGACGACGTGATCGAGATTCCGCAGTCGAGCACGTTCACGGTCCATTTCACGAGTGAGAAGCCGCTTTCTGACTTCGCGTTCCTGGCCGGCAACGGCAAATCCATCGCGACGGACACGGTCGCCGCGTGGAATCCTGAGACAAAACAGGGCACCTACACGCTCTACGGCCTCGGCGCGCCGGGCACCGCGAACGACACGACCGGCATCTACGTAAACGGCGTCAAACTCTTCACGATGCGGGTCGTCCCGCGGCCGTTAACGAGCGACACGACGGTCGATTTTGCGATGTCCGTCGGCCAGACGTATCAGTTCTGGGTTAAGCCCGACGATCCGTCTGCGAGCTATACGTTTAATACGGCGAACGGCGACATGCTCCAGACTGCGATTGTAAAGGGCGCTTACCCGGACGAACAGGGCCGCTACCTTTGCCGCCTGACGGTCACGGGCCGCGGCGACACGGTCGGCGTTTATTGCTCAATCGACGGGAACACGTACAAGCTCTTTACGGTCAATTGCCAATAAAACATCCGAGAACCATAGAAAAACCGGCCCCTTCCTGCCATGCGCGGGAAGGGGCCGGTTTTTATTTTTATTTCTCACTTTCGCCCGCCGGCCAGCAAAAAACAACAGCTCTTTTTCAGGGTTCCTGCTTTCACGGGGCTAGCCTTCGGTTTGGCACACGGCAGAAGGCGGGCGGTGCGCTCAGCGGGAGGATGCGGGGCCTTCCAAGCGGTCCGCAATCGCGCCCCAGGTTTCTTTCGTCAGAAAACTTTCTTCGGCCATCGCCTCCATTTCCTGAAAGCGGGCCCACGGAATACTGAAGGAGAGCAGCTCGCCGCGAATGTACTTTCTCGCGGATGGATCCGTCAGCCCAATATAGCACTTCTGATTTGTATTTTCCGCCGAGAATGGAAACAGGATAGACTGCGCACATCCGGCGCCAAACGTCACAGCGGTGTTGTCTGAGCGCCCGCTGTCAAAGTTTGAGAGGGTCACAAGGCCGGAAAGTTGGTCGGCATTTACCAAAAAGATAACGCCATCTAAGGGTTCTTTGGGTTCCGCCTCCACATTGCAAAGCGGTGTCAAGACAAGATAATGGTCCGTTCGATATTCCGGCATCGCGTTTATGTAGTCCAGTGCCAACGCGGGGCTTCTTTTATAAAATTCGCCTTTCTTTGGCCCCTTTCCACCGACCGACAGGAAGTATTCGATGACGCCCGTTTGAAACGGTTCAATCCCTGTCCCCGCGCGGCCGCCTTTGCACACGACGGTTTTATCGGAAAATGCCGCCGTGATCCCTTTCGTCGCGGAAGCGTGCAGCATGGAAACGACACAGCCCCATTTGCCTTCCTGGAACTGCGTCGCATTTTCCGGGCATTGGGTTGTGCGGTAAACCGCAACCGGATGGCTGCGGAGCTTGAGCAGCGAAGCGATTTTACTTTCCATTTTGATTTTTCCTCCTCATCGGGCGCATAGCGGCCTTGTTTGCGCAGTTTTTGGCTTCCGATTTGCCAATCTGCCCGGCCGCGCCTTGTATCGTTTCTAAGACACAAGCTTCTGGCAGGGCGTTTGCGAAACGGCGGGGGACTATGCGCTTCTTTTGTGTTGCGGTGCATGTGCTTTTTATCTTATCGAAAGGGCTTTGCTTTGTCAATCGACGCTTTGCAATCTTATTTTATGTGGGCGGCGGCCAAACCGAAGAATCCCTCGTTTCCAGAGAATTTGATTCCCACAGCCGCTGCGCCATATGGTATAATGGCAGCAAGCGAATGTGAAAAATCCATCGGCAAAAAGGGTACATGTGCCGGACGATTCCAGGGCAGGGACGCTTTTGTGCCGTCGGGAGGTTTGGAAGATGATTTTGCATACGGTATATGGCTTACTTTTGCCGCTTCTGGGGACGGTCCTCGGCTCGGCCTGCGTGTTCGGCATGAAGCAGGCGCTCAGTGACCGGCTGCAGCGGGCATTGACCGGGTTCGCCTCGGGGGTGATGGTGGCCGCGTCCATTTGGAGTTTGCTCATGCCTGCGCTCGAGGAGGCAGCAGGGCTGGGTGTCTGGTCGTTTTTGCCCGTGGCGCTCGGCTTTTGGATCGGCATCCTCTTCCTTTTGGCGATGGACCATTTCGTGCCGCATCTGCACCAAAAAAGCGAGCAAGCCGAAGGCCCCCAAAGCAAGCTGCCGCGCACAACCATGATGGTACTCGCCGTGACGCTGCACAACATCCCGGAAGGTATGGCCGTGGGCGTGGTTTATGCAGGCGTGCTGTCCGGCAGTACGGAAATGACCGGTATGGGCGCGCTGGCACTTTCCGTGGGGATTGCCATTCAGAATTTCCCGGAAGGCGCGATCGTTTCCATGCCGCTGCGCGCGGAAGGTATGCGCAAGGCCAGAGCCTTTTGGAACGGTGCCCTTTCCGGGGTGGTGGAGCCGGCTGCCGCGCTGGTCACGCTGCTCGCGGCGGAACTGCTCGCGCCGGCGCTCCCCGTTTTGCTCAGCTTCGCGGCCGGCGCCATGCTCTATGTGGTCGTGGAGGAACTGATTCCCGAAATGTCGCAGGGGAGCCATTCGAACGTCGGGGTCCTTTCCTTCGCGGTGGGCTTTTCCCTGATGATGATCCTGGACGTCGCATTGGGCTGATTGTTTTCGAGAACTCCCATGGCATCCTTTGCCGTCCGTCTGCCCGCCGACCGCAGCTTTTGCACGAGGCGCGTCCGCGGTGTTTCGGTGCGCGTCATGCGCCGTCCCCTCCTTTGCCGGCTTGCGCGCGTGCGTCCCGCAGCACCTTGGCGATGTCTTCGACAATGACCATGCCCTTTTCCTCCAACCCTTTGGGCAGGAAATTGTACTGCCGGTTTACTGCAATATACCGCGCGTGGGGGAACGCAAGCGTCAAATGCCAAAACGGTTCCTGAATGAACATGGGGGTCAGGCGGCCGACGCCCAATTCGAAAAACAGCACCTTTTTCTCTTTGTGCGACAGCACATAGCGGGAAATCTTCTCGTATTGCGCCTCGTATTTTTTGCCCTGCAAAAAGTTCCCGTATCCCCGCACCCACGGGAACGCCTCCCCGCCGCAGTGCGGGCAGCGGGGGATCATGCCTGTTGGAACCGCCGTGCGCGGCCCCATGGCCCGCACCATTTCCGCGACCGGCTGTACGGCGTCCCACGTGTCGTCGGTACAGCATGCCGCGCACTGGAAGAAGCGGTGGTCCCCCTGGATTTCCGCCACTTTCTCTTCTGGGTACAGTTTGACAAACTGCGTGTCCTGGTTTGTGGTCAGGATAAAGAAATCCTTCCCCTGCAGGAGCGCCTGAAAATCGATATAGGGCGCGCGCAGGGGCGCCGTCTGCGTCGTATGGAGAAAGGTGGCGAGGTATCCCCAGAATTCTTCCCGCGTGTCCCAGTGGTGCATCATGCCGTCGAAAGCACCCTTGAAATGATATTTCTCCGCGTATTTCCCGAAATATTTTCGATAGGACGCGTTGTTCGCATAGTAGAAATCACCGCCCCCGGCGGCAGACAGCCCCGAGGCGCCGCCTACAACGACGCAGTCGGCTTCCCGGATTTCCCGGACCAGACGCGCGATCTGCTCCGGGTAGGGCAGAGGCGGCTTGTCCGTGCGCACATACGGCGTGCCGCCCGCGGCGTAAATGCCGGCATATTGGGAGTAAACCCGCTGCGTCTGCATGACCAGCTCTTCATAGAAATGCATACCGATCCGCCTTTCTTGTGGATGTTATTTTTTGTTTTACATCCGTCCCATCTTACCACCCGGCGGGACGTCTGTCAATAGGGCGTTATTCTATTTTTTACATCCAGTCCACCTGCGCCAAAACGCCGCTTCGGATTCCACAAAATACGAAAAGAAATTTTAAAATACGGAAAATTTTTATGCAGAAGCGATTGACAAATCCTGCGGTGCCCTGTATCCTATTCCTTGAAGGCTGGAAGAATACGCCAGTCACTTGTGAAAATTTAGGAGGGATTTAGGAATGGTCAAAAAACGGATTCTCACCATTTTGCTGTGTGTGGTCATCGTGAGTGCGGCCTGCTGGTTGCAGCCGGCTTTTCAAGCGCAGGCGTCGGATACCTGGCTGGCGCGCGGCGACGGCGTTGAATATACACTGACGCAGGAAGCGGACGGCGTTTCCGTCTCCACCTTTTCCGACCCGCTCCCCGGCACCCTGCGCGGCGCGTGCTATTATGACCGGTACTTGTATGCGCTGACACAACAGGACGGCGCTTTGTTCTTTTCGGCCTGCTTCTGCCTGACCCATACCATCCGGACCGTTTCTTTGACCGATGCGTTTCAGGCGCCGCAGCCCGGCGATGCGTTCGATTTTGCGCTCCATGCGGACAACGTTTTTACCTATACAACCGCCGGCGGGGAGACGGTTGCTTTCCGGTATTTTTCGGGGCAGGCAACGCCGGCGGAGACTTGGAGTGAGGAAGTCCTTGGCGCTGCCGCCGTGCCCGAAGACCAGGGACCGCCGGAAGGCTTCGCTTCCTCGGCGGTGGAGCCGCAGAACCCGGACCGCGGTTACTTCTATTTTCCAGAACCGGTCAGTGTCGCCGGCGCGAAGGTGCGCTATTTCCGGGAAAGCGGCGGCCAGGTCGCAGGTGCGGAGCTTGCCGTCTACACTGCGGAAGGCGTGCAGATGCAGACTGGCGCCGTTGCGACCGGCTGCTACCTGGTCGAAAAGCGCGATGGGGAAGTGTACGCCTACTGCGTCGCGGTCGTGATGGGGGACCTCCTCGGCAGCGGCGCCCCGGATGAGGCGTCTTACGAGCGGCTGCATGCGTACCTGCTCAGCGAGGACGATTCCCTGCTTTCTCCGCTCGCCCGCCTGGCCGCCGACATGAACGGCGATGGCACGCTGACCGTCGCGGACCTGCTCCTCCTCCGGCGTGCGATCGCATAAGCGCGGGAAATGTGATGTTAATTTTATTTTTACATCCATATTGACAAGACGCCGCACACATGGTAAGATGAAAGAAACGAAACCGCTAAAATAAAGGAGGCTTTCTATATGAAATATGTCATTGTTGGCGGAAATACCGGCGGCGCCGGTGCGGCGGCCCGTTTAAGAAGGCTCGATGAACAGGCAGAGATCGTACTGCTGGAAAAGGGCCCGTATCTGTCGTATTCCAACTGCAGCCTGCCGTACCGCTTCAGCGAGACGGTGGACCAAACGGAAAAACTGGTCCTCAATACGCCGCAGTCGCTGCATGCGACGTACGATATCGACGCCAGGGCCTGCCACGAGGCCCTCTCGATCGACCGTGAAAAGAAAACCGTCCGCGTCAAAGACCTCGCCGGCGGCCGCGAATACGAGGAACCGTACGATAAATTGGTCCTGTCGCCGGGCGCCAACGCGGTGATCCCGAAGATTCAGGGCATCGAAGGCGCCAACCTGTTTACCGTCAAAACCGTCGGGGACGTCCACAGCCTTTACACCTTCCTGAAAGACCAGGACGCAAAGCGCGTGTCCATCATCGGCGGCGGGTTTATCGGCGTCGAGGTAGCCGTCAATCTGCGGGAAGCAGGCTATGGCGTGGCGCTCGTGGAGGCGATGCCGCAGATTTTGCGGACGTACGATCTGGATATGGTGCAGATCCTGCAAAAGGAAATGCTCGACCAGGGCGTAAATTTGATCGTCGGCGATTCGGTCGTCGCGTTCGAGCAGTCGAATCTAAAGCTGCAGTCCGGCAAGACGGTCGAGGGCGACGCCGTCGTGATGGCGGTGGGCGTCCGGCCGGACACCGCGCTGGCAGCGCAGGCGGGCCTTCAGATGAATCCGCGCGGCGCGATTTTGGTGGACGCGAACTACTGCACGAGCGACCCGGACATCTACGCGGTGGGCGACGCGATTGAGGTCTTCAACGCGTTAACGCACAAGCCGATGATGCTCCAGCTGGCCGGCCCCGCGCAGAAGCAGGCCCGCCAGGCCGCGGACCATCTCTGCGGCCGCCCGGTGCGCAACACGGGCTTTATCGGTTCGAGCTGCATCAAGGTGTTCTCCTATAACGCGGCGAGCACCGGCCTGACCGCCGCGCAGTGCGAACAGGCAGGCATCCCGTACGACTTCGCCTACGTGCTGCCGAAGGACATCGTCAGCCTCATGCCCGGCACCTGCCCGCTGCATTATAAGCTGATCTTTGAAGTCCCCACCGGCAAGGTCTTAGGCGCCCAGGCCATCTCCAAGGGCGACGCCGTCAAACGCATCGACGTCGCGGCGACGCTCCTCAAATTCGGCGGCACGGTCGACGATTTGCGGGATCTGGAGCTCTGCTATGCGCCGCCGTTCTCGACGCCGAAGGATGTCGGAAACTATGCGGGCCTTGTGGCCGGCAATCTGCTGCAGCGCGCGTACCGCCAGGTTCCCGTCAGCGCCGTGCGCGGCTTGGTGGAATCCGGCGCCTATATTCTCGACGTCCGCCCGGCGGCCATGTATGAGAAAGGCCACGTAAAGACCGCTGTCAACATCCCGATGGCGCAGCTGCGCAGCCGGTTAGACGAAATCCCGCGCGACCGGCCCGTCTATGTGCAGTGCCAGATCGGCCAGACCAGCTACAACGCGGTGATGGCTCTGCAGGGCAACGGCTTTACGAACGTCTATAACGTCTCCGGCGGCTTCCTCGGCATCTGCTACCACGAATATTTTAACGACGTCACGCAGCACCGCGAGCCGATCGTTACAAATTACCTCTTCTAATCCATGCATACCGTCTTTCGTCCGAATCCCGCCCTGCGCGCCGTCCTTTCCCAGTGCCGGGACTCCCTGTCCTTAAAATCCTGAAAACGCTTGTTTCCCAAACGCCCACCCTGTTTCCTGCAGGGCGGGCGTTTTTTGGTTTGCCGGTCCGTAACAAAGTCCGAAAAATGCGGAACTCAAAAAATCTCGCTTTTTCTACAAATTTTTAAAAGAAATTTGATGAAATAGGTTGACTTTCTACGCAGGAGGAGTAAACTATAAGTAGGTAAAAAATAGAAGCGTTTGCCGGCAATCGAACCTGCTTGTTCAATTTGGAAGTCTCCGCAGAACGCGGCGGTAAATCCATGTTTCCTTTTAACATTGGTTCCCATAAGGAGGGAAGTTCCCATGTGGCTTAAACTCTTTGCCTTCCATCTCCACACGATGCTGCGCAAGAAATCGTTTTTCTTCGCAGTGCTCATCACAATGGCGATTACGGGAATCTTTTTATTTCAAATCATGATTCCTATGATTGGATACGACAGGAATGTGATTCCTTCTGCTTGGTATCTGTGGAACACAAACGCGATCATAGATTATACAGGCACCAATTTGGGTATGAACTATTCTCTGTGGACGGGACTATTTGGCCTTTTGCTCATGCCGTTTTTGGCGCCGCTCGCCTATGCAGACAGTGCCTATGACCAAATGAAAAGTTCAGCGCTTCCGGAAATCATGATTCGTTCCTCGCGCGGCGCCTATTATTCGATGGGGGCCTTGGTGACGTTTCTCGGCGCTTTCCTCATTTGTCTGATTCCCTATGTGGCTGAACAAATCATCTTAGCCGTTTTGTGTGCGGGTGCGCCCCTGCAAAACGTCGGCGGCATGACTCCTTTAAGAGATAACTGGGGGTATCTATCTGACGTCTTGAGCATCTTCTGGGGCTTTCAGGCGAATCATCCGTATCTTTATAATCTGCTGCTCAGTTGTGTGCAGGCGGCCTTAGGCGGCTCCTTCGCGGTGCTCGTTTACGCGCTGTCCCTTTATTTTCATCGGAATCGCTTCCTCGTCTTGACATTGCCGGGCATTTTCCTGTGGATTGTCTTTGAGTATATCGGGGAGTATTTCTTTTCGACGCTGCAGCCGCCGGGAATTGTCGCCCAAATTGGTCCGGGAAGTAGCTATAACATGGTGGGCTGCTTTTTCTATTTTGTCATTTTCCTTGCGGCCGGCATCCTTTTACTCTTCGGCAAATGCAAAAAGGCAAGGGATGTGTTGGCATGAGACGGAAAACGATCGGCCGCTTCCTTTTGCGCAGCCTCCTTTCGATCATCGCGTTCGCAATCTCGATTGTCAATGCGCTGCAAATGGAGAACGGGAACCTCGCGGCCTTTTTTCTAAACCTTTTCGGCAGCATCCCGCCTGCGCTCGGGGATAGCAGCATGGTGTTTGTGCTGTTGTTTTTGAATATCCCGTGGATTCTGATGCTCTACCTGTTTGCGCCGCTGTTTTTGCAGGACTTTTCCGTCCAGTACGTCTACGTCTTCACGCGCGTGGGCAGCAAAGGCCGCTGGCTCTGGCAGAAGACGGCGCGGCTGTTTTTGCAGGTCTGTGTCTCGTGGGGCATGGTGTTCCTGCTGTGCGGACTCATCGGCGCGGCGTGCGGGTTTTCGCCCGCGGGCAGCCCGGCGCTGTACCTGGAACTCTTCGCGTTGGAGGTGCTCGGCGTCTTTACGCTCTCGTTTGCGCAGAACCTGCTCTCGTTAAAGCTCGGCCTCACGCAGTCGTTCGTGCTGGCCGTCTGCGTCTACGCGGGCGCGCTGCTGCTCTCCGCCGCGCTGTACACCCAGCCCGTGTTTTCCGGGTATCTCATGCCGCTTTTGCCGACGGCCGGGCAGATGGCCCTGTGGCATCCGGACTTGGCGGTTTCGGACGCGCTGCGTGCGCAGTTTTTCGACGGCGCCGCCGGCTTTTTCGTCTGGAAAAGCCTTCTCGTCGAAATCCTTTACTGCGCCGCCCTGTTTTTGGGAAGCGCGCTCTATTTCCGGAAAGCGGACTTAATCCAATTTATAAAGGAGGAAACCTGAATGCTCGCGGTCGAAGTGCGCGACTATACAAAGGTCTTAAAAAAGCGCGAAATTTTAAAGCATATCAACCTCCAGCTCGAGGAGGGCGGCATTTACGGCCTTTATGGCCACAACGGCTCCGGCAAATCGATGCTCATGCGCGCGATCGCCGGCCTGATGCTGCCCACCAGCGGCAGCGTGTTCGTCTTCGGCAAAGAGGTCGGCCGCGACGTGACGTTCCCGCCGGATATGGGGCTGATCATCGAAAACGTCGGTTTCTGGCCCCACTACACGGGCTTTGAAAACCTGCAGGCGCTGGCGTCCATCCGCCGCAAGATCGGCCCGCAGGAAATCCGTGCGGCCATCACCCGCGTCGGCCTCGACCCCGACGACCCGCGGCCGTACCGCAAGTATTCGCTCGGCATGAAGCAGCGCCTCGGCATCGCGCAGGCCGTGATGGAATCGCCGCGGCTTTTGATGCTCGACGAGCCGACAAACGCCCTCGACGAGGACGGCATCGCGCTCGTGCGGCAGATCGTGCGCGAGGAAAACGCGCGCGGCGCGACGGTGCTGCTCGCAAGCCATTTGAAAGAGGACCTCACCACGCTTTGCAGCCGTTTCTTCCGCATGCGGGACGGCCTTTTGAAAGAGGAGGCGCTTTTATGAAACGCCGGTGGTATTTTCTCCCGCTCGCCATTCTGCTCGTCTGCGTTGTGGCGGCCTTCGCCGTGCGCGGCACCTACACGGATATTTCCGGCGACATCGATTCCTGTACATACGCCGCGAGCTACGACTTCACGAAAGCCGTCGAAACGCTCGGCGAGTCGGACTTTTCGAAAGTCCCGCAGGCGCTGTATGACGGCGCCGACATCGTCGTCGAGGGCACGTGCACGGGCCGCAGCATCACGCCGAATGCGTGGTTCGAGTCGTTTTCCGTCGAAAAGGTCCACAAAGGGGACGCGTCCCTTTCCGGTCAGACACTGCAGATTTTAGAGGAGCTTACGTTGTTTGTGAATGTGAAAAATATCAATACGATGATGAGCGCCTATCTGCCGCTGCAGGAGGGGGAGCGGTACCTGCTGCTTTTAAAGAAGGTGGAATTTTTGCCCGAACGGCATTTGACCGCGTTTCAGGAAAGCCAGTATTACCCCTACACGGAGAGTGCGCTGGCGGCATTGCACATCACGCCGGAAAGGCAAGAGAAGACGTTTGACATTTCCGCCAGGTGGAAGCTCGGGGACTTTGCGGGCTGCGACGTGCCCGCCGGCAACGCCACCGTCCTCGAACAGTACGAAGGGGTCCGCAGCGCACTGTTTTCGATGTGCGGCGTGACCGTATGAAACCGGACGCTGGCCTTGGCGCGCTGCGCTGCGTTTTAAAACCGCATTTTACGGCTGCACCATTTGCGGTGCGGCCGTTTTTTTATCGGGGCCTTTCCCGGTGCGTGCGCGTTTATAGGATGGGCTCAATGACAGCCCGGAAATAGCGGTCCAACGCTTCCGGCGTCTGCGACCGGTGCCCCTGCACCCACCACAAGACCATCTCGACGAAGCTCCCGGAAATATGGTGGATTAAAAAGTCCTGCGGGACATCCGCGTTCCATTTCCTGGGCTGGTGTTCCAGCTGCGACCGCACAAGGCCGTTGAGGCTGTCCCGGAAATAGCGCAGGAACAGCTCGCTGCTTTCGCTTGTAAGCAGGTCGATTAGATTCTGGTTTTCCTGTAAATGCTGCAGCAAATGGCAGAATACGGATTCCGGGGCGTTTTGCGCGGAATACAGCCCGTGTGTGTGCGTGCAGTCCAGGGCGCTGCGGAGAATATGCCCGAACAGTTCTTCGCACAGGGCCTTGAGCAGATCGTCCTTGGCGCCAAAGTGCGCGTAAAAGGTGGTCCGCCCGACGTTGGCGGCGTCGATGATTTCCTGCACGGTAATCTTGCTGTAGCGCTTCTTTGCCAGAAGGGCGCTGAACGCCGTAAAGATGGCTTCCCGTGTCTTTTGCTGCCGTCTGTCCATTGCTTTCTATGCCTCCCGTACAATTTTTCGCAAATGTTCGATAGGAAACACGCCGGCGTAAAAATCCCTTGCGCTTTCCTGTGGGTCTGCTACAATCGATATAGAACAAAATGTTCGCTATAAAATGAATTGTACGGGAAATGCGGGCGTTTGTCAAGCAGGCATCGGAGCGCAGGACCGTACAGATTGGAGGACGGCATGCTCAAACGAATCAATGATTTTCTGGCGGGACTTCCCATGACGATGGTGTCCGGGGCGTTTTTGCTGCTCGATTTGATTCCCCATCTTTCCGAGACGTTTGGCGGTGCGCCGGTGCGGTTTCCGTTTCTTCCGTTTGACTCTGCGTGGGTGACGGTCCTCATCAGCGGCATTCCGCTTTTGTATCTGGCCATTTGGAGAATCGTTCACAATCCCGGCATCAGCAAAATTTCTTCGGCGCTGCTGATCTGCATCGCAATGTTTGCGGCGATTGCGATCGGCGATCTGTTCGCGGCCGGGGAGGTCGTGTTCATCATGGCAATCGGCGCTTTGCTGGAGGATGCCACGACGAACCGGGCGAAGAAGGGGCTGAAGAAGCTGATCCATCTCGCGCCAACCCAGGGCCGCCGGGTGCGGGACGGAAAAGAGGAACTGGTGCCCGCCGAGGCCATCCGCCAGGGGGATGTGCTGCGGATTCTGCCCGGCGAGACGATCCCGGTAGACGGCACGATCCTTTGCGGCGAAACGTCCGTCGACCAGTCCATCATGACCGGGGAATCCCTTCCGGTCGATAAGGGCGTGGGGGAAAAGGTCTTCTGCGGCACGATCAACCGCTTTGGCTCCATCGATATCACGGCGACGAAAGTCGGCGAAGACAGCTCCCTGCAGAAGCTGATCCGCATGGTCCAGCAGGCGGAGGAGAAGCAGGCGCCCATGCAGCGCATTGCCGACCGCGCGGCGAGCTGGCTTGTACCGGTCGCGCTGCTGATTGCCGTTTTGGCCTATGTCTTTACCGCCAATCTCATCACGGCGGTTACGGTGCTGGTCGTTTTCTGCCCCTGCGCGCTGGTGCTCGCGACCCCCACGGCCGTTATGGCGGCCATCGGCCAGGCAACCAAACACGGCGTGCTGATTAAGTCCGGCGAAGCCCTTGAAAAGATGGGCAAGGTGGATACCATCGCCTTTGACAAAACCGGCACCCTGACCTACGGCCGCCTGGCGGTCAGCGACATCCTCTCTTTTACGGATACACTCTCGGAAACCGAACTGCTTTCCCTGGCCGCTTCCGCCGAGGCGAGAAGTGAGCACCCGCTGGGCAAGGCGATTGTGGCCTGCGCGCAGGAAAAGAATTTGCCGCTTTCCGAAGCTTCCGGCTTCCAAATGACCGCCGGGAAGGGCATCTTTGCAGAGGTGGACGGCCGCCGGCTCCTTTGCGGCAATGAGAAATTTCTCAGAGAACACGGTGTCCGGATTGAAGACCGGGTAAACGCCGCGCTGGAACGGCTGCGGACACAGGGGAAGGCGTCCGTTTTCGTGGCGGAAGGGCAAACCTGCATCGGTGTCCTCGCGCTTTCCGATGTGCTGCGCCCGGAAGCCAAAGAGATGGTTTCCCGCCTGTCTTCCATGCACACCCGCACGGCCCTGCTGACCGGCGACCATCAGACAACCGCCGAATACTTTGCCCAAAAGATTGGGATCTCCGAGGTGCGCGCCGAGCTGCTGCCGGAAGAAAAGGTGCAGGGCGTTGAGGCCCTGCAGGCAGAAGGGCGCAAGGTCTGCATGATCGGCGACGGCGTCAACGATGCGCCGGCCTTGAAAACGGCGGATGTCAGCGTGGCGATGGGCAGCATGGGCAGCGACATTGCGATCGAGGCCGCCGACATTGCGCTGATGAGCGACGATTTGTCCAAGGTCCCGTACTTAAAGCGCTTGTCGAATGCGACGGTCAAGACCATTAAGGCCAGCATCACGCTGTCGATGTGCATCAACTTCGTGGCCATTGTCCTGTCCCTGCTCGGGCTGCTCACACCGACCACCGGGGCTTTGGTGCACAACGCCGGCTCCTGCTTTGTCGTGCTGATCGCTGCACTGCTGTATGACCGAAAGTTTCTGTAAGCTTCCTTTTTGAGTCCGCGCGGGACGGCTTCCCGGTGCGGCAAAAGGAAAAAGCGCTGTGGAGCCCAACGCCCACAGCGCTTTTTTGCTTTTTATTTTATAGGCTTAGATTTCCATTTGGCGCCGCCTTTCCGCAAAGTCCTGCGGCGGCATTTACACGTCCGGCTGTTTTTTGCAAGGGCCCTGTCCGAAGGCAGGCAGAGGCGGATCTCCTGCCTGCGGCGACGGTTCTTTCCATCGTGCGGCTTCCCTGCGCCCGAGCAGGTTCGTCATGCTGTGCAGGCTCGCTCCCAGCGTAGAAAGGTTGTGCAGCAGCGAGGCGGCGGCAGGAGGGAGGATCCCCAAAGCGCCCAGCACAATCAATGTGCCGTTGAATCCAATGACAAAGCGGTAGTTCCGCTGGATGCGCAGCATCAGCTTTTCGGCTATTTCCCGCAGGATGACCAGTTCATATAAGCTGTCTGCCGCAATCGTGATATCCGCGATTTCTTGCGTGAGGGGTGCCCCGTCCCGGATCGCAACCCCGACATCCGCGGCGGAGAGCGCCGGCGTGTCGTTGACGCCGTCGCCGAGCATCAGCACGGTGTGGCCCTGCGCACGCGCCTGCTCGACAAAGTGCGCTTTTTCCTCCGGCAGCACCTCCGCGTGGTAAGCCTGTACGCCAACTTCTGCCGCAATCGCTGCGGCGGTGTGTGCGCTGTCGCCCGTGAGCATCACCGTTTGCTGCACTCCAAGCTCGTGCAGGGCCCGTATCACGTCTGCCGCTTCCGCACGCAAGGGGTCATGAATGCAGAGCACCGCCGCAAGTTCATCCCCAATCGCCAGATACAAATGGGAGTACACGGGCGAAAGCGCGTCAAATTTTTCCGTCTCCCCGGCCGGAATCCGGCACGCTTCGTCCTCGAAGATAAAATGTGCGCTGCCAATCCGCACGCGCTCGCCCCGTACGGTACTGGTAATGCCGTGGGCGACAATGTATTCGACCTTGGCATGCATTTCTTCATGGGTCAGATGCTGCTTCCGGGCGGCCTGCACGACGGCATTTGCCATCGAGTGGGGGAAATGTTCCTCCAGGCAGGCGGCAAGGCGCAGCATCTCGGAGGCTTCATGCCCGCCAAACGGGATGACCTGTGCCACTGTCGGGCAGGCATGCGTCAAGGTCCCGGTTTTGTCGAAGAAAACGGTATCGGCTTGGGCAACCGCCTCCAGGAACTTCCCGCCTTTTACCGTAATGTGGTAAAGGCCCGCTTCGCGCATCGCGGCCAGGACAGCCAATGGGATTGACAGTTTCAGCGCGCAGGAAAAGTCCACCATCAAAACCGAAAGGGCGCGCGCCGCGTTGCGTGTGCACAGATAAACCAGCACGCTGCCCGCGAGCGTGTAGGGCACGAGCTTGTCCGCCAGGCTGGCTGCCCGGTTTTCCACGACCGATTTCAGCTTTTCGGACTGCTCGATCATGGCGACAATCTGGTCGTAGCGGCTTTTCCCGCAGCCCTCCGCAGCGCGCAGCACACAGCTGCCCTCTTCCACAACGGTTCCCGCGTAAACCGTACTGCCCGGCCGTTTCATAACCGGCAGCGGCTCGCCGGTCAGCGAAGCCTGGTTGACGGCGGCTTCGCCCTCTACAACCGTGCCGTCGAGCGGGATGACCGAACCCATGTGTACGGCTACACAGTCGCCGGGCTGGATCTGTGAAAGCGGCACGCATTCTTCGCGCTCCGCGGTTTTGCGCCAGACGCGGTCGATATGCAGCGACATGCTGCTGGCCAGGTTTTCAATGGACCGTTTGTGTGTCCATTCCTCGAGCAGTTCCCCGAGCCCGAGCAGGAATAAAACGGAACCCGCCGTTCCAAAATCTCCGCGCAGTAACGACACGAAAATGGAGATGCCATCGAGCAGCTCCACGTGCAGCTGGCCGCGCAGTAAGCACCGCACAGCCCGGTATAAATACGGGATGGCCTTGATGACCGTGTATGCGATGCGCAGCGGCACGGGGAAAAAGAGCGTCGAAATGCCTTTCCCTAAGAGCATGCGGAACAGCTTTTCCTGATAAGCGCGGTTGACGGCCCGCCCTGTGTGGGCAGGCGTGAGTTTTTGCACCTGTGGGGAGGAAAAGGAGAACCTGCTTAGCGCGTCGAGAATTTTCGCGCGCCCTGCTGCAAAGTGGATAATCACACAGCACGTCCGTTCGTGTACGGCCACGCGTTGGATTTCCTGGACCATTTGCAGATACGTCTCCAAAAGGTCCGCCTGCTCGACCGTCATACGGGGCAAAGAGAGCTGTACCCGTATGCGCGCGGACGTCTCATGTACGATTTGAAATTTCATCGCCAGACCTCCAAAAAAGGCTGCCCGAGGCAGCCTTCACGTTTTGTTTTGCTGTCAGACAGCTTTTGCCGATGTATCATCCACCACACCGGCCGCTTCTGCGGCGGCGCGCTTTTCGTTGAGATCTTTCGCAGCCGCCAGAATGTCCGCGGCATTTTCCTGCACGCAGGTCACCGTTTTCATCGCGCTGTCCTGCGCGCGCAGGGCGGCAGCGGCCAGATGTGTATACGCGGTTTTGGCATCCTTGCTGCCGAGCAGCTTGAACCCCACGGAACCGAATAAGACGCCGCCAATGAACCATGCCAATTTTCCATAAGTCGTCATCGCTTGCTTTTCTCCTTTCATTTGCGTTATTTGTGCAGATGCCCCGTCACGATCGCCAGAATCATGCATACGACCGCGGCCCAAGCCCAAAATTTGTGCTGTTTCACGCGGATTCCCCCTTTATCAATCGGAACATCGTTTTGTATTCGTACCGTATAACCATAGCACATCGGAAAAAAGAATGCAAGAGATATAAAAAAGATTCATTAGGCTAACATTTTCCCGTGCGTTTTCGCTAAATTCCAATGTCGAAACAGAAAAAAGCCGGGCACAACCCCGTGCCCGGCTCATCGTGTGCCGCTTCAAATCGTGTGCGTCCGCGCCAAAAAACAGCCGTCCTCGTGTGCATACACGACGCCCACCGCCTGTAAATATGCATATAACGTCACCGTCCCGACGAAGCGCATGCCGCGCTTTTTTAGGTCCTTCGAAAGCGCGTCGGAGAGCGCAGAATGCGTCCGATCGGTCTCATACACGGTTTTGCCCCCGGTCCAGTGCCAGAGGTAGCGGTCAAAGCTGCCCCATTCGCGCTGGATTTCCAGAAACACGCGCGCGTTCTGCACCGCGGCGCGGATCTTCTGCAGATTGCGGATGATGCCGGGGTCCTTTTGCAGCGCAAGGCATCTCTCCTCGCTGTAGCCGCTCACCTTTTGCGCGTCAAACCTGTCAAAGGCGCGCGCAAACGCCTCACGCTTATTGAGCACGCACTCCCACGAAAGCCCCGCCTGGAAGCTTTCAAGCACGAGCATCTCAAACAGTTTGCGGTCATCGTGGACGGGCACGCCCCATTCCTCGTCGTGATAAGCCACGTAGCGCGGGTTTTTCGGGTTTGCCCAGCGGCAGCGCGGTTTGCCATCCATCCATTCCATGCGGGTTTCCCTCCATTTGGTTCGGTGTTTTCTCTACCCAGGATACCATGCGGAAAATAAAAAAGCAATTTGCCCGGCCCGAAAGCCGTTCGGAAGAGCGGTTTGGTATTTTCAGAAGAAACAAAACCCGTTCTCGCAGTCGCTTTGCAGATGCGGGCATCCGTTTCGGGCGGCCCGGTTTCCATATAAAATAAGAATGGAAAAGCATAAAAGATAAGTATTAGACATTGCATACCGTTTTCTTTATAATAAAGGAAGAAAGAAAAACCGCATTGTATGCTTTATTTAGGAGGCTGAAACCATGAATCAAACACTCGTCGCATTCTTTTCGGCAACCGGTACGACCAAGCGCGTCGCGCAAACGCTCGCGAACGCCATCGGCGCGGATCTTTATGAGATCCGGCCTGCTGCCGCATACAGCCGTGCGGATCTCAACTGGCAGGACAAATCGTCCCGCAGCTCGCGCGAGCAGCAAGACTCCGCTGCCCGTCCGGCACTCGCGGACAAAGCGGCCAACATCGCGGCCTATGACCGCATTTTCCTCGGTTTCCCGGTCTGGTGGTATACGGCCCCGGCCATTATCCGCACGTTTTTGGAGAGCTACGACTTTTCCGGCAAAACGATCGTGCTGTTTGCCACCTCCGGCGGCAGCGGGCTCGGCCAAACCGCAAAGGCACTCGCTTCCAGCTGCCCGGGTGCGGTGTGCAAAGACGGCAAAGTCTTTTCCGCCCATACTTCCGCAGACGCGATGAAGAAGTGGGCCGAAAGATTCTAAGGCGACCCGGCAGGGAAGAGGCACTTCCTTTAACCGGCGGATAGAATCGCGCAGCGGCTTTTGCCCCCGCGCGTGCGGATCACAATCGTAAAGCCCGACGCGCTTTGCAGGAACATCGCGCCGGGGGATGGCGGCGCCATCCGAAAGAAAGGAGTTTTTTCGCAATGCAATACACCAAATTGGGCAATTCCGATCTCACCGTTTCCCGCATCTGCATGGGATGCATGGGGTTCGGCGATGCAAAGAACGGCCAGCACAGCTGGACGTTGGACGAGGAACATTCCCGCGCCATCATCCGGCACGGGCTGGAACTGGGCGTCAATTTTTTTGATACGGCCGTCGGTTACCAGAGCGGCACGAGCGAGCAGTATTTGGGCCGTGCGCTCAAGGATTTCGCAAAGCGGGAAGACGTCGTGGTCGCTACAAAATTTCTGCCCCGCACGCCCGAAGAGATTGAACAGGGCGTTTCCGGCCAGGAGCATGTCACGCGGATGATCGACACGAGCCTGCGCAATTTGGGGCTCGATTATGTGGATTTGTATATTTATCATATGTGGGACTACGCGACGCCGCTGTATGAGATTCTCGATGGATTAAACCAGGCCGTCAAGGCGGGCAAGGTGCGCTATATCGGCATTTCCAACTGCTTTGCCTACCAGCTCGCCAAAGCAAACGCGCTCGCACAGCGGGAAGGGTTCGCGCAGTTCGTTTCTGTCCAGGGCCATTACAATTTGATTTTCCGCGAAGAAGAGCGGGAAATGGCCAAACTCTGCGCGGAAGACAACATCGCCATGACGCCGTACAGCGCCTTGGCCAGCGGCCGCCTCGCAAAACATCCGGGCGAAACCTCCAAGCGCCTGGAAGAGGACAGCTATGCGAAGTTTAAGTACGACGCCACGGCCCGCCAGGACGCCATTATCATCGACCGCGTGGCGGAACTGGCCCAAAAGCGCGGCGTCTCGATGACGGAAATCTCGCTTTCGTGGCTGCTCGGCAAAGTGACGGCGCCCGTCGTCGGCGCAACGAAGCCGCACCATATCGAGGGAGCCGTCAAGGCCGTCGATCTGCAGTTAACCCCCGAGGAATGCACCTATCTGGAAGAAGCGTACGTTCCGCACAAGCTCGTCGGCGTTATGGCACAGAATACGCCGGCCGCCGCGAAGGCCCAGCACGTTTGGTCGACCGGCAATCAGGAGATTGCCCGCAGCTGACAGGGGAAGCGCTTGGCGCTTTCATCGGGACAGGCCCTTTCGTAAATGCACTTTTTATAAAGGAAACGAAGCGCACATCGCACACACAGAAGCCCTCCTTTGCGGGTTCCGTTTTCGGAAGCCACAAAGGAGGGCTTTTGTAAAAAGACGGCTGTGCACCGGCTTATTTTTCCCGGTGGATGTCCAGCAGCGCTTTTCGAAAAGATTCTACGCTGCTTCTGCGCAGGGGAATCCGGCTGCCGTTTTCCATCACGATGGATTGACAGGAAACATCCTTTGCGTGGAACAGATTTACCGTATAAGAGCGGTAACAGTTGAAAAACGGCGGTTTCGGAAGCAGGGCATTGACCACCTTGAAGGGCAGGCGGTGCTTGACAAACGCGTTTCCCGCATAGCCGTTATACACGAACGTATAATGTCCCACCGCCTCAATGTACAAAATGTCACGCAGCATGTACAGCCGCGGCGACCCGCCCGGCCCGTTTGGAATGCTCAGCTTCGGCGCCGCAACGCGTGACCGCCATTCCCGAATCCGCTCCATGCAGCGGTCAACGCCTTCCTGCGTGACAGGCTTTACAAGAAACTGCATCGCGCTGACGGAGTATCCTTCCAGCGCATACTGTGCCGCATAAGCAGACACAAAAATGATCGGAATTTCCGAATCCTTTTCCCGGACCAGCTTTGCAAACGTAAGCCCGTCGAGTCCATGCATCTTGATGTCTAAAAACAGGGCATCGTAATGCTGCACAGCGGCAGCCAGCTTTTCAGTCAAGTTTTGGCTTCTCTGAATAGAAAGGGCTACATTCGTACTCTGAGCCCATGTCTGCAAGCACTGCTCTAGATGGTAGGCGTCGGAATCGTTGTCTTCCGCCAGAAAAATACAAAACATGTAAAACTCTCCTTTCATTTTCCAACCGCTTTCTTTCTCTCTCGCTTTGCAACAGGTGGATTGGAACTTTTCATGCACATAAATCAACGATTCGTGCACATTCTGTTGCAATTTCGCAAAGAAAGCGTACAATGAAATTGTTGAGCGGAAAGCTTTACAAACTACAAAACGCAGAAAAGGATTCGGCCGTATCTTTTCAGTCGGCATCCTGGGCGGATCCCCACTGAAAAGCCGTTCCTTGTCTGCTTTTGGAACTTCGGGAAAGATTATAGACGCTAAATATGAATATTTTGTAAAATGGAGATTAATAAATTGTTAAAATGAATGCCGGCCAGGATTGTGTTGGTGAAAATCTCTATAATTTATGATGCCACTGTTCAAAAAGCAGCATAGATGCAAAATGTTCTGCCGGCACTTCCCGTTTGATACGCTCCGATTTCATTTGCTTACACGACAAAAATCCTTTATGACAGTTTTGTTGGTTTTGGTACGTTGCGCCAATTTTCGCCTGCCGTGAGGCAGGCGAAAATTATGTGCGCATTTTTTCTTTTCTTTATGCGCTTCTCTTTTGAAAAATTTGCACCGCCTCTTGCGGGAGGCGCAAACTTGTGTTATACTATTCTATACACTTGCGCTTGTAGCTCAGTTGGATAGAGCGTTGGACTCCGACTCCAAAGGCCGCTGGTTCGAATCCAGTCAGGCGCACCAAAAAATCTGTGCTGAAATCCACACATGAAAAAATATGGGGTGGAAAGAGGTGGACTTTTCGCAGAGGGAGCAGCCGAACGTGGCTGCTCATTTTTTATATATAAAAGATCGATCCACCCGACAGGTGGCGCAGTTATGGGGCGTATCAGAGCGGAGCGTCAACCAATATGGTTCGCAAAGTGCGAAAACGTTTGGGCGCTCCTTTGCAATCCCCGCAAATGCGCAAACCCCCTCTGGCCTCACGGAAAAGTTTTCTTTCTTAAAAATCCAATCCAAGGAGGAATCGGCCATGCTGCTCAGGCAAATGAAATATTTTGTCGCTGTAATCGACTGCAACAGCTTTACAGAGGCCGCCGAACAGTGCTATATCTCCCAGTCCGCCATCTCGCAGCAAATCCAGGCACTGGAGCGGGAACTGGGGGTGGAACTGATTCATCGGGAAAACCGGCGGTTTACCATCACGCCTACCGGCCAGTATTTTTATTCCCACTGCAAGGCGATTCTGAGCCAGGTGGACGACCTGATCCGTGAGACAAAGCGCTTGGGCCAGGACAAGGAACTGCAGCTTCGCATCGGGTATCTGCGCTGCTACAGCGGGATGGAGCTGTATCAGGCGGTAGAAGAATTCTCCAAGCTGTACCCGGAGGTTTCCATCAACATCGTCAATGGCACCCACGAGGAACTTTACGACCTGCTGCGTTTCGGCGGTGTGGACCTTATCCTGAACGACCAGCGCCGCGCTTTCTCCAACCTGTACATCAATTATGAGCTGATGCAGTGCGGCTGCTATGCGGAACTTTCGGTTCATCATCCTCTCGGCGGGCAGACCTGCGTTACGATGGAGCAGCTGCAAAGCACACCTTGTATCCTGATTGCCTCGCGGGAGCAGCGGAACACGGAGCAGGAGTATTATCAGAACACGTTGGGCTTTGGGGGGAGCTATCTTTTTGCGGACAGTCTGGAGGAAGGGAGGCTTCTGGTCTTGAGCAACCAGGGGTTCCTGCCGATTGAAAGCGTGGGCACCCTGCCGCCGCCGGGCGCTTCCATCAAACGCCTGCCTATCTATCAGGGAAATCAGCAAATCATGCGGAACTACTGCGCGTTCTGGCGTAAGGATCGGACCAACTACTACATGGAAGAATTTGCAAACCTCCTGAAAAAGCTGATGACCCGGGAGAAACAGCCCGTCTGAGCGGCGCAATTCCAATCAAACCTCAAAGAAGCTGGCAGTTCAAGAAGCTGCTGGCTTCTTTTTTTATTATATAAGCTGCGCTAATGGAAGTCTTTCGCAATCCAGATTGAAAGAAAATCCCGCAAATCATAAAATAGAACGGACAAAAGGTGCCTTTTTAGGAACTGCCATATACAAGAAAAGAGGGCTTGAACATGCAAGCAAGAATGTTAGGAACCGACCTGTCCGTTTCTCCCGTGGGCCTGGGCTGTATGGGCATGACCCACGCTTCCGGCGCTCCGGCAGATGTGAAGGAGATGACGGAGCTCATCGCCAAAGCGGTGGATATGGGGTACACCTTCTTCGACACGGCAGAGTGCTATACCGGCACAAATCCAGACGGTTCCACCGCCTATAATGAGGGACTGGTAGGGGCGGCTTTAAAACCTTACCGGGACCGGGTGGTGCTGGCCACCAAATGCGGCGTCCGCCACATGGGCGACCATCTGGAACTGGACAGCCGCCCGCAGACTATCCGAAAGGCGGTGGAGGGAAGTCTCAGAAAGCTTCAGACCGACCACATTGACCTGTACTACCAGCACCGCATCGATCCCAAGGTGGAGCCGGAGATAGTGGCAGATACCATGGCCCAGCTGATCAAAGAGGGAAAGATCACCCACTGGGGAATTTCTGAAGCCAATGCGGACTACCTGCGCCGGGCGCATGCGGTATGCCCTGTCACTGCCATCCAAAATCGCCTTTCCATGATGTATCGGGACTACGAGAAGCTGTTCCCCGTGTTGGAGGAATTGCATGTGGGCTTCGTGGCATTTAGCCCTTTGGCCAATGGTTTCCTCACCGCCCGCTATCGGGACACTTCCCAGTTTGAGCAAAGCCCTGCCGACTACCGCGCCACGATGCCGCAGTTCTCCAAAGAGGGCGTGGAGCAGAATCGTGATCTGTTGGCCCTCCTTGAAAACACAGCAAAAGAGAAAAACGCGACCCCGGCTCAGATCTCTCTGGCCTGGATGTTGGAAAAGCGGCCCTATATCGTGCCCATTCCCGGCTCCCGGAAGGAGAACCGCATCCGGGAGAACCTGGGGGCGGCGGACATCCATTTGACAAAAGAAGAAGTATCACGCATCGATGACGCCTTGGAGCACATGACCATGTCTCAGGTGTTTGGCGGGCATCGTGCAAGCTGAAGGAGGATCATCGTGAAAAATTTTGGCTTTGGTTTCATGCGCCTGCCGTTTCGGGGCGATCAGGTGGACATAGAGCTGGTAAAACAGATGGTGGACACGTTCATGGAGAACGGTTTTACCTACTTTGACACCGCCTACAAATACTGCCGGGGACTCTCGGAGCCGGCGTTGAAAGCGGCCTTGGTGGACCGCTATCCCAGGGAGAGCTATGTGCTCACCACCAAGCTCTCTAACGAGTTCATGCACAGCAAAGAGGAGCAGGAACAGGTCTTTGCGGATCAGCTCAAGCGCCTGGGCTGCGGCTACTTTGACTATTATCTGCTCCACAACCAGGGGGCGGTAAACTACAAGGTCTCCCTGGAGCTGGACAGCTTTGCGTTCGTCAAGCAGAAGAAAGCGGAGGGAAAAATCCGCCACGTCGGCATCTCCTTTCACGATAAGGCGGAACTGCTGGATGAAATTCTCACCACCCACCCGGAGATCGAGGTGGTGCAGCTGCAAATTAACTATCTGGACTGGGACAATGAGAGCATCCAGTCCCGCAAGTGCTATGAAGTGGCCAGAAAGCACCAAAAGTCGATTATTGTCATGGAGCCTATCAAGGGTGGAACTTTAGTCAACCTTCCGGAGAAAGCGGAGCGCCTTTTCCGCGCCTACAATCCGGTGGCCTCTAACGCCAGCTGGGCCCTGCGGTTTGCCGCCAGCCAGGAGGGCGTGAGGATGGTGCTCTCCGGCATGAACAGCATGGAGCAGCTGGAGGACAACATCCGCACCATGCAGGATTTCCACCCCATGAACGGGGAGGAGAATGCCCTTTGCGCCCAGGCGGCGCAGATCATCCAGGGCGAGCTCACCATCCCCTGCACAGCCTGCGGCTACTGTACGGTACAGTGCCCCAAACACATCCCGATCCCGGAGTATTTTGCCCTGTTCCAGCACGGCTACATGACCACCCAGATGGTCTACTACTACAACCTGACCCAGACCCATCCCAAGGCCGGGGACTGCATCGGCTGCCACCAGTGCGAAAAGCACTGCCCCCAGCACATTGCGATCACCCGGCATCTGAAAGAAATCTCGGAGAAGTTCGATGGCTTCAAGGGCTGGCGGTAAAAGAAAAATCGAATTCAATCAGGCCCTATGGTTCCGAACAGCTTTGGCATTTCCATCGGGGATGCCAAGGCTGTTTTCGCATAAGCTAAACTAATCAAATACCTTCAAAAGTGAAATTGCTGATTTTTTGATCCCGCCTAAAATAGAAGATAGAAAACAAACAGGAGGCAGGACCTATGAGCAAGACATTGATTGTGTATTATTCCCGCAAGGGTGAGAACTATGTGAACGGCAGCGTGCGGAACCTGGCAAAGGGCAACACCGAGGTTGTGGCCGAGATGATTGCCGGCATGACCGGTGGGGATCTGTTTGAGATCGACACGGTGAAGCCCTACGCCGCAGACTACTACACCTGCATCGAGGAGGCAAAAGCGGAGCTGCGGCAGAACGCCCGTCCGGAGCTGAAGGCCTACCCGGACAGCCTGGATGGATACGATACCATCTTTGTGGGCTACCCCAACTGGTGGGGCACCATGCCCATGGCCATGTTTACCTTCCTGGAGCATTTTGACCTGACCGGCAAGCGCATCCTGCCCTTCTGCACCAATGAGGGCAGCGGCATGGGGGTGAGCGAGCGGGATTTGAAGAAGGTCTGCAAGGGCGCCCTGGTAGAAAGCGGCCTGTCCATCCACGGGGCAGAGGCGGCCGAATCCCGCAGCCAGGTAGAAGCATGGGTCAGGAAGCTGGTGTAAGGGCGGCTGTACGGTTTCGGATTTCGATTTAGGAAAGGAAGAAAAGCAATGGCAAAGATCGCGGTTGTCTATTATTCTCTGAAGGGGGAGACCATCGCTCCGGGGATGAAAATTGTCAACCTGGAAAAAGGGCATACCGCTGCCGCCGCGGCGTTCATCGGGCAGGCGGTCGGCGGCGATTTGATGGAACTGGAGACGGTGAAAACCTATAATCCGGATCATAGGAAGATGATCTACGAAGCAAAAGAGGAGCTGGACAAAGGCATCCGGCCCGCGCTGAAAGCATGCCCGGACATCCGTGGTTACGATGTGATTTTTCTGGGCTTTCCCAACTGGTGGAACACCCTGCCCATGCCGGTGGTGACCTTTTTGGAGCAGTGCAGCTGGGATGGGAAAAAGATCATCCCCTTTGTGACCAGCGGCGGCAGCGGTTTTGGCAGAAGCCTGGAGGATTTGAAGAAGTATGCGCCCGGCGCACAGGTCCTCCCCGGCGGGGAATTTTTAGGGCATGAAGTGGAACAATCGGAGGCTTCCATCAGCCAGTGGGCAAAAGATGCAGTCAAGGATTCCATATAGAAAGCAGGACAGGATCAGAAAGGAGCCATTCGCATGAAAAATGTACTGATTTTGACCGGTGCCGGGCAGATCGGCATGGCCATTGCCCGCCGGGTGGGCTATGGCATGAAGATCGTCATCGGCGATAAAAAGCCGGAGAACGCCCAGACAATTTCCCGTACTATGAATGAGGCCGGGTTTGACACCGTGGCGGTGGAGATGGACCTCTCCTCCCGCGCCTCCATTCAGAACATCCTTGCCGAGGCGCAGAAGTACGGCCCCATCACCAGGCTGGTGAACGCCGCCGGTGTTTCCCCCAGCCAGGCCCCCATTGAGGCGATTTTAAAGGTGGACCTGTACGGCACCGCCGTGCTATTGGAAGAAGTGGGCAAGGTCATTGCCCCCGGCGGCGTGGGCGTGACCATCTCCAGCCAGTCCGGCCACCGTATGCCGGCGCTGACCCCGGAGCAGGACGAGCAGCTGGCCTGCACCCCCACGGAGGAACTGCTGAAGCTGGACATCCTCCAGCCGGAGAATATCCGGGATACTCTGCACGCCTATCAGATGGCCAAACGCTGCAACGAGAAGCGAGTCATGGCGGAGAGCGTAAAGTGGGGTGAGAAAGGCGCACGGATTAACGCGATCTCCCCCGGCATCATCGTCACGCCGCTGGCGCTGGACGAGTTTAACGGCCCCCGCGGCGATTTCTACAAGAATATGTTCGCCAAATGCCCCGCCGGCCGTCCCGGCACAGCGGATGAGGTGGCAAATGTGGCGGAGCTGCTGATGAGCGATCGGGGTGCCTTCATCACCGGGGCAGACTTCCTCATCGACGGCGGCGCGACAGCTTCTTATTTCTACGGCCCGCTGAAGCCGAAAAACTAAAAATGCAAAGAAACCAATCCGGTTAAATCGAACTGGCTTCTGCCGAGAACTTGGATTGGCAGAAGCCGGTTTTTGTTTTTCGATGACAGGAAAATTGTACATGAAAAAATACAGATGCGGATGCCAGGCCGGAACTGGCGTCCTATGTGGAGAATATGGATTCCTACGATACGGTCATTTTGATCTATCCCAACTGGTGGGGGACACTGCCGCAGCCTTTGTTTACCTTCCTGGAGGAATATGATTTTTCGGGAAAGACAATTCTATCCCTCTGCACCCATGGCGGCAGCCGCATGGGCAGAAGCGAACAGGACATCGCCGCTCTTTGCCCGGGAGCAAATTTGATAGAAGGACTGGCCGTAAGCGGTTCCTCAGTCTATGAAGCCGGCGCAGACGTAGCAGAGTGGATTGCAAATTCCGGGATTTTAGAAGGATGAGAGAAGGAGCAAGGGAGTCTGCGTTTTGCTTGTGGTGGGCGCCGCTTTAGGTTCCATCTGCTTTTTTACTGGCCCGGCGGGGAAGCCTGTTAGGATTTGGCAGCCTCTTTGAGAAGGCAAAAAAAGGCTCCCACTTTGACTAAATTCAGGTGGGAACCTTGCACATATATGGGACTTTTGTAAACTGACCATTTTTAAGATTTAGTCAAAATTTAGTCAAAACCCTCCTGCCGACGAAAAAAACCGCGGTGCCAAAACCCGAAAAATGGCTTAGCACCGCGGTTTTTTAATGGAGCTGCTAACGCGATTCGAACGCGTGACCTCATCCTTACCAAGGATGTGCTCTGCCAACTGAGCCATAGCAGCAACATTGGCGACTCGGAACGGGATCGAACCGTCGACCTCTAGCGTGACAGGCTAGCGTTCTAACCAGCTGAACTACCGAGCCATGTGGCAGGGGCAGAAGGACTTGAACCCTCGGCACGCGGTTTTGGAGACCGCTGCTCTACCAACTGAGCTATACCCCTTTGTCGTTCGCAAACTCTCTTCTGCTGCTCTCAGTTGAGCGCGTTATTTATCATAGCACACGAAATACGGTTTGTCAACTGTTTTCTTTAAAAATTTCTCTTTTCAGATTTCTGCCCTTTGGGGCTTGACATCTTCGGTATGAGTCTGTATAATGAAGTTTATGTAACAGTAAATTGTTTACAGATAACCCCTGCCTTTCGGCGGATGGGAGGGAAAATAAATGGCTGAGGTCCGTGTCAAAGACAATGAATCCCTGGAAAGTGCACTGCGTCGTTTCAAGAAGCAGTGTGCCCGTTCCGGCGTCATTGCAGAAGTGCGTAAGAGAGAAGCTTACGAGAAGCCTTCCGTGAAGCGGAAGAAGAAATCCGAAGCAGCCCGCAAGCGTAAGTATCGCTGAACGCTGCCGCTCGGTTTGTAGGTACATGAAAAGCGGGCTTTCTTTTAGCGTAAACCGAAAGAAAGCCCGCTTTTTTCTCGCAAGGAGGGAATCTATGGCGCTGCTTCTGCCCACATATGCCGTTCCAACGGTGTTGGACGTATCTGCGAGCCTTTTGCGCTCGATGAAGGTGCGGGCGATTCTGCTGGATGTAGACAATACGCTGTCCAAGCCGGGGTCGCAGGAACCGTTTGCAGGCGTGGAACAGTGGGTGGAGTCCATGCAGCGGAAAGGATTTGTGCTGACCATCCTGTCAAACAATTTCCGCCGCCGTGTAGCGCCGTTTGCCAACCGCATGCGCGTCCCGTTCCTCTCGTTTGCGTGCAAACCGCTGCCCGGAGGCTATTGGAGGGCCCTTTCCCGGCTCGGTATTTCGAAAAAGGAAGCCGTCGTCGTGGGGGACCAGGTCTTTACCGATGTGCTCGGCGCGAATCTTTCCGGTGTGCGCTCCATTTTATTGGCGCCCGCCGCCGAAGAGCATGGGGCGTCCATTCGCCTGCGCCGCAGTCTGGAGACATCGGTGCGCCGCCGCGTGCTTAGATCCCAAGGAGTGAAAACCGCGATGGAAAAGAAAATTCTGTTGTTATTAGGGCCCAATCTCAATTTGGTCGGTGTGCGGGAGAAAGGGATCTATGGCGACGAGACGGCGGAAAGCATCGAGCAGCAGGTCATAGCCGCCGCAAAGGAAATGGGCTTTGCCTTAACTGTGTACCAGTCAAACCACGAAGGGGATTTGATCGACCAAATCCACGCGGCGCGCGGGAAATTTGCCGGCTGCATCATCAACGCCGGCGCCCTGACGCACTATAGCTACGCGCTGCGCGACGCCATCGCGAGCGTCCATATCCCGTTTGTCGAAACGCATATGAGCAATATCCATGCCCGTGAGCCGTTTCGCCATGAAAGCGTGATCGCCCCCGTCTGTGTCGGGCAGATCTGCGGCTTCGGCAAGGGCAGCTACTTTTTGGCGCTGCACGCGATGAAGGATTTGACGTAAACTTTTGCAAGCAACCCCTTGCATTCCCGCACAAAAAAGTATAGACTATTTTTATTAGGAAGAGAAAAGTGGGCCATTTGGCCCGGCAGAATGAGAATTGGAGGATATGTGAATGATCTCTGCAGGCGATTTCCGCAACGGCGTAACGTTTGAAATGGACGGCCAGGTGGTCTCCATCATCGAGTTCCAGCACGTCAAGCCCGGCAAGGGCGCCGCATTTGTGCGCACCAAGATCCGCAACGTCATTACCGGCGCGGTGACGGAGCGCACGTTCAACCCGAACGATAAGTATCCGACGGCTTATATCGAGCGCAAGGACATGCAGTACCTTTATAATGATGGCGATCTGTACTACTTCATGGACCCCGATTCCTATGAGCAGATCCCGATCAACTCCAACGTCCTCGGCGACAACTTTAAGTTCGTTAAGGAAAATATGGACTGCAAGGTCCTTTCCTATAAGGGCAACGTCTTTGGCGTCGAGCCGCCGAACTTTGTGGAACTGGAAGTTACGAAGACCGACCCGGGCTTTAAGGGCGATACGGCTACGAACGCCACGAAGCCGGCAACGCTCGAGACCGGCGCGGAAATTAAGGTCCCGCTGTTCATCAATGAAGGCGACCATATCCGCATCGATACGCGCACGGGCGAGTACATGGAGCGCGCATAAGGAAATTCCAAAGAGAAAATCCACAGTTTCGTTTGCATGTTTACTTTTCCAGAAAGAAGGGGAATAGCAGTATGACACTCACAGAAAAAGTCGCTTATATCCGCGGCCTGGCGGAAGGCCTGGAGCTGGATGAGGACAAAAAGGAAGTTAAGGTTCTCAATGCCATTTTGGACTTGCTCGACGATTTGACCGGTTCGGTTTCCGATCTGGAAGACGTCGTGGACGACATGGAAGGCCAGCTCGATGAGGTCGACGAGGACCTCGGCGCGGTTGAAAAGCTCGTCTATGGCATCGATGAGGACGAGGAAGAAGAATCCGCCCATCATCATGGCTGCGGCTGTGGCTGTGGCTGCGAGGATGACGAGGAGGACGACGAGACGTATTATGAGGTCACGTGCCCGAATTGCCACGAGACGATCTGCCTGACGGAAGATCTGGTGGAAGACGGCCAGATGGAATGCCCCAACTGCGGCGAACTGTTGGAGTTCGACGTGGAAGAGGACGACGAAGACCTCGATGCAGCGGAAGAATCCAAACCGGAGGAAGAGCCTCAAGCATAAGCTTTTCTTCCTTTACGCTCTTTAGAAAGCGCCCGGCCGTGTGCCGGGCGCTTTTTGGATGAAAAAGAGAGGCGTATAGAAAAATGCGCGAATCGGCGTGCAACGCTTTCTTTTGTACGGAAAATGTGATATAATAATGCGGTTCGTACGCTGGGCAATGCCCGAAAATCTTGTTTTGGGAGTTTTGCAGATGAAAAAGACACGGCGGCTGCTCCGCCATATTTCTCTAAAGACCCTGATCCCGCAGCTTGTGGTGGATGCGGCCATCGTTGTTTTTGGCTATTGGATGGGTTTCTTTCTGCGCTATAACGGCCAGATTTTTCAGGATGCTTACGACTTAGAATCCTATTTGTTCTGGATTCCGTGGGTCACCATTTTGTATCTGCTTGGCTTTTTTATTGCGCGGTTTTACAACACAAGATGGGAATACTGCAGCGTCGATGAGATCATACAGATCTTTTTCGGCGTGACGATTCCGGCGGCGGTATGCACGGTTCTGATCCATTACACGAGCAGCCCGCTGTTTAACATCCGCCGGTTCCCGATTTCCGTCTACTTTATCAGCTACCTGATTATTTTTGGCCTGGTGTGCGTTTCCAGGCTGTCCGTCCGCTTTTTCTACCGCTGGCGGCGTGCAACGCGCCCCGGCCGCATGGGCCAGGAGTTCAGCCGTGCGATGATCGTGGGCGCGGGGGAGATGGGTTCCCTTTTGATTAAGGATATGAAGAACGCCCCCGAAAGCAAGGGCGTTCCGATTATCGCCATCGACGATGACCCGAAAAAGCGCGGCACCCGCATCAACGGGGTGCGCATCGTCGGCGGCCGCAACACGATCCCGCGTATGGCGGCACGCTACAATATCGACGAGATCCTGCTCGCGATTTCTTCCCTTTCGAAAAAGGACAAGCAGGATATTTTGCAGATTTGCTCGACCACCGGCTGCCGCATCAAGACAATCCCCGCCCTATACGAGATCGTGGAGGGCCAGCCGACGTCCATGCAGGTCCATGACGTGGATATCACGGACCTCTTGGGCCGCGATGAAATCAAACTCGACACGGAAAAGATCAGCGGCTATTTAAAGGATAAGACCATTCTCGTCACGGGCGGCGGCGGTTCCATCGGCAGCGAGCTCTGCCGGCAGATCGCGCGCTTCCACCCGAAACGCATCGTCGTATTCGATATTTATGAGAACAACGCTTACGACCTGCAAAATGAGATGAAAATGCGCTACGGCGATGCTTTGGACCTCGAAGTCATCATCGGCTCCGTGCGGGACCGTGCGCGCGTCGAGCACGTGATTAACGCCTACCGGCCGTCCGTTGTGTTCCACGCGGCGGCGCACAAGCACGTCCCGCTGATGGAATTGAGCCCGGGCGAGGCGGTCAAAAATAACGTCTTCGGCACGTGGAATGTCGCGCAGGCGTGCGACAAGTTCGGCGTGCGCCGCATGGTGCTGATTTCCACGGATAAAGCCGTCAACCCCACCAACATCATGGGCGCGACGAAGCGCATCTGCGAATTGATTATCCAGTATATGAGCCGCCACAGCAAGACGACGGAGTATGTGGCCGTGCGTTTTGGCAATGTCCTGGGCAGCAACGGCAGCGTGATCCCGCTGTTTAAAAAGCAGATTGCGGCTGGTGGCCCCGTCACCGTCACGCACCCGGATATTATCCGGTATTTCATGACGATCCCGGAAGCGGCCCAGCTCGTGATTCAGGCGGGCGGCATGGCGCACGGCGGCGAAATCTTCGTGCTCGATATGGGCCAGCCCGTCAAGATTGTCGACCTCGCGCGCAACCTGATCCGCCTGTCGGGCTATGAACCGGATGTGGACATTAAGATTACCTATACCGGCCTGCGTCCGGGCGAAAAGCTGTATGAAGAGCTCTTGCTCGACGCGGAAGGCCAATGTGAAAAGACGAGCCACGACTTGATCTATATCGGTACGCCGATCCGCTTTAACGAGCAGAGCTTCTTAGATGATCTCCACGAGCTGCGCAGCTGTGCCGGTGTGGACAACCCGCATATGGTCGAGGTCGTACACCGCCTGGTGCCGACGTATTCCGGCCACGCGGACCGCACGGACTTGCTGGCGGCCGCCGCCGACAAGGAAGGCGTCTGAGTTTTAAAAAATTTTTCAGAGAGATAAAAAAACGGCCGTAAGCCTTTTTGAAAGGGCTTGCGGCCGTTTTTTGAGGGAAAGAGAGGCGCCGCTTAAACTTTTATCCGGATTCGCTCCCCGGGCCGGTGCAGCGGCACAACCCGGTCTCGGTAGGATGCGGCCTGCGGGTCTTTCTCCAGGCGGGAGATTACGGAAAAATCCTCGCCAAAATGCATCGGGATTACTTTTTTCACGGCCACGGTGCGCAAAAACGTATCGATGCCCCAAAGGTAGGCCCGCCCAAGGCGCGGGTCGAGCGGCAGAAAGGCAAGGTCGATGGAAAGGCCGCGCAGCCGTGCGATTTCTGCCCGGTAGTCCTGTGCCATCTGCCGGTTCCAGGCCGGGTCTTCGCCGTCCCAATGCCAAAAGTTGAGGTCGCCCGCGTGGTACAACGTGCACCCGGGCAGCTGCAAGAGGAAGGCAACCCCCAAATCCGTCGAGCGCAGCGTGGATACTTTGATTCCGTCAAAAACGATCCGCTGCCGCGGCCCGATTCGTCCGGCACCTTTCTGCGGCGGGATATCGTCGGACAGCAGATACCGCACCTGCGGGTGCGCCTTTTGCCACGCGAAAATGCCGGGGGAGAAGTGGTCCGCATGGCTGTGCGAAACGAAGACATCAACCTGCTTTTGCGAAAGCGCGCGCGCCGGCACAGCCTGCGGGGGATCGGGGTCAAATACCAGTGTGCGTCCGGGAAATTCCACGCAAAAGCCGCTTTGCGAAAGAAATTGCACCCAAAGCTCCAAAGAAAAGCGCCTCCTTTTTTGTGGGGATATCCTTTTTCAAACATATCATAAAAAGGGCGCTTTTGTCCAGTATTTTGCGAAAAAATTGCACATTCACGAAAGAATTTACAGCTATAATCCTTTTTCGATCGTACAAACTAGGAGGGCAAACGAAACGACGCTTGCAATCAAAAACCGCTCTTCTTAAAGAAGAGCCACAAAAAAGGAGTGCAGAAAAAGATGAAAAACAGTTCTTCTTCGAACAAACTCGTCGTCCCGGAGGCGCGCGCAGCGCTCGATAAGTTCAAGATGGAGGCGGCAAACGAAGTCGGCGTCAACCTCAAGGAAGGGTATAACGGCGATTTGACCAGCAAAGAAGCGGGCAGCATCGGCGGCCAGATGGTCAAAAAGATGATTCAGAGCTACGAAGAAAACATGCAGTAACAAACAAAGAACACGAAGGGCGCTGTGAGAGAAGGCACAGCGCCTTTTGTCTTAGTCAAAATACCCGCTTATCCCATTAGCTCAGGTAGTCCTCCAAAATCCGCCGGACTTCCTGCCTGTTTTCGGCGGGGATGCCCGCGTTCAGCAGGAAACGGTCCGCCGCGGGCAGCGTGTCCACATTCACGGCATACACTTCGAACGGTGTGTCCGCTCCCCCTTTGAAAACACCGATTTCCCCTTCAAAGGCCCGAACCGTATAGGCAGATCCCGCTTGAGTGGTGCTTTCCGCTCGATTTGAACGCATTTCTTGACTTGAAGTGGGATCTGCGGTAGAATAAACTAATACATTAGCGGCTTCTTCCTGCACGCTGCGCGTGTGCAGAGCCAAAGCCCCTGCGAGCGCCGCCGCACACAGGGCGGTGCCCAACGCCATCACTCGATTCCATTTTTGCATTGCCTTCACCTCGCCTATAGTGTGGACAATTTTTGGAAATTTATGCATCTGGGCATTTACCCACAAAAACAGGAGGATGCGCCTTATGAAGAAATCAAATCCGGACGCGCCGCAGCAGACTTCCGCGCCCCGCAAAGTGAAGGACCGTTCTGCCGGCCAGGTCGGCGCCTCCATTTTGCGCACGGTTGGAAAGGGGATTTTTACCGTCTTGGCAATCGTGCTGGTGACGGTGATCGTTGTGGGCGTCGCCTTTTTGCTTTTCCTTTACAGCATGCGCAACGAAAAGATTTCGGACGACCTGATGACGTCCTTCCAGCAGAGCTTTTCGAGCACGATCTATATCAATGGGACGGGCCCGGAATCCCCGGAAGCAACGTCGATTGTCGAGCTCCAAAGCGGCCCGGAGCGTGTCTGGGTCGATTACGAGGATATTCCGCAGGCGATGAAGGATGCCGTCGTGGCCATCGAGGACAAGCGTTTCTGGCAGCACAAGGGCGTTGACTGGCAGCGCACGGTGGGCGCCGTGCTCAATCTCTTCAGTTCGGACGGGCAGAATTACGGCGGCTCGACGATTACGCAGCAGCTCATCAAAAACCTGACAGGCGACGACGACGTGAGCATTACGCGCAAAGTCAAAGAGATTTTCCGCGCGCTGAACCTCGAAAAGGAATACTCAAAGGAAGAAATCCTCGAAGCGTACCTCAACTGCGTCTCCTTCGGCTCCAATACGATCGGCGTCCAGGCGGCCGCAAACCTGTACTTCGGCAAGGATATTTCCGATTGCGATGTGGCCGAATGCGCCGCCATCGCGGGCATTACGCAGAACCCCTCGCGCTATGACCCCCTGATTCATGCGGACAATAACCGCGAGCGCCAGCAGCTCGTGCTGTCGGAAATGTACGATCAGGGCCTCATCAGCGAAAGCGACTACAACCAGGCCATGGAAGAAAGCAACCACATGACCTTCGTCGGCAAAGAGGGCGGCTCGCAGAACAGCATTTGGGATTGGTACACTGACGCGGTCATCAGCGACGTGCAGGATGCGTTGATGGAGAAATATAACTGCTCCGCAAGTGCCGCGAGCACGATGATCTATACAAACGGCCTGCAAATCTATTCGGCGGTCGACCAGGACCTGCAGGACGCGGCGGAGAATTACGTTTTGAATGAGGCAAACTTTGGCAGTGACGATCGAATGGAAACGGGCGTCGCCATCGTCGGCTATGACGGCCGTGTCCTGGCGCTCGTCGGCGGGCGCAGTGAAAAGACGGCCAACCGCATCAATTCGTTTGCGACGACGCTGCCCCAGCAGACCGGTTCCTCCAATAAGCCCATCGGCGTCTATGCACCGTCTCTGGAAGCCGGCATCATCACCTATTCCTCTTTGGTCGAGGATGAGCCGTTTGCCGGATATTACGGCGAAGGGTCGGACCGCCTGGGGCCGCTCAATTACAGCTTGGATAATTTGGGCGGCACGTATCACGGCATGGTGCCGGCGCAGAAAGCCTTGGCCGGCTCCTACAACGCCGCGGCGGTGCAGACGCTGCGCAAGCTCGGCGTCGAAAACAGCTTCCAATTTTTGACGCAAAAGCTGGGCTTCTCGTCCCAGTACGTCGATTCGGACTGTGCGTTGGCGCCGTTGGCACTGGGCGGTTTGACGAATGGCGTAACGGTCGAGAGCATGGCGGCGGCTTACGCGATTTTTGGAAACGGCGGCCAGTATTATACGCCGTATACGTTCTACAAAGTGCTGGACCACGACGGCAACGTGATCCTCGACAACACCACACAAACGCCGACACAGGCGCTTTCCCCGGTCAATGCCTCGATTATGAACCGTATGCTGCGCACGGTTGTCACCGAAGGCACCGCGACGGGCGCCGCCATCCCCGGCTGGGACGTCGTCGGCAAGACCGGTACGTCCAATGACTTCCGCGACAGCTGGTTTATCGGCTGTACGCCTTACGCCGTCTGTGCGGTCTGGACAGGCTATGAGGACGAAAGCGTGGATATGGGCCCGCGCGATTACTCGAAGGGGATTTTCCGCGGCATCATGACCGATTATCTCGCCGATAAGGAGGACCTCGACTTTACGTTTGACGACAGTATGGTCGAGCGCGCCTATTGCGTCAATTCCGGCCTCTTGGCGGGGCCCGGCTGCACCGATACGGAAACGGGCTATTACGATATCAACAATCTCCCCGAAACGTGTTCGGGCTACCACGGCGGTAGGATGCCAAACACGAGCTCCCACACAAGTTCGGAACGCCTGCCGCAGTCTTCCGAATCGTCCGAACCCGGTACGGTGAGCGAACCGGCAGAAAGTGAGCCGCAGACGGTGGAAAGCCAGTCCCCCGAAAGCATTCCGGCCGCTTCCGAGCCGGAACCCGAACCGCCGCAGGGTTCGCTTCCGAACGAGGAGCCTGCGGTCTCCGACGCGGCATAAGGAAAAAACAGCAGATTCGCTTTGCAAACAGGCGGCCCATTTTGCGGGCTGCCTGTTTTTTATGCCAGGAACTTCGAGAAAAGACATTCGTAAGGTTGAAACTTGCAGAAAAACATGATACACTAAACAGGATAGTAAGCAGGCAAAACCGCAGGGGTTGCCCGCTTTCCGCGAAAAGTGGCCCGAAGCGCGGGATCGCGGCGCTGCGCGGCTGCATTTTGTTTTCACCCGTTATGCAAAGGTTGTGGCACATGCACGGGTGCGGCGCAAGTTTTGAGGAAAAGAGGGAATGGCAGTGATTCAAATCGCAGTCATGGGGTACGGCGTTGTCGGAACCGGCGTGGCAGAAGTCCTGAGCCAGCATGAGCAGCATCTGGCAAGACGCGCCCATGAGGATATCCACATCAAATATGTGCTGGTCCGCCGGGATTACCCGCAGCCGCCCCCGATGGGCCGCTTTACAAAAAGTTTTGATGAGATTTTAAACGATCCGGAAATCCGTGTGGTCGTGGAGGTCATGGGCGGTCTGACGCCTGCATACGATTATGTGCGTCGCTGCCTTTTGGCGGGCAAAAGCGTCGTCACCTCCAATAAGGAACTCGTGGCCGAAAAAGGCGCGGAGCTTTTGCAGATTGCCCGCGATCAAAACGCGAATTTCCTGTTCGAGGCAAGCGTTGGCGGCGGTATCCCGATTATCCGCCCGATGAGCCAGTGCCTGGCCGCAAACGATGTGGTCGGTGTGGCCGGTATTTTAAACGGCACTTCCAATTATATTTTGACGAAAATGTTCCGAGACGGCGAATCCTTTGCGGACGCGCTTGCCCAGGCGCAGAAGCTCGGGTATGCGGAGCGCGACCCAAGCGCCGATGTGGACGGCGGGGACGCCTGCCGCAAGATCTGTATCCTTTCCTCGCTGGCGTATGGCAAGCATGTCTATCCGAAGCAGGTCCATACCGAGGGCATCCGCCGCATTACGAGCGCCGACGTCGCCTATGCGCAGGCGTGCGGCTGTGTCGTCAAGCTCATCGGCGAGACGCATGCGCTGCCGGACGGGCGCGTGCACTGCATCGTCTGCCCGATGCTCGTCAACCACGAAAGCCAGCTTGCCAATGTGGAGGACGTTTTTAACGGCATCCTTGTGCGCGGCGATGTGACCGGCGATGTCGTCTTTTACGGCAAAGGGGCCGGCAAAATGCCCACGGCCAGCGCGGTCGTTGCGGATGTCATCGACTGCATTAAGCATTTGCAGTCGCGGAAATACCTGTATTGGAGCGACGGCAGCCCGGACTATGTGGCCGATTACCGGGAAGCCAGCTATGCGTTTTATGTGCGCGCCCATGTGGAGCCGGACTCCATGCTGTCGGCCGACGAGGCCTGCAGTGCGGCCGGCCGCGTCTTCCCGGGGGTGCGCCGCCTGCAGCGCGCGCAGCCGGGCCTTGGGGAGTTCGCCTTCTTGACGGACCCCGTCGACGGCTTTACCTTTGCACAGGGCGTGCAGCGCCTGCAGACAACCGGGCTTCGCATCGACAACGTCATCCGCGTGGGGACCTTTTAAAGGCTAAGGGGGGCTTTCTTTGATTCGCATTCAGGTGCCGGCGACCAGCGCCAATCTGGGTTCCGGCTTTGACGCACTGGGCATTGCACTGAACCTGTATAACCAGGTTTGGATGGAAGAAGCGGACGCGATTGAGATCACGTGCAAGGACAATGTCCAGGTGCCGCTCGATGAACACAATCTGATCTATTGGGCGGCAAGCCAGCTTTACGAAGAGTGTGGACGCAAGCTGCCGGGCCTGCGCATCGTGCAGCTCAATAATATCCCGATGGCGCGCGGCCTCGGTTCGAGTTCCGCGTGCATCGTGGCGGGCATCCTGGGGGCCAACCGCCTTTTGGGGTCTCCGCTGGAGCAAAAAGAGCTCGTCACGCTCGCGACCCGCATCGAGGGCCATCCGGACAATGTCGCCCCGGCCATCGAGGGCGGCCTCGTGACGTCGGCGCTCGAAGGCGGCAAGGTCTACAGCGTCAGCGTCCCAGTCAGCGAAAAAATCTGTTTTGTGGCGTTTATCCCGCCTTTTGAGCTCAAGACCGATAAGGCGCGCTCGGTGCTGCCGGACACGTATTCCCGCGCGGACGCCGTGTATAACCTTTCCCGTTCCGCACTGATGACGGCGTCTCTGTTTTCGGGAAATCTTGAAAACCTGCGGGTCGCGGTGCAGGACCGGATCCACCAGCCGTACCGCGCCCGTTTGATTCCCAATTATGACCAGGTTGTGCGGCTGAGCTATGAGCTGGGAACGCTCGGCACGTGTGTCAGCGGCGCCGGCCCGACGATCCTCTCGATGGTGGAGTCGAACGAGGCGGACCGTTTTGCCCAGCTTGCCCGGGAGCATCTGCCCGACAAAGGCGTGGAAGGTTGGGAGGTCTTGACGCTGCGCGCGGAGTCGAAGGGCGCACAGATTTTCCTCGAGTAAATGCTTGAGATTTTGTAAAGATGGAGGAGCATTCTGCATGAGCTTGATTGTACAGAAATTTGGCGGCAGTTCTGTGGCCAACGCGCAGCGCGTGTTTCATGTCGCCGAAATCATCACAGACACCTACAAGAAGGGGAACGACGTCGTCGTGGTGGTTTCCGCCCAGGGCGATACCACCGACGACTTGATCGAAAAGGCGCATGAAATCAATCCCAATCCCAGCAAGCGCGAGATGGATATGCTGCTGACCGCCGGCGAGCAGATGAGTGCCGCCCTGATGGCCATGGCCATCGAAAAGATGGGCTTCCCGGTCGTTTCCCTGCTCGGCTGGCAGGCGGGATTCCGGACGAGCAGCGCATACGGCTCTGCCCGCATTTACGATGTCAAAGCGGACCGCATCCGCAAGGAACTCGATAAGAAGAACATCGTTGTCATCACGGGTTTCCAGGGGATTAACCGTTATAACGATATGACGACGCTCGGCCGCGGCGGTAGCGACACGTCCGCCGTTGCGATTGCCGCTTCGATGCACGCGGATCTTTGCCAGATCTACACGGACGTCGAGGGCGTGTTTACGGCCGACCCGCGCAAGGTCCCAACCGCGCGCAAGCTTTCCGCCATTTCCTACGACGAAATGCTCGAGCTCGCAACGCTCGGCGCGCAGGTCCTCAATAACCGCTCCGTAGAAATGGCCAAGAAATACGGCATTGAGCTGGAAGTCCTTTCGAGCATGACCAATCAACCCGGTACGATAGTCAAGGAGGTAGCCAAAGTGGAAGAAATGCTGATCAGCGGGGTCGCAAAAGACGACGACGTGGCCCGTGTGTCGATTATTGGAGTCCCGGACCGCCCGGGCCTCGCCTTTAAGATCTTCTCGAAACTTTCGGCGAAGAACATTAATGTAGATATCATCCTGCAGTCTGTCGGCCGCAACGGCACGAAGGATATTTCCTTCACGATTGCCCGCGCCAACCTGCAGGATACGATCGATTTGCTGAACCCTTATGTCGAACTGATCGGCGCTTCGAGCGTGGTGTACGACGAGAACGTGGCAAAAGTGAGCGTTGTCGGCGCCGGCATGGAGTCCCATCCGGGCGTTGCGTCCCGTATGTTTGAGGCGCTGTTTGCCGCCAATATCAATATCCAGATGATTTCGACGAGCGAGATCAAGATCTCCGTCCTCATCGACTGCGCGGATGCCGACAAGGCCGTCAGCATCATCCATAAGCGCTTCTTCGATGATCCGGACCCGCTTTTGTAAAAAAATCATATCAGAAATTTCCACTCTGTGCCCTGCGCAAAAATTCTGCGCGGGGCCTTTTATTTTTTTCAAAAAACCCTTTACAAACGAAAAGGAATGTGGTATTCTAAGGACAAGAAAAAGAATTATTCTTATTTCTTAATTTGAAACAGTGAGGTGAAGGACGCCTATGAAGAAGCAAAATTACAGCCGGAAACGGGAAGCCATTTTGCAGACGCTGCGCGCCACGAAAACCCACCCCACTGCGGAATGGGTCTATCAGCAGCTGAAAACGGCGTTTCCTGACCTGAGTATGGGGACGGTCTACCGCAACCTCAGCCTTTTTAAACAGGAAGGCACCATCGCGAGCGTCGGCATTGTCAATGGCCAGGAGCGCTTCGACGCGGATGTGTCGCCGCACACGCATTTTGTGTGCCTGGGCTGCGGCGCTGTGCAGGACAGCGGCCCGCTCCCCGCGCAGGAGGAAGCCCGCGTCGCGCAGGAATACGGCGTGACGGTTTTGACCGAGCAGGTCCTCTATTACGGCTACTGCAGCGCGTGCGAGCAGAAGCGCCGGGAGGCGGAGCAGCTGCCGCAGAAAAAAGAGGCCTGAGTATTTTTGAGAAGAGAGGCATAGCCTTTTTTCCATAGAAAAGCAAATCATTTCCAAAATAATTGGAAGAAAAATGGAGGTTATTCGCAATGAAAAAATGGGTATGTTCCGTATGTGGTTACGTTTATGAAGGCGAGCAGCCGCCGGAGCGCTGCCCGCAGTGCGGCGCGGACGGCTCCAAGTTCAAGGAGATGGTCGCTTCCGCCGGCTTTGCCTGCGAGCATGAAGTGGGCGTCGCGCAGGGCTGCGATCCGGAGGTCTATCAGGGCCTGGTTGACAACTTCAACGGCGAGTGCTCCGAAGTTGGCATGTATCTGGCAATGAGCCGTCAGGCAGAGCGTGAAGGCTATCCGGAAATCGCGGAAGCTTACAAGCGTTATGCGTTTGAAGAGGCAGAGCATGCAGCGAAGTTCGCAGAGCTGCTCGGTGAAGTGCTCACGAAGAGCACGAAGAAGAACCTCGAGATGCGCGCAGAGGCGGAGGCTGGTGCCTGCGCCGGCAAGCTCGAGCTGGCCAAGAAGGCAAAGGCGCTCAACTATGACGCGATCCATGACACCGTCCATGAGATGGCGAAAGACGAAGCCCGCCACGGCGCCGGCTTCAAGGGCCTGCTGAAGCGCTATTTCGGCGAATAAGAGAAATACGCGTTGATGCGTTTCCTGCCCGCTGCGGAATCCCCGCAGCGGGTTTTGCTTTTTTAGACAAATTCCAGTATAATAGACGGCGAAGCCAATTTGAAAGAAGGAGGTGCCTCCATGCAGCGGTATGCTTTGGCCATTGTAGGCGGCGGGGCGGCTGGGCTGTTGGCTGGCGTGCGGGCGGGGGAACGGATGCCCGGACAGCGCGTGGTCGTGCTCGAGGCCAACCAGCGCGTCGGCAGGAAGCTGTTGGCGACCGGGAACGGCAGATGCAATCTGGAAAATCTGCAGGCGTCGCCTGCCTGCTATTTTGGAGACAGCCGGGCTGCGGCGCCGCTTTTGGCGCTGTATCCGCCGGGACGTGTGCTGGCCTATTTTCAAAGCCTCGGCCTTGTGTGCCGCACCCTTGCGGATGGCCGTGTGTATCCGTATTCCAATCAGGCCTCCTCGGTTCTCAATATCCTGCGCAAGCGGCTGGCCGAGCGCCATGTCGAAGAGCGCTGCGGATTTCCCGTGCGCGGCATCGACCGGCGGGGAGAGGGATACCTTTTGACGGCGGCACATGGGGAACAGCTTTGGGCCCGCCGCGTCCTGCTTGCGCCGGGCGGGGCGGCGCAGACCCAGGCGCAGAGCGGCTATACGCTTGCCCGCAGCTTGGGGCATACGGTCACGCCGCTGCACCCGGCCCTGGTTCCGGTGGAAGTCCGCGAACAGCGCGTCGTGCGCGCGCTCAAAGGGGTGCGCATCCCGGCGGCCGTGCGGCTGGAACGCAAAGGGAAATGCCTGATGGAAACGCGGGGGGAGGTCCAATTTACGCAGACGGCGCTTTCGGGCATCTGTGTGTTTGAGTTCTCCCGCCTTGTCAGAAGCGGCGACATCCTTTCGTTAGACCTGGTCCCCGAATATTCGCTTTCCCGCTTGGAACAGCTGACCGGCGGCTCGTTGGAGGGCGTTTTGCCGAAGGCGCTCTATCAGGCCTGCCCGTTTGGCGAAGTCAAGCATTTCCGCTTTACGGCGGCCCAGCCGGGACCCATGCGCCAGGCGCAGGTGACGGCCGGCGGCGTGCCGCTGCGGGAAATTGACGCGCGATGCGGCAGTTTGGTTTCGCCGGGCGTTTGGCTGTGCGGGGAGCTTTTAAACCTCGACGGCCGCTGCGGCGGATTTAACCTGCATTGGGCGTGGATCACGGCCCTTGCCGCCGTCGAAGCCATTGCAAAGGGGGACGATGCAGAATGACGTATGAAATTGCCCAGCTAAAGCTCCCCCTCTCCTATGGACAGGATGCCTTGTGTGCGGAAGCGGCCCGCCGGCTGCGGGTGCCGGCGTCTGCGATCGAATCCTGCTGCCTCAAGCGCCGCGCCGTCGACGCCCGCCGCAAGCAAGACGTCCATTTTGTCTGTACGGCGTCGGTCACGCTGCGGCCGGGCGTCCATGTGCGGGAATCGGTCCTGCAAAAGACGGGTGCCCGCGCGGAAAAGCCGTATGCGTATGCGCTTCCTCCAGGGCGGCCGCTGCCGCACCGTCCCGTCGTTGCGGGCATGGGCCCGGGCGGATTGTTCGCGGCGCTGCTCCTCGCAAAGGCGGGCATGCGGCCGGTCGTCTTTGAGCGCGGCGCCCCCGTCGAGGAGCGGCAGAAAGACGTCGAGGCGTTCTGGAAAACCGGTGTCTTGGCGCCGGAATCCAACGTCCAGTTCGGCGAAGGCGGCGCCGGCACCTTTTCGGACGGCAAACTCAATACCGGCACAAAAGACCCGCGTATCCGCCATGTGCTCGAGACATTTGTGCGTGCCGGTGCGCCGGATGCGATCCTGTGGGAGGCAAAGCCGCACATCGGTACGGATTACCTGCCGCAGGTCGTGCGCAATCTGCGCCGGGAAATTCTGGCGCTCGGCGGGGAAGTCCATTTCCACACAGCGGTAGAGCGCCTGCACTTTGCGGCGGACGGCACCCTGACCGCTTTGACGCTGCGCCGCCCAAACGGTGCGCGGGAGGAATACCCGTGTTCCCATTTGGTGCTTGCGGTCGGCCACAGCGCGCGGGATACATTTGTCTCCCTGCTTCAAGCCGGTGTGCTGCTGGAGCCAAAGCCGTTTGCCGTCGGCGTGCGCATCGAACATCTGCAGGAACGGATCGATGCGGCGCAGTATGGTCCCGCGGCGGGCCACCCGGCGCTGGGTGCGGCGGACTATAAGCTCGCGGTCCATATGCCGGACGGCCGCGGTGTCTACACGTTCTGTATGTGCCCGGGCGGAACCGTTGTGGCCGCGGCGAGTGAGCCCGGACGCGTAGTCACCAACGGCATGAGCTGTTTTGCGCGCGATGGCCAAAATGCGAACGCGGCCCTTCTGGTCGGCCTGACGCCGGACGATTTCCCCGATACCACCCCGCTCGGCGGGATTCGCTTGCAGCGTTCCCTGGAGGAAGCTGCGTTCTCCGCGGGCGGCGGCGCATTTTTGGCGCCGGCGCAGCGTGTGGGAGATTTTCAAAATGCAGTGCCAACCACCCGCTTTGGGTCGGTAAAGCCTTCCTATTCGCGCGGCGTGCGGGGCGCGGATTTGCACGACTGCCTGCCGCGTTTTTTGACCGACGCGCTTGCGTTCGGCCTGCAGCAGATGGGCCGCCGCTTACAGGGCTTCGATGACCCCGACGCGGTTTTGACGGCCGTCGAAAGCCGTTCCTCTTCGCCGGTGCGCATTGTGCGCGGGAAAGACGGCGCGGCCCTTGGCCATCCCGGCCTCTATCCCTGCGGGGAAGGCGCCGGTTATGCCGGCGGGATCACGTCCGCCGCGGTGGACGGCCTGCGCTGCGCAGAAGCCATTTTGCGCGGCCCTTCTACGGAACATTTCCCGACAAAATAAAAAATACTGCCGTTTGCCCGGTGGGGGAAAGGCAGTTTCAAAAGAGGCGCTTTTCTATGCAGATCGCAATGTTTTGCCGCCGCGACGACGAGGCGGCCTATTATGAAAAATTCGGAAAACAGTACGGCGTTACGCTGAAGCTGCTCGACGAAATTCCGACGCCGCAGACGGCTTCCCTTGCAGAGGGCTGCCTGTGCGCGAGCATCATCACAACTCCCGTGCCGCCGCAGACCCTCGACGCGCTGTGGGAAGCCGGGGTGCGCTATCTCTCCACGCGGACAATCGGATACGACCACATTGACCTTGCCTACGCGAAGAAGATTGGCATGCATGTCGGCAATGTCAGCTATTCCCCCGACAGCGTCGCGGATTATGCGCTGATGCTGATTTTAATGGCGGTGCGCCGCTGTAAATCCATTTTGCGCCATGCGGCGGTGCAGAATTATACGCTGCCCGGCATGCAGGGGCGCGAACTGCCGCGCTTGACCGTCGGCGTCGCGGGGACCGGCCGGATCGGGCGCGCCGTCATTGCGCGTTTGGCGGGGTTTGGCTGCCGCATTTTGGCGTACGATCTGCATGAAAGCGAAGACGTCCGCCCGTTTGCGCAGTATGTGCCCTTTGATACGCTCCTTTCCGAAAGCGATGTGCTGACGCTGCACATGCCGGCCACGCGGGAAAATACGCACTTGTTCAACGCGGAGGCTTTTGCCAAAATGAAGCAGGACGCCATTTTGGTCAATACGGCCCGCGGGGCGCTCGTCGATTCCAAGGCGCTGCTCGAAGCGCTGGAAAGCGGCAAACTCGGCGGCGCGGCGCTCGATGTCCTGGAGCACGAAGCCGGCCTCTACTATAACGATTGGCAGGATAAGCCGCTGCAAAACCACGACCTGGCCCTTTTGCGCGCGCTGCCGAATGTGATCGTCACGCCGCATACGGCCTTCTATACGGACCAGGCGGTCAGTGATATGGTAGAAAACTCCATTAAAAGCTGCGTCTTTTTCGCCCAAGGCGCGAAAAACCCCTGGCAGGTGCTTTAATCACCGCGCGGCGCCAGGACGGCTTCTGCGTACTGCGTGAGCATCTGTACCGCTTTTTCCGGCGAAAGGATCCGCACCTGGCCGCCAAACTGAAAAATCCATCCCAGAAACGCGGGGCTCAATTCGACTTTGGCCGTGAGCCGGTAGCATCCCGGTTCCCTGTCGGCGTGCGGTGTCACGTTCCAGCCAAAGCGGTCAAACATCGCCGTAGAGAGCCGTTCCGGAAAGACCAGCGTAACGGTTTCCAGCGGCCCATTGAACATGCCGAACAGGGGCTGCGTGTAGTTATCCATGCGGAAACGCAGCGGCGGTGGGACGGCGCGCTGTTCCGAAAGCCGGATCCGCTCCATGCGGTCAACCCGGAAATTGACAATGGTGCCGCGCCGGTCGTACCAGGCGACCAGATAATAATTTTCGTTGTCCCAGCAGAGGCCGTACGGGCTTGCTACGTACGCGGCGCCGCCGTATTTATAGACCTTTTCCTTTTTGGCGTTGTACGAAAAATAGGAAAACCGGATGCGCCTTCCCTCGGCGATCGCCTGCTGGATGGTGTCGACGTTGTAGTAGACCTGTTCGTTTTCCGTGCGCGCCCGCCCGACGGTATAAATCTGCCCGCGCAGTTCCTGCGCCTGATATTGGCTGCCCAGCCCGCTTAGCTTTTTTAAAAGCAGGCGGGCTTTTTTGGTGGTCAAAAATCGCGCCGATTGAACGGCATCCGCCAGCAATTTCAATTCCGGCAGCTCGAACGGCCGCGTCAAAAGCCAGTAGCCGCCGTTTGCGCCGCGCGTATATTCGATCTCCATCCCCGCATGCCGCAGCGCGTCCAGGTCACTGTAAACGCTGCGCCGGTCACACGGATAGCCCTCATGTTCCAAAAGCTCCAAAAGCTTTGGCATCGTGAGCTTGTGATTGTCGTCCGTATATTGATACAAAAGATGATAGAGCGCCAACACGCGCCCCTTTTGGTCTTCTCGTCTTGCCATCGGAAATCCTCCTTTTGCTTCGTGCTTCTTCTTTGATTGTACCATAAAACGCACTAAAAAGAAAGTTTACAGTACATAAAATCGTATAGTCGATCTGCTATACTATAGACAAATCAAAGCAAGGAGGATTCAAGAAATGCGTTATCATGTCAAATCGGTTGCGGGCCATGTGGAAGTTTTCGATGAGCAGGGGGAGTTCCTGTTTTCGGCGGACACCTTTCAGGAGGCGCAGGAAGACCTCCGGCTTTTGGAAGCGGCATAAAAAGAAAAGACAAAGCGGCGGGCCCGTCCGTTTGAGAACAGGGCCCGCCGCTTTTCTGGGCTCATCGTCCCGTTTAAAGAGAAAAGGGGTGCGGCGCGCGGAGGGTGAAGGTGTTTTTCTGATAGGAAAGCAGCCCGTCGCGCTGCATTTTTGAGAGTTCACTGCACATCGCGCTCCGGTCTACGCCGAGAAAATCGGCAAGCTGCTGGCGGCTGTAGGGAATCTGAAAGGAATCGCTGCCTGCCCGTTTGACGCAGTCCGAAAAGTACGACAAAAGCCGCCCGCGGATCGTCTTGGGGGAGGCGTACAGAATCCTTCTGGAAAGTCCCAGGCTTTTTTGCGCACAGACCGTTAAGAGGTTTCGGATCAATTTTGTGTGGAATACGCAGGCGTTGGTGCAGGTGGTCAGCACCTTTTCCACATTTAAAAACAGGACCGTTGTGTCCTCGGCGGCGGATACCGAAATCTGCAGCGGCTCACCGGGAAGGCAGGCGTATGCCTCGGCGAATACCGCACCCGGCGCGGCGTTTCCAAGGATGCTGTTGTTGCCCCACACATCGCTGCGCGAAATGACCGCCATGCCGGATAAAACGATGCCCAAACATGCAGTCGGTTCCCCTTCCCGCAAGATCGTGTCGCCTTTTTGATAGGATTTTTGAAAGGCCCGCAGGCATTTAAAAAGCGGTGCAAGTTCTTCCTCTGCAATGCCGTGAAAAAGCTGTGTGTTTGAAAATTGCATGCTGCGCACCTCTTTGTTGTTAAAACAACGGAATTTTACCGAAAATGATTTTATACTTTCTGTGGAAGGGCAAGAAGCCTTCAGATATACCCGATTGGAATCGGCGTATTCCAGTTTCGAAAGGAGTTTTTTCAACGATGATTCGAAAAATCGTCAAGATTCAGGAAGAAAAATGCAACGGCTGCGGTGCCTGCGCGGCAGCCTGCCACGAGGGCGCGATTGGGATGGTCAACGGGAAGGCAAAGCTTCTGCGCGATGACTACTGTGATGGCCTGGGCGATTGCCTGCCGGCCTGCCCGACGGGTGCCATCACGTTCGAAGAGCGCGAGGCGGCCGATTACGATGAGGCGGCGGTTGCGGCAAAGAAGCAGGCGGCCGCTCTCCCGAAAGCACCGTTTGCGGGATGCCCCGGCAGCGCGATGCATACATTCCACCGCGCGGCTTCTTCGAGCGCGCCGGCCCCTTCCGCCGTGGCGGCGGCCCCCACGTCCCGGCTCGGGCAGTGGCCCTGTCAAATTCAGCTGGTCCCGGTGAACGCGCCGTATTTTCAGAATGCAAAGCTGCTCATCGCGGCGGACTGCACCGCGTTTGCGTATGCGAATCTGCACGAGGAATTTATGAAGGGGAAGATCACACTGGTCGGCTGCCCGAAACTCGACCCTGTCGACTACAGTGAGAAGCTGACGCAGATTCTCAAACAGAACGACATCCAGAGCGTCACGATTGTCCGCATGGAAGTCCCGTGCTGCGGCGGGCTGGAAATGGCTGCAAAGAAAGCCTTGCAGCAAAGCGGCAAGTTTTTGCCCTGGCAGGTCGTCACGATTTCCATTGATGGGAAACGGCTCGATTAACCTCTGCTCTCTTGATGCGCAGCTGGGGTTTGGCTCTAGGCAAATAAAATGAGCAGGCCGTCTTTTAAAAAGGCCCTCTGCCGCGTCCAAGCGGCAGAAGAAGGGCTCTTAGGGGAAATGTGCGGGCCATAAAACGGCGGGTCCTGCTTATTCGGCTGCCATAAACTGCTTGAGCGCGCCGCGCAGGCGGTGGAAATCCTGCAGGCCCAGCTCGTAAATAGCCCGTTCCGCCTTTTCGTTCATCGAGCAGGTCCCGACATGCAGGGGCCGGCTCGGCGCAAACACAAAGGCTTTCCCTGCCCGCTCCAGGTCGAAGACGTCCTTTAGATTTTGGTTGTACGTCAGGTGCCGGTTTTGAATCGCTTTTACGATATTCGGATATTTGCGGCACGCAAGGCTGTAGAGTGCGTGGAATTTCTGCGGCTTCCGCACGTAATCCCGGTTCTTCGACAGGATTACGACGAGCCGGTCGCAGCCTGTCTCCAAAGCGTGCCGGACAGGGATCGCGTCCGCCAGGCCGCCGTCAAAGTAGGGGACACCGTGTAAGTTCACCGGGCGGCAAATGGCGGGAATGGCGCTGGAGGCCATAATCAAGCGGTAATCGTCCTGCCGCATGCTTTCTTTCCCGAAATATTCCGCTTTCCCGGTCCATGCGTTCGTGACAACCGCCTGGTAATCCGCCGGATTTTGCAGCAGGGCCGAAAAGTGCAGCGGGTCTTTGCCGCCCGCTTTGGTCAGCTCCCCGTAAATGTATTGCAGGCCGAACAGATCGCCCGTTTTCAAAAGGCTTTTTAAGCCGAAGTAGTCCGGCAAATGGATATATTCCGTAAAGAAGCGAAGGTTTCTCCCGTGCTGCCCGGCCAGATAAGAGACCAGGTTTCCTGCGCCGGCCGATACGCCGACGCAATAGGGGAACCGGATTTCCTCTTCGAGGAAAGCGTCTAAAATGCCTGCGTTGTAGGCGCACTTCATGCCGCCGCCTTCAACGACCAGTCCAATCTTTTTCTGCGTTTGCATAGGTCACAATCCCTCCGTCAGAGCCCTCTCGCCGGCCGGCTTTTGCGGCTGCTCTGCTTTTTCGCGTTTTTGCCAATAGAGATCGAGAATGTCCTGCAGCGTGATTTCCTGCATTTTGTCCTCGGCGGCTTTCTGGATTTCCCGATAGAAATCCCCAATGGCCAGCTGAATATGCACACCGACGCCGCATTCCGGATTCGTGTGGATATCCTGATGCAGCAGCGGCTTCGTCCCCTCCACCGCCCGGTAAATCTCAAGCAGGGTGATTTGGTCGGGCGAACGCGTCAGCGAAGGGCGCGGGTGCCCCTTTACACTCGTCAGAAGGCCGCCCTTTTTCAGGGCAGACATCAACTGGCGGATAAAGGCCGGGTTGGTTTTTACACTTTCCGCAATGGTATCGCTGCGCAGGGCTTCGTTTTCATAAAGGGCTACAAACGCCAAAACGTGCGTTGCGTCGCTGAGTTTTGTGGAGTATTTCATCGCATTTTGTTCCCCCCTGTGATGTTCATTTTATTGTAACAGCGTACGCGTACAAACGCAAGGGGAAAACCGAAAAGCATATGATGAAAAATCGCGGATAGGCTGAAAAGCGCCGAATCGGCCACCGGACATTTCTTCCGCAATCAAAACGAATGGAAAAGTTTCAGGAGCCATGGTATAATGATTTCTCAGGCAATTGGATTTTTTCATGGAAAGGGGAAAGCGCAGGATGAAACTCACGATGCTTGGAACGGGCAACGCACTTGTGACAGAATGCTACAATACTTGTTTTGTCCTTTCGGATGGAGAACGCCATTTCATGGTAGATGGCGGCGGCGGAAATGGGGTCTTGCATCAGCTGAAACAGGCGGGCTTTCACTGGATGGATCTGCGTGACCTTTTTGTTACGCATAAGCATATGGATCATTTGCTGGGCGTCCTTTGGATGGTGCGCATGATCTGCCAATTTATGAACCACGGCGAATATCAGGGCGAAGCAAGAATTTACGCACATCCGGAAGGAATCGCGCTGATACGCGAGATGGCGCAGACCCTTCTTATACAGAAGGAATTTCAATTCATAGGGGACAGGCTGCACCTGATTGCGGTGCAGGACGGCGAGTGCCGCGAAATCATCGGCCATCCGATAACGTTCTTTGACATTGGTTCCACCAAGGCCAAGCAGTTTGGGTTTTGCATGGACATCGGCGGCGGGGAACGCCTGACCTGCTGCGGGGATGAGCCATTGAGCGAGCGCGGACGGGTTTATGCGGAAAACAGCAAGTGGCTTCTGCACGAAGCCTTCTGCTTATACAAAGAACGGGATCTTTTTGATCCATATGAAAAACACCATTCTACGGTCAAGGACGCCTGCATACTCGCCGAACAGTTGCAGGTGCCCAATTTGGTCCTCTACCATACGGAAGATCAGAACTTGTCCAAGCGCAAGCAAATGTATACGGAAGAAGGACAGCAATATTACCACGGGAATCTTTTGGTCCCCGATGATTTGGAAAGCATCGCGTTATAAGAAAAATTTGAAAATGCAAAGCCGGAAAAGCGCCGTTGGCAGCCGAAGCCGCCTTTGCGAAAGCATCCGCATGGGGCGGCAGCAGAAAAGCTGCCGCCCCATATTTTTTTAAGCCGTTCTCTTTGAAAACCGGCAGGCAGGGCCGCGGCAAACGGGGACGCCTTATCCATAGAGTCCTTGCAGCGTGCGTACGAAATCGAGCACCTCTTTTCGCTCGTTTGCGCTGTGGGTGCAGAGTACGCAGTCAAAATGTTCCCTGCAGGCAAAGGGAATCCAGGCAAACTGCCCGGAATGGTCGTTTAAGAACCCGGGCGCCAGGCAGACGCCTTTGTGGGCCGCGACATTGGTCAGGGTATTGTCGTGGTCGGGGCTGTTGAAGTAGTGGATCCCCATTTCCCGGATCACCCGCTGCTGCACCGCCCGCAGGGCGTTGGGGGAATCGCCGCCCACCATCAAGGTTCGCCCCTGCAGGTCTTCCGCACGGACTTGTTCTTTCTGCGCCAGCGGGTCGTCCAATTCCGTAATCAGATAGATGCGGCTCCGATACAGCTTGTGAAAGCGCAGCTCCGGGTAGCGCTTTACGTCGTCGTAAATGGCGAACAGGATGTCCTTTTCCCCCCGCAGGAAAGATTCCGTCATCCCGTAGTATTGGAAGTAGGGCACAACATCGACCCCCGGATGGGAAGCGGAAAACCGGACGATTGCCTCCGGCAGGCGCAGAAGCATCGAGCGGACCCCCATTCCAATGGAAAGGCTTGCGCTGTACCGTGCGCTGAAATTCTGTGCCTGCTCGATGGCCCGCTGCAGCTCGTTGCGGATATTCTGGAGCGTTTCCGTAAATTGTACGCCTGCGGGCGTCAGCTGGACCGTTTTTCCGCGCCGGTCGAAGATGCGAAAGCCCAGCTCTTCCTCCAGCGTTTTGATTTGGTAGGACAGGGTGGGCTGGGTGATAAAAAGGTTCTCCGCGGCCCGGTTAAAATTGAGCGTGCGGGAGAGTTCCAGAATATAGTCCATCTGCTTCGTCAGCATGGTGTCACCTTCTGATAGAATTTTTCTATTGATAATTATATATAACTATTGGAAAAATTGCAACACAGGGCGTACAATAAAAGCAGAAAGCAAAAGGTTCTGCTTTTGAAGGAGGCAAACGCGATGACAACCTGCACATACAAGTTAAACGACGGCAACGAGATTCCGGTCCTGGGCTTTGGCGTATTTTTGGTTCCGAACAATGGCCCGGCGTATGACACGGTTTTGGCGGCGCTGAAAGCCGGCTACCGGCTGATCGATACGGCGGCGGCCTACTTAAATGAGAGCGACGTGGGCAAAGCCGTCAAGGACAGCGGCATTCCCCGGGAAGAGATTTTCCTCACCAGTAAGCTCTGGCTGCAGGACTACGGCTATGAAGCGGCAAAGCAGGGAATCGAAACGTCCCTGCAAAATCTGGGTACGGATTATCTGGACCTTTACCTGCTCCACCAGCCCTACGGCGATGTGGCAGGCGCCTGGCGGGCACTGGAAGAGGCCAAAAAGGCGGGCAGGATCCGTTCTATCGGCATCAGCAACATGACGCCTAAGCTGCTGGGAAAATTCCTGCCCCAGATGGAGACCCTGCCGGCGGTGAACCAGGTGGAGTGCAACCCCCTGTTCCAGCAGAAGGAACTGCGGAAATTTATGCGGGAGTACGGTATCGTCACCGAAGCCTGGTATCCGCTGGGCCACGGGAACCGGGAACTGCTCACAAACCCGGTGCTCACAGCCCTGGCGCAGAAGTATCACAAGGATGTGGGGCAGGTGATCCTGCGCTGGCATGTGCAGGAGGGCATTGTGGCCCTGCCGAAGGCCGTAAATCCCGCCCACATCCAGGGGAATCTCGACATTTTTGATTTTTGCCTGACGGATGTGGAGATGGCGCAGATCCGCGCGCTGGATACCGGAAAGGGCACCCACAATCCGGAAGATGCGGCCACGGCTGCGTCGCTGCAAACTCTGAAAATCCACGACTGAATAGGGGAGGAATCGGACATGATTTTTGACCGGAATGAAAAGAAAGAAGTCGTCGCCCTCTTGGGCGCCGGCAGCATGGGCACGGCCATTGTCAGAAAAATCGCCGCAGGCCGGAAGGTGCTGCTGGGCGATATCAGCGAAGAAAATCTGGAAAAAGCGAAAAAGGAATTTCAATACAGCGGCTATGACGTGGAGACTTTCGTCGTCAACGCCCTCGAAAAAGAGGCAGTGGAGGCGTTTGCCCGCAAAGCCGCGTCCCTTGGCCCGGTGATGTACTACATCCACACCGCGGGTGCGTCCCCGCACCAGACGAACCCGGAACACATCTTAAAGCTGGACCTGCTGGGCACCGGCTACGCGGTGGATGCCTTCGGAAAGGTGATGGCCAAAGGCGGCGCGGGGCTGCTCATTTCCAGCCAGACCGGGTATATGTATCCCATCCCCTATGACGTGGAGCAGCAGATTCTGGCTGCGCCCACGGAGAAACTGCTGGATTTGCCTTTTATGAAGGAGGTGGCCATGCAGAATTCCGGCATCGCCTATATGATTGCCAAGCGGGTCAACCACCTGCAGGCCATGAAGGCGGCGGCCACCACTTGGAAGGCCCGCCGGGCGCGGATCAACACCATCAGCCCCGGCGTCATCGTGACCCCGCTGGCTTACGATGAGTTCGCTGCGGCAGGGGAGGGCTACCAGCAGATGATCGACGCCTCCGCCGCCCAGCGTGTGGGGACTTCGGAGGAAATTGCCGAGGCGGCCGCCTTCCTGCTGGGGGAGCACGCGCAATTCATCACCGGCACCGACCTGCTGATTGACGGCGGCGTCATCGCGGCCATCCGCACCGGCGAATACCAGCTGCAGGAACACCACGACGCGGAAGCTTGAATCAAGCCATCCGGCTGACTCGGGTGCAGGCGGTGCAAGGCGCGCTGCCTTTTGCGTCTGCCGGCTCGTCCATACGCAAAAGAAGCCGCAGAACACTTGGAATCGCGGCAGCCCCTTTCAGGTGAAGGGGAAGGTGGAAAACAAAACCAGAAGAAAGGCCTGAGGACAGATGTCAAAAGCGTTGATTGTGTATTTTTCTCGTACGGGAGAAAATTATGTGGGCGGTAAGATTCGCCGTCTGGAAATCGGCAACACCAAAATCGCCGCGCAGATGCTGCAAAAGGCGACAGGGGCGGACCTGTTTGAGATTCAGATGGCCCAGCCCTATCCCGATGGCTACATGGCATGCATCCAGGAGGCAAAAAAAGATCTGGAGGAAAATGTAAGGCCACAGCTTGTGTCTTTCCCGGACAGCATAGACGGGTATGATACCATTTATCTATGTTATCCGAACTACTGGGGTACCATGCCCATGGCAGTCTGGACCTTCCTGGAGCACTTCGATTTTTCCGGGAAGACGATCAAGCCCTTATGTACGAACGAAGGCAGCGGCATGGGAAGAAGCGAAGCGGACCTAAAAAAGCTCTGCCCCGGGGCCAAGGTGGAAAAAGGCCTGCCAATCGTCGGCGGAGAAGCGGCAAAGGCCCAGTCTGCGATTGCACATTGGGCGTAAGGAGGGAATCAGATGTCAGGCGATTTCAGAAAAGACACCCCAAAATTGGGATTCGGACTGATGCGCCTTCCCAAAAAGGGGATCGGAATTGATATAGAGCAGACCAGCCGAATGGTGGATCTGTTTCTGGAAGCCGACTTTACCTATTTTGATACGGCCTATGTTTATATCGGATCGGAGGCAGCCATTAAAAAAGCGCTGGTAGAGCGCCATCCGCGCACTTCCTATACCCTCGCCACCAAGCTCAACGCCATGATCGCGCCCACTGAAAAGATGGCAAAGAAGCAGTTCGCCGCCAGTTTGGAGCGGACGGGCGCGGGATATTTCGACTATTATCTCCTCCATGCGCTGATGGAGAATACCTACACGAAATATGAAAGATTTCACCTTTGGGATTTTGCGGCGAAGCAGAAAGCCGAAGGGAAGATCCGCCACCTGGGCTTTTCTTTCCACGCCGGGCCGGCGCTTTTGGACCGGCTGCTGAAAGAACATCCGGAGGTGGACTTTGTCCAGCTGCAGTTAAACTACGCCGATTGGGAAAACCCGAAGGTCCAGTCCAGGGCCAATTATGAGGTAGCCAGAGCCCACGGAAAATCCATTGTGGTCATGGAACCGGTCAAAGGCGGCAATTTGGCAGACCCGCCGGAAGAAGTGAAACAGCTTATGAAAGCCTGCCGGCCGGAGCTTTCCTACGCCTCCTGGGCCATTCGGTTTGTGGCTTCGCTGGATGGGATTCTCACCGTGCTATCCGGGATGTCCAATGTGGAGCAGATGCAGGATAACCTCTCCTACATGAGAGATTTTCAGCCGTTGGATGAGGAGGAGCAGAAGGTCATCCAGCAGGCCCAGCGAATCCTGGGCCATTCCGCCACCATTCCCTGCACAGCCTGCCATTATTGTACGGAAGGGTGCCCGAAGCAGATTCCGATCCCGGAGATTTTCTCCGCGATGAATAAACTGCTGGGAAACGGCCAGCGTGTGCAGGCAGCGGCGGACTACCGGCAGGCGGTGGCGGGGAAAGGCAGCGCGGCAGACTGCATTGGGTGCCGCCAGTGCGAAAATGCCTGCCCCCAGCATCTTCCGATTACAAAGTATCTGGAGCAATGCGCCAAAACACTCGAAACAGAAGGAGAATAACGGATAGAGAAAGAAGGGTTCCCTTTTTCTGCGGAACACATGAACCGCGGGTTGCCCAGAATCTCTATCCCATGACGGAAACCGAAGATGAGAAACGGGAAAGGAGCGCAAAATGAAGACAAGACAATTAGGGAACATCACCGTATCGGAGATCGGCATGGGCTGCATGGCGTTTTCCCACGGTTATGGGCAGATTCCGCCGGAAGGATACAGCATCGAGGCCATTCAGGGTGCGTATGCACACGGCTGTACCTTCTTTGATACGGCGGAAGTATACAGCCCGGGCCTTTCCGGCATCGGGCACAATGAGCGCATCGTCGGCAAAGCACTCCAAGGCGTGCGCGGCAATGTGGTCATCGGCACCAAGCTGTTTTTGGATTCCTCCGAAGTGCAGCGGGAAGGCTCGGTCTATGGGGCGGTGCGCCGCCACCTGGAAGCGTCCCTCAGCCGGCTGCAAACCGATTGGGTGGATTTGTATTACCTTCATCGGACCGGCAGCGTCCCGGTGGAGGACGTAGCCGAAGCCATGGGCCGGCTCATTGAGGAGGGACTTATCCGCGGCTGGGGGCTTTCCCAGGTGGATGTGGATGTCATCGACCGGGCCCAGCAGGTGACGCCCCTTTCCGCCGTGCAGAATATCTATTCCATGGTGGAGCGGGATGTGGAAAAGGCTGTGATTCCCTACTGTCTAGAGCATGCCATTGGGGTCGTAGCCTTTTCGCCAATCGCCAGCGGCCTGCTTTCCGGAAAGATCACCGTGGACACGAAGTTTGAAAGCTACGATGATGTGCGCAATTGGGTGCCCCAGTTAAGCCGCCGGAACATTGCCGGCAACCAGCCGATTCTCGACTTGCTGGCGGCGTACGCGAAGCTGAAAAACGCCACCAGCGCCCAGATTTCGCTGGCCTGGATGCTGCACAAATACCCCAATGTGGTGCCCATCCCCGGTTCCAAAAATAAGGGGCGGATTCTCGAAAACCTGGACGCGGCAAACGTGGAGCTGACGGAGGAAGAATTCGGCTCCCTTGAACAGGCGCTTTCCCGGTGCAAGGTATACGGCCACCGGGGGTTTACCCGGTAAACCGGTTTTCGTTCTTTTTCGAAAATACGGTTCCTTTTCGGTGCACACGCAAAAACCGGCCAGGGCCTTCCCGGCCGGTTTTCTTCATTTTCAGGATTTCTTGTCGATGTTCCGCGGCCCGCAGAGGGTCAGCAGTCTGCACCGGGCCATTGGCGATCCCGAAACGAATGCCTTTTGCATTCCTATTTCTTACCCGTTATACTATTCGGTAGAGGTGGTCAGCATGGATCTGCGCGTTCTGCGCTATTTTTTAATCGTGGCACGAGAAGAAAATATCACGCGAGCGGCCCGGCTTCTGCACATGACACAGCCGACGCTTTCCCGCCAGCTCATGCAGCTGGAAGAAGAACTGGGAGTCAAACTGTTCCAGCGCGGCAAACACAACGTCTATCTGACCGACGCCGGGATGCTGTTCCGGCGGCGGGCGCAGGAGCTGGTCAATCTGGCGGACAAGGCAAAGGCCGAATTGCAGCAGTCTGACCAGGAACTAACCGGTGAAATCGCCATCGGCTGCAACGAGTCCCAAAGCATGAATGAGCTGGCCGATCAGATCAGCGCCTTTCGCCGCATACATCCGTTGGTAAAATTTACGCTGCGCAGTGGCAATAACGGGGACATCCGGGAGTGGCTGGATCAGGGAACGGTTGATTTCGGTATTTTGATAGAGCCGGCGGAGGTCGCCCGGTACTCCTATCTGCGGATGCGGCATCAGGACTGCTGGGGAATTTTGGTCCATACATCGGACCCCCTTGCACAGCGGTCCTCCGTTCATGCCGAAGATTTGGTGGATGTTCCGCTCATCACCATTTTGGATGAATCTATTCACAACGCTTTGTCCATCTGGTCCGGAAAATTCGCGGACCGGATGCAGCCGATCGTCCATTATAACCTGCTGTCGAACGCGGCGACCCTTGTGGCGCGCAGGGAAGGGGTGGCGATTTGTCCAAAGCCGAATTGCCAATATGCGGAAGTAACCTTTGTCCCCTTTGCGCCTGCGTTCCGCCTGGGCGCTATGTTGGCCTGGAAGAACCAGCGGATTTTCGCAAAGGCCAGCGAAGCCTTTATCCAGTACCTGCGGGATGCAGAAAAAATGGTGTGATGTTATGGCACGGAAGAAATGCAAAACTCGTATCGTCAAGACAAAAATATAAGCATTTTACATTTCTTAATAACAAAACTAAAATGGAGACGTACCAAACGGTATGTCTCTATTTTTATTTAAAAGGAACCGGTGATTATGATGAAAAAGACATTGATTCTCGTAGGCGCAGGAAAAGGGCTTGGCAATGCGGTGGCCCGTGAATTTGCCGCTCATGATTTCCGCGTGGTGCTGATTGCCCGCAGCGAAGAACATCTGAAAGCGTATGCGGACGAATTTCGCAGGGAGGGCATGGAAGTCTACACCAAAGCAGCCGACGCCCTTCACCCGGAAACGCTGACCCATGCGATTGGCGCGGCGGTGGCCGAGCTGGGCACCCCGGATGCCCTGGTCTACAACGTGGGGATCACCGAGCCGGATGGCGACCGCCCCATTACCAGTGCGCTGCTGATGCAGCGGTATCAGGTGGATGCGGCCAGTGCCTGGCATTGCGCCATGCTGGTGGCAACGGAACAGTTTGCCCAAAAGAAAGGCGCGATCCTCTTTACCGGCGGCGGGTTTGCAAAGACCTTCCAGCCCATCCTGGCCCTCAAGCCCCTGTGTATCGACAAGGCGGCGCTGAATGCCATGAATATCGTCCTGCACGATGCATTGGCACCCAAGGGCATCTTCGTGGGCAGCGTGCTGGTCAGCGGCGTCATTGCGCCGGGCGATGAACGCTATGATCCGGCCCTCATCGCCAAGCAGTATTGGAAGATGTATGAGGAGCGGGACGCATTCCAGGTCCTGTATTGACGCGTGCGAAAACGGCCGGCCGTTCAGAGGTTCTCTTGGAGAATTTCCAGAAAGGCTTTCACCTCTTTGGAGGGATGTTTGGCATATAAGATTCCATACGGCACCCGATACGCCCACTGTACGGGGAGCGTGATCAGGGAGGGATGGATATCGGCCCACGCGTCCAAAGTCAGCAGCAGGGAGCCGGTCTGCTCACAGGCATTAAAGGTGTCCATATCGTAGTAGTATCCGGCTTCTTCCACGATGATCTGCGGATGCGTCAGCTTCAGCATGTCGTGGAAATGGTCTAATCGCTCCGTATCCCCGCTTTTGACCATCACCAGATGTTCCCCGTGTAAATCCTGAAGCGTAAGCTCCTTCCGGGATGCCAGCGGATGTCCCTGCGGGACGGCCACACAGAGGCGGTATTCCCCCAGATGCAGATAGCCGGCCGTCTCCCACATCGCCTTGGAATTGAAGGAACCCACCAGCAAATCGATGCGGTCTCCCAGCTGAGAGACGACGGACAGAATTTGCTCTTTTGTGTCTTCATAGGGAACGATATGGAACTTATACATCGGATACTTTTCCCGCAGCGGCGCCCACAGGTCGGTCAGCACCCGGCTGGGATTTAACAGCGAGGACCCGATCCGAATCGTGACCCCCTCGGTCAGCGCCGCGCTTTTTGCCCGGGCGACGGCACGCTCCGCAGCGGCAAGCAGATCTTTGCCGTCTTTGTATAAAGCGTTTCCGGCGGCGGTCAGCTCGATGCCCCGGTTGCTCCGTTTCAGCAGCGTGACCCCCAGCCGGCTTTCCAGTGCGTTCATGTGCTTCATGACGGAGGCCGGCGTCACGAAAAGCTGTTTTGCGGCCTTGGAAAAACTCCCGCAGTCAACGACCTGCAGGAAAACCCGTAACGCTTGGCTGAGCAAGAGAACCCCTCCTTTTGCGTTTACTTTTTGTAAAAGCATTGTAGCATTTTTGGTCATTCCCTGTCAATGAAAATACCGGTACAATGAGAAGTACAGAATACGTTTTTATGCTGCAAGGAGGCAATTCGAATGGAATATGCAACGTTAAGAAACGGTGTCAAAATGCCGATGTTGGGCTACGGCGTTTTTCAAATCCCGGCGGAGGATACCAAACGCTGCGTGCTGGAGGCGATCTCCGTTGGCTACCGGAGCATCGATACCGCGCAGGGATATTTTAACGAGGAAGGCGTAGGTGCTGCCATCGCCGATTGCGGCGTACCGCGCGACCGGCTGTTTTTGACCACCAAGATCTGGATCAGCAACGGCGGCTATGAGAAGGCGAAGGCTTCTATCGATGCATCTTTGAAAAAGCTGCGCACCGACTATGTGGACCTTGTGCTGATCCACCAGCCATTCAATGATTATTACGGCACTTACCGCGCCATGGAGGAGGCGTACAAGGCCGGCAAAATCCGCGCCATCGGCGTCTCCAACTTCATGCCGGACCGTTTCATCGACATCGCCAATTTTACGGAGATTCCGCCCATGGTCAATCAGCTGGAGGTGCATGTGTTCCATCAGCAACGGGCGTTTCGGCCGATTCTGAAAAAGTACAGCGCGCAGCTCATGGCATGGTCACCGCTGGCCCAGGGGAAAAACGGGCTGTTCACAAACCCCGTCCTCTCAGAAATCGGTGAGAAATACGGCAAAACCGCCGCGCAGGTCGATCTGCGGTTTCTCATTCAGTCCGGCGTGGCCGTGATCCCCAAATCGACCCATCGGGAGCGAATCGAGGAGAATTTCGCGTTGTTCGATTTCCAACTGACCGGCGAGGAGATGCGCCAAATTGAGGCACTGGATTTGGGGCACAGCCAGTTTATTGACCACTACGCACCGGATGTAGCGGAGATGTTCGTCAGCGCCGGAAAGTAAAAGCAGCGGAGGGATTTAGAATGATTCGCCATATTTTTATTGGAACGTTCAAGGACGGCATTTCGGAGGAAGTTAAACAGAAAGAGCTCCAGGACATGAAGGCCATGAAGGATAAAATCCCCGGCGTTGTGGCCCAGGAGGTGGGCTTTTCCACCGGCTGGGCCGGGCCGAAGAACCAGATTGTGATGACGGTGGACTTTGCCACCAAGGCGGATTTTGACGTGTATATGACCCATCCCTATCACATGGACTATATCGACAAAACCGGAACCGCGTATTTTGACCGTTCCACCTTTGTGGCGGCACAGTTTGAGTTTTAAGGAGGGAGCTTTATGGAAGTTGGAAAACTGGGTTTTGGCATGATGCGCCTGCCGGTAAAGGGAGGCGACCCGGAGCAGATCGACTTTGAGACGCTGAACGGGATGGTGGACGCTTTCCTGGCGGCCAGTTTCAACTATTTTGACACCAGCTATCTATACCACAACGGCAAGAGCGAGGAGGCGGTGCGCCGGGCCGTGGTGGAGCGCTACCCCCGCGATAGTTTTTATGTGGCCACGAAATTCCCGCCGTTTATTCTGGAGCGAGAGGAGCAGGTGGAGGAGATTTTTGCCCGCCAGCTGCAAAACCTGGGGGTAGACTATGTGGACTACTACCTGATCCACAATGTGCAGACGGTCTTTTACGATGGAGTGGACGGCAAGGGCGGCATTTTGAAGTCCGCCCATGTGTTCGACCATCTGAAGGGCTGGAAGGCGTCGGGCAAGGCTCGTCACATCGGCATTTCTTTCCACAGCAGCCCGGAACTGCTGGACCGGGTCCTGACCGAACACCCGGAGATCGAGTTTGTGCAGCTGGCCGTCAATTACATCGACTGGGACTCCGAGATTGTACAGGCCAGGGCCTGCTATGAGACGGTCCGGCGGCACGCCAGACAGGTCATTATCATGGAGCCGGTCAAAGGCGGCGGGCTGGCGGCTCTGCCGGAGGCGGCGGAGCAGGTGCTGAAACAGGCCGCGCCGGAGCGGTCGGTGGTGTCCTGGGCATTCCGGTTCCTGGCCTCCCTGGACGGGGTGATCACCACCCTCTCCGGGATGTCCACGCCGGAGCAGATGGCGGACAACATCCGCACCATGCAGGACTGCACGCCCCTGTCCGAGACGGAGCGGAAGGCGCTGGACGAGGCCATCCGCCTGTACCGGAACAGCGGGCCGGTCTCGCTGAAGACGCTGGAACAGTACCGGGGCCTGACGTATCACGGCCTGTCTGCCACGGCGCTGTTGGAAAATTACAGCATCTCGCAGATTCAGCCCAACCCGTATTTTACGGATGACATGAACTATATCCGGAATTCGGTGGCGGAACGCCGCCATGTGGATATTGACGACGATGCGGCGTTCCCGGAGGAGACGGTGCGGCTCCCCGATGGGACAGACGGCACACCTCTTCTGCGGGAGGCCGAGGGTTGGCTGAGAAAGCACCATTTTTGAGCGGAAGGTGAAAAGCCGCCGCAGCACCATCGAGGAAGTGTGGGCGTTCTACTGCCAGGCATTTTCTCCGCATCTGCCGGGCTGAAGAACGTGAAGAAAAACAAAAACGCTGTAAACCATCGGAAAAATGGTCTACAGCGTTTTTTGGCGTCCCCGAGAGGATTTGAACCTCCGGCCTACCGCTTAGGAGGCGGTCGCTCTATCCAACTGAGCTACGGAGACAGGGGTAGAAGCTACCCTTTAGTTTAACACATCCGGCGCCTGCTTGTCAATTGCTGCCGTCCCATGCGGTCAAATAGGCGCCGATGTAGGCGGCAATCCCCACGCCCATCACGATCATCAGCGCATAGCGCATGGGCGATAGGGTAAAGACCGTTCCGTCCAATGGGGCAAGGGCCGTGTAAAAGCAGGCGGCGGATAATGCCTCTCCGGCGCTGATGAGCACGCACACAAGATAATTCCCGCGCGGCGGGCGCTTGAGCGTCAGATACCCGGCAAGTACCGGGAACCCGAAATAAAGCGTAAGGAAGAAAAGGCTGCTCAGCCACCCGTAGCCGTTCCACGCATAAAGCAGCGCTGCCTGCAGCGTGCTGACGGATTCGCCGTTTTCGAGAGTACCGATCGGTACAAGCACACACAGCACAATGGCTACCTGCATCCATAAAGCCATGCCTTTTGAAACCTGCTGTTTGACTGCCGAAGATGGCATTCCAATCCCTCCCTTCGAAACGCTGCCGCTTTAAAATGCCCAGTTTCCGTTCCGGAAGACCGGGATCTCCTGCCCGTCTTTCGTGATGCCGGTAATCGAAAGGTCCGATGTACCGAGCATGAAGTCCACGTGCTGGGTGGAATCGTTGACACCGGCTTTTTTGAGCGCCTCTTTGTCCATCTCGAGCCCGCCCTGCAGCGCTTCCGGGAAGCCCATGCCCAGCGCGAAGTGGCAGGAAGCGTTCTCATCGTACAGCGTGTTGTAGTACAGGATGCCCGATTCGGAGATGGGGGAGGCGTATGGCACAAGCGCACACTCGCCGAGGCGCTTCGAGCCTTCGTCCGTGCCGAGGATTTCCTTGAGCAGGTCTTCGCCTTTTTCCGCTTTGCAGCTGACCGCTTCCCCTTCGTGGAAGGTGATCGAGAAGTTCTCAATCAGGTTGCCGCCGTGATTTAACGGTTTTGAACTCACAACGGTGCCCTCCGTGCGCCGCCAGTCCGGGGACGTGTAGATTTCCTCCGTCGGCATATTCGGGAAGAAATACGTGCCGCCGACCGTCTGGGAACCGCCGCCGCCCCAGATGTGCCCTTCCGGCAGACCGAGCGTGATGTCTGTGCCAAGGCTGTTCTGGTAGTGCAGCCGGTCAAACGCCCGGTCATTGAGCCATTTGCTGCGCGCTTCAAAGCTGCGCCGGTGTTCTTCCCACGCCGCGACCGGGTCTTCCGTGTCAACGTACACCGTGTGGAAGATCGCTTCCCACAGCTTTTCGACGGCCTCGGCTTCGGGCAAGTCCGGGAATACATGCTTTGCCCATTTTGCGGAGCTCGCACCGACAATGCACCACACGTTGCGGCCAAAATCCATGCCGTCGCGGAATGCCCGGCAGGCCTTGTTTTGGGCAACCGCCGTGGCGATCATCTTTTTCGGATCAATGCCGCGCATCGCTTCCGGATCGGAAGACAGGATGTTCAAAATGGCCGCACCGCGCTCCGCTTCGCTGTTTAGCTCCAATGCCATCCACTCCGGGCACGTCTCGAGGACTTCCATCGGCGCGTACTCGTACCGCAAACGCGAAAGCGTGGAATCGTTCCAATGTACGACGACTTCCCGCGCGCCCATTTCATAGGCTTCCTTGGCAACGTCGTGTACGAGTTCCTGCGCGTCAATATCCGCCGAAATCAGCAGGTCCTGCCCGGGCTGCAAATTGCACCCCGCGTGGGCGATCAAATGTGCATAGCGCTTTAAGTTTTCTGTTAAGTTCATGGGACTTCCTCCTTGCGAAAATAGGGAAAATGAAAACATGTGGTGTGGACAAAAAGCAGCTTAAAAGTGCTCTTTGACGAGGAAGTCCTCCATCGGCTTATACACGATGTGCCGGCCTTCCTCGGCCGGATAGCCAAACGGCGCGAGCGCGACGGGGGTGTATTCCTCCGGAATTTGCAGCACGTCCGCCACTTTTTTCGCGTCAAAGGCGCCAATCCAGCACGAGCCGACGCCTTCGGCGGCCGCTTCCAGCATCATAAACGACAGCGCAATGCTGCAGTCAATGCTGCCGGCCATCTGCCCGCAGGACATCGTGCGCTTCGATGACGAGCACACGACCAGCACAGCGGCGGCCGTGCCGATAAAGGCCTGGTTGTTGCACGCGGGTACGAGCGCCTCCAGCAGTGCTTTGTCCTGCACGGCGACGACTTTGGTCGCCTGCGAATTGGCTGCCGTCGGGGCCAGACGCCCGGCCTCCAGAATCTTTGCGAGCGTTTCCGGTTCAAGCGGCCGGTCTTCGTATTTGCGGATGCTTGCCCGTTTTTGAATGGCTTCCAATACGGTCACAAAAAGGACTCCTTTCCGATTTCAAAAATTTTTTCAATCCGTCAAAACGCACAATCGGCAAACGTTTTATAGTTTAGTTTAGCATAGCAATAGAGAATTTGCAATATTGGCCGATTTGATTTACAATAGGTTCGTAAATTTGATAAACAGAAGGGACATATGGAAATGTCGTGTTTTGTTTATATGCTTTTGTGCGCAGATGATACGCTCTATACGGGCTGGACAACGTCATTGGAGGGCCGTCTCAAGGCGCATAACCGGGGCCGCGGCGCCAAATATACGCGCGCCCGCCGGCCGGTGCGTCTGGTGTATTGGGAGCCGCAGCCCGACCGCCGTGCGGCCCTGCGCCGTGAGGCCGCACTAAAACGGCTTCCCCGCGCTCAAAAGCTCATGCTGATTGCGGCTTCTCCGCGCACGCAAACGCCGTCCGGGACGCGCCTTTCTGAGGCCTGCCGCGCGGGAGCTATGCTTGAAAGGAAGGATTACGATGTTCGATAAAGCCGCACTGCTGCAAAAGCTGCAGCAGCTGCCATTTCGCAAAACACAGTATTGGCTCGTCGCCGGCGGCGCCATGGTCCTCTACGGCATCCGCCCGCAGACGGCGGATTTGGACCTCGGCTGTACGACCGCGCTGGCGGACCAGCTGGCAGAAGAAGGCCGCCCGGTAGAATGGGGGTCGGATCACACCCGCCATATCCTCTACGAAAAAGATGTCGAACTGTTTGAAAACTGGTTTTCCGATGAAGTCGTGCTCTACGAGGGCGTGCCGGTCCTTTCCCTGAAAGGGCTCGTCGCGATGAAACAAACGCTTGGCCGCGAAAAAGACCTGCGCGATCTGGCACTGATTGAGCAGAAGTATCCGGATCTCCGCGAGCCCGGCAGCAAAGGCTGAAAGGTGTGCAAAAAGAGCGCCGGCGAAGGCAGACTGCTTTCGCCGGCGTTTTCTGTATGTGGTTTTACGCTTCCTGCGGCTGTACGGGCAGGTAGCGGTCGATCATGTCCTGTGTGACGCCGTGGTTGTCGATAATTTCCCGATAAAAGGCAGCACTCTTGCGCGGGCGGCGTTCCTGCGTCTGGAAATCGCATTCCACAAGCCCGAAGCGCGCGCTTTCCCCTTCGGCAAATTCGAAGTTGTCAATCATCGACCAGTAATAATAGCGCTCCACGGGCAGCGCCGAATGCACGATCTGTTTGAGGTGATCGTAGAGAAACCGCGGCCGCTTTTGGTCGGAAGCATCGCAGATTCCATTTTCCGTAATCCAAATGGGCGCACAGAACCGCTTATAACGGTGGCGCATCAGGATTGACAGCCCTTCCGGGTAAATATCCCATCCCAGGTCGTTCGTCGGCCGTCCGGGCTTTGTGCCGATGTGGAACCCACGCACCCAGCAGCGCGTGTAGTAATTGATGCCAATGTAATCGTAAAAGCGCCCTTCGCCCAGCGGTGCATCGGAGCCAAGCGGCAGCGTAAAGCGGCCCGTGTAGAAGGCTTCCGTCAGCCCCTGGAACAGGTATTCCAGGCCGCTTGTGAGCGAGCGGTCTTTTGGCGTCGCGGGCGAGAAAATGCGCAGGTGTTCGGCAAAGCCGACCATCGTGCGTCCGGGGAAATGGCGTTCCTTGCGGATGCGGTGGATGCGCTGGTAGGAGGCCAAATGGCAGATGGTCAGGTTGCGCATCACGCGGATTGCGGCGCGCGGGCTGACTTTCTGCGGCGGCCATTGGCCGACAAAATAGGAGAGCGTATCGTAAACGTTCGGTTCATTGATTGTCACGTAATCCGATACGAGATCCCCCAACTGCTCCACTACGTAGGTCACATAGCGCAAAAAGATGAACACACTGTCCTTTTTGACGAACCCGCCGCGCTCTTCAAACCATGTTGGGTTCGAAAAATGGTGCAGCGTTACGAGCACCTGGATGCCACGGCTTTGGAACGCTTTGATTTCCTGGCGGTAATGATCGATTGCCTGCTTGCAAAAGCGCCCCGGCGCCGGTTCAATGCGGCTCCATTCCAGGCTGATGCGGTAAAGCTGCAGATGCAGGCTCTGCGCCAGGTCTGCGTCTTCCTCAAAACGCTCCCAGTGGCGGTTGCCGTTCGCGGGTGAAGAACCGTCGCGCACGTGGCCGGGCTGAGAAGCCCACCGGTACCAGTTATTGTCTGTCGGGTAGCCCTCCGTCTGCATGGCAGAGGTGGCACAGCCCAGGCGAAGGTGTTTAAAGAAAAAGGGCGTATCCAAACCATAACCTCCTAAAAAAGAGAAACGCGCCTTCCGCCGCTGGCGGCGGGCGGAGAAAAAGCACTTAACTAAACTATCCTACAGCATTTTCAGCGCAAATGCAATGCTGCGGCGCGAAAATTCGCAGATTCCGTCAGGCGTCAGGGTTTCCTTTGACGTTTGCTGCATTTCGTGTTATATTGAAAGAAGGATTTTCGGCGGCCAAGGGCGCCCCGGTTCCAAAGGCCCGGCGGCAGGGACCCGGCCTTTCCCGGTTGCAGAAAAGCGGCTGCCCCGAAAGGAGAAACGCCATGAGAAAGAATTGGAGAACGATCCCCTGTGTCCTGGCGGCGGTACTTTTGCTGTGTGTGGGCACGCTGCTGCCGGCAAAGGCGGCAAACTTTGACCCCGGCTTTGAAACGGCAAGTGCGGCGGCGGTCCTGATCGATTTGGACAATGGGGAAGCCCTTTATCAAAAAAATGCGGACGAGCGGCTTCCGCAGGCCTCCACCACAAAAGTAATGACGTTTATTGTGGCGGCGGAACAGATTTCCGATCCGGCCAATACGGAGATCACGGTGACGCAGAATGCACTCGACCAAATTCCGGACCTCAGCTTTGTAACGGTTCAGCTGCGGGAAGGGGAGAAGATGTCTGCGCTGGATCTGATGTACTGCATGCTCATCCCGTCTGCCAGCGACGCGGCCAACGCCCTCGCGGATTATGTCGGCAACGGCGATATCCAGAGTTTTGTCGATCGGATGAACCAAAAGGCCGAGGAGCTTGGCTGCACGAATACGCATTATACGAATGTATTCGGCAATTATGATGAGCAGAACTACACGACGGTCAATGACCTCGCGAAAATTTATCAGTATGCGGAAACGCTGCCCCATTTTCAGGAAATTGTCAGCCAGGCATCCTATACCGTACCGGCGACGAATTATTCGCCGGCCCGCAATTTGCAGTCTTCCGTCAAGCTGCTTGATTCCTCCTCCAGCTACTATTACGAATACTGCACAGGCGGCAAGACCGGGACAACCGACCAGGCCGGCTATTGCTTGGCCTCTACGGCTTCGAACGACCAGCTGAATCTATTGTGCGTGACCATGGGGGCGCCGAGTGTGCGCGACGGCGTCTCGGTAGAGGATAACGGGGCGTTTACCGACGCAAGCCAGCTGTATGCTTGGGCGTTTTCCTCCTTGCAGCAGCAGGAAGTCCTTCCGGCAAACCAGCAGGTCAGTACGCTGCCTGTGCTGGAAGCGCGCGACAGAGACCAGACCCTTTCCGTTATTCCGGCACAGGCTTATACCGCGCTGCTGCCGGAAGGGGCCGCAGAGCAGATCGAAACGAGCGTTTCCCTGCCTGCCAATGTGACGGCGCCGGTTGCGCAGGGCCAGAAGCTCGGTACCGTGACGCTGACCTACAACGGCCAGGAACTCGCAACCGTCGATTTGGTGGCGGCGGTTGCGATCGAACAGTACATCCCGATCTACCAGCGCCCGTGGTTCCGCATTGCGGTTCTGATTGCGGGTGCCGTCATAATCGTTTTGCTTGTGATTTTCCTGGTGCGCGCCCTGCGCAAACGCCGTTCCGGCCGTTTTGGCGGCCATCATCGCGGCGGTTATGGCAGAGGGAAGCACACAGCGTCGCGCAGCCGCTATCGTTCCCGCGGCAGCAGTGGACGCCACCATTACCATTAAGCCTTTGTGGGGGCTATCTCATCCTTAAAAATAGAAACGGCAAATTTAAAAGGCCCGGACGGAAAGTGGGTTCCGTCCGGGCCTTTTTATACGGGCCTATGTGCGCCGCAGGTTGAAAAATAAAATGTTTCCGGCCTGCCTTTTTTAAGCCCTAGGACGCCGCCGTCAAAAAAGCCTGTTCCAAAGCGAAGACCATCCGCACATAACGGGCAAAACAGGCAGAAAACCGGCGATGCCGCAGATCTTCTAAGCACGGCTCGATCACGCGCGACCAAATTGCGCGGTAAATCTGCCCGGCATCGGGGCTCGCATCGATTTTCTTTACAATCGCAGGGGCAAAGACATAGTATTCCCGCGTCAAAAGGGGACCCAGCGGCTGGCGCGCCAGCCATCCGTCACGGAATTGCCGCAGTGCCTGCAGGGCCGGGGCATCATCGCCCTCACCGCGCGCCGTACAGACGGCCGTCGTGATATAACATCCGCGCCGGCGGAACCCGTCCTGAATCTGTTTAAATGTAGCCGAAGAGAGCGGCTGCTGGGGATAGCGCTCGTTCCAAATGCGCAGAAACGTTTCCAGCACCGTTTGTGCTTCCGGCATTTTGCTTTCCCGCAGCGCCGGCAGCAGATACGCGGCCAGCATCAGCCTGCGGGTGAAAAAGTGTTTGCTGCGCGTTAGCGTCGTCCGCCCGCCCACAAGGTCCGCAACCGCTCCGTCCACAAGCGCCTGCGCAAAGCCGTGGCATTCCTCCTGCGCTAAACCCGAAAGCGATTCCAGCGCCGGACGGAGCTTTTCACAGTAGGCCGCAAAGGCGTCCGCATACCGGCGGGCCGTAAAATTGGCTTCTTCTTCCGTAAATCGGAACAGCGCCGGTGTTAACAGGGAAAGCGCTTGCTGCAGCTGCAAACCGCTGCTCGGCGCCTCGTCGGCCGGGCAAAATAGGGCTTTGAGATCGATCGGCTTTGCACAATACATGCAGGTAACCTGGCTTGCGTCTTCCGGCACCTGCAGCTCCAGGCCGCAGTACGGGCAATGGATGGGGCGAAACGGCATAAACGGATTCCTCCTCTCTGTTCATGCGCTTTTCGCTTTCAAAAGATTTTTGAGAAGCGGAACGAAGGGTATCATTTCTGTAAAGATTGTATCAAAAATATTGTAGCATGCCCGTCAAAAAATAACAAGGCCCCCTTTTGCGTGCAGATCCGCTTTTTTGCAGATTTTTTCTTTTCGTTATGCATAGCCCAAACGCTGTCCCCGTCAGCGTTTGACTTCTCGGTGCAATTATGATAAACTGTTAATAAAAGTAGTTAAAATTTTTGCGCTCTGCAAAAGAAATGATAAAGCCGTTTTCATTTTCCTTTGCAGTGTGCCTTCGCGTTCCTTGCAAAGGCGGAGCAAAAAAGGATCAATCTTATAAAGAAAGCGAGTGGTCTGTTTGGCAAACAAGGAAAAAGACAATGACTTTTTTACGATCACCCCGGAAATCCGTGCGCTGACACAGCAGTGCCGTGAGCACGATGCGATCGATCCCGAGCTTTACACGAAATATAATGTCAAGCGGGGCCTTCGCGACTTAAACGGCGAAGGGGTGCTCTGCGGCCTTTCGGAAATCAGTGAGGTGAAAGCCAAGAAAATCGTCGATGGAAAACCGGTGCCCATTCCCGGCGAGCTTTATTACCGCGGGATCCATATCAATGATTTGACCCATGGCTTTTTAAATGAAAAACGCTTTGGATTCGAGGAAACGGTCTACTTGCTGCTTTTTGGACAGCTTCCGACGAGGGATGAGCTCGATGCATTCAAAGGCTTACTGAATAAATATCGGACCCTTCCGACCAATTTTGTGCGGGACATTATCATGAAGGCGCCCAGCTCCGATATGATGAATACGCTCGCACGCAGTGTGCTGACGTTATACGCGTACGATGAAACGGTTCAGGACACGAGCCTGGAAAATGTGCTGCGTCAGTGCATCGAGTTGATCGCCTTGTTCCCACAGCTTGCGGTCTATGGCTATCAGGCCTATGCGCACGATACGGACCGCAGCAAGCCGTTCTTTATCCATACGCCGCGCCCGGATCTTTCCGTTGCGGAGAATATCCTTTACATGCTGCGCATCGACAATCAATACACGCAGTTGGAAGCGCGCATTCTGGACCTCGCCTTGGTGCTGCATGCCGAGCACGGCGGCGGCAATAACTCCACGTTTACGACCCACGTCGTCGCCTCTTCCGGCACCGACACGTATTCCGTTATTGCAGCGGCCCTGGGCTCTTTGAAGGGGCCAAAGCACGGCGGCGCCAACATCAAGGTCGTACAGATGTTCCAGGATATGAAGAGCCATATCCGCGACTGGACCGACGAGGAGGAAGTCGGCGCGTATCTGCTGCGCTTGCTGCGCGGCGAAGCGTTTGACCACAAGGGATTGATCTATGGGATCGGCCACGCGGTGTACAGTGTCAGCGATCCGCGCGCCCTGATTTTCCGCAGCTTTGTGCAGCGCCTTTCCGAGGAAAAAGGAATGCAGAAAGAGTACGCCCTGTACGCGATGGTGGAGCGCCTGGCCCCGCAGGTCATTTCGAGGGAACGCCGCACCTATAAAGGGGTCAGCGCGAATATTGACTTCTATTCGGGTTTTGTGTATCATATGTTAGGCCTGCCCGTCGAATTGTTTACGCCGGTGTTTGCCATGGCGCGCATCGCCGGCTGGAGCGCGCACTTGATTGAGGAACATATTAACGCAGGAAAGATTATCCGCCCGGCTTATAAAACGGTCGGCGGCCACCGCAATTATATCCCGATGGATCAGCGCGAATGAAACACGAGCCGGCACCTTGCCGGCTTTTTTTACAGGGAGGAATCCTTTGGGGACAGGTCCTTCTTTTCGACTGGCACAGCTTTTGCAAAGGCCCTTTCCACAGCCCCTTTGTCAAAAGCTTTGTCTGTACAATATACGAATCGCCGGATTTTCCGGCAGGAGGCATCGAGAATGAACATCGAAGAAAGAATCTCTGCACTGCGCGCGCAGATGCAGAAAGCAGACGTCCAGGCGGTTTTGCTGCCGACTGCGGACCCGCATTTGAGCGAGTATATCCCGGAGCATTGGGAGTCCCGCCGCTGGTTTTCCGGGTTTACCGGGGACGCGGGCACGCTCGTCGTCACGCCCGAAGAGGCGCTGCTGTGGACGGACGGCCGCTTCTTTATCCAGGCGGATAAGGAGCTCAAGGGCACTTCTATTGTACTGATGCGCTGGCGTCAGCCCGGCGTGCCGGAAATCCACGAATGGCTGGCCGAGCATTGCAAGGGCGGCCGTGTGGCCGTCGACGGCCGTCTGTATTCGGAAAGCCAGGCCGAAAAAGTCGAAGAGGCGCTGACGCCGGTCGGCACGACCCTTCTGGACATGGACCTGGTGGAACCGGTCTGGACCGAAGACCGTCCGGCCCTGCCGCAGAGCAAGGTTTGGTTCCTCGAAGAAAAGTACAGCGGCATGTCCTGCGAAGCGAAACTCGCCGCACTGCGCGAAGACCTTGACAAAGCAGGCGCGGACGCGCAGCTTTATACGCGCTTAGACGGGGTTGCCTGGGCGACGAACCTGCGTGCGGATGACATCGCGTACAATCCGTTTGCGATTTCTTACCTGCTTTTGACGAAGACGGGCGCCCGCCTTTACCTCGACCCGGAACGCCTGGAGCCCGCTGCGGCGGAGGCGATGCAGCGCGCCCATGTGGAAGTCGTGCCGTATGCGCAGATCAAGGCGGATCTCGCCGGCGATTTTGGCGCAAAGCGCGTTCTGGTCAGCAAGGCGGACATCAGCATGGACCTCTACCGCATCCTTGCGGCAAACAGCGCGGTGGAACTCGTTCCCGGCAAGGAACTTGTCACCGAGCGCAAGGCCGAAAAGAACCCGACCGAATGCGAAAATATGCGCATCTGCCATGTCTATGACGGTGTCGCGATGGTCAAGGGCCAGATGGAGTGGGAGCGCCGCCTCGCTGCCGGCGAAACCCTTACGGAATGGGATATCTGCGAGATTCTCGAAAAGTACCGCCGCCAGCAGCCCGAAAACTGCGGCCTGAGCTTTGGCACGATCGCCGCATATGGCCCGAATGCTGCCATGATGCACTATGGCCCCACGAAGGATAAGTGCGCAACTTTGGAGCCGAAGAGCTTTTTGCTCATCGATTCCGGCGGGCAGTACCGCACCGGCACGACGGATATCACACGTACCTATGCAATGGGCCCGCTGACGCAGGAGGAAAAGGAGTGCTATACGTGGTCCTTGCAGGCGCACATCGACCTTGCCAGTGCGCGCTTCCCGCTCGGCACGAACGGCTTGAAGCTCGACGTGCTTTCCCGTGAGCGTTTGTGGAAGCACGGCCTCGATTACCGCTGCGGCACCGGCCATGGCGTCGGTTTCATGGGCGCTGTCCATGAAGGCCCGCAGAGCTTCGGCGGTCCCGCGGTCATTAAGCCTGGCATGAGCATCACCGATGAGCCCGGTGTCTACGTGGAAAACGGCTTCGGCATCCGCATCGAGAACACGATGGAAGTCCTTGTGGATGGGGAAACCGAATACGGGAAATTCTTGAAGTTTGCCCCGCTGACGCTGTGCCCGATCGACAAGACGCCGATTTTGCCGGAACTGCTGACGTTTGAACAGCGTAAATGGCTCGATGATTACCATGCGACCGTCTATCAGGCGCTGTCGCCGTACCTGAATCAGGATGAATGCGCATGGCTGCAGAAGGCCTGCGCGCCTTTGGAGGATTGATCACGTTTCCGCTCCCGGCTGCAAGAGCCTTCAGCGGCGCACAAGGAGACAAGCATGAAGAAAAATTTGATTGACCCACTGGACCTTTCGGTCGAAGAAATTGACGAGCTGCTCGATTTGGCAGACGATATCCGTCAACACCCGCAGGCGTATGCCCATGTCTGTGATGGGAAAAAGCTGGCTACCCTCTTCTATGAACCGAGCACCCGTACCCGTTTGAGCTTTGAAACGGCGATGCTCAATATGGGAGGCAGCGTGATGGGCTTCCATTCCGCGGATTCCTCTTCGGCAACAAAGGGGGAGAGCGTGGCGGACACCATCCGCGTGATTTCCTGCTTTGCGGACATTTGCGCGATGCGCCACCCCAAAGAGGGCGCGCCGCGCCGTGCGGCACATTACTCGAAGATCCCCGTTATCAATGCCGGCGACGGCGGCCATCAGCATCCAACCCAGACGCTTACGGACTTAATGACCATCCGCCAAAAATGCGGCCGCCTTTCAGATCTTACGATCGGGCTGTGCGGCGACCTGAAATTTGGTCGAACGGTCCACTCGTTGATCAAGTCCCTGGCCCGCTATCCGGGCATCCGCTTCGTGCTGATCTCTCCGGAAGAGCTGCGTGTGCCGAGCTACATCATCGATGAGGTCCTGCGCCCGGATAACATTCCGTTTTTGGAAGTAACGGATTTGGAAGCGGTTTTGCCGGACTTGGATATTCTTTATATGACCCGCGTCCAGCGTGAGCGCTTCTTTAACGAGGAGGATTACGTGCGGTTAAAGGATACCTATATCCTGACGGGCGCCAAAATGAAGCTCGCAAAACCCACCATGTTTGTGCTGCATCCGCTCCCGCGCGTCAACGAGATTGCGCTGGAGGTGGACGATGACCCGCGCGCCGCGTATTTTGACCAGGTCCAATACGGGGTCTATGTGCGGATGGCCTTGATCATGAAACTGCTGGAGGTGCCAAAGCCATGCTGAATATCGATTCGCTCGAAACCGGAATTGTGATCGACCACATCCAGGCTGGAACCAGTATGCGGGTCTATGACCTGTTAAAGCTGGAGAAGCTCGATTGCTGCGTGGCTGTCATCAAAAATGCCCGCAGCAGCAAGCTCGGCCGCAAAGACATCATTAAGATTGAGGGCGAAGTGCAGGTGGATGTCGATGTGCTCGGCTTTTTAGACCCGAACATCACGTTAAACTACATCCGCGACGGCCATATCGTCCGCAAGCAGACGCTCAAACTTCCTTTATACGTCAAAAACGTGATCAAATGCCGCAACCCGCGCTGCATCACAACGATCGAAGAGGGCATCGACCAGGTCTTTAAGCTCTGTGATCCCGAAAAGCGCCGCTACCGCTGCATTTACTGCGAGCAGGAGTACAATACGAAGCGCCTTCATGAACTGTAAGCCCGCTTGCGTGTATTCCGTTTATCCATACGTTTGCTCCATTTGAAATTCCCCGGGAAAGCTTTCCTATAAAGCTTTTCCGGGGAAATTTTTTGCCATTTGCGCTTTTTCACAAAAGGGAAAAAGGGGTTTTGAAAAATCCATTTGAAACGCCATTTGCGCGGAAAAACGGGCGAAATCGGTCAGAAAGTTAAGCGCAATCTAATCTTCGTTTAACATAAGCTTAACATTGCGCCGCTAGAATAAAACCTGTCAACAGGCGGTGCCAGAGCGGGCACCGCAAAGACAAACAGCCAATCGAAAAGAAAGGGAGATCTTTTACCATGAAGAAAACCATCAGCGCTCTGTTGGCAGCCGTTCTTCTGTGCGGGACGTTCGCACTTGCCGGCTGCGACAGCTCGACCACGTCCTCTGCTGCCGCGTCTGCTGCGGGTGAAACCAGCAGCGTAGCTGCTTCCTCCGAGACGGCTTCTGCCGCGGAATCGGAGACGGGCAGCGAAACGGGCACGACGTCGATTGACACGACCGTTTCCGGTACGGTGACGGGTTCCGGTTCTTCCGCTCTGCTTCCGCTCGTGCAGGATGCTGCGGATAAGTACAAGGAACTCAACGCGAACGTGAGCATTACGCTTTCCGCCGGCGGTTCCGGCCAGGGCCTCAAGCAGGTTTCTGACGGCACGGTCGATATCGGCAACTCCGACGTCGAAGCGGACACGAAGCTCGAAGCTGACAAGGCTGCTGAGCTCGTCGACCACAAGGTCTGCGTCGTCACGATGGCAGCGGTTGTCAACAACGACATTGGCGCTACGGTCAACGACCTGACGAAGGAAGAACTCACGAAGATTTTTACGGGCGAAATCAAGAACTGGAACGAAGTCGGCGGCCCGGATGAGGAAATCGTCCTGGTTACGCGTCCGACCACGTCCGGCACGCGCGCTCTGTTCAAAGAGTACGCAATGGATGGCGCTGAAGAGCTCTCCGGCGGTTCCCTCGAAACGGATGACTCCGGCACGTTGCTCCAGAGCGTTCAGGACAATGCCGGTGCAATCGGCTACGTCGCTCTGAGCTACCTGACCGGCGACAACGCAGACAAGGTCACGAAGATTTCCATCGACGGCGTCGAGCCCACGCTGGAAAATACCTACAACGGCACGTATCCGGTTTGGGGCTATGAGCATATGTACACGAAGGGCGAAGCCACCGGTGCTGTGAAGGCCTTCATCGATTACATCTGCTCCGACGACTATGCACCGAACATGGAAGAGCTCGGCTATGGCGTTACCTCCAAGCTCTCCGATGAGGCAGTGCAGTCCCACGAATAAGAATTCTTCTGATGAAGAATTGATGTAGAGTTCCCGTTTAAAAGGTGCAGGCCAGACAACAGCCTGCACCTTTTTGCGGAATAGCGTTCAGATACTAAGAAAGGGTTGTGGAATTAATGAAAACACGCGAGGCAGGCAAAGGCATGGTGAAGCGTGAGTACTTAGGGCGTACGATCGTCACCATTTTTGGCCTGGCAATGATCGTGATCACCTTCGGTATCGGTATTTTCCTTGCTTATCGCGGTATCGGCACCTTTACGACATATCATCATTCTATTTTTGAATTCCTGTTTACGTCCCAGTGGAACCCGGCCGATGACTTTACAGGCGGCGGCAGTGTTGGCGCGGCGATCTACATTGTCGGTTCTCTTGTCACCTGCGGCCTGGCGCTTTTGATCTCAGTTCCGTTTAGCCTGTGTGCTGCAATTTTTATCACAGAGATTTCCCCGAAATTTGGTACCGCCTTCTTCCAGCCCGCGATGGAAATTTTCGTCGGCATCCCGTCGGTCGTTTACGGCTGGGTTGGCATGACGGTGTTGGTACCGTTCATTAAAAACCTGTTCAACTTAAATATCGGCTACGGCGTGTTGCCTTCCGGCATCGTGCTGGCCATCATGATTTTCCCGTCCATTACTTCCGTTGCCGCGGACGCCATCCGCGGTGTGCCGATGAGCTTCCGCGAGGCTTCTTATGGCCTCGGCTCGACGCGTTGGCAGACGATTTATAAGATCGTTCTCCCGTCCGCGAAGTCCGGCATCCTGACCGGCGTCATCCTGGGCCTGGCGCGTGCGTTCGGTGAGGCGCTGGCGGTGGCAATGGTCATCGGCAAGATGCGTGCGTTCCCGGAGAACATCTTCTCTCCGACGATGAGCATGACTACCGTCATCGCTTCCGATATGGGCGGTGCGGCAGAAGGCGGCGAGTACAACACGGCTTTGTGGACCATTGCATTGCTGCTGTTCTTGATCTCCCTGCTCTTTATTTTCCTGGTTCACCTCGCCTCTGCGAAAGGAGAGAAGAATAAGAAATGAAAACCCCTTCTACGCTTTCACGGCGCAGCCGCCGTGCCCATACTTCAGACCGCGCGATGACAGGCCTGTTTTATGTGGTCGCCTGTTTCTTCTTGGCTTTGCTCGTCGCTTTCCTTCTGTATATTTTAATTAGCGGCTTTACGCAGGCAACGCCCGATATGTTCACGTTTACGAGCGATGGCATTGGCAATCAGCTCTTTAACACGATTTACCTGGTCGTGATTGCACTGGTCGTCAGTGTGCCGATCGGCATCTGCGCCGGCATTTACCTGGCAGAATACGCCAAGGAAAACCGGCTCACAAAGTTCATCCGCATGTGCGTGGAAACGCTTTCCTCGCTGCCGTCCATCGTGATCGGCATGTTCGGCTACCTCGTCTTCATCGTCATGACCGGTTCCCAGTGGAATCTGTTCTCCGGCGCGTTGGCTGTCTCGATTCTGTGCCTGCCGTTGATTACGACGACAACGGTGGATGCGTTCCGTGCGCTGCCCGTCGAGTACAAAGAGGGCAGTCTGGCCCTCGGCGCGACGCATTGGCAGTCGATTGCCCACATGCTCCTGCCCGCCTGCATCCCGCGCATCATGACCGGCGTCATCCTGGCGGCTGGCCGCGGTTTTGGTGAAGCTGCTGCGCTGCTGTATACGGCTGGCATGAGCACGGATATTAACTGGTCCAACTGGTGGAACCTTTCGTCCCCGACCTGCCCGCTGAATCCCTTCCGCCCCGGTGAAACCCTGTCGCTGCATATTTGGGCGATGCGCACGGAGGGCCTTGCCCCCAACGCCACACAGATCGCAAACCTCAGCGCTGCGGTTTTGATCATCCTTGTCCTGGTCTTCAGCATCGGCGCGCGCCTGCTCAGCCGGCATCTGGACCGGAAAGCCAGCGGTACAAGCAAAAAGTAAATTTCGTTTCAAATATTAGGAAGGAGTATTTTTATGCAGACGGACCCTCGCCAGCAAGCTCAGGAGATGGAGCAGCAGACGGATACCATTACGAAAACGACGTATGGCAAATTGGAAGGCATTGAGAACGTCAAGGTCTCCATTGAAAATATGAACCTCTATTATGGGGAGTTCCACGCCCTGAAAGAGTTAAACATGAAGATTGCCGCAAACCGTGTCACGGCGTTTATCGGCCCTTCCGGCTGCGGTAAATCGACGTGCTTAAAGTCCTTAAACCGCATGAATGACCTTGTGGCCGGCTGCCGCATTACGGGCAAGATTACGATCGATGGGGAAGACATCTACGATCCGCACACGGATGTCACCTTGCTGCGCAAGCGCGCGGGCATGGTGTTCCAGAAGCCGAACCCGTTCCCGATGAGCATTTACGAGAACATCGCCTACGGCCCGAAGCTGCATGGCACGAAGAATAAGGCAAAGCTCGATGAAATTGTCGAGACCAGCCTTCGTCAGGCCGCGTTGTGGGATGAAGTGAAGGACCGCTTAAAGGAAAGCGCACTGGGCATGTCCGGCGGTCAGCAGCAGCGTCTTTGCATCGCGCGTGCTTTGGCCGTCCAGCCGGATGTTCTCTTGATGGACGAACCGACCAGCGCTTTGGACCCGATTTCTACATTAAAGATCGAAGACCTGATGGGTGACCTGCGCGATAAGTACACGGTCATTATCGTCACGCATAACATGCAGCAGGCCGCACGTATTGCAGACAATACCGCATTCTTCCTGTTGGGCCAGCTCGTCGAATATACGAACACAACGGATATGTTCAATAACCCTGCCGATGAGCGCACGGAACGCTATATCACGGGCCGTTTCGGCTAATTTACACTGGTATTTTTTTAGAATTTCGCGTATACTTAGAACAATAGAAAATGCCAGAGCAAGTATCAACCCAAAAGTTCTCTAAGGAGGCAGAAACGATGCCCAGAAAATATTTTGACATGGAACTCAACGACCTCAACAAACGCATGACCGATATGGGCGATGCCATCAACAGCCGTATCGAGAAGTGCATCCAGGCCCTTCGTACCGGGAACCTGGAGCTTGCCGAGGAGGTCGCTCTCAGCGACAGCGATATTGACCGCATGGAGCATGAGAATGAAAAGATGTGCATGAACCTGATCGCCAGCCAGCAGCCGATTGCAAGCGATCTGCGCAGCATTGCCGCGTGCCTGAAGATTTTGACGGATATGGAACGTGAGGCCGACCAGTGCGTGGATATCTGTGAGATTCTCGCGACGAGCGGCATGGTCGACTGCCAGAGCCTTCCGGTCAGCCACATCGTGCAGGCGATGGAAAAGGTTCATGAAATGTTCCACGCCGCGATGGATGTCTTCCTGAGCCACGACGTTGACCGTGCCCGTCAGATCTGCGCGGACGACGATGTCGTGGACGAGGCGTTTGGCAAAATCGTGCTGGAAGTCTGCAACGCAATTACGCAGCATCCGGAAAATGTAATGCACGACGTCGATTTGCTGTTCATCATCAAATACGTCGAGCGCATGGGTGACCATGCGACGAACATCGCGGAATGGGTGATTTACATGGTCACAGGCGTGCATCCGGATCTCAATGAAGGGGAAACGCTTCAGGTTGTCCAGTAAAAACAAGCGCTTGTTTTGCCAGTTGTGTTTTTAAAGTGAAAACAGGCAAAGGTGCTGCGCGGGCATTTTCCGTGCAGCACCTTTTGTGAACTGTTTTGTAAAAGGGAAGGGGGAGCAGCGGAGTGTCACTCGTCTACATTGCGGATGACGAAATGAACATCCGTAAGTTGGTTGCGTTTGGGTTAAAGGATGCCGGTTTTGAAACGGCAGAATTTGCAGATGGGGAGGCGCTTCTGGCCGCATGCCGAAAGCATCGGCCCGATGCGGTCGTGCTGGATTGGATGATGCCCGGGACCGATGGATTGGAGGTATGCCGCACCATGCGTGCCGATAAAGCCTTGCGCAATGTTCCAATCCTGATGCTCACGGCGAAAAGTGAAGAGTTTGACACGGTTTTGGGTTTGGAAATGGGTGCCGACGATTATATCACGAAGCCTTTTGGCATCAAAGAACTGTGCGCGCGCGTCCGTGCCGTTCTGCGCCGTGCCGCCCGTCACGAGGAGACGGCCGAGGAACCGGTCCTTCGCTGCAATGGCATTACTTTGGATGTGATGCGCCATGTCGTAACGAAGAATGGCCAGGAAGTAGAACTGACGGCCAAAGAATTCGACCTGCTGTGTATGCTGATGCGCCACGCCGGCAAAGTCCTCACGCGCGATACGCTGCTGGACAAGGTTTGGGGCGTGGAATATTTCGGGGACACCCGTACAGTCGATGTCCATGTGCGTTATCTGCGCCAAAAAATCGAGGATGACCCGGATGCCCCCAACCGGATCTTAACCGTCCGCGGCGTTGGATATAAATTTAACGCGGAGGGGGGCGGAAGTGCCACGTGAAACGAAAGCTTTTGCTGGTGAATTCCGCGATTATCGCAATCGGGTTGGTTGTCGTCTTTTTCATTTCTGCTTTCCAGGTGCGAGAGCGCTATAACATGGAATTTGAGCGGCAGCTGAATATGGTTTTGTCGGCACTTTCCCTGCAGCGCGAACAAATTGAGGCCGATCCGGAACGAGTAGCGCAGACGATCGGAGATGTGATGACCGCTGACGGTCAGGAGATCCGTATCAGCGTGATTGAAACCGATGGCACTGTGGTGGGCGATAGCTACAGCGAAGACATCCATACCAATCATCTGAACCGCCCGGAAGTTCAGGAAGCACTTTCCGGTGGGTATGGATATGATTTGCGTACCAGTGAAACGACCAATCATCGTTACCTTTATGCAGCTGTCAAACTGGACGACCAGTACATCCTGCGCGCTGCTTTGCCAACCGCTACGATGGACGAGTCCCTGCAAAGTCTGTGGGAAGCGATGGTGCTGTGCCTGTTTTTGGGTGTGGTGCTCGTGTGTATCCTCACGGCAATCATCGCCTCTCGGACCATTCATCCCTTACAGGCACTCACAACGGCAGCGGAAAAAATCAGCCGCGGCGACTTTTCCAGCCGTGTGCCGGCGCACGGACACGATGAGGTTGCACAGCTTTCGGAATCTTTTAATCGAATGGCTTCCAGCGTTGAAACTGCGCTGCGGGACCTGCGGTATAACCAGGACCTTCTCAAAGGGGTTTTGGAAGCAATGGCTGATGGCGTTCTTGCTGTAGGGCCTGACCATCGGGTTCTGTTTTTCAATGACCGCGCACGCACGCTTTTAAAACCGGCACATCTGACGGTTGGCGGCTTGCTGGAAGGCGGCTTGACGGTCGCACATGTCAGCAAAATCTTAGAGCAGACGCGCCAGCAGCGCGAAACCTTTACAGAGGAACTCATGGGCAACGATCCGGGACAGTCCTTGACCGTTTATACTTCTTTGGTTGAGGATGGTGAGACCGTTATTGCCGTCATTTCCGATGTTTCGCGTGTCAAGAAGCTCGAACGAATGCGCAGCGAGTTTGTCGGAAATGTGACCCATGAACTCAAAACGCCTTTGACTTCGATCCGCGCAAGCATTGAATTGCTGAAAAGCGGGAATCGGGATGAGGAAACCCGTTCGTATTTCTATGACGTTTTGGATATGGAAGCGGAACGCCTGCAGCATTTGATCGATGACATGCTGTCCCTTTCGCGGCTTGAAAATATGCGCAGCGATCCCTCCGTCCAGCCTTGCAGCGTGCTGGAAGCCGCGCAAGTCAGTGCGGAACGTTTGCAAATCGCCGCGGAGAAAAATCAGGTTTCGGTTTCCATTCAGGTTGACCCGAAATTGTATGTCCGCTGCACACCCAGCCGTCTGGAACAGCTGCTGTCCAATTTGATCGAAAACGCGATCAAATATAATAAACCCGGCGGCCGTGTGGAAGTGACCGGTGTGCAGCAGCAGGAGATTGCCATTTTACATGTGCGCGATACGGGTATCGGCATCCCGCCTGAACATATCCCGCGCCTATTCGAGCGTTTCTATCGTGTGGATACGAGCCGTTCCCGCGCGATCGGCGGTACGGGCTTAGGACTTTCCATTGTTAAACATATCGCCGTGCTGTACGGCGGGGAAGTCCATGTCGAAAGTACGCCCGGCGTCGGTTCCGTTTTCACCGTGCGGCTGCCGCGCTGCCAGGCACCGGAAGTACCTCCTTCGGCAGAACGCGCAGGTACAGAAGCAACCAGATAAATGATACAGAAAGGTCGGCAGACTGGCATCTATTTCACCAGTCTGCCGACCTTTTTGCGTCGAATACGGAAAGTCTTCAAGGAATGTTTAGTGTTTGCCCCCGATAAATCGAGGCAGGATAAACAGCGCAATCAAAATCAGAAGCAGTTCCATTTCTTCATCTTCTTTCTCATGGGACTTTGCGTTGGTTTGCGGACTTCACGGAAATTTGCGGGGAGCAACGAGGAGCGCTGCCTCGCAAATCACCATTGTTTCCGTTGTGCGTATCGTTTTTGTTATTCCAATCCACGCTCCCCGCGAGGGGAGCGACCAGTGTGAAGAAACATTGAGGATTACAATCACAGTAATTTCAATCCACGCTCCCGCGAGGGGAGCGACTCCATATCGGGATCCTCCTTGATCCTGCGCCTTGATTTCAATCCACGCTCCCCGCGAGGGGAGCGACCGGAGGGCGAGACCCTTGAGCTGCAATATCAGGCATTTCAATCCACGCTCCCCGCGAGGGGAGCGACTTGTTTCCGCGCCGGACGAGGTTCGAGATACCGAATTTCAATCCACGCTCCCCGCGAGGGGAGCGACCTACCCACTCGCCCTCGACGTTCTCCGAGATGTTATTTCAATCCACGCTCCCCGCGAGGGGAGCGACCAGATCTGGCGGACGGCGAGACCAACGGTCACGATTTCAATCCACGCTCCCCGCGAGGGGAGCGACCCACTCCTGATTGGTGTTTGATCCTTGTCCAGAAATTTCAATCCACGCTCCCCGCGAGGGGAGCGACTGAGGAAATACCGCCCGAGACACCCGACATCTCATTTCAATCCACGCTCCCCGCGAGGGGAGCGACCCGGGTATCACAAGAGTTCATCGACACCATCATCCATTTCAATCCACGCTCCCCGCGAGGGGAGCGACCACTCCCGATTTTGTCAACCCCACATACCCCCTTAATTTCAATCCACGCTCCCCGCGAGGGGAGCGACCGCTGACGGAGGCGAGCAAAATCAAGATTGAGAGCATTTCAATCCACGCTCCCCGCGAGGGGAGCGACATGCTATTGTTATAGGGAGGTATGTAGGGTTGAATTTCAATCCACGCTCCCCGCGAGGGGAGCGACCGGATCCAGAGGAGCCGTCGCCGCCTATGTCGCATTTCAATCCACGCTCCCCGCGAGGGGAGCGACCAGATCCAGCGGACCGCCCGCCCGACGATCCGCATTTCAATCCACGCTCCCCGCGAGGGGAGCGACGATGCAGGACGTCGCTCACGCGTAATCCAGTCGCATTTCAATCCACGCTCCCCGCGAGGGGAGCGACGCCAGAGCAGATCGGCGCCAACCTTCGGCTGCCCATTTCAATCCACGCTCCCCGCGAGGGGAGCGACCAGCAGCTTCGCGCGGCGCCCAGCCTGGACGCATATTTCAATCCACGCTCCCCGCGAGGGGAGCGACGCAGGTGCAGCGATCATCGCGGCCGACGATCCGGATTTCAATCCACGCTCCCCGCGAGGGGAGCGACGCGCTTGCGCCGTTCGGTCACTGGAGAGGATATATTTCAATCCACGCTCCCCGCGAGGGGAGCGACCCAGTTTTATACCCTTCTGCTTTCAACGCTTCGCAATTTCAATCCACGCTCCCCGCGAGGGGAGCGACGCCCAGATCCGCGCCCGCCACACTGCGCGAATCATTTCAATCCACGCTCCCCGCGAGGGGAGCGACAGCGCGACCAGCATCGCCAGCCGATTAGGCGGAGTATTTCAATCCACGCTCCCCGCGAGGGGAGCGACGCAATTGCGCAAAATATCGCGTTTTGCGGCGCAGCATTTCAATCCACGCTCCCCGCGAGGGGAGCGACATCAGAGCCGGCACCGCACGAGGCAAGCGGTCGAATTTCAATCCACGCTCCCCGCGAGGGGAGCGACTAGCGCGCAATCGGCTTAGGCTTTGGGGCGGCGATTTCAATCCACGCTCCCCGCGAGGGGAGCGACCTGCAAATCGCCCCTCCAATGCCGTCCGTGTAAATATTTCAATCCACGCTCCCCGCGAGGGGAGCGACCCAGGCCGCCAACTCTCCCCCCCGGGGCCGCGAAATTTCAATCCACGCTCCCCGCGAGGGGAGCGACGCTTAAGCAGATCACCGGTATTGCCGAGCTGTTTAATTTCAATCCACGCTCCCCGCGAGGGGAGCGACTAGTTTTACAGTGCCCTTCTTCGTTTTGATTTCATATTTCAATCCACGCTCCCCGCGAGGGGAGCGACCGCTCGGACTCATATATCTGCGATACCTCTCCGGATTTCAATCCACGCTCCCCGCGAGGGGAGCGACAGGGGAAACTTTGAAGCTGTATAAGGTACCTACAATTTCAATCCACGCTCCCCGCGAGGGGAGCGACTAATCGATTCCAGGAACTGTAAACTGATTCGGATTCATTTCAATCCACGCTCCCCGCGAGGGGAGCGACGATCGAGCGCCATGGCGCGGCCCCGCTCTGGCTATTTCAATCCACGCTCCCCGCGAGGGGAGCGACGACTCCCACGCCGAGTGGACACTCCAGATTTTGCATTTCAATCCACGCTCCCCGCGAGGGGAGCGACCGGCCCCGCTCTGGCTCAAATACACCACGCCGGAGATTTCAATCCACGCTCCCCGCGAGGGGAGCGACCGCAGTGGCCGCATACGTCGCCAAATACCTGCGGATTTCAATCCACGCTCCCCGCGAGGGGAGCGACCGCGGAAAGCCTCCTCACCTCGACGATATGGATATTTCAATCCACGCTCCCCGCGAGGGGAGCGACATATGTGTTTCCCCATTCTCCGCCTCCATTTACATTTCAATCCACGCTCCCCGCGAGGGGAGCGACGGCTCCTGCACCGTTTTCCCGAGACCAAAACTCTCATTTCAATCCACGCTCCCCGCGAGGGGAGCGACATGGTCGCTTGATAATGGATTCCCGCATAAACAGATTTCAATCCACGCTCCCCGCGAGGGGAGCGACGAGCGTTTACCAGTTTGCCTTTACGTAGTCGCAAATTTCAATCCACGCTCCCCGCGAGGGGAGCGACTAGAAGGAGCATGATCATGTACGAAGCACAGGATATTTCAATCCACGCTCCCCGCGAGGGGAGCGACTAGCACACCTCCGGACTGATTTCCTTGATGCAGGCATTTCAATCCACGCTCCCCGCGAGGGGAGCGACTAAGATGCCGCCGATAACGGATTGCTCCGCCTCATTTCAATCCACGCTCCCCGCGAGGGGAGCGACACACGCGCACAAAAAGGCGCTCATAAGCCAAAATATTTCAATCCACGCTCCCCGCGAGGGGAGCGACCCTACATGCGCTTTCATTTTTATATCACCTCTAAAATTTCAATCCACGCTCCCCGCGAGGGGAGCGACGCAGGTAAACGGCTTTCCAGAGCTCGAAGGCTCCATTTCAATCCACGCTCCCCGCGAGGGGAGCGACGCGGCCGCTGCATCGTGGAGGTGACGATCTACCGGCTATTTCAATCCACGCTCCCCGCGAGGGGAGCGACGTAAAGCTTGCGATATTCTCGGTTTTCGCACTCGTATTTCAATCCACGCTCCCCGCGAGGGGAGCGACAGCAGAAATGATGAAAAATCTCATTTCCATTCTCATCATACTCGGCATTTTCCCATATGTCAATATGGAAAATGAGAAAAAAGCCGAATTCTAGGAGAATGAATTTTCTATTTTTTGAAAAAGTAAAGAAATTTTCAGGTGCGAACCTGGCGTCCTTTTCTGTGCGCTTTCGGTTCGCGTTTCATAGGATCATCGGTTCTTCCGGAAGATAGGTCTTCTTACATCCAAAGTGGTCAATTTTCTTTTCGTATCGCTTTCCTAAGTAGTAAAAGCGCAAACTGTCTTTTTCAGGATCCATGATTGCACAAAGCTTTGCCTGCAGCATGCGGCATTGCGCAGCGTCAAGCAGGCATTCAAAAACAGAATTCTGCACGCGCTGCCCATAATTGACACATTGACGGGCAATTTGGCGCAGACGTTTTCGTCCGGCGGCGTCTTCTGTATTGACATCGTACGTGATGAGCACCAGCATAGAAACCTCACTTCCACAAAAATGGTGGATAAGCGTCTAAATCGCCGCGAAGACAGCGCGCCAGTAAAAGTGCCTGGACATAGGGCAGAAGTCCCCACGGCATTTTTTCCTGTAGATATGGGTGCGTCAGCGTTTCCCGTTTCCGCTTTTGCCATTGTTCAAAAAAACGTTTGCGTCCATTGTCCTGAAGAAGCACCGCGCCGTTTTCTTGAAACAAGAAATCCCGTTTGTCAAACATGCGGTTGTTGAGTAAGGTCAGGACGAAACGGTCGGCGAGGCACGGACGCAGTTCTTCCATCAAGTCCAAAGCCAGCGAGGTCCGGCCGGGGCGGTCGCGGTGAAGGAAACCGACATAGGAATCCAGTCCAACGCTTTCCAGCGCAGCAGCACAGTCGTTTGCCAAAATACTGTATGCAAAAGAAAGCAGTGCATTGACCGGATCAAGAGGCGGGCGGCGGCTGCGTGTGTGAAAGGAGAAGAGCGGCTTCTTTCCCAGGATTCTTTCGTCAAAGACGCCGAAATACACGGTTGCCGCTACACCCTCGAGCCCACGCAGGCTATCTAAAGAGGTTTCTGCTTCGATTTGCGGCAGGAGTGTCTGTAAATGTGCGGAAGCATCTGCAAGGCGTGCATCGTCCACACGTAAACCGTGATCACGCCGTGTGCGTTCAATGCCCCAGCGAGCATTATACACCTTTCCAAAAATCATATTGCGCGCAATCCGGCAGCTTTCGGACGGATCATCGGCCATTCGGTATTGCGTGCGGCGCAATAGGACATTTCCGGATGTTTCCCCTGCTACACGCGCCAGAAATCTCCCGCGCGGCGTACAGAAAGCGAGGGAAATCCCCCGCTGCGCACAGGCTCCCATCAATGCGGGGGAGGCGCCGGCATAGGAAAAGCAGAGAATTCCTGACAGCGTGTGCAGCGGATACCGCGCGACGGCTTCTTTGCCACGGTTTGCCACAACATTTTCGCCGTCTAAGGATAGGTAGAGGTCTTCGCTTGTGACGAAAAGCGTGTTCAGCATCTGCTTCATGGCGATTCCTCCAGGGCTTTCTGCAAATAGTTTGCTACCCTTTCCCGGCGGGATAGCACAGGCAGACAGAGATCCTTTAAGGAACAGGCACCGCAGGATTTTCCGGGCTTTGCCTTTGGCGTATAGCCGCGGCGGGCGAGTGCGTGCATTTCCGCTGCGGCTTTATACACCAGCTGCCGCAGATCATCCGAGAGGATAACCGTCGTGCGGCGCTTCGTTTCCCCATAATAAAGGGCACCTTCCGGAATTTTACAGCAGAGCATTTCCTCCAAACAGATTGCCTGCGCGCAAAGCTGTGCCTCGTCTGCCTGGTGCGATTTTACGCGGCCGCGTTTGTACTCGACAGGGAATGGAAGCCAAAGCCCGTCTTCGCCTTTCAACGGGATGCCGTTTTCAGATATATGGAATTCCACAACGTCGCACTGCCCGGAAAACCCCAGTGTGCGGGAAAACACAGCGAGTCCCCGCAGCAGGAGCGTACCCCCGCGCCGTTCACGCAGGGTTTCCTTGTGGGCACGCTGATGAAAGAGATCGCCGTCGATGGTCCAGAAATTTTCCACCCACTGCTGTTCCAGATGCATCAGTGCCCATTGCCGCCGGCAAAAGATAAAATGCTGGACGCCGGAAAGCTGGAGGAAGTCCTCCTCGTTATACGTCACCCCATGTGCTTGCACGTGACGCCGTCGGGCAGGGAAGCTTCGTCTACCGAGACCGTATAGTCTGTATAAGCGCGGGCGGGGGACGGATCGTCAGGATTTTTGCGCGTCACTTTCACGGCGTCAAACAGTTTCCAGGCCGGGCAGCAGCCGAGCTCGGAATCGTGCCGGAATACGATCAAATCGCGCACCGCCATTTTGCCGCGTGCGGCGGAGCGGTCGTATTCAAACATATTCAGGATGGCTTCCCATAAAAGCTGCAGGTCCTCTTCGGAAAAGCCGGTCGTCTTGCGCGCAAGATTTGCGGAAACGTACCCCTCGCAGCGGTAGAGGCCGTACGGGACAATGTATTTGCGGCCCATTTCCGTACCTTTTTTCTCTGCGTCCGCTTCGGTTGTGATGGCTACACGGGTAATGGTCACTTCCTGCGGCACGATGGGTTCTACGCTGCGGGCAAAACCGAGCTGGACCGGGCCGCGGACTTGGCCGCAATTCAGGGACGCTTTGACAAATGTCGTCATGACTGCGCCAAACGTGCGGATGTCGTAGAAATTCTTGCACATCCAATCCCGGATCTGCCGGTCTAAATCCGGGTTGCTTTTTTTGGCTTCTTTGACGTGGTCGGGGTTTACGTCCAGCGCGGCGTACGCCTCGGCGTCGCTGCGGTTGAGCGGGACATCCTCTTTGATATAGATGCGGTACCCGGTTGCGTCTTCCTTGACCGTTTCCACGTAGTTGCGGATTTTCCGCTTCAGGCACACGTCGGTCACAAGCCCCAGGCCGGTTTCCGGGTCGATGCGCGGCATATTGCCCGCATCCGGGTCGCCGTTGGGATTTCCGTTTTCTACGTCGAATAAAATCACAAATTCATAACGGTTCGTAATCGGGTCAGCCATTTTTAACTTCCTCCTTCTTCTGATAACGGGCCTGTGTCTGATGATAATAGCCGAGCTGGAAGGAACCCTGCTGCGGCAGGTTCATGCGTGTGGGATAAGACGAACAATTGAGTTTTGAGAACAGTTCTGTGAGCTGTTTATCGTACAGGATGGCGAGCCCGCGGTTCGAACCGCGCAGCTTTTTTAAGTGCTTCTGCGCGAGGTTGATGAGGATGGGGAAGACAACGGCCGGCGTGGAGGCGGCCGTATTAAAGTACTTGTCTTTGATGGTTGCGTTAATGCCTGGGTTTGCAGCGCTTTGAATGGCTTCCAGTACCGAAAAAAGCCGGCCGAGTGTATACGGAACATGAGCGGCGTCCGGATTCAGTGACACTTGTAAGACCTCCTTTGGAATATCGGGATTTTCTTTGCCTCGACTTTCTGTGAGTTTCAAATAGTATGCCTTCAGAATGGCTGCCCGGCCGCGGGTTATGCTCCGTTCCGCGCGGATACGCAGCGTCACGCCGGTTAGCAGCGTAGCAGGATACAGCGTGTTCGTTAAGATGGCGCGCAGCACCTCGCCCGCAAGATCCGGTGCCGGCGTTTTGGTGCGTGCATTTTCGTTGACCGTTTCGTAAAGAAGCCGCCAAATGGGCAGAACCTCAAATTTGTCAAATGCCGGCCGCACAATTTCAAGCCGGTTATAATGGGCTTGTACATTTTCTAAAAAGCCGCGGAACGTATTGTGCAGGAAAAACCGCACCGATACCCGCGCCGCATTCGGGGAAAGCCCCAGCACATAGAAATCCATGGTTGGCGAGAGCTTGGCGTCGTCGTATTCGACCGGCTCGCCCTTGCAGAGGCTTTCCACCATGCCGCGCAGGTCAGCAGTCGTATACGAGGTGTCTGCGCCGAAACACGCTGCGCCGAACAAGGCGTTGTAGGCGGATTCCCCGCCCTTTGCCCAGCAGACGACGCTCGTGTCCCCGATGTGGTAGACGTGGTCGCGGTCGGCCAAAAGGTAGTTCAGCGCGGTTGTATAGGCGAACGCCGCGTATTTCCCGGTTGGGGCGTTGAGATTTTGCTCTTTCCCATACGAGCAGAAAGCCGGCGCATTAAAGGAGACCAGCGCTGCGCCGCTTGGCTGCGCACCGGCAACATTTTTAATGGCAGGGTGGATTTTTTCAATGGGCCCTTCTTCGCCGGTGACGAGGCAGATGCCCCGCGGCCCATCGCTTTCCTTATTATAATGAGAATTCCACGCTGCCTGCACGGCCGGGTCTTCATGAACAAAACCACTTTCCGCACGAAAGAGCAGATTGGCGCCCTTGCGCAGGTCATTTAAAATTTCCTCATCCGCTTTTTCGGTTAAATAGGCGGCTGCTTTTTCAGGATCCCACGTTTCAAAAAAGCGTAGCACCGCTTTGGCGGCCGGACTGTCCGCGGCGGACAAAAGCTCTTCGTGCAGGGCCTTGCATGCGGCGAAACTGTCCAGCGCCCGCTTGGCCAATTTCTCTTCGCTTGCCCCCTTTTTCTCTCCGGGAAGTCCCAACAGATAGCTTGCGCTGTCGCACAGAAAGTTTGGAACGATGCTGTTGGAACGTTTGACAGGCGCCGGCAGCGCGAGAATCTGCGGAGCCAGCACCGTCTTCTTTCCCCGCTTTTGCTCCGTTTTGATGGAGACAATCTGTTCGGGTTCCCCTTCCGGGGAGAGATAGAGCGCATAGGAAACTTTGACCGGCGCCCAACCCGGCGCGGATACCTTTCCTTTTTGTTCGAGCGCCTGGTAGTACGCGGTCAATGCCTGTAAAATCATCCGTGCACCTCCTCACTGCCCCGTGCCGGAACATGCAGCACGCCGTCCTGCAAAACGGCGCGGAAGAACAGGGGCCGGATCTTTTCCGGGTCCGTGTAGTCCAAATCCCACAGCATCCAGCCGAGCTCCCGTGTCCCTTTGAGTTCTTCGGGGCAGGGAGGCAGTTCTTCGCACCACCGGAATTGTGCGGGAAATTCCCGGCAGCCAAAACAGGGCTGGTGATAAAATTGCCCTTTTTTGATGCGCCGCTTGGCAATGTCCTGAAATTTGCCCGGATTGTCCCCCGGTGCGGCCTTGTCCGGCAGCACATCAAAGTGCGCGTCAATCACGTAATGGACGTCGCGCAAGAGCATCGAGGCGCGCTGCTGGATATCCGTCGCGGTGGCAATGTACAGTTCCCCGCTGCCGCGTTCCATCACTGTGCGGGCTGTCCGCGCGGAAATTTTCGATTTAACCTCATTGCGCCGCAAGTTTGTAAACCGGATCGGCGCACAGACATGGATCGCGTCGATATTCCATCGGATGCCCGGATGCCAGTAAATCGCTTCCACCAACCCGCGTGCAGCGGATGGCGTCATGACGTCGTAGCTGACCCGCTCGACCTTCATTTCCGGCCGTGTGAACAGGGCATAGTCGCCCCACACTTCCAAATGGATGGACATAGGCGTTCACTCCTTTCTAAATTTAGATAAACCATGCCTTCCCAGGGTCCGCTTCGAGGGAAAGGCCGGTTTCGGACGAATACAATTCCAAATTCCGCAGCAAAGCCGTGCTCCCGTCGTCGAGCGGTTCCACATCGCCGGCGCGCAGCAGCGCTTCATAATGATTCCCATAAACGGATACACCGTATAAACCAAGCTTTCGAAACAGCCCCCGGCTGCGTTCTCCCGCATGCAGGCGCTGCACGAGGGCTTCTCCTTCACCGAGCGGAATATAAATCGTTTTCGTGTTGTCGGCAATCAGATGAAACTTTTCGGAAATTTTGCGGAAAGGGAACGGTTCGTTTTCGGGATCTTCCATCATTTTCAAGACGTTGTCTTTGTCCTGCGCGGCTTCTCCCATCAAATCCCGCAGCTCCTCAAAATACGCTCGTATGGCTTGTGGGGAAGATGGGTCATCGTACTGCTGGAGGATGCGTTTTCCCACCGCGATTTCCGTTTGAAATAAGGGCGGCGATGCGGTTTCCAACTGGAAAATGGTCACAACGCTCTCTTTCGCCGGGCGTTTCCCTTCGCGGTTGCAGCGGCCGGCAGACTGCAGGATCGAGTCCAGACCGGCTGCTTCGCGGAATACCGTGGGAAAATCCACATCTACGCCGGCTTCAATCAGGGAAGTGGAGACAACCCGGCAAGGAAGCCCCATCGACAGCCGCCGGCGGATTTCTTTCAGGATTGCCCGCCGGTGTGCCGGGTAAAGCAGTGTGGAGAGGTGGTAAATTCCCTCTCCCGAAAGGCGTGTATAGAGTTCTTTTGCGCTTTTCCTTGTATTGACAATGCATAGAACCTGCGCATGCGCCTGTAAGCGCTGCGCGATGGCGTCATAGCTTGCGGGCTTTAATTCCTTTTGAAACGTGACGCGGCGAAACACATCATCTCCACCGAGTTTCGATGGGCACAGTTCCGTCGAATAATATGCAGGGGCAAATTGACGAAAGATCGGCTCCAAAGCGGGCTGCGTCGCCGTGCACAGGACGGCGCTGACGTGGTAATGCTGCACAAGCTGTGCGATGGTCCAAACGCAGGGCCGCAGGCAGGGCAGTGGCAGCATTTGTGCTTCATCGAAAACCACAACGCTCTGTGCAATGTTGTGGAGCTTCCGGCAAGTGGAGGGCCGGGCAGCAAAAAGGGATTCAAAAAATTGTACGGCCGTCGTCACGATGACCGGCGGGTCCCATGTTTCGGTCGCCTGCGCGAATCGGATTGATTGCGGCTGATCGGCTTCATCAATATCATAGGAAACGCCCGAATGGTGTTCGAGCACAGCTTCTTCGCCCAAGATCTCCCGGAACGTCTGCGCGGTCTGCTCGATGATGGAGGTGTAAGGGATAACATAGATTACGCGCCGGTACCCGTGTGCTTTGGCGTGCGCCAGTGCAAACGCCAGCGAGGAAACGGTTTTTCCGCCGCCGGTCGGCACGGTCAGCGTAAAAAGGCCCGGCGCACAGTGGCTGCCCTCCTCCATGCAACGGTTGAGGATGGCACAGCGGCAGGCGTTCAAATCGCCTTTGGGCGGGAACCAGCTTTTTACGAATGTTTGCAGCCGTTCCCAAAGTGCAGAAAGGGTTTGGTCCGTTCCGGCCGGCAGGTCCGGATTTCCCGTCATAAACGCCTCCGTGTCCCGATAATCCGCATCGACTAAACAGGAAAACAGCATGCGCGTAAAAAACATGCCGGCGCTTTGACTGTCCTGCGTGTAAGGGGGAAAAAATGCCGCCGGCAGGGAAAGGGCCTGCTGCCAGGCCGTATACGGCGGCAGGGCTCCTTTGGCGGCTTTGTTCATGCGGCTCCAAAAAGTAGATTTTTCATATTCCGCAGAATCCGTCCTTGCGCCGCCGTCCGGCAGACCCGCGTGATGCCCCGCCACCGCGAAGGCGGCAAACGGCTGTCCGCGCCGGAAACATTCCCACGCGCCGGCCGTAGAGTGGTCTACCTTGGGGCCGCCGTGCAGACGCTTTTGAAAGGCGTCCGCGTATTTTCCCACGTCATGCGCCAGCCCCGCCAGCCGTCCCTGTGCTTCCGCGTCAAAGGCGCCGGCAAATGCCGCGCATCGCGCAGCGGTTCCTTCTAAATGTGCCAGCACGGTTTGCTGCCGCCCGTCGTCGGCAATGTGTGCGAGGCAGGGGGGAGATTCCATAAACAGCTCCTTTTCAAATAAAACGTTTGTTCGGATTTATTTAAGAACAGTATAGAATAATCCAGCAAATTTTTCAAGTCAATTTTCGAAAAAATTTATAGATTTTCTTTTGTTTCATGCAAATTTTTTCGTAAAAAGCAGATTGCAAATCAAAAAAAGCCCCGCCTGCTTGCAGAAGCAATCCACAAGCAGGCGGGGCAGTTGTTTTTTTCTTTACAGCGAAAGGCCGGTGATTTCCACCGGGCAGCGCTTTTGCAAGGCCAGGATATCCTCTTTGCTGGCAAGCCACGGCTGAAACGTCGTCGCGCTTCCGCACAAAAGGCCCATGCGCAGTGCCTGCGGCAGGTCGCCGTTTTGCAGGTAGCTATAAAGGAAACCCGCGACCATGCTGTCCCCGGCGCCAACCGGGTTGACGGCTTTTCCCTGCGGCGCATGGCCCAACAGGGCGCGTCCCTCTTCATCCAGCAGCAAAGCGCCGACTTTTCCGAGCGACACCAGCACATTGCGTGCGCCGGCCTGTTGGACCGCCTGTGCACCGCGCACCGCCTCTTTGGTGCCTTTTAAAGGGTGCCCCAAAAGGGCGCCGAGCTCGTCTAGGTTCGGTTTGATCAGGAAAGGCCGGCTGGAAAGGACCCGCTTTAACGCCTGGCCGGAAGTGTCCACAACGGTGCGGACCCCTTTCGGCGCTACGACGCGCAGTGCGCGCGCATAGAAATCCTGCGGTACGCCGGCCGGAATGGCGCCGGCTAAAACCAGCGTGTCGCCCTCTTTTAAAGCCGTGAGTTTTCCCAACAGGGCAGAAAGGGCTTCCTTGGGAATCTGCGGTCCCGCAGCGTTCAAATCGGTCGTAACATTTGAAAACAGCTTGACGTTGATGCGCGTCTCACCCGGAATTTCGACGAAGTCCGTCCGGCAGCCCAGCGCGTCCAGCCGCCGGCAAAGTTCCGCACCTGTAAATCCGGCGCAGAACCCAAACGCCTGCGTCGGCGTCCCTAAGCGCGCCAGCAGGATCGAAACGTTGACGCCTTTGCCGCCGGGATAAATCTGCGCAGACTGTGCGCGGTTGACCTGCCCCGCCGTGACATGCGGGAATGTCATGCAGTAATCAAGAGATGGAGAAAGCGTAACCGTATAAATCATAGGGTCTCCTCTGAAAGGTCAAGTGTCGAAATGTGTGCGCGCAGGCGCAGCACCACGGAGGGAGGGACGGACAGTTCGTCGATCCCCATCTTTAAGAAGGTCTTTGCAAGGCGGAAATCTGCAGCCAATTCCCCGCAAATGCCGACCGGGATGTGTGCTTTGTGCGCATTCTTGGCGGTAAATTCAATCAAGTCAAATACCGCGCGGTGGCGCATGTTGCAAAAGGCGGTAACGGCAGTGTTTTGCCGGTCGCACGCAAGGGTGTATTGTGCCAGGTCGTTCGTGCCAATGCTGAAAAAGTCCGCTTCCCGTGCGAGCAGGTCGCTGGTCAGGGCGGCGGCCGGCGTTTCCACCATGATGCCGAGCGGCACCGATTCGCCGAAGGGAATGCCCTTTTCCGCAAGTTCCTGACGCACCTGCGTGCAAAACTCTTTACAGCGCTGCAGCTCTTCTACGGAGGTAATCATCGGGAACATGATCGCCACATTTCCGAATGCGGCGGCGCGGTAAATAGCACGCAGCTGGGTGCGGAAAATATCGGGCCGTGTCAGGCAGATGCGGATGGCCCGCATGCCCATGGCGGGATTTTCTTCCCGCGGCAGATGGAAATAAGAGACGCGCTTGTCCGCGCCAATGTCAAGTGTGCGGATGATGACCGGTTTCCCCTGCATCTTTTGCACGACTTCCTTATAAGCGGCGAACTGTGCCTCTTCAGAGGGAAAGTCGGTTGCGCGCAGGTATAAAAATTCGCTGCGGAACAGGCCGATCCCTTCCGCATCATTTTCAAGCACGGCCTCCATGTCGTCCGTAGAAGAAATGTTGGCATACAGCTTGACCGTTTCTCCCGAACGCGCCTGCGTTTGTTTGCCGCGGTACTGCAGAAGCAGCGTGCGGTGGGCTTTTTCGGCCTCTTGGCGTTCCATCACCTTTACGCGGGTCGCTTCATCCGGGTCCACATACACTTTCCCGGATTCACCGTCCACGATCACTTCCCGCCCTTCATAGGAGGGCAGAAGGCTCACGCCCAAATTCACAACGGCGGGAATGCCCAGCGTGCGCGCAAAGATCGCCGTGTGCGCGTTGGGAGAGCCGCCGCTTGTCACAAACGCAAGCGTCATCTTCTTGTCGAGCTGGGCCGTTTCGCTGGGCGTCAGGTCATCCGCGGCAATGATGCACGGTGCGTCCGTTTGCGGCGGTGCCGGCGGATGGGCCCCGCACAAAATGGAGATCACACGGTTTGAAATATCCAGTACATCGATGGTCCGGCCGCGGATATAGGAACCGTCTGCTTTGGAAAGCATCGCCGTAAATTGCTTTTCCGTCTCCTGCACCGCATATTCGGCGTTGATATGCTGGCTGCGGATGCGCTTCGTGACGGAATCCGTGTAATCGGGATCTTCCAGCATCATCTGATGGATTTGGAACAGCAGTGCGTTTTCTTCGCCCAGGTCTTTTTCTGCGCGGATAGAAAGCTGGGCCAGTTGGGAGACCGCTTTTTGACGTGCGGCTTCAAAACGCTCAACCTCCGCCTCTACATCTTCTACGGTGGATTTTACGGCGGGGTCGGTATCGTGCACAAAAAAGTGGAGCTTTCCGAAGGCAAGGCCGCGGCTGACCCCGGTCCCTTGCAGCGTAATCATAGAAGAACCCTCCCTTTTTTATAAAAGTTCCGAAAACGTGTTACAGAGTCTTCTCAAAGAATTGCAGCAGGGAGTCTTTCGCCTGTTCCTCGTCCGTTCCTTCGCAGGTGATTGTTACCTCTGCCCCCTGCTTGACAGCCATGCCCATGATGGCGAAAATATGCTTGCAGTTGGCGTGCTTTTCCCCACAGGAAATCGTAATCTCACACGTCCAGCGGGCCGCTTCTTTGACAAGCAGACCGGCCGAGCGCGCATGCAGGCCCAGCGGATCTGTAATTGTATACGTAAAGGTTTGCATACGGCTTCTCCTTTCTCAAAATTGCACAGTGGATGCACAGGTCCCAGTACAAGCCGGAGACCATATATGTTCTCATGCTATAATCATATCACCACAAACGTCTGCGGTCAATCGGTTTTTAAGGCCCGGATGGATGCAAAATCGTGTGAAACTCCCGAAAAAACATGCTATAATCATATCATCACAAACGTCTGCGGTCAATCGGTTTTTAAGGTCCGGATGAATGCAAAATCGTGTGAAATTCCCGAAAAAAAGGGACGCATTTTTCCCGGATGCATAGACTAAGGCAAGACGAATGAAAAGGAGGATCTTTATGTGTGGAATTGCAGGCTGGATTGACGGCCATGTCGATTTGCCCGGACAGCAGGCAGTGCTCGACCGCATGAGCGCGGCTTTGGCCCGCCGCGGCCCGGACGACAGCGGGCAGTATATGGAGCAACACGTTTGCCTGCTCCACCGGCGCTTGAAAGTCGTAGACCCGGAAGGCGGCCGCCAGCCAATGACGGCCGAGTGGAAAGGGGAGACGTATACACTCGTTTATAACGGCGAATTGTATAACGCCCCCGAACTGCGCGCGGAACTTGCGGCGGCGGGCTGCCCATTTTCTACCCGCAGCGACACGGAAGTGCTGCTGTGGGCGTATGTGCAGTGGGGAGAAGCGTGCCTGTCCAAACTCAATGGCATTTTCGCATTTGCCGTGTGGGAAAAGCGGCGCCGGCGCCTGTTTGCGGCGCGCGACCGGCTCGGCGTCAAGCCGTTTTTCTTCGCGCAAAAGCCGGATGCCTTTCTATTTGCCTCGGAATTAAAAGCCCTGCTGCAAAATCCGCTTCTGCCGCCCCGTGTGGGGCAGGAGGGCCTGAAAATGCTTTTCCTGCTCGGTCCGGCCGCCATACCGGGCAAGACCGTTTTCGAAGGCATTGAGGAATTAAGGCCCGGGGAGTGCCTGTCCTATTCTTTGCAGGAAGGCCTGCAAAAACACCGTTACTGGAAGCTGCTCGCGAAGCCGCACGCCGACGGCGAGGCCGAAACGGTTGCGCACGTGCGTGCGCTTTTAACCGACAGCATCCGCCGGCAGCTTGTGTCCGATGTGCCGTTGTGCACGCTGCTTTCCGGCGGCCTTGACAGCTCCATCCTATCGGCTGTGGCGGCCAAAGCTGCCCGCGAACGCGGCGAAACGCTTACGACCTATTCGGTGGACTATGTGGACAATGCGCGCTATTTTCAAAAAAGCCTTTTCCAGCCGAATCCCGACAGCGACTTTATCGGCGACATGGTGCAGCATATTGGCTCGGATCACCACAACATCGTGCTCGACAATCTGGAGTTGGCCGACGCGCTGCGCGATGCCGTCCACGCGCGCGATGTGCCCGGCATGGCGGATGTCGATTCGTCGATGCTTTTGCTGTTTCGCGAAATCAAGCGCAAGTTTACCGTCGGCCTTTCCGGCGAATGCGCGGATGAGATTTTCGGCGGCTATCCGTGGTACCACCGCGAAGAGATCCTGTTTGAAGAGACGTTCCCGTGGTCACGGTCCGTTGATCTGCGCCTGCAGGTGCTGCAGCCCGGCGTCCTTTCCGGCGACGCGGCGGACTGGGTCCATGCGCAGTACCAGGCGACCGTCGACGACACCGAAAAGCTGCCCGGGGAAAGCCGCCGGGATGCCCGCATGCGCGAAATGTTCCGCCTGAATACCGATTGGTTTATGCAGACGCTTTTGACGCGCAAGGACCGCATGTCGATGTACTGGGGCCTGGAAATGCGCGTGCCGTTTTGCGACCACCGCCTGGTCGAATATGCGTACAATATGCCCTGGGCATACAAGAACCTGCACGGCCGGGAGAAGGGCGTCCTGCGCGAAGCGTTCCAGGACCTTCTGCCCGCGCGCATCACCTGGCGCAAAAAAAGCCCGTACCCGCGCACGTTCAGCCCTGCCTATTTTGCGCGCGTGTGCGCGCTTTTCTGGCGCGCGATGGAGGAAAGCCCGTTAAAAGACCTTTTAAATCTGCCGTTCCTCAAAGCGCTGCAGCAGGACCCGGATTCTTTGGCGGAGCCGTGGTACGGCCAGCTCATGCGCGTTCCGCAGATTTTCGCGTATCTTTTGCAGATGCATTGGTTTTTGGTGGATTACAACGTTACGCTTACAAATTGACGCGGCCGCGCGCCCATGGTAAAATGCTAAGGTACGGCCCGGCCGCCCTGCGCAGCCCGGGCCGCCAAGCATGCAAAAGCGGGGGACAGCAGTGGATTTCCAGGAACAATTTTTGACGATTTATAACGAAAAGATTCATCGCGCGGGCGCGCAGCAGCTTTTGGAATGGCTCAGGCGCACCGACTTTTTTGAGGCGCCGGCCAGTACGCGCTACCATTGCGCATGCCGCGGCGGCCTCGTCCAGCACAGTGTGAGCGTTTACGAAACGCTGTGCCGGCATTTCCCGCCGGAGGGGGAGAATGAATCGGAAAGCTATGCGATCTGCGGCCTTCTGCATGACGTCTGTAAGGCAAACTTCTATAAGCAGAGCACGCGCAACGTCAAAAATGAGCAGGGCCGCTGGGAACAGCGCCCCTACTACGCGGTCGAGGACCAGTTCCCTTACGGCCACGGGGAAAAGTCCGTGTTTTTGATTGAGCGCTTCCTGCGCCTCAAGACGAGCGAGGCGATGGCTATCCGCTGGCACATGGGCGGCTTTGACGATGCGGCGCGCGGCGGTTCGTCGGCGGTTTCGCAGGCGTATCAAAAGTACCCGCTCGCCGTCAAGCTGCACGCGGCGGATTTTCTGAGCACGTATCTTGTGGAAGTTGGCACCTCCGCCGTGCCGAACGGCCACCCGAAGCCTTCGCCGTATCCGGCCCCGCCGAAAGCGGAGCCCGCGCCGGAAGGAAAAGAAGAATAAGCGCAGACGAAAGCCGCGGCAGGGAGTGTTCCTGCCGCGCTTTTTTGCAGCCAAAGAGGGCGTGTCGGAAAATGTATAAGTTTTTTACAGCAATCGGACGGACGGTATGTTCTAAAATCATGCGGATATACAAAGTATCAAAAAATTATTTACAATACACGCAAAAGAGTGTATAATAAAATCAAAGGAAAAACTTGGAACGCAATGCCGCGCAAACCAGGGAAGAAAGGAATGAGTCCCATGGGCTAGGAAACGTTCTGCCGCATGCCGTGCCCGTAAAGGTTGAAAAGCCCCCTCATCGTTTCAGAAAGGAGGTATTCTCATGAATCCCGTCCCGGAGCAATATCTAGAAAAGCGCTTTTCGCCAATTTGGTGGAAACTATTATTAGCAGCATGGGTCGTCGTTGGGTTGCTTTTCATGATTCCTCAAAATAGAAATGGTGTTTTTGATTCTTTTTATTTCTTAGGATTCTGGCTGGCTGCATTCATTCCCATTGCAATTGCCGCGTACTATTTGAAGATTCATGCGCGGGAAACTGCTTGGGTGACCCGCTGGAAAGCGAAGCATCCGCCCTTAAATCGCTTTCCGTGGTATGTGCCGAACCTTGTGCGTGTTGTTTGGGTAGCTTGGCTTTTCCTTTATGTTCTTTTAGCGCGTTCCGTTCCGGATTCTATGCGAATCCTTTGGTGGGGTGTTTGGATGTTCGTCTGTTTCGCCTTGCTCGCATTGGAAAGTTTTCTGAAATACCACAGCCGCAAGCGCGTGCCCAAGAACAAAGCGTAAATTTCAGCGTTCGAAAGAAAAAGAAAAATAGAAAAACAGCGGAGGGCTTTCCGGAGAGCCCTCCGCTGTTTGCGTATCTTAGGAAATAGAAATGTTTAGATGTCGCCGTTTAACGCCGGGTCCTTCATGCACAGATGGACGGCCGTCGTCGTGTACGTGCGCGGCAGCGCGAGGATGTTCGGGTTCGGGCCGACAAACTTGCGCTTTGCGTCCTCGAGCGCTTCCTCAAACGTCGCGCGGGTCTTTAATCCCATGCCGCGCGCCAGGCCCGGCTCACGCGCGCCGACGATGTAGATGGCCGACGTGTCCATCTCCGCAATGTGGCCGCAGCTCATCATTGAGAAGCCGTGGAACGGGTGGAATGCGTTTGCGAAGCGGTACTTGCGGATATATTCTTCCTTCGTCGCGAAGTATTCGCCGTAGCGGTTCATATCCGCGAGCGTCTGCATGTAGTCATGCTGGAACAGATTGTACAGCTCGCGCAGGTACGGCCAGCGTTCGTCGTGGAAATAGCCGTCGCAGATGCTCGAAACGATGAACACGCAGTGGTCGCTCATGATGCGCTTGTGGCGGATCACCTGTGCGGAGAGGGCCTGCATCATCTGGATCGGGTTTGTGCCCATGCCGTTGCCGTAGTGGAAGTTCGTCGGCATACCGAACACGAGCACGTCATACTTCTTTTCGGCCCACGGCACGAATGTGCGCTTGTCCGCCATCTTCCAGGAGATCGGCTGCATCTCTTTCGCCCAGCCGGAATGGATTTCAATCTGACGGCTCTTCGTGTCGAGTACGGCGTCGCAGCAGAAGAATTTCTTGCCCATCTTTTCTTCCATGAACATGCCCTGCTGGTCGAACTTGTGGCGCATCTCGCTGTGGGTCGAAACCGGCACGAAATCCGGGCGGTGCATGATGCGCGGCACGTGGTGCGCACTGATCGAGCGCCAATGCGTGATGCCCGTTGCGCAGTGCTTGTAGCCGCCGGAATAGCCGCCGTACGGGTTGCCCTGCGTGTGGCCGATCAGGATGGCGACGTCTGCGTCGTAGACGTACTTATTCATAATCACGTGGTCGCCCTGCGGCGTGCAGCCGAGGTCAACCAAATGCTCGTAGTCTTCGCTGTCGTGGCTCGTAATCTGATCCGGATAGAATTCCGAGAAGAGCTCCGGCCCTAAAATCGTCTGCATTTCCGGTACGGTCGCGCGCGGGTGCAGGCCGTTGGAGAACAAAAGCAGAATGTCTTTCTTCTCAACGCCCGCCGCGTACAGTTCGTCCAGGCAGGCGCGGATCGCGACTTTGCGGTGGCTCGTCGGCTGGTTGCCGCCCTTGATGATGTCCGGAATGACGATGACGACAGAGCTGCCCTTGTGCGCGAGCTCCGTCAGCGTCGGCATGCCGATCGGATGGCGGATCGAGTCGAGCGTCGCGTTATAAAGACTGTCCCAGTCCTGCGGCAGGCACGGCGGGTCGGCCACCGTTTCCCCGGGGATAAAGATGTCGGTCGTGTCAGGCAGGTTGGCGCTCATCAAGCCCTGTCCGTATTCAAAGTCCAGTTTCATATAAAAAGCCTCCTTATAATTTGGATTCGGAATTTTGATGGGAGATTTTTATGATTTTTCCGCTTCGGTTAAATAGATGCGGATGATGTCGAGGTATTCTTCGGGATAAAAACCGATTTCTCCGGAAAACCGCGTCAAGGCGATCAATCCGCCGTCAATTTCGGGAATCGAAGCGAGCATGGCGGCATTGTCCGTTTTTAAACCCCCACCATATACGACGGGAATGCCGTCCGTATGTGCTTTGACAAACCGTGCGATTTTTTCAATGTACGGCTTGTCCGCCGGCGTCTTGCCCGGCCCGATGCTCCAAACCGGTTCGTAGCCGATGACAATTTTGCTGTGGTCAACACCGGCAAGCCCCAGATCCAGCTGACGGCCGAGCACCTGCTCCCACTGCGGCTGTTCTTCGCTCTTCTCGCCGATGCAGAACAGTACCTTTAAGCCGGCCGCCACGGCAGCCTTGACTTCCTTGTTGAGCAGGCGGTCGACCGCGGCAGGGTCCGAAACGCCTGCTTCCGCGAGGATGCCCGCTTTGTCGTTGCGTTCCTCGCAGTGCCCGATAATGGTCCAGGTGCAGCCGAGTGCTTTCGCGGCATTGGCAGGGCGGTTCGTTGTGAACGCGCCGAAATTTCCGCCCGGCGCCGTATCTTCGCGGAAGACGCCCTGGCAGCCGATTTGAACGGGGCTGTCCGCTGCAAGCGCTTCGCCTGCGGGAATCAGATGCGCCTCGGGGAAGAAGTCGGCAAACACCGCGTCCTTGTAGGTGCGCAGCCCTTCCTGCGTCTGCGCGACAATTTCCCGGCCCCAGTCTTTCGGGGCGGCCAGCCGGTTGACGCCGCCATATTCGGTGGGGATGTCAAAGCGCTTTAAGTTTAAAAAGAGATAACGCATAAATTCTCTGCTTCCTTTCTCATTCCCTGTATGCGAGTTTTCTTGCATTTTATTTAGATGCCGGCCTTCTGGTACCGTGCCGCCATTTCCTCGAGCGAAACCTGTTCGACGAGCGGTGCGCGTCCGACGCTGCCGAATTCGACGATCAGCGTGCCAACCGCTTCCTGTACGCCGCGGCGCATCGCGTCCGTGATTTTGCGCACGGAACCTTCGTCGCCCGTGCCGTACATGACCGTGTCCATGATTGGCGCGAGGAAGGCGCGCGGGTCAAAGGCATCGCGCTTTTCGTCAAGCAGCTTCCAAATGCCGCCAACCTTCGGGTCGTCCCGCAGTGCGGGTTCGTCGCGGAACAGCTCGCGCAGGTTGCGCGTGACGGCGAGGCGGATGTCGGTGTCCACATTGATCTTGCCAATGCCGCAGGGGATGGCCGCCTTCAATTCCTCTTTCGAAATGCCGTATGCGTTTTGGATGTTGCCGCCCAAGGCGTTGATTTCATCGACGATATAACGCGGTACGGTCGAAGATCCGTGGCTGACCAGGGTGCAGGAAAGCCCTTCATGCATCAAGCACTCGCGCACGGCAATCGGGATTTCACGGCGCAGTTTGACGTTTTTGCCTTTCGAAGCGCCATGCATTGTGCCGTAGCTGATGGCGAGTGCATCGACGCCGGTTTTGCGCACAAATTCCACGGCGGACAGGGGATTGGTGTACGTGCTGGCCGCTGCGAACACGTGATCCTCTACACCGGCCAGGACGCCCAGTTCGCCTTCCACCGAAACGCCCAGCGGGTGCGCGTACTTGACAACCTCGCGCGTCAGTTCGACATTTTCTTCAAACGATAGGGAAGACCCGTCGATCATGACCGATGTATAGCCGCCCGCAATCGCCGCTTTGCAGCTGTCAAAGTCGCGGCCATGGTCCAAGTGCAGAACGACCGGAATGGGGCTTTGTTCCGCAAAGCGTTTGACGGCTTCGGCAATATTGCGTGCACCGACTTTTTTGTCTTCCAGCGTGCCATTTTGGAAATCAACACGTCCACCCATAAAGGCGTTCGCCAGATCGGCGCCCTGCAGGATAGCGGGGGAGCGGAACATTTCATGGACGGCGATCACAGCTTCTGCCTGGGCAACGGCATTGACGTTAAATGCCCCCTGCGCATAGCCGTATTTTTGAGTCGCATCCAAAACGGGTTTTAACGGAACGAGTGGCATAAGAAAGATCCTCCTCTTTTTTCGCTGCGCAGAATGCGGTGCAGCGATCATGCAGATTTTGAACGCAATCTGTTTTTTATTTGATGGGAAAAGCAGCCGTACCTGAAAGGGTTCGGTGTGCTTTTGTAATCCCATTTGATAAAAAACATTTTAAATTGACTTATTCGATTAAGTAATGCGGCAAAAAAGAAGCTGCCCCTATCGAGGCATCCAAAGGCTTCCTTCCTGATTTGCAGCATACGCCGGATAGCTGTTTAAGGGATGAACAGCCAGTCGAGCGACCGGTCCCGTTCCATACATGGAATCGAAAGGACGCGGCTTTCCGGCGCGTTTCCGGCTAAAGCGCGCAAAAGCAGCTGCGCACAGCATTGACCCGCCTGGAAATTCGGCATACGTGCATAAATATCCCCGCCGGAAAAATCTTCGCCGTTATTTGCCAGTTCACCGGTGATCAAAGGTACGTCTCTGCGTAGCCATCGCAGAAAGCGCGTCCATGTCGCCCAGCTGGAGAGAATGGCGTCGCCCGGCTCTAAACATTCCATCATTGGCAGCAGGAGTGTTTCCACTTCCTTGAAAAAAGCAGGCCGCAGAGAGGGATTCTGCATCGAGGCATTCGGAAATCCGCGCAAGAGCTGATCGGCTTCATCCGTGCTTTGATAGCTTGCGGGCATTTTACCTACAATGAGCTGCTTTTGCGGGAACTGCGCTGCTGCCCTGCGGACACCGGCTTCCCGCTTCGATTCTTGTGCGTTGGAAAGGGTAGGGCGCACATAGAAAAGCGTTTTGCGGCAGCGGGAGAGCATGGTCTGCGCAACGGTAAACGCACTTTCTTCGTAATCGAGATCAACGGTACTGTAGCCTGGCGCCTGTTCCTGACAGTCAAACGCAACGAAGGGAATGTGATTTTCCAGAATGCATTGTTTGGCAGCTGCATCCGGCGGATGGTTTTCTTCCGCAAGAAACAGGATGCCGTCAATGCGCTGTTCCAAATAGATGTGCAGGTAATCCGGATAGCCGCTTTCCGTCTTTTTGTGGGCGCCGCACAGCATCAGGTTATAGCCGTTGGCGTTGAGGGTCTGCTGAACGCCCTGCAGCATCTGGTTAAAACGCGGGTGCGTCAGATTCTTTTTGAGCACAACTCCCACACACAGGCTCTGCCGGCTGCGCAAAGAACGTGCCGCTACATTCGGCACATATTTGAGCGCTTTGGCCGCCTGCAAAACACGTTGGCGCGTTTCCGGGGAAATGGTTTGGTTTGGGACGTTATTTAATACGTACGAGACGGTGGTCGCCGTCACGCCCGCAGCTTCGGCTACGTCCCGTGCCGTTACACGTTTGCGCATCGCCATTCTCCCTGCCTTCACACTTAATCGATAAAGTACACCCCCATTTATACGCTTTTTTTGAGCGTTTGTAAATGGGGCGCACGAAAAGAATAGAAAAAATCAGCAGAATAACGGAGAAAACGCCTCTATATTCAACAAAAGAATTTTTTGACGGCGTGCCCGCAGCCGCTGTATGTTAGGCCTGTGCAGGGTCGGGGATGGACGTGATGATTTCGGAGATCGCCTTCGTAATCTTCCGATATTCCTCAACCAGAGACTTCCAATAGGAGATGCCGGCATCTGTAATATTAAAATAAATGCGGATACGGTTATCTTCGGACACATCTTTGCGATATTCCGCAATAAAGTTGTTGTCCTTTAAGCGGTGAAAAGCAAAGTACATCGTGTTAAAAGCGAGGACGCCGTTGGTGTCGTTTGCAATCATCTGCGTAACTTCATAAGCGTACATGGGGCGCTTTTGCAGGTAATAAAGGATAAGCATTTCCGCCGTCGCTTTTTTCATGGCATTGCGAAGGCTCAGCGCGGTTCCGCTCGTCTTACGGCCCTGCAGCTCCATTTCATTTGTAGATCCCTCTCGATTTGTCATAGTCGTTTATCTCCCTAAATGTCTAATAGAGTCGCTCTGTGCTCAGTATATCATGTATAAAAGCGAAAGTCGATAGCTATTATAAAAAAACGGAAAAATTTTTCTTCAAAAACACTTTCCCATCCTTGCAAGGAGAATCGGGCTTTTCGTTCAAAGAAAATTTCCAGCTGAAACGTCGTGTGCGGGGCCGTTGGAAGATGCTTTTTGAGCGCGAAAAAACGTGTTATTTGTCGAACTTCTTTTTCCTGCTTTTTTGAGAATATCGTGAAATATATCGAGGGCTTTTCGAGAGCTTTTTTCATTTTTTCTCACGCTGTTTTATTTATGCGGAAAGAAGTATTTCCTGCGTAAATTTCGAAAAGACAGTGCGCCTTTTTTCAACGATTTCCGACCCATGGAAGGGCAGACGGCGGCCCATATTCCGGATGATTGATGGCCCCATGAAGATAACATGCATTTCTAACATATTGCCACTTGTCGGATGGGACCTCCTGTGATAGGATGGTGCAAGAAACAGATGTGGATTCCATTCCGGCAAGATGCATTGCGTTTGAACGATGGGACCGTAAGGAGGCTCCGTTATGAAGCAAAAATGGTGGCAGAAAGAAATTGTCTATCAGATTTACCCGAAAAGTTTCTGCGACAGCAATGGAGATGGCATCGGAGATCTTCCGGGCATCCTTCAAAAGCTGCCGTATCTCAAAGACCTGGGGGTCACGCTGCTGTGGCTTTGTCCCATATACAAATCCCCAATGGCGGACAACGGCTACGACGTTGCCGATTATACGGCCTTGGCGCCCGAATTTGGCTCCATGCAGGATCTCGAAACGCTCATCGCACAGGCCAAACGGATGGGCATCGGTATCCTGATGGATCTGGTTATTAACCATACCTCGGACGAACATCCGTGGTTTCAGCAGGCGCTGGCCGACCCGCACAGTCCTTACCATGACTACTATATTTTTAAATCCGGCAAGCGCCCGCCCAACAATTGGCGTTCCGTGTTTGGCGGCAGTGTGTGGGAGAAAGTCCCCGGGCGGGAGGAATACTATTTTCACGCGTTTGGCAAGAAGCAGCCGGACCTCAATTGGGAAAATCCGGCTTTGCGCCGGGAGCTGTATCGCATGGTCAATGGATGGCTTGAACGGGGCATCGCGGGTTTCCGGCTGGATGCGATCAATTTTCTTAAAAAAGACCAGACCTGGGCGGATCGGGAACCGGACGGCGACGACGGCATGGCCGAATGCATCAAAGCCTGCCGCAATCAGCCGGGACTCGGGGAATTTCTCGGGGAGCTGCGTCGGGAGACTTTTGCGCGGTATGATTGCGTGACCGTAGCGGAAACGGCGGGCGTGCCATATGACCAGCTCCAGGCGTTTATTGGGGAAGACGGCTATTTTTCCATGGTGTTCGATTTCCGGTATACCGATATTGATCTCGCTCCTGGCGGCGAATGGTTCCGGCAGGTTCCCTGGACCATAGCGGATTTGCGGCGCGGGATTTTTGAAAGCCAGCTTGCGGTGCAGCAGTATGGATGGGCGGCCAATTTTATCGAAAACCATGACCAGCCCCGGGCGGCCAGCAAGTATCTGGGCAGCGCGCAGGAAGACCCGGCTGCGGTGAAAACGTTAGGCGCCATGTATTTCTTTTTGCGCGGCACGCCTTTCCTTTATCAAGGGCAGGAGCTGGGAATGGTAAATTTCGAACGTACGCGCCTCGATCAGTTCCGCGACGTAGCCAGTATAGACCAGTACCATCGCGCAATCCAGGCGGGACTGCATGAGGAAGAAGCCTTGCGTGTCCTCAATCGGCGAAGCCGTGACAATACCCGCACGCCCTTCCCGTGGAATGGGGAGCGGTATGGCGGCTTTTCGGAAACCAAACCGTGGCTGGATATGGCTCAGGAATATCCCGCGTGCAATGCGCAGGCAGAGTCCGCCTGTGAGGACAGCGTGCTTGCGTTTTATAAAAAGATGATCGCGTTTCGCCAGCACGGCCCGTTCCGCGATATATGGATTTGGGGTACCATCACCCCGGTGCCCGCTTCGCCGGATGTGATTGCCTATTGCCGGACGTATCAGAAAAAACGGATCTGGTGCTGGTTTAATTTCGGACACACAGAAGCGGAAGAAACCGTGCCGGATGGCCTGGAGCCGGTTTGGGGGGATTTGGATGCGGTTACGGTTTGTCATCACGTCGTAAGGATTCCGCCGCATCGCTTTGTGTTGATGTATGAAAAGCTCCTTTGAGAAACCATAGAAATTTTCCAAAAACAAAAATCCCGGAAACCCGCAGCAGAATGCGATTTTCCGGGGTTTTCTTTGTCCTTGTTGATGGTTGTATTTTAGAGAATTTCTATCGTGAGAATCTCGGTTTATTCCTTCTTCTTTGACTCCATCGCAATGATATGGTCGCTAATCTCCTCGAGCATCTCGATCTGTTTCTCCTGGTTCGACAGGTGGCAGGACACGGCCCAGAAGATCAGCGCGATGGCGGCGCCGGTGATCCAGGTGTAGAGGGCAAGCATCACATTAAATCCTTCCTCGGCGCTCAATGCACCGAGAATGATGCCGATGACGCCGAACGCCACGCCGATCACAACGGCGATCGTCGAGAATGTGCCGCTGTATTTAGGCGTAAATGTACGGTGCGATTTCACGGCGGCATAGTTGTCTTCTGCGGTGAAGACGTAGCCGCACACGCGGCACTTGTCCGCGTTTTCTCCATTCAATGCTTTGCATTTCGGGCATACTTTTTTCATTTTGAACTCCTCACTTTCTTATATCTTATTTAGAATCGTTATCTTTTATCTCAACACCATGCTGTGTACAAAAATCACGTATCATACGGGTTAGTTGTCCTGCTTGTGATACGTCGGTGCGCCTGCACGCTTCTGAAAAAGCTTCAGCGTCGCGCCGATATAAGCGATAAGATTTAGAGATATAACCATTTGCATTATTTCAACGTGCTTGGGGCGTGTTTTTAGGCATCACATGCCCTCCTTTTTAAACAAGGCTGAGAACACTCGTACAATTCGTGTGGGGCAATATCCTGCCCATCCTCCCACACAACAGTTTCGCCCATAGGCTTCACCTTGGCAAAGTATTCGGGATTTTTCAGCATCCCGTACCACGGCCCTCGGATATAGGGACGCACATCAAAGTATCGTACATCTTCATCGTAAAAATGAACTTCCAGGTGATAATCAGGCAAGGCTTTCACGGCCAATACTCTTTTTTCCATATGAATCCTCCTTTTCTCATAGCAAAATGCCCGCCTGAAAGGCAAATTTGGTTTTTATAATATTAATTTTTGGTAGAGAGTGGATAAAGCCTCGGTTAATACTTTGGAAAAGTTTATCTGATGGTTTTCGGCAAACGTATTTAGCCATGTGGGAATGGTAAGTTCCTTTCTAACTGTTTTATTCCCATATTTTTCTGCGTAAGAGTCGATGTCTAAAACGAGCAAGTTTACAAATTCACCTGGCCCAATGCGAATGTCTTGCGAAGAACGAGCAGAAGGAATTGGCCTTCCGTTTTCAAGTTCATCGAGAATCCATCCGGAAGCAGCATCTTCTCCCATTAGAATCGCGTCTGCGAGTGAGGCCCCTTCTGTCACACATCCCGGAAGATCAGGAACTTCTACAGTATATCCATCCCCTTGTTCAAAAGGACGAAAAATGGCGGGATAAACAAGCTTCTGAAGGAATCCTACATCGCGAATTTCTTCTATCTGTTTTTGCTTCCTTTCTTTTACAATATGGGCGGCATCCTCTTCATTTTGCATTTCTGCTTTTTCAGCGACATCTTTAAAAGTCTCTTGCGCTTCAAAAAGCGGTTGCGGAGCCTTTATCATAGTGACTTTGTAGTCGCCATCTTGGATGAATAGAATTTTATCACCCGCCTTAAGTCCTAAAAGTTTTCGGATTGCAATGGGAATGGTGATTTGGCCTTTTGAAGTAATTTTTGCAATGTCCATCGTATCGGCTCCTTATATTTCTTGCTTTCATTACCTTTTAATTTTACAATTATAATTTTGTTTCACAATTTATACACTTTCATATAATTAACTGATTTATAATTTCTGATATTTTTTCCTGAGCACTTCATGTGGAGCTTCGATTTCGTTTGCGATCGTATGCTCTGTTAATTCGGATAACAGCTTTATCTTTGCGTTGATAATAGGTCTCATACAGTTTGGAATATGTTCTTGATGTGCCCTATGTATCGCAACACATTCTTTACAATTACCATGATAGCGGCAAGCCTTTTTACAAGGGCAATGATCCTTATTTTTATATTCCTCTCTGAAAGCAGCAACAAATTCTTCTTGTAACCGCAGTCCCTCCTGTCGATTTCCTTTGTGAAATTGTTCCATTGCTTTTATTTCTTTTTTATTGCCTTCAATAATCATATATGTGCCTCCTCGAATTCCAACTTGTAGCTCCATTTAACTTTACTAGTTATTTATTAACAAGCTCGGGGTGGTGTTTGGGGCATGCCATTCCGTTAAAAAAAGTACCCCTTCTAGCTTAACAGACCTGTCAAGTATAGGAGCCTGAACAGGTTTAGAAGCTGGGAGCATTTTAGTCCCGCTTTTTGAGCAAACAGGGGTATTTGGGAATTTCATTGAAGGATCTACGCTTTAATGCGAAAAACAAGGAATAAACGAGGGTGTTACAAAAACAAAAATCCCGGAAAACCGCAGCAGAATGCGGTTTCCCGGGATTTCTCGTTGGCCTGGCCTTCGATTTCCGAAATGTGTTCTATCGGATGAAATTGGTTCGTTCCGGTGTTTCCAGCGGGGGCAGCGGCATCAGTTTGCTGCCGACCTCCTTGCATTTCAGAAAATAAGCCATATTGTGCCCAAGGGTCCGCAGGGTATAAATCCCTTCCCGATCCTGCAGCACCTCCTCCGGAGTGGTTCCGTGCACCATATTCCAATAGCAGGAGGTGATAATGGGCATCTGCATCAGGCCAAAATATTTGTTGACCTGATCCCAGGTGGCTGTCGTTCCAGCCCGCCGGGCTGATAGGACTGCCGCCGCAGGCTTCAAATAGAAGCGTCCGCCGCCCCCGTTCAGGTCTGCATAAAAAGCACGGTCCAAAAAGGAAGTGATTGCGCCGGTGGCTGCGGCCCAATGGACTGGTGTTCCGAATACAAAACCGTCATAGTCCTCTGCCAGTGACAGAAATTCGTTTACCGTATCCTGGAATACGCAGCGGTTGAGATCCTTGCACTTGTGACAGGCGATGCATCCGGAAAGGGGTTTCTTCCCGATCCAGAAAATATCCGTGTCAATTCCATTTTGATTCAGCGCCTCCGACACCGTACAAAGCGCTGTATATGTGCAGCCTTCCCTGTGCGGGCTGCCGTTTACCAGTAATACCTTCATGGAATGTTACCCTCCTTAGAATGAGACAAAACCCAGTTCAAAACATCCTCTTCTTCAAACACGACATTGCCGCCGCCATGGTAGTTTCCGGTTACGCCGCGCTGGGCAAACCATGCGTCATCCGGCGTCTGGATTTGTAAAACTTTTCTGATCTGTTCTTTGCTCCATCCGGCCTCAATGTAGGCATCATGAAGGCTGTTGTATGCATCCCATGCCCGCTCTGCGCCGTAATACTCATCGTGCTCAGCCATAAAGATATACACGGCCACGCCGTTTTCCGCGATGGGCGCATAGTCTCCATCCCACTGGGATGCGCCGTGCAGATAGGCTGAATAAAGATCCGGGCGCATGGACACTGCCTGGGACATGGTCTCTCCGCCGGCGGAATAACCGGCCGCATATACCCGGTTTTGATCCACAGAGAAATGGTCGATAAAGTATTCCGTCAGCTCTATGGCCTGCCGGGCCGATGTTTCATGCCAGTCGGTTAGCTGGGCAGAGACCACAATCATCTCCTCCGGGAGCTCTGTCCAGCACAGGAAGCCGTCCCAATTCAAATTAGAGCCCGAAGACTCTTCACCGAACCACATCATGTCATATCCCGGCATAACCATCATCAGCGGGTAATGCTTCTGTGGGTCATAGTTTTCCGGAAGATCGTAGCTATAATGAATTGTCCCGGTTTCCCCCTCCAAAACCTGTTCTGGGACCAGGCCTGTCTCTATGTCTGACTGCTCTGTACCGGAGAAAATGGTACTGTCCCAATCAGACGCCTGTCCGGATGATTCCAGCGACTCAGACGATTCCGGTTGACCAGTAGATTCTGTTGTCTGGGGCTGTGCGGCTGAGCCTGAAGATGTGCAGCCGGCGAGGACAGTGAGACATAAGACGCAGCATACCAGGAAGACAGGAAATAGAGTACATTTCTTTTTTTGCATCTCAATCACTTCCCTTTTCCAAAAAACAGTCTATTTTGCCGCCCTCCTTATACAATCCTGGCTTTACCCATATTGGTCAGCATCTCCACGGTGGCAGGGTCGTAATGGTCGAAGAACAGACTCTTGCCCGCATCCAATGCGCGGATCGCGTCCATTTCAGCATCGCTCAGGGCAAAATCGAACACATCCAGGTTCTGTTCCATCCTCTCCTTGTGGGTGGATTTGGGGATCACCACCACATCGGACTGGATGAGAAACCGCAGAGCGGTCTGGGCGGCTGTTTTGCCGTGATTCTGGCCGATCTCCACCAGCACGGGGTTGGTAAAGCAGCTCTTTTTGCCCTCTGCAAAGGGCCCCCAGGCTTCGTGCTGTACGCCGTACTTTTTCATAACTTCATGAGCAGCTTTTTGCTGCTGGAATACATGCGTCTCCACCTGGTTGACCATGGGGGAAACCTCCGCAAACTGGCACAGGTCAATGAGCCGGTCCGGGTAGAAGTTGGACACCCCGATGGCCCGGAGCTTCCCGGCCTTGTAGGCTTCCTCCATCGCCCGGTAAGCGCCGTAGTAGTCCCCAAAGGGCTGATGGATCAGCATCAGGTCCAGATAATCCGTTTTCATCCTTTGCAGGGATTTGTCGATAGAGGCCTTTGCTTTCTCATAACTAGCGTTGGACATCCAGATTTTACTGGTGAGGAACAGTTCCTCACGGGGCACGCCGGATTTCTGAACAGCACTGCCCACTGCCTCCTCATTTCCGTAGGACTGTGCCGTATCGATGGAGCGGTAACCCACCGAAATGGCATCCAATACACAGCGCTCGCATTCTTCATTTGAAACCTGGAAAACACCATATCCCAGTTTCGGCATCTTGACTCCGTTATGCAGTGTTACAGATTCCATGATCCATGACTTCCTTTCCGTAGATTCGTAGCACCTCTCTGGACTCTGCCAAGAGAAACTTTCTTGTTTCTGATTCTATTGTAAAGGTTCCGGCGAGGTTATAGAAGTCTCGATTCGTTATGGAGCTTTAACCTTTAGCTTTAGACAGAAAAGTACAAAATAAGGCACCTGCACAGCAGATGCCTTGATGCAAACGTGTTGCGTTTTACGCCTTTGTATAGCGCAGCCACAGCACATCCGGCTGCGGGGTTTGCGCGCTTTTTAGATGAAAGGCCGCCGGGGGCCAGTGAGGCAGAAAGTCCGCCTGGGCAAAGGAGGCCACGCCGCTGCCGCCGTCGGCCACCGGAGCGACCACCAGGCTGAACTCGTCCACCAGCCCCACAGCCAGAAACGACCCATTGACGATCCCGCCGCCCGCCAGCATCAGCTTATCGATGCCAAACTGCCGGTACAGCTTTTGCAGAAGCAGCGCGCAGTCCAGCCGTTCTTTGCCGGCGAACAGATAGGACACGCCTCGCTCCTGCAAATAGGCAAGGTAGGCCGGGGACGCCTGCTGTGTCAGCGCCTCAACCACATGGGCGGCGGGGCGGCCTTTCTTTTCGAGGGTGGGGCCGAAATAAGCCAGTTCCCCCGCAGGGTCCACCGCGATGATGAAATGGCCCATCTTCTTGCCCGACGGGTTCCCCCAGTCCTTTTTCTGCGGCCCTTTCCCGTTTGTGGAAAGCGGCGATACTTTCCCATCAGCATAGCCGCCCAGCATGGTGGTCGTGCCATACAGGGTGGCCTGGCAGCCGTAAAATCCGCGCAGGTCAGCGTATACCTGGAGGGCGGGGGCCGTCTGCGGCGCGCCAAAAAACGCCCCGTCGATTTTACCGTCTAAGGAAGCCAGCATGTGGCACACCACAAAGGGCCGCTCCATCTTACGCCTCCCCATAGACATCTTTCGCCATCCGCAGCGCCGCCCAAGCCTTGGACCACCCTGCATAGAACGCTAGCTGCGTCAGCGCCTCGCTCATTTCGGTGGCGGTGACGCCGTGTGCCTTCGCCCGCTGGATGTGGTGGAGCAGGGAGGTATCCAAAATCCCGCTGGCCATCAGAGCGGAGACGGTGATCAGGCTGCGGTCACGGGGCGAGAGCTGATCTTCCCGTGCCCAGACTTCTCCAAAGAGGACGTCATCGTTGAGCTCCGCAAATTTGGGGGCAAATTTGCTCATTGCATCTCTTCCTGCCGTTACTTTATCCATAAAAAACCATCCTTTCCATTTATTTTAGCTTTGCGTATTCCTCTGCGTCCACCGGCTCCAGCCACTCGGCATGGGAACCGGGAACGGAAATCGCCACATGGGCAAACCAGCTGTCCGGTGCCGCACCATGCCAGTGCTTGACTTCCGGTGGGATGTTGATGACATCGCCGGGACGCAGTTCCTGGGCGGGCTTGTCCCACTCCTGGTAGTAGCCACGCCCTGCCGTACACAGAAGAATCTGGCCGCCGTCATGGTGGATATGCCAATTGTTCCGGCATCCGGGCTCAAAAGTCACGTTGGAAACGGACACGCCCATGTTACTCAGAGGGCACAGGTAACTGGCCCCGCTGAAATATTGCCCGGCTACTGTGTTAGGGTCACCCTGGGGAAACAGATTGTGAAATTCCTCATCCATACCAGCCGCCTCCTTATTTTAGTTTGCCGCCATCGCTGAACGCATTGCCCACACGCTCGCCCAACACATGATAGCCATTATTGGCAGGCTCGAAGGAAATCGGGCGGAACTTACCCATGTCCAGTTTCCCATCGCTGCCCAGCACACTTTCATCAATGCTCACATTCACGATCTGGCCGATGATGTTGCCATCCTCATTCACCTTCAGGAATTTGCACTCCAGCGCTACCGGCAGCTCGTCGATCACAGGGGCGTCCACAAGGGCGCTTTTGGTCGTGTGGAAACCGGCCTTTTCCATTTTCTTTGGTTCGTTGTTGCCAGAGGCCATCCCCACATAGTCCGCCGGAATCACATGGGCAGCATCCGCAAAGGCCACGGTGAACGCACCCGTTGCCTTGATGTTCTTTGTGGTTTTATGGCCAGCACTGAGGCAAAGCACAACCTTGTCCGCATCATACAGCCCGCCCCAGGCCGCATTCATAGCATTGGGTGTGCCGTCTTCGTTATAAGTGCCGATGATGAGCACCGGCAGAGGATAAAACCAGGACTTGACTCCGAAATTCTTACGCATGGAAAATTCCTCCTTATTTCTGCCCGTCCACATCCGGCACCATTTCCGCATAGGCTTTCAGCATGGCAGGGGTGCTGGTGTAGTAGCGTTTTTGCCTGTCCATCGCGGCGATCTGTGTCATCTCCTCATCAGTGAGGGAAAAATCGAACAGATCCAGGTTGTCCTTAATGTGAGCCGGGTTCTTGGAACCGGGGATCACAATGTTGCCGCTCTGGATGTGCCAGCGCAGGATGATCTGGGAATTGCTCTTGCCGTATTTCTCTGCCAGCTTCGTGAACAGCGGCTCCTCCCGCAGCGCCTTGTCGCCGTGTCCCAGGGGATACCACGCCTGGATGACGATGCCTTCTTGATTCAGAAATTCCTTCAGTTCCTTTTCCTGAGAATAGGGATGCACTTCTGTCTGAAGAACGGCGGGCTTTACTTCGCAGATGTCTAAGATCTCCGCAATCTGCTTTTCGTTGAAGTTGGATAGGCCGATGGCCTTCACCTTGCCCTCCTTGTAGGCTTTCTCCATCTGCCGGTAGCCGGCCACATAATTGCCCGCGGGCTGGTGGATCAGCAAGAGGTCAATATAGTCGGTGTCCAGGCGCTGTAGCGTCTTTTCCACCGTGTCCGGCTGCTCATAGAAGGCCGGCCACAGCTTCGTCTCCAGGAAGATTTCCTCCCGCGGCAGTCCGGATTTTTTCATGGCTCTGCCCACGGCCTTTTCATTCACATAGGCGTTGGCGGTGTCGATCAGCCGGTAGCCGCACTGGAGGGCAGAGAGCACAGATGCCTCCGCCTCATCCGGGCTGAGCATAAAGGTGCCGATACCGGCCATAGGCATTTTGACCCCGTTGTTCAAAGTTGCGTATTCCATAAAAATCATCCTTTCTTTGATCATTTATTATTAAGTGGTTGTTTTTCATCAAAATCTGCACAACTGCTTACTTCTGCCCAAACCCGTGCCTCCCGAAGGCGGGATTCCAGTGTATCTACTGCAGCATGAAGCGCATCGCTTCCCAAAAGGAGGCGGAAAGGAGCATCCTGTCGCAAAGCGGTCTCTACCAGCAGCTTCCCGGCGCGGATTGGATCACCCGGCTGGTCATGGGAATCTGTTTTGTTATTTTTTCGGTATTTTCCAGCCAGTGCGTCGTAATCCGCAATCGAAGCTGGACTGCTTTTCAGGCGTTCACCATAGAACCCAGTACGCAGCGCCCCTGGCTCTGCCAGCATGACGCGGATTCCCAGCGGCTGAACCTCCTTCGCCAGCGCCTCACAAGCCAATTCCAATGCGCCTTTTGCCGCCGAGTAATACCCGTTTCCGAGGGCACCGCGAACCGCTCCAATGGAAGAAACACTGATGATCAGGCCGCTGTGCCGCTCCCGCATTTGCGGAAGAAGCTGACGGGTCAACTCCATAGGGCCGAAAAAATTGACTGAAAAAAGTTCCCTGACTGCCTCCGGCTCACTTTCTTCAATGGCGGCACGATATCCATAGCCTGCGTTGTTCACAAGGACATCCACCTTGCCGAACCGCTCCTGCACACTTTGGACGGCCTGCTGGATACTTACGGGGTGATTCAAATCCAAAGAGAGCGGAAACACCTGATTTGGATACTGTTCAGCCAAAGATTTCAAGCGGTTGGTATCCCTGGATGTAACTGCCGCGAAATCGCCCCGGTCCAGAACCGCCCTGGCGATTCCATCTCCCAGGCCGCTGGATGCGCCGGTAATCAGCCAAACCATTGCCATCTGTACCACCTCCTATCGGATAAAATTGGTATTGATCCGCTTTTCCTGTTCTGGTATCAAAAGGCCGGCTCTTTTTCCAGCTTCTATGCTTTTCAAAAGCCATGCCAGATTTCTGCCCAGAACACGCATGATTTGGACGCCTTCTTCATCCGCCTGTACCTGTTCCGGTGTCTGTCCATGCACCATATTCCAATAGCGGGATGTGGCAATGGGCATTTGGGCATACAATAGGTATTTATTCAATTCATCCAGCGCCGCTGTCGTCCCCGCGCGCCTTGCTGACACAACTGCCGCCGCCGGCTTAAAGGCAAATCTTTTCAATCCAGCCTGCTGATCGGTAAAAAAGGCCCGATCCATGAAGCCCAGCATGGAGGTCGCTGCGGATGCGAAATGGACGGGAGCGCCAAATACAAATCCATCATAATCTTTGGCTGCTTCCAGGAACGCATTCACCCGGTCATCATAGCGGCATTTTCCTGTTTTCGCACAGTATCCACAGCCAATACAGCCGGTCAGCGGCTGGTTGCCAATCCAAAAGAAATCTGACAGGATGCCCTCCTGTGCCAGCGCCTTTTCTACTTCCTGCAAAGCAGCGGCGGTGCAGCCTTTTTTATGGGGGCTTCCATTTACCAGCAATACCTTCATTTGTCCGTGCCCCTTTTCTCGGTTGGCGTTCCGCCAAACACGGCGGACATTTCCATGGTGTCCAGCGCATCGTCCAGCGCCTTTACTTCGCCGGATGACAAGGCCACATCGGCAGCGCCCGCATTTTCCTTCATGCGCGCCTCTTTCCGGGTGCCGGGGATGGGCACAATCCACGGGCGTTTGCACAGCATCCACGCCAGGGAGATCTGCGCCGGGGTGGCGCGCTTCTCTGCCGCCATATCGTTTAGCAGCTTCAAAAGGGCAGCGTTCTGATCCACCGCTTCATCGGTAAACTGCGGCATGGCGGCACGGTAGTCGGTGGCGGGATCAAAGTGCTGGCCCTTGCCGTACTGGCCGGTGAGAAAACCGTTGGCCATGGGGGAAAAGGCTACCAGTCCCACGCCCAGTTCCTCCAAAACCGGGAACAGGCCCTCATACTGCCGGGCCATCATAGAGTAGCGGTTTTCCACCGCCGTCACCGGGCAAACCGCATGGGCGCGGCGCAGATATTCCTCGTTTGCCTCCGAGATGCCCCAGTGGGTGATCTTGCCCTCGCGGATGAAATCCGCCATCACCCCGGCCACTTCCTCCGGCTCCACTGCCGGGTCGATGCGGTGCTGGAAATAGAGGTCGATGTGGTCCATCCCTAACCGCCGGAGTGACCCTTCCACCGACCGGCGGATCGTCTCAGGCCGGGAATCGGGAACGAGGGGGATCGGCACCCTGCCGCTGTCAAAGTCAAACCGCAGGCCGAATTTCGTAGTGATCACCGCCCGGCCTTTCACATCGGCCAGGGCTTTCCCCACCAATTCCTCATTCCCATGGGGATTTTCCGCCGTTCCATAGACTTCGGCGGTGTCAAAAAAGGTGTAGCCCAAATCAAATGCCCGGCGAATCAGCCGGACAGCTTCCCGTTCCTCTGTGGGAGCACCGTAGGCGTGGGAAAATCCCATGCACCCAAGGCCCACCGCGGAAACGGTCAAATCTTTTCCTAAAACGCGTGATTGCATTTGAATCCCTTCTTTCCTTTATCTTTATTGTAATCCTGCCCATAGGAAAGCAGAAGTCTCTGTTTGTTATGCAGTAGAAACCCAAAGGTTTTAACCCGCGTCCGGTTTCAACCTCCGGAAGGTGTGGAAATACATCCCCAGTGATACCGGCAGCATGATAATCTCCACCACCAGTTGGGTCCAAATCATCCCATACAATCCAAAGAGCAGGTTCATCGCAATCAGCAAGGGAATGTTCAGCAATCCCTGGCGGCATGAGGTAAGGATGGCGGACTGTGCCCCTTTCCCCATGGCCTGTAGTGTGTAGCTGATCAGGAAGTTTACGCTGGTCAGGGGCACGGCAAGGCAGGCAATGCGTAGAAAAGACGCCCCCAGGGTGCTGGTCTGTGTTTCCGGGATAAACAGATGCAGAATCTGCGGCGCAAAGGCGGCAAAGCAGGCAATAAAGCAGGCAGACATCACCAGCGCCACTTTCCATGAAAAGGTGGAAACCTTGCGCATCCGACTATAATTTTTCGCGGCGAAGTTATAGCCTACCAGCGGCATAAACCCCTGGCACAGCCCCATAGAGACATTCAGCGGGAACTGGTCGATGCGTTTCACCACGCCGTAGGCCGCCACGGGGATGTCGCCGTAGCCGGAGGCCAGATGGACCATCACCATATTCGAGGCGTTTCCCAGGGCGGTAGCCAAGGCAGACGCCAAACCGACCGAGAAGATGGGACGCACAAAGCGGAAGGTAAAATACCGGGGATTCAGGGAAGCCGCCGTTTTGTCCTTCAACCGTATGTACTGGATGACAAAGAACACCACGGAAACGGCATTGGACAGCGCTGTGGCCATAGCGGCTCCAGCCACATTCAAATGAAATATAAAAATGAAAACAGGGTCCAGTACCACATTGAGGATACCGCCGAACATCATGCCGGCGCTGGCCTGTTTCGCATGGCCCTCACTCCGCAGCAGATGGCCCAGCGCCAGGCTCACCATGGTGGGTATGCCGCCCAATACCACCACCCAGAAAAGATATTCTTCTGCATAGCCATAGGTATCCGGGCTGGCTCCCAGAAAATTCAGCAGAGGGACGCGCGCAGCCCAGGTGCCCAGGGAAAAGAGAAGCGTCACCGCCGCTCCTCCCCAAATGCTGAATACGGATACATATTTGATGTTCTTGTGGTTTTGCGCCCCCATCATCCGGGAAATCAGGCTGCTGCCGCCCAGGCCGAACAGATTCCCCAGCGCCGTGAGCAGATTGAACCAGGGCGGATACCAGGGAAACGGCGGCCACCATCATCGGGTCGCCCAGCTGTCCCACAAAAAAGGTATCTGCCAGGTTGTAAATCATAGTCACCACCTGGCTGATGATGGTGGGGATTGCCAGGGTCGCCACCGCTTTTGGCACCGGCATTTTTTCGAACAAATATTTTTCCGCATCTTCTTCCATTGCGTCCATCACTTCCTTTCACTTTCAAAAGAAATAGGCAGACCCCGCCCCAAAAAGGTCGGAGCCTGCCGGTATGATAAACGGGCGGGATAAGCCGCTCTGGTTTGTCAGTTTTCTGCGAACACAGCGCGAAGCCACTGGTCGTAGGCGGGAATCCAGTCCCCACTGGCTCCAAAGCCATGGGGAAATCCATCCAGCTGCAGCCGCTCAACTTCTACACCTGCCTGTTTGGCCGCGTCGGCATTGGCCAAAAACTGGTTGTAGAAGGGGTCACGGGTGCCGTAGCAGTAGAAGGTGGGCGGGAGGTTGCCGGAACGCAGCAGTTCCACATCGGTGGTGCCCACACTGAGGCGGCCATAGAAGGAGTCGATCATGCCGCAGGCCGCCGCGTCAGCAGAAGTCTGGTCCAGTTCATCCGGCTGATAGTCCGGATCAAGAACCGTGGGCAGCGTGTTTCCGTCAAAGTTTAGGAGCATTTCACCGCTTAGAATGCCGCCCGCCGAAAAGCCCATGACGGCGATGTCCCGGGGATCGATGCCGTATTCCTCCGCATGGGCACGGACGAACCGCACTGCCCTCGTTAGATCCAGCGCGCCTTCTTCTGATCATCAGGACAAGTTCAAGCTGTCGATCCACTCCTGTACATCCGCTTCGCTGACGCTGGAAGAAAAGCGCATCCCTTCCTGCCAATCTCCGGTACCGGCCATTTCGGCCAGCAGCTGCCCGCTTTCTCCCAAGCCGGAACTAGCCGAGGTACAGAAGGGAATCACGGTTTTTCCGGTGAAGTCATTGGCCTCCACAAAGCCGTCCACAGGCCAGGCGGCAATCCCCCACCAAATGGGATAGCCGATAAACACGGTGTCGTACTGTTCCCAGTTCTCCACGGTGTCCGCCACTAATTCCACGTCCCGCAGGGATTCATCGGCATATTCACGGGAGACTCGGCTGTCCTCATTGCCGTAGTTCAGATCGTCGTCCGTGTAGGGTTCTGCCGGTTCCAGTTGGAAGAGATCGCCGCCGGTGATGTCCGCAATATACTGGGCCGCTTGTTCTGTGTTGCCGGTGGCAGAAAAGTAAACTACCAGCGTGCTGCCTGTCTCTTCACCTGATTCCGTCTCCTCTGCGGATGCGGCAGATTCTGTATCTTCCTGTACTTCGCTGGAAGCGGCAGGGGCGGAGGAGTCCGGCGCACTGGTTTCATTGGATGCGCTGGTGCCGCAGGCGGCCAGGCTCAGCGCCATTGCCAAACTCAAAAAAACGGTTACTAATTTTTTCATATTCATCGTTCCCTTCTTGATTGTTTGTTTTTATTCATAGCATTCCTGGAAGATTGCCAGAATTTCCTCGTGGGTCATAGGCTTATAGCTGCCCTGAGAGATCCCGCAGGAATCTGCGATTTCTTTAAGCTGCTCCTTGTCTGCGCCCAGTTCTTTAAGTGTAGTGGGCAGACCCAGTTCCCTGATAAAATCAGCCAGCGCGTCAATACCGGCCAGAGCCAGCTCCTCATCCGTTTTCCCGTCGCGGGCGATGCCCCACACATTTTCGGCAAAACGGATGAACTTGGGCAGCCCTGCCTCGTAAATATGGCGGTAGTAGACCGGGTGGAGGACCGCCAGTCCGCAGCCGTGGTTGCAGTTTGTGTAAGCGCCCAACTGGTGCTCCATGTTATGGCACTGGAAGTCACACTTTTTGCCCATCTTGATGAGCCGGTTTTCCGCCATCGTGGCGTCCCACATCAGGTTGGAGCGGGCCGTGTAATCCTCCGGGTTTTTCATGGCAGCGCGCAGGTTGCGGATAACGCTTCTCATCAGCGCCTCCATGATGTCGTCGGAGACGTTGTCCTCATTGGGCAGGCTAAAATAGGTTTCCATGATGTGGCTTAGAATGTCGAAGCCGCCGGAAGCCATCTGCCGCAGCGGCACGGAAAAGGTGTAGGTGGGGTCCATCAGGGCAAAGCGGGGGTTGAGGGCCGGATAGTCCCGTCCGGTCTTCACCTTCTTTTCCTCGTTGGTGATCACCGCGCCGCCGTTGCACTCGCTGCCGGTGCCGGCCACCGTAACTACCACGCCCAGGGGCAGGGGCGCCAAGTCGATGACGCCGGGGCGCGCCCAGAAATCTTCCCAAATGTCCCCGTCATACCGGGCTGCCAGAGATACGGCCTTGCAGCAGTCCATGACGCTGCCGCCGCCCACGGCCAGAATCATGTCCACGTTGTTGTCCCGCGCCAGTTTGGCGCCCTCCTGTACCTTGGCATAGGTGGGGTTGGACATGATGCCGGAAAACTCTACCATGGTTTTTCCGGCTTCCTTTAGGATACCGGTGATCTCATCATAGACGCCGGTTTTCTTGATACTGCCGCCGCCATAGGCGAGCAAAATGGTATTGGCATTTTTCGTCAGGCAGGTCAAATATTCTTTCACGCAGCCCTTGCCAAAGTAAACCTTCGTAGCGTTTTGAAAAATAAAGTTGTTCATAAGGGTGCTTCCTTTCTGGAGGATGTTTGGTGTTCTATCGACGGGATGCTCACATTTGCGCTTCCCAAAAGGCAACCGCTTCCTCCAACCATCCCTCCGCCACCGTGCCGGTTCCCAGCCCAAACCCGTGGGGCAGGCCGGGATAGTGATGAAATTCGGTTGGAATCCCCAAGACATCCAGCGCTTCTGTACGCCGCTGCATGGTGCGCCAGTTTGCAATGCCATCGTTTCCGCCGACACAGGCGAAGGTGGGCGGGTCGTTTTCTGTGTAGTCATTATGCCCGGTGTACTGCATGATCACAGCGCCAGGCCGCGGCAGGTCGTCCCCGCCAAAGGCCGCCGGGCCATAGGAACCAAGCCAGGCCGCCATACGGCCTCCGGCCGAACCGCCCCAGAGTGAGTAGCAGTCCGTGTCCACTTCCAGTTCCTCCGCGTGTTCAAAAATAAAGTGGATGGCCCGTGCCAGATCCTCACACGCTGTTTGAGCTCCGGGGCGGTAAATCAGGGCGAAGGCGTTGTAGCCTCGTTTGGATAATTCCAACGCATGGGGAAAGCTGTCTTGCATGGCCCCCACATAGGCAAAGCCTCCGCCGGCATTGCATACGGCAAATCTCGCCCCTGGTTTGCCTTTGAAGAAGAACAGCCCTGTGTCCTCCTTTTCCGGGTCGGCGGCTTTTTCTTCGTCGGTGTAAATGTCGTAAAACACCGTTTCCCCGGCATTGGCCCTCTGCCACAAGGTATTGACGATTTCCACGGTTTCTTCCGGGTCAATGTTGTTGTACCAGGTCAGCTGCAAATCTCCCAATGTATCGCCGCTCATATACCAGTCCTCTACCGGGAAGAGCAGCCGTCCATATCCTGCGAAAACCGGATCATCCATTACATCCTGAATGGGCGTAGATGTTGTAAATGGCTCTGCCATTTGATCCGCAGGCGCAAAGCTGTCCGATTCCTGCCGGGAATCCGCATGTTCCGAAAGGTCGGCATTCCCGGCAGGCGGCGATTCCCCGGAAGAAGTTGTCTCTATCCGTTCACGGCCCGCGCATCCCGTCAGGCAGAGCAGTAGGCAAACCGCAATAGCCAGAACTCCCTGCGCCTTCATCGTGTCACCATCCTTTCTTTTCTGTTTTCATTATAAAAAAATCGAGACCTCCGCAGAAGTCTCGATTCGTTATGTACTATTTACCTTTGGGTTATTACTTTCCCCGTTCCGTCGCCTTTTGCACCGCCCGCAGGAACTGTTTGACAGCAGGGGACGGGGAGGGGGAATGAAGCAGGCCGTAGGGAATGGTATAATTCCAATCCACCGGCAAGATCTTCAAAAGCGGGTGGACGTACTGCCATTTTGGCACCGCCATCAGCACACAGTTGTTGTTTTCGCACTGGTTAAATGCATTCACATCGTAGAAATCAAAGTCCACAATTTGAATTTGCGGGTGGCTTTTCCACAGATCGTCCCGCAGCAAGTCCACATAGTGGCTCCATTCCCGACGCATCAACATGAATTTTTCTCCGTAGAGATCCTGCACCGTCAGCCGGTCTTTGGCCGCCAGGCGGTGATGGATGGATACCGCCGCACAGATGGGCTCACGGGAAATTTCCAGCCCGGCGCACCGGCGCAGGTTCAGCATGGTTTCATCGAAAATGCCCGCCACCACATCGATGTTCTGCCCCAAGTTGGCCAGGATCTCCCTGGCGTTTTCCGGTGTATTATCGAAAGGAACCAGTTGAAATTTGATACCGAGGCAGTCCTCCTGCAGTTTTGGCTACAAATCCACCAGCACCTGGGCCGGCGTCATGGGGGAGGTGCCGATGCGGATGATGTCCTCGCTCTTTTTCATGGCGTTTTTAGCTCTTGTGACGGAATCCTTGCAATATTGGATGATGTATCTGGCGTCCTGCGCCAGGGATTTTCCGGCTTCGGTCAGCTGCAGGCCCCGATGGGTGCGCACAAAAAGCTGTAAATCCAGGTTTTCCTCCAGCAGATTGATCTGTTTGATCACCGCCGGCGGGGAAATATACAGTTTCTCTGCGGCTTTGTTAAAGCTTCCGCATTCTACCACACACAGGAAAGTTTCTAATTGGGGGTTATACATAAGGTTTTTCACTCCTTACCTTGCGCCTTTTTCTCAAATCGGAAAGCTGTTCTGTACTTTTGGTAACCATCCAGGACCGGACAAAACGCTGCACACGTTTGCTTTGTCCTTCTTTGCTGAGCTTCTGCTCCATCGTTCTGAAAGATTCCGGCGTTTAAGCATTTTTTACCGGCATCATATGCGTAGCTTTCCTTCTGTTCATTTTTTTATGAACTGCTAGTATTCCTTACGGTTATTACTTCCGTTATAACATTGCAGTATTAAAATCGCAAGTAAATTGCAGGAAATTGAAGTAAAAAAGAAGGGAGAGAAGATCCTGCGGTATAAATATAGGAAATATCTTGCTATCTTTTACTCACATCTTAGACATGTGCCTACGTCAACAATAAATAAATATCATTTTCCTCTGCAAAAAGTGCGAAGAGAAGATTTCAACAAACTTATACAAAAGTTTCTGTGTCCAGGTAGCTTTAGCGATTTAACATAAAAAAATAAACCACAAATAAGCCACAAGCCGACTATTTTCAAAAATAAAAAGTCCGGAAAACCGCATTCCCATGCGATTTTTCGGACCTTCCAATTGGTCGGGGCGACAGGACTCGAACCTGCGACCTGATGGTCCCAAACCACCCGCGCTACCAGCTGCGCTACGCCCCGTAAAGCCAGTACGTATTATTATAAAAAAGTTTGGCCAAAAAGTCAAGTATACGGTTTCTGCCGCGTTTTCGGGTTGCAAACTGCGCGCAGGAATGGTACACTATAACATACGGCTTGAGCAGGAAGGGATGTATATGGGCGAAAAGATCAAAAAGATTTGGAAGTACCTCACTTCCAGGGAAATGATCCTCTATATCGTGTTCGGCGTGCTGACGACCGTGCTCAATTTGGTGATCTACTTTGTGATGACGGAAGGAATGGCGCAGAATGAGTCGTTTTCTTACTTCATCGCGTGGGTTGTAGCAGTCGCGTTTGCATTTGTTACAAACAAAAAGTTTGTCTTTTCCAGCAAGACGAAACGTGCAAAGGCCGTTCTGTATGAACTGGCGACATTCGTCGGCGGGCGGCTCTTGACATTTGCCATTGGGGAAATACTCATCACGGTGTTTGTCTCCATGCTGGCGCAAAGCAATGTGCTTTGGAAAATTTTGACGAATATCATTGAAATTGTTGTCAACTGGCTTGTCAGTAAGATGATTACGTTTAGGAAGAAGTCAGATTCGTAAAAGAGAAGAGGCGCCGGGGGATTTCCGGGGCTGCAAGGAGGGCTTTGAAAACAATGAAAGCAACAGAAAAGACGATGGACCAAATTGTAACGCTGTGCAAAAACCGCGGCTTTGTTTACAGCGGCAGCGAGATTTACGGCGGCTTGTCAAACACATGGGATTACGGCCCCTTAGGCGTCGCGATGAAAAACAACGTCAAGGCGGCGTGGCTGAAAAAATTCGTGCAGGAGAGCCCGTATAACGTCGGCCTCGATTCCGCCATCCTGATGAATCCGGAAGTTTGGGTGGCCACGGGCCATGTCGGCGGCTTTTCGGACCCGCTGATGGACTGCAAGGACTGCAAAACCCGCCACCGCGCCGATAAGCTGATTGAGGATTATACCGGTGAAAGCGCGGACGGCTGGAGCAATGAAAAGATGATGGACTTTATCCGCGAGCACCACATCAAATGCCCGAACTGCGGCAGCGAGAATTTTACGGACATCCGCCAGTTTAACCTGATGTTTAAGACGTTCCAGGGCGTGACGGAGGACGCGAAGAGCACGGTCTATCTGCGTCCGGAAACGGCCCAGGGCATCTTCGTAAACTTCGCAAATATTTTGCGCACGACGCGCAAGAAGCTCCCGTTTGGCGTGTGCCAGGTGGGGAAGAGCTTCCGCAATGAAATCACGCCCGGCAACTTTACGTTCCGCACGCGCGAATTCGAACAGATGGAGTGCGAGTTCTTCTGCAAGCCCGGCTCGGATTTGGATTGGTTTGCATATTGGAAGGACTTCTGCGAGAACTGGCTTTTGTCGTTGGGCATGACGAAAGAAAATATGCGCCTGCGCGACCATCGTCCCGAAGAGCTTTCGTTCTATTCGAAGGCGACTACGGACATCGAGTACCTGTTCCCGTTCGGCTGGGGCGAGCTTTGGGGCATCGCCGACCGCACAGACTATGACTTAAAGCGCCATGCGGAGCACAGCGGCAAAGATCTGACGTACTTCGACCAGGAAGAGAACGCGCATTACATTCCCTATGTCATCGAGCCTTCTCTTGGCGCAGACCGCGTGATGCTGGCATTTTTGTGCGATGCCTATGACGAAGAAGTGGTCGACGAGGCGAAAAAGGATGTGCGCACGGTGCTGCACCTGCACCCGGCGCTGGCGCCGTTTAAGGCTGCCGTCTTACCGCTTTCGAAGAAGCTCTCGGAGCCGGCCCACAAAATTGCGCAGACGCTCTCGAAGGACTTTATGGTCGATTACGACGAAACGGGTTCCATCGGCAAGCGCTATCGCCGCCAGGACGAGATCGGCACGCCGTACTGCGTGACATTCGATTTTGAAAGTGGGGAAGACGGCTGCGTTACCGTCCGCGATCGCGACACGATGCAGCAGGAACGCATTTCGATCGATTCCCTGCCGGCATGGCTGCATGAGAAAGTCGACTTCTAATGTAACCCTAGCTTAAAAGCGTATCACATATATACACAAATGAAGAACGGCGCCCGGCCTTCTCAAATGGAGAAAGCCGGGCGCCGCTCGTTATTTTGATAATAGGAATCGCTTTATTTTGCCGTATGCGGGAATTGCGCCATGTAATCCTCAATATCTTCGAGCTTGCGCGGAATGGCGGCGGAAAGGTTTACGCAGCCATTTTCCGTGACCAGGCAGTTGTCTTCCACGCGGAAGCCAATGCCCCAGTCTTCGCAGTAAATGCCGATATCCACACAGAAAACCATGCCCGGTGCAACCGGATGCGTCATGTCCACGACATCATGGACGTCATAGCCGATATGGTGGGCGCCGCCATGCCACATGTATTTTCCGATTTCGTCGTACGACTTCAAAAGGCCGAGCTTTTTGAGTTCTTCGCAGCAGAAGCGGTGTGCCGTCTCGTCCACAGACGCCATCGGCATGCCGGGACGGATGGTAGAGAACATGTACTCGCTCGTGTTGTATGCGCACCGGTAAAGCGCTGCCTGCTCCTTTGTGAACTTGCCGTTGCACGGCCAGCCGCGGGAGACGTCGTTGACTTCATTGTCCCAGCAGGCGCCCACATCGTTTAAGATCATGTCGCCGTCCTGGGCCTGACCCGTGTAGCTATAGTAGTGGATGCAGAAATTGTTTTGCCCGGCGGAAATGATCGACGGGAACGCGGGCACTTTGACACCGTTCTGCGCCAGCGCGTAGTCGAATTCTGCCTTGTACTGGTATTCATACATGCCGGGACGCGAGGCGCGCATCATGGCCAGGATGCCTTCCCGCGTGACGGTCATGGCCTTCTGCATGGCGGCAATTTCGCACGGCGCTTTAAAGGTGCGCTGACGCTTTAACTGCGGCAGAAGGTTCTGCACCTGCAAAAACGGATAGCGCTTTGCGCAGTCTGCGGCAAACACATGTGCCTGGTCTGCGGCTTCCAGCGGCGTGTCCTTGTACAGGTCAAGCCACAGTGTCGTGTAATTGCCGGAATTTGCGGCACGGTGGAAGTCATCTGCAAAGCGATCTACCGTGCGGATCTGCGTGATGCCGGACTGAGCCTGCACTTCTTCCGCGGAGGGGCGGCGGCCGGTCCAGCGTTCTGCAAATGCGTCTTTCGGCAGAATGTAGAGCGTTTCTTTTACAGTGCCATTGACTTTTTCCAGAAGCAGCGTGAAACCGGCAAAATCAACACCGGTCAGATACAAAAAATTGCGGTTGCAGAAAAAAGGATAATAGGCATCCGCCGACTGGCGCGGTGCTTCCCCCGAAAACAGGACTGCTAACGAATGATCCGGCAGCGCTGCAAACAGGTTTTCACGGTTTTTCTGATGGAACGAAGCTTCCATGTGACAGGTCTTCCTTTCGTGTGTGTTTCGGAATTGATGAAACAATCCAATCCATTATACGGACATCCCCAAGTGCTTGTCAAGGCGCTCCCCTCTTGACATGCCGGTGCCGCGCCTTTTATAATACCGGTAAAGACATGAAAGGAGTGCAGTTTTTATGAAACTTGGCTTTATCGGCTGTGGGAATATGGCAAGTGCGATCATTGGAGGCATCTTAAAAAATGGGCTTTGTGCCCCCGCAGATGTTTTGGCGTCCGACCTTTCCGAGGAGGCGTGCAAAAAGGCAGAAGCGGCTTTTTCCATTGCAACGACTTCGGAGAATGTACAGGTCTGCCGCCACGCAGATGTCCTCTTTCTGGCTGTGAAGCCGCAGTTCTATGCGGACGTCATTGCCCAAATCCGTTCGGAAATCACGCCGCAGACCCTTGTCATTACGATTGCCCCGGGCAAGACCCTCGCTTGGCTTGCCGAACAATTCCAAAAGCCGGTCCCGATCGTGCGTACAATGCCCAATACGCCCGCCCTGGTGGGGGAAGGGATGACGGCCATGTGTGCGAATGAGCTCGTCTCCGACGAAGCGTTTGCGCTTGCGAAGCAGCTGCTCTCCTCGTTTGGAAAGGTAGAAGTGATTCCGGAACGGCTGATGGATGCGGTCGTTTCTGTCAGCGGCAGTTCGCCGGCATATGTCTTTATGCTGCTGGAAGCGATGGCCGACGCCGCTGTCGCGGATGGCATGCCGCGCGCGCAGGCGTATCGTTTTGCCGGCCAGGCCGTTTTGGGCAGCGCCAAAATGTTGCTGGAGACCGGAAAGCATCCGGGGGAGCTCAAGGATATGGTCTGTTCTCCGGCCGGTACAACGATTGAGGCGGTGCGCGTCCTGGAAAAGGAGGGGTTCCGCAGCAGCGTAATAGAGGCCATGCGTGCCTGCACAGAAAAGGCAAAATCTATGTAAATGAAAAGTTGTGCTGCAAAAGGCGGATGCATTTTTGAAAGTGCATCTGCCTTTTTTGTCTGCATATTTGACAAAACCGCAATAAATAGAGTACAATCCTTATAAGAAATCGAAAAAGAATTGCCGGAAATATGGGGGTGGGTAGATGGACACATTGAGCATTCGGGACATTGCGAAGATGGCAGGCGTGTCGGTAAGCACAGTCTCCCGTGTCCTCAACGGATACTCGGACGTCAGTGCACGGACAAAAGCACATGTACAGCAAATTATCCAGCAATGCGGTTACCAGCCGAACAATGCAGCGCGCAACTTAAAGCGCAGCCGTTCCAATGCGGTCGGCCTCCTGATGGAAGGCAGTGCAACGCCGTTTGTTACAGGCCTTTCCGATCTGCTTGAGGAGGAAATCAATGCCCACGGCTACGCGCTGGTCCCGCATCGGGTGACGCATGGGGTCAGCGGCGTGGATACGGCGGTCCAGCTTGTGAAAGAAAAGCGGCTGCAGGGCTTGATTATCTGCGGCGGCTATTTTATCCATACACTGGCGGAACTCCAGCGCCTGACGGTGCCGACGGTTTTTTGCACGACGACCTTGTCCGGTATTGACCCTGTGGCCTATTCCAGTGTGCGCGTGGATGATTTCCGAGCGGCAAAACAGGCGGTTGGCTATCTGTGTGCGATTGGGCACAGGCAGATTGCCATTTTGGGAGGCATCCGCGATGACCGCGGCGGCGTTTCCAGTTTGCGTTTTCAGGGGTACCGGGCAGCCCTTTCCGAGCACGCAATCCCTTTTGACGCGCGTTTGGCCCGTTTCTGCGGCTTATTTACCATGCAGCGCGGCTATGATGCGGTCTGCGAACTGCTTTCTGCCGGTTTGCGCCCGACAGCAATTTTCTGTGTTGCGGATGAACTTGCCGTCGGGGCGTGCAAAGCCATCTTCCAGGCCGGCCTGCGTGTGCCGCAGGATATCTCCGTTATGGGATATGACGGCACGGAAATCGCGCGCTTTTATGAGCCATCGCTGTGCACCGTGCGGCAGCCGAGCACGCACATCGCGCATAAGACCGCGGAGATCCTGGTGAGTTTGATGGAAGGGGAGGGGAGCAACCGCCACGTTGTCTTCCCAACGGAAATTGTCATCGGAGGCTCCTGCATGCCGCCGCCAACTAGCGGCGGGGCGTCTGAAAGCAATTCCTAAAAAACGGCGCGGGAGCAGGATGGGTTCGCTGCGCCGGAGCATTTTTCATCTTTATAGATATGCAGCAAAAGCTGGGAATCGGAGAGCAAGGGCCGGTTCCCGGCCTTTCTTTTTGCAGAAATTTTCGTTGAGAGCGAAAACGATATCGATAATTTTTAGAGAGCAGAAGAGATGCCATAAATTTTACATTTTAGAATCCTATAATTGGAATCTTCTTCTAAAAATTATGCATAATAATTTTAAAAATAAAAATAATTCTTATGCATAATTTTATGAGTGCAGAAAAAATTAAAAAATTTTAAAATTAAGAGAAAAAATACTTGCAATATGCTTACAACTGTGATAGGATAAAGGCGAAAAGAAACGAGGTGAAGAAATGTGCAGGTTTCCGAAACCGATTTCGCCACCCTCGCTTTTTCCCTAGGAGCTTTGCCTTTTTCTAGAATTTGAATTGGCAAAGTAGATGAAATTTTAAAATTTTCAGCAGAAGGAGTGTGTAATTCATGAAGAGCAAGAAGAGTAGAATCCTGGCGGCGGTATTGGCTGCGGCAATGGTTTCGGTCGCTTTCGCTGCGTGCGACAATTCATCGACCGAAAGCGGGGCGGCCTCTGCCGGTGGGGAGACAACGGCGAGTACCTCTACGGAAGGCGGCGCAACGGGCCATGTCTATTATTTGAACTTTAAGCCGGAGCAGGCGGAACAGTTTGAAGACATTGCGGCGGCGTATACCGAGGCGACAGGCGTCCAGGTCGACGTGCAGACGGCAGCTTCCGGTACGTATGAACAGACGCTGCGTTCGGAAATGGCCAAAAGTGACGCGCCGACGATCTTCATCTGCAACGGCCCGGTCGGGTATAAGACGTGGGGCAGCTACTGTGCGGATTTGACAGATACCGATATTGCGAAGCACTTGACCGATGACTCCCTGGCGCTCAAAGATGGTGATAAAATCGTCGGCGTGCCGCTGGCGGTTGAAGGCTACGGCATCATTTACAACCAGGCGATCATGGATAAATACTTTGCCCTTGACGGCGCGGTCGTCTCCAGCATGGATGAAATCAACAACTTCAATACGCTGAAAGAAGTTGTCGAAGATATGACCGCGAAGAAAGACCAAATCGGGATCCAGGGCGTCTTTGCTTCCACGTCGCTGAAGACCGGCGAGGATTGGCGCTGGCAGACCCATCTTGCAAACGTGCCGATTACGTTTGAGCTGGAGGAAAACAATACCGATATCGCCGCGGGCGTGCCGGAAATTACGTTCAAATACGCGGATGAATATAAGAATCTGTTTGATTTGTACTTAAACAATTCCACGACCGAACCGGCTATGCTCGGCAGCAAGAGCGTCGGCGATTCGACCGGTGAGTTTGCACTCGGCCAGTGCGCGATGATGCAGAACGGCAACTGGGTTTGGAGCGATATTTCCAACACGGACGGCAACGTCGTGCAGGCGGAAGATATCAAGTTCCTGCCGCTTTACATGGGGCACGAAGGTGAAGAGAACCAGGGCCTGTGCATCGGCACCGAGAATTTCGCATGCATTAACTCGAAGGCAAGCGCGGAAGACCAGCAGGCGTCCATCGACTTCCTCAACTGGCTCTATACCGGCGACGGTACAGACAACGTCACGAAGAGCCCGACCGAAGGCGGCTTAGGCTTTATTGCCCCGTACGATACATTCGAAGGCAAGGCGCCGGACGACCCGCTCGCACAGCAGGTTTCCGAATGGCAGGACAAAGACGGCATCGAGACCGTTCCGTGGGACTTCACTTGCTTCCCGAGCCAGACCTTTAAGGATGAGTTTGGCGCCGACTTGCTGCGCTACGCGCAGGGCCAGCTTGACTGGGATACGCTTGTGCAGAACGTCGTGAATAACTGGAAGACGGAAGCGGCCGCAACCGCAACCTCTTCGGAGGACGCCGCGTAAATACTCCCGAAAAGAATGGCCGCTTCCCTTTATGCAGCGGAAAGCGAGGGAAGCGTGCAGCTGCCGGTGTGCCGGCTCTCAGGATAGTGGGTGCATCCGCAAGAATGCACCCACTATTTTTTTGAAAAATCTGCCCTTTGGGGCTTTCCATAGGAGGGAAACCTGCCATGCAAAAAACTTTGCGGAAATATTGGGCCGTTTTTACGATCCCAACGTTAATCTGCTTTGCCCTGGCCTTTTTGATCCCCTTTGTGATGGGCTTTGGGCTATCCTTTACAAACTTTACGACTGTGCTCGATGCGCAGTTTGTAGGGTTCCAAAATTATTTCAAGGCCTTCTCGGAGGACAACGATTTTCTGTACGCGCTCGGACGTACGGTGGTTTTTACAATCGTCTGCGTCGTGCTGATCAATCTGTTCGGCTTTGCGCTTGCACTGGTGCTGACCCGCAAAATGCGCGGCACAAACGTGTTCCGGACGATCTTCTTTATGCCAAATTTGATCGGCGGTATCGTCTTAGGCTATATCTGGCAGTTGATTTTTAACGGCATCCTCGCAAACTTCGGCCAGACCTTGACGACGAAAGGGGAATACGGTATCATCGGATTAGTGATCTTAATGTGCTGGCAGCAGACCGGTTACATGATGGTCATCTACATCGCCGGCCTGCAGAACGTGAGCCCCGATCTGATCGAGGCCGCGGAGATTGACGGCGCCACTTCATGGCAGACGCTGATCCGTGTCAAGATCCCCATGGTTATGCCGTCGATTACCATCTGCACGTTTATGACTTTGACAAATTCCTTTAAACTCTTCGATCAGAACCTCGCTTTGACGAATGGCGCGCCAGGCAGCGATTCTGCCCTTATCGCTTTGGACATCTATAAAACCTTCTACAACCGCACCGGCTATGCGGGTGTGGGCCAGGCAAAAGCGGTCGTCTTTACGATTATCGTCGCGATCATTGCCATGCTCCAGCTGCGTGCGACTCGTCAAAAGGAGGTTGAGAACTGATGCGTAAGCAGAAAACAGCGGTCAATGCGGTCTTGACAATTGTCCTGATTTTGCTTTCCTGCGTGTTCATCGTCCCGATTTTGATCGTCCTTATGAACTCCTTTAAGGGAAAGCTCTTTATTTCCAATCAGCCGTTTGCATTTCCTACGTTTGAGCAGAAGGATCTAGGCCCGGGCGGCATTCAGGCGAAAACGTTTGTCGGCCTCAAGAATTACATCGAGGGTGCCGACAAGATCGACTTTTTTGCCTCTCTTGGGCGTTCCTTGTTCATCACCATCGCTTCGGTTATCCTGATCGTTCTGTTTACAGCCATGACGGCGTGGTTCATTACGCGCGTGAAGAATCGGTACACACGTGCACTCTATTATCTGTTTGTGTTTTCCATGGTGATCCCGTTCCAGATGGTCATGTATCCGATGACGTGGGTTGCCAATGTTACGCATCTGGATAATCCCGTCGGCATCCTGGTCCTCTATTTGGGCTTTGGGGCAGGGCTTTCTGTTTTCATGTTTTCAGGCTTTGTCAAAGGCGTCCCCATCGATATTGAAGAAGCCGCCACAATTGACGGCTGCAATCCCCTGCAATGTTTCTTCCGGGTTGTTTTTCCCATTATGAAACCGACGGCCATTACCGTTGCCATCCTCAATGCCATGTGGGTGTGGAACGATTACCTGATGCCGTATCTCGTCATGGGAAAGGATTACCCGACCATTCCGATTGCCATTCAGTATCTGCAGGGCGGATACGGCAGCATCGATATGGGTGCAATGATGGCAATGCTGATTTTGGCAATTATCCCGATCATCATCTTCTATGCGTTCTGCCAGCGGTATATCATTGAAGGCGTGGTAGCCGGCGCCGTCAAAGGATAATGGAAGGAGAATGAAATGCAAACCATTAGAAAACAGGGACGCTTGCCTCGCGGCGCGGGCATTTTGCTGCCGGTCGCAAGCCTGCCGGGGCCGTTTGGCATCGGCACTTTTGGCAAAGCGGCGTACCGCTTTGTCGATTTTCTCGAGCAGGCAGGGCAGAGCTATTGGCAGGTATTGCCGCTTGGACCCACGAGCTACGGTGACAGCCCGTACCAGAGCTTTTCTGCCTTTTCGGGAAATCCTTATTTTATCGATTTGGAGACCTTGGTCGGCGAAGGGCTCCTGACATGGGAAGAGGTGCAGGCACCGGATTGGGGGAATGATCCCACCGATATCGATTATGCAAAGATTTATACGCACCGTTTTTCCGTGCTGCGCCGGGCTTTTTCCCGTTCGAAACATCAGCAGACAGCCGCTTACCGCGCTTTCTGTGAAGAAAACGCCGACTGGCTGCCGGATTACAGCCTGTATATGGCGGTAAAAATGCATTTTGGTGCCCGCGAGTGGCTTTCCTGGCCGGAAGAGATCCGGCTGCGCAAGCCGCAGGCTGTCGCGGCGTACCAAGCTTCCCTGCAGGAAGACATTGCATTTTGGAACTTTTGCCAATATAAATTTTTTGAACAATGGTATAAACTAAAATCGTATGCAAATGCCCATAACGTGCGTATCATTGGCGATATCCCAATCTACGTTTCGTTGGACAGTGCAGACGTGTGGGTGCACCCGGAGCTGTTCCAGCTCGATGAGCGCCGCTATCCCACAGCGGTGGCGGGGGTGCCGCCGGATAACTTCAGCGCGACCGGCCAGCTTTGGGGCAATCCGCTTTATGACTGGGAGCGCATGGAGCAGGACGGCTTTGCCTGGTGGCAGCGCCGCATGGCGTCTTCCGCGAAGATTTACGATGTTGTGCGCATCGATCACTTTATCGGGATTGTGCGCTATTATGCGATCCCTTACGGCGATGCCACCGCGGAAAACGGCGCATGGCGGAAAGGCCCGGGGGAAAAGCTGATCCGCGCCATTTCGGGTGCGATGGGCAACTCCCGTGTCATTGCAGAGGATTTGGGCTGTGTGGTGCCGCAGGTGGAAGCGCTGCGCGACGAGGCGGGATATCCCGGTATGAAGATCCTGGAGTTCGCCTTTGACAGCGGCAGCGGCAATACGAATCTTCCGCTGCATTACGAAAAGAATTGCGTCGTTTACGGCGGTACGCACGACAATGAAACGCTCGTCGGGTTCTTTGCCCACCAGCCGCGCGAGGTGCTGCATTTTGCCAAGGATTATCTGCATGTGCATAAGCGCAAGCAGCTTCCCCGTGCCTGCATCCGCGCAGCGTATGCAAGCGTTGCAGACACAGCCATTTTGCAGATGCAGGATTGGCTTGGCCTGGACAACGCCGCGCGCATGAACTTCCCGTCAACCATTGGCGGGAACTGGCGCTGGCGCCTGCGCGCGGAAGCGCTTACGGAGGCGCTGGCCGTCAAGATGCACGATTTGTGTGCGCTGCATGCCCGCCTGCCCTCCCCGTGGCCGGAAGCAGCGCCGGCAGAACCCAAAGCCGAAGAAGACGCCGTCCCGGTGTGCCAGTCCCTTGAAAAAGAAGCGGCGCCCACGCCGGAGGAAACCCAGCCCGTCAAGGAAGCGTCTCCCGCTTCCGAACAGACCGAATCCGAAAACCCCGCTGCCGTTTCACCGGTGGCCCCGTAAAACACAGTTAGGAGGAACGTTATGCAGCCTTTTCAGGAGGCAATCATCCGCAAAACCAAAGAACTTTACCACAAGCCATTGAAAGAAGCTACGGCCAAAGAGCTCTATAACGCCGTCTCCGCCGCGGCAATGGATCGCTGCTATGAGACATGGCAGAAGCCGGTTTCCGGCAAAGTCGCCTGCTATCTTTCTGCCGAATTTCTTGTCGGCCGTCTGATTCACAGCAATCTTTTGAATCTCGGCCTGCTCGAGGAGACGGAATCGCTTCTGCGCGACAATGGCATCAACCCGAACGTTTTTGAGGAAGTGGAAGACGATGCGCTGGGCAACGGCGGTTTGGGCCGTCTCGCCGCCTGCTTCCTGGACAGCGCTGCCACGCAGAATGTCCCGCTGTATGGGTATGGCATCCGCTACCGTTACGGCCTTTTTAAACAGCACTTCGCGTATGGATGCCAGCAGGAGGAAGCGGACGATTGGCTTTCTTGGGGCGACCCGTGGAGTGTGCGCCGGGAAGACGAGCGTGTGCGCATCCAGTTCGGCGACCAGGCAGTGTGGGCGGTGCCCTATGACATGCCCGTCATTGGATATGGCGGCAAGTGCGTCAATACGCTGCGCCTGTGGCAGGCGGAAGCGCTTGTCCCGTTTGATTTCCATCTGTTTAACGACCAGAAATACGACGAATCGGTCAAGCAGAAAAATGCCGCCGAGGCCATTTCGGCGGTGCTGTATCCGAACGATGATACGGATGCCGGCAAGCGCCTGCGCTTAAAGCAGCAGTACTTCTTCTCCAGCGCTTCGCTGCAGTCGATGCTGCGTGCGTACCGGGCCGCACATGGGGAGGACCTGTCCCGTTTTGCGGAGTTCTATGCGGTGCAGCTCAATGACACCCATCCAACCGTTTCCATCCCGGAACTGCTCCGCCTGTTGATGACGGAGGGCAGCATGGAGTTTGAGCCGGCCTTCCAGGTTGTGCAGAAGACCTTTGCTTACACGAACCATACCATCATGGCCGAGGCACTCGAGAAGTGGAGCCTGCCGCTGTTCCAGTCGGTATTGCCGGAAGTGTATCCGTACGTTGTGATGATTCAAAACCGCCTCTCGCGCGAATTGAAGGCAAAAGGCCTGCAGCATGACGCTTGGAAGTACAACATCCTCCAGGACAATCTCGTGCACATGGCGCGCATGGCCATTTACGCGACGCATTCGACGAACGGTGTGGCAAAAATCCATACGGAAATCATTAAGCATTCCGCACTCCCTGAGTGGTACCAACTGTATCCGGAGCGCTTTAACAACAAGACAAACGGCGTCACGCAGCGCCGGTGGCTTGCTTTGTGCAACCGCGAACTTGCGCGCTTCATTTCCGAGCGCATTGGTACGGGCTGGATCACGGACTTTTCACAGATCGAAAAGCTCAAGCCGTATGCGTCCGATCCGGCTTCCTGCCGGCAGTTCTTGCAGATTAAGCGCGAAAAGAAGAATCAGCTTGCCGATTACGTTTATCGCAAAGACCGCTTTGGGTTAAATACAAACAATCTGTTTGATGTGCAGGTCAAACGCCTGCATGAGTATAAGCGCCAGCTGCTCAATGCGTTCTCCATCCTGGACACGTATTTTGGTTTGAAGGAAGGCCGTATTCGCGACTTTACGCCGACAACCTATCTGTTTGGCGCAAAGGCTGCCCCGGGCTATTACCGCGCAAAAGGCATTATCAAGTTTATCAATGAGGTGGCGGACCTCGTCAACTACGACGATGCGGTCAATCGGAAGATGCAGGTCGTTTTCGTCAGCAATTATAATGTCTCCTATGCGGAAAAGCTGATCCCTGCAGCCGACATCAGTGAACAGATTTCGACGGCCGGCACCGAAGCTTCCGGCACCAGCAACATGAAGTTTATGATGAATGGTGCGCTGACGCTGGGTACGTATGACGGCGCGAATATTGAGATTGTCCAGAATGCCGGCGAGGAAAATGCGTTTATCTTCGGCGCGCGCGTGGAAGACCTCGAAGAGCAGAAGAATTACGATCCCAATGTTCTTTATGAATCGCAGCCGCGTATCCGCCGCGTTGTGGATACGCTGATCGACGGCACTTTAAATGACGGCGGCGACGGCTGGTTCCGTGAGCTGTACAATTCCCTTTTGAAGGGCGCCAGCTGGCATAAGCCGGATAACTATTATCTGCTGCTGGACTTTTTGCCCTATTGCGATGCGCGTCTGGAGGCAAACCGTGCCTACCGCGACGAATTGACCTGGGCGAAGAAATGTCTGTTAAATATTGCGGCGGCGGGTCCGTTTACAAGTGACCGCACCATTGCGCAGTACGCAAAAGAAATTTGGTCCGTTTGATCCTACACATCTCCATGGGCGTTTTGAATTTCAGGAAGCTGGGTTCAAAACGCCCATGGCTTTTTCTGTGGGTGCTGTTTAAAGGGCTTGACATTTTGATTGCTTTGTGCGATGCTTGGTATAGAAACTTTGTTCGATTGTTTTTGCAGAAGGGGGACAGGGCATATGCGGACCATCCTGCATGTGGACATGAATAACTTTTATGCCTCTGTGGAGTGCCTTTACGACCCGTCTCTGCGTGGAAAGCCGATCGCCGTAGCGGGGGATTCCCAGAAGCGCCGCGGCGTTGTGGTGGCCAAAAGCAACGAGGCAAAGGCGTGTGGGGTCAAGACCGGCGACCTTGTCTGGCAGGCGCGCCAGAAATGCCCCCAGCTGCAAATCGTGCCGCCGCATTTTTCCCGCTATATCCTGTATTCCGAACGTTCCCGCGCGCTGTACGCGTCTTATACGGACCAGGTGGAACCGTTTAGCCTGGATGAATGCTGGCTTGACGTGACGGGAAGCGATTACCTGTATGGCAGCGGCAAAGAGATTGCGGATGAAATCCGCGAACGGGTCAAAAAGGAACTGGGGTTAACGGTATCCATCGGTGTTTCGTTTAATAAAGTTTTTGCCAAGCTCGGCAGTGACCTAAAAAAGCCGGATGCGACGACGGAAATCCCTTATGAGGCATTCCGGCAGATCGTTTGGCCGCTCCCGGTCGGAGACCTGCTTTATGTAGGCCCTTCTACGGCGGCAACACTTGCCCGATACGGCATTCGGACGATCGGTGAGCTCGCAAAAGCCTCTCCTCAAGCGCTCCGGCGCCTTTTGGGGTCCAGCGGGGAAATGCTTTGGGCCTACGCAAACGGCCGGGATCAGGCCCCTGTAGGCCATTTAGAGGACAAGCGGGAACTGCAGTCGGTAGGGAACAGCACCACTACGCCGCACGACGTCCTCAAAGAAAGCGAAGCGCGTGTTGTGTTGTATACGCTTTGCGAGAGCGTCGCGAAGCGTCTGCGAGAAAAGGGGCTTCGCGGAAGTACCGTACAGATCTCCTTGCGCTTTGCGTCCGATATGCGCACGCGCGTGCGGCAGATGCCCTTGCAGGCACCGGCCAATGATTCGCAGGAGCTTTTCAAAGCCGCTTTTGCCATGTACCAGTGTTTAGGGGGTGCAGGCAAAGCCATCAATAATTTCGGCGTTTGCGTGACGCATCTTCTGCCGGCAAACCAGGAGCAGCTGAGCCTTTTCGCCGATCGGTGGGGCAATGCACGCCTGGAAGAATTGGAGTCCTGCCTGGATGGGATTCGCGGCCGTTTCGGCACGCAAAGCGTGCAGCGGGGCGTCTTCTTGGGAGCAGGAGAATTGGCTCAGCTGCGCCCGCGTCAGACCGTGCCAGACCCCGCAGAGCAAGCGTGAAAGTGCCGTGCTGAGGTTGTTGAAATGCGTACTTTTTGCTTTTCCACAAAAAAATTCAAAAATATTTCTTGTTATGCAAAAAAACGATTGCCATTTTCCTTGAAATAGGGTATACTTTGAATAAAATAGGCCGAACAAAAAGGCCCTTTCATGAAAGGTGCATCTTTGTGAGGTTAGTTCGTTATCTTTCCTGTCTATCGATCAAGAGAAAAGGAGTCAACGAAAAGGAGCGATTGCTATGCCACGCAGGAAAAAGGAAGAAAACATGTCCTACCAGGAACGGTTAGATTGGATCGATCAGCAAATTGCCGATCATAAGGAGCAAATTTCGGCCCTGCGCAAACAACGGAAACAACTTGAATCTTCCCGTGAACAAGAAATTGTGCAGGAACTTTTGAAGTATATTACGGAGAGCGGAAGCACTCCGCAGGAGTTTTTAGAGAGATTAAAAGCACAAAAAAATCAGTGATATTTTCCGTGCAAAAACTTGTAAAAAGAGATTCAAAAAGAATAAAAAAACGCAGCGAAACGAGATCGTTTTTCGCTGCGTTTTTTTCGGCTTTTTAAGACGTTTTTTAAGAAAAACTTGACTTCTTTTTTGTCTTGAAAAATAAAAAAATAAGGGATTTATCGAATAAAAAAGGTGGTGCAGTAAGTCCCTCACCACACCACCTTGGAAACGTTACAAAGCACGCGAAAAGGTACGTAACATCAACCGAACAACCTGTGCCGTCTCATTGCGTGCGGCGCACCTTTTGGAAGACTTCCGTGAAAAGGCGCTTTACATCCACTGCACCATTTTCCGGATTAATCGTCGTCGTTCAGATGGCGGGCAATCTTCTCCATGCAATTGTGGCACACATTGTGCCCTTTAAATGTAATAATTCCATCCATGCCATTGCAGAAGATACAGGCCGGCTGGTATTTACGCAAAATAATTTCGCCGCTTTCGCCCACAAAAATTTCCAACGGATCCTTTTCTTTAATATCCAGCGCCTTGCGCAATTCTTTTGGCAGCACGATGCGGCCTAATTCATCAACTTTACGCATGATCCCAGTTGATTTCATGATGCTCATCCTTCCTTTGTGACGATTCTTGTTGGTTTTTGTTCGAAAAGTCCCTGTACCTACATAATACTGGGTAAGACGTATAATGTCAACGTTTTTTGAGCAAAAAACTAAAAAATTTTTTAATTTTCTTGCATTTCCGTACATTCATAAGCATATCTATTCCCGAAAGGAATGATTCGATGTTAAACACCATTTGGCCGGCCCTGTTTTTTATCAGTTTTATTTGTTCTATTTTTACGGGAAAAACGCTTTTATTACCACAGGCATTTTTGCAGGGAACTTATGATGCGATTTTGCTGACCATTCGTACGGCGGGAATGCTTTGTTTTTGGAGTGGACTTTTGGAGATTGCACGAGTCGGAGGACTCACGCAGGTGCTGGCCCGTGCCGGGGCGCCGGTTCTGCAGCGGCTGTTTCCAAAAGTCAAACGCGATTCTGAAGCCATGCAGGCAATTTGTTTAAATTTGACAGCCAATATTCTGGGCCTCGGCAATGCGGCCACGCCGTGCGGGCTGAAAGCAATGCAGGCTTTGGCTGCGCAGGAGAATGGAAACGAAGCCAGCGATGCAATGGTGCTGTTTGTCGTATTGAATACCACGTCTTTGCAATTGGTTCCAACTTATATTGGCACTCTGCGCGCCCAGGCGGGGGCGGCGCATCCGTTTGACATCGTGCCGGCCGTTTGGATCGCCGCCGGCGCCGGGCTGCTGGCGGCGCTTTGCATCGCCAAATGTTTTGGACATCGAGGCCGGCACCATGGATAAGATCGGCAATTTGGCGCTGCTTCTTTCGGTTGTGGGCATCCTCCTATTTGGACTTTTGAAAAAGGTGCCGGTCTTTTCCGCCTTTACAGACGGCGCCAAAGACGGGATGCGCACCTGCGCGTCGCTGCTGCCGACCCTGCTGGGACTGTTTGTAGCTGTGCAAATGCTCAAAGACTCCGGTGCGCTGGAGCTTTTTGCGAAAGCCGTCGCACCATTCACGCAGGCATTGGGACTCCCGGAAGCAGTTGCACCGCTTTTGGCGATGAAGCCCGTTTCCGGCAGCGGCTCCAATGCCGTTTTAGCCTCTCTATTAGAGACGTACGGCCCCGATACGTTTACCGGCCGGGTGGCGAGCGTTGTGTGTGCAGCCAGCGAAACGGCACTTTACTGTGTAACGGTTTACTTTGGCTGTGTGCGGATGAAAAAGACCCGCCATACGCTGCCGGCCGCCCTGTGCGGGGGGCTCACCGCCGCGGTTGTAGCGCCGCTGGCCGTACGGTTGTGTTTTGGCAGTTCGTAAGGATGCGGTTTATTTGACGACCAGAAGATCCTTCGGTGCATGATTTAAGACTTCACAGCCGGTTTCTGTTACCAGAACCAAGTCCTCGATGCGAACACCGAAGTTCCCAGGCAGATAAATCCCGGGTTCCACCGAGAAGACCATGCCGGGCTTTGTCAGGGTGTGATCCGATGCACTGTTATCCGGCGGTTCATGGCAGTCAATCCCGAGGCCGTGCCCAAGCCGGTGCGTAAACTGGGGGCCATAACCGCCCTCTTCGATGACGCGGCGCGCGGCGGCGTCGATGTCGGACATCGGAATGCCGGGACGGATCATCGCTTCCGCTGCTTCATTGGCCGCACGCACCAGGTCATAGACGCACCGCTGTTCGTCGCTGACTTCCCCAAAGAAGACCGTGCGGGTCATATCGCACCAGTAACGGTCCATCGTCGTATAGATGTCCATCACGATGCTGTCCCCGTGTTGGAGCCGGACGTCGTCGGCTGGGCTGTGATGCGGGTCGGCACCATTTTCACCGAACGAGGTGATCAGCCCCTCCGGCGGACGCTGTGCGCCGTGCTGCAGGTATTCCTGTTCCACGACGGCAGAAAGTTCCGTTTCCGTCATGCCGCCGCGGATTTTTTGGATCGATGCCTGCATGACCGCGTCGTTGCATTGGGAGGCGCGCCGCAAAGCCGCGATTTCCTCGGCGTCCTTGCACATGCGCGCGAGGTCTACCGGCGCACTGCCGAGCTTTATCTGCACGTCCGGGCGCTTTTCCATCAGCGGGATCAGGAAACGGCTGGCCCATGTTTTATCGATGCCCAGGACGCCGGGCGAGAGGGCTTTGACCAGGTCGCGCAGCGGATCATCCGCATCCGTATGTACGAACAACTGTGCCCCGTCCATCGGCTGCAAACCGAACAGTGCGTTCCCGAACCGCAGGCACGTGCCGTCCTCTTTAATCAGCAGTGCAAGCATGCGTTCCATCGGCACAACCCATTCGCCGGTCAGGTAATAGACCGACGAGGTGTCCGTCACCAAGATCTGCGGGAGCCCCAATTCGTGCATATTTGCACAGACTGCCTGCAAGCGATTTTTTCGAATTTTTTTCATTTTCTGTCATCCTTCCAAATACAGGGCAAAATATATCTATAATCCCTGAATTTTCGCCCCCATTATACAACTTTTGCGTTTGCTTGTAAAGAATCAATCGAAACACGATCGCGTTTGAAAGATTTCTTAGTGGCTTTGCGCGGAAAGGGCCGCCTGCCGCAGCAGTTCAATTTCTCGTTTATATCCGGTAAGATCGTTTGGCGTTTCCAGGATAAACGGCAGATCTTTTAATGCTGGATGTGTAACGATGCGCCGGATGGCGGGCAGCCCCAGATAGCCTTCACCAATCTTTTCATGGCGGTCCTTGTGGCTTGCAAACGGGTTCTTTGTGTCGTTTAGATGAATGGCTTTCAGCCGCTCTAAGCCGATGATGCGGTCGAACTGTGTGAGTACGTCGTCCAGGGCGTCGGCAATCTGGTAGCCGGCGTCGAAAACGTGGCAGGTATCCAGACAGACGCCGAGCCGGCTTGCGTCCTGGACACGGTCCAGAATGGCGCGCAGTTCTTCAAAAGTCGAACCCATTTCCGTGCCTTTGCCCGCCATGGTTTCCAGCAAGATGACTGTCGGACGTTCCGGCGTCTGAACGGTATCTAAAAGCTGCGCAATTTGCGCGACACCGGTCTCTTTACCCTGGCCGGTGTGGCTGCCGGGATGAAAATTGTAGTACGCGTGCGGCAGATGCGCTAAACGGTCTAAATCTTCCGCCATTGCCTGTTCTGCAAATTCGCGGACGGATGGCTTAGCGGAGCAGGGATTCAGCGTGTACGGCGCGTGGGCTACAATCGGCGCAAACGCATGTGCCGTCAAAAGCGATTCCAGAGCGGCGGCGTCTTCCGCGTCAAACGGTTTTACGCGGCTGCCGCGCGGATTGCGTGTGAAAAATTGAAAGGTATCCGCGCCGATTGACAGCGCAGTCTTTCCCATCTGTAAATATCCTCCCGACGACGAGAGGTGGCATCCAATATGAAGCATAGGTTCCTCCTGGTTTGAATGATTGTTTGAACGGTATCGAACGAAAAACGCGCCGGGGCCCGCTGCGTCTCCATGGCAGGGTACCGGGCGCTTTTTTATTTTATAAAATGCACACGCTATTTGCAATGTCTGCTTTTCAAAGCCGGTCGAAGCCTCCGCCGGTTCAGAAAGAATCCGGTTGCGTTTTGCCGCAAACTGTGGTATCGTAGTACAAAACATCTGAATACAGCCCAGCAGAGTAGGGGGCTGCGCGTGAAGTGCCTGTCGAACGGGGAGTTGTCGATGGGACGAAAAGCGGTTTTCCGCTTGCGGTGCAGCGCCCGCATCCCGCTGCTGCATGCCTCTTGTCCTTTGGCTGCAGCAACTCGGCACCGGTCGTTTCCCGGTGCCTCTGCGCGCTGCACGTTCAGGCAAGGAGGCTTTTTTCATGCAAACCCCTGTTCGTCTCACGTGGCGTGTGCGTCTGCGCGATTCGGTGGCCGCGTCCGGCCAGTTTACGAATCTCGTCATCGCCGCGCTGCTGCTCGCGCTGAAAGTCGTGCTCGGCGGCGTGGGCATTTACGTAACGCCGGAGTCGCGCATTACCTTCGGCTTTTTGGCGACCGCTTTGACCGCGCTGCTGTTTGGTCCCGTTCTCGCAATGGTGACTGCGGGGCTCGGCGACTTTTTGAGCTACCTTCTGCATCCGGTCGGCGCCTATTTTCCGGGCTTTGCCGTGACGGCCGTGGCGGGCGGCCTGCTTTATGGGCTTGTGCTCTACGAACGGCCTGTCCGCCTGCCCCGCGTACTGCTGGCAAAGGCGCTTGTGACGGTCCTGTGCAATTTAGGCCTTAATGTCCTCTGGAAGGTCGTTTATTATGGGCAGGGTTTCTGGGCGCTTTTCCCGGTGAGTGTTTTAAAAAATCTTATTTTGCTGCCATTTGAAGTGGCTATGCTTTTCGCCGTTTGCAAGGCCGTTCCCGCCATTTACCATCAGGTGACGGGCCGCCGTTTGAATGGCGTGTAAGTCCCCGCTTGTGTGGAGGTTCAGGATGCGTACAACCCATGTTGTGGTGCTGCCGTATCATCAAAGATGGAAAGCGGATTTTGAAGCGATTCAAAAAGAAATCGCAGCCGCGGCCGGCGATTGGATCCTCGGCATCGAACACGTAGGCAGTACGTCTGTGGAAGGCCTTTCCGCAAAGCCGTGCATTGATATCGACGTGATCATCAAAGACGATTCCGTTTTTGGCACCGTAGCCGGTCGACTCATGAAAATCGGATATTTCCATGAAGGAAACCTTGGCATAGAGGGCAGGGAGGCTTTCCGCTATGAGGGAAAACCGCATTTGCAGACGCATCATCTGTATGTGTGCCCGCAGGATTCGGAAGAACTGCACCGGCACCTCGTCTTCCGAAATTTCTTGCGAACACATCCGGAAGCGGTTCAATGGTACAGTGCAGTCAAAGAAAAAGCAGCGGCGTTATTTCCGGAAGATATCGACCGGTATATGGCCTATAAAGCCCCCTGCATCGAAGCGCTCTATCGGGAATGCGGGCTGAACAATTCATAAGGGGTGCGTTTGCTGCGGTTCCATTCAAATTTCAAAAAATTTCAAAAGAAAAAATAAGGCACCGGTTTCCGCAATCCTTTGCAGCAGGCCGGTGCCGTTTATTTTTATCCTTCCATCGCGAGCAGCGCGGCGCCGAGCGCACCGCAGAGCTGATGCTCCGGGAAAACCTCGAGTGGGGCGCCGAGCTTTTCCTCCACGGCCCGTACGACGCCCGCATTGGAGGCGACGCCGCCGGTCATGAGAAAGGGAGCTTTCGGGTCCACACGCATCAACAGGGAGACCGCTTTGCTGGCGACGGCTTTGTAAAGCCCATGCAGGATGTCCTCCGTGCGTTTGTTTTGTGCGACGAGGGAGACCACTTCGCTTTCCGCGAATACGGTGCACATGCTGGTGATGGTCAAATCTTCTTTCCAGTGCTGCCCGAGTGTGCTCAGTTCGTCGAGGGAAAGGCCGAGCGTGCGGGCCATCATTTCGAGAAAACGCCCGGTGCCGGCAGCGCATTTATCGTTCATCACAAAGCTCTGCACATGGCCGGCTTCATCCAGACGGATCGCCTTGCTGTCCTGGCCGCCAATGTCGAGAATCGTGCGCACGTGCGGGTCCAGATATCGTGCCCCGCGCGCATGGCACGTGATTTCCGTGACTTCATGGCCGGAGGTCCCAAGGTAAGCGCGCCCGTAGCCGGTCGTGACGGTCTGCGAAAGGTCTTCCTGCGTCAGATGCGCGTGGGCAAGCGCTGTTTCCAACGCCTTTTTCGCGCTTTCCGCCGCTTTTGCGCCGGTCGGAACGATTGCACTGCCAACGATTTTCTGCTGTGCGTCGAGAATGACGACGTTTGTGCTTGTGGAGCCGCTGTCAATGCCTGCAAAAAACCGCTTGCCCTTCGTTTTGGGCAGGGAGGGGGAAGGCGTTGCACGACGCTTCGTTTGCGGCAGCGACTCCGCAAACGCTTCCACCCGTGTGCGCAGCTGGCCTTCTGCGCCGAGCGTGCCGTCGGTTTCCAGTTTTAAAAGCGGCAGCTTTGTCTCCTTTTGCAGCTTTGCAAATTCGAACTCGTAAAAGTCGCAGAATTTTACGGTGTGATAAAGAATGCCGCGGCAGTGCGGGTCCTCGTAAAGCTGCCGGCGCGCGCCGATGTCGAGCATGCGCATGCAGGGAATCTGCGAGAGAAGCGCCCCCGCGTACCAATCGAGAAAATCGGGAAGCGAGAGCCCTTCCGGCGGCATCGGCAGCCGCCGTGTGCCGGTGCAGGTTTCATTTTGCACGGGAAGCGGCAGCATGCCGTTGAGCATCGAAAGCAAGCCCTCATTGGCCCGCGCCCCCAATAGCGCAAAATAATCCCCCGCAGGATGCGGCGCGGACGGCTTAAAAGCCTTCAAGCAGGCGTTTAGGTCAAAGGGGCGTCCGCAGTAAGCGGAAAACGCCTCGATCAATTGCCGCATGGCGTTGGCATACCGCTCGCGGGCACAGGGACCGTCCGTGCGCGGCAGATCCAAAAGGTAAAAGAAGCGTCCGTTTGCCCGCGCCTGCAGGACATCGCAGGTGCGGCGCATCGAGTCGCAGCAATTCGTAAACAGAAAATGGCTTTTCGTTTGCAGCACCGTTTCCAGCAGTGCGCGGGAAAAGCTGCACAGATTCCGATGGGAAAGCTGGTCGGCGGCGTCGAGGTTTGAGCCGCCTGGATTTTGCAGCACAACCGGTTCCTGAAATCCTGCGAACAGCTCAACAGGCGCATAACGGCATGCGTATTCCATCATGAATGTTTTCCCTCCAGCAATTCTAAAAATGCCTGCATGCGGGTGGTCATTTGGCCGGGTGCGCAGTTTGCACGGTCACAGCCGTCTCCGTCGAGCAGCAGCGTTGGAAATCCCGCCTGTTCCAGTTGGGCCTTGGCCAATGCGCCCGCCCCGCATGTCTCGCGGCAGCCCCAGTGACAGAACCAGACAACGCCGTCTGCGTCCAGTGCCTGCACCTGCCGGAGAACCGCGTCAATGCGCCGCTGTGCGGGGCCGTTGACGTGATTTTCAATAAGCCGCCTTGCCATGAGGCGCCACAGGTCTGCGTCCTTCTCAACGGGAAGCACCGGTTCATCGAAACAGAGGTCACAGCTGACGATCTGGCAGGTCTTTGAAAAGTCCAATAGCTGAATCATAGCATTGTCGAGGTTTGGCATGGTGTGCACCCAGAGCAGACGTGTTTCCTGCCCGCGCGGCGGCGCCTGCCGCGCCTCCTCTTTCAAGGCCCTGGCAAATTCTAAGGAAGAGACACTGCCGAGCAGCGGGTGCAGCGCAAAAATCGCATACATTTCAGACGTCATTTCATCCGGCATGCTTTTTTGGGCGCGCAGCGCGAGGTATTCCCGATAGGTCCGCAGCGTTTCCTCGCTGCGCTGAACGGCGGCGCGAAGCGCCTCTATCGGCAGCGGCTGGCCCAGCAGGGCAGAAATCTTCTGTGCGATTTCCTGCAATTGCCCGGCCAATTCCTCGATCGTTTCGGGCGTGCAGGCAAAGGGCACATCGAGTACGAAGTGCGGCACATCGTAAAATTCGGCTAAGCGGCGGAATGTCAGCGTATTCGCGTCGCAGGCGAGACTTGTATTGTAAATAAAGCGCGGCCGCGGCAGAACGCCCGTGTAAGCCGCCCCAAGAATAATCTTGTGGTAAGAGCAGAACGTTTCCGGTACGCCGGCATTTTCCGCCGCTTCGATAAAGCCGCGTTCGGCGCCCGCGCCGGAGAGGTAGCAGGAAAGCCCTTCCGGGAACATCGGGGAGAGGTCAAATGCCTGCAAAAGTTCGCACGGCGTAAATAAACTGACCATAGCGCTTTTTTGCGGCACGGAAAACGGCCGCAGAATGGTTCGGTTGCTCACATCGGCAAAGGCCCGGCGCGCAGGGGATGTCTTTTTGACAAAGTGCCGGCCCGCAAAGCCGTTTAAACGGAATCCAGTCGTCAAAAGGCGGCGGGCGCCGTTTGGATGGTTCGGCAGAAGGCCGTCTACCACCTGGCCAAATTTTTCAACAATCGGATGCATAAAACCCTCCTGGGAAGGAAAAAGCAGCCGCCACAAGCGGCCGCCTTTTGCTTTTGTAAATTTTTATGGCTTAGTCCTGAAACAACGGCGTCGAAAGATAGCGGTCGCCCGTGTCCGGCAGCAGCACGACGATCATCTTTCCCTGGTTTTCCGGACGCTTTGCCAGTTTGGTCGCAGCCCATACGGCGGCACCGGAGGAAATTCCCACAAGCAGGCCTTCTTCCCGCGCCAGTTCGCGTCCCACGACGAACGCCGCCTCATTTTCAACGGGCATGACTTCGTCGTAGACCGAAGTGTCCAGGATTTCCGGTACAAACCCGGCGCCCAGCCCCTGCAGTTCGTGCGGCCCGGGACGGCCGCCGCTGAGCACGGCGGAAGAGGCCGGTTCAACGGCAACGATCCGCACATTCGGGTTTTGCTCTTTGAGATAGGCGCCAACGCCGGAAATCGTACCGCCGGTTCCGACGCCCGCCACAAATAGATCCACTTTGCCGTCCGTGTCCTCCCAAATTTCCGGGCCGGTGGTTGCTTTATGGGCAGCGGGATTGGCCGGATTTGTAAACTGGCCGGGAATGAAACTGTTCGGAATCTCCTGTGCCAGTTCCTCGGCCTTTTCAATGGCGCCCCGCATGCCTGCGGCACCGTCGGTCAGCACAAGCTCTGCGCCGTATGCTTTTAACAGGTTGCGCCGCTCCACGCTCATCGTTTCCGGCATCGTCAAAATCATGCGGTAGCCGCGCGCGGCTGCCACGCTGGCAAGGCCGATGCCGGTGTTACCGGAGGTCGGCTCAATCATAACGGAATTGGGCTTTAATTTACCGGATTTTTCCGCATCCTCAATCATCGCGACGGCCACCCGGTCCTTTACGCTGCCGGCCGGATTGAGATATTCCAGCTTTGCCACAATACGCGCGGAAAGTCCGTGTACGCGTTCATAATTTGTGAGCTCCAAAAGCGGCGTGTGGCCGACCAATTCCGTTAAACTCTTATAAATAGCTGCCATGGTTGTCATTCCTCCTAAAAAGCCAAAAGGCAATCAATCTTTAAAAAGCGTCTGGTTGTGTGGATATAAGGCCGCGAAAGCCTTTAAACGTTCGCGGTACACGGCGACATTTTCTGCAATCGGAACCGTTTGAGGCGTTTCCCAGCGCACAAGGGCTTGGCACGCCGCCGCAAGATCCGGGTAGGCGTGAATCCCCACCATTGCGCATAAAGCTGCCCCAAAGCCGGCCTGTTCCTGTTCTTTGCATACGTAAACCGGTTGGTTAAACAGATCCGCCTGGATTTGCCGGAGCAGGGGGCTGCGCGCCCCGCCGCCGGAGGCAATGACCTTTTCCCAGGAAATACCCATCTCCTGGAAGAGGAGCGCGGATTGATAAAGGCCAAACAGGATGCCTTCCATTGTGCTGCGGATCAGATGCGCCCGTGTATGGTGAAGGCGCAGCCCCCAATACAGGCCGCATGCGTTGGGGTCCTGTACCGGGCAGCGTTCCCCGTTGAGGTAGGGCAGAAACAATAGCCCGTCACTGCCGGCCGGCGCGCACGCCGCTTCCCGGTCGAGCGTTTCGTAGCTGTCCAAATGCAGCAGCGCATCCTTGAGCCATTTCAGCGCGACACCGCCGTTCAGGGAAGAACCCTGCAAAAGCCACAGGCCGTCTTCCACGTGGCAGAACGTATTCGTGCGAAACCGGGGGTCATGCACCGGCGTGGGGACGACAACGGCAACCTGTCCGGCGGTTCCCAGGTTGCATGAAAGACTCCCCGGTTTGGCCATGCCGTTGCCGATTGCCTGCATCATCGAATCGCCGCCGCCATAAATGAGCCGGACATCGGCCGGCAGTCCCAGCTCTTCCGCACACGCCTTCCGGATAGGCGCCGCAATCTCCAATGAGGAATGGATAGCGGGAAAAAGCGAAGCATCAAGGCCGAGTGCGTCGAGCAGCCGGATGGCCCACGTCCCTTTCGCCATCTGAAACGCGCCGCTTGCCGACGCGTCACTGCGGTCCGTTGCGATTTCTCCGGTCATGCGGTAGCGAATGTAGTCCTTCGGCAGCATCACGTTTGCGATGCGCGCATAGCGGGCAGGGTCCTGCGTTTGGAGCCACAAAAGGGAAGGCGCCAGAAACCCGGTAGACCATGCGTTCCCGGTTTCCTCGCAAATCGTTTCCTTTCCAATTTTTTGGCAGGCAGATTCGATGACTTCCTGTGAACGCCGGTCTGCCCAGAGAATCAGGTTCCCGACCGGCGCCCCTGCCTGATCTACCGCCGCAAGGCCGTGCATCTGTCCGGAAAACCCGATTGCCCGAATCTGTTTGCTTTCAGCGGGAAACCGGGCGGTCAAGCGTTGAATACACGTTTTTCCGGCCTGCCATACGCTTTCAAGGTCCTGCTCGGCGGCCAGTGCAGAAGGCCGTTGGGTGGGGTATCCCTGATAGGCGCTCCCCAAAATGGTTCCATGCAGGTCTACCAGCAGGACTTTTGTCCCCGTTGTCCCAACATCGTATCCCAAAACATATTCTTCCATGAGAGATTCCTCCTGCGTGGGTCTTCCACATAAGAATAAGTATAAAAACTCCACAGCGAAAAGTCAAATCCTCACTTTCCGGGTTCTGCGCAGGACAGCTTGCGCGATTGGGAAAATTGTGTTATACTTTTTAACTGGACTTTCAAAGCGGGCCATTAGCGCAGCTGGTCAGAGCAGCCGGCTCATAACCGGTCGGTCCGGGGTTCGAATCCCTGATGGCCCACCACTCATTTATGCGGACCTTAAGTGTGCCGATTAATTTGTTCGAATGGCTTTTCCCTGCAGTTCTTCCGGTTCGCAAAGAACGCAAAACTCCCCCATGGCGCGGCAGCGTTGTGGGGGTGTTTTGTTTGGAGGGTGGCAGCGTGACTTTATGAGAATATTTGTAAGAATAAAATAAAAAATATTCAGAAAAAATGTAAAAGATTATCTGGTTTTTGTGTTGCAACACCAAGAAAATATGATACAATAAGGGAGGAGAACCAAGAAAATTCTCCAAAAAATTCCGGGCAGTGAAGTCCCGGCAAGGGGGTTGTGAAGAATGAAACCGAAAAAGAAAGCGCTGTTTGCCTCCATTCTGGCAGCGGCCGTCATGGTGGGTGCAATGCCGTTGGGAGCGGCCGCAGCCGACACACCGGCGCCGTATGTCGAAAGCGACACGACGATGAATTTCCTAGTCGAGCAGGGCAAGACGTACACGTTCAAAATGACCGTGCACGGCACCCACGCGAACCCGAACATCGTGATGGGCAACGGCGCGGCGTTCCAGACGCGCGAGGTGCGCAAGGTCACGGAAAACGGCAACGACGTGTATTACTTCAAAGTCCTCGCGACCGGCGAAGAGGGGCAGGCCGCCGGCATCTACACGACGCTTCCCGGCCAGCCGTCTGTCAAACATGCGGTCGCCGCGATTCCGTATCTTGGGCCGGATATGGGCACAAGCGGATCGCTCAACATGGAATACGCGAAAACGTATGAGGTTGGCAAAGACATCCCGGCCGGTGAATATGTAATCTTTCCAATTGCGCCAACCTATGATACGTATTTTGAAGTGGATGATGCAGACGGCTCGCGTTTAACGTATCAGTTGTCCTATGGGAAAGACGCTCGATTCTATACGACCGTTCATGATGGGCAGTCTGTGACGCTCCAGTCCGGCGCAATGGTAGCTGTCCAGAATTCTGTGCGTGCATTGCCAAACGATCAGGGACAGCTTGGTATTGGCAGCAGTTATCAGGCTCTGCAATATAAGTGCGGCTTTGATTTGGCGCCGGGAACGTATACCGTTATGCATGATTCGACGCCGTACAGCGACGGCTCGGTGGTTGAAGAATCAACAGTCAACATTTATGATTCGTCCGACTTTACCACCGACAATGAACCTGTGTTCTCTCAGACCTTCACAGGCAGCACGCAGGTTACGCTCAAGGCGGGACAGTATATCGAGCTTAACCGCGCGTACATTCAGCTTACCTGATGCTTCCTTACGATTATAAGAGTCATCCTTTCTTTTATCGCAATATGCACTGCAATCTTTGTTGAGTGGGTTTCCACAAAAAAGGGGCGTCCCATTACGGGACACCCCTTTTTTCGTTTATGATGAAGTGTAATTGCGAAGTCGAATTTTTTATACGCTTGCCCCGCCAAATTCACTCAAACGCAGGTCCGGATTATGCTCGAGTGCCCACGTGATGTTCCATTCGCTCGCAAAGAGCAGCAGGTAGTTGCCCTTGAGGTCCTGAATCCGGCGCGTATCGCTCGTCAAATCGAGCTTTTTCGGGTCGATTTCTTCATTTTCAATCCACCGGATGAATTGGTAGGGAAGCCCTTCCATGCGGATATCGACGTTGTACTCATTTTTCAGGCGGTATTCCAGCACGTCAAACTGCAGCACGCCGACGACGCCGACAATCACGTCCTCCATGCCGCCGTTCAGTTCCTGGAAAATCTGAATCGCACCTTCCTGTGCAATCTGCGTAATGCCCTTGACAAACTGCTTGCGTTTCATCGTATCTTTTGGAGACACACGCATAAAGTGTTCCGGCGCGAACGTCGGGATGCCGCCGAACTGAAATTTCTTTCCGGGCGCGCACAGGGTATCGCCAATCGAAAAGACGCCCGGGTCAAACACACCGATGATGTCGCCGGCGTAGGCGTGATCAATGACTTCACGCTGCTCCGCCATGATCTGCTGCGGCTGCATCAGACGCATCTTGCGTCCGCCCTGCACGTGCAGCACTTCCATGCCGCGGTCGAATTCGCCCGAGCAAATGCGCATGAACGCCACGCGGTCGCGGTGTGCTTTGTTCATATTTGCTTGGATTTTAAAGACGAACGCGGAGAAGTTCGGGTCCATCGGGTCGATGAGGCCGCCGTCGGATTCGCGCGGCAGAGGCGGCGTCGTCATTTTCAGGAATTCCTGCAAAAACGGCTCTACGCCAAAATTTGTCAAAGCCGAGCCAAAGAAGACGGGACTCAGTTTCCCGGCCCGCACATCATCCAGCGAAAAATCCTCGCCGGCGCCGTCTAACAGCTCCACATCGTCGCGCAGCGTCTGCCATAGATCTTCCCCGAGCAGTTCCTTTAACGAGGCGTCTTCCAAATCGCTCGCGGCTTCGGCAACCTGATGGGCGCCGTTTGCTGTTTCTTCTGCGGTAAAGGTCAGAATTTTCTGGCTTGCGCGGTCATATACGCCTTTAAAATCACGCCCGGACCCAATAGGCCAGTTGACCGCGTACGTTTTAATGCCCAGCTCGTACTCGATTTCATCCATCAGGTCATAGGGGCTGCGTGCGTCGCGGTCCATTTTGTTGATAAACGTGAAGATTGGGATATGCCGCAGCGTGCAGACCTTAAATAGCTTGCGCGTCTGCTTTTCCACGCCTTTGCCCGCGTCAATGACCATCACGGCACTGTCGGCGGCCATTAGCGTGCGGTACGTGTCCTCGGAAAAGTCTTCATGGCCCGGGGTGTCCAGAATATTGATGCAGTAGTTGTCATATTCAAACTGCATGACGGAAGAGGTCACAGAGATCCCGCGCTGCTTTTCGATTTCCATCCAGTCCGAGACCGCATGGCGCATGTGGCGCTTGCCTTTGACCATGCCGGCTTGCTGGATGGCCCCTCCGTACAGGAGAAGTTTTTCTGTCAATGTCGTTTTGCCGGCGTCCGGGTGCGAGATGATCGCAAAGGTGCGGCGGCGTTCGATTTCCTGTTTATAATCCATAAAGTCAGTGAATCCTCCCATCCGCGGGAATAACCCGCATCATACAAACTGAAAGCGTTAAAAACGGCGGTGTGTGATTTACATGGGATGAATCCTCCTAAGACAATGGCTTCATGAAAATTTTACAAAGCGCCGGTGTCCCGTCCGGGATGCGTACTGCACACAACGGAGAAACGCAGCGCATAAACAACTTTATTTTATCAGAAAATCGATGCAGATGCAAATCCTTTTCCGGCTTTTACAAAGACAAAAAGAAATTCTCCAAAAAATCATGCCGAACGGGGAGCATATTTGACTTTTCTGCAGCGCGCGTTGTATAATACAGAGGAATAAAGGCGGAAGAAAACGGGGAGGTGGCACCATGCAGGATGCGACGTTAAAGGCCAATGCACTCAAAACAACGCGCTGCCGGGAAGCAATCCTCCAGGTCCTGCGCGCGGCGCAGGCGCCGATGACGGCAGAGGACGTTTATAATGCGGTCCATTCGCAGGTGCATTTGAGCGTGTCGACCGCTTATCGGACGCTGGCTACTTTATCGCAAAAGGATATCGTGCTGAAAGAACTTTCACAGGACGGAAAGACGTATTTCCGTCTCAATGACCACCGCCACTGCCATTTTCTGCGCTGCACCAGCTGTGGGGAAGTGCTGGCATTGCCGGGCTGCCCGATCGAAGCGCTGGAGCAGACCTGGGCACAGCAAACCGGGTACCAAATCACGGGCCATCGTTTGGAGGTCATGGGTTTGTGTCCGAAGTGTGCCGCCAAAGCGGCCGGAAAAAAAGAGGAGCCAAAACATGAATAAAGTGAAGATTACGGTGCTTAAGACGACGCTTGATGAGGAACTCGCGCAGCAGTACGGCGTAAAAGGATTGACGGCGTGCCCAATGCTGCGTGAAGGACAGGTGTTTTATGCCGATTATGCGAAGCCGGAGGGCCTTTGCGACGAGGCATGGAAAGCCATTTATCAGTATGTGTTTGCACTGGCACACGGTGCGGGCAATGAGACGTTTTATTTTGGCGATTGGATCCGGGTCCCCGGTGTGGCCATTTGCAGCTGCAATGACGGCTTGCGGCCGGTCATTTTTAAGCTGGAAGCGACGAAAGAACCTTCCACACTCGATTATACGCCTGTACGCTGAAACCGGTGGAGAATAGGTTTATGAGAGAGAAGACAGAAAAGCAGAGAAAGAAGCGGTTTGAAAAGGTGTACGAGCAGGTGGGACTTTTTGCTTCCATCCTGATTTTGCGCGACCGCGAAACGGGTATAGAATATTTATGGTGCCGGGAAGGAGAAAGTGGGGGATTAACGCCGCTTTTAGGCTGTGATGGGAAACCAAGCCGTTCACTCGGTGCCTCCTTTGAAGAGTAAACGGCTTGGGGAGGAAAAAAGCAATGCGTACGATGATTTTGGATATGGACGGAACCTTGTTTGACACGGAGCGTGTCTATCATGACGCATGGCTTTCGGTCGGTGTACCGGAGGAAATGTATTTTCGTATGGTGGGGCGCAGCCGCCAGGAAATCTGGAAAATGATCGACTGCGAACTGCACACGGACCCGCAGGTATTGTATGGACGCTGCGCACAGGAAAAGGACCGCCGTCTCGCGGGCGGCATCCCCGTAAAAACCGGTGCACGGGAATTGCTCGCCTATTTAAAGCAGCACGGTTACCGCATCGCGTTGGCCACATCGAGCCAGACGGAGACGGCGGAGCATCACTTACACAGTGCCTCTCTGCGCGCGTATTTTGATGCGGTGATTGGCGGGGACCAGGTTGCGCATGGAAAACCTTCCCCGGAAATTTACGAAAAAGCAGCCGCGGCGGTTGGCAGCGATCCGCACGACTGCGCTGCGGCAGAGGACAGCTTTAATGGTGTACGGGCTGCACACCGCGCCGGCCTTTACACGATTATGGTGCCGGATTTGGCGGCACCAGACGACGAAATGCGGAAAACCGCAGACGCCATCGTGCCGTCTTTGCTGGAAGTGCCTGCCCTTTTGGAGGCGCGCGCTTGACTTTTGAAAATCACACCGCTATACTAAAGAGAAAGGCGACGATGGGAAAAAAGGCAGCGCAGCATGATTTTAGAGAACAGGCGGCAGGTGAAAGCCTGTACATGGGCGCATGCGAATGGGTCCTCCCGGAGCCGCGTGCCCGAACACATCTCGACTGCAGGTTGGAGGCAGTAGGGCTCGCCGCAGCGCCAGCGTTATCCGGCAGCAAAGGGCTTTTTCTGTACCCTTCATTTGGAACAGAAAAGCTGAATGCGGGTGGTACCGCGGATTTTAGAAAGATTCGCCCCGGCTTTTGAAAGGTTGTGCATCTTTAAGTACAGACCTTTTGAGAGCCGGGGCTTTTTTCCGCCCCGCAGTAAGAATAGGAGGGTATACTTCATGAGCAGAGAGCTTGCAAAAACGTACAACCCCGGCGAGGTGGAGGACCGCATTTACGATTTCTGGATGCAGGGCGGTTATTTTCATGCCAACCGGGATGAAACCAAGAAACCGTATACCATTGTCATGCCGCCGCCGAATATCACCGGCCAGCTGCATATGGGCCATGCACTCGACGAAACCCTGCAGGACATCTTGATTCGCTGGCGCCGTATGCAGGGGTATGACACCCTTTGGGTGCCCGGCACGGACCACGCGTCCATTGCGACGGAGGCAAAGATTGTGGAAGCCATGCGGCAGGAGGGCATTACAAAAGAGCAGATCGGCCGCGAGGCATTTTTGGAGCGCGCCTGGGCATGGAAAGAAAAGTATGGCGGGCGCATTAAGGAACAGCTCAAAAAGCTGGGCGTTTCCTGCGACTGGGAGCGCGAGCGCTTTACGCTCGACGAGGGCTGCAGCAAGGCCGTGCGCGAGGTGTTCGTCAGCCTCTACGAAAAGGGGCTGATCTACCGCGGCGAGCGCATCGTCAACTGGTGCCCGCACTGCAAGACAACGATTTCCGACGCGGAAGTCGAGTTTGAGGAAAAGGACGGCTATTTCTGGCACCTGCGCTACCCGTTTGAGGACGGCTCCGGTTACCTGGAACTTGCCACAACACGTCCGGAAACGATGCTCGGCGACACTGCTGTGGCGGTCCATCCGGACGACGAACGCTATAAGGCTTTCGTGGGGAAGACGTTAATCCTTCCGCTGGTCGGCCGCCGCATTCCGGTGGTGGCAGACAGCTATGTTGACATGGAATTTGGCACCGGTGTGGTGAAGATTACACCTGCACATGACCCGAACGACTTTGAAGTGGGGCTTCGCCACAATCTGGAAGTTATCAACGTCATGAATGACGACGGTTCCATCAACGAAAACGGCGGCAAATATGCCGGCCTGCCCGGTCTGGAAGCGCGCCGTCAGATTGTGGAAGACTTAAAGGAACAGGGGTTCCTGGTCAGCATTGAGCCGATTCGACACAACGTCGGCACGTGCTACCGCTGCCACAGCACGATTGAACCGCGCGTCTCGAAGCAGTGGTTTGTGAAGATGGAGCCGCTGGCCAAGCCGGCAATCGAGGTAGTTCGCAGCGGGAAAACCAAGTTTATCCCCGAACGTCTGGAGAAGGTTTATTACAACTGGATGGAGAATATCAAAGACTGGTGCATCAGCCGCCAGCTTTGGTGGGGCCATCGCATCCCGGCGTGGTATTGTGCGGACTGCGGGGAAACCGTCGTCGCACGCGAAACGCCGGATACTTGCCCGCATTGCGGCGGCCATCATCTGCATCAGGACCCGGATACGCTCGACACGTGGTTCAGTTCTGCTTTGTGGCCGTTTTCCACGTTGGGCTGGCCGGACAAAACGCCGGATCTTGTGCATTATTATCCGACCTCCACACTCGTTACGGGCTACGACATTTTGTTCTTCTGGGTTGCCCGCATGATTTTTTCCGGTATCGAGCAGATGGGAGAAACGCCGTTTTCAACGGTCTTCTTCCATGGACTTGTGCGTGACAGCCAGGGCCGCAAAATGAGCAAGTCTCTTGGCAACGGCATCGATCCGCTCGAGGTCATCCAGCAGTATGGCGCGGACGCTTTGCGCTTTACGCTGATTACCGGCATCAGCCCCGGCAACGACACGCGCTTTTCCGACGAACGTGTGCAGGCCAGCCGCAACTTTGCCAATAAGATTTGGAATGCGGCTCGCTTTATCCGTATGAACATCGACGGCAAGGCGGTTCCCGACCAGCTGCCGGATACCCTTTTGCCGGAGGATGAATGGATTCTCGATACATTTAATACGCTTTGCCGCGAGGTCAACGAAAACCTTGAAAAATTTGAGATCGGCATTGCCGCGCAGAAAATCCATGATTTCTTGTGGGACCAGTTCTGCGACTGGTATATTGAAATTGCGAAGATCCGTTTAAATGGGGAAGAGGAGGCCGCTGCCCAGCAGGTGCGCCAAGTCCTTGTGTGGGTAATGAATCGCACGCTTGCGCTGCTGCATCCGTTTATGCCCTATATCACGGAAGAAATCTGGCAGGCCCTTCCGCATGAAGGGGAAGCGCTGATGATTTCCGGTTATCCGGCCTTCGACCCGGCACTTTCTTTCCCGGAATCTGCGGCCCGCTTTGGCAGTGTGATGGCCGTTGTGCGCGGTGTCCGCAACCGCCGTTCGGAGATGAATGTCGCGCCGAGCCGCCGGGCCATGCTGCACATCGCGACGGAGAAACCGGAATTGTTCTCCGGCAATGAGAAGCTGTTTGAACGTTTGGCCTTTGCAAGCGGTGTCGAGATTGCACCGTCCTTTGATCTCGACGGTGCCGTGACAATCGTTACGCCGGACGCAAAAGTCTTTATTCAAATGGGTGAGCTTGTGGATGTGGAAGCCGAGCGCCGCCGTCTGGAAAAGGAACTGGCGACCGCGCAGAAAGGCTATGACAATGCGCAGGCGAAACTCTCCAATGAAAAATTCATTTCCAAAGCCCCGCAGAAAGTGGTCGATGGTGTGCGCGCCAATGCCGAAAAGCTGAAGGCCCACATTGCGCTGATCCATCAGAGCCTGGAAGCCCTGCAATGACGTATCAGGAGGCTTTGCGGACGGTCCACAGCCTGCGGCGGTTTCAAAAGATTCCCGGTTTTCAAAGCCTGCGCAAGCTGCTGCATACGTTAGGGGACCCGCAGGAAAAGCTGCGCTTTCTCCACGTTGCCGGAACGAACGGCAAGGGATCCACCAGCACGCTGCTGGCCGCCATGTGCCAAAAGGCGCATTATCGCACGGGTTTATTCGTTTCTCCGTATGTGACCGATTTTTGTGAGCGCATCCAATTAAATGGACGCCCCATTTCCCATCATGCGTTTGTCCAGGCTGCAGAAGAGGTGCTGCCGGTCGTCCTGCAGATGGAGGAAAAAGGGGAGACCCTTTCTGAATTTGAAGTGGTGACGGCCATTGGCCTGTACTGGTTTTTGCAGCAGAAATGCGACGTGGTTGTGCTGGAAGTGGGCTTGGGCGGCAGGCTCGATGCGACGAATGTCATCCCCTCTCCGCTTTGCGCCGTGCTCACGCATATTTCCTATGACCATACAGAGATTTTAGGCGATACGCTTTCAAAGATTGCCGCTGAAAAATGCGGGATTTTCAAAGAAGGGTGCCCGGTTGTCTGTGCACCCGGGCAGGAAGAAGAGGCGCTGGCGGTAATCCGCCAAAAAGCGGAGGAAAAGCATTGCCGCCTTTTCTTTGCAAAGGAGTCGCGCCTGCATGTGCTGGAGACATCGCTGCGTGGTACGCGCGTTGCCCTGGACGATCAGCTAGTTGATTTCCCGCTTCTGGGACATTACCAGGTCAAAAATCTTGCAACGGCGGTCTGCTGCTGCGAGGTACTCAACCATTTGGGCCTTTTGTTGATCCCACCGCGCGCCATTGCACAAGGGGCTGCGGCCGTACACATGCCCGCGCGCTTTGAAGTTCTTTTCCACCGCCCGATTGTGGTGGTAGACGGCGCCCACAATCCGGATGGTGCCAATGCGCTCGCGTCCTGTTTGCGCCAATACCTGAAAAAGAAGCCGTTGGTCGCTTTGACGGGCATGTGCGCCGATAAGGATACACGCGCTTTTGTCGAAAGACTTGCACCGCTGTTTCGTCAGGCCGTAACCCTGCCGGTGCCGGACCCGCGCTCGCTTTCGCCGGAGGCGTTGGCCTCTTTGTGGGAGGCGGCGGGCACGCCTGCCGCCGTCGGACAGTATCCGCAGCAGGCGCTCGCTTTGGCAGTCCAGCTGGCAGGAAAGGATGCGGCGGTCGTTGTGTGCGGTTCGCTCTATTTGGCGGGGCAGATGCGCCCGATTTGCATGGAACTTTTGCCGATGCTCTGCGGGCCCGGCGGCCGGTAATTCATTTTGAATCTGAAAGGAAGGAAACCGCAATGGAACAGGAACGGATTCGTTTGCAGCAAAAAATAGATGCGGCGCACCGCATCGTTTTCTTCGGCGGTGCCGGCGTCTCTACGGAAAGCGGAATTCCTGATTTCCGCAGTACAGATGGCCTTTACAATCAGAAATATCAATATCCGCCTGAAACCATTTTAAGCCATACGTTTTATGAGCGGTATCCGGAAGAGTTTTTCCGCTTTTACCGCGATAAGATGCTCTATCTGGATGCGCAGCCGAATGCCGCGCACAAAAAGCTCGCAGAACTCGAAAAAGCCGGAAAGCTTTCGGCCATCGTCACGCAGAATATTGACGGTTTGCATCAGAAAGCCGGCAGCAAGTGTGTCTATGAACTGCACGGCAGTGTGCTGCGCAATTATTGTGAGCGCTGCCATAAATTCTATTCTGCCGAGGACATCCTTCACGGCGACCCCGTCCCGCACTGCACGTGCGGCGGCCGCATCAAACCGGATGTTGTCCTGTATGAGGAACCGCTCGATCAATCCGTCGTGCTTGGCGCTGTAGAAGCGATTTCCCGCGCAGATCTTATGATTGTGGCGGGAACTTCGCTGGTTGTTTATCCGGCGGCAGGGCTTTTGCAGTATTTCCGGGGCAAAGATCTTGTGCTGATCAATAAGACGGCGACCTCTGCAGATTCCAGGGCGTCGCTTGTCATCCGCGAACCGGTCGGTGAAGTGCTCGGGCAAATTACGGTTTCCTAAGTGGAAATCTTTTCGAAAAAGCAAAAAGGGACCCGCCGCAGCAGGGATAGCTGTGGCGGGCCCTTTTTTTAAATGCCTTTTAAATTTTAGCGCATGCGGAACGTATGGCACTGCGTTTCAGATTTGGTGGTCGCATCCGCCCCGGAAGCGCCGCAAACCTGAATCGCCTGTGCGGTGCATTCTCCGCCTGCGTAATACGTGCAGTTCTGGGCTTCGCAGCGCACGTGCAGCGCGCGGTTCGGCGTTGTGCAGGCGCTGTTCTGCGCACCGGAGATGCCGGCTTTCCTGAAGTCCGAGCAGCTTGTCTGTTCGCAGCCGCAGGCAGACTTTCCGCTGACCAGAATATCCGGCCGGCAGCAGCATTCACGGCTGTTGTTCTGGCAATCGCATACCGTACAGTGAAGATTCGTCATCGTCACACACCTCTTTTTCTTTGGAGTATGTCGATAGTGTGCGCGCGAAGAGAAATTTTATGCGCAATGGATTTTAATGGGTTTCTTTTGCACGCAAAGCGAGCAGCTTTGACCAGATCCGGTTGGCCGTTTCATATTTTGAAAGCAGCGGCAGCTCTTCGGCGCCTTCGCACGACAAAAGCGTCATCACATTGGTCTGTGTGCCAAATCCGGCGCCCGGCGTGCGCAGGTTGTTGGCAGCAATCAGGTCCGCGTGCTTTTTCAAAAGCTTTTTTTCGGAATTTTCAACGAGGTCACGCGTCTCCATCGAGAAGCCGCACAACATCTGTCCCGGCTGCCGGTGCTCGCCGACGTACTGCAGAATATCGCGCGTGGGGGCTAATGCCAGGGAGGAAAGGGCACCGGATTCTTTTTTGAGTTTTTCCGGCGCCTGCTGTGCGGGACGGTAGTCGGCTACGGCGGCCGCAAACGCAAACAGATCCTGCTGCGGCGCAGCGCTTACGACGGCTTCAAACATTTCTTCGGCCGTCCGTACCGGAACAACCGCAACGTCCAGCGGAACTTCCAGCGAAGAAGGTCCGCTCACGAGCGTAACATGTGCGCCCCGGCGCGATGCCGCACGCGCCATTTCATAGCCCATGCGGCCCGTCGAATGGTTGGTCAGATAACGCACCGGGTCCAGCGGCTCCTGCGTTGGGCCGGCGGTCACAAGGACGTTTAAGCCCTGCATGTCTTTTTCCTCGGCAAGCGCCTGCAGGACGTGTTCCACCAGCACCGCCGGTTCCGGGAATTTTCCGGCGCCCACATCGCCGCAGGCAAGATGGCCGCTTGCCGGTTCGATCACTTCCCACCCGTAATGGCGTAGCCGATTCAGATTGTCCTGCGTCACGGGGTTTTCATACATGCCCGTATTCATGGCCGGCGCGATCATTTTCGGGCAGCGGCACGCCAGCACCGTCGTGGAAAGCATATCGTCCGCCAAACCATAGGCGAGCTTTGCGATGATATTGGCGGTGGCCGGCGCGATCAGGACCAGGTCCGCCTGCTTTGCCAGCGCGACGTGTTCGACGTTGTATTGAAAGTTGCGGTCAAAGGTATCTACCACGCATTTCTGCCCCGTAACCCCTTCAAAAGTAATCGGGGAAACAAATTTTGCCCCGTTTTCACTCAAAAGTACATGTACGCTGGCCCCTTGCTGGGAAAGTTTGCTCGCAAGTGCGGCCGCCTTATAAGCAGCAATGCTTCCGGTCACTCCCAGCAGGATGGTCTTTTGTTTTAAGAGGGTATCCATGGATTCTATCTCCTTTTTCAGCCTGATTGTTGTGCGGGTTTCGGCATCGTCAAACCCAGTGCGCCGTATTCCGTCTGTCGTGTACCCTATCCATTATAAAAAACCTCCGGTGGGAATGCAAGTAAAGCCGTTTTTGAAAACGCAAATTTTGGAATTCCCCTTGATTTCTGCTTCCGGTCTGCTTATAATAAAAAGGCAAAATATATTGCGTTGCATCCCAAAAAGGGAGCGACAGCAGGAGGTTTTTATTATGCGGCCACAAAAGGCGAAGTATCTGAATTTTGTATTGTTGGCTTTGTTTGCAGCCATTACGGTGCTGTTGGGCTTGACCCCGTTGGGGTACATTCCACTGCCCTTCATTAAGCTGACAATCATCCACATTCCGGTGATTTTGGGAGCCATCCTTTTGGGCCCCAAATACGGGGCGGCGCTCGGTTTCCTGTTCGGTTTGACAAGTTTGCTGAACAATTCGATGACGCCGGCGCTGACGTCCTTTACCTTTTCTCCGTTCATTCCGCTTCCCGGTACAACACAGGGGACGCCCGTCGCATTTTTGATTTGTTTTGTGCCGCGTATCCTGGTGGGTGTGATTCCCTACTTTGTTTGGAAGGGCCTGCGGTATCTGCTGCGCGAAAAGGATAAAAATGTGGTTTCGCTGGCTGCAGCGGGGGTTGCGGGTGCCTTAACAAACACGCTGCTTGTGATGGGGCTCATTTATGTCTTGTTCCGCGATGCCTATGCGGCGGCACAGGGGATTGCGCCGGATGCCGTTTCCGGTGTGATTATGGGCATCATTGGCTTTAACGGCATCATCGAGGCGGTGGCCGCCGGTATTTTGGTGGCGGCAATCGGAAAAGTGCTGCTGCATTTTACCGGGCGTGACAAAGAGAAACATTCGCCAAAAGCGGCGCATTAAGATCCCTGCATATTGTGGGGAGGAGAGGATTTGAAAACGGATGATTATTGCAATTGATGTTGGCAACAGCAACATTGTGCTGGGCTGCCTGGATGAAGAGCGCGTCTATTTTACGGCTCGTCTTTCGACAGACACGAAAAAAACAAGCGATGAATATGCGCTAATGATTCGGAATCTGTTTCACTTACATGGGTTGGACCGTCACGCTGTAGAAGGCGGCATCATCTCGTCCGTTGTGCCGGCATTGTCGTTGCCGTTAAAGGAAGCCGTGCGTCTGGTGACCGGGAAATCCAGCTTGATCGTTGGGTCCGGTGTGAAAACGGGCCTCAATATTCAAATGGATAACCCCGCCCAGCTGGGGGCTGACCTGGTTGTCGACGCCGTCGCGGCAAGTGCCAAGTATCCAAAGCCGATTTTCATCATCGACATGGGAACGGCAACCACCATTTCGGTTGTCGATGCAGCCGGGAATTACGTCGGCGGCATGATCATGCCCGGTCTGGTGGTCTCTGTCACTGCACTTGCGTCCCGTGCCAGCCAGCTTCCGCACATCAGCTTGGACCCGCCGTTCCATGCGATTGGGAAGAACACGAAGGAATGCATGAAGGCGGGCGCGGTTTATGGCCACGCGGCTATGATTGACGGGGCGATTGACCGCATCGAGGAGGAGCTTGGTATGCCGGCTGCGACCATTGTCGCGACAGGCGGGGTTTCCCCGGTCGTTGTCCCGCAGTGCCGCCGTAAGATTCTTTTGGATGATGATTTGCTGCTGCGCGGCCTTTTGATCCTGTTCCGCAAAAATATGCCGAAAGAAACGGCTTGATTCGTGCCGTTCTGCTGGCATTGAAAAAATAAAGCCCCCTCCGTTTGCTGCTTATAAAAGCAAAACGGAGGGGGCTTTTTGTGCTTTTATTCCATAAAAGAAATTCTTCTCTTCTTAAATGCAAAAAATACTGATTTTTTTGCGAAAAATATAGCTCGCGTTAACCTAGGTTAATGACACGTTCTCGATATAATTATATAATATAAGGATAATGAATGAGTATCGATCGAGAGGAATTCCAAATGAATTTATATGAATTTTATGAAAAGGGGTTACACATAAAAAGCCCGCGCCTGCGAAAAGCGGCTGTACAACTGACGGAGATGCGCGCCGTGCCAAAAGAGACGTTTTTGCTGCATGCAGGGGCGATGCAGACAGAGGTTTACTTTTTGGTGGACGGCATTGCACGCGGCTTTTTCCTGGATATCAACGGCCATGAATTGACAGACTGCATTATTTTTCAATATGCCGAACCGGCAATGCCGGTGGCCAATTTGGACAGTCCTTCTACTGAAAATATTGAGACGTTAACGCCATGTACGCTCGCGTGTCTGCCGCTTACCGGCGTGCGGCAGATGCTGAAGTATTCCCGTGAGGTGGCGGCGGTTTATAACCGTCTGCTTTCGGAAGCATTGGAGCGGCACTGGATGCTAAAATCGATCCGCTATCAATATACGGCGGCGCAGCGCTATGAATGGTTTCTGAAAGCGTACCCGGGTGTGATTGACCAGATCGGGCATAAGTATGTCGCGTCCTTTTTGAATATGACCCCCGTTACCTTGAGCCGGATTCGCAAGAGCTCTCACGAGAATCAGGGATAAGTTTGCAGGAAAAACCCCGCTGACAGGCAGTTTGGCCAGAAGGCTTTGAAAAATCGGTCAACGGGGCTTTCTTTTTAGGAAGCGGATTCGGATGTCGATTCTTGATTTGCTGGTTGCAGCCGTGCGAGGTGCCGCGCAAGGAGAGCCTGAAAGCGGGCAGGCGCCTGCAGCGGATCGGGGCCCTTGTGGATTTCGCAAGTCCCGGCGGCTTTGGCGGTTTCGTAGTACCAGTGCTTGTAGTCGAGCATTTCAAGGTTTGCCTGCAGGTTTGCAATTTGTGTTTTGACCGCCTCGCGCTGCCGGTCGATCATTTCCAGACGTTCTGCAATGGTTTTGTCTCCCTGCAGGGACAGATCCATAAAAACTTTGATTTGGTGGATGGGCATACCGGTCTCCTTTAAGCAGGAGATCAGCAATAGCCATTCGAAGTCTTCCTCACGAAACATGCGAATGCCGCCCTGGGAGCGCTCTACAAACGGCAAAAGCCCTTCTTTGTCATAATAGCGCAGCGTAGAAGGGGCAACGCCCAGCCGCTTTGCCATTTCGCCGATCGTATAGAGCATGTAAAGTCTCCCTTTCTGCAATTGAATTTTACCGCAAAAGAATGGTCAAATGGGCTTGACTTAAAGTTCCCTTTAAGTCGTACAATAAACTTAAACTTTAAACAGGATAGCACAGCGCGCCGCTTTTTGTCAATGGCCGCTGCGTGAAATTCGAAAGGGGATTTTTCCGATGGCAGACACAAAGACGAAAGTAGGACCATTTGAAAAAGGTGCGGAAAATACGGCGTTTGCGCAGTATTTCATTGGGCAAAGCTATTTGAACATGCTGACAACGCGCGGCGTGAGCATTGCCAATGTCACGTTTGAACCCGCCTGCCGCAACAACTGGCATATTCACCATGCGAAATCCGGCGGCGGGCAGACGCTTCTGTGCGTGGCCGGGCGCGGTTGGTACCAGGAATGGGGCAAGCCGGCGCAGGAGCTGCATGCGGGGGATGTCGTTGAGATTCCGCCGGAGGTCAAGCACTGGCACGGCGCCGCGAAGGACAGCTGGTTTGCGCATCTGGCGGTGGAAGTGCCTGGCGAGGAAACCAGCAACGAATGGCTGGAGCCGGTGGATGACGAGACGTACGCGAAACTGCCCTGAGTGCGGCTGCGGCGGCGAAAGGAGTTTGGAAATCATGGAGTATACGGAAAAAGCAAAGGACTATGCCGGCCGTTTCTTCCCGGAGGCCGATGCACTGATGGAGACCGATCCGGAATTTATGGCGCGCTTCGCAGATTTTGCATTTGATGAAGTTTTGCAGTCTGCGCCGCTCGATGACCATACACGCATGATGGCCATTCTGGCGACGCTGCTGGGCTGCCAGGGCGTGGATGCCTACAAAGCGGTCCTGCCGGGGGCCTTGCGGCTGGGCGTCACGCCGGTAGAGGTCAAGGAAGTTTTATATCAGGCGGCGGCCTATCTTGGCTTTGGGCGCGTCTATCCGTTCTTTGCGGCGACAAATGCGGTTTTTGAGAAGGAAGGCCTTGCACTGCCGCTGCCGGGGCAGGAGACGACGACACTCGAAGACCGCATCGCGAAAGGGGAACAGGCCCAAGTCGATATTTTTGGCGATGGCATGCGCGGCTTCTCGCAGTCCGGCCCTGCCGAAAGCCGGCATATCAACACCTGGCTTTCCGGCAACTGCTTTGGCGACTACTATACGCGCAAGGGCCTCGATTATAAACAGCGGGAAATGATTACGTTCTGCTTTTTAGCTGCACAGGGGGGCTGTGAACCGCAGCTGGTTTCCCATGCGGCGGGAAATTTGCGCATCGGCAATGACAAGGCATTTCTGATTGCCGTCATTTCCCAGTGCCTGCCGTATATCGGCTATCCGCGCTCTTTGAATGCGCTGCGCTGTGTCAATGAGGCTGCCCAGGCACAAAAATAAAAAATGCAGCGGCCTTTGTCGAAGATTGCAATAGACGCGCGAATGTGCTACACTTTGCATGGACAGTTTGTCTAGATTTGACGTTTGGAGATTTCTCCAAACGGGAAGGAAGGCTTTTTCATGCAAACGTTTCAGGGAGTTTCCGCCGAACAGACGGCGGCTTTTCGAAAGGCGTATGAATCGGACCCGCTGAGCCGGGCAATGACCAATGCGCTGTACAAAACCAGTGTCAATGACGCGTCGTTTCACGCGGCGGCCCTTGCACAATCGCAGTTTGCGTTTTCCATCGATTTGAAGACGCTGCCGGTTACCGATCAGAAAGCAAGCGGACGCTGCTGGATTTTCTCCGCATTGAATGTATTGCGCGAGCGTGTCGCGAAGGCATGCGGCCTCGAAAAGTTTGAACTCTCCCAGAATTATATTGCGTTTTGGGATAAGTTTGAAAAGGCAAACTATATGCTGGAAAGCGTCATCGCGCTGGCGGATCGGCCGGTGGATGACCGCGTCCTCTGCCATGTGCTTTCCGTTGGGGTGCAGGATGGCGGCCAGTGGGATATGTTTGTCGATCTTGTTGAGAAATATGGTGTCGTTCCGAAAAGTGCGATGGAAGAGACGTATCAGAGCAGTCACACGGGGCCGATGAACCGCTTGCTCAATGCAAAATTGCGCCAATGCGCGGCGAAGCTGCAGAAGACGGTGCGCGAGGGCGGCGATGCCGAGGCGCAGAAGACGGAAATGCTGCAGGATATCTATAAACTGCTGTGCATGTGCTTTGGCGAGCCGCCGGAGACGTTCGATTTCGAATACGTGGATAAGGAAAAGCAGTACCACATCGAGCGTCATCTGACGCCGCACACGTTCTATGACCGTTACATCGGCGTGGATCTGCACAAGGAGTACGTCAGCGTCATCAATTCCCCCACGCAGGACAAGCCGTTCGGGCGTGCATATACGGTCGATTTTATCGGCAATGTGGCAGACGGTGCGCCTATCCGCTATTACAATCTCCCGATGGATACGCTGCGTGCGCTCATTGTCCGTCAGCTGTCGGATGGGGAACCGGTTTGGTTCGGCTCGGACGTCGGTTCGCGTGGGGACCGTGAGAAAGGCCTGTGGAGCACGGAGTGCTACGACTATGAGGGCACCTTCGGCATGGACTTTACGATGACCAAGGGAGAGCGCCTCGATTACCGTGAGAGTGCGATGAACCATGCGATGGTCATTACCGGTGTGACGCTCGGTGAGGATGGCCAGCCCACAAAGTGGAAGATTGAAAACAGCTGGAGCGATGAACACGGCGACAAGGGATATTACCAGATGAGCGCCGATTGGTTTGACCAGTACGTTTACCAGGCAGTCATCAACCGCAAGTATCTGACCCCGGAACAGTGTGCGGAGGCCGACAGCGAGCCGATTCATCTGCAGCCTTGGGATCCGATGGGGACTTTGGCCGACTAAAAACGGTTTGCATGACTTTTGTATTTTCGCATATGCTAAAAGCGGCGGATGCCTCAAAGGGGCAGACGCCGCTTTTCCATATCTCCAGATTCATTTTCTCCATTTCATGAAGGGGGGTAAGGGTATGCAGAAAATACAGGGGAAAAAACTTTTTCTCAGCTTCTTGTCGTCATTTGGTGCGGAAGGGGTTTCGGCACTGTTTACGCTGGGAAGCACGCAGATCTATCAAACCCTGCAAAAGCCGCCGCTTTCTCCGCCAGGCGCCGTATTCGGCATTGTTTGGACAGCTCTCTTTTTCCTGCTGGGCCTGTCTTTGTATCTGGTTTGGACTGCGGCCGATCCACCCAGGCGCGCCTTTTGGCTTTATGGCGCACAACTGATTGTCAATGTACTGTGGCCGTTTTGGTTTTTTAAGCTCCAGCTTTTCTATGTCTCCTTTTTATGGATTCTTCTGCTGATCGTACTTGTGATCGGAATGGCCGTCTGCTTTGCAAAGGTCCGCCGGGCGGCGGGGCTGCTGCAGGTGCCATATCTGATCTGGCTGTGTTTTGCGGGCTATTTATCCATCGGGGTGGCCGTTCTGAACCCTGTCTAAGGAAAAGCGCTGAAGGAAATTTTCCTCCGGCGCTTTTTTCGTCACGCGATTTTCACATCAACTGTGTATAGTCAGGAAAGTGGACGGCGGTTCAATTTTGCACGGGATTGCGTGCGACAGCGGCATATGGTATGATACTCCATAGGCCGGAAAAAGATGCAAATGCCCAACAGGAGGGACAGACGTGGAACGCTTATTGGTGGTGGATGATGAGGCGAAAATTCGCCTTTTGATTCGTAAATATGCAGAGTTTGAGGGGTATGCGGTCCAGGAAGCCGAAGACGGTATGCAGGCCGTGCAGCTTTGCCGGGAACGTCCGCGGGATTTCTCTTTGATTATTATGGATGTGATGATGCCGGAATTAGACGGCTTTTCTGCGGTTCGCGAGATTCGCAAAGTCTGCCAGGCGCCGGTTCTCATGCTTTCCGCCCGCGGAGAAGAATATGATAAGATCCATGGCTTTGAGCTTGGTGTGGATGATTACGTGGTCAAACCGTTTTCGCCGAAAGAATTGATGATGCGCGTGGCAGCCATCCTGAAGCGGACAAAAGCATCGGCTCCGCAAAATGAAGTCTTTTCCTATCAGGGCCTGCACGTTGATTTTACGGCCCGTGTGGTTACCGTTGACGGGCAGAAGGTAGACCTTTCGCCAAAAGAATATGAACTGTTGTTTTATCTTGTCAAGAATCGGAACATTGCCCTGACTCGGGAGCAGTTGATTACCAACGTGTGGGGGTACGATTTTTATGGGGATGATCGCACGCTCGATACCCATATTAAGCTTTTGCGCCGCTCATTGGGTCCCTATGCAAAATGTATTGTCACACTCAGAGGGGTGGGATATCGCTTTGAAACCAACGCCTGAATCCGTACATCCCCGTCAGGAACGCCCGGCGCCGCAGGAGCTTTCAAACCAGGATGGCAAATTCATGCCAGATCTATCTCCACAAAGCCTTTTTCAGCGTTTGCGTGCCGCGTGGAACCAGGTCAGCATCAAATGGCGTGTGTTTGCCGTGTTTGCTGCGTTTACGATTCTTGTGCTCGTACTTTTGTGGTTGTTTCAGACGGTTTTTCTCGATCAATTTTATGAGCACACAAAGAAAACAGAGCTGGTTTCTGCCGCGCAGACCGTACAGCGGCATATCGACGACGCGAGCCTGGAGAGTATCTTAGACCAGACCGCCCAACAGGGCCAAATCTACGTGGCGGTTCTTTATGCGGACGGCAGATTGATTGGCAGCGACTATTCGCCGGACCGCGGCTCAATTATCTATGAGAACCTCTTGCCGAAAATTTACTGGGTTGCGCAGGCACATGGCGGCACATATACGGAAATGCTGCCGGACAAGAGCGTGAGCCAGCAGGCGGATATCGCGCGCGCGATGGTCTATGTAACGCTGCAGCAGGACAGTTCCGGTATGGCTTACATGGTATTTGCTTATACGATTTTGACCCCTTTGGGGGCGACCGTGTCTACGATCCGCACGCAGATTGTGTGGATTACGGTCATCCTGCTGATTTTGGCTTTTTTCCTGGCGTTGTATCTTTCCCATCATATCAGTACGCCCATTATCAAAATGAACGACAGTGCCAAACAGCTCGCTACCGGCGATTATGACGTTTCCTTTGAGGAAAAGGGCTATTTGGAAATCGCCCAGCTCGGTCATACGTTAAACTATGCGGCACGAGAACTCGGAAAAGTGGAGCAATTGCAGCGGGATCTGGTGGCAAATATCAGCCATGACCTGCGAACACCCCTGACGATGATTTCGGGTTATGCGGAAATTATGCGGGACTTGCCGGGCGAAAATACACCGGAAAACATCCAGGTCATTATCGATGAGGCACAGCGGCTGAGTACGCTTGTCAACGATACGCTGGACTTAAGCAAGCTGCAGTCGGGCACGCAGAAAGTGGAGAAGAGCCTCTTTAATCTCACAGCGGACATTCGGCAAATCCTGCATCGCTACGATAAAATGACCGCGTATACGCTTACGTTTGAGGCGGACCGCGATGCGTTTGTATATGCGGATGAAATGAAGATTTCCCAGGTCGTGTATAACCTGATTAATAACGCCATTACCTACACGGGTCCGGACCACCGCGTCTTTTTGCGGCAGTGCATCGACGGGGAAACGGTGCGCATTGAAGTGACCGATACGGGGGAAGGAATCCCGGAAGATAAGCTGAAAGATATTTGGAAGCGATATTATAAGGTGGACAAGGAACATAAGCGCGCACAGATCGGCACGGGATTGGGCTTGTCTATTGTGAAAACCATTCTCGACCTGCACGACGGTGCCTATGGGGTGCGCAGTGCGCTGGGGCAGGGCAGCACGTTTTGGTTTACCTTGCACCTGCAAAAAGAGCCGGACAAAGCGCTTCCCGAAACCGGAGGAGGAGAACAAACATGAATGTATCCGTCATTGGCTGCGGCCGCTGGGGCAGCTTTTTAGCCTGGTATACCGCGACACAGTGCGGCCACTGTGTCACGCTGTATGGACGCAAGACGTCCAAAACCTTTGCAAAGTTAAAGCAGACCCGGCAAAATGGTCTATTAACGCTGCCGGACAGCGTCCGGCTTTCTGACGATTTGCAGGAGACGGTTGCGTCCGCACAGATTTTAATTCTTTCCGTCGGCGCGCAGAGCCTGCGCGGCCTTTTGCAGGAACTTTCTGCGTGCAGCTGTCAGGAAATCCCCTTTGTGCTGTGCATGAAGGGCATAGAAGCGGAGACCGGGCTGCGGCTTTCTGAGGTGGTGCGCAGTGTTTTCCCCGCAAAATCTCTGGCAATTTGGGTCGGTCCGGGCCATGTACAGGATTTTCTGCGCGGCATCCCCAATTGCATGGTTATTGACAGCGATGACGACGCGCTCAAACAGAAGTGTATCGAAGTTTTTTCCAGTCCATTGATTCGCTTTTATTTGGGAGAGGACCTTTTGGGCAATGAAGTCGGTGCGGCGGCTAAGAATGTGATCGGCATCGCCGCCGGCATGCTCGACGGCCTGCGGAAGACTGCTCTGAAAGGTGCGCTGATGAGCCGCGGCACGCGGGAAATTGCGCGGCTGATTGAAGCAATGGGCGGCGACGCGCGCACCGCGTACGGCCTTGCCCATTTGGGGGACTACGAAGCGACGCTTTTTAGTCCCCACAGCCACAACCGCCGCTTTGGGGAAGATTTTGTACGGCATATGCCATATGACAGCCTTGCTGAAGGGGAAGCAACGGTCAAAGCCCTGGTGCGCTTGGGAGAACGCTATCGGGTGGATTTGCCGATCTGCCGTGCGGTGGATGCCGTGCTCCACCATGGCCAGGACCCCGATGAAGCGCTGAGCGGCCTGTTCCTGCGCAGCTTAAAGGCGGAATTTTAAAAAACTGCAAAACAGAAAGCCGGAAGAGGCCGCTTCGCTTTTATGCGGATTTGACATTTTTCGAAAACCGGGTACAATAACAATAAGAGAAAGACAGCGCCCAAAATGGGGCGAAAAGAAATGGAGTATGAATTGAAATGAGTGAATGTACGCACGATTGCAGCAGTTGCGGTCAGAATTGCAGCGAACGCACGGAACCGCAGAGCATGCAAAAGCCGTTAAATCCACAGAGCAGTGTCAAACGCGTCATTGGCGTCGTCAGCGGCAAAGGCGGGGTCGGCAAAAGCTTTGTGACTGCCATGATGGCGGTGCTTTTAAACCGCCGCGGCCGTCATACGGCGGTCCTGGATGCTGACGTAACGGGCCCTTCTATCCCAAAGGCATTTGGCATGCACGGGCGCGCCTATGCACAGGGGGATTTGATCCTGCCTGTAAAATCCGAAAAAGGGATTGATGTCATCAGCGTCAATCTGATGCTTGAAAATGAAACGGACCCGGTCGTTTGGCGCGGCCCGATCATTGCCAATATGGTTACGCAGTTCTGGACCGATGTGCTTTGGAAAGATGTCGATTTTCTGTTTGTCGATATGCCGCCCGGAACAGGTGACGTGCCGCTGACGGTGTTCCAGTCGCTGCCGGTCGACGGGATCCTTGTGGTTACCTCCCCGCAGGAACTTGTGTCCATGATCGTTGCAAAGGCGGTCACGATGGCGGACATGATGAACGTTCCGATTTTGGGCGTCATTGAGAACATGAGTTATGTGCAGTGCCCGCATTGCGGGGAGCAGTTCTCGGTATTTGGCGAGAGCCACCTTTCGGAAGTCGTCCAAAAGTATGGCCTGAAAGTCCTTGCACGCTGCCCGCTGGACCCGAAGATCGCAGGGCAGATCGATGCCGGTCGGGCAGAAGACGTTGCAGCGCCGTTTTTGGACCCGGCGGCCGATGCGGTCGAAGCGCTGCTTGATCAGTAAAGGACAAGAACAATCAAAAGATTTGCTTAGCGACACGCGCCGTCAAAGAGGAGATCTTTGGCGGCGCGTGTTGCATTTTAAAAGGAGTAGAAGCCGATGAAACGACTGCCGGAAGCCTTACGGCTGCGCAATGGGAAGACCTATACCCTGCGCAGTGCAGCTCCCGAAGATGCCGGGATGCTTTTGCAATATTTAAAGGATACCTGCGCGGAAACGCCCCATCTTTCCCGTGAGCCGGAAGAAATCACGATGACCGTGCAAGAGGAGGCGGCGTTTCTCGCCTCGCAGGAACAGGCACCGCGTGCGTTGATGCTGACCGCTTTTTATGAGGGCAGGGTTGCAGGGAATGCCTCTTTTGCCCCTGTGGGGGCCAGTGCGCGGGAGGCCCACCGTTGTTCGGTAGCGGTCGCGCTTTACCGGGCACATTGCGGGCAGGGACTTGGGAAGGCCCTTTTTTCCCGCCTTTTAGAGCTTGCGAAAGCAGCGGGCTATACGCAGGCGGAACTTAGCGTCGTTTCGGAAAATAGGCCGGCTATTGCGCTGTATCAAAAGCTCGGTTTTGTGCGCTGCGGGATTTTGCCGCATGCGGAGCGCTATCCCGACGGCCATGAAGCGGAAATGTGGCTGTTTGTAAAGCGTCTATAAAAGGTTTCCGTCAGAAATTTGTAAGAAATCGTTAGAAAAATCTCGAGGACTTTTTTGTCCCGCTTTGGTATACTGGCTATATCGAAAGGGGGCAGAAAAATGTCGTTTTTACAACCCTATCTTGCGGCAGCGGTCCTGCCGCTGGGATTTGAAATTGGGTTGGCCGTTTGGAAAAAGCATCGTGGGATTCCCGTTTCCGTTTGGCGCGCCGTGGGGCTTTTTGTGTGCGGCCTGTACGTAACAGAAGTACTGCTTTTGACGGGAATCCCGGTTTTGCAGGACTTTTTGCTGGGGTATACCGTCCCCATCGCTGCCAATCTACAGACTGCCGACTATAATATATGGCTTTTCCATGCGTTTTCGATGAATCGCGTCGACTTGTGGTTGAACGTGTTCCTTTTTGTACCGTTGGGTATGTTTGTGCCGGCGCTTTGGAAACGCGGCGCCCGCAAGCGCGCCATGCTTTGTTCGTCGGTCCTTGCGGGGGCGCTGCTCTCTGCGTCGATTGAATGGATGCAGCTGTGGAATACGCGCTTTTCTGATGTCAACGACCTGTTTTGCAACACGCTGGGGGCTTTTTGTGGGGGATTGCTGTGGCTGCTTTTTACATGCAGACGCAAAAGCGCTATCCCGCAGGTGCCTGTGCCGCGCTTTCTGAAGGCGGAAGCGCCGCTGTATTTTCTTTTACTCTATGCAGGCTTTTTCCTGCTCTGCATGCCGTACGGGATTTGAAAAAGCCTTCCCCTCTAGAAAGGAGATGGACCGATGAAACCGCAACAAACGTGGGAAAAGGATGGCTTCCTGCTGCGGCCCTTTAGGCCGGAAGACGCCATCCCTTATTATGAGGAAAATTTTTGCCCGCTCGAACCGGAGATCGCCCGGCTGACGGGCAGCCGGACAGACTTTTCCCGGGAAGAGGTCCTTTCGTTTTTCACAGCGTCGCTGCAGAGAGAGGACCACTTCGATTTCCTGCTCGTGGCGCCGGACGGACGCCGGATCGGCGAGGGCGTCCTCAATGAGATCGACTTCCGGCTGCGCTGTGCCAATTTCCGCATCTGCCTTTTCCATCAGCGCGACTGCGGGAAGGGCCTCGGCTTCTGGATGGTCCGGGTGATCCGCGACTTTGCGTTCGAGGTGCTCGGGCTGCACCGGCTCGAATTGGAGGTCTTCTCGTTTAATCCGCGGGCGCAGGCGGTCTACCGCAAGGCCGGCTTCCGTGTGGAAGGGGTTCGCCGCGACGCCGTTTTGGATGGACAAACTTACGCCGACGCCATCGAAATGGCCATCCTGGAAGAGGAGTGGCGGGCTTTGAAGGCTTTATAAAGATGCTTTTTCATATTTTCGGCTTTGCCGCAGACTAACGTCTGCGGCCTTTTTTTATGCCCGCAGGATGCCCTTTCAGACCGCCGGATTGCCATTTCCCAGGCCGGGTCGCTTGCGGAGGCCGCCTTGCAGCTCAACGGCGTCTTTGAAGCCGCGGACCGGGCGGCGAGGCAGTATCTTGAAAATGTCCAGCGCCTGGCGTGGGAAGGCCGTGCTGCCCCATGAGCGAAAACCGCTATCTGGAAGAACCCCGTTCGGCCCGCAGAAAGCGCAAGCGCGCGCAGAAAGACCGCGCACGCGACCGCAGCCGCGAAGTAAGCGGCCGGGAACGCCGGGCGGCGCCCCGCGAAAGAGCGCCGGCCCCCCGGCAGCCCGCCCCGCAGGAACCCCCGCAAAAGCGCCGCCGGACGCTCCGGCAGGCCCCCGCGCAATTGCCCACGGCGGAACAAATCCAGACGGAGCTTTCCCGCGAGCGAAACCGGCGCAGCTTCGGGCGCGCACTGCGCAGTACGATCTACGCGCTGGTCGTTGTGGCGGCCGTGGCCGTGCTCGTCGCGGTGTTCGTGCTGCCGGTGTTCCGCATTTACGGCACGTCGATGAACCCGACGCTGACCGAAGGCAACATCGTCGTTTCCGTGAAGGGGACAGACTTAAAACAGGGCGACCTCGTTGTATTCTATTACGAAAACAAGGTTCTGGTCAAACGGTACATCGCGGGGCCCGGACAGTGGGTCGACATCGACGACAGCGGCAACGTGTACGTCGACGGCGAACTGCTCGACGAGCCGTATTTAAGCGAAAAGGCGCTCGGTGAATGCGATATCGAGCTGCCGTACCAGGTGCCGGACGGCCGGATCTTTGTGATGGGCGACCACCGCTCCACCTCGGTGGACTCTCGCAGTACCTCGGTGGGATGCGTTTCAGAAGAACAGCTGATAGGCAAGATCGTGTTCCGAGTCTGGCCGCTGCCAGAATTCGGGCCGGTAAATTAGGAAGGTTGGTGAAACAGCATGAAAACAAATAAAACGCCGCGCGGATACCGGCAGGACAGCCCCCGCCGGCGCAGAAAGAGAGGGCGCGCGGTGGTGGCGCTGCTGGCTGCCGCTGTTGTGGCCTGCACGAGCGCCGCGCTGACGCTGCCCGCCACGACGATGACGGGCGACGGCATGGAGAACAATTTGGGTACGGGAACGACCACGGCCCTTGCGGTGGACCCGAACGCCGCGTCTTCGGAAACGGCGGCGGATTCGTCCACGCCGGAGTCCGTTGCGCCTGCTGTGGAGGAATCCGCGCCGCAGAGTGCGCCGGAGACGACCGAAGCGTCTGAGCCTGTTCAAGACCCCGAAACTGCCGAAGAACCGGCTGGGGCCCCGCAGGATACGAACAGTGACGCAAACGCGATTACTGTTACGGATTCGCAGGATACGCCGTCGGTGCTGGCAAATAGTCAACATTCTGTAGCTGTGGGAGGCACGATTAGTATTGAAGGTTCCTTTGGTTGGAACCATCAATGGACAACTTCTAGCGATTGTGTAACGCTTAGCAACAATGACGAACAAACAGTACAAGTTACAGGAGCCAAAGAAGGTACGGCTCAACTTACGCACACTTATTATAGACTTTCTGATGGAAACAAAGTTGAAACTTTTACGGTTCATGTTACTCGTAATTCCACTATAAACTTTAATGACCTACCGATGAACGACAGTAATCCAGGCCGGCCGACAGTTAATTTTTATGTTAATATCCACTCAAATATTGCTAATAGTGATTCAGGAGCAGGAAATACAGATTCCTCACAATTTACAAAAAGCGTACAAAGCACTTACTTAAGGAACCATCCATGGAGCTTTGAATACCAAATGGCTGACAACCAATATGTTGTCATTCAAGGCGACGACGATGGTAGCGCGTATGATGTAGATACGAAAATTCGCTCATTGGGAAGCAATGGTGTAGATGGGTTTATTATTGCTGATTTTCCCACTGATGAAGAGGTCTTTGGTACATTAATAGATTTGTCGTATAATCAGTGGCAAGATATCGAAGTTGGGAATACAACAATTACTTGGAGTAATCGTGATGAAGAATTAACCACAGATAAATATGCCATTCGTTGGTACGTCTTTAAGTATGATACATCTGATGCGTGGCATGTTGATGGTATTCTTGTGCCCAAATATGGTAGATTGTCTGTTACAAAGACTTTCAAATTCCAGCCTGGTCTAGATGAGGATGCCTTACAAGAGTTGGTGCCAAATGATTTCGAAATCAATGTTAGAGCCGAGGATGGTTCTAATTCTTATGCATTGCAGATCTCACAAGATGCAGAGGAAGAAAAAGACCCATTATCAAATCCAATATATGAGGACGAAGAGATTCATGTAGAGCAGGGCACAGTAACATACACATGGACAGTTGATGTGCTTAATAGAGAGTATACAATCAGCGAATCCAATTCTGATGTTGGGGGGTATACATGGACAAATGCCACGTATTCGACTCATCCATATGAAGGTCAAGGCGAAAAAAATCAACCGTTAGAGACTAGCTTTACAATCGATTGCGATACAACCGGGACAGACACCGGTGATACCGCCCAGCAAAGCGCTTCCATCACGAACAACTACACGCGCAACACCGGCAACTTGACAATCAACAAAGAGGTTTCGGGCGCAAGTGTTACAAATAAGAACTACACCTTCACCATTGCAACGGACATGCCTGAGGTTGCAGAAAAGTCTTACCAGACGGGCGTAGACGGAGAATCTATATCCTTCACTTCGTCAGGAAATGGCACTTATACAGCCACAGTAACAGTGAGCACTACCAGTGCTGAGGGCGAAAATAATGACGGCACCATCACGATCAACAGCTTGCCGACTGGTGCGTATATTGTGACGGAAGACGAAAGCAGCCAGGACATTAATGGTTATAACTTCGTAAGTGTAACTTATAACAATAGCGCCGAACAGAGTGGAAAAGCAGATGTTCCGAAAGACAATACCGCGGCCGTCAACGTTGTAAATACGTACGAATCCGCTGCCATTCCGATTACCATCCATAAGGTGGATGCGTCGAATGATTCGATCAATTTAAAAGGAGCTCAATTCCGACTGTACAAGAAAGACAAGGATGGAACGACGAAGCTCTATTATTACAAGGATGGCGAATCGGTTCAATGGATTGATATTTCTGAAGACGGAAATCAAAGTAAGTTCACGACGGCTTCGACTGCTGATGATGGTATGGCTACCTTTACGGGGATTCCTTCTGGCACCTATTATCTGGAGGAGATTAAGGCCCCGGATGGGTACAACATGTTAACGGATGCCATTGAGGTCATTGTAGTGAACGGTACGGTTTCTCTTGGCGAGGATCACACAGGTAATGATGCCGTTGCATCCGTTAAGGGCAAAACTATTACCGTCACAAACTCCACCGGCGTTGAGTTACCTGCCACCGGCTCCATCGGCACAACACCCTTTGCAACCATCGGCGGGCCGCTGTTTGCGGTGTGCGCCGTTGGCCTTGGATTTGGACTGAGGCGCAGACGCGGAAAGGAGGCAAAGTGATTCGCGCACCTTGGTGGGAAGGCGAAATTTGCTCCCCAGCGCCGGACCGGATCCAACCGATATACAACGATTTTTAACAGAAAGGAAGATTCCAAAAAATGAAAGCGACAAAACGAATCACGCGGCTGTGCTCCATCCTGCTCGCCGTCGTCATCGTCATGGCCATGAGCGTCAGCTCGGCCTTCGCGGCGGACATCAACATCGGCAATGCCGTTGAGGGCCAGACCTACAGCGCCTATAAGCTGTTCGATCTGACGAAAGGTGCAGGTGCCGATGGTGAATTGGGTACCGAAGACGATACCTACGCTTACAGCATCGCCGCTACTGAGACCGGCCTCATTGACCTTCTTCAGAAAGCTGGCCTGACTCTCACCGCTTCCGGCGACGGTTCGGTGTACATGGTCACCGATGGCCTGGACGATGAGACGGACGCCGCCAACCTGGCCAAATACCTGAAGCAGAACATTGACTCCCTGGGCGAGGCCGATGGCACCGCGACCGGCTCCGAAAGCGGTTCTGCGACCATCACCGGCCTGGGTGAAGGCTACTACTTCGTGGACACCACGACCGGTACGCTGTGCATTTTGAACTCGACCGGCGCGACGGACATTGAAGAAAAGAACGAGACCCCCACGGTCGAGAAGAAAGTCACCAACACCGACCCGGATTCCGCACAGGTTGGCGATACCGTCAATTATGAGATCACCATCAATGCGAAGCCGGGCGCTGAGAACTACGTCCTGCATGATGATATGAGCGACGGCCTGACCCTGACCCAGGGCTCCATCGTCGTCAAGGCTGGCGAAACCACGCTGACGAGCCCGGCGGATTACAGCATTGCCTATCCTACGGGCGAGGGCACGGACGGCTGCGATTTCGAGATCACGTTCACCAAGACCTACCTCGACAGCATCACGACCGACACCACGATCACCGTTACCTACAGCGCTGTCCTGAATGGGAACGCTGTGACCGGCACGGACCCCGAGACCAACGAAGCGATCCTGAACTACGGCGAGAACAACGACGTTACCACGACTCCGGCCGAGACCAAGACCTACACCTATGACTTCGACCTGACCAAGACCGATGAGAACGAGCAGCCGCTGACCGGCGCCGAGTTCTCTCTGTACAGCCAGGAAGAAGGCGGCACGGCTATCAGCCTGGTTGACCTGGGCAACGGCAACTACCGCGTTGCGACCAGCACCGATCAGAACACCACGACCACCATCGCTGTGAACAGCGAAGGCAAAGCGACTGTCGACGGCCTCGCCGGCAAGAACTACTGGCTCGAAGAAACCAAGGCGCCGAATGGCTACAACATGCTGACCGAACGCCAGGTTGTCACCTTCAACGATACCAACACGCCTGCAACCGATGACTTTGCAGCAGTTACCGTTGAGAACCATGCCGGCTCCGAGCTGCCCTCCACCGGTGGCATGGGCACGACCGTGATCTACATCGTTGGCGGCGTCCTCGTCGCTGGCGCGGCTGTGCTGCTCGTAACCCGCCGCCGCATGCATGCGTAAGGCAGAACTGCGAACAGAACGCTTGTAAACCCTAAAACCTGAATCCCGTCTGTATGGGCCGGGCGCGCCCCGCCCGCGGACGGAAAACCGCCGCTGCGGTACTTTCAAAACCGCAGCGGCAAGGAGAACCCTACATGAAGAAGCTGCGTATATGAAGAAATTGCGAAAACGAACACTCTCGACAATCCTTTTAATAGTGGGTTTTCTTGTAGGGCTGTCCTTGCTGCTGTACCCTACCGTCAGTGATTATTGGAACTCGATGCACCAATCCCGGGCCATCACGAGCTACGCGGAGCATGTGGCGGATATCGACGACAGCCTCTACGAATCGCTGTGGGCCGACGCGCAGGCGTACAATGCCTCGCTTTTAGAGAAAGCGGACCGCTTCACGCTCTCCGACGAGGACCTCGCCGAATATGAGCAGATGCTTTCCGTGCCCGGCACGAACGTGATTGGTTACATCGAGATCGATAAGATCAACTGTTACCTGCCGATCTACCACGGCACTGACGATGCCGTGCTCCAGGTCGGCGTGGGGCACCTCGAGGGCACGAGCCTGCCGGTTGGCGGAGCGAGCACGCACTGTGTGCTTTCCGGCCACCGCGGCCTGCCTTCGGCCAAGCTCTTCACGGACTTGGACCAGCTCGAGGTGGGCGACACCTTTGTGCTCTACGTGCTCGACGAAACCCTGACCTACGAGGTCGACCAAATCCGCATCGTAGAGCCCACAGACTTAAGCGACCTTGCCATTGAGGAGGGGAAGGACTATTGTACATTGATGACCTGCACCCCCTACGGCATCAACACGCACCGCCTGCTGGTGCGGGGCCACCGGGTAGAGAACGCGGCATCCACACTGCGCGTGCCGGCCGACGCGATGCAGATCGAGCCGATGACCGTCGCGCCGCTCGTGGCCGTCCCAATCTTGATCTTGCTGCTTTTGGGCCTGTTGGTCAAAACCCGCAGGCGCAGGCATTCCCGTAAGGGTAGGAAATAAGGAGGAATGAAAAATGAGAATACAAAAACGACTGTCCGCGGTGCTGCTGACGCTGCTGCTCAGCTGCGCGCTGGTCCTGACCACGACTCTCGCGTATGCGGCGCAACCTGCACCGTTATGGTCAAGAAGTGGATCTTGCGGCATTAATGTCCGTATGCTTTACGATGGAAAGCCCCTGGCCGGTGGTTCTCTGACGCTTTATCAAGTTGGATATGTTAATGGTCAGAGCATGGAGTTCACACTAACATCGGATTTTGCAGGCTCCAATGAGGAATTGGGTGGATTTGCTACTGACTATAAGTCTAGCTTAGCTCGGAATCTTTGGATGTATGCCAAAAATCATAATATCCAAGGAACAACCAAAGAAATTGGAGCAACTGGCGAAGTGAAATTTGAAGGCTTAGATTTTGGCCTTTACCTTGTCACACAAGACAGTCATGCAAATGGTTATGATGCAATCGATCCGTTCCTTGTAAGTCTTCCGATGTATACGGAGGAAGAGGGGTATGACTATTATATCGATGCAGAGCCTAAGGTCGATAAGCCGAACCCGCCGTCGCCCGGCGGCAATCCTGGCGGTGGAGAAGAAAATCCACCTTCGGAGCCGTCCTCCTCTTCACAGCCGGAATCTTCTGAGCCCACGTCTTCGCAGCCGGAGTCTTCCGAGCCGACGTCCTCTGAACCCACGTCCTCGCAGCCGGAATCCTCGCAGACCGGTTCGCAGCCGGCAGGCGGCTCCACGCCCGGCGGCACGACCCCCGGTGGGAATACCCCCGGCGGCAACACGCCTGGTGGCAACACGCCTGGCGGCAACACTCCCGGCGGCGGCACAACCCCGGGCGGCGGCTCTTCCACACCGACCCTGCCGCAGACCGGCCAGCTCAATTGGCCGATCCCCGTGCTCGTTGTGGCGGGCCTGAGCCTGATCCTTGTCGGCTGGGGCGTCAACTACAACAGCAAGTCGAGGAAATCGCATGAGGCCTAAGTCCGAAAAGAAGCGCAGGGTAAAAGTCGGCACCGTCTGCATGTCGGCCGGTGCGGCGCTCGTAATTGCGGCGCTGTGCCTGTTCGGCTTTAACCAGTGGGAGGACCGGCAGGCCGGCCTTTCCGTCGCGGAAGTCCTGCCGCAGGTCATGGAAATCGCCCAACAGGACGCCGAGGCCGAGGAAACGGGCGGCACCCCCGCCGTTTCGGAGGCTTCCGGCACGGACATGACAGAGGTCATGGTCGAAGGCTACGACTACATCGGCTACCTCTCGATTCCGTCTTTGAGCCTGGAATTGCCGGTCATGAGCACGTGGAGCTACCCCCAGCTCCGCATCGCGCCGTGCCGCTACTACGGCTCGACAAAGACCGGCGACCTCGTCATCGCCGCGCACAACTATTCGCGCCATTTCGGGAACCTCAAGGACCTGTCCGTGGGCGACAAGCTCTATTTTACGGACATGGACGGCACGGTCACGACGTACGAGGTTGTGGAACTCGATAACCTCGCCCCGACCGCGATTGAGGAGATGACGAGCGGCGGTTACGCGCTCACGCTCTTCACATGCACCTATAGCGGCCAAAGCCGCGTGACGGTTCGCTGCGATGCCTGCGCGGATTCATAAAGCACACACGGCAAAACGCTTTAAAAAGGCGCCCGGAAATTTCTCCGGACGCCTTTTTTATGCTTTCTGCGGGACGGCTCCTAACGCCGTCTCTAAGCCCGCTTTTTCGGGGAGAGGGGGAATTACACCCCGCCCGTGCAAAGCGCCTTCAGGCGCCGCAAAAGGCCCTTTCCGTGGGCCTCGTTTTATGCATATAGAAACTGCCGCCGGCAGCCCGGACGCTTTCGCTCGGAAAGCCCGGCCTTGCCCGGCGGCAGTGTCGTTTGCTGGATGCGGTTTTGTTTTAGAAGTGGATGCACTTTTCGTTTAACAGTTTGCGCAGATCTTCCGGCGTACCTTTCTTAAACGATTTTTTCGCCAGGATGTACACGTGCTTTTCACTCAGATAGAGGTAGAAATAGTCCTTCGTCTCATACACCTCCACGATTTGCACATAGGGATACACGGCCGAGACGTCACCCGTCACGCGGAAATCCTCTTCCCGGAACTGGTAATGGCGGCGGCGCGTTTTTGCTTTGCGGAAGAAGCTGTTTTCGCTTTGGAATGTCTTTGTCGGCAGGCGGAGCATTGGGATTAAGCACAGCGCCGCACCCGCAAGGCACAGCACGCACACGACCGCCACCCGGGCGACGGCGCCGGACCAAATGGCCACCGCCAGCAGCAGGATGCTGATGACGAGGATTAAAATGAAGTTGAACCGGTGGTGCAGGACAAGGTCCATCCAGCCGAATTTCTTCAAGACTTTCGTCGTGCACTTTGTCGAGTTCTCGATCAGCGTTTCCGGTTCCGGCATCGGCTGGCCGCTTTCGAGGACCTTTTTCTCGGTTTCCTGCAGCTTTTGCCGGTATTCGAGCAGCCGGTCGAGCACAAGGGCCTGGCGGCGCTTGCGGCGGCGCTGGCGCACCTTCGACACGACGACGACCGCCACCACGATGGCAATGATGATGAAGATCGGGATGACCAGCAGCAGCATCATCGCGCGTTCGGAACGGGCCTGCTCTTCCGGCGTTGGCTTCGGGGTAATCTGCGTGAAGTGCATCGAATCCGCAATTTCCCGCACGGCGGCCGCCTGGTCGCCGGGGATTTCGTTATTTTGATACGTTTCGACGGTATAACCCATGCCGTTCATGATCGTAAAATAGCACTCGTCCTCAATCGGGAGGGAACTGACGGTGCCTTTCGCGATCAAATGGACAAAGGGAAGCGTCGGGGAATCGTAGCGCTCGGCGTGCGTTTCCGGTATAGAACCGTCGGCAAGCGGCTGCGGTGCGGCAATATTATCGATCAGCGTTTGGAACTCCGCGTCGCTCAAGGTGCGGATATCAAAGTAATTGCTCGCGTCGGTGCTCGCATGTGCCGAAATCGTGATGAAATACGCCCCGCCTTCGGGATAGAGAATAAGGTCCTGTTCGGCGTCCTGCATATCCTTGACTTTGTCGAACCACTCTTCTGTCGTCAGGCCGATCTGCTCGAGGATATTGCTGTCCACATTTGCGCTTGGCGGCAGTGCAAAGAAACCGTCCGGCACGGTGATCTCCAGCGGCTCATCGCCTACTTGTACGACGTTATCCGTCCCGGAGGAAGCCTGCGTGGAAGACGCATAGACGGGAAATGTCCCGCACAAGACGCATATGCAGCAGACAATCCCCGCGGCAAGCGCCGATAACCATTTTTTCATTTGTTTAAACGCCCCTTTATACCTACGCTTTTTGATGAATCAAACCATATTATAGCATACCTTGGCGCCTGGCTCAATTCTTTTTGCACAGATTCTTCTGACGAATTCCTTCCAGACGGTACGAAAGCGTGAAAACCTTCTGAAAACGGCACAATCTATGTTGACTTTTCCATTTGGAACGCTTACTATAAGAAAGTACAAGTTGCTTTTTGTCGAAAGCAGGGGAGGAGTCATGAAAGATGACGTTGCAATGGCGCAGACGGCGCCCGAAAAAGCGTCCTAAGCGGCGGTATCACCGCTTTTCCCGCAAGGTGCGCGCTTGGGCCTTTCGCGGAGTCGTCGTGGCGGTTGTCGCGGCGCTGGCGGTAGCGATCGTGTCGGTGGTGCGCGCCGTTACGGTGCATGTCTCGACGGGCAATGGGGGGGCAGCCGCTTCCTCGCAGATTTCCTCTGTGGCTCCGGTTTCCAGCAGTCAGACGGAAGATCCCTTTGCGAATGCCGCATTTATCGGGAATTCCTGTATTGATACGTTGGACATGTATGGCATCCTGCCGGAATCGGATTTCTTCGCGCGGACAGGCCTGACGTTGACGCAGGCTTTTGAAAAGCCGACCATCAGTGGTTCGGTGCCTGTTCTCGATGAGTTAAAACAAGGCACGCAGTATAACCGTGTTTTTCTGCTGTTCGGAGAGAATGAGCTGGGGTGGTCGACGGACTCCGTCTTTGTGGAACGGTATGGTGAGGTCATTGATTCGGTCCATGAATCGCAGCCGAATGCCACCATCTATGTGCAGTCCATTTTCCCGGTTTCCAAGGAAGTGTCAGAGGAAAATAAAAATAATATCAATAACGACCGCATCAATCAGTATAATGCAATGCTGCAGCAGTTGTGTGCGGAAAAGGGGGTTACATATGTAAACCTCCACGATCAGTTTACAAAAGAAGACGGCAGCCTGCAGGACGGCCTTTCTGCGGACGGCATCCATTTTAATCTGGAGGGATGCCAAAAGTGGGTGGACTGCCTGCGCGAAAGCTGTACGGCTTCCGCCAGCTCGGCGTCTTCGGGCGTATAACAGGAGGCAAAGCAGGGTTGGCTTTGCATTTTAAAAAGAGTGAAGTAAAGGAGTCTTTAAAAATGAAGAGAAAACATATCGGAGCAGCACTGCTCCTTTCCGTTTGTTTGGCATTTGGGTTAGCTGCGTGCGGCGGTTCGGCCCAGGATATTGATGTCACGGCAGCGGCGGATGCAATCCGCTCCGGTACGACGTTTACAGATGATATGACAAAAACCGAAACGGCAAATGCGGAACGCCTTTACGGCCTTTCGGATGATGTCGTGGCAGATGCTTGCGTTTATATTGGTACGGGTGCAACACCGGAAGAGATTGCCGTTTGGAAAGCGAAGGACGAAAGCGGTGTGGAAACGATCCGTTCCGCCGTTGACAGCCGTTTGGATGCGCAGCGCGCCCGTTTTACAGATTACAATCCGGAACAGATGCCGAAACTGGAGAGCGCTGTTGTAGAGGAAAGCGGCAATGTGGTTGCGCTGTGCATTTCTGCGGACAGTGAAACGGCGCAGAGTGCTGTGGATGCGGCGCTGAAAGGATAAGCCCGCATGACGTTTGCAAGCCTTGTTTTCCTGTATGGTTTTTTGCCGGTCGTCCTGGTCGTTTACCATGTACTTCCCCGGAAGGCGCGCAATGTCTTTTTGCTTTTGGCAAACATTGTGTTTTACGGATGGGGCGAGCCGCAATTTTTGCTGCTGATTGCGTTTTCTTGTGTTACAAATTTCCTATTTGGGAAAGCGATCGGGCATCGGCGTGCACAACAGCCGCAGGCAGCCAAAAAGCTGCTGATCATCGCTATTGTCGTCGATGTTGCACTACTCGTTGTGTTTAAGTACACAAACTTTTTTACAGGAATCCTGCACAGCTTTTTCCCGGTGCTGCCGCAGTCTAAAATTCCGCTGCCGCTGGGCATTTCGTTTTACACCTTCCATGTACTGTCCTATTTAATCGACGTGTACCGCGGGGATGCACAGGCACAAAAAAGCCTGGTGCGGTTTGGCACATACATGTCTTTATTCCCGCAAATGGTGGCGGGGCCGATCGTCCGGTATAAGGAAATTGCAGATCAGCTCGGCATTCGCAAGGAAACGCTGCAGCGCTTCGGTTCAGGTGTTGTGCTGTTCTGTGTTGGCCTTGCGAAAAAGGTCTTGCTGGCCAATCAGATGGGCCGGCTGTGGGAGCTTTTGCAGCAATCCAGTTCCCAGCTTGGCGTGCTCGGCGCATGGGGCGGCGCAGCGGCCTTTACATTCCAGATCTATTTTGATTTTGCCGGTTATTCGGATATGGCGCGCGGGCTTGGACGCATGTTTGGCTTTGAGCTGCCGCTGAATTTCAATTATCCGTATATTTCAAAGAGCGTCACGGATTTTTGGCGCCGCTGGCATATGACGCTTTCGTTTTGGTTCCGCGATTACGTGTATATCCCGCTTGGCGGCAGCCGCTGCAGCCTAAAACGAACGCTTTTCAATGTGTTTGTGGTTTGGCTTTTGACAGGGATGTGGCACGGCGCAAACTGGAATTTCATTTTCTGGGGTCTGTATTACTTCGTGTTTCTCGCACTGGAAAAGTGCTTTTTAAAGAAACTTTTGGACCGTGCGCCCGCGTTCCTTTCCCATTTGTACACCATCCTCGTGTTTGTGGTCGGGTGGGTCCTTTTCTCCGTTGAAGAGCTGCCGGCCCTCGGACAGTATCTGGCTGCCATGTTTGGCGCGAATGGCCTGCTGCCGGGCGCAGAGGCGGCGAATGCGCTTTGCATGTATCTGCCGCTTTTGGTGGTGGCGGCAATCGGCAGTGTACCGTTGGTGCATAAGCTCTATCAGCGTCTGCCAAAGCGTGCGGCCTTGGCTGTAGCAGGTGTCGGCTGCGTATGCGTTTTACTTTTGTGCACGGCGTCCCTCATCAGCCAGGGGTATAACCCGGACCTGTATGCGCATTTCTAATCCGGAATCCGCAGAAAGGAGGGACCTTATGAAACGAAAAAATTCGAACCATCGATATTTAGAAGACCCCGAGCGTCAAAGACGGCACGGTGCGCTCTTCTTGACGATTTTATTTTGTGCGGTGCTGGGTTTGGGTACGGCGTCGCTGCTTTTTCTGCCGAAACAAACGTATTCCCCGCGTGAAAAACATGCGCTTTCTACCTTTCCGCGTTTCACCATGGACAACTTGCTCGATGGCAGTTTTGCGGAGGGTGTGGAAACGTATTTTTCGGATCATTTTCCGCTGCGGGAGAGTTTTGTCGGGCTGCAGGCGTACGTCGGCCTTCTTTCTGGCCGGAACGGTGAAAACGGAATTTATTGCGGCCATGACGGCTGGCTGTTAAATGCCCCCATCGATGCGGATACAGAGAGTTTGCGTCTGAACCTGGAAAGCCTGAATGCATTCCAGCAGCAGACGGGTCTACCGGCAACGCTGCTGGTGGTTCCCTCGACGGGCTATATGCTGCCGGACGAGCTGCCGTGGAATCATTTGCCGTATCCGGACGCGTCTTTGCTGCAGCAGGCACAGCAGCAAACCGCCAATCAGTGGGATTGGGTAGATGTTCAGGGTGCGCTTTCCGGAAACGCGGCGCAGTCCTATTACCATACGGATCATCATTGGACGTCGATGGGAGCGTATTTGGCGTATTGTGCCTTTGCGCAGACGCGCGGTTTTACGCCGCTTCCGGAAAACGCATTTCAGAAAGTTGCGTATCCAAACTTTTATGGCACGACGTATGCGCAGAGCGGCTATTGGCTCACGCCGCCGGATACGATTGAATTGTGGGAAAATCCAGAACTTCATGTGCAAGTCGAGATCTTTGACGATGGGGTGGAAGGTTCCCAAAAGAGTGACAGCGTCTTTTTCCTCGAAAACTTAGAGGGGGAGGATCAGTACACCGTCTTTTTAAATGGCAACCACAGCCTTGTGCGTATTACAAATCCGCAGGCTGCGGGCGGAAAACTTCTGATTTTGAAGGATTCTTTTTCCCATTGTCTGGCTCCATTCTTAGCCAATCATTATCAGGAGATCGATCTGATCGATCTGCGCTACTACACACAGTCGGCAGTGTCCGACCTTGTCCAGGAGCGTGGCATAACGGAGATCCTTGCGTGCTATGGCCTGGATGATCTTGTGAATGATGCAAACTTCACTTTCTTGCGTTAATCGTTTGCAAAAGATAAAGAAACCGCTTATCCTCGGATGAGGAAAGCGGTTTCTTCGTTTTGGACGGGAATTTCCCACCGGTCCATGTGGTCAATTTGTGCCCAGCGTGCGCACACAGGCAGTGCCTCCCAAAAGCGCAGCAAAGATCGGGCTTCCCCTTGGGCTTCCAGCGAGACCCGGCCGTCCGGTTCGTTGCAGACCCATCCCGTCAGCTGCAATTGCTTTGCCAGGCGATAGACGGACATCCGCATGCCGACGCCCTGTACATCGCCGGAAAGAAAAACACGGTATCGTTTCATTTTGCTTTCTTCTTTCTATGTTTTTAGACTGCTTTTGAAACACATGCTTTTAGTATACAGGATTTCAATTCCGCTGGCAAGATCCCCTTGGAAGGATTTCAAGGTGGATTTCGAAAGCAAGGGCTCTTGATGGATAAAAACCGATTGTTTCTTTTGCGCAAACCAAAATCGATAAGCAGGATCGCTTTTTATAAAATTCCTTTAAAATTTTTGCTAAAATACGATGACTTTCTCCTGAAAATAAGGTACAATAAAGAAAGAAAAACCGGCGCTTCGCCGGGAGGGAAGGAGAGAAAAGTCATGAAACACAGGAAATGCAAACGGGCCCTTTGTGCAGTGCTGTGCGCGGTGATGGTTGCTTCTACGATGTGTACGGCGTCTTTTGCGGCGGATGGTCCGCCTGCAGGGGAATCCTCCACGTCGTCTTCCACGTTAGAGCCGCCGGGCAGTTCGGCCTCTTCTGAAACGGAAACGCTTTTGGGAGAATCCGGTGTTCCTGAGACAGAAGAATCTTTGTCGGCGGATACGCAGCAGATATTGGACGCCAACGTCCAGAAAGCGCCTGCGGAAGGAAACGAAAGCGAAACAACGCAGCCCGCAGAAGCCCCGAATTCTTCGGAACTTCCGAGCTCTTCGGAAGTTCCGGAATCCATGGAGCCCACGGAATCTGTGGAGCCCGCAGAGCCAGCGACTTCGCTCTGGATGGATACAACCAGTACATATACCTTCCAAAGTGTAGGAAAGTCGTATCAGCTGATGATTCGTACTACACCGGTCACAACGCCGCAGATCGAAAGCAGCGACTCCTCCATTGTGCGCGTGGAGACGCCGGTTTGGAATGAGGCAGACCAGGCGTTTTACTGTAAGCTCTTTTCCGAAGGGGAAGGGGATGCCGTGATTACGGTACAGGCAGGAGAAGCGGTGCAGACGCTGCCGGTTCGGGTTGTTGTGCCAGCAACCCGCTTGACGTCGGATACGGCATCTTATACGTTTGGCACACGCGGGCAGACGTATATGGCGCTGTTCTTTACGCAGCCGGATACGCGCCCGGCGATTTCGTCGAGTGATCCGTCCGTTGTGTCGGTGAGTACACCGGTTTGGGATGCCAATTCCGGGGGATATCTATGTACGTTTACGGCCGGTGCGGAAGGAGAGGCGACCGTGACGGCGCAGGCGGGTACGAGTACCTGTGAAATTCCCGTAACCGTTTCCTACGCAGTCGTTGCCATTACACGCGATACGTATGCATACACGTTTGGTACGCGCGGACAGACGTATACGGTATACGCCGAAACGAATCCGGATTATCGTCCGATCTTTGAAAGCTCCAATCCCAGCGCTGTTTCCGTCGGTGCTGTTCGCCGTTCCGGAAACGGGTATCTGTGTACGTTGACCGCCCTTGAAAATGGAACCGCGTCTGTTTCCATTACGGCGGGCAAGACAACCGTCACCATTCCGGTTACCGTTTCCATCCCGCATGCGACGGTTTCCCTGGACACGTCCTCCTATGCATTCTTCTATCCGGGCCAGAAATACACGCTGCTGATTCGTACGACGAGCAATGCGCCCCTGCTGGTCCGCGCGCAGGATGCTTCCGTTGTCGGCTTCACAACGCGCCCCGGAGAACGGGCAGGGGAAACGCTGGTGGATTTGACGGCAAAGAAAAACGGCAGTACGCAGATTCAGGTCTCCATCGGGGATGCCGAAGCGAGCATGCCTGTGACGGTGCAATTTATCCCGATCACGGTTTCCATTAACACGAATGCGGTTACACTTTCTGCACCGGGGAAAACCTACACGGCAATTATCCGCACAACACGTAATTTGCGGCCCGCGGTCGCAACGTCGGATAACCGCATTGCACGTGTGGATTCGGTCACATGGGATGCTGAGTCGAACGGGTATCTGGCCCGTATTCGTGCGACGGGCGTCGGTTCCACAACCATTGTCGTCACGGCTGCTACCACACGTAAGACATTTTCCGTGACGGTCAAAAACCCGGAACCTTCCCTGCCCACAGCACAGCTGGCCATGTGGCGAAAGGCGCAGTCGTATAGCAGCAATACGGGCTACCTTTTGATGGTCAATCTTTCGACGCGCCATGTCGGCGTTTTCACCGGAAAACAGGGAAATTGGTCGCTGAAGTATTATTGGCAGTGCACGGTAGGCGCGCCCTCGACTCCCACCGTGACCGGCGAATTCGTCACGCAGGATAAAGGGTATTATTTCGATTCCGGCGCATCACGGTGCTTCTACTGGACCCGTTTCTATGGCGGGTATTTGTTCCATTCGACGCTGTACTATCAGAATTTCCGCTTTGAACCGATGAATTCTACGTTGGGTGCAGCCCTTTCCCATGGCTGCGTGCGGCTGCAGATCAATAACGCAAAGTGGATTTACGACAACATTCCCAGAGGGACGAAAGTGGTTTCTTACCGCTGACGCGTTTGAAAGTTAGACCTAAAACCGCAAAACAACAGAAAGCGAAACCACCCAATAACCGGGTGGTTTTGTTTTTTATCGGATGTAAGCGAAAGCCGCTGCAAACTCAAAAGGCAGAATAAAAGAGCGAAGCTGCCGCAATTTCGGCGCAGAAGCTCCAGCCGCGCAAGCGGCGAGGAGTTCCGCCGGCTCCCTCCGCGAATTGCGGCCTGCGAAGTGCCTCGAATGGGTAAGCGCGTCAGGGGGAAATTGCGAATTTTCAAGAACAGATAAAAGAAAGAAGTGTAATCAAAACCACCCGTCAAACGGGTGGTTTGCTCAAGGGCTAAAAGCCCAATGA
>ERZ1643246.31-NODE-31-length-200579-cov-7.577427_pt1 | contig 200579 bp, 156 predicted proteins | sample MGYA00579265_ERZ1643246 | MGnify/ENA primary metagenome ERZ1643246 (study PRJEB29033, sample SAMEA4952261) | chicken gut metagenome | biome: Broiler Chicken; feature: Gastrointestinal Tract; material: Caecum | place: Ireland | collected 2018 | study: Broiler... | reverse complement strand
AGGATGGTGCGCTGGCCAGACTTCCTGTGCTCCCCGCATACGCGGGGATGATCCCCGCGCCCAGGCGCTGGCTGGGTTCCTGCGCAAGTGCTCCCCGCATACGCGGGGATGATCCCACCCTGACGGATGCGAGTGGTTCGAGCATTCAGTGCTCCCCGCATACGCGGGGATGATCCCTCCTGTTCCTCGTCGTAGTACTCGACCTCGTAGTGCTCCCCGCATACGCGGGGATGATCCCGTCTCGTTGATGCTACCTGCCGTCTGCTCAATGTGCTCCCCGCATACGCGGGGATGATCCCGACTCGGCAAAGGTGTCGGAGTTCACCAACTCGTGCTCCCCGCATACGCGGGGATGATCCCACCTCCTGTCAATCATCGCCGCCCCGCGTGAGGTGCTCCCCGCATACGCGGGGATGATCCCGTACCCCGTCCCCTGCGTCAGCTTGACGATGAGTGCTCCCCGCATACGCGGGGATGATCCCACGCGAAGAATGACTACATCGCTAAGCGATACGTGCTCCCCGCATACGCGGGGATGATCCCACCTCCATCGACGCGTTGTCCTCGTAGGCGTGGTGCTCCCCGCATACGCGGGGATGATCCTTTCCATTCCACGGCTACAAGGATGACATCCAGGTGCTCCCCGCATACGCGGGGATGATCCCGTCAAGACCATCGCGCAGAAGTGGCTGAACAAGTGCTCCCCGCATACGCGGGGATGATCCCGTCCACATCGGCGCGTCGCTCCGTGTGCCGAACGTGCTCCCCGCATACGCGGGGATGATCCCTCGTGGGAGCAGGACGGTAGGAAGCGAAGCAAGTGCTCCCCGCATACGCGGGGATGATCCCTTTCCAGCGGAGATTTTGCCGTCCTTGATTCCGTGCTCCCCGCATACGCGGGGATGATCCCTGCATCGACTCTGGATGGGAAGATGTAAACGAGTGCTCCCCGCATACGCGGGGATGATCCCTTCCCCGAGTCGTGCCCGGCGACCGACTACGAGTGCTCCCCGCATACGCGGGGATGATCCCCTCGTGCCGCTGTCGCACACCGGGCACGACGTGTGCTCCCCGCATACGCGGGGATGATCCCCACCTTGCGCCATCCGTACGACTCGGCGGTGTGTGCTCCCCGCATACGCGGGGATGATCCCGACACGGTGGCCACGACGTCGTAGGCGGTCGGGTGCTCCCCGCATACGCGGGGATGATCCCGAGGAGACGTACAAGTACATCAAGGACGCGAAGTGCTCCCCGCATACGCGGGGATGATCCCGGACGGGATAGCGGGCTATCTCAGTCTCCATCGTGCTCCCCGCATACGCGGGGATGATCCCATGTCGAGCCGTGTCCCGTTCCATGCGGCCAAGTGCTCCCCGCATACGCGGGGATGATCCCGACACCGCGCTCTCCAAGGCCCAGTCGGACGCGGTGCTCCCCGCATACGCGGGGATGATCCCTGGCCGTACTCGCTCGTTGCCTTGATGAAGCCGTGCTCCCCGCATACGCGGGGATGATCCCAAGCTTGGCTTCATCATCAGCACCAAGTACCCGTGCTCCCCGCATACGCGGGGATGAGCCATGTACGAGCGCGCGTGCGATGACAACTCATTGGTGCTCCCCGCATACGCGGGGATGATCCCATTGTAGAAAAGTCCCAAAGGCATCACAGTAGGTGCTCCCCGCATACGCGGGGATGATCCCGTCCTCAAGTACATCGAGCGCGCCGGCAGGAAGTGCTCCCCGCATACGCGGGGATGATCCCTGGCCTTGGATACGGCTGGTCGCGGTTGAGGAGTGCTCCCCGCATACGCGGGGATGATCCCGTCTCGGGGTCAACGCCGTCCGTACATCCGACGTGCTCCCCGCATACGCGGGGATGATCCCTCCTGCTCCTCCCTCCTAGCCAGCTCCCTGTGGTGCTCCCCGCATACGCGGGGATGATCCCATGCAGGCTGCGGTGACGGACGGACTGATGCAGTGCTCCCCGCATACGCGGGGATGATCCCAGTGGAAACACAACCTCTTGTCCGACAATCACGTGCTCCCCGCATACGCGGGGATGATCCCGGATGCCTTGGGTATGGCGAGTTGCTGCGCCCGTGCTCCCCGCATACGCGGGGATGATCCCGGTCTGGCACTGGCAAACCTCCCTAATAAAAAGTGCTCCCCGCATACGCGGGGATGATCCCCGGCGTTTGCGAGGTAGCCCCGGGCGAGCGTCGTGCTCCCCGCATACGCGGGGATGATCCCGCACGACAGGCAGGCTCCCAGTTCATCACGAAGTGCTCCCCGCATACGCGGGGATGATCCCAACGCGAAAACCGACATCAACAAGACGCAGTCGTGCTCCCCGCATACGCGGGGATGATCCCGCCTTGACCTGCTCGGGCGTCAAATCGTCCGCGTGCTCCCCGCATACGCGGGGATGATCCCAAGACAAAAGTAACGTACATGGACGTGGATTCGTGCTCCCCGCATACGCGGGGATGATCCCCCCGCGCGCAGCGCCGCGCGAATCTGCGAGATGTGCTCCCCGCATACGCGGGGATGATCCCTCGTCCGCGTCCACCCAGGCGTCGCGCTCGGCGTGCTCCCCGCATACGCGGGGATGATCCCAACCGACATTGACGGACAACCAACACGTCCACGTGCTCCCCGCATACGCGGGGATGATCCGACGCGCTCAAGTCCCCCAACCCCAAGCAGGCGGTGCTCCCCGCATACGCGGGGATGATCCCGTGAAGCCCTTGGGGTCGAAGGTCACGGTCGAGTGCTCCCCGCATACGCGGGGATGATCCCCCGCCGAAGCTCTCGGCGAGGTAGGTGTAGCCGTGCTCCCCGCATACGCGGGGATGATCCCGACATCCTGCGCAAGCAGGTGGTCGTCAAGAGGTGCTCCCCGCATACGCGGGGATGATCCCGTCACCTCGTGGGCATCGAACATGGCGAGCAAGTGCTCCCCGCATACGCGGGGATGATCCCGACCCACGCCCGAAGATGCTCAACGGGGATACGTGCTCCCCGCATACGCGGGGATGATCCCGCGCCGGTGGTGTCGGTGACATGCGCGCACCGGTGCTCCCCGCATACGCGGGGATGATCCCGACACGACTTTGCCGAGCTACGGCACGTACGAGTGCTCCCCGCATACGCGGGGATGATCCCGAGCTTGTCATGAGGATTCAGGACTCGAACGTGTGCTCCCCGCATACGCGGGGATGATCCCTGGAACGGCGCTCTGCCCATCGTCCCCATGTGGTGCTCCCCGCATACGCGGGGATGATCCCCGCGCGGGCTACCGCGACAACCCGCCGGAGGCGTGCTCCCCGCATACGCGGGGATGATCCCGTCCGCGAGGACTACCACGCCCATCTCGGATGGTGCTCCCCGCATACGCGGGGATGATCCCAAGGACTCGGCCGGCGTCCAGTACGGCACGAAGTGCTCCCCGCATACGCGGGGATGATCCCCCAAACTGGGAGCAGCTGTGTAGGGTGGCTGAGTGCTCCCCGCATACGCGGGGATGATCCCGCGGACAACAAGATCTACTACTCCAAGGCTTCGTGCTCCCCGCATACGCGGGGATGATCCCCGATGAAATGTTCACCATCGCATCCCGCTACGGTGCTCCCCGCATACGCGGGGATGATCCCCGCCCGTGGGCTACGTCGTGCCCGAGGTGTGAGTGCTCCCCGCATACGCGGGGATGATTCCCCCTGGTAGGTGAGACCGCCGCCCACGCCGCCGTGCTCCCCGCATACGCGGGGATGATCCCGCGGCTGAGTACCACATGCTTGGCCGCGCTGGGTGCTCCCCGCATACGCGGGGATGATCCCTTGCGGACTACAAGACAACGAACGATGCGGCGGTGCTCCCCGCATACGCGGGGATGATCCCGTCGGCTTCGTGACCGAGTGGCTGCGCAACAAGTGCTCCCCGCATACGCGGGGATGATCCCCGCAGGCCCGGCATCTACGCCAGCAAGGCCGCGTGCTCCCCGCATACCCGGGGATGATCCCTGTCGCTGCACGCTGGTGGCCTCCATGCCCGGCTACGACCCTTCGAGGACCGCGACGAGTCCAAGCTGGGGATCAGCTACGAGGACTGGAAGGCCGGACGCGATTTCAAGAGGCCAAAGCCTAGCGACAGGAGCCTCGGAGAGTTCATGGCCACGCCGGCGAAGAGGAGTGCCATCGAGCGCGCGGGCCTCTCTAACACCAAGGCGCGTAGTCTCTTCGCAGGCGAGCTGGCGAAGGAGGGCAAGACCGGCGGCGACTTCCGCAAACTCACGCAAAGCGAGCAGAGGGGCATCCTGTCACGCGTGCTCGGCAAGCTCCGCCCGTCCGCCAAGAAGCCAGCTGACGAACAGCCTGTCCTGAAGCAGTTCAGGTACAAGGGGCCGAACTTCATGGCGACCGAGAAGAGCCTCGCCGCGGTCAACCCGCACTTTGCCGAGGGCTACAAGTGGACGAACAACTGCCAGCGCTGTGTCGTGGCGTGGGAGCTCAGGCAGAGGGGCTACGACGTTACTGCGATGACGTTCGCCGCGCATGACGGAATAGATGACAGCGGAACGGAATGCTGGGAGTTCGATGCTCCAAACTGGTTCAACGATAGCGAGATTCGCCTGTTTGGCGTTTCTCGCATGGGGATAAGGCGGGGCATCGAGAATGAGTTCGACAAATGGAGTGACAGGACGCGTGCCGTGGTGAGGGTGTGGTTGGGCGAGGATTCGCGGCAGGAAGGACTACGACGGCGGCTACGTGCGCCTTCTTGCCTGCTCGACGGGTAGAATTGACAGCGACGGGAACTGCGTCGCCCAGGAGCTTGCTGACAGGCTCGGCGTGACGGTGTCGGCACCGAACGACACGCTCTTCGTTAACGCGGACGGCAGCATGTCGGTTGGCGCGTTTGGTGACGGTGGCTTCGTAGAGTTCTCTCCGAGGAGGAAGCAATGACCATTTTCCCCATCACGGCGAACTTCCATCGTGGGGAGGTCCCAAGGCTTGGCGTGCGCAGGGATGACAAGGACAGGCTCCTGAACGCCATGCGCGGGCAGAGTCCAATCGCAATGGCGGCAGGGTATCTGACTGACTACGCGACGGGAGAGACGACCAACATCACGGACGCCATGTACGAGAGAGACGGTGCTCGGTGGACCGAGGAGATGACGTACAACCTGGAGCACAACGACATGGAGGTATCCGACGAGTTCGCAGACGCGCTCCTCGGGAGAGGCAAACGATAGCCGTCCAAGGCAATCAGACATGGCATGAGAAAGGCCGCCCCTCGGGGCGGCCTTTCTCATGTCCCGTTACCCCTGCCAGACCATCCACGGTGACGCCCGGCCAGCGGAAAACGGCCGCCACAGCCGCGCAGGGAAGCGCGCAAACAAACCGTGAACCGGAGGGACAATGGCGGGAGAAGCGACGTTCCTCGCGCATGAGGGGCTAATCTTTGAGCGAGATTCATTTACCTGCCGGAGAAGATGTTGCTGGCGGAGGCAGGGGACACCGACCTGGCTTTGGGAAGTGGGGGGCGATTCCTAAGGGACGAGCGAAGGGGGGCGGGTGACGGATGGACATCGACGCTGTCTGCCGGACGCTGACGGGCATGGGGCTTGCCGACGCGGTGATTCTCGACACCGAGACCACGGGCCTCCATCCCGAGTGGGACGACGAACTCCTGTCGCTCGCAATCGTAGACGCCGACGGGCGGAGGCTGCTTCACAGCCTCGTGCGGCCGAGGCGCCATGAGGCGTGGCCGCAGGCTCAGAGGGTGAATGGCATCTCGCCTGCAATGGTCCGCGATGCCCCGACCGCGGACGAACTGAACGAGGTCGTATCAAGCCTGCTGTCGGACGAGCATGTGGTCGTCGGTTTCAACCTCCGGTTTGACCTCAAGTTCCTCCTGCGGGAGGGAGTGATTACCCAATCGCCGCAGGTCACCTTCGACGTGATGGGGGAGTACGCGAGGGCTCACCCGAGGAGGGTTGGTCGAAGCCCCCGCGGATGGACGAGGCTGGAGGAAGTCGCCCGCCACTACGGCATTGCCTTCTCCGCGCACGACGCGTTGGAGGATGCGCGCGCGACGGCAGCCTGCTTCCGGGCCCTCCTCGGGGACGAGGGATACGTGCGTGTCGTTCAAGCCCGACGGGGGCGGGAGAGATGAACCCAGCACGTGCTCGGTAACCGCTGCTCGTGACGCTAACGGGGTCCCATCGGGGCAACGGGACGGGCCCGCGGTAACGTGACCAGGCCCCTCTCGCCTAGAATTGCAGCGATGACATCTGCTGCCTTGGGGGAGAGATGGACAACCAGAGGGTCTTTGCCATGAAGTTCTCGCGCGTGTACCCGCTGCTGGTGCAGAAAGCGGAGCGCAAGGGTCGCACGAGGGCCGAGGTGGACCAGGTCATCCGCTGGCTGTGCGGCTACGACGAGGCGGGGATTCGCGCGCAGCTGGAGCGCGACGTGGACTACAAGACGTTCTTTGACGAGGCGCCGCGCATGAACCCGCTTGCCTCGCGGGTGACCGGCAAGGTCTGCGGCGTGCGGGTGGAGGACATCGAGGACCCTACCATGCGGGCGATTCGGCAGCTGGACAAGCTCGTCGACGAGCTGGCGAAGGGCCGCCCCATGGAGAGGGTGCTGCGCGGGTAGGTCCGTGACGTCCCGTTGTGGGCAAGCTCTGCGATGGTTCCGCGGAAAAGCCCAAAGGTGCTGGGTGGTGCTCGCCGGCGGGGGAGAGGGACGCGGGCCACGATCGCTCGCATAACAATCGCAGGGGAGCGGCACGCCGTCGCGGACGGGTTGCGTCGCTCCCCCACGAGAGTCGCCGAGCCATGAGACGGAAGTCCGTCCGGTGCCACACGCGAGCGGCAGCCATCCGGCCCAATCGGGATCGCGCGCATCACGCGGCAGGCGAGAGGGGCGGCGGGACGTCGGCGGACGGGCCCGCCGTGCCTCCCCGGTAGGAAGTGTGGGAGAGGGGGGAAGCTCCGCCCCGCAGCCGCACCCAGTGGGACGAGTTGAAACCGGGTGCGCCCCGCCCCTCTCGCCTGCCGATTGCTACTGGGCGTCGGAATCCGAGCTGGCCTCGCTGACCTTGGGATCCTGAGCGGGCGCCGCCTGGGCGGCCTTGGGGGTGTCGTCCTCCTCCATGCCCTCGCGGACGTTCTTGACCGTCTCGCCCAGGGTCTTGCCAAGCTTCGGGAGGTTCTTGGGCCCAAACAGGACCAGAACCACCAGAAGGATGACCATCAGCTCGGGCATGCCCATTCCAGCAATCATGTGATGCCTCCTCGCATCCGCGGCGAAGCCTGGGCGGGGCCTCTGCCTGCGTCTGCCCGGGCTCGTTCACGCAGAATCCTAGGCGCGCGACTGCGATTTGTTAAATACATAATGAGATGGGAATCCATACACGGCTTGTATGGTGCTTGCCCGGCGTGGGAGGCGCAGGCGGGGGAGAGGCACGTTGCCCCGTGGCCGGCGGCCCCATCCCCTGGTGGGCAGGATGTCGCGGCGCCCGGGATGCCAGCGGACTCCCGCCCGGCGCGGCCTGCGACCTGCTGGTGCCACGCAGCCGGCGGGTGAGGCCAGAACCCGGGTGCCCGTCCCCTCTCTCCTGAGCTATCCTAGGTTGCCGTTAGCCATGACCTCGGACGGAGTTTCCGCATGCTCAGGATCAGCCATTCAATCCTTCACGCCTTCGACTTCCAGAGCGGCAGCTCGTACCTCTCGCAGCACGAGCTGGACCTGGAGGAGCGCCAGGTGAGGTCGTACGTCGCCCGCCGCATGCGCAACATCAGCTCCAGCCCCGAGAGCAAGCACGGCGAGTTCAGCGAGCAGAGCGCCTTCGCCGACGCCGTGCGCCAGTACGCCGTGGGCCAGCTGGGGTTCGTGGAGATCAGCCAGCAGGTGGGCGAGTACCTGTGGGAGGAGCTCCGCCGCTGTGACGACCTGGAGGAGTGCGACCTTCTGATGGCCGACTTCACGGACACGCGCGAGATGAGGGTGGACTCCAAGGAGGTCCAGGAGGACCCCGACGCCGCGGCGGCGGCAGCCTTTGACGGCAGCTCGGCCGACCGCTACCTGGCCGCGGTGCTCCTGCCGCGCAAGCAGGCCTTTGTCCACGACCTGGGCAGCGACGCCGGTGGAGCCCCGGAGAACGAGATCCTGCGCCAGGACAGCACCCTGCCCAACCCCACGCAGAAGGTCGACTCGTACGTGCTGGTGAACCTGGGGACCATGGAGATCGACTTCTTGGACAAGCCCCGCATGGTGGGGACCGAGGAGCGCCTGGTGATCCCCGACGGCCTGCTGCAGTGCACGGCGCAGGCGTCCAGCCGCGAGGTGGTGGAGTCGGTCGAGCGCATCGTGGAGGACGTGGCGGAGCAGTACGGCGTCAACCCGGTGGAGGCCGTGGCGCAGGCCAAGGCATACGTGGCGAGCAACGCGGACAGGGACGAGTCCTTCTCGCCCGAGGACGTGGGCCAGGCGGTCTTTGAGGACCGGCCTGACCTGCAGGAGCGCTACCAGGAGGCAACGCGCGAGGAGAGCCTGCCCGAGGAGGTCCCCATCCGCCGGGGCGTGGCAAACCGCATGGCGCGCAACCACAAGATCAAGACCGACACCGGCATCGAGATCACCTTCCCCAGCGAGTACGCGGCCGACTCCAACTACATCGAGTTCACGGCCGACGACCAGGGGAACGTCTCGATCATCATCAAGAACGTGGGCAAGATCGAGAACAAGTAGGCGGAGCTGGCTCGTCATCGCCGGGCGGGGGAGAGGCGCGAGGCACCTGAGCCGCGGCCCATCCCGCCGGCATCGCGCGCGCCGCCGCCCGGGAGGGACGCCCGTCTCGCCCGATGCGATCTTCTGGCGCTACGCCTGGGGCGCCTCGGTCCCGCCGCCGTCGCCCTGCGCGTCGTCCGCCGGGCCCTCGCCAAGCTCCAGCCACACGCGGCCAAAGCCCAGGCCCAGCAGCCCGCGGACCAGCTCGCGGCGCAGGCCCCCGTCGGCGTGGATGCGGGCCGCGGTGGCAGCTCCCGCCTCCGTGCGGGCCGCCCGCACGAGCGCGACCTCCCCGTCCCCGCGCACCAGGTCCACGCGGATGCCCGCAAGCCCCAGCGACGCCACCAGCGCGCGGGCGAACTCCACGCGCGCGAGCCGGTCGGGCGTGACGCCCTCGCCCCGCTCCACCTGGGCTGCCAGGCAGATGGGCTGCGACGGCGGCTCCGGGTCCTCTCCCATGCGCACGGCGAGCGCCCTGACCCCCCGCGCCCCCAGTCCCACGTGCATGAGCGGGCTCTTCACATTGAGGTCGGTCGCCGCCCGGAGCAGGCTGGGCCGCGCCGCGACCTCGTCGGCGTCGGACGGCTCCGCCACGTAGCCCAGGCCGCGTGCGCGCGCGATGATCTGCAGCTCGGAGAACAGGGCGTGGCGGCACAGGTCGCACCGGTTCCGGTGGTTGTCCGCAAGGCCCGGCACCTGCAGGTTGTCGAAGTCTGGCAGCAGGAGCTCGATCCCCCGCGAATCGCACCACGCACGGGCGGACTCCTGGGCCTCCGCGGCGATGGTCCCGCCGCACGGCGACACCGCGACCATGCGGTCGCCCAGCACGTCGTGGCAGGTGCGCGCGAGCACGCGCGAGCCTACGCCGCCCATGAACACCATCGCGACGCTTCCCAGCGAGCGGACGTACGAGCGGAGCATGCGCTCCCTGCGCCCCAGGTCCCCGGAGCCCCCGGGCTCCCCATCATGCGATTCCCACGCCATGCGGCCACCCCTTCCCAGGTACGGCCCTGCATTAGGGAACAGTGTATCCGTGGCCAGGGGAGAAGTGCTTCAAAAACGCTGGCATTTTTTGGTTTCGCACAGGCCGTGTGCTGGGATTTTCAGATAGCCAACAACAATGCGCCGCACACTGGCTCGAGGCGATTGTGAGCTTCTTCAAGGGGCTGCTCGGGCTCTCGTGACGAGGGTGGGGGAGAGGCGCGCGGCACCCGCTCGCGTCCCCTCCCGTCGTTATCATGCGCCACTGGCATCAAAGCCCGTCTCGTCCGGGACCGCACGGCAAGGGGCGCGGTCCAGGGCACTTGGGCTGGTGTGGAACTTGGGGAGACGGGGTGGCGTCGCCGGCGCTGCGGGTAGTATGCTGATGCATGCTCTATCACGGGCACAGATGTCACGCACGCAACTCAACCGAACAAGGGGACCTCTGTGGAATTCGATAGCATGACGCGTCGCCAGGCGATCAGGTTCCTGCTGGGCGCAACCGCCACGGCGGGGATGCTCGGGACCCTCCCCGGGCAGGCGCTCGCCGTCTCGCAGAGCGACGTGGACAAGACCAACTCGGACCTCTCCAGTGCCCAGGCGCAGCTGGACAAGGTCCAGAAGCAGCTCGACTCCATCGGGGACGAGTACCAGGCGCTCTCAGAGAAGCAGTCCGACACGCTCGACCAGATCGAGTCGGTCAACGACCAGATTGACCAGACGCAGGCCAACATCGACGCCAAGCAGAAGGAGCTGGACGAGAAGAAGGAGCGCCTGAGCAAGCGCGTGTCCTCCGCCTACAAGTCGGGCGGGGTCGACATCCTCTCGGTCCTCCTCAACTCCAGCTCCCTGCAGGAGCTCGACTCAAATATCTACTACCTGGACAAGGTCAGCGAGGCCGACAGCCAGATGATCGCGGACGTCAAGTCCGCCAAGGCGGAGCTCGACCAGCAGAAGGCCGACCTCCAGAGTCAGAAGTCGGAGCTGGAGTCGCTCAACGAGACCCAGAAGGCTCAGCTCAAGCAGATGCAGGAGAAGCAGCAGGAGGTGCAGGACGTCATCGACGGCCTCAGCTCGCAGGTGAAGCAGCTCATGGACAAGCGCGATTCCGAGCTCGCGGCGATGGCAGACGAGAAGGCCAAGCAGGAGGCGGCCGCAAAGGCCGCCGCGGCGGCTGCTGCCAAGTCCAAGGGCAGCTCGTCGTCCAGCTCCTCAAGCTCCTCAAGCGGGTCCGCGGCCAGCGGCGTGTCCGGCAGCACCAGCGACGGCACCACCACGGGCTCGCAGGCAAAGGTCATCGCCGCATGCAAGTCCACGCCCTCGCCGGGCGCGGGGCTCTGTGCCATGTGGGTGTCGCAGGTGTTCAACAACGCCGGCTACGGCTACGCCAGTGGCAACGCGTGCGACATGTACAACGCCTGGTGCACCAGCTCCAACCTGTCAAACCTCAAGCCGGGCATGATCGTGGCGGTGTCCTCCCATCCGCACACCTCTGCGGGCAGGATCTACGGTCACATCGGCATCTACGTGGGCGGCGGCAACCTGATGGACAACATCGGCTACATCCGCACCATCAACATCAACTCCTGGATCAACTACTACGGCGCCACGGTCACCCCGCGCTGGGGCTGGCTCATGGGCATCAAGCTGTCGTAGCGTCCCTTTCACGCGGTTGCCCATCGGTTTCGCAGTGGGCATCCCCGTAATGGGCGTCTCCGCAGCGGCGGTGGGGTGCGTAGGCCTTTCCCGGCATCCCACCGCCTCGCGTGACTGCTCCCTGCCCTAGCCGTCGCTGCGGGCGAACGCGTTGCGCATGCCCTCGCTCGCGGTGTACAGCACCTCCGAGAGCACCTTGTCCGTCTCGTCGCGGAGCATCGCGGCGATGGCGTCGTTCTCCTTGGTCAGGGCAGCCGTGGCGTCGCCATACGAGAGGTCCCTTGCCACCATGTCGTCATCCGTCGCGTTGACCGCCGCGTGACCCTTGGCCCCTACGGCCTCCTGGTAGCGCTCGATGTGCACCGCGCAGGAGTTGAAGTGCGGGTCGGCGAGCGCCGCGATGATGCGGTTTGCCCAGTAGAAGCTCTCGGTCGTTACCTTGGCGGTGGTGTTGGAGAGGTACTCGGGCGTCCTGTCCACGTTCGCGTACAGCGGCACGAGCGCGTTGAAGGCGTTGCTGCCGTACGCCATCCACTGGAGGGCGCGGCACGACTCGGGCAGGTAGGGCCTGATCTGGAGCACGGCGAGCTGGCCGTTGCGGTTGATGCCGATGGGGCGGTAGCGGCCGCGGGTCGCCTCGGTTCCCTCGGAGCCATAGGGGTCGTAAGGCGTGCCCTGGTAGTGCAGGCTCAGCACGTACTTCACGTCCTCGATGGTCACCTTGCGCTCGGGGACGCGGCTCCAGGGGATGTCGTCGTCCTCGGGGCGGAAGTCCGCATCCTGGCCGTCCCAGAAGTTGACGCGCGGGTTGAGGAAGCGCTGCATGCTCCAGGCGCGCGGGGTGTTGTACACGTGGTCGGCGTCGGAGTGCGAGCCAAACGCGTCGCGGGGGTTGAACACGCCCTCATCGCCACCGAGCGTGAGGTCCAGGTGATAGCGCTCCATGAACTCGGCGAGGTCGGGGGAGCACATGTGCTCCACCTGGTCGCCCAGGGCGTCCCTCAGGTCAAACTCGTCGATGCCAAGCTGGTTGGGCATGGTCACGTACGAGTCGTCGGGAACGCGCTTGGCGATCCAGTGGTGCCCTCCCACGGTCTCGAGCCACCAGATCTCGTCCGCGTCGCTGAACGCGATGCCGTTCATCTCGTAGGTGCCGTACCGTTCGAGGTAGGAGCCGAGGAGACGCGCGCCCTCGCGGGCCGAGGTGGCATAGGGGAGGGTGATGGTGACCATGTCCTCCTCGCCGATGCCGCCCACGACCTCGGGCACGTAGCCCTCCTCGCCCTCGGTGCCCTTGGCGGGGACGTACTCCACGAGCGGGTCGGCGCCCAGCACGCGCTCGTTGGTGGTGAGGGTCTCGGTCGCGGTCATCGCGACGTTCCTCTCGTTGACCCCCGCCGCGGCCCAGACGCCCTGCGAGTCGTCCGCGTCGGGGACCGAGGTGTAGCGCATGGGGTTGTCCGGCAGCTCGATGCTCACGTGGCTGATCTTCGCCTGGTAGTGGCGCGGCTGCTCGCTGGGGTGGACCACCTGCATGCGCTTGGGGTTGTAGACCCCGCTGGGCGAGTCCTCGTTGCGCGCGATGATGGTCGAGCCGTCGTAGCTCGCCGCCTTGCCTACCAGTATCGTGGTGCAGGCCATCGTTCCTCCTTGGTGCTCGTTACTTCTCACAACGCATCACATGATAGCGATGACGAAGGTGTGACGGCGTTCGCCGCGCAACCGCTCCATCCAGCCACGTTGCAAAGTCGTAACCTTTCTGGCCGCTTGGCTTGGGCCTTGGCATGCCATAATGCACTCCACGCTTCATGCGAGGAAAACCATCATGCCAACGGAGGCATTCATGCCAGAAGCAATGCACTTCAAGCGTCGCCTGCCCATCCCCCAGGAGATCCGCGAGTCGATGCCCCTTCCCGCCGACCTTGCCGCAAGGAAGCCGGCGTTCGACGAGGCGGTCGCGTCCATCATCCGCGGCGAGAGCGACCGCCGCCTGCTCGTGATTGGCCCCTGCTCCGCCGACCGCGAGGACTCCGTGCTCGATTACGTGAGCCGCCTCGCCCGCGTGCAGGACGAGGTGCGTGACAAGCTCGTGATCGTGCCCCGCGTCTACACCAACAAGCCGCGCACGCGTGGCACCGGCTACAAGGGGCTGCTCCACAACCCCGACCCCGAGGGCGCGCCCGACCTGCTCGAGGGCGTCAAGGCCATCCGCAGGATGCACCTGCGCGTGGTTGAGGAGTCCGGCATGTTCACAGCGGACGAGATGCTGTACCCGTCCAACCACCGCTATCTCATCGACCTGCTGAGCTACGTGGCCGTGGGCGCGCGCTCCGTGGAGAACCAGGAGCACCGCCTGGTCGCCAGCGGCGTGCCCATCCCCGTGGGCATGAAGAACCCCACGGGCGGCTCCACCGACGTGATGCTCAACTCCATCTACGCCGCCCAGGCCCCGCAGTCGTTCATCTACCGCAACTGGGAGGTCGAGACCTCGGGCAACCCGCTGGCCCACGCGGTCCTGCGCGGCTACATCGGCCCCGACGGCATGAACTACCCCAACTACCACTACGAGTACCTTGAGCGCCTCGCCGCCCGCTACGTGACCAAGAAGTACGAGAACCCCGCCGTGATCATCGACTGCAACCACGACAACTCGGGCAAGAGGCCCCTGGAGCAGATCCGCATCGTGGACGAGGTGCTTGACTCCGTGCATCGGTCGCCCATGATCGCCGGCCTGTTCCGTGGCTTCATGATCGAGTCGTACATCGAGGACGGCCGCCAGGAGGTGGGCGGCGGCGTCTACGGCAAGTCCATCACCGACCCCTGCCTGGGATGGGAGAAGACAGAGCGCCTGATCCACTCCATCGCGGAGCGGCTGTAGCGGACAGCGATCCGGCACCATCGACAAACCCCTCCTTCGCAATCGCGTCTCGGCAGCCCGGGGCGCGATTTCCGTTTGAGCCTGTCTTGCGTGTCTGCTATAGTAGAACAAACGTTCTTATTTTGGAAGGGGTGGGCATGGCACAGGGGTTGTCGCATGCGGACTACGCCCGGTACGGGCGCCAGTCGCTCGACCAGATCGCGAGGGACTGCGACGCGGAGGCGTTCCGCGCCACCGGCCCGGGAGGGCAGGGCGTCAACACCGCGGACTCCGCCGTGCGCATGCGCCATCGCCCCACGGGCATCGTCGTGGTCAGCAGGGAGTCCCGCAGCCAGTATCGCAACCGGCAGCTCTGCCTGCAGAAGATACGGGACGAGCTCCGCAGGCGCGGGATCCCACCCAAGGTCCGCCGCGCCACGAAGCCCACGCGCGCCTCCGCGAGGCGTAGGCTGGAGGGCAAGCGGCGTCGCGGCCAGGTCAAGCGGCTGCGTCGCCCGCCCGAGGACGAGTAGGGGCGGCGGCATCGCCCCGCCCCCGCCAATCGGGCGCACATCCATCACGGTCATCGGAGGTAGCTCATGTTCCGCAAGTCAACCGACAAGCGCGTCGCGGCGTTCTTCGCAGACGGTCTGGAGGAGTGCGAGGGGCTGGTGGTCTGCGACCTCCTCTTCCGCTCCGGCATCCCGTGCGACAAGGTCTCCATCACGTCGAACCGCTCGGTGACGTCCAGCCACCAGGTCACCATCGCCTGCGACCGCTCAATCGACGACGCGGACTTCTCGTTCGAGGACTACGACGTGCTCTTCCTCCCCGGCGGCATGCCCGGCACCAAGAACCTTCGTGCGTGCGAGAGGCTCTGTGACGCCGTCGTGGCACACGCCCGCGCCGGCAGGGCCGTCGCCGCCATCTGCGCAGCCCCCTCGATCCTCGCGGAGCTCGGCCTCCTCGAGGGCAGGCGGGCCACGAGCAACCCCGGCTTCCAGGACGTCCTCGCCGAGCACGGTGCCACGGTCCTGCAGGACCCGGTCGTGGAGGACGGCAACCTGGTGACCAGCAAGGGCCTGGGCACTGCCATCGAGCTCGGCATCGCGCTCACCAGGAGGCTGCTGGGCGACGAGGCGGTCGAGACCCTCAAGGGCAAGATCGTCTACAACGGGTAGGCTACCGTGCCCCGCCAGTACCTGGTGATCGACCTCAAGAGCTTCTATGCCTCGGTCGAGTGCGTGGAGAGGGGGCTCGACCCCCTCGTCGCCCCCCTCGTGGTGGCGGACCTCTCCCGCAGCGACAGGACCATATGCCTCGCCGTGTCCCCCGCCCTCAAGGCGAGGGGCGTCCGCAACCGGTGCCGGATCTTCGAGATACCGGAGGGGATCCCCTACGTCGTCGCCCCGCCTCGGATGGCGCTCTACATGCGGCGCTCGTGCGACATCTACTCCATCTACCTGCGCTACCTCTCGGCGCGGGACATCCACGTGTACTCGGTGGACGAGGCGTTCCTGGACGTCACGGGGTACCTTGACCTGTACGGGTGCACGGCGAGGGAGCTGGGCGAGCGCATACGCAGCGAGGTGGTCAAGGAGACGGGCATCCCCGCCACGTGCGGCCTGGGGACCAACCTGTACCTCGCCAAGGTGGCGCTGGACATCACGGCCAAGCACAGCCCCGACTTCTTCGGCGAGCTCGACGAGCAGTCATATCGGGACACGCTGTGGTCACACACCCCCATCACGGACTTCTGGCGGGTTGGCCCGGGCACGCAGCGCAGGCTCGCCCAGATGGGCATCCACACCATGGGGCAGCTGGCCCTCCATCCCCGCGAGCCCATCTACGACGCGTTCGGCATCGATGCCGAGATACTCATCGACCACGCGTGGGGGAGGGAGCCCGTCACCATGGCGGACATCAAGGCGTACCGCTCCCAGAGCCACTCCCTCGCCAACGGGCAGGTGCTCTCGCACGACGTCGACTACGAGGGAGGGCTCCTCATCGCCAAGGAGATGGCGGACCAGCTGGTGATGGACCTCGTTGCCCAGGGGAAGGTCGCGCGCTCGCTCCACCTCGACCTGGGGTATCGGGCGACGCGTGAGGAGCGCTCGCTCATCGCGGACCAGGCCCGTCGCCAGGCCGACGGCAGGGCGGGCGAGCACGGGGCGAGGGTGTGCGTCGGCGAGCTGTTCGAGCGGGGGACGGCGGCGCTGCCCGCGCACTCGAGCTCGCTCGACGAGGTGTGGGGCTGCCTCGAGTGGCTGTACCGCTTCATCGCCAACCCCCGCCGCCCCCTGCACCGCATCTACATCACGCTGGGGGAGGTCCGCGATGCGGATGGGGATGGCATCCAGATGAGCCTCTTCCAGGACGTCCCCCGCACGGAGCGGGAGCTCCGGCGCACGCAGGCGGTCAACGCGGTGCGCGACAAGTTTGGGAGCAATGCGCTGCTCAGGGCCCACGACCTTCTCCCCCAGGCGACGGCCCGCGAGCGCAACGGCCAGATTGGGGGGCACCGCAGTGGCATGTGACGAGGGGGCGCAGACGGAGGAGGACCGCCAGTTCTACCTGAGGCATCCCCGCATGCCCATGAGCGAGCGCGCCAAGATCTTCGTCCCGTTCGATGCGCTCCGGGGCTTCAGGGAGATGCTCGAGGAGCGCGAGCGCGAGGCCGAGGGGTCGTCCGCTGGCGCCGGCGAGGGCGTGGCAGGGGTGTCCAAGGGCTCGGGAGGGCTCCGTGCGCACGGTGGGGACTGCGGCCCCGAGGGGACGACGCACGACGGTGCCGAGGCATGGCCGCCCGAGGCGCTCGACGCCGATGCGGCGGACGCCTGGGACGGCTGGGGCGCTGGCGACTGGGCGGGCGACGACGGGACCGATGCCGAGGCTGGGAGGCCGACGGCATGAGGCCTGACGGCTGGTTCGGCGGTGACTCGGGCGCGGACGACGGGGACTGCGAGTTCTCGGGGAGGTCACGGCGGGTATAAGCAATCGCATACCTGGGATGAGGGGAGAGGTGCGCGGATGGCGAACATGACCGACTACCTGCGGTGGCGCGGGGACCTCGCGATGGACGAGTTCCCCCTGAACGACGCGGACGCACTCGTGCTGTCGTGCCTGAGCTACATCGACCTCACGGGGTTCGTTCCCGCCGAGCGCGCCGAGGACATCCCGTACACGACCCTGCGGGAGGCGTTGGCTGGTGGCCCGACGGTGACGGTGCGCGACGCCGTGGACGGGCTCCTCTCCCATGTGGGCGGAGACATCAGCGGCAGGCTCAGGACCCTCGCCTCGCTCGACGCGGACTGGCTCAGGGCCCTGGGCGACTCCCGTCGCTTTGGCGGGCTCCTGCTGCACGACTACCGCGACGTCCTGGACGAGTCCCGGGCGCTGCAGTTTGCCGCCCTGCAGATAGACCTGCCCGACGGCGACAGCTTCGTCTCGTTCAGGGGGACCGACCTCACGATCGTGGGCTGGCGCGAGGACTTCATGCTCAGCTTCACCCAGACGGAGTCCCAGACGCTGGCGAGGGAGTACATGGAACGCGCGGTGCGGAGGGCCTCCCGGCGCGGGCACCGGGTGCTCGTGGGCGGACACTCCAAGGGAGGCAACCTCGCGGCGTTTGGCGCGGCGAGCTGCCCGGAGCCCCTGCGCGACCGCATCGGGACGGTGTGGAGCTTCGACGGACCGGGGATGGCGCACGAGGTCATGCCGCGCAGCGCCTACGAGGTGCTGGGGGAGAGGTACCGGCGCTTCGTGCCCGCCTACAGCGTCATCGGGATGCTGTTCGACCACCCCGAGGAGCCGCGCACCTACGTGAGGAGCACGGCGGACCGGATCAACCAGCACGACCCCATGAGCTGGGAGCTCACGCCCCAGGGCCTTGTGGACGCCGGGGAGCTGCAGAACGATGCCCGAATCATCGACGACGCGATCGAGCGCTGGTACAGCGACGTGCCGCTCGACGAGCGTGCCGTGTTCGTGAACGAGCTCTTCGACGTCCTGGGGGCGGGCGGTGCGACGAGCTTCGACGGGATGTACGACCCTGCGAGCGTGCAGAAGGTGCTCTCCGCCGCCGCCAACGCCAGCGATGCGAGCAAGGACATCGTGGCGAAGCTCGTGAGCTCGACCGTCTCGACCACCGTGGACGCGTACCGGAGTGCTGCGAGCGAGGCGATTGACAGCGCCCGGTCTGCGGCGGCGAGCGCGCTGGCGACGGCGGGGGAGAGCGTGGCGGAGCAGACCGCCGACCTGCTGAAGACGGTTGCGGGACGCATGTCGAGGCACGCCGGCGAGCGCGCCTCGCGAGTGGAGGCGGACCAGGCCGGCGAAGCCGACAGGCCTGAGGGGGCTCTACAGGGGGCTCGCGACGGGGCCCTGGCCCCGAGGGGGCACGGCATCCTCGCGCGACGCGAGGCCACGGGCAGGATCGTGAGGGTTGAGCCGCCCGAGGGAGACGGCGGGGACGACGCGCCCCGCAATGCGGAAGGGAGCCAGGAGTCAGAGGACTCGATCGTGCTGGAGCGGGTGCTTCCGAACGGGAGTGTTCGCCGACCGTTTGAGTAGCGGTGCAGGCACCTCTCGCGCAGAGGAGGCCCCGCCGAGTGGAGGCGCTCCTCGTCTATGTTGGGGCAGGCACCTCTCGTGCGCGGACAAGCCCGCGGCCAACGGGATCGTGCCAAGCGGGGGACGATCTGGCCACTCTTGCACGGGGGCGATGCGCCGCGAGGCTGCTGGGGGCGGCCTAGTCGGCCAGCCCTCCCAGCAGCGAGGACACGATGCTGATGATGATCGCCCCCCAGAACGCGGCACCAAACCCCGAGAGGACGATGCCTGCGTTGAAGACGTTGAGCGCCAGGTAGCTGGCGAGCTCGAGCATGAGAGCGTTGAGGACGAGCGAGAACAGCCCCAGGGAGAGGATCGTGACCGGGAGGGAGAGGATGCACATGATGGGCTTGACGGTCGAGTTGATGAGCGCGAGCGCGAGAGCGGCCATGATGGGGCCCATGTACTCGCCGCCCACGACCTGAATGCCGGGGACGAACGCAATGGCGAACATGATTGCGATGGTTGTGACGAGCCAGCGTCCTACGAAGCGCATGATTCCTCCCGTCGCCCGCGGGAGCGCGGGCCTCGTGTGATGGGACGATTCTACCCGTGGGCGTCGGAGGGCATCCCAGTCTGTGGACGGGGCGTGTAACTTTAACGCACTAGTGCGCTAAAGTAGACGCGTGGGAGCAGAAGGGAACCCGTGGCATCCAGGGAGGGGCACATGCCAGGTCAGTCCGACCGACAGAGGGAGCGGCTCGAGGTGGAGGAGGACCGACTCTTCCAGGCGTTGTGCACGCTTCGCACCCCCGAGGAAGCACGCGCATTCATGCTCGACGTATGCAGCCCGCGCGAGATCGAGGACCTGTCCCAGCGCCTGCAGGTCGCCACGCTGCTCCGTGGGGGCAGCTCGTACGTCGCGGTCTCGGAGTCCACGGGTGCCTCGTCCACCACGGTGAGCCGCGTCTCCAAGTGCCTCAACGGGCCGGCGGGCGGCTACCGGCTGGTGCTCTCGCGCCTGGATGGCCCACGGGCGGAGGGCTGAGCCGGGGTTAGGTCGCCGCTGCCTTGGGAATGGGTGTCGGGGGAGATGGACGTCCTTCTTCCCCCGGCTGGCTCCTGGGGCAAGCCGCCCAATGGTGTCTCGCAGCCGAAGACGTGTGCTTCTCGCCTGACCCCAGGGCAGCCCCGCCGCGTCCGGCGGGTCCCCTTTGTGTCCGGGGCTCGCGCTACCATGTCGTGCGTAGGTTCACACGTCCCCGCATGCCACGCGGGGACCGCCGATTGCGGGGAGGATCATGTCGCTCAGCATAGCCTGGACGGGGGAAGAGACGGTCGGGTGCCTCCGCACGCGGGAGGCGCTCCAGGAGGGCCTGCACCACGGCGGCCGCGCGGTGCTGCTGGTCCCCGACTTCCGCCGTCAGGTCGACGTGAGCCGCTCGCTCGCCGATGCCGGGTTCCCCCTCCTGGGGGTGACGGTCTCCACCCCAGTCGCGTGGGTGGGGGAGCGCTGGGAGGTCTGGGGCGACGGCACGAGGGTGATCGACCGCACCACGCGCGTCGCCGCGATGCAGCGCACCCTCGCGCAGGCGGACCCGGATCGCCTGGTCGGCATCGGCGCCAACCCCGGGACGGTTGACGTGCTCTGCTCGCTCGCGTCGCGCGCTCTCCCGTGGCTTCCCCTGGAGGACGGGGACCCCGCTCGCGACGAAGCGGGCCTCACGGGGGCCGAGTGCGCGGCCCTCTCCCTGGTGGGGGACTACGCCCGCGCCATCCACGCCATGGGGTTCGTGGAGGGCTCCGAGGCCATGGCGCGCGTGGCGGGCGTGATGGGGGAGCAGGGCGTGACGGTTCCACCCGTGGCGTTTGACGGCTTCAGGGCGTTCCCGAGGGGGCTGCGCGAGCTGGCGCTGGGCCTTGCCGCCGCGTGCGACGTCACGGTCGCCGCGCACCTCCCGAACGAGTTTGCCGCGGAGGGGATCCGGCACGACCTGGGCATGCTGGTCACCGCCGCAGAGGTCCGCGGACTTGCCACCCAAGAGCTGGAGGGTGAGGGAGACGCGCGGTGCCGGGCGGTCGAGAGGCCCCGCGAGCTGGGCGAGGTCCTCTCGTCGCTCTATGGCGCCCGCGAGGGGAGGGCATCGGCCTCCGGCGCCGTCTCGCTCCTGCTGCCCGCCGGCCCCCTTGCGGAGGCGGAGTCCGTTGCCCGCAGCATCCGCTCGCTCGTGGACGGGGGCTGCCGCAGCGTGGTCGTCGCCGCGTCGGATGAGGGGCGAGCCTGGAGGGAGCTTGCGCCCAAGCTGGTCGCCCGCGGCGTGAGCGTTCGCGCGCAGCTCTCCGCCCGCGTCCCGTCCACCGAGGCGGGAAGGGCCTTCCTGGAGTTCGCCGAGTCGGTCGCCGCGCTCTCCGACCTTGCGGAGGGCTGGCCGCCCGCGGAGGACGTGGAGGAGGGGACGCTCGTGCACCTGGGCGACATGTCCTGGTGGCCGCCGCGCGCGCTGAGCGACTTCCTCCGCTGCGAGGTCTCCCACGTCCCCACGGCGCGCGCCCTCTCGCTCGACCGTGCGTGGCGCGGCGACCGCCTGCTCACCCCGGGCGACGTGCTCGACACGCTCCTCAGCCCCCGCCGCACCAGCCCCGAGGTCGCCGGTGCCACGCGCGAGCTGCTCCGGGGCAGGCTGGGGTCCGCGGCGGCGAGGCTCCTCTCGCTCTATGCCTCGGGCCAGGTCGCTGGCGAGCTGGCGGACTACGTCACCGACGACGCGGGCGAGACGCGCGAGGAGCACGCTGCCGGGGAGGACGCCCTGGCGGGTTCGCTCGCCGCAGGTTCGCTCGCCGCCGTGATCGAGGTCGCGGGCGCGCTGAGGTCCCTGGGCGTCACGGCCGACCCTACGGCGGAGGGGCACGTCCCCCTCTCGCGTCTCGTCTCGCTCGCCCGCGATGCCTTGGGCGAGGCGAGCGTGGTGGCCCGCCCGCGCGTCGAGGTCCGTGGCGCAACGGCTGAGGCGACCATCCTCCCGTACCGCCTTGCGGCCTCCCTGGCTCCGGGCAGCGTGGATGCGGTGGTCCTCTGCTCGCAGACCTCCGTGGAGTCCCCGGTGGGCAACGGGGACGACGTGGTCACCGCTATCCTCGACAGGCTGGGCGTGGAGCCGAAGGCCGACCCCATGCTCGCGGCGCGCGCGGACTTCGCCGCCCTCGTGGCGCTCCCGTCCCGCGCCCTGGTGGCGGAGCGCTGCTCGTTCGACCCCCTGGGGAGGGAGTGCTACCCCTCGGTCATGCTGACCGAGCTCCTCGCCTGCTACGGCGTGGACTCCGGTGGCGACCCCCGCGAGGCGGGGCTTGTCGTGACGGAGCTGGGCGAGACGGACGCGGAGGCCAACGCCGCGCCCTCGGGGGAGCCCTCCGCGTGCCTGGGAGGGGAGGACCCCGCGCCGTCCGGCACGATAGGGTCGTCCAACAGGGCGCTCGTGGTGGTCCCTCCCGAGGGGAGGGCCGAGCTGCTGGATGGCAAGCCGCTGCTCTCCGCCTCGCAGATAGAGTCGTACCTGGAGTGCCCCTACAAGTGGTTCAGCCTCAGGCGCCTGAGGCTGCAGGACTCCGACGCGGGCTTCTCTCCCATGGAGACGGGGACGTTCGCGCACCGGGTCATGGAGGTGACCCACCGGGAGCTCCTGCGCCAGGCGGTCGAGGCCTCCGACGCGCTGGGGGAGGGCTTTGACCCCGAGGAGACGCCCGCGGTGGCCATCCCCGGCTCGCGCCTCTCGGAGGGGGACGACCGGACGCGCGAGCTGGCGCGCCGGATCCTGTCGCAGACCTTTGACGAGGAGCTGCGCCACCAGTTCATACGCGAGGGCAAGCGCTCGCGCTACCAGGCCTTCGTCCCGCACACGGCCAAGGACCGCGACCTGCTGCGCACGCTGAGGGACGACCTGCTCTCCGAGCTGGACTTTGAGGCAGGGCTGTTCCTGGGGTACGAGCCGCGCTACTTCGAGTGGAACTTCGGCGGGAGGGACGATCTGGTGGAGTACGCGGGCGCCTACCTCACGGGCACCATTGACCGGGTGGACGTGGACCGTCACGGCCAGGCCGTGGTGATCGACTACAAGCACAAGTCCCCCACGGGCTTCACGCGGGAGTATGACGTGTCGCAGCCGGACGGGTCGTCCCTCTCCCTGCCGCGGCGCGTGCAGTCGCTGATCTACGGTCAGGTGGTGCGCCGCAGGCACCCGGACCTCAGGGTCACCGCGGCGGTGTACCTGGGCACCAGGGGGGACCACGCCATCGCGGGCGCGGTGAGCGCAAACGCCCTCCAGAACGTGCTGGGCGACCACGTCCCGCACAGGGAGGAGGCGTGCAACGCCCTTACGGTGGACGACTCCGCCTCGTACGGGGTGGAGGGCGAGAGGGGCATGGACGCCTTCCTCGACGCCACCGAGGAGGCCATCCGCGAGAAGGTGGGCGAGCTTCTCGACGGCAACATCGAGGCGCGCCCCAAGGACGCGGAGGCGTGCTCGTACTGCCCGGTCATGAACTGCGACAGGAGGATCTCTCGATGAGCGGCATAGACCTCTCCACCCTCAACGACAGGCAGCTGGGCATCGTGAGGACGCTGGACCGCCCCGTGTTCGTTGAGGCCGGTGCGGGCTCGGGCAAGACCTTCACCCTCACGCGCCGCATCGCCTGGGCGCTCTCGCCGGGCTCGGGGGAGGGGGAAGCCGCCTTTTTGGACGACCTCTCGCAGGTGCTCGTGATCACCTTCACCAACGCCGCCGCGCGCGAGATCAAGGAGCGCGTACGCTCGACCCTGCGCGCTGCGGGCATGGGCGAGGCGGCGCTGCAGGTGGACTCCGCCTGGATAAGCACCATCCACGGCATGTGCTCGCGCATCCTGAGGAGGCACGCGCTCGACCTGGGGCTTGACCCGCGCTTTCGCGTGGCGTCGGGCAACGAGGCCAAGGCGCTCATGGACCAGGCGCTGGAGGAGGTGGTGGGCACTGCCGCCCGGCAGGGGGGAGACCCGCTCCTCTCGGCGGCGCTCGGCGAGTACGGCCTGGGTGGAACGGCGGCGGGAACCCCCAACGGGGTCGTGGGCATCGTCTCTTCGCTCATGGACGCCGCACACTCGGCCCCCCGCGGGTTCGACTCGCTCGAGCTTGTGGGCAAGAGTGACCTCGACGGATGCATGGAGCGCCTTCAGGGGGCGGTGAGCGCACTCGGTGCGCAGCATGGCGTGACGGCGAAGGCGCTGGAGAAGATCGTGCCCTCGACCCGCGCGCTTGAGGCATACGCGGCGCTGGCGCCCGGCGAGCGGGGGCCCGAGGCGGCTCTCGAGGCGCTGGGGTGCGTGAGCCTTCCCCGCAGCAGCAAGGCGATAGCGGAGCTGCTCCCCGACGCCAAGGAGGCGCTCACCCTCGCCAAGGCGGAGGCGGCGCTCGCCAGCGTGCGGCCCCTCGCGGGGAGGCTCGTCTCCCTTGCCCGCCAGGTGGACGATCGCTTCATGGAGCTCAAGCGCTCCCAGTCGCTGCTGGACAACGACGACCTGGTCGCCCTCGCGCTCGCCGCGGTGCGGGACGACCCGGCGGTCGCCGCCGACTACGCGGGGCGCTTCCGCCTGGTGATGGTGGACGAGTTCCAGGACACCGACTCAAGGCAGCTGGAGCTCATCCGCCTGCTCTCGGGCGAGGGCGAGAGGCACCTGGCGACGGTGGGGGACGCGCAACAGTCCATCTACGGCTTCCGCGGCGCCGACGTGGGGGTGTTCCGCGCCCGCGGCGAGGGCGTGCCGGAGCGGGACCGCATCAGGTTGGACGTCAACTACCGCAGCCACGCGGACGTGCTATCGTTCGTGGACGCAACCTGTGGCGGTCCCGCGGGGGTCGTGCGTGGCTTCATGCACCTGGATGCCAACCCCGGGCGCAGGGACTCCTATCGCGCCTGCGACCTCCCGCGCATCGACGTGGAGCTGGTGGAGGGCGCCTACGGGGCGTCTCGCGCGAACGGCGCGGTCATGGCGGCGGCAATAGCGGACCGGCTGCGCGAGTACGCGGACCACGGGGAGCGGCCGGGCGACATGGCGCTGCTTCTGGGCACCACGACCAACGCGGCCCTCTACATCGACGCGCTCAGGGCTCGCGGCATCGACTGCGTGGTCACGGGCGGCTCCACGTTCACGGCCACGCGCGAGGCGGGCGCCATGGCGGCGCTGCTGCATACCCTCGCCAACCCGCACGACACGCAGTCGGGGCTGTTCCCGCTGCTCACCTCCCCCATGTTCGAGCTGGACGCCAACGACTTCGTGCAGCTGGGCACCCGCAGGCAGAGGGCGCTCGACGCCCCCACCAAGAGGACGATTGACCGCGGGCTCGAGACCATGGAATTCTTTGGGCTTGAGTCTCCCTCTGCCCGCCTGCGCCTGGCGCGCGACGTGCTCATGCACGCGCGGCTGGCGATGCGGCGCATGCCCGTCGCGGACGTGTGCATGCAGGTGGTGCGCGAGTCAGGATGGCTCGCCCGCCTGGAGCGTCGGGGCGAGGACGGGCGCGCCGAGGAGGCCAACGTACTCGCGGCGGTGCGCTACGTGCGTGACCTCACGTCAGAGCTGGGCCTTGGCCCGGCGCGCGCGGCGACCGAGTTTGACGTGTGGCTCCAGACCGCGAAGGTGCCGCCGGCGACCCTTCTGGGCGGTGAGTTGCGCAGCGTGCGGATCATGACGATACATGCCTCGAAGGGGCTCGAGTTCCCCGTCGTCGCCGTGGCGGAGTGCTGGTCGCGGATGCCGGACCGGGGGCCGGTCGTCTCGTCCCGCCTCCCGGGTGGCGGGGTTGGCGTGTGCCTCAAGCCCAAGGGCTCGGTTTCCGTGGGCGACGTCCCGGTGGAGGAGAGGCCAGAGTCGCTCTCCGAGTGGCTCGGCTGGCTCTCGGACCAGTCGGAGGACGCGGCGGCGGGGGAGAAGGCCCGTCTCCTCTACGTCGCGCTCACGCGCGCCCGCGAGGCGCTCGTGCTGGGCCTGGGGGTCACGGTCTCCAAGGGCTCCGTGGGGCCCGAACTCGCGATGGGCGTGCTGGACGCGCTCGATTTGGGGCCGGGCGGGCTCCCGTCCCCCGGTGTGCACGCCCTTGACTACGGCGGCTCCGAGCCCGCGCGCCTGCGCTGCGTCGCGACCAAGTCGGAGGGTAGGGGCCCCGAACGCGTCGTGAGCGCGGACTCCGCCGGCACTTTGGTGGACGGGCCGCTCCCCGCCGAGCCCGACGAACTGTTCCAATCGCTCGCGCGGGAGGGAGAGGCGGTCCCTGCAGACGGCGGAGGGGAGCCGGACGATACCTTCGGGCTCTACCGGGTCGAGTCGGATCCCACTGCGGGGAGGGTGCAGACGTGGTCTGCCCGCGAGGGGGTCTTCAGCTACTCGTCCGCCCACGCGCAGATGGCGGGCGCGATGGATTCGGTGGACACCCCCGTCGCAACCAACCCTCCCGTCGCCCCGACGGCGGGGCCCTCCGAGCGCGCCTCGCTCCAGGCGGAGTCGGAGGGCGCCCCGCTCACCGGGGACGGAGACCGCGCGACCAACCTGGGCTCCGCGTTCCACGAGCTTGCGCAGACGCTTGTTGAGTCCGGGGCAGAGAGGCCCGACGCCCAGCGGGTCGAGCGCGCCAAGTCCTACTGGGGCCTCTCCCCTCGGGCGTCCGCGCGGCTGGACGCGGCGCTGGGGAGGTGGTGCGGGTCCGACCTGAGGGCGGAGGTCCTCTCCCATGGCCTGGTGAGGGCGGAGGTGCCGTTCTTCCTCCCGGTCGACTCGAGCTACGGCGACCACGTCGAGGGGGCCATCGACCTCCTGGCGACGGACGAGGGGTCGTCCCGCGCGCTGCTTGTGGACTACAAGACGGGCGACAGGGGCCTCTCGCCCGAGCAGGTGTCCGCGCGCCACCTGATGCAGGCGAACTTCTATGCCTACGTGCTGATGGCGTCGGGGTTTGACGAGGTGGACTGCCGGTTTGCCTGCGTGGAGGTCGATGACGGGAACGGCGGTCCCCTGGTGGCGCGCTACGTGTTCGACCGGGACAACCCGCCCCGGATCTAGCGCACGGTCTCCCCCGGCGGGACGGGTTGCGGGCACGCCGCCGCGCCCGTCTCGCCCGCTCCGGCAACCGTGGAGCCAGTGCGGAGCTTTCGTGACGCGAGCTGCCTTGTCACAGTTGGGCGTCCCGAGGCCCGCCGTTCGGAGGGCGGGAGGCAACCCGCTTCGACTACCATGTTCAACGTTGCGCGTCCGCCCCTCCCTTGGGACGCGCCACCCCGCCCGCGGGCGGGACCGGCGGGAGGGTCCATCCGGAGGTCTTACCACATGGCGTTCGTTCACCTGCACAACCACTCCGACTTCAGCATCCTCGACGGGGCCACGCGCATTCCCGACATGGTGGAGCGCGCCGTTGAGTTTGGCATGCCCGCGGTGGCCCTGACCGACCACGGCTACATGTTTGGCATCCCCAACCTGGACCTGGAGTGCCGCAAGTACAACGACGCCGCCCCGCGCATGAAGCAGTGGCGCCACGACCTGGAGTGCTTCAAGAAGGGATGGGACCTGGAGGAACCCGAGGCTGACGGAGAGGGTGCGGACTACCAGGACTGCGTTCACGCCCAGTGGGAGTCCGACGTCGCCGTCTGGGAAGGCTCTGGACACGACCTGGACTCGGTCAAGGGCAACCGGCCTAACCTCAAGGTCAAGCCCATCTTTGGCTGCGAGTGCTACTTCATCACGGACGACTGCATAGAGCGCGGCACCAAGCAGCGCCGCTACCACCTGATCCTGCTCGCCAAGAACGAGACGGGCTACGTCAACCTTATCAAGTGCATGTCGAAGGCCGCCGGCCACGAGATGATGTACTACAAGCCGCGCACCACGCTCGCCATGCTCGAAGAGTACCACGAGGGTCTGATCTGCCAGAGCGCCTGCGTGCAGGGCATCATTCAGCAGCGCATCCTCGACGGCGACGTCGACGGCGCGCGCGAGTGGGCCGCCACCTTCAAGCGCATCTTCGGCGACGACTTCTACATGGAGATCCAGGACCACGGCCTCACCTTCCGCAACGGCTGGGACGACCGCAAGCTGGACGAGTACCTGGTGAAGATCGCCCGCGAGCAGGACATCAAGGTCATCGCGACCAACGACTTCCACTACCTCAGGCGCGAGGACGCCCCCACGCAGGACATCCTCTCGTGCATTGGCAAGGCGACCACGCTCGACGACCAGACCCGCATGCGCATGGAGGGCACCGAGTTCTACATGAAGAGCGAGGAGGAGATGCGGAGTCTCTTCTCCTGGATCCCGGAGGCCTGCGACAACACCCTTGAGGTCGCGTCAAAGTGCAACTACGAGATCGACTGGACGCACATGTACCTGCCCGAGTACCCTGGCCTGCGTCCGGGCGAGACGGCCGAGGAGCGCTTTCGCGAGGAGTGCGAGAAGGGCCTGGCCAAGCGCTACGGCGACGACTGGAAGAACGTCACCATCAACGGCATCAACGTCGAGGACCGCTACGAGCACGAGGCCGGCATCATCATTGGCAAGGGCTTTGCGAACTACTTCCTGATTGTCCAGGATTACGTGCAGTGGGCCAAGGACAACGGCATCGGAGTGGGGCCGGGCCGTGGCTCCGCCGCAGGCGCAATTGTCGCCTACGCCATGAACATCACGTCGTTCGACCCGCTGGAGAACGGCCTCATGTTCGAGCGATTCCTCTCTCCCCAGCGCACCGAGATGCCCGATATCGACATGGACTTCGACGACGAGCACCTGCAGGACGTTCTCCAGCACGTGCGCGACGTGTACGGCGAGGACCACGTGTGCAAGGTCATCACGTACTCCACGATCAAGGCAAAGCAGGCCATCAACGACGCGGCGCGCGTGCTGGGCTTCCCCGTGTACGTGGGGCAGAGGCTGTCGAAGATGCTCTCCAACGACCCCAAGCTCACGCTGCCCAACGCGCTGCACAAGAACGAGAAGAAGCCCGACCAGTACTCGCCGGACTTTGAGGAGGCCTACAACAAGGACCAGGACGCGCACCGCATCATCGACGCCGCCCTCTCCATCGAGGGCCTCACGCGCGGCGAGGGCGTCCACGCCTGCGCCACGCTGATCGCGCCCACGCCCGTCACCGACCACGTGCCCACCAAGCTCGACACCAAGGGAAACGTCACCATCACGCAGTACGAGGGCCACTCGGTCGCGGACATGGGCCTGCTCAAGATGGACTTCCTGGGCCTGCGCACCCTCACGGTCATCAACAAGGCGCTCGCCAACATCCGCCAGAGCTACCCCAACGCCGCAGACATCGACCGCATGCCCGAGGGCGTGAGGAAGTGCCTGAAGGAGGGCGCCACCTGCGTCGACATCGACGTGGACAAGATCGACTTCTCCGACCCCAAGATCTTCGAGCTCTTGGGCAGCGGCCACACGGCGGGCGTGTTCCAGGTGGAGTCCGACGGCATGACCGCCACCATCAAGAACATGCAGCCCACCGAGTACAAACAGATCGTGGCTCTTATCGCCCTGTACCGCCCCGGCCCCCTGGGCGCCGGCATGGTGGACAGCTACATCAAGCGCATGCACGGCGAGGAGCAGATCAGCTACTACGACGACCGCCTGCGCCCCATCCTGGAGGAGACCTACGGCACCATGGTCTACCAGGAGCAGGTCATGCAGATCTCGGTCAAGATGAGCGGATTCACCGCAGGCGAGTCTGACAGCCGCATGCGCAAGCCCGTGGCCAAGAAGAAGATCAAGATGCTCACCAGCCAGATCTTCCACTGGGAGGGCAACGGCGCGGACGAGACGATCTACGACCACTGGATGAACGGCGCCGTCGCCAACGGCTACAAGAAGGAGATCGCCCAGGAGATCTGGGACAACGTCCTGGAGTTCGCCTCCTACGCGTTCAACAAGTCGCACTCCGCCGGCTACGCGATCCTGGTCATGCAGACGGCATGGCTCAAGGCCTACTTCCCCAAGGAGTACATGGCCTCGGTCCTCACGTCCTACATGGGCAAGACCGACAAGATCGTTCATTACGTGACCAGCTGCCGCCGCGAGGGCATCCCCATCCTGCCGCCCGACATCAACGAGAGCGGTCGCGACTTCACCGCCACCGCTGACGGCGTGCGCTTTGGCTTCGCGGGCATCCGCGGCGTGGGCGAGGGCGTCGCCGAGGAGATCATGGCCGAGCGCGAGAGGGGAGGGGCGTTCAAGAGCCTCCACGACTTCGTTGAACGCGTGGACGGCAGCCAGGCAAACCGCCGCGTGGTCGAGGCCCTGATAAAGGCGGGCGCCTTCGACTCCACCGGCTACCCCCGCAAGCAGCTCATGGAGTTCGTGGACAAGAACGACCCCGCCAACATCATCGACTCCGCCGCCAAGCGGCAGCGCGACCGCGCCGCGGGGCAGAGCTCGCTCTTCGACATGTTTGGCGACGTGGCCGGCTCCGGCTTCGAGGACCAGGTGCCGCCCGCCAACCCCGCCGACGAGTGGGACCGTCACACCAAGCTGGCACAGGAGCACGAGGTCCTGGGCATCTACGTCTCGGACCACCCGCTGCGCCCGTACGAGTACGCCCTCAACAAGGCGCGCGACTTCACTCTCGCCCAGATCGAGGAGAAGCGCGAGGTCCCCAACCCGATGACGGGCGGCACCATGACCCAGTACACCGTGCCCGAGGGCAAGCCCATCCGCCTTGCTGGCATGATCCCCTCGGGAGGCGTCTCGAAGCGCGTGACAAAGAACGGCGACCAGATGGCCATCGTCACCCTGGAGGACATGGAGGGCGAGGTCACGGTCGTGGTGTTCCCCAAGACGTACAAGGAGTGCGCGCAGGTGCTTGAGGGCGAGGTGGACCCCGAGACCGGCGAGCGTGTGGGCGACGTCTTCATCAAGGTCACGGGCAAGCTGGAGCGCGGCGACCGCGGCAACCAGGTCATCGCCTCGTCGGTGATGCCCATCGAGCTCAACGAGAAGACCAATCGCCCCAAGGTGTTCGAGGTTTGCGTGTCGAGCCGCATGCTGAGCATGGACCGCATGCAGCAGCTCAACTCGATCTTCTCGCGCTACAACGGCTTTGACCGGGTCGAGATCCTGGTTGAGGGCGCCATGGGGGACACCATGCGCATGGAGCTCCCCACCAAGGTGGACGCGCACAACATGGTCCTGCTGGCAGAGGTCAAGGACCTCGTGGGCGAGGACGGCCACGTGGCGCTTGCCTAGCCTGCCCGGGGCGTCCGGCTGGTGGGCGAGAGGCACGTCCCTCTCGCCCGCTTTTGTTCCCACGGTTATTTGCTACCAATCAGCAGTCACATGAATGAAACGCCGCGGCGCGGGAGACAATGTAGGTGAGCGGCGCGCGGGCGCCGCCACCCACTAGGAAAGGAAACCACATGGCTGAGCTCACGTTCTATCGTTGCAACAAGTGCGGCAACCTCGTCATGGTCCTGGACGAGGGCAGCTGCGTCCCCCAGTGCTGCGGAGAGCCCATGCAGAAGCTCGTCGCCGGTGCCACCGACGCCGCGACCGAGAAGCACGTTCCCGCGGTCTCCGAGACTGAGGACGGCAAGCTCCTGGTCACCGTCGGGTCCGTCGAGCACCCCATGACGCCCGAGCACTACATCGAGTGGATCGCCTACGCGGACGAGAAGAAGACCATCGTCAAGCATCTCAAGCCGGGCGACAAGCCGCAGGCGAAGTTCTGCCACAAGGGCGAGGGCGCCACGGTGTACGCGTACTGCAACCTCCACGGCCTCTGGAAGACCGAGCTCTAGGGCTAGGACACGTTCCCGCCCCAACGGGGGCGGATGCTGCGCGGCGGCTCTGACGGGTCGCCGCGCTTCGTTTGGGGTAGTCTCATGCCAGTCGGCGGCGTTGCCGTTGGCGCACGGAAGCGGAGGTGCGACATGAGGGTTTGCATGGCACAGATGGCAACGCGCGCGGGCGACCTCGACCGCACCGTGGCGAGGATGGTCTCGCTCAGCGAGCGCGCCAGCCTGCAGGGGGCCGATCTCGTGGTGTTCCCCATGGCCGCGCTCACCGGACCCGAGGGCCTGGCGGTCACCGGGGAGCGCGAGGGGTTCGTCTCCGACGTCATGGCCGCGGTCGAGCTCCTCGCCCGCCAGGTGGCGTGCGCCTGCATCGTCCCCGTGGTGTTCGACCTCGACGGCGAGCAGGTGGCGGAGGCGGTCCTGATGGACGGCGGGCACGTGGTCCCGCTCAAGCTCGCTGCCTACACCTCGTCCGCCCTGCAGGCGCAGGGGGCAGGCCCCGAGGCCCAGGACGCCCCGGCGCCCGACCTCCCCGAGTTCACGCTCGGCGACCTCCGGCTGGGCGTTGCCTTCACCTACGAGGACCTGGACGACTACGTCGACTTCGACTTCGACCTCGACGCCGTCATCTACATCGCCGGCTACGGCTACGCCATCGACGACCCGAGCTCGCTCCTGGGGGCGGACCTCCAGGAGGGGAGGTACGCCCAGGACGCAGAGGCCATGGGCGCCTGGGTCATAGGCGTGGGCTCCCTTGGGTGCTATGGGGCACAGCTCTACACCGGGTCGAGCTTCGCCGTGACCCCGGCGGGCGAGCTCGCCGCCTCCGCGCCCGCCTTCGAGGAGTCGCTGACCTGCGTGGACGTTGACCCGCATCTGTCGGGTCCCCTCGACTCGCCGGTCACGCCCGAGGTCTACGACGAGCCCACCTTCCTGTGGGAGACGCTCGCGATGGGGGTGCACGACCGCATCGCCGCCATGGGGCGTCGCCGCGCCGTGGTGGTTCTGGACGGCTCGCTGTCGTCCCAGGTCCTTGCTGTGCTCGCAACCGACGCGCTGGGCCCCACCAACGTGCGCCTGCTGGTCTCGCCCGTCGACGAGGGGGAGAGGCCCGCATGCCTCGCCCTCGCGTCCAACCTTCGTGCCGAGTCGCGCGACCTCAGGGGCGCGGCGGGGGAGCAGGGCCCGGGGCTTGCCCTGGGCGTCGCTCAGGCGCACGCCCTGGCGTGGGCGGACGAGGACGACGGCGTGGTCCTCTCGCCCCTCACCAAGACCGCACTGGCCCTGCTCGACCGCCAGCCCGCGCAGGGGGCGTCCCCGATCCTCCCGCTGGGAGACGTCTACCTGACGGACGTGGTGGGGCTCGCCCATGCGCGCAACGTGATCAGTCCCGTCATGCCTCACCTGGCGCTTGCGCCCTGGGAGGTTCCCTCCGTCCCCGGCGTGGAGAGAGACCAGCGCTCCGACGAGGAGTGGACCCACGCCGTCGACACCATCATCCTCGACCACGTGGAGTGGGGGCACCCGCTGTCCGAGCTCCCCGGGGCGACGGGGGAGGACGCTGGGCTGTGCGCCGCCGTGGTCCGCGCGCTCGACAACGGCGGGTCGTGGCGTCTCGCATGCGGCCCATGCCTCATCGCCAGCACCTGCACCCTGTGGGACGCCCGCAGGCCGCTCGGCCTGGCCTGGCACGACGTGATGGACCGGCCGTCCCCCACGGCGGCGGGCGATGGCCTGGAGGAGCTTGGCAGGCAGGTCGAGAAGGGCGGCGACGTTGACTGGACGCGCCTCATGTCGCTGTTCGCCAGCCCCGCCGACGCTGGCGGGGAGGACCTGCCGGACGACGTCGCCCCGGATGTGCCAGGTGACGAGGAGCCGAGCGAGGCGGACAAGATGAGCAGGCTCCGCGACACACTCGGCTGGCTGCACGACTTCTCCCAGGGAGGGGCCTTCCAGCAGCGGGGGTTCGGCGACCGCGAGGACGACGGGCGGAAGGGCCCGGACGGGTCCCCCGCAAGTGACGAGGGGCGCCGCCCCTGGCAGAATCCCTTCTCCGAGAACTAGGGGCATGCGCCCCGGCGGAACCCCTCCCTTGGCTGCCTCCGCGTGCGAGTCGACGGGTTCTGCTATGATAGAACAGACGTTCTAGACGGTACCTCGCATGGGGGAGCGGATGGTCATCATGGGCATTGACCCCGGCCTTGCCAACACGGGCTGGGGGATTGTAGAGACACGGGGCACGGCGTGCCGGGCGCGGGCGTACGGCTGCGTGTCGACCAAGTCGGACGAGCCGCTCGACCGGCGGCTGGGGAGGATCTTCGACGAGGTGTCGAAGGCGATAGAGACCTTCCAGCCCTCCCAGCTCGCCATAGAGAAGATCTTCTTTGGGGAGAACCAGCGCTCCGCCATCGCCACCGCCCATGCCCGTGGGGCGGCGATCGTCGCCTGCGCCCGGGCGGGCATGGAGGTGGGTGAGTACACCCCCATGCAGATCAAGCAGGCCGTGGTGGGCACGGGCTCGGCGGACAAGCGCCAGGTCATCTACATGGTAAGGAACATCCTGAGGCTAGACCACGACCCGAGGCCAGACCACTGCGCGGACGCGCTTGCGGCTGCGATCTGTCACGCCAACCTCTCGCACACCATGAGCGTCACTCGCGATGCGGCGGCGGTGCAGGTGCTGGAGCAGGAGCGGGCGCAGCGCGAGCAGGAGCGCGCGATGGCGCGTGAGGTCACCGCGGCGGCGACGGCGGCGAGGGTCAACGGCGGAAGCCCCGTGATGGGCCGCTCCCGGCAGAGTAGGAGGAACAGCAAGTGATCGTGCAGCTCACCGGCTCCATCGTGGAGGTGACGGCAAGCCACGTGGTGCTCGACGTGGCGGGCGTTGGATACGAGCTCGGCATCTCGGCCAACACCGCCGCGGCGCTGCCCCCGGCGGGGGAGGCGGGCGTGACGGTGCTCACTCGGCTCGTCCTCAGGGACGACGCCGTGGAGCTGTACGGCTTCTACAGTCGGGAGGAGCGTGCCGTGTTCGATCGTCTGGTAGCGGTCAGCGGGGTTGGCCCCAAGCTCGCGCTCTCGGTCCTCTCCACCTTCACGCCCTCGCAGCTTGCCACCGTCGTCACTGCGCAGGACGTCACGCGCATGAGCCAGGTCCCCGGCGTGGGGAAGAAGAAGGCGCAGCGCCTGCTCGTTGAGCTGGAGGGCGTGTTCCAGCGTGACGCGGAACTGCGCGGTCTCGTAGGGCTCTCGTCTCCCGGCGAGGTGGCGGCGGGAGCCGTCGCGGCGGTACCCTTGGGCCAGTCGGTGCAGTCCGAGGCCACGGACGCCCTGCTCTCCATGGGCTTCACCCCGCAGGAGGCGGAGCTTGCGCTAGAGGGGCTGGAGGACGCCGGGGCCACCACCATCGAGTCCGCCGTCTCGTACGCACTCAGGCGCCTTGGGGGCGGTAGGTGATGTGGGAGGCAGAGGACGAGGACCTCTTCGCGGACGATGTGAGGGGGCACGATTCCAGCCGGCGTGCGGTTAGCACCGAGCTCACTCAGGACGACCTGGACGTGGAGCACAGCCTCAGGCCCACAACGCTGAGCGAGTACTGTGGGCAGGAGCGCGTGCGGCAGAACCTGAGCGTGCTCATCGCCGCCGCCAAGGACAGGGGAGAGACGCTCGACCACGTCCTTTTCTCCGGCCCTCCGGGTCTGGGCAAGACGACCCTGGCCAACGTGGTCGCCAACGAGATGGGCGCTCGCCTCAAGACCACGAGCGGCCCTGCCATCGCGCGCACCGGCGACCTCGCCGCCATCCTCACCAACCTGGAGGAGGGCGACGTCCTCTTCGTGGACGAGATACACCGCCTCAACCACCAGGTGGAGGAGGTCCTCTACCCTGCGATGGAGGACTTCTTCCTGGACATCGTGATAGGCAAGGGGCCGGCAGCGCGCAGCATCCGCCTGGACGTCCCGCACTTCACGCTCATCGGGGCCACCACGCGCACGGGGCTCCTCACCGGCCCGCTGCGTGACCGCTTTGGCATCAGCTACCGGCTGGACTACTACAGCGTACCGGAGCTCACCCGTATCGTCCTGAGGTCTGCCGGCATCCTGGGCGTGCGCATTGACGAGCAGGGTGCGGAGGAGATCGCCAGTCGCAGCCGCGGGACCCCCAGGCTCGCCAACCGCCTGCTCAAGCGCGTGCGCGACTACGCGCAGGTGCGGGCGGACGGCTGCATCACCTGGGAGGTCGCCGCAGAGGCTCTTAGGTTCTTCGAGATAGACGAGATGGGCCTGGACTGGATGGACAAGAAGATCCTCGACGCCCTCACGCGGACCTTCCGTGGGCGTCCCGTTGGGCTCACGACCATCGCGAGCGCCGTGGGGGAGGACCCGTCCACCCTCGAGGACGTGTACGAGCCCTACCTCCTCCAGCGCGGCCTCATCATCCGCACCCCCCAGGGGAGGCAGGCAACCACCCTCGCGTTCGAGCACCTCGGCGTTGTCCCGCCGCCCAGCTCCTAGCCGGGGCCGTCCCGCCCCGCAACGGCTAGACTGTCACATGGCAAGGCCCGCACACTCTCTTGGGAGGAACGCATGCTCCAGCACGACTACCTGCTCGAGGTCATCAACCAGTTTGTTGACTCAGTGACTCCCGCCCTGCGAGGCGCACTCCTCGGGGGCGACCAGGAGGCGGCAGTGCAGGCAGAGGAGGCGGTCGCGGGCGTGCTTGACTTGGATCCCCAGGTAGCGCTCCGCCTGAGCCCCGACTCCCTCGTCACGATGATGGTGCTCTCCGGAATCGGCGACAGCCTGGCGGGCTACGTCGCCTACGTCCTGCGGCGCCTTGCGGATGCCTACCGGGGGATGGGTGAGGCCGACCTCGCCGAGGTGCGCCTGGCGCAGGCCGAGGCCGTGGAGGGCTCGTTCAACGTGGAGCCCGGGACGGTCCCCCAGGAGCTCGCGTCGCTCGACGGAGAGCTCGCGGCCCCGCGGGAGTAGCGCACGGGCCCCACGGACGCGGCACCTCTCCCCATCAACGGCGTGACCCTGTGACGCCAAATCGATTGTCTTTCGTAAAGGGTTGTCGCGATGCGGTCCTCGTTTTGTGGAGGGCCCATGGCGTGGCATATTCTGTGACAGACGGTTCCGGCGGCGAACGGGCCCTGTGCCAGCTCTCGCCGGGAAGAAGCGATTTCTCTCCTTCGGGGTGGTTATTGATGAGGGCTCCCGAGAACTTCCCTTGGTCGAGCATGGGCTCCATAGCCGCAGGAGCGGTGCTCGCTGCAGCCTTCGCCTATGCGCCCGTGACGGCGAACGCCGAGGAGGCGGCCTCCAAGGCGCTTGCCAGCCAGGGCCAGGCGGCGCAGGTGGTGGCGACCGAGTCCGCGACACTGGCTGACTCCTCGGACCAGGCATCCGCGTCTGCCATCGCCGCCCCGAATGCCGTCGAGGCGACCTCCGACCAGGCAGTGAGCACGACCTCCTCCGATGAGTCGACGGCAGATTCCGCTGCTCGTGCGGCCGGGGCGGACGCCTTCTCCACCGAGTCCTCGACGGGCGCGGCGGATGCCGGCGAGTCAACGTTGGCCGCAGATGCCACCAACTCTGGCGGGGAGGATGCGACCTCCGCCTCCAACGGGACGACTGACGCGACCCAGCCCTCCGACGGGTCCGATGCGTCGGCAACTACGGGCGATTCGGATGGAGAGTCCGGCACTAACGGAACGGGCAGCACGCAAGATGACGGAGGCGCGACCGACGCGGGTGGCAGTTCCTCTCCCTCGGCGACGGACGGCACTGCCTCGGACACCCCTGCCGGCAACGCTGGAGCCGCATCCGATGAGACGGCAACCGATTCCGCCGATGCCGCGAGCGGCTCCGCTGCCACGACGGCGCCTGGTGCCCGCGCTGCCGCGGACGATACCTCCAACCTGCAGAACATGTACCGGTTCTACAACCCCAACACGGGGGAGCACTTCTACACCGCCAACACCTACGAGGGCCAGGTGCTCGTGACGGCGGGCTGGCAGTACGAGGGCGTGGGCTGGGTCGCGCCCAAGTCCGGGACCGCCGTCTATCGCCTGTACAACCCCAATGCCGGGGACCACCACTACACCACCAACGCCGCGGAGAGGGACATGCTCGTCTCCCGTGGTTGGCGCTATGAGGGCATCGGGTGGTACTCGGAGAGCGCGAGCGGCACGGCGGTGTACCGCGAATACAACCCCAACGCGAAGTCCGGTGCCCACAATTTCACCACCAGCAAGGCGGAGAACAACAACCTGGTCAAGAGCGGCTGGCGTGCCGAGGGCATTGCCTGGTATGCCTCGACGCATTCCTCGCTCGCGTACAACAAGTCCCTCTTCCAGGTGATCCTCAACGGCATCGACATCTCGAGCTACCAGGGCGACATGGACGTCTCCAAGGTGACTGCCGACTTCGTGATCGTGAAGGCGACCCAGGGCACTCACTACAAAAACCCCTACCTCTCCACGCAGGCGCAGGCGACGCTCTCCTCGGGCAAGAAGCTCGGCGTGTACCACTTCATCGACGTGAGTAGCGGCGATGGGTCGATGGTCCAGCAGGCGCAGTACTTCGTGAACGCCGTCAAGTCGTACATCGGCAAGGCGGTCCTCGTCCTGGACTGGGAGAACACCACAGGTTCCGAGGCGCTTCGAAAGGGTCCCAGCTACGCAAAGCAATTCCTGGACGAGGTCTATCGCCTCACCGGGGTGCGCGCCCTGATCTACATGAGCCAGGGCGTCACGAGCACCTACAACTGGAGCGCCGTCGCCTCCTCCGGATACAAGCTGTGGGTTGCCTCGTACCCCAACAAGTACATGAACGGGACGGGGTACGTCTCAAACCCCACGCCCATCTCCACCAACTACGGGGCGTGGTCGAGCCCCACGATCTGGCAGTACTCTGACTCCATCAAGGTTGGAGGCTACTCAGATGGCGTCGACGTCGACGCGTTCTATGGCACCACGGCCTACTGGGACTCCCTGGCGAGGAAGAGCTAGCGCTGGGGCAGCCCGTCTCTGCCCACAGTTGTCCTAGAGTGCGATTACGGGACCAAAGGGAGCGTCGGCGTGCCTTGCGTGTGTCGATTGGCGCGGGGACCTGACGGCATGGGCCATCCTGCTGCTACCATGGGAGATTGACTTTTCCCAAGTGCCCGTATCTCTCACATTGGGGTGATTCGATGACTTCAGGGCAGGCGAGAAGGCATGGCGGCGCCATCGCCGCCGGAGCGATCCTGGCGGCGCTCACGCTCGGGGCGCCCTCGCTCGCACTGGCAGAGGAGTCCGCGACGGCTCCCGACGCAAACGTTCAGGCCCAGCAGGACACGCAGGCGGGGCTCGTTGCAACGACGGCGGACCCCTCCACCAAGGTGGTCGCGACCACGAGTTCCCAGGCGGATGGCTCCTCCTCCGGCTTGGACGCGACGGTGACCCAGACCGCCTCCGATGGCACGTCCTCTGATGCGGCGGATGCCAACGCAACGACGGGGGAGAGTGGCCAGGGCTCGGGCTCCGCGACCGATTCCGCCGGCACCGAGTCCGCCCCGTCGGGCGAGACGGACACCACCGGGGCCTCGGGCGAGACGACCGGTGCCACGGGCGCCTCCGACGCGAAGGCCTCCGGGGACGCGCGGACGGACGCGGCCATCACGGAGGGCGACGGCACACAGCAGGTCTCCCAGGCAACCAAGGACGCATCCGCGCAGGTCACCGCCAACGAGCCGGCCGCCCGCCCCGCCGCGACCACGGCAGCCGCTCGCGTCGCCGCAGCGACCGGCGTTAACATGTACCGCTTCTACAACCCCAACACCGGCGAGCACTTCTACACCTCAAACGTGACCGAGGGCGTGAAGATTGCCAACGCCGGGTGGAGCTACGAGGGCATCGGCTGGGTGGCCCCCACGAGCGGTGTCGCCGTGTACCGCCTGTACAACCCCAACGCGGGCGACCATCACTACACCACCAACGCCGCCGAGAAGAACATGCTCGTCTCGCTTGGTTGGCGCTACGAGGGCATAGGCTGGTACGGCGCAAGCGGGAGCAACGTGGGCTCCGCCCTCCTCAGGCAGTACAACCCCAACGCAAAGGGCGCGGGCGCGCACAACTTCACCACCAGCAAGGCGGAGAGCAACAGCCTCGTCTCCCAGGGCTGGCGCTACGAGGGGACGGCCTGGTACGCCTCGACCCTCTCCGCCAAGTCCATCGACACGAGCGTGTTCATCCCCTCCAGGGCGAGGATCGAGAAGTACGTGTCCTGGGCCGTCGACGTCGCGGAGGACAGCTCCCACGGCTACAGCCAGTCAAACCGCTGGGGACCGGACTACGACTGCTCGTCGCTGGTCATCTCGGCGCTCAAGCAGGCGGGCATCAACACCGGGTCCGCCACCTACACCGGCAACCTGCGCGAGAACCTCGTGAAGTACGGCAAGTTCACCGCCCTTGCGGTGGGCGATGCCATCAGCACCACCGGGTACTCCGAGCTGGTCCGCGGTGACATCATCCTCAACGCCTGGAACCACGTGGCCATCTACCTGGGCAACGGCCTCATGGTCGCGGCGCACCTGAGCGAGACGGGCGGCGTCACGGGGAAGGCCGGCGACCAGACCGGCAGGGAGATCAGCGTGAGCTCCTACTCCAACTACCCGTGGGACTGGGTGCTGCGCCTGCTGTAGGGGTGCCCGACCAACTTGCGAACGGATACGGGGTCGCTTCGGCGGCCCCTTCTTGCTGCGCCCGACCCCCATACGTGGGTTCTCCCTGATGCGTGCGCATGGGGGCGGGGGCCGCTGGGGCGCCGCGCTACAATCGACCGTGCGAACGAACCCAGAGGACAGCGAGGTCTCAATGCCAACCAACGATGCGAAACCCCTGACCGGCACTGCCGCCGTGTGGCCCGTGCACTTCTCGCAGGAGAGCGTCAGCGTGATGTCGCGCGAGCCGGGAGAGCTCCTTCGCGTGGTGTGCTGGACGTGGCTCCGCGACGGCGAGGAGACGGACGGGGAGGTTCGCGCGACGGCGACCCTCGACGACGGCACGACGGTGGGGGGCACCCTCCTGGGCGACGTGACGGTGGACGACGAGGACATCCCCGGTGCCCGGCGTCGCTACGTGGGCCTGTCGTTCCGTATCCCGTTTGGCGCGCCCGGCGCGGACGTCTTGGTCCGGATCGGTGGTAAGACCCCCCGCGAGGGCGTCAAGACCTTCTCCGGGGAGGACCTGAGGGGGCTAGAGGGCGTCTGGGGCTCGCACGCCACGCCGGCGGAGCTGAGCGACCGCTACGAGGAGATGTTCCAATTCACCAAGGCGTCGGCCCAGGACCTCGCCGCCCAGCGCGCCTCGCAGGACGCGTTTGGGCTGCGTCCGACCTTCTCCATCGTCGTACCCCTGTATCACACGCCCGTCGGCTTCTTCCGCGAGATGGCGGAGTCCGCCCTGCGCCAGAGCTACGGAAGGCTCGAGCTCGTGCTGGTCAACTCCACGCCCGAGGACCGCGAGCTGTCGGACGAGGTGTGGGCGCTGGCCAACCGCGACCGCAGGGTGCGCGTGGTGGAGCTGGAGCGCAACTACGGCATCACGGAGAACACCAACTACGGCATCGATGCCTCCACCGCCGACTTCGTGTGCTTCTTCGACCACGACGACGTGCTGGAGCCCGACCTCCTATACCGCTACGTGGAGGGCATCAACCGGTACCCGCAGACGGACCTGCTGTACTGCGACGAGGACAAGCTGGAGGACGGCCATTACGCCTTCCCCTTCCTCAAGCCCGACTGGAGCCCCGTCTACCTCGAGACCAACAACTACGTGTGCCACATGCTCACCATCCGCAGGAGCCTGCTTGCGGAGCTCCCGCGTCCTACGAGTGAGTTCGACGGGGCGCAGGACCACCGCATGACCCTGCTGGCGGGGGAGCGCGCCCGCAACGTGTACCACGCGCGCCAGGTGCTGTACCACTGGCGCGTGAACGCGGGGTCGACTGCGGGCCAGGCGCTGGCAAAGCCCGAGGCGCTCGACGCCGGCCGTCGTGCCATCGACGAGCACTACCAGCGGCTCGGCCTGCCCCTGCACGCTCACGAGGTGCCGGGCGCGCCGCACTACTACGAGCCCCTGCTCGACGAGGGCGAGCATCCGTCCGTCTCCGTCGTCGCCTGGGGCACGAACGCGTCCGAGACGGCCGAGGGCATCCGGGCGCTCGGTGGCTGGGACGGGCTCGAGGTCATCGCCGCGGAGGGCGGTCCCGCCGAGGCCAACGCGGCGGCGGAGAGGGCAACGGGCGAGTGGTTGGCGCTCGTCCAGTCCCCGTGCCGGGTGACCGAGCCCGACTGGGCGCGCCTGATGCTCTCGGTCCTGGCGCACCCCGGGGTGGGGCTCGCCGGCGCGCGCGTCAACCTTTCCGACGGGACCAAGGCCGGTGGTGCCGTCGCCTTCACAAACGCCGCCCCGTTGCGCCTGGACCTGGGCCTCACGAGCGACAACCCGCAGATCCGCTGCTACGAGGCCGTCCCGCACGAGGCGTGTGGCGTGACCGGAACCCTGCTGGTGCTCCGCCGCGACCTCTTCCTGGGGGTCGGCGGACTGGACAGCGAGCTCACGGACTGGCGCTGGGGCGTCGCGCTCAGCTGCAAGGTGGGGGAGAGGGGCCTCACCACCGTCGAGGTCCCTCGCGTTGCGGTCGAGCGTCCCATGGCCGCCGCGGAGCTCGGTGCCCCGGAGGCGGGTGCCGACCTGCGCGAACGCATGGCGTCCACGCGCCTCCGCGGTCTCTGGCCCCAGACCAACTACGCGCCGAGCGGGTTCTACTCCCCGCTCTTCTCGCTGGACGGCTACTACGACATCAAGTTCTAGACGGAGGAGCTTCTCCCCATGGCAGACAACCTGAGGATTTCGTACGACAAGGTCACGAGGGGTCGGGGCAAGGTCTTCCTGCGCATCACGGTGGACGGGGCCCCGGAGGGTTCCCGCCTCGTCGCCTCCGCGCAGATGGCGACCGGTGGGCAGCCCGTCCCTGCCACGGTCATGGACCTGGGAGGGAGCAGGTGGGTTCTCTCCATCGCGGTGATCAACCTGGTTCAGGTCGCCCTGGTCAGGCTGCTGGACGCGGACGGGACGGAGCTGTGCCGCAGGCGCATCCACATCCGCCCCCAGGCCGCGCGCCTGATGTCGCAGATGCACACGGCGCTGCGCGACGGCCAGGCGGAGTCGATCCGCAACCTCGACAGCCGTGGCGGCAACGCCGGCCCCAAGCTCCTGGTGCACAACCTCATCGCCCTCGAGGAGGGCGAGGACCTGCGCGCCACGATGGTCTCGACCGTGGTGGGCGAGGAGGCGGCCCACCTGCCCATCAAGGTCCGCGTCCTCTCGCAGGACGGCGAGCTGCTGGCAGACGACCACTTTGCGATGGGCGACTCCTGCAGCGCCAGCGAGGGCAACCCACAGCTGTTCACGCGCATGTACACCTTTGGCGTCATCCTCCCCAAGCAGGCGCGTGGCATCGTGCTGTGGGTCTCCGCCGAGGGGGAGGGGCAGGAGGATTCCTTCGTGACGCTGGAGGGCTTCTACGCCGACTGGCTCCGCGGGAGCTGGCGCCAGAGCGTCCTGCCCGCGGACCAGGACCCGCGCTACGAGCAGTGGGCGCGCGAGCACTCCGCCAGCGCGGAGGAGCTCGCCCTCATGGCCCATGCGTCCGAGCTCCTGCCCGAGCGCCCGACCTTCTCGCTCGTGGTTCCCCTCTTCAAGACCCCGCTCGACTTCTTTGACGAGATGGCGGACTCGGTCCTCTCCCAGGCCTACCCGTACTTCCAGCTGGTGCTGGTGAACGCGAGTCCCGAAGACCGCGCGCTCGCCGACGAGGTCGCCACCTACGCCGCGCGAGACAGCCGCATCACCGTTGTGGACCTCGACGGCAACCACGGCATCACCGAGAACACCAACCGGGGGATTGAGGCCTCGACCGGCGACTTCGTGTGCTTCTTCGACCACGACGACACAATCGAGCCCGACCTGCTGTACTGGTACGCCAAGGCGGTGAGCGACCGTCCCGACACCGACCTGATCTACTGCGACGAGGACCACCTGCTGGACGGGCACCGCGTGGGACCGTTCTTCAAGCCTGACTGGGACCCCGAGCGCCTGTGCGCGGAGAACTACGTCACGCACCTGCTCTGCGTGCGCCGCAGCGTGGTGGAGGAGCTTCCGGAGCTTCCGGGCAGCGAGTTCGACGGGTCGCAGGACCACAACATGACCTTCTTGGTGGGGGAGAGGGCCCGCAACGTCTATCACGTGCGCAGGATCCTCTACCACTGGCGCATGCACGCCAACTCCACTGCGGGTGGCCAGGGCGTGGCGCAGAAGTCGTATGCGCTCGAGGCGGAGCGCCGGGCGGTGCAGGGGCACCTTGACCGCTGCGGCATCGACGCCGAGGCGGTCATGGGAGGGCGCTTCCCCACCCGCTGCGACGTGCGCTACCGCTTCAAGACGCACCCGCTCGTCTCCATCGTGATCCCCAACTACGAGATGAGGGACGTCCTGGAGCGCTGCATCGACTCCATCGTCCGGTGCACCACGTGGCCCAACTACGAGATCGTGGTGGTCGAGAACAACTCCAGGAGCGACGAGATATTCGAGTATTACCGCAAGCTCGAGAGGGACTCGCGCATCAGGGTCGTGACCTGCGACACCGAGGGAGAGTTCAACTTCTCGCGCCTGATAAACTTCGGCTTTGCCGCCGCCCGCGGCCAGTACCTGGTGATGCTCAACAACGACACCGAGGTCATCTCGCCTGATTGGGTAGAGCAGATGGTCGGGCCGCTCATGTCGAGCGACATGGGTGCCGTGGGGGCCAAGCTGCTGTACCCCGACGGCTCGATACAGCATGCGGGCGTGCTCGTGGGAGGCTTCTCGGGACCCGTGGCGGCAAGCGTGAATCTACCGGGCAACGCCCCAGGGTACTACGAGTGGAACGTGCTCCCGCACAGGGCGAGCGCGGTCACCGGCGCCTGCCTCATGACCAAGCGCTCGGTCTACGACGAGGTCGGCGGGATGGACGAGCGCGAGTTCAAGGTCAACTACAACGACATCGACCTCTGCCTCAAGATCCAGGCCGCCGGCTACCATGTTCTGCAGCAGAACTACGCCGTGCTCAGGCACTACGAGTCCATCTCGCGCCACGGTGGGGACTCGCGTCGCATCTCGTACAAGCTCTCGCGCGAGCTCATGGCGTTCGCGGGGCGCTGGGGCCAGGTCCTCTCCAAGCCCGACCCGTACTACAACCCCAACTTCAGAAGGGACAACTGGTACTGCGCGCTCTCGTAGGGTGCGCGTCCGTCCGCGGCGGAGAGGCGCCACAACCTCGCCCCCGCATAGGGCGTGCTGATACAATCTCTAACCGAAGCAAAGCCATCTGACCTCGGGAGGTCAAGACATGAAGGGAATCATCCTCGCTGGCGGCAGCGGGACCCGCCTGTACCCGCTCACCACCGTGACGTCGAAGCAGCTGCTCCCCGTCTACGACAAGCCCATGGTCTACTACCCGCTCTCCACGCTCATGCTGGCGGGCATCAAGGACATCCTCATCATCAGCACCCCGCACGACCTCCCCAACTTCAGGAGGCTGCTGGGCGACGGCTCCGACTACGGCGTGTCGCTCTCCTACGCAGAGCAGCCCGAGCCGAACGGCCTCGCGCAGGCCTTCGTGATCGGGCGCGAGTTCGTGGGCGGCGGCCCCTGCGCGCTGGTGCTGGGCGACAACATCTTCTACGGCAACGGCCTCGGCAGGCACCTGAGGCGCGCCGCAGCCTCCGCCGAGGCGGGACGGGCCACCGTCTTCGGCTACCGCGTGGACGACCCCGAGCGCTTCGGCGTCGTGGAGTTCGACGCCGACTACAACGCGGTCTCCATCGAGGAGAAGCCCGCCCACCCCAAGAGCAACTACGCCGTCACGGGCCTCTACTTCTACGACTCGCGCGTGAGCGAGCTCGCCGCCAGGGTCGAGCCCTCCGCCCGCGGGGAGTACGAGATCACCGACCTCAACCGCATGTACCTGGAGGACCGCACCCTCGACGTGGTGACGCTCGGGCGCGGCTACGCATGGCTCGACACCGGGACCATGGAGTCGCTCTACGAGGCCGGCGAGTTCGTGCGCACCGTGGAGCGGGCCCAGGACCTGCCCGTCTCGGTGCCCGAGGAGATCGCCTACGAGAACGGCTGGGTCTCCCGCGAGCGCCTGCTCGCCTGCGCCGAGCGCTACGGAAAGAGCGACTACGGCAGGCACCTGCGCATGGTCGCCGAGGGCGGCATCGTTCCCAGCGGGAAGTACGAGGACTAGGCCCCTCGAACCTCTCGGCTGACGGTGATTCCATCGAATTGCCCTGCGGCGGGGGAGACGAGCCCCTCTCGCCCATAGACTGGTACCTGCGAAGCAATCCCAGACCCATCCCTTGGAGTGATGCATCACATGAAGACCTACCTCGTCACCGGCGGAGCCGGGTTCATTGGCTCTAACTTCGTGCTCTACATGCTGCGCAAGCACGACGACGTGAGGATCGTGAACGTCGACGCTCTGACCTATGCCGGCAACCTAGAGAACCTCACCTCCGTCCAGGACGACCCGCGCTACACCTTCGTGCACGCAGACATCCGTGACAAGGAGGCGATCTCCAAGGTCATCGCCGAGCACAAGCCGGACTACGTGATCAACTTTGCGGCCGAGAGCCACGTGGACCGCTCCATCGCCAACCCCGGCATCTTCGCGGACACCAACGTGATGGGCACGGTCAACATGCTCAACTGCTGCCGTGCCGCCTGGGACGACGGCAAGGGCGGCTTTGGCGACCACCGCTACCTGCAGGTCGGCACCGACGAGGTGTACGGCTCGCTCGCGATTCCCGACAAGGTCAACCCCGACGGGAGCCCCGCCGACCCCGAGCACACCGACTACTTCCGCGAGACCACGCCCCTCAACCCGCACAGCCCCTACAGCGCCTCCAAGACCTCCGCTGACCTCTTCGTGAAGGCCTACCACGACACCTACGGGTTCCCTGCGGTCATCACCCGCTGCTCCAACAACTACGGCCCGTACCAGTTCCCCGAGAAGCTCATCCCGCTCATGATCCACAACGCGCTGCAGCACAAGAAGCTTCCCGTGTACGGTGACGGGCTCAACGTGCGCGACTGGCTGTATGTGGAAGACCACTGCAAGGCCATCGACATGGTCGCGACCGACGGCCGCCTGGGCGAGGTCTACAACGTGGGCGGGCACAACGAGCGCGCCAACATCTACATCGTCAAGACCATCATCGCCGAGGTCTCCAAGGTTACTGGCGACCCCGAGGTCAACGAGGGGCTCATCTCCCATGTGACCGACCGCAAGGGACACGACCGCCGCTACGGCATGGCTCCCGACAAGATCAAGGCCGAGCTGGGATGGTACCCCGAGACCCCGTACGAGAAGGGTATCGTCAAGACCATCCGCTGGTACCTCGACAACCCCGAGTGGGTCGAGCACGTGACCTCGGGCGCCTACCAGGACTACTATCAGAAGATGTACGCCAACCGATAGCCGGTAAGGCGAGAAGAGCGACAACCGCGGGGGCGGGGCGAATCCACTGGGTTCGTCCCGCCCTTTGGTTGGCACGGGGTGCGCTCGCGGGGTCGTCGGGAATGGTTGCCTGGACGTACCGGCGCGTGGGGGACGAGGCCGAGGAGAATGGCTAAATAGGAGTCGAATTGCCAGGTGACCGGGACTCCGGAGATGACCGCTCCTGGTTGTCCCCCAAGCGTCAGGGTCGGGAGGACTCTGCGGTACCCTCCGCTTGCCGTCAAAGTTGGAACCTTGACATGCTGCCGACTGGGCGAACGCTATCGGCCGGCGATGGGAACCGTGCGAAAATGCTCATGGGGTCGATTTGTCGCCAGTTGCCTCCACCCTCGGCGCCGGGTGGCAGCCAAAGCCCGACGTGAGCACCTCCCCGTGGGAGGGAGGACGGTGCGGACCGATCCCACCCGACGTTTGACCAGGTAGGGTTTCGGATGTCTGGCTGGCATCTCGGGACATGCCAACCTCCGCGTCGTTGGGAGCCCGTACCGTTCCGAGGACAACGGAGGAGGCGTCTCCCTAAGAGGGCAGTCCAGCTGCGGAGATGCGGCTGCCTTCTCCTTCTTTGACAAATGGAAGTCCTCACATCCTGCGTTTGCGCATGGGCTCCGGCGTGCTCGCAGGTGGTCAGCCCAAGAAGCCTACATGGAAACTTCTGGCGCCTACCCGGGGGCAGTCTCCCCGCGAGTCCCGCTCAGTCCTCGTCCCCGCGCAGGCGGAACAGGCCGTCCGAGGACCACGAGGCGCTGTAATACGGGTCGCGGGTGCGGAACTCCGCGGGGAACATCTTGAGCAGGCGCTCCTGCTGCCGTCCCCACGCCTTCGCCTCCTCGTCGTCGAAGGGGGCCGCAGCCGGGGGCAGGCACCGCGCCACGTGTGCCATGGGCGCTATGCAGGTGCCAAGCCCGAGCCTGCCCGCCTGGATGCAGAGGGCCACCGACCAGTTTGTCTCGTCCAGCCCGGAGACTGCGCCGCCAACGGTCTGGAAGACCTCTTGCCTAAACAGCACGCACTCTCCCGAGACCGCGCTGAGGTCGTGTGGGAGGACCAGGTAGCCCTTGCCCGTGCCGTAGAACGACTCCAGGAAGCGCCCGATGGGGACCGCGCCCTCGCTCTGGAGGGTCATCCCCGCGCACTGGATCGTGCCGTCCGGGCAAAGGACCTTGGTTCCGGCGATGGCATGCCCCCTCCGCATGGCAAGGGAGAGGAGCTGCTCCGCCAGGTCGGGGCTCTGAACCACCACGTCGCTCGCCACCACGAGGACGTAGTCGCCCGTCGCCCGTGCAACGCCCTCGTTGACGCAGTCGGCATAGCCCTCCCCGAGGGTGCCGATCTGTGGGATGAGTTCCAGGTTTGGCCAGGTGAGGATGTCGCGCAACCCCTGTGCCCTGGCATCGGCAGCGGGTTGGTCCATACCCATCACGACGGCGGAGACGAGCGGGGGCTCGGGGAAGTCGAGCATGAAGCGATAGCAGTGCGGCATTGTGGGGATGCTCTCGACCTTTGCGGGGAGTCCGAGGTCGCCCAGGTGGTCCTCAATCGCAAGGCGACCAGCCTCGAACGACTCCGCCTTGGCAACCGCGGAATCCGCAGTGGAGCCGGGATGCGCGCGCCAGTGGTAGAGCACCTTGGGCACATGGCCCACGTGGCGCGCCTTGCTGCCCGCCACGAGCGTGAGGCGATGGTCCTGTGCCCCGTCGTAGCGGCTGTAGAAGCCGTCCACCAGCTCGCGTCGAATGGTCAGCATATGGCAGACGTAGTTGTTGGTCTCCTCCTGAACCAGAGACCAGTCGGACTTGAACGCGGGGCGGCGGTACGTGCCGTCCACGAGGAGGTCCTCGTCGCAGTAGATCATGTCGGTGGAGGGGTCCTCCCTCACGCGCATGGCGTACTCAAAGAGGATGTTGGGCTCCAGCACGTCGTCGTGGTCGAAGAACGCGATCCAGTCGCCCTTCGCGGCTTTGACCCCTGCCTCGGTGTTCTTGGAGATGCCCAGGTTGTGGTCAAGGGTCACGACGGTCACGCGCGCATCCGCAGCGGCGATCCTCGCGACCTCGCGGGACATGTCCGCGTCCTGGGGCGTCGAGTTGACCATCACGAGCTCCAGGCGCGGATAGGTCTGGCCAAGGACCGACTCGGCCATCTCGACCAGGTAGGGGACGGGCGTGTGATACAGCGGTACCACGACCGAGTAGAGCGGCCCGTCGTCCCAGCGGGCGGCCTCCCTCCGCTGGGCCTCAAGCTGTCGGGGGGTTGCCCGGTGAGAGCGGAACCAGGCGTCATATGCCGCGTCTGCCTCCGCCGGCGTGTAGCCCTCCAGGCTCTGGCGCGCGAGGCGCGTGAGCTCCGGCTCGCCCAGCGGAACGGACGTGCCAGGAAGGTGACCGGTCCTGTCTCCCACAACGAGAGCTCTGGGAATCCCGAGCGTGGGGGAGGGGAGCGAGAGGAGCGCGGTCAGCGAGCGCGTGCCGTCGTTCGCCTGGTCCAGGCGCATCCTCATCACCTCGGACGGGACCTCCTCGCGAAGCGAGCGGTCCGCGTACTCCAGGCGTGCGAATGGGGCGAGGCCCGCGGGGTCCAGGTCACCGATGCCGGGGAAGCGCACCAGCACGTGCAGGTGCTCCGCCTCCAGGCTCACCGCCTGGACCGAGGCGACCTCGGGCCTTGGGTAGGCGTGCCTCCTCGCCCTGAGCACCACGCTCCTCGCCTGCCTGCCAAGTGCGGTTCCCTTGAGCCTCTGGAGCATGTGTCCCCCTCATCACGAACGCACATAACCTCCTCATCGTAGGGTGTCGCGGGTGCCGCGGCGCGCTCTTCCACCCTTGACCGCCAGATATCCATCCGCCGCCACCCTCGTTCCCACGGGGATTATTTCTTGAAAACGCCCCCGCTGGGGACGAAGCCCGCCGGGCGCCTGTTAGGGTGTATGCCGAGATAACGAGGGGAGAGACATGATCAGGCACAAGCTCGCCAACATACTCCTGGACGACGCGACGCAGTTCCTCCAGCAGCCCACGCTGCTCCACAGGTCCACCTCCGCGGTCACCCGCGCCGAGGGTGACTCCTGGCTTCTGGGGCCGCATGGCACCCACGACTTCACCACCTTCTTCAACGCGCTCTCGGTGAGCAGGTGGAGGGAGTACACCATCGCACGCAACTTCCACCTCCACCTGGAGGTGCGCGGCGGCGCATTCACCCTGTCGCTCACGCATGCCAACGGCTTCAGCTGGGAGACGGAGCCGGTCGAGGGGAGCGAGCGCGAGGTACCGGCGTCGGACGAGTGGCATGCCATCGAGCTCGACCTTCCCAACGACCCCGACGACACCATCGAGGCGTTCGCAGTGTCCATCGAGGGCGACGAGGGCGTCCTTGTCCGCAACTCCTACTACTACGCCGAGGTGGACGAGGACCGGGTCCGCAATGTGGAGCTCGCCCTCTGCACCACGACCTTCAGGAAGGAGAGCTACATCAAGCGCAACGTCGACCTGGTGAAGCGGTACGTCCTGGGCTCCAAGGAGCCGGTCGCTGCTCACTTCACCCAGCACGTGGTCGACAACGGCAGGACGCTCGACGTCGAGGCGCTCCAGACCGACCGGGTGCGCATCCACCCCAATGACAACGTGGGCGGCTCGGGGGGCTATGCCCGCGGGATGATCGAGGCGCTGCGCCAGGAGCCCAGGGCCACCCACGTGCTCCTGATGGACGACGACGTGCTCGTCTCCCCCGAGAGCATCATCCGCACCTACGCGCTGCTGCAGATCGTGGACGACGAGCACGCCGACCGGTTCGTCGAGGGTGCGATGATGGACCTCTTCGAGCCCGACGTGAGGTGGGAGGACATTGGATACGTCACCTACTACGGTGACTGCGTCCCCCTCAAGCCGTCCGCCCACATGGGACAGGTGCACTCCGTTGCCACGAACGAGATGGACCAGGCACGCCCCAGCCTCCCCGGCCACGGCGACCAGGCCCAACAGTACGGCGGGTGGTGGTACTGCGTCATCCCCGTCTCGGCAATCGAGGAGAACGGCCTTCCCCTGCCCCTGTTCGTGCGATACGACGACATCGAGTACGCACTCCGCTGCAAGGCACGGTTCATGACCATGAACGGGATCTGCCTGTGGCACCCCTCGTTCGTGCGTCGCTACAGCGCCGCCGTCGAGCGCTACCAGGTCACAAGGAACGCGCTCGTGGCGCAGTACACCACTGGCGTGGCGCCCATGGCGGACTTCGTGGACCACATGCTCCACCTGGTCCAGCTGGAGCTCAAGAAGTTCAACTACACCAACGCCGAGCTCGTCCTGGACGGGTTCGAGGACTTCCTCAAGGGGCCCGCGTTCCTGGAGCAGCCCGGCAACGCCGAGCGCGCCTTCATGGCGGCGAACAGGCGGGCGGAGAAGCTCGTCCCCTTTGCCGAGCTGCGCAGGCAGTGCGAGGAGCAGGGTATCGACCTCAGCGCGATCTACGAGGTCGACGGCATGAAGCGGGCCGACGCGATCGAGAGGAGGTCGTTCCCGCAGCGCCTGGAGGACTACCTGAGCTTCAACGGCCAGCGGGTCGACCTGGGGTACGTGCAGAAGGGGACCGCCGCGATCATCGACGTCGCCGGCTGGCTGTATCCCGCCGACCTCATCAGGCGCAAGGACACCATCGTCGCCGTGGACCTCGAGAACCAGTGCGGCGTCATCCGGCACCTCGACAGGGACCGCTTCAAGGCCGTCTGGGGCCGCTGGCAGGAGGACCTCAAGCGCCTCAAGGCAAACGAGGCACAGCTGCGCGAGGCGTACTCCGCCGCCGCACCGCGCATGACCTCCCGCGAGTTCTGGGAGTCCTACCTCGGGATCTAGCGGTTCCCGTTTACGGAGACGCCTGCGAGGGAGGTCTGCGTCGCGTCCCGCCCAGGCGCTATGATGTGCTTTGAACAGCCCACGTGACCCTTGGAGAACCCGATGAAGCAGCTTTCCCTCGCCGGCTACCTTGCCGAGAACCCCCTCACCGACGACGAGCTGAGGGCGGGCCACGCGCTCAGGGTGGTCACCTGCCTGAGGAGCGGAGAGGGTTCCTTCGAGGACGGCCCCAAGTCGCATTCGTGGCTCGTGCTCTCGTGCGCGCGCGGGAAGCGCCCCGCCAAGCCGGGGTGCGAGGCAATCGCCGGCGAGTCCCGCCGGGTGCGCGGCGTCGCCCACGTTCCCATGGAGCTCATGGGGACCCATTCCGTCACGGTGGGCGAGGCGGGCGGTCCCGTCACGTGGCAGGCCTGGGAGTACGTGGCCACGACCCCCCTGACCCAGGGGCGTCTCCTCTTCCACGCCGGCGGGAGGTTCGCCTTCGTGGGGGGCGAGGAGCTTGGGCGCAGCATCTCCGCCTATGGGGACCTCATCGCCAACGCCTCGGTCGACCCCAGCTACCCGGACTGGCTCAAGCGTCAGCGCTCCCTGCGCGCCATGGACGAGGTTCCGCAGGACGGCCCTCTCATGAGCATCGTCCTCCCCGCGTACAAGACGCCCCCGGCGCTGCTGGGGGAGGCGCTGCAGAGCGTCCTCGACCAGACGTACCAGAACTGGGAGCTCGTGGTGGTCAACGCCAGCCCGGACGACGAGGGGGTTCGGGAGGCGCTGGGCAAGGTGGAAGACCCGCGCGTCCGCGTTTTGGAGCAGGACAACGAGGGCATCGTGGGCAACACCAACCGCGGCATCGCCGAGGCGACGGGCGACTACGTCTGCTTCCTCGACCACGACGACACGCTCGAGGCCGACGCGCTCGCCCAGTACGCGCGCGCCATTGCCGACTCCGCGGGCGAGGCGGGCCTGCTCTACTGCGACGAGGACAACATCGACGAGGACGGGACGCCACAGCTCCCCCTGCTCAAGCCCGACTACAACCCCGACCTCCTGCTGGACGACAACTACATGGTCCACTGGCTGTGCGTGCGCCGCGACTTCCTGGACGCCACCGACCGCTCCGAGGCCAGGATGGAGGGTGCCCAGGACTACGACCTGGCCCTCTCGGCGATCGACGCAGGTGCGCGCGTGGTGCACGTGCCCTACGTCCTGTACCACTGGCGCATTACGGGTGGGTCCTCCGCAAAGGACCCGCTGAGCAAGCCGTATGCGCAGGACGCGGGCGCCGAGGCCATCCGTGCCCACCTCGCCAGGCGCGGCCTGAGCGGGTCCGTCTCGCGCGGCGAGCACTTCTTCACCTACCGCGTGACCCTGGACGACCCGTCGCCCTGGCCCTCCCTCGCGGTGGTGGGCAAGAACGGGGTGTCCCCGGGCACCAAGGACGCCCTCCACGCGTACGCCCGCAATACCTGCGCATCGGTGTGGGTGGTCGACCGAGGCGTCGAGGGGCCAGGCTACGTCCAGCGCCTGCTGGGGGAGAGGAACGGTGACCTCGTGCTGTTCGTCTCCAATCAGGTGGACCTCGCCGTCGACGACCTCAAGTCCCTCGTGCGCCTGTTCCAGCGCGAGGAGGTCTTTGCGGCGAGCCCTCGCGTGAACAGGGCGGACGGTCTCATCGACTACGCCGGCATCAAGGTCCATCCCGACGGCACCCTGGGTCACAGGTTCCGCCTTCTCCCCAAGGGGGACGGCGGGTACGTGGGGCGCACCGAGCGGCCCTACGACTGCGTCGCCCTCGACGCGGAGTGCTGCCTGGTCCGCTCCTCCGGGCTCGAGGAGCTGGGGATGGGCGAAGTCTTCCTCACCATGCGCTATGCGCTCGCCGACTGCTGCGCCCGCGCGCGCGACCTGGGGCTCGTCAACGTCTACTATCCCTACGCCACCGCCACGCTCAACGTCCCCCGCCAGATGATGTGGGACGAGGGCGCCCGTGCGGAGCACGACCGTGCGTTCTTCATGGGCATGCACGGCGAGCTGCAGGACGGCGACCCGACCCAGAACCCCTCGTTCGACCCCTGGAACCTCTACGGGAGTCTCGACTGGGGCGGTGGGGCAGGCGGGTCCTGGTCCCGCGCGTAGCGGCTTGGCCTCCTTCTGGCACTGTGTTCAGTTCTTGGGGTGTCCTGGCACCTAGACGCTATGGCATAGAATGACCCTTGGCTCGCACCTGGGTCTTACGACATCAAACGTTTGGAGGACGCATGTCCCAGCCGATCACATCTGGCAACTTCACCTTCACTCCCACCTCCATCGAGGGGGTGACCATCGTGGACGTCAAGAGCTACGGCGACGCTCGCGGGTACTTCATGGAGACCTACAAGCGCCCGGACTTCGTTGCCGGTGGCATCGACGTGGACTTCGTGCAGGACAACCAGAGCGCAAGCACCCAGGGCGTGCTGCGCGGCCTTCACTTCCAGATCGAGCACCCTCAGTCCAAGCTCGTCCGCGTGGTGGAGGGCGAGGTCTTCGACGTCTGCGTTGACCTGCGTCCCGGCAGCGCCACCTTCGGCAAGTGGGAGGGCGTGACCCTCTCCGCCGAGAACCACCGCCAGTTCTTCATCCCGCAAGGCTTTGCCCATGGCTTCTACGTGCTGAGCCCGACCGCGGTGTTCTGCTACAAGTGCGACGACGTGTACCACCCCAACGACGAGGGTGGCCTCATGTGGAATGATCCCAGCATCGGGGTGGAATGGCCGCTCGTCGAGGGCGTTGAGCTCAACCTCTCCGACAAGGACACCAAGCACCCCTCCTTCGAGGAGTGGCGCAAGTCTGCCGGCCTGTAGGGCTTGCCTGGACGACAGCACGCAAGGAAAGCGGGAGAAGGGGAGACCGTCTCATGAGGATTCTTGTCACTGGTTCGCGCGGGCAGCTCGGCAACGAGCTGAGGAGGCTCATCGAGGGCGGGACCGCCGAGATCGGCCCCATTCCCGAGGGGTATCGCGACGCGCAGGTCGACTACATCGACATCGACTCTCTCGACATCTCGGACGCCGCCGCGGTCGACGCGTGGTTTGACGAGCACGGCCCCTATGACCTCGCCATCAACTGCGCGGCGTTCACCAACGTGGATGGCTGCGAGGCAAACTGGACCGGCGCGTTCAGCGCCAACGCGCTCGGCCCCATGAACCTCGCGCGCTCCTGCGCCCGCCAGGGGGCAAAGCTCGTGCACGTCTCCACCGACTACGTATTCCCTGGCAACGTGGAGGGCGAGAGGCTCGAGTCCGACGTCCCCGCGCCCATCAGCGCCTACGGTCGCACCAAGCTTGCCGGCGAGGGCCTCGCGCTCGCGAGCAACCCGCGCACCTTTGTGATGCGCACCGCGTGGCTCTATGGCTACGTGGGCAAGAACTTCGTCAAGACCATGCTGCGCCTGGCACAGAGCCACGAGTCCGTGACGGTCGTGGACGACCAGGTGGGCAACCCCACCAGCGCCAACGACCTCGCGTACGAGATCCTGACGGTCGCCGCCACGGCTGACTACGGCATCTACCACTGCACCAACGAGGGCATCTGCTCGTGGGCGGACTTCGCCGAGGCGATCTTCCGCGAGTTTGGAACCGGCACCAAGGTCGTCCGCTGCACGAGCGAGGAGTACAAGGAGATGAACCCAGCCTCCGCCGACCGCCCGCACTTCAGTGCGCTCAAGAACGCGCACCTGGAGTCGGGCGTGGGCAACCGCATGAGGCCCTGGCGGGAGGCGCTCGCGAGCTACCGGGCAAACTTCGACTCGCTCGCAAACTAGGCATCGCATACAATCAACTTTAAGGTTGGTGAGACCCACGGGTGCGAGCACGTGGGTCTCTTCGTTGTCTGGGGGTGAACCGATTGTCGGAGTCGGAGGGTGGTCACATGAGGAGAGGCGCGAGCCTCGCACAGAGGGTTGCCGAGAGCCCCGAATGGGCCTTCCTGGTCCTCTTCCTCATCGGGTCGATGTTCTGCGCCCTCGTCACTCCCGTCGGAGCTGCCTTCGACGAGCCGAGCCACATCGGACGAGTAGAGCAGATTGCCGCGGGAGATATCCTCCCGCAACGTCTTCCCGAGGAGTACCTGGGGCAGACGTTCGCGAACCCGCATCGCAGGGACTACGACTCGTACGGCGGGCTGGAGTCTCAGCACGTGCTGGAAATCGTCTTTGGCAACACGTCCAAGTTCCTGGGGACCAGTGACCCCTACACGCTCGAGGAGCTCTCCCAGCTGGGTGGCAGCGCACCATATGGAGAAGGACAAAGGATTCCCTTCCTCTTCTCCAACTCCTCCGTGAACAATCCCGTGGTCTACCTTCCCCAGCTTCTGGGCTTCCTCGTCGGCCGTGCCCTGGGGAGCGTTCGCAGCGTGGTCCTTGGCATGCGGTTTGGCGGGATTGCGTTCTTCGCCCTCGGGATGTTCCTGCTCATCAGGAATGCGCCCATGGGAAAGTGGGTGCTCTTCTACTTTGGCTTGGTTCCCGCGAATGTGGTCGCCTCGTCGACGGTCACCGCAGACACCATCACGATCCTCTGCTGCACTGCCTTCCTCGCGGCCCTGCTCTGGACCATCTTTGCGGACGACCGGAGAAGGTCCACCCTCGCGCTTCTCTGCACCTGCACCATCATTCTTGGGCTTCTCAAGGTGACGTCGATACTGCTCCTCCTTCTGCTGCTCCTCCTCGTTCCGGGAAGGGCCGCTCGCCCCAAGCGCGACAGGATGCTCATAGCCGCAAGCGTCCTTTTGTGCCTGGTCCTCTTCGCGCTCTGGATGCGGGCGGTCTCGGGCATCAACACGGGGGTCATGTACAAGGAGGGGGTCGACCCCAAGGCGCAAATGGCATGGATCATCGCGCATCCGCTCAACTTCCTCTGGCTCAACGTGAAGAACTTCGTGGACATTGCCTCGTTTGACTTCGGTGACCTTATCCACCTCAGTGCGCGCGCGGGTAGCGGCGACAAGTTCTTCTGCGTGATCGGCCTCTTCCTCATGCTCTCGGCGGAGGCCGTCGCATGCCGCGGCATCGCCTCTTCCCACCGCAGGGAGGCCACCTGGCTTGCCATCGCCTCTCTCGTCCTCTTCATCCTCTACTTCGGGATGACCAACACGGCCCTCTACCTGCAGTACACCGACGTGGGCGAGGGGACGATCCGCGGAGTCCAGCCCCGCTACTTCCTTCCCGTGCTGACCATGGTCCTGTACCCCATCCTGCTCCTGGTCTCCCGTGCCCTTCCCGGCGGAGGCGCACGTTCCGCGAGCGGGGATGAGGGGGAGCTCGCCCCCGAGGACGAGGGACATGTCACCGAGCGCGCCTACGATATGGGGTCCGGGGCGTCTCTTGCCATCGTGGGCATGGTTCTGGTCGCGGTCGGGATGGTCGAAAATGGCCTGGTCATTCTCGCTTCCATCTTCTAGACGGTGGTTCCGACGACTCCGCCATTGGCCCCAAATGCCCCTTCAGCGGATTGTTGGGCAGAAGGCTATGGCGATGGGGTAAGATAGAACTCGTGACTTGGGAGCACCAAGTTACAACGTATCGCGCGCAAGCGCAGTGTTTCGCCCGATGGGCAAGAAAGAAAGGCACGTTCATGGCACAGGGTACTGTTAAGTGGTTCAACCCCGACAAGGGCTATGGCTTCATCTCTCGCGAGGATGGTGACGACCTGTTCGTCCACTACAGCGAGATCCAGATGGACGGCTTCAAGACTCTGGACGAGGGCCAGGCTGTCGAGTTCGACATCACTACCGGCCAGAATGGCAAGCTCCAGGCTTCCAACGTTCGTAAGATCTAAATAAGCGCTTGCGTGGACCCATTTGGGACTAAGCAAAACTGCTGGCCTCGCCCCTCTCGCAGGGGCGAGGCTTTTTTCTTGCCTGCAGTTATCTGATGATGATGGATCGCTTGTCCGACAGTGCAGATATACTGTTCTAGGCTTGTCAACCTGCATTTCGTCACTTGGAGAGACATGGACCAGAGCGCATCGAGGGACTACTCAAACGTCGCCGTACTTGTCCCCTGCTATAACGAGGCGGTCACCATCGCCAAGGTCGTGGACGACTTCAGGCGCGTCCTCCCCGGTGCGACCGTATGGGTCTACGACAACAACTCCAAGGACGGCACGGGGGACATCGCGCGCGCCCACGGCGCCCGCGTGGTGCTGGAGCCGCGCCAGGGCAAGGGCAACGTCGTGAGGCAGATGTTCCGCGACATCGACGCCGACTGCTACCTCATGGTCGACGGCGACGACACCTACGAGCCCGAGGCCGCGCCCAAGCTCGTGGAGCCCATCCTCAACGGTTCCGCCGACCACGTGGTGGGCGATCGTCTCTCCAACGGCACCTATGGGGAAGAAAACGACCGCGCCTTCCACGGCTTTGGCAACAACCTAGTCCGCTGGCTCATCAAGGTGCTGTACGGCTTCGAATACACCGACGTCATGACCGGCTACCGAGCCATGTCCCGCGCGTTCGTCAAGACGTTTCCGGTCCTCTCCCCGGGCTTCGAGATCGAGACCGAGCTTTCCATCCATGCGGTGGACAAGCGTTGGCGCATCGTTCAGATCCCCATCGTGTACCGCGACCGCCCCGAGGGTTCGGAGTCAAAGCTCTCGACCTTCTCCGACGGTGCCAAGGTGCTGGGCATGATCGCGACGCTCTTCAAGGACTACAAGCCCCTCCCGTTCTTCTCCATCCTGGCGCTCGTCTCGCTCGTGATCTGCCTGCTAATCGGCATCCCCGTCATCCACGAGTTCCAGCTGACCGGCCTGGTGCGCCGCTTCCCGTCGGCGATACTGGCGATGGCGTTTGGGATCCTTGCCGTCCTCCTCTTCTGCTGCGGACTCATCCTGGATACCGTGAACAAGGGCAACCGCCGCGACTGGGAGCTCAGGGTCGTGGGGGAGTACGAGCGCAGCAAGGCCCGGGCTCAACGAGGTGGCGAGGCGCCTGCAAACGCAGGTGCGAACGCTTGACCAGGACAATAGCCCGTTCAGGCCGTCCATCACGGTGTGCTGGAAAGGGACGCCAGGGAGGGTGTGCCCGTCTGCTTCCTTGGCGTGATGGCCAACCTTGGAGATGGCCTCGTGCTCGGAAACGGGCATCTCCTTCCTGGAGCTAGATACCTAACATCGCCCCCGGAACTGACTCCAGCATGATGGTCGCACAGGACATGCACGCTCGGGGTCTTGGGATTTTGGCCCCTATGGATGGGCGGCGAGGCGAGGCGGATCGCATCTCCCTTGGCAAGGGCATGCGGTCGCCGTCAGGCTGGATTGGCGTTTGGGAAGGTATCTTCGCGATGCTTCCCCAACTGATTGGATTGAGATGGGCGGGAGAACTCAGACGGACGACCATACCCGGTTGGGTGGCGAGCGACAGAAGGGGCTCCTGAGCGTCATCGTCCCCTGCTTCAACGAGGAGAAGGCCCTCCCGTACTTCTACGCCGAGGCAACAAAGGTGCTCTCGGAGATGCCCGTGAGGTACGAGATCGTGCTCGTGGACGACGGCTCCAGGGATGGGACGCTCAGGCTGGCCAAGGAGCTCTCCGGGAGGGACCGCCACGTGAGGTACCTCTCCTTCTCCAGGAACTTCGGGAAGGAGGCGGCGATGTACGCGGGCTTCTGCAACGTTCACGGGGACTACGTCGTTGTGATGGACGCCGACCTGCAGGATCCGCCGTCGCTTCTCCCCAAGATGCTGCGAATCATACAAGGGGGGGGAGTACGACAGCGTCGCCACCCGTCGCGAGAACCGCGAGGGCAAGCCTCCGGTTCGCAGCTTCTTCGCGCGCCTGTTCTATCGCATCGTCAATAGGATCTCGGACGCGGACATCGTGGACGGGGCGCGCGACTTCCGACTGATGACGCGCGACATGGTCGACGCGATTGTGGCCATGGGCGAGTACAACCGGTTCTCGAAGGGAATCTTCGGGTGGGTGGGCTTCCGCACCTACTGGCTGGCATACGAGAACGTCGAGCGCGTGGCAGGGGAGACGAAGTGGAGCTTCTGGAAGCTGCTCCGCTATGCGTTGGACGGCATCATCAACTTCTCGCAGGCGCCCCTGAGCGCCGTCTCTTGGTTTGGCATCGTAATGACCTTTCTGGCAGTCATCGTCCTCATCGTGCTCGTGGTGAGGCGCCTGGTCTGGGGAGACCCCGTCGCGGGATGGGCCTCGCTTGCCTGCATCATCATCTTCATCGGAGGGCTGGAACTGTTCTGCCTGGGCATCATCGGCCAGTACGTCTCGCGCATCTTCCTCGAGACCAAGCACCGCCCGCACTTTATCGTCGAGGACTCCAACGTTGAGGACGTCAAGAAGATTCGTTAGGGCAAGAGTGGCCCTTGGCGTGGCGGGCGAGCTTTGACGAGGGGGCGTCCCACCACCGAACGCAAATTATCCCTACTGGTGCTTTGGAGGTACTTACATGGGTGACGAGGAGCTCAAGCGCGAGGTCGACGACTATGTCGATGAGGTGTGGGAGGACGTGGTTGCGGACATCAGGTCCCTGGTCCGCATCCGGTCAGTGGAGGACCTCTCCCAGGCTGCCCCGGGGATGCCCTGGGGGCCAAAGAGCCACGAGGCTCTCGCCCTGGGGCTCTCCATCGCCTCAAGGCTCGGCCTCGACTCGCATGACTGCGAGGGTTACCTGGGCTACGCGGACCTTGTTGGAGAGTCTGCAGGCCAGATCGCGACCATCGCGCACACGGATGTGGTTCCCGAGGGGCTCGGCTGGACCGTCGATCCCTTTGACGTGACGCGCCGCGAGGGCTTCCTGATGGGGCGCGGCGTCCTGGATGACAAGGGTCCGTTCGTCCTCTCGCTCTATGCTGCTCACTTCTTCGCCCGCCGGGTCCAGAGGACGGGGAAGAGGCTCCCCTACACGCTGCGGGTCCTCGTCGGCAACGACGAGGAGACGACCATGGGCGACGTGACCTGGTACCTCTCTCACTACGAGCAGCCCCTCTTCTGCTTCAGCCCCGATGCGGACTTCCCGCTGATCTGTGGCGAGAAGGGCGTGTTCCACGGAAGGTTCCGCCGCGAGCACGGGACGGACGGGCGCATCGTCTCGCTGGAGGGTGGCACGGTGGTGAACGCCATCCCCGGCCTTGCTACGGCGACGGTCCGCACCGATGCGAGCACCCTGCCCGCCTCCGAGGGAATCGACGTGGAGGCAATGGACGGGGGTCTTGCCAAGCTGACCGCACACGGCAAGGGAGGCCACGCGTCCCTCCCCGAGGGGACGGTCAACGCCATCGGCATGCTTGCCACCTACCTGCTGCAGAACGGGATCTGCGACGAGGGGGAGCGAGAGTTCCTCGAGCTCGAGCGGCTGGTGTGCGCGAGCGGTCACGACGGCGACGCACTGGGGATCGCCTGCTCCAACGAGCGCTTTGGCGCCCTCACCGCCATCGGCGGGACGGTTAGTGACTCGGACGGTTTCCTGGAGCAGACCATCGACTGTCGTTACCCCGACGCGACGACGGGCGAGGGGATTGCCGCGCGCCTCTCCTCCGTCGCCGCCGACCACGGGGCGTCGTTCGAGGTCATCCAGGATAAGGTTCCCTTTTACGAGGACCCCGCCTCACCCGAGATCAGCACGCTCCTCTCAACATACGAGGAGTACTCGGGCCGCAAGACGGAGCCCCTGGTGATTGGCGGAGGCACCTACGCGCGCAAGTTCCGCAACGCCTGCGCCTTTGGGCCCCACGAGCCCGCGGAGAACGTCCCCTCCTGGGTGGGGATGGAGCACGGGCCCGACGAGGCGGTGAGCGAGGAGTCGCTCAGGCGTGCGCTCAAGATCTACATCGTGAGCATCGCGCGCCTGATGAGGCTCGACCTGGCGTAGGGGCCGTGGGCCGTGACGGGGAGAGGGGGCGCTCACCCCTCCCCGTCACCCACCGCGATATCGCGCCAGTCCTCCAGCCACAGGTCCGCCTCGCGCCGGATCTGGGCCTCGTGCTGGATGCCGTCCCCCGTGCGGACCGCGCAGGTGAGGAAGCCCGCCCCGCGCGCGGAGCGGATGCCGGGGACGATGTCCTCGAACACGATGCACGAGCCCGGCTGGTGCCCCAGACGGTCGGCGCAGGTGAGGTAGATGTCCGGCCGGTCCTTGGGGACCGGGCACTCGCGGTTGGTCACCACCACGTCGAAGAGTCGGTCCACGTGGATTGAGCGCATGGAGCGGAGCACGTCGGGGTCGTTGGTCGTGGCGAGCCCAATCGGGATCCCCCGGTCCCGCAGCGCTCGCGGGTAGGCCTCCGCCCCCGGCCTGAGCGTGGCCTGGGTCTCGTAGAGCGCGCGGCCCATGCGGTTCCACTCAAGGCAGATGTCCTCGGGCCTCTCGTCCAGGCCGTACCTGCGGACCGTGTACTCGGCCCCCGCGGCAAAGCCGAGCGTGCTCATGGCGCGCGAGTACTCGGCGTCGGGGGTCAGCCCGCGCTGCGCGAGGAATATTCGGTCGACCTGCTTCCACAGCGCCGAGGTGTCGCTCAGCGTGCCGTCAAAGTCAAACACCGCGGCCCCAAACCTGGGGGGCCACAGCCCGTCCGGTGCCTGTGCCATGCGCCTGCTCCCTTCGACGTGTGCCTCCCATGGTAGGCGAGAGGGACGCCATCCGCTGCCTCTGTGCTACCTGTCGGCGGAAGGGGGAGCGCCATTTGTTTCTGGCGTGTTAACCTGTGTCCGTTTCAATAAACTACCCCATCTATGCGAAGGGAGCGTTTCATGGCAGACGAGGAGCTCAAGGCGCGCGTGCACGAGTACGTGGAGTCGGTGTGGGAGGACGTGGTCGACGACATCAGCACGCTGGTTGCCATCAGGTCCGTCGAGGACATGGGTGCAGCCCAGCCCGGCATGCCCTATGGCCCAGAGCCCTACCGTGCACTCGATGCCGCGGTCAAGATCGCGGCGAGGCTTGGCCTGGACGCGCATAACTGTGAGGGTCACATTGGGTACGCGGACGTCCCCGGTGAGTCCCCCAAGCAGATTGCCACGATCGGCCACACGGACATCGTGCCCGAGGGGACCGGCTGGCACTTCGACCCCTTCAAGGTGACGCGCAAGGACGGCTACATGATCGGTCGCGGCGTGCTCGACGACAAGGGCCCCACGGTCCTCTCGCTGTATGCCGCCAAGTTCTTTGCCGACGAGGTCGCCCGCACCGGCAAGAGGCTTCCCTACACGATCCGCTGCATCCTCGGCAACAACGAGGAGACGGACATGCGCGACGTGGAGTGGTACCTGGAGCACTACGAGCAGCCCGAGTTCCTGTTCTCGCCCGACGCGGACTTCCCGCTGATCTGCGGCGAGAAGGGCGGCTACTCCGCCACCATCACCAGCGACAGGGTCAGCGACCGCATCGTGGAGTTTGACGGAGGCACCGTGGGTAACGCGGTCGCCGGCGAGGCCTACGCCATCGTGCGCGCAGACGCGTCCGACCTGGAGGGCACCGACCGCATCGATGTCTCTAACGAGGGCGACGGCCTCGTGCGACTGACCGCTCACGGCATCGGGGCACACGCCTCCACGCCCGAGGGCTCCATCAACGCCATCGGCCTCCTGGTCGACTACCTGCTCGAGCACGACCTGTGCGGCGAGGGCGAGCGCGACTTCCTGGAGCTGGAGAGGCACGTCTTTGGCTCCACGGACGGCTCCACGCTCGGCATCGCGGCGACGGACGACCTGTTTGACCCGCTCACCTGCATCGGCGGGACCATCCGCACCAAGGACGGCCGCTTTGAGCAGACGATCGACGCCCGCTACCCCAAGTCGATCACGTCCCAGACGATCACCCAGAGGGTGCAGGAGCTGTGCGACGCGCACCACTGCACGCTCCACGTTGACCTGGACATGGTCCCGTTCTACACGGACCCCAACGCCGAGACCATCCAGACGCTGGTGAGGACCTACAACGAGTACACGGGTCGCAACGACAAGCCCTACACCATCGGCGGTGGCACCTATGCCCGCCACTTCAAGGCCGGCGGTGCGTTTGGCCCCAACGACCCGCACTTCCCGATGCCCGACTGGGTGGGCGCGGAGCACAGCGCTGACGAGGGCTTTGAGGAGGCGCAGTTCAAGCGCGCGCTCGAGATCTATATCGTGAGCATCGCCCGTCTGATGAGGCTCAGCCTCTAGTAGGCGGGGGAGAGAGGCAGGGGGAGCCGGGCAGCCGACCGTTCGCGGTGGCGTCCGGCTCCCCTTTGTTGCCGTACGGCGGCATACTTATGCCACAGGTGGAAATGAAATTGCAATGAAATGGCAAACTTTATTTAATAAATCTCGTCGCCTGTTCAGGCGGGCCTCAGAAAACGTTTTCGGGGCATCCAACATTTCGACACCCAAAGCAGAACCGGGCTGGGACGGGATTGCCTCCCGCCCTTGACCTGTCGTGGGGTCGCGAGGAGAGGAGTGCGGGGATGGCAGACCAGGAGGGCTCGGGGAGGAAGAAGAGGAGGATGCTCACGTCCTTCTCGATCATGTTCATTCTCCTCATCATCATCTCGATCATCAGCATCGTCATGGCGGGGATGACGCCTGAGGTGCACGCTGTCAAGCTGAGCGACTTCATGATGGCACCCGCAAAGGGCTTCAAGGACGGCCTGGGCGTCGCGCTCTTCGTCCTCGTCCTGGGAGGGTTCCTGGGCATCGTCAACAAGACCGACTCGCTCACCACGGGCATCGCCGCCCTCGTCAAGCGCATGGGAGGTGAGGAGACCAAACTCATCCCCATCCTCATGGGCATCTTCGCCATTCTGGGCAGCACCTACGGGTTCTGCGAGGAGACGGTCGGGTTCTACGCCCTTCTCGCCGCGACTATGATGGCCGCAGGCTTCGACGCCATGACCGGCGCCATGATGATCCTGCTCGGCGCCGGCGTTGGCTGCCTGGGTTCCACCGTGAACCCCTTTGCCACGGGCATTGCCGCAGACGCGCTCGTCTCCATGGGAATTGACGTGGACCAGGGCATTGTGATTGGCCTCGGCCTCATCCTGCTGGTGACGTCGTACCTGGTCGCCGTCGTGTTCGTGATGCGCTATGCGAAGCGTGTGAGGAAGGACCCGTCCCGCACCCTCATGTCCGAGGACGAGGTCGCCGCCGCGAACGCGGCCTATGGCGAGACCGCAAACGCCGTCCGTGACAACAAGGAGCTCACGGGGAGGCAGAAGGTGGTGCTGTGGCTGTTCGGCCTCTCCTTCGTGGTCATGATCATTGGCTTCGTGCCCTGGGAGAGCCTGGGCGTCGGCTTCTTCAACATCGGCCACACCGAGAGCGAGGTCACGAGCGAGCTGAGCGCCAGCGACATCGAGGACCAGTACGCAAGCGACGACCTGGGCACCCTCGTGCTCGACCCCGCTGACGCGAGGGGCGAGCTCACCACGAGCGTCCAGGACACCGCAGGTTGGTCCTCCTACCTCACTGGCGCACCGCTTGGCGAGTGGTACTTCTCCGAGTCCACCACCTGGTTCCTGATCATGGCAATCGTAATCGGCGTGGTCTCGGGCATGTCCGAGCGCGAGATCGTGAGCGAGTTCATGTCGGGCTGCTCCGAGATGATGGGCGTCGTGATGATCGTGGGCCTCTCCCGTGGCTTCTCCATCCTCATGGACGTGACCGGACTGTCCAACTACGTGCTCTCCAGCGCAGCGTCGGCGCTGCAGGGCACGAGCGCCCCTGTGTTTGCCGTTGGAAGCTACCTGCTCTACTTCGTCCTCTCGATCCTCATCCCCGGCACGTCGAGCATGTCCACGATCTCCATGCCCATCATGGGGCCGCTGTCCATGTCACTCGGCTTCAACCCCGCCGTCATGATCAACATCTTCTCGGCGGCGAGCGGCGTCGTGAACTACTTCACCCCCTGCAACGGCGCCATCATGGGTGGCCTGGCGCTGGCGAGGATTGAGTACCCCACCTGGATCAAGTTCGTGATGAAGGTCGTTGCCGTCACCGCGGTCGTCAACATGGTCGTGCTTGCCATCGCGATGATGGTGTGCTGATGTCCCTTGCTCGATAACCCCGGCGACGAGTCGAGATGCAAGCTCCGCGGACGGTCCCTGGCCGTCCGCGGATTGCGTTGTGACGTGCCTGGAAATTCATGCACCTGCAGCTTTGGGCTGAGTTAAGTTTACTCATTGCATCTGAATGCGTCCCACGGAGGTGCCCCTCATGAAACTTCGCAGTAGTCGCGCGGCTACCGCCGCAGGCGCTGGCCTAGCCTTCGCGCTCTCGCTCTCCGCCGCTCCCGTCGTCTCGTGGGCACAGGAGCGGCCGCTGATCGTGAGTGACTCGGTCGCCTCGACCGAGGAAGCTGTCGCGGCGGAGTCCAGCCCCGTTGTCGCAAACGACAGGGGAGCCGATTCCTCGGCGCCGGTCACGGAATCCCAAGCTCCCTCTACCGGTGAGCCCAGCGCTTCGGAGGGGGCGGACGGGGTGAACTCTGGCGCCGCCTCGGACCCCGCTTCCAACGAGAGCGACGCTCTTCTCCCCGACACCACTGAGGACGAGGGGATAACGAACCAGGGGGCAGAGGCGCCTGACGCGCAGGCAGGCGAGAAGGGTGTGACTCCCAACGCCCCGAGCGTCCCCGACGGCGCCGAGGGAGACCCCACCTCGGATGCCACCACCCCAACGGAGCAGGGTGCCGACGAGTCGGCGGGCACCACCAACACGGATGAGGGTGAGACGAACCTCGGCGGGGGCGCCAAGGGCACCGTTCCGTCGGAGACGTCGGCCACGCAGCCCGATGCCTCCGGCGAGAAGGAGCAGGCAGTCCAGTCCGAAAAGTCCAATGTCTCCAGGTACCAGAACCTCTATCGCCTGTACAACCCAAACAGCGGGGAGCACTTCTACACCTCCTCGCTGAGCGAGATGCTCTACCTCGCGGGGTGCGGATGGCGCTACGAGGGCGTGGGCTGGGTCGCTCCCGTGACGTCGGGGACGCCCGTCTACCGCATGTACAACCCCAATGCCGGCGACCACCACTACACCACCAACGCCGCGGAGCGGGACATGCTCCGCAACGCGGGGTGGAAGTACGAGGGCATCGGCTGGTACTCCGATGGCAGCTCGGGCACGGCGGTGTTCCGTCAGTACAACCTCAACGCGGCGTCCGGGTCGCACAACTTCACGACTTCGGCCGCGGAGCGCGGCAACCTCGTCAAGGTCGGATGGAGCGACGAGGGAATTGCCTGGTACGGGTCCAACCATGCGACCGTCCGCTTGAGCCAGGGCAGGTGGATCGTGACCTCCGCCTGGGGCTCCCTGCAGCGGTACTGGCTCGGGCAGGACGCGACCATCGCGCGCTCGAGGCTCGTTGACCCCTCGGAGGGCTCCGGCTGGTACGCGCGCGCAACCTCGGACGGCAGCGTGGTCCGCGGAAAGTACGTGGATCGCGGCACCGGCTACGTGTACCTTGCGAACAACGACGGAAGGCTGGAGGGGCCCGGCAGGGTGACGACCTCCGCCTACGACGGCGGCGCGCGCCACAGCTACCTCATCGACGAGACGGCCCATGCCGCCATCCCCGGCCTGCATGCCCTGGGCGACGGGACCTCTCTCACCCTGTCGGGGAGCGGTTGGCTGCTCCAGGGTGGCAGCGGCAGCTGGAACGACCAGACCTACCTGGCAGACGCCAACGCGGTGCTGGCCCCCAACCTTACCGCCACCTTCGCCACGCAGAAGGGGAAGCAGCCTCAGACCGTCCTCTCCTTCTCCGCCAACGGGATGCTCTACGTCTTTCTCCCCTCGTACGCGTCTCTCTCTAACGTGACGCTTGGAGCCTTGCTGCAGGACGGAAGCCCCGTGAACGCCCTCGTTCGTGGCAACGGTGACTTCGTCGCGCTCGATGGGTCTGCGATCGACCTCGCAACGCTCTGCGGCGTTGACCCGTCGTCCAAGAGTGTCACGCTCTCGCTTGCGCGGGAGGGGTACGACTCGGTGTTCCAGGTCGTGGTGATGCGCTCGAGCGGCGTGGAGACGATCTTCCTCAACAGTGAGGACCCGGACGACAAGGGGCGCGCCTTCGTGGAGGCAGACCCGCATCACAACACCAAGGCCAACGTGGAGGTCGTCGCCATCGCGGACGACGGAACGGTCGTCTACTCCAAGGACAATCCCGACAAGGGCAAGTTCTCGACCGTGAAGGGCCGCGGCAACTCCACTTGGGGCGGCAAGAAGAAGCCCTACCAGATCAGCCTGAACAAGAAGGCCGACCTCCTCCAGACGGGCGAGAAGGACAACGCCCAGAAGAAGTGGATTCTCCTCGCCAACGCCAACGACGCAAGTCAGCTCCACAGCACCATCGCCTACAACCTGGCCCTGGAGCTTGGCATGGTGGGCGTGGAGTGCCGTCCCGTGGACCTCTATTACGACGGGGAGTATCGCGGGTCGTACCTCCTGACCGAGAAGGTCGAGATCAAGCCCGGTCGCGTGGACATCGACAGCCTGGAGGACCGCATCGAGGAGGCAAACCCCGACGTGGACCTGGGCTCCCTCCCCACCCGCACGGCTACCAACAAGTACGGCTACACCTACCAGTACGTGGAGGGCGTGAAGGACCCGGACGACATCTCGGGCGGGTATCTCCTCGAGATCGATAACGCCTGGTACAAGGGGGAGACCTGCTGGTTCCAGAACTCCGACCGTGTGGTCGTGGTGAAGAGCCCCGAGGTCGCCTCGAAGGATGCCATCCGCCGCATCAGCGAGGCGTACGAGGAGGCTCTGCGGAACGCGCGGGCGAACCGCTTCAACCTCAGTGGTTCCTACTCCATGGACCTCGACAGCCTGAGCAAGACCTGGCTGCTGAGCGAGTTCTGCAAGAACATCGATGCCTTCAACACCTCGACCTACCTGTACCTGGACTCTGGCAGCAAGACCTTCATGGCGCAGCCGGTGTGGGACTTCGACGGCTCCATGGGCGTCCGCACCGACTGGCCCAACTCCGACTTCAGCCGGTACGAGGACATCGTGATTCCAACCGGCAGGTGGGTGATAGGCATCCCCTCGGTCCAGCGTCGTGCGAAGGCGATCTATCGGAACGAGCTGTCCAAGCTCGTGGGCAACGTGCTTCTCTCCAACAGCGAGGATGCCGTGGGCGACGCCGGGCATCTCCACTCCCTGGCGTACTACCGCAGCCAGGTGAGCGACTCCCAGGCCATGGACAAGGTCGTGTGGGGCATCTCGGTCATGCGCAACGAGGTCACGCCGTTCCACACCTGGGGACAGAACGTGGACTACCTGGTCCACTGGCTCTCGGCCCGCAACGCCTGGTTTGGGACAAATGCCTCGCACCTTGGGGACTTCGACATCACCAACCGGCCCTTCACGTACGGCGGCTTTGACTATGGCCTGGTGTACGACTACGACTACTACCTGCAGATGAACCCCGACGTCGCGGCGGCGTTCCACGGCGACCCCGAGCTCACCCTCAGGCACTTCGTCGAGCACGGCATGGCGGAGGGCAGGGCTTCGAGCAGGATGTTCGACCTCGCCACGTACAAGGCCAACAACCCCGACGTGGTCGCCGCATTCGGTAGCAGGACGGCCGAGTACTACCGCCACTACTGCACCTATGGCTTCAAGGAGGCGAGAGTGGCCGTGTAGGAGGGCCCACATCACCGCGTTGGGTGAAAGAGCGCCGCCCCTGCCCGGGAATGCGGGCGGGGGCGGCGTTAGTAGCCCTTCTCTCCTTGCGCCGGCGTCGGGCCCTACTCGTCAGGCTCTCCCTCCATGGACCGGATGATGCCCATGAGGATGTCGTTGGGGGCAAACGACGCGAGGACGTGCACGAAGTTGCGCGCGACGGGGAAGACCTCCGCATCCAGCGAGGCCCGGACGCAGTCGTAGAAGACCGACGACACCCGCTCCGTGGGAGCCATGGGGATCTGGTACGACTCGAGGACCGTCTGTATCTCCTCCGCCGTCATCTCCTCGCGCAGGGTGCCATTTCCCTGTGCGGAGAGGGCGATGAGCTCCATGGCAATGACTGGGATGGCGTTGGGGAGGTAGTTCATCGCGAGCGCGTAGCACGCCTGTGCGGCCGTGACGTCGCCGTCCTGCCACATGAAGTAGCCCATGCGGTAGTAGGCGATCCCCAGGGTCTCGGGGTCGTGGGCCAGGTCGAGCATCTCCCTGAGCTGGTCCTCGGCCTCGGGCCTCTTCGAGGCGCCCTCAAGGCAGCGGACGAGGAGGAGACGCGCGTTGCGGTCGAGGGGCGCGAGCTCGCAGAGCCGGCGGGCGACATGGAGCGCCTCGTCGCCCTGGCCGCTCCCGAGCAGGCACATGGCGAGCGCGATGTTGCATTCGTAGTAGGCGTCGGGGACGAGCATAGTCGAGGCACCCGTGGGCTCCAGCAGGCGGTTGTACATGGCGCGGTCTACGTAGCTGCCAAAGTAGCGCCACACCACGGTGGGCGTGTCGCGGTAGTCCCCACGGGCGTCGATGGGCGAGAGCGCCTCGCGTGTGATGCGCGCGCCCTCGGCGTAGTCGTTCCTCTGGAGGGCCGTGCGTGCAGCCTGTGCGGCGCGGTCCAGCGCGTCGCCCACCACGAACTCCTCGCCGACCTGCTCGGCGTCCTCGATCTCGCCCGAGACCAGCTTGGCGACGCACCTCTCGGCCGCCCCGCGCACGGTCGGGTCGGGGTCATCCCCCGCGACGCTCAGGATGGTCCGCACGTTCTTCTGCGTGGCCTCCGCGTCGTCCTTGGGGGCGAACCTGCTCATGATGTCCGCCGCAACGAGAGCGCGCTTCTCGGCCTCCTCGATGGAGAGCCCGTACACACGCTCGGTGCCCAGGGCCTTTGCCTGAGCTGCGGGAAGGCGCTTGGACGAGAGCGACACGGGGACGTATCGGTCTGGGGGACAGAAGCGGGGCTCCGAGAGCGAGAAGCCCTGGGCAACGGGGCGGAGGATACCCTCCTCAAGGCGCATCTGGGGCACGAATGAGCGGTAGATGCTCGCGAGGTCGCGCGTGTTGGAGAGGTCGAGGCGCGCGAACCTGCCGCGGTCGAAGTCGACCGAGAGGTAGCAGCGGTGCCTGGTCGCCGTGTCGATCGTCCCCGCGACCCAGACGTGACGGATCTTCTCCGAGCTCCTGAATGCGACGGAGGCCAGAAGCAGGGCGACCCTGAGCGCATATGCGGAGGCTGCCTTGCGGCGCATCTCGCGCGAGCTCGTCACCAGGCCGACGCCGGGGACGAACATGGACGAGGGCCACGCGGCCTCGGGCGTCAGCGCGACCTCGAAGGCGACGTTGCCATACGAGACGTTGGCGCGCCACTTGGCGGCGAGCCGGTAGGGGAGCTGCACCGTCTCGAGCGCGGTCGAGATCGCGCGGCGAACCGCCCACTCGCCGTCGGGCTCGTCACCGTCCTGCGTGGGAGACACCTGCGCGATGGGTGGGAGCTGCGCGCAGATGGACGCCGCGACCTCCTGGTTGAGCTTGTAGCAATCCTCGACCGTGACCGTGGGGAGGTCGTCGTCGAAGTAGCTTGCCACGAACTGGATGGCGGTGAGTGCCGCCTCGAGCTTGAGGACCCTCAGGCGGGCGAGGTAGGGTAGCTCGCGCTGGGTTACCCTGAGGTAGGGCAGCCCGGAGGTGCTCAGGCGCACGCACCGCATGGAGGGGAGGTCCACGTCGTTGGAGAACAGGGCCGCCTCCTCAAGCACGCGGGCGGCGTAGAGCTCAGCACCCGACGGCATGGATTGGCCGTCCTTGGCGGCCTCGTCCGTCTCCCCCGTGTCTTCCGTGGGGGTGGCGGCGCGCTCGCGCGCACGCACGTCTCCCACGAACAGCCGAAGCTCGGCGACGGGGTCCGCGGTCGAGACGAGCTTGGTCATCAGCGCGTCGAAGTCGAGCGCGGAGGGAGTGACGTCCGTGCTTGTGGCGTCGTCCCGCTCCTCCGCGGGTGCCTCGGCGTCATCCTCCACGTCGGCGGGGGAGAGGGGCGTGGCCTCGTGCTTGGGGGACACCGCCCGCGTGGCATCGTCGCCAGCCGTAGCCGATGCGTTGTTCGCGAACCCATCGGGACGGGGTGGGACCGCGGTGCTGTCCTTCTCCCCATCCCTCGCGCGATTGTGGCGACCGGTCGCCACAACGCACCCGGCAGCACCGCAGGCGACCGCCAGCGCGACCGTGACCGCCTCCACGCCAAGCGCGGCAAACGCCGCCACACCCGCTATTCCACATGCCGCGGCAACCTTTGCCGCAAGGTCTATGGCCCTCTTGTGCGGGGCCCTTTCGTCGTCGTGCTCAGAACCCATGAAAACCCAATCTGCGCCATGACTGGCGCCAGCATCTCTCGTTCTAGGTGCTTATACCCAGCATCCAGCGAGCATCGGGCGAGACAAGCCCGCCCCCGGGCTTTCGTCTGGGGGCGGGCTGCCTCACTGCCATGTCGCCTGTGGCTACTCCTCCATTTGGGTGGGCCAGACGCTGCCCTCCGGCATCGTGGCGTTGCCGCTGGCGATGTCGCTGGGGATGGAGCTGTCAGACGCCATGAGCTCGTTCATGGTGACGAAGGTGTAGCCCTGGTCGGTGAGGGTCTGCAGGATCTTGGGGAGGGCCTCCACGTCCTGGTCGCGGTTGCCGCCGCCGTCGTGCATGAGGATGATGTCGCCCGAGGTCACACCGGTGGTGCAGTTGGAGACGATCGCGTCCACGCCCGGCCTGCGCCAGTCCTCGGAGTCCAGGTTCCAGATGATCGAGGCGGATACCAGGCCACCGGACTTGAGCCAGGTGCTCTCCTTGAACTCGCCGTAGGGCGGGCGGAAGATGGTCGTGTCGACCCCGTCGGCATCCTTGATCGACTTGAAGGTGTTGGTGAACTCCTGCTGCAGGCTCTCTGCGTCGAGGGCCGGGAGCTCCTGGTGCTTGTCGGTGTGGCTCGCGACCTGGCACCCCGCGTCCACGATCGCCTTCGACAGCTTGGGGTACTCGCGGATCTGGCTGCCCAGGTTGAAGAAGGTCGCCTTGGCGTTGTACTGGGCTAGGATCTTGAGGTACTGCTCGGTGTAGGTGCTGGGACCGTCGTCAAAGGTCAGCGCCACGAGCTTCTTCCCGTTGTCGGGCTTCACGTTGTGCAGGGTGATCACAACGTCCTGGGGCTCCTGGGTCACGGTCTCCTTCGTCTCTCCCGAGACCTTGCCCGTGGTCACGTTCTTCTTGCCCATCTTTCCCCACTGCGACACGTAGGCTACGGCGCCGTAGTCGCCCTTCATCGTGAGCTTGGGCTCGGCGTCCTCCGAGGTGGTGGTGGAGTCCTCGACCTTGTCCGCCCCATCCGAGACCTGGATGGAGTCGCCGGACTTTGCGTGGTACGAGGATATCTGATCCTGTGACAGGTCGCTTCCGTTGACCTTTGCGGAGAAGGCACTGCCCTCGCCCTGCTTGATCACGTTCCCGTTGATCGAGACCAGGTTGCCCGCCTTGGGCGAGAGGCCCTTCTGTTCGATTATCTGCTCGAGAGTGGAGCCGTTCTTGGTTTGGTACGTCTCGCCGTCGAGGGTGACCTGCACCGAGCGGTTGTGCCACATCCACGCTCCGCCCGCCGCGAGCGCGACGACGGCGGCTATCGCGATGACCGTTGCCCTGCCGCCGTGGCGCCGCGGCCGATGCGCCTTGCCCCTCGGTTCAACGGGGACGATTCTCTCCGCCCCCTGGTGCGCCTCGTGGTGCGTGGCGTGCGCATGGGAGGAGTTCGGCCCCGTCTCGCGCGGAGTCCCGCCCCGTGGCGTCCCCTTGGTCCTGTGCGTCGCTCGGGTGTCTCCGTCATGGTTCATGGGGCCCCGTTGGGTGCCTCCGTGGGAATAACCCTTCTGCATCTCTGTCCAACCTGTCGCCATTGGTGACGTGTCATGGCCGCGCATGGTCCGCAGCCTCCTGGGCATGCGCAGACGATATCCCATGGGGCAGCGGCGGACAAGGCATTTGTATGACATCCGCCGAATCGCGCCAAAACTAACTTAAAAGTGACGGGTGCCAGTGCGCCTTGGACCTCGGCTCCTGCCCTGGGGCTGCCGCCTGTCTTCCCGGGGGAGAGGGAGGCATCCGTTTGGGCTGATGCCGGCGTCGCCGCGGGTGGGGGCTCGATGCCTCGAGCTCGATGGTCGGCAGGCTAGGCGACTGCACCCTTCGCGCTGCCTGCTACGAGAGCCCTCAAAGTCAGAGAAGGGGAGAGGGGCGGTCGGTCCGGGTTCGAGGAAAACCATCTTTCGGTGCCTCCTCCCGGGTGGGTCTACTTGCGCGGGGACCTGGAGCCCGTACGGTGACTCGGAGGTAAGATTGTCAAGGTCTAAGAAGGGGAGCGAGCTTTCGTCAGGCTTCGGTGCGCTTCGTCACAAGTTGCCGTCTCTGGACCCTCTGGGGTGGGAGGGGGGACGCGCCGAAGTCTTGTCCGTGTCAGAAAGTGTGTCCCGCGTGTACTCACGGGATGGAAATATTGACACCGGCTTCCTATCTCCACGCATTTCCCCAGTTGACGGGACGAAAACGCGTCACCGTCGTCTGAAATCACGTTCCGTGTGTACACGCGGGGTGTGATTTTAGACACAGTGGTTCCTTTCGACCCCCGGTTGTCAGAAAGTCCGTACCGCGTGTACACATGGCGTGAGATTTCTGACAGAGGGCGTGCTCCGCTGGTGCGTTCCCCCTGTTGGCAAGAAGCTAAGGCCTCGTGTTGCCAAAAAGTCCACCCTGTGTGTACACACGGTGCGGACTTTTTGGCAACGGTTGAATATATGATGTTGGCCCTGCTGCTGGAAGGGCAAGCTCTGAGGGGTGGGACCCCTCTGATGCTGCCCGGCAGTGCAGGCGCACCCTGGGTCGCCGCGACGGGCCGGATCCAACCCCGGCCACAGACAGAATCTCCCATCCTCCCCCCTCTCTGAGTTCTTTTGAGCGGCTCGCATGTGGGATGTGCTGGGGATCTGGTTCTAGCTTTGGGGAGGAGCACATCATGGCCAGGGGGGGGTAGCCTCAGGACCATCGAATATCGCCAAGCAGGACATCAAGGGCTAAACCATGGCAACGCAGTCCCGATGTGAGCGGTTGTGCAGGGGTTCTCTGTCAACGCATTGGGTTCTACCAGCATCTATGTAGGTAGAACGGTTGGGAGGCCTTCCGGGTTCAAGGGGATGGCAGGCGGAGCCCGATATGAGCACTCGCGTCGGGAGCTTCCTGCCATCTGACCCCTGTTCTTGGCTTCAATGGCAACTGGCGCCCGATATGAGTACTCATACCGGGAACTCTCTGCCAACGTGGTACGGGCGAACGGGATGATTCCAGGTGGATGGGGTGACTAAAGCCCCTCGAAGCTACCTCGTGGCAGCGAAAGCCCGAAGTGAGCACTCATTTCGGGCTTTCGCTGCAACGGCTTAATGTCCTTCACAGGAACGTGATGTGGACGAGAGGCCCTGCTGGGCCTACCGAGGCTAACCCATCGGGAGGACGCCGTTCGAAAGGACGTCTCGCCCAACGCTGCCCCCCTCCATTATTAGAGTTCTTTGGAGGGGTCACCTGTGGAGATGCCGCTTCGTACCGCCGTCGAAGCCTCATGGCTAGCGGCGGCCGGCATTCCAACCAGGCGTCCGCAGGCAAGGCGGCCCGGGGGCCGTCGTCGCAGCCCCCGGGCCAACCGGCGGGAACGAATCACCAAACTCCTACTTCAGCCTGCGGATGAAGAGCCCGCTGCGTAGCTTGGGCTCGAACCACGTGGACTTTGGCGGCATCAGCTCCCCGGCGTCGCTCACTGCCATCAGCTCGTCCACCGACGTGGGGAAGAGCGAGAACGCCACCCCGTCCGTCCCAGCCAGTTCCTGGAGCCTCCCGAGGCCCTCGATCCCTCCCACGAAGCGGATTCGCTCCGACGTCCGGGGGTCGTCGATCCCCAGGATGGGGGAGAGGACCCGCTCCTGCAGGATCGAGGCATCCAGCGCGGAGACGGGGTCGCCGTCCTCGGGCGGCTCCGCGGTCAGGCGAACCGGATGCCAGGCACCACCGACGAACATGCCGAACTCGTGCCGCCCGGCGGGGGAGACGGGCTCGTCCTGCGCGGGCCCCACCTCGAACCCTGCGGCTTCGACGTCCCTTACCAGCTCGTCAACCGACCTGCCGCCGCGATCCAGCACCACGCGGTTGTAGGCCATCACGTGGAGCTGGCTCGCGGGGAACAGTACCGCGAGGAAGGTGTCCCAGGGCCTCTCGCCTTCCTTGCCCCCATCCTTCTCCCTCAGCTCCTGGCACACACGGACGGCCGATGCCGCGCGATGGTGCCCGTCTGCGATGTAGGCGCAGGGAATCGTGGAGAAGGTCGCCCTCAGGGCCTCGACGGCGGCGGGGCGAGAGACGCGCCACACGGTCTGGCGCACGTCCTCGGCGTCGGTGAAGTCGTACAACGGGGTCGCGGAAGAGGCCGCACCCACCAGCACGTCGATGGCGTAGTTGTCGCGGTAGGTGAGGAAGATGGGGCCGGTCTGGGCGCCCGTCGCGCGGATGTGGCGGACGCGGTCCTCCTCCTTTGCGGCGGTGGTGTTCTCGTGGCGGCGGATGGTGCCGTCCAGGTACTCGTCCACGGAGCAGGCGCACGCGATGCCGGTCTGGGCGTGACCGTCCTGCTCAAGCCGGTAGATGTAGTAGGAGGGCGTCTCGTCGTGGACGAGCGTGCCGTCGGTCGCGCGCTCGCGCATGAGGTCCGCCGCCCGCCGGTACACGTCCGGCGCGTACATGTCGTGGTCTGGCGGGAACGAGGTCTCGGGGCGGTCGATGGCGAGGAAGCTCCGGGGGTGTGCCGCAACGTAGGCCCGCGCCCCCTCGCGGTCGAACACGTCGTAGGGAAGCGAGGCAAACTCCTCCGCCCTTTCGGGCGCAGGACGCCAGCACGTCATGGGCTCTGCTCTCATGGTCTCTCCTTTGCTCGTCAGGAAGAGAGGGGACGGCGCCCGTGGTGGGCAGCCGTCCCCAATGGTAGCCAATCCTCGCGGGTGGCAGGGTGAAGCGGGCCGCCTAGGCTCGGGCGGGCTTGATGACCCTGATGCGGTAGATGCCCGGGATCGAGCGCAGGCGGGCGAGAGTGCCCTCGTCCAGGGCGGAGTCGGTGTCGACCAGGGTGTAGGCGTTCTCTCCCATGGCCTCGTTGCTCATGCGCTGGATGTTGGCGCTGGAGTCCGCGAGCGCGGTCGAGATCTGGCCGATCATGTTGGGGACGTTGGCGTGGAGCGCCGCGAAGCGCCCGCCGGTCTTGCAGGGGCCCAGGTCGCAGTTGGGGTAGTTGACCGAGTTGCGGATGGTTCCGCGCTCCAGGTACTCCTTCATCTGGCTCACTGCCATGGTCGCGCAGTTCTCCTCCGCCTCGTTGGTGCAGGCGCCCATGTGGGGTGTGATGAGGGTGTGGGGCATCGTGGTGGTGCCGGGCGTGGCGAAGTCGGTGACAAAGCAGCCGAGCTTGCCCGACTCCAGGGCGGCCTTGACGTCGGCCTCGTCCACGATGTCGGCGCGCGCGTAGTTGAGGAGCATGGCGCCGTCGTTGAGGAGGGCGAGCTCCTTGGCGTTGACCATGTGGCGCGTGTCATCCTTGGAGGGCACGTGGACCGTGAGGTAGTCGGCGCCCTTGCACAGCTCCTCCATGCTGTCCACGCGCTTGACCGCGCGGTCGAGCTGCCACGCGTGCTCGACGGAGAGGAACGGGTCGTAGCCGTAGACGTCAAGGCCCAGGTAGATGAGGGCGTTCGCGACCTTGGAGCCCACGGCGCCCAGGCCCACCACGCCGACCTTGCGGCCGATGGCCTCGTGTCCGACGAAGGCCTTCTTGTTCCTCTCCGCCCCCTTAACGATGTCCGGGTCGCCGGCGTTGGCGCGAACCCACTCCATGCCGCCCAGCGTTCCGCGCGAGTTGGCGAGCATCATGCCCACCACGAGCTCCTTCACGGCGTTGGAGTTGCCCCCGGGGGTGTTGCACACCACCACGCCGCGACGTGCGCACTCCTCGATGGGGATGTTGTTGTACCCCGCGCCCGAGCGGGCGATGATGCGGACGTTGGGCCCCAGGTCCAGGCCGTGGATGTCGGTCGCGCGCACGAGGACGGCGTCCGCCTTGTTGATGTCGTCGGTCTTCTCGTATCCCTCGCCAAGCTCGGCGATCCCGTCGCGGGTGATGGTCTTGCAGATGTTGTCCAGAACCTTGACGTAGCGCATGGCTACCTCCCTGGTGTCGTGATGTGGCTTAGTGTCTAGGTTGTGATGGGGCCGGCCTCGACCGGCTACCTAGATCGCGGAGCCACGGGGTGCGACGCCTCGAAGTCGGCCATGTAGGAGAGGAGAGCGTCCACCGCCTCGGGGGGCACCGCGTTGTAGCAGCTGGCGCGCATGCCACCGACCAGGCGGTGGCCCTTCACGTTGACGATGCCGCGCTCGGCGGCACCCTCCACGAACTCAGCGTCCAGCTCGGGCGACGGGGTTCGGAAGGTGACGTTTGCGATGGACCTGTCCGCAGGAACGACCGTGCCGTGGAAGAGCGAGCTGCCGTCCAGGTAGTCGTAGAGGGGACGCACCTTGGCCCGGTTCCTCTCCTCCATCGCCTGGAGCCCGCCCGTGTCCTCGATCCAATGGAACACCTTGCCGCACACGTAGATGGCCCAGCAGTTGGGGGTGTTGAGCATGGAGCCCTTGTCCGCCTCCACGCGGTAGTCAAGGTAGGTGGGGCAGATGTCGGCGTGGGCGGGGCCGTCCGCGATGAGGTCGTCGCGCACGATCACGATGGTAAGGCCGGCGGGCCCGGCGTTCTTCTGCACGCCAGCATAGACCAGGCCAAACCTGCTCACGTCGAGCGGAGCCGAGAGGAAGCAGCTCGAGACGTCCGCCACCAGGGGGACGCCGCCCGTCTGGGGGAACTCGCGCATCATGTTGCCAAAGACGGTCTCGTTCTGGCACACGTACACGTAGTCGAGGTCCTGGTCCACCGATGCAGGGAAGGTGGGCACGCGGTCGAACGACGTGTCCTCGCTCGATGCGATGACCACCGCATCTCCGTACTTCTTTGCCTCGCCCTGGGCCTTCTGCGACCAGTTGCCGCTCACCACGTAGCCGGCGCGCCCGTTGCGCATGAGGTTGAGGGGAATCGCCGCAAACTGCAGCGTGGCGCCACCCATGAAGAACAGCACCCGATAGTTGTCGGGGATGCCCATGAGGCGGCGGAGCGTTGCCTCGGTGTCGTCGATGATCTTCTTGAAGGGGGCGGAGCGGTGGCTCATCTCCATTACGGACATGCCCGTCCCGCGGTAGTCGAGCATCTCCGCCGCGCATTCCCTCAGCACGGTCTCGGGGAGTGCGGCCGGGCCGGCCGAGAAGTTATAGACGCGGGACATGAACCCCTCCTGAATCCGTATTATTTTTCAATCTAATACGCTATCGCTCCGATGGGATTTTCAGCCGCTCGGTAATCCGCTGTTTCTCCTCCCGTAACCTTTGCGACTCAAAGTGCTGCGGTATGGTAGCCATGCGATAGCGTATGAGAGTAGCGTATTGGGCGCCACGCGTGGCGCGCGGCGAGTGGGGAGGACGCATGTCGGGAGAGGGAACTGGGTCCGTAGTCAAGGACATCCGTGCGAGGAGGTTCGTCCTCTTCGACCTTGACGGGACGGTGACCGACACCCTCGACGGCATCGTGAGGACCGCCCGGTCAGTCCTGCGCGACTACGGGCTTCCCGAGGAGCGCCTGGTTGACGCCCCCAAGCTCGTGGGGCCTCCCTTCCCGCAGGCGTTCTCGATGGTGTTTGGCCTCTCGGAGGAGGACGCCCGCGAGGTCACCCGAAGGTACCGCGACATCTACGACAACCTGGGACCCGCCGCGTGGCCGGCGTTCCAGGGCATAGGTCAGCTCGCGAGGGACCTGCGTGCCGCTGGGCGCGTGGTTGCCACGGCGAGTTCCAAGCGTCAGGCGATGGTGGGGCACTGTCTTGCCGACAACGGTCTGGACGATGCGTTCGACCTGGTGGTGGGGCGCGTGAACGACGGGGGAGAGACGAAGGCGCAGACCATTGCCCGCGCCCTCGACGCGCTGGGTGCCGAGCCCTCGCAGGCGGTCATGGTTGGCGACCGCTACTTCGACGTGGACGGGGCCCGTGCCAACGACGTCCCGTGCGTGGGCGTGACCTACGGGCACACGGCGCCCCGCTCGGAACTGGAGCAGGCGGGGGCCGTCGCCATCGCCGGGAGCGTCGACGAGCTGCGCCGCATCCTCCTGGGGTAAGGGTTGCGGTCACCTCGCCGCTGGCAGCGACCGGTCGGGGGCTTTGCCGCCCGGGTGCGAATCCAGCTGCGTGGAGTGGGGTACAGTAGCCCAAAGGGCAAGTCTCGCTTGCCAACGGTCTGCGAAAGGGGTTCCACCATGGCTGCAATCGATGATCTTACCGAGGGCGCGCGCAAGGCATTCCTGCTGGGCGTGGGCGCCGTCGCAATGGGCGCCGAGAAGACCCAGGGCGTGGTAAACGACCTCGTCAAGAAGGGCGAGATGACGGTCGAGCAGGGCAAGGCCATCAACGAGGAGCTCCACCGCAAGGTCTCGGAGGCAGCGGCGGACAGCTCCGACGCCGCCCTGAAGGAGAAGCTCAGGGGCATGACGCCCGAGGAGCGTGCCGCATGGGTCAAGAAGGCCCAACAGTACGCTGACGACCTGGACGCCGAGACCGTCGAGGTCGAGGTCGACGAGACGGACGACGAGCCCGCCAAGGCGTAGCCGTCTCGGAGCGCAGTGACCTTGGGAATCGGGATCGACAGGAACCCATCCGACGAGAGGGAGGAGGGGGCATCCACCGGCAGCGGGGACGCTCCCTCCCCTGACCCCTGGGCTGGTGTCCGGTTGGACGACTCCCTGGAGTGGCAGGACACCATCGGCATCTTCGGGCGTCACTCGGGAGACGACCGGGAGTACGGCATCTCGCGCAAGAGCAAGATCGCGCGCATGCGCGAGATCCTCTCCATCGCGAGCCACTACGACGTGTTCCGCGGCCTCACCCCCGTCAACTTCCGCGAGCTGCTGGAGGAGCTTGGACCAACCTTCGTGAAGGCGGGGCAGATCCTCTCCATGAGGTCAGAGATCCTGCCCGAGAGCTTCTGCCAGGAGCTGACCAAGCTCAGGGCGGACGTGGAGCCCATGAGCCGCGACGTGGTGCTCGATACCCTGCGCGCGGAGTATCCCATCCCCATCGAGGACATCTTCGACGCCATCGACGACGTCCCGCTTGGGTCTGCCTCGGTCGCCCAGGTGCACAAGGCGCGCCTGATCACCGGCGAGACCGTTGCGGTGAAGGTCCAGCGCCCGCACGTGCAGGAGATCATGGCGCAGGACATCTCCATCATGATGTCGCTCGCCCGGCGTGCCCAGCGCTTTGTGGGGGACGAGCAGTTCCTGGACCTGCAGTCGGTGGTCGACGAGCTGTGGCAGTCGTTCAAGGAGGAGACGGACTTCCTGGTCGAGGCAAGGAGTCTGAAGGAGTTCCGCCGAAACAACGCCGGCTGCGCCTTCATCGACTGCCCCAAGCCCTACCCACGCTGGTGCACCCGTCATGTAGTGGTGATGGACTACGTGGAGGGCATCCCCATCGGTAACACCACCGAGCTTCTCTCCCAGGGATACGACCTTGCAGAGATTGGCACCAAGCTGGTGGACAACTACGCCCAGCAGATGCTGGACGACGGGTTCTTCCATGCCGACCCGCACCCGGGCAACCTGGTGATTCGCGACGGGAAGATCGTGTATCTCGACCTTGGCCTGATGGGCAGGCTGTCATCACACGACCGTGCGGCGATGCGAGACATGGTGGTCGCCGTCGCCCGGCACGATGCCGCTGGGTTGGAGGCGGGGCTCCTCCGCTTCTCGGTCTCGGACGTGCGAGAGGTCGACCACGCGAGCCTACTGGCCGACCTGGACTCCATCATCGACGACTTTGGCGAGGCCGACCTGGGCGACCTGGACGTGGGAGCGTTCCTCAACTCCCTCATCAACATGGCGCGCAAGAACGGGATCGAGCTGCCGGGGACCGTCACCATGCTCGCCCGCTCGCTGGTGACGCTCGAGGGCGTGGTGGACGAGTTTCTCCCCGGCGTCTCGATCGTCCAGATCCTGCGCGACCACATCCGCGCGCACCTGACGCCCAAGGACATGGCGCGCAGCGAGGTGCGCAAGCTCGGGCGCGAGGGCTACACCGCCTCGCACTCGCTTCTCAGGGCCGCCTCGCAGGCGGACACCGCCATGAGCATGCTCACGCGCGGCCAGCTTAGGGTGGGAGTCGACCTTCCTGGCACCCGCGACCCCATGGGCGACATGGCGCGCGCGGCAGACCGCCTGACCATGGGCATCATCGTCGCGGGCCTCTTCATTGGGTCGTCGGTTGTCTACTATGCCCGCATCGAGCCCGTCCTGTTTGGCATCCCCGTCATCGGCTTTTTGGGCTACCTCATCGCGCTGGTCCTGGGGCTCACGATCGTTCACCAGATCATGAGGGAGTCCAGGCACCGCAGGCGCTAGGGTCGCGCAGCCCTCGGCAAATAAGCGCAAGGCCGGGAAGAGCTTGCCCCCCGGCACAACATCCGCGTGCCTGCGGGCGATTTGCCTGCGCTGCCGGACCCCCGCTAGTCTCCCCAGCCGCAGAGCCGGAGCACCGCGTCGACCGTGTTGCGCGTCTCGCGATAGATGCCTGGCAGCTTGGACTCGCGCGGGCCGGCGACGTTGAGGGTGAGCCCGGTCCCGATGCCGTCGAGCCAGTCTGCCACCGTCCCCGCCTCGGACGCTCCGCGTACCACCAGGCACGGTCGCCCGTAGGCGCGGGCAAAGCGCTCGGTCATCTCTGTGCCGACCTTGGGCTCGAGGCCGGCGGGCGCCACGATGAGCGTCGCGTGGGAGTCCCGCACGTTCCAGGCGGTTCGCTCCACGTACCCCTCGGAGGGGCTGGGACGGAGCTCCGGATAGAGCGCCATGACGCCAGGAGCCTGGGGATAGTCCTCGGCGAGCCCGTTGGGTGGGCACCAGCCGCAGATTGGCGTGCCCAGCTCGCGCGCGGCGTCGAGGCCACCGCGGTCTGCACCCGTCTGGCCGCCGGATCTGATTCGCGCGACGCGTCGGATGCCCTCCACGAGGGTTCCCGCCTGGCGCTGCTGGCGCTCGATCTCGTCGGGGCTCTGGGGGTCGGCCGCCTGGGTCTGCTCCCACTCGGACCGCGTGATGCGCTGGACGTTCTCGTCCCTCACGTTCCCCGCGGCGTCGGTCACGCCCTCGTTGCGGTGGTGAGGGGAGAGGCCCAGCCTGTCCTGCACCCTCCGGCTTCGCTCGTTGCCCTCATAGTAGGCGGCCCATACGGCGGCGAGGCCGAGCGACCTAAAGCCATAGGAGAGGACCGCGCGGCACGCCTCGGTGGCGTACCCCTCTCCCCAGAGGGGCCTTCCCAGCCAGTAGCCCAGGTCCGCCTCGTCGTCAGGGATGCCGAGGGACGAGGCGTTGCCTACCCTGAGGGCTATGGCGCCGACCGGGCCTGCGTAGGGGTTTGAGCCAAGTAGAGTGATGGCCCAGCTGTTGGGGACGGCGAGGATGTCGCGGATGACGCGCCTGCTGTCCTCGGGGCTCTGGTGCGGAGGGAACCCCGCGCCCTCGCACACCATGGGGTCGCGGGCAAACCGGTACAGCGCGTCCGCGTCCTCCTCTCCCCAGGGCCTGAGGCGAAGGCGCGTGGTCTCGAGGACGGGCGTGCTGGTCTCCTGTGACATGTTTGCTCCCAACGTAAATGGCCCGCCGCAGCTGCGACGGGCCGATGCCTGGTATGTGCGTGCCGCTAGCTCACCACGCGGTAGCCCACAGTGCCCACGCCGTCAAAGCCGAGTGCGTGCGCGACGGCGGGCTGCAGGTCGATCTGCCTGTTGCCTGCGTACGGCCCGCGGTCGTTCACCACGGCGCGCACGGTCCTGCCGTTGTAGGTGATCTCGATGACCGTGCCGAGGGGCATGGTCTTCATCGCGACGCCCATCGAGGTGGGGGTCACGGTGTCGCCCGAGGCGGTGGTCCCGTACATGAAGCCGTCGCCCTCGCCGTACATTGACGCCTGAACGTACTTGTAGCTCGCCGAGCTGCTTGACGAGGAGGACGAGCCACTCCCCTTGGACGAGCTCCCCGAGCTGCTGCTGGACGAACCCTTGCTGCTGCTTGACGACGAGGAGCTGCCGTTGCCGCTTGACGTGGAGGTAGAGCTGCTGGAGGACGACGAGTCGGACGAGGTGTCGGCGCTCTTGCTCGCGGCAGCCTGGAGTGCGGCGTTGGTGTCGCTGTCCTGCGTGCCCTGCGCCACGGCGGCCTCGTATGCCGCCTGCTTGGCTGCCTGGTCCTCCTTGGCCTTCTCCTCGGCGGCGGATGCGGTCTGGTCCGCCTCCTCCTTGGCCTGCTGGGTCACGCTCACCTGGGCGTCCGCCGCGGCCTTCTCGGACTCCAGGTCCTGCTTGGTCTGCTCCAGCTCCTTCTCCATGCTGTCGAGCTGCTCGATCTCGTCCAGGTTTGAGGAGGTGATGGTGGTGAAGTACTGTGCGGTGGAGAGGAACTCGCTGAACGAGTCGGACGTGAGCAGCAGCGAGATGAGGTTGGCCTGGTCCTGCTGGAACTTGTAGTGGCTGCGAATCGCCGCCGCCGCCTTCTGCTTCTGCTCGGGGAGCTGGGCCTCGAGCTCGCTGATGCGCTGGTCGTTCTCGTCGATCTTGCCCTGGAGCTCGTTCGACTTGTCGACCGCCGCCTGGTAGTCCTCGCCTGCCTTGATGGCGGCGTTCTGCAGGCTCTCCAGGTCTGCCGCGTGGGCGGTCGCCGGGACGGACCAGAGCGAGAGGGCGAGCGCCGTCGCCGCTCCGATTGCTCCTGCGGCTCGCATGCCCCTTCTTGCACCCTTGTTCGCTGTCATGGCTCTCCTTGCCTTCCGCCCTAGTCCACGAGGGCAATCTTTGTGATGACGGGCTGGTCCGCCTTTGCCACGAGGCCGCTCGAGTCCTGCGGCTTCACCTTTGAGCAGATGGAGTCGACGACCTCCATGCCGCTGGTGACGCGACCAAAGGCGGCGTAGGTTCCGTCGAGGTCGGTGTCCTGCTGCTGCATGATGAAGAACTGCGAGCTGGCGGAGTCGTAGTCAGTCGCGCGCGCCATGCTGACGACGCCACGCTTGTGGAGGATGGAGTTGGCGATCCCGTTTGCGGTGAACTCGCCCTTGATCCTGCGTCCAGACCCTCCCGTGCCGTCCCCGTTGGGGTCACCGCCCTGGATCATGAAGCCGCTCACGACCCGGTGGAAGGTGAGCCCGTCGTAGAATCCGCGCTGCACGAGGTCGCAGAAGTTGCTCACCGTGATGGGCGCGGAGTCGGCGTAGAGCTCGACGTCCATGGAGCCGTAGCCGCTGACCTCGATGGTGGCGTGGTGCGTTCCGGACGAGAACCCGTTGTCAATCGCCTGCGAGAGCACCTCGCCGGACGAAGGGTCCGAGGTGGAGTCCTCGCTCGCGCTGTCGATGGTGTCTGGGACTGCGGGCTCGCACGCGGCGAGCGCCAGGGTCGAGGTGGCCGCCATGGCCACCAGGAAGGCGCGTCGTGTAATCGCTGGGCCCTGCTCCATGCATCATTCCTAACGTCGGGGACCGTAAGAGAATAAACTAACCTCGTGAAGCTCTCGTGGACTTATGCGTCTTGGCTGGTCCAAGGGCCGCTCGCTGCTGCTTTGATGCCTTCTGTCGAATAGACGGAGGCTTTCTATCCAATAGGTTGTTTGGGGCTCCCGTTTGGGTGCCTGGTGAAGCCGCGCCCGCCTGCACGGGGAGGGCTGGTCTCGACCCATCGCATGAGGTGCTTCCCCAAACGGGCGATGGCCGAGGGGCAGGGGAGAGACGCGCTACAAGCGGGAGCCCCCACCCCCGCGGTGTGGGGATGGGGGCTCCGTCGTCGCGGGTCTCTCCGCTAGACTGTCCTACTCGAGCTCGAACGCTCCCGTGTAGAGCTGGTAGTACGTGCCCCTCTGGGCGATGAGCTCGTCGTGCGTGCCGCGCTCGATGATGCGGCCGTGGTCCAGGACGATGATCACGTTGGCGTTGCGCACGGTCGAGAGCCTGTGGGCGATCACGAACGTGGTCCTGCCATACATGAGGGCGTCCATGCCCTTCTGCACGATCTGCTCGGTGCGCGTGTCGATGCTCGAGGTCGCCTCGTCCAGGATCATGACGGGCGGGTCGGCGACGGCGGCGCGGGCGATGGAGATGAGCTGCCTCTGCCCCTGCGAGAGCTGCGCCGCGTTGTCGGTGAGCATCGTCTGGTAGCCGTCGGGGAGGCGCCTTATGAAGCTGTCCGCGCCCGCGAGCTTCGCGGCTCCGATGCACTCCTCGTCCGTGGCGTCGAGGCGGCCATAGCGGATGTTGTCCATGACCGTTCCGGTGAAGAGGTTGGTGTCCTGCAACACCATGCCGAGGGAGCGACGGAGGTCGGGCTTGCGTATCTTCTCGATGTTGATGCCGTCGTAGCGGATCTTGCCGTCCTCGATGTCGTAGAAGCGGTTGAGGAGGTTGGTGATGGTCGTCTTGCCCGCGCCCGTCGCGCCGACAAACGCCACCTTCTGGCCTGGCTTCGCGAACAGCGAGATGTCGTGCAGGATGGTGTGGCCAGGGTTGTAGGAGAAGTCGACGTCTTCCAGGCGCACGTCCCCGGCGAGCGGGGTGTAGGTGACGGTCCCGTCGTGGTGCGGGTGCTTCCATGCCCAGCTCTCGGTGCGCTCGGGGCACTCCTCCATGCTGCCGTCGGCGCCCTTCCTCACGTTGACGAGGGTGACGTACCCCTCGTCGTGCTCGGGCTCCTCGTCAATGAGCTCGAAGATGCGCTCGGCGCCGGCGAGGCCCATGACCACGAAGTTGATCTGCTGTGACACCTGGCCGATTGAGCCGGCAAAGCGCTTGGTGAGGTTGAGGAATGGCACCACAATCGAGATTGAGAGTGCCATGCCGCTTATCGAGGGGTTGGGGATGCCGCTGGTGAGAAACGCGACGCCGGCGACCGCGACGACCACATAGGCGAGGTTCCCGAGGTTCATCAGCACGGGCATGAGCGTGTTCCCGTAGGTGTTGGCGCTCCTGGATGCCTGGTAGAGCTCCTCGTTCACGCGGTCGAAGTCCTCGATCGTCTGAGGCTCGTGCGTGAAGACCTTGATGACCTTCTCGCCGTTCATCGCCTCCTCGGCAAAGCCTTCGACGCGTGCGAGCTTCTGCTGCTGGTCCAGGAAGAAGCGGGCGCTCCTGCCGCCAAGCGCCTTCGTCGCATACACCATGACCAGTACCATGGCGAGGACGACGAGGGTGAGGGGCACGGAGTACCAGAGCATGATTACCAGGACGGATCCCATCGCAAAAGCCATCGTGAGGAGGTTCGGCAGGGCCTGGCCAATGAGCTGGCGCAGCGTGTCGGTGTCATTGGTGTAGTGCGACATGATGTCGCCGTGCTTGTTGGTGTCAAAGTAGCGGATGGGAAGGTCCTCCATGTGGTCGAACATCTGGTTCCTGACCTTCATGAGGGTTCCCTGGCAAATGACGGCACCAAGCTGGTTGTACGCGATGTTCGCGGCCAGCGCGATTGCGTAGCAGAGGACGAGCGTTCCGACGATGCGGGCGATTTGCGGCTGTGCCGCCGACCAGTCCCCGGTCTTGAAGGTTGCCTGTACGACGTCGATTGCCTGCTGCATGAATATCGATGGGACCGACGCCAGGACCGCAGAGGCGACTATGCATGCGACTTGGATGGTCACCTGGATGGGGTAGTAGTGGAATGTCATCGACAGCACCCTGCCGAACGTGTGGCCGGGGGTTGATGGCCCGCGCCGCCCCTTGCGCTGGTCCTCCCTGGGTTCCTGGGTTCTACTCATCAGTGTTCCCCCTTCCTTCCGCGTCATCCGTCTTCAACTCGCCCATCCTCACGTCGTGGGATTGCTTGTTCTGGGTGGTGTAGGTCTCTCGGTAGATGTCGTTCCTGCGCAGGAGCTCGTCGTGGGTCCCGATGTCGTCGATGCGACCGTCCCTCATCACGATGATCCTGTCGCAGTCTTCGATCGAGCTCGTGCGCTGTGCGATGATCACCTTGGTCGTCTCGGGGATGTAGCTCTTGAAGCCCTCGCGGATCAGCTTGTCCGTCTTTGTGTCGACCGCGCTTGTCGAGTCGTCCAGGATGAGGATCTTGGGTCGCTTGAGGAGTGCCCTCGCGATGCACAAGCGCTGCTTCTGGCCGCCCGAGACGTTGGTGCCGCCCTGTTCGATGTAGGTGTCGTACTTGTCGGGGAAGAGCTGGATGAACTCGTCCGCCTGGGCAAGCCTGCACGCCTCGAGGATCTGGTCGTCCGTCGCGTTTGGGTCGCCCCAGCGGAGGTTGTCCTTGATGGTTCCGCTGAAGAGCACGTTTCTCTGGAGGACCATCGAGACCTGGTCCCTGAGCGCCTTGAGGTCGTATTCCCTCACGTCGTGACCGCCCACCCTTACGGTTCCCCTGGTCGCGTCATAGAGGCGGCAGACGAGCTGGACGAGCGTCGACTTGGAGGAGCCCGTTCCGCCGAGGATGCCGATCACCTCCCCGCTCTTGATGTGGAGGTCGATGTCGTCGAGCGCCATCCTCTCAGCCTTGCTCGAGTACTCGAAGCTCACGTGGTCGAAGTCGATCGACCCGTCGGGAATGGTCGTCAATGCGTTCTCGGGGCTGGTGATGTCGCTCTTCTCAAGGAGCACCTCGCATAGCCTTCGCGCACCCTCCTCGGCCATGGTGACCATCACGAAGACCATGGAGAGCATCATGAGGCTCATGAGCATGCTGAAGCCGTAGGTGATGAGGGCGGACATCTGGCCGACGCCCATCGCCTGCGCCTGGGAGCTCACGATCGCCTTGGATCCGAAGTAGATGACGTACGCGTAGATGACGTCGATCGAAAGGGTCATGAGCGGCATGTTCCAGGCGAGGATCCTCTCGACGTGGACGAAGTCGTGGTACACGTTGCCCGACGCCTCGTGGAACTTCTCCCTCTCGTGGTCCTCCCTCACGTACGACTTGACCACGCGTATTCCGCTCACGTTCTCCTCGACCGAGTCGTTCATGCGGTCATAGCGCTTGAAGATGCGCTTGAAGATGGGCATCACCGTGAGGGCGATCTTGAAGACGCCGAAACCAAGAATGAACGACACGACCAGGTACACGGCAGCCATAGGGCCACCCGAGAGGAAGGCCATGACGATGGAGAAGACCATGAGGAGCGGTGACCTCACGACCAGTCGGATCAGCATCATGAATGCCTGCTGGACGTTGTTGACGTCCGTGGTAAGGCGCGTTACCAGGGAAGACGTGCTGAACCGGTCGATGTTCGAGAACGAGAATCCCTGGATTCTCTCAAACACGTCATGCCGGAGGTTGCGTGCGAATCCCGTCGACGCCTTGGCGCAGGTGATTCCCGCCATGGTTCCGCAGAACAGGCTGAACAGGGCGAGAAGGACGAGCACGATCGCGTAGTGGGCGATGTCTTTTACCCCGCCCCCCGCGGTGATCCTGTCGATGAGGTTGGCAGTGATGAATGGGATGACGCATTCGACGGCTACCTCACCGAGGACGAAAATTGGCGTGATTACCGAGCTCCTCTTAAACTCCCTGAGGCTCTTCCCCAGGGTTGAGAATATCTGCCTGTAGGTCAGTTCCTGCACCTCTTGCCTCCCGTCTCCTCTTGTTCGATGTGCACCCAGTGGTCGACCAGCCGGTCGAGGGTGTGGGCGAGGTCCCGCCTCTCTCCCTCGTCGAGGACCGAGAGCATGCGGCTCTCAAATTCCTCATTTCTCTTTGCGCACTCGACCGCCGCCTGCTCGCCCTCGGGGGTGAGGGTGACGTTGAGCTGTCTGCGATCCTGGTCGGACCTGGTTCGGGTTACCAGTCCCTGGCCCTCGAGCTTAGAGAGCACCTCCGATAGCGACGCGGAGCTTATCGGCACCGTCTCCTGAAGGTAGCGCTGGGATATGGTGCCCCCAGCGCGATAGAGCTTCACGAGAATGTGCTGCTTGCCAGCCCTGCCTCCCACGTTCACATGCAGGAAGTGGCCAAAGTAGCCAAAGTCGCTCAGAATGCGCTGCTCGACGGTCTTGGATGCCTCGCGCTCGAGCAGGTGCCCGCGTGACGAGTCGTTGCACACGTCGTCCTCCTCTCTCTTCCAAGCTTCGTTAGCGCGGAAAAACATTAGGTACCTAGCGATTAGATGTCAAGGTACCTTGCTAAATCCATAGTTGGGACAGCGTTGGGTTGACGCTTCCCTTGCAACAGGGCTGAAACCTCATGGAGTTGCCCGGGAAATGTTAGGGGAGCGTAAGGTGCGGTCACGCGACGGTAAAGGCCGGCCAAGGGGAGCTGATTGCCTGCGGACGCGGGATACATTGCATGCTGACACAGGGGTGCGGCTCATAAGGTATGCAATGAGGAAGAGCGGCGTCCCTTCACCCTCTGGAAGGAGAACAATGTCCGGTCACAGCATGTCTCGTCGTAGCTTCGTCCTGGCTGGCGCAACCCTCGCCTCGACGCTTGGCCTTGGTCTGGTTGGTTGTGGCGGGAGCGGTTCCAGCACCACCACCGACTCCAGCGCGTCCTCTGACTCCTCCTCTTCTAGCGCGAACCTCTCTGGCAGCGTGACCGCCGTGGGCTCCACCGCCCTTCAGCCCCTCGTCGAGGCTGCCGCTGAGCAGTTCATGGAGAAGAATCCCGGCGTCCAGGTGACCGTTCAGGGTGGTGGCTCCGGCCAGGGCATCACGCAGATCGCCGCGGGCTCCGTCCAGATCGGCGACTCCGACGTGTTCGCCGAGTCCAAGCTCGACAATCCGGACGACGCCAAGAAGCTCAAGGACAACCAGGTGTGCGTCGTGGGCATGGGCCCCATCGTCAACCCCGACGTAACGGTCGACGACCTCACGATTGACCAGCTCAAGAGCATCTTCACCGGCGAGGTCACCAACTGGAAGGACCTTGGCGGCAACGACGAGGACATCACGGTGATCAACCGCGCCTCCGGCTCCGGCACCAGGGCGACCTTCGAGGATGCCGTCCTCGGCGATACCAAGGTCCCCGACTCCTTCAAGCCGCAGGAGCAGGATTCCTCGGGCACCGTCGTCAAGATGGTCTCCTCCACGAAGGGTGCCATCTCCTACGTCGCCTTCTCCTACTACGACGACTCCACCAAGGCCCTCAAGGTCGGTGGCGTCGAGGCAAAGGAGGAGAACGTCGAGACCAACGACTGGACCATCTGGGCGTACGAGCACATGTACACCTCCACCAGCCCCGACGACGCGACCAAGGCGTTCATCGACTACATGCTCTCCGACGACGTCCAGGGATCCCTCGTCGAGAAGACCGGCTACATCCCCATCACGGGCATGAAGGTCACCCGCGACGCCGACGGCAACGTCACCAACAAGTAGCGTCTCGCCAGCACCTGAACTGGAAACCTACGTAACGGGAAGTCGAATGAACAAAGAACTCGACGAAAGGGAGGAAGCCGCCCAGGCGGCTTCCTCCGCCCATGGCGGGGGACGGCAGCAAAGGGTGAGGTCAAAGCACTCCATCGAGCGCGGTGGCCTCATCTTCACCGGCATCTGCGTCGGCCTGGTCGTCATACTCGTCGTGACGCTCATCTTCATGGTCTGCTCGAGGGGAATCGCCACCTTCGCGCATGATGGGGTCTCGCTGGGGTCGTTCCTCTCCGGCACCACCTGGAACCCGCACTCCAACGGCGCCGACGGGCAGCCCCTCATGGGCGCCCTGCCCATGATCTGCGGCTCGTTTGCCGTGACGCTCCTCTCGTGCGTCATCTCGCTGCCCTTTGCGCTCGGTGCCTCGATTTTTGTGGTCGAGGTCCAGCCGACCTTTGGGCAGAAGGTGTTCCGCCCGATGGTGGAGCTCCTCACGGGCATCCCATCGGTTGTCTACGGTCTGGTGGGTCTGTCCATCGTGGTCAAGTGGACCAGCAGCTGGGCTGGCGGCACGGGCTACGGCATCTTCTCGGGGTCGATCGTGCTCGCCCTGATGATCCTTCCCACCGTGACGTCGCTTGCGACCGATGCGATCGCCGCCGTGCCCGACAGCTACCGCGACGGCTCGTACGGCCTTGGCTGCACACGCTGGCAGACCATCCTGCACGTGGTGCTCCCCTCGGCCATGCCCGGCATCGTCACCGCCGTGATCATGGGCATGACGCGCGCGTTTGGCGAGGCCCTTGCGGTACAGATGGTCATCGGCAACGCGGCGCAGATGCCGGCAGGGCTGTTCACGCCCGCCTCGACCCTCACCTCGGTCCTGACCATGGGCATGGGCAACGAGGCCATGGGGACCGTGTACAACGACGTCCTGTGGTCGCTCGCCATGGTGCTGCTGCTGATGTCGCTCGTGTTCATCCTCATCGTCCATCTCATCGGAAGGAAGGGGGCGGCGAAGAATGGCTAGCGAAGAGACCGTTGACCGCGGCATCTCCGACGTCACGAAGCGCCTCCGCGCCGAGGACCACATTGCGACGGGTGTTCTCACCGCGATCGTCGTCGCCATCCTCGTTGTACTGGTGGCAATCATCGGCTACATCGTCGCGTCTGGCGCGAGCAAGGCTTTTGACCCGCACTTCCTCACGGCAAAGCCCGAGCAGTTCAAGGCGGGCGGCGGCATTGGGCCAGAGCTGTTCAACTCCTTCTACCTACTCGTGCTGACGTTGCTCATCTCGCTGCCCATCTCGATTGGCGCCGCGATCTTCCTCACGCAGTACGCCCCCGAGGGCCCCGTCACCAACATTGCCAAGACGGCAATCGAGACCCTCTCGAGCCTGCCCTCCATCGTGGTCGGCCTGTTTGGCATGCTCGTCTTCGTCCTGGGTGCTGGCTGGGGCTTCAGCATCATCTCGGGCGCCCTCGCCCTCACGATGTTCAACATCCCCATCCTCGTCCGCGTGGTCCAGCAGGCGTTGGAGGCCGTTCCCCGCGACCAGCGTGACGCGGCACTTGCGCTCGGTCTCACTCGCTGGGAGGCGACCATCCACATCCTGGTTCCGGCGGCAATGCCTGCGATCGTGACGGGCGTGATCCTCTCTGCCGGACGCGTCTTCGGCGAGGCGGCGGCCCTGATCTATACCGCTGGCCAGAGTGCGCCCGCGCTCGACTTCGCCAACTTCAACCTGGCAAGTCCGAGCTGCCCCTGGAACGTGTTCCGCCCCGCCGAGACGCTCGCCGTCCACATCTGGAAGATCAACTCAGAGGGCGTCGTCCCCGACCTCACCGCCGTTTCGGCGGGCACCGCAGCCGTCCTCATGATCTGCATCCTGCTGTTCAACGTCCTCGCCCGCATCGTCGGGCGCGCCCTCGAGAGGAGGCTGACTGCAGAATGACAAGCACGACTCCGCTCCTCGCCACCGAGGACGTGACCGTCTCGTACTCTGGCAAGGAGGCGCTCCACGCAACGTCCCTCTCGTTTGAGAGGGGGAGCGTCACCGCCCTCATCGGCCCCTCCGGCTGTGGCAAGTCCACCTTCCTGCGCTCCCTCAACCTCATGAACCGCGAGATCCCGGGATGCCGCATCGGCGGGTCGATCCTGTATCACGGCAAGGACGTGAACACCCGCGGCGTTGACACCTACCAGCTGCGCAAGCAGATCGGCATGGTCTTTCAGCAGCCCAACCCCTTCAGGAAGTCGATTCGCGAGAACATCGCGTTTGCCCCCAAGAGGCACGGCCTCTCTGGTAAGGCGAACCTCGACGCACTGGTGGAGGAGAGCCTTCGCGCGGCTGCCCTGTGGGATGAGGTCAAGGACAAGCTCGACCAGTCCGCATACGCCCTCTCCGGTGGCCAGCAGCAGCGCCTTTGCATCGCCAGGACGCTCGCCATGCACCCCGACGTGGTGCTGATGGACGAGCCCTGCTCCGCCCTCGACCCCATTGCGACCTACTCCATCGAGGAGACGATCCGCGACATGGCCAAGAGGGGCATCTGCGTGGTCATCGTCACGCACAACATGGAGCAGGCGGCACGCGTGAGCGATAGGACGGCGTTCTTCCTCCTGGGGGAGATGGTCGAGTTTGGGCCGACCCCCGAGCTCTTCTCCCGTCCCAAGGACAAGCGTCTGGACGACTACCTCACGGGGAGGTTTGGATAATGGCACTACCCATGAGCGTGGAGCACCTGAACCTTCACTACGGCAGCTTCCACGCGCTCAAGGACGTCTCGCTCCAGATGCCGGCGGGACAGGTGACTGCCTTCATCGGACCGTCGGGCTGCGGCAAGTCGACGCTCCTGCGCTGCCTCAACCGCATGAACGACCGCATCGCCGACTGCAAGGTGGACGGCAAGGTCCTGCTGGGCGAGACGGACGTCTACCGCGACGTGGACGTCTACACGCTCAGGCGTCACGTGGGGATGGTGTTCCAGAAGCCCAACCCGTTCCCCATCTCGATTTTTGACAATGTGACGTACGGTCTGAGGATGGCGGGGCATCCCAAGCGCTCCGAGCTCGAGGAGATCGTGGAGAGGATGCTCACCGAGGTCGGCCTCTGGAACGAGGTGAAGGACAAGCTCGACCACTCGGGCCTGTCCCTCTCCGGTGGCCAGGCGCAGCGTCTCTGCATCGCCCGAGCACTCGCCGTCGACCCCGACGTGCTCCTCATGGACGAGCCCACGAGTGCCCTGGACCCCATCTCTACCGGCCTTGTGGAGGAGCTTGCCACCAAGATCGCCGAGAGGCACACGGTCATCATCGTCACGCACAACATGCAGCAGGCAACGCGCATCTCGAGCACCTGCGCCTTCTTTTACCTGGGCGAGCTGGTGGAGGTTGCCCCTACGGCGCAGCTCTTCTCCGACCCCAAGGACAAGCGCACCGAGGACTACCTCACGGGAAGGTTTGGATAATGATTACCAGAAGCTCTTACACCAAGCAGCTCGAGCAGCTGGACGGTCACGTCAAGGCAATCTCGCGGGCCGTCGTGGAGGACGTTCGCGCCACGGGCAGGGCGCTTGCCGAGGAGGACGAGGAGGCGGCAAGCGAGGTCATCGACGGACACGACGTCGCCATCCGTCTGGAGCGCTCGGTGGAGGACTCCTGCATGGGCCTGATGCTCCTGCAGCAGCCCCTCGCTCGCGACCTGCGCCTGGTCACTGCCGCGTTCCGCGCCATCACCGACCTCTCTCGCATCGAGCAGATGGCCTACGAGACCGCGTTGCTTGCGCGCGAGATGGACATCCGCAAGGCCCATCCCCTCGCCAACGACCTGCTCCTCATGTCAAACCGTGCCGCCGCGATGGTCGAGGCTGCGATGGACTCGTTCGAGACGGGTGACGTGGCGAAGGCGGAGGACGTCTTCCCCATGGACGACTCGCTCGACGACCTGTACGAGCGCGTTCGCGGGGAGGTCGTGGACGTGCTGAAAAGCGACTCCGACGCCGCGTCCGAGGCGCCCGAGGTCCTCACCATCGCCAAGTACTACGAGCGCATGGGAGACCACGCGCAGAGCCTGGCGGATTGGGCTATCTTTAGGGCTACCGGCACCTATCGCGGCCATGCCATGGGGGACAAGGAGTAGCCTTGGTCTACTACGTCGAGGACGACACGAACATTCGAGAGCTCACGGTCTATGCGCTCTCGCAGGCGGGAATCGATGCCGTTGGCTTTGCGAACGACGTCGAGTTCAGGGCGGCGTGCGCGGATAGGGTCCCCGACGCCGTGCTCCTCGACATCATGCTTCCCGACACCGATGGCATCGCCATTCTCCGCCGCATCCGCCGCACGCCCGGCCTTTCCCGGGTCCCGGTGATGATGCTCACCGCGAAGGACGGGGAGCTTGACACCGTTCGCGCCCTCGACGCGGGGGCTGACGACTACCTCTCCAAGCCCTTCGGCATGATGGAGATGGTGAGCCGCGTGCGCGCCCTCCTCAGGAGGACCGCCCGACAGTCCGAGGACGTCGAGCAGGACTTCCTGAGCGTGGGGCCGCTCAAGCTGTGGCCGTCGCGTCGCGAGGTCACCCTGGACGGGCGCGAGCTCAAGCTGACCATGCGCGAGTTCGACCTGCTCCAGTTCCTCATGCGCTCTCCCGGAGACGTCTTCTCGCGAGAGGTGCTCCTCCAGCGCGTGTGGGGATGGGACTTCGATGGCGGCTCGCGCACCGTGGACGTCCACGTTCAGCAGATTCGCTCCAAGCTCGGGGAGCACGCTGACCTCATCGAGACGGTGAGGGGCGTCGGCTACCGGCTCAAGGGCTAGGCGGGCGACGTGAGTTCCAAAGCTGACAGGAAGTCTGAGCCGCGGTCGCTCCGCAGGAGCGTCTTCGTCGCCCTCGTCGCCACCGCGGTGGGGGCGGCTATCGTTGCGACGTTTGCCTCGGCGATCATCTTCCAACAGTCGCTCCTCTCGGAGGCCCATACCGAGCTCAGAAGCATGTGCGATTCCGTCGCCAGTCGCCTTTTGGGTAGCGACGACGAGGCTGGCACCCTCTCGACAATCGACTTCAACGGCATGCGGGCGACGCTTATTGCCAAGGATGGCACCGTCCTGTACGACAACCAGTACTCCGCGGCGAGCCTTCCCAATCATGGTGACAGGGAGGAGGTCGTGGAGGCGCGCAGCAAGGGCGAGGCGGAGTCCGAGCGCAGGAGCACGACCTCGGGGTATGTGAGCATCTACTGCGCAAAGCTGCTCGACAGCGGCAACGTGCTCAGGCTCTCGGAGGACCGCGCGAGCGTCACGAGCATCCTCGCAAGGGACCTCGTCCCCCTCGTGGCCGTCATCGTGGTGCTGATCGTCGCCAGCTGGTTTGTGTCCACGTATCTCTCCCGCATCATCGTGCGACCCATCGTCGCCATCGACCCATCTAGCACCGACGCCGCGGGGGACGCTCCCTACCGCGAGCTTGAGCCTCTCACCAAGAGGCTGCGCGAGCAGCAGGGCGAGCTCAGGGACCAGATGGAGAAGATCCGCGACACCGCAGACATGCGCACGGAGTTCACTGCGAACGTGACGCATGAGCTCAAGACCCCCATCGCCTCGATCAGCGGGGCGGCGGAGCTCATCCGCGACGGCATTGCGCGCCCGGAGGACATCCCCGACTTTGCGGGGAGGATCTATTCGGACGCCCAGCGCCTCTCCAGCCTCGTGAGCGACATCCTCACCCTGAGCAAGCTGGACGAGTCGGAGCGCTCTGCCGACGACGCGCTGTTTGGGGCGTCGGAGATGGTTGACCTCTACGACGTCGCGCGTTCCGTCGTCGCGCGCATGGAGCCACGGGCGAAGGATGCCGGGGTCAAGATCCGGCTGGACGGCGTCTCGTCGCTCGTCCGTGGCTACCCTCGGCTCCTCGACGAGCTGGTCGGCAACCTCTGCGAGAACGCCATCCGCTACAACAAGCCTGGCGGCAAGGTCATGGTCTTCGTGTATCCGCACGATGGGAGGCCGTCGGTGAGGGTCTCCGACACGGGCGTGGGAATTCCCGAGGAGGCCCAGCCCAAGGTGTTCGAGCGCTTCTATCGCGTGGACAAGTCGCGCTCGCGCGCCAGCGGCGGAACCGGCCTGGGGCTCGCAATCGTGAAGCACGCAGCGCTGCTCCACCACGCGACCATCTCCCTTAACAGTCAGGTGGGGGAGGGGACCACCTTTGAGGTGACGTTCCCTGCCCAGTAGTCCGTGTTGAGGCAGAGTTAGGGCTGCCCCCTGACCCCAACGGGAAGTCCGTGCTGCGTCGATCTTCGTTCCTCTCCCATGGGTGGGCCTTTCGTAGGCTATATTTTTGACGGAAGGTAGAAACTGGGGAAGAGGTTGCGTTGGCGAGGGGCATCAAGGGGAAGATCAGCAGGCGGTTCATACTGTTCACCTGTTCCTCGCTGGTGAGCACGCTGCTCGACCAGGCCATCGCCTGGACACTGTTCGACGTCCTGCGCAAGCCGTTTGCGAACAGCGACTACGCGCGCATCCTCGTTTCGTCGGTCATCGCCCGCGTTTGCTCCGTGGCGCTGAACTATGCCATAAACTCGCGTCTGGTGTTCCAGGACCGGCAGGCGGGTGCCTCCGAGGGCGAGATCGAGCAGGAGGAGAGCGAGGGAGGCATCCCCACCAAGAGGAGCCTACCCAGGTTCATCGCGACTGCGGCGCTGGTGCTGTTTCTCTCCAGCCTTGGGGTGTTCTTCCTCCACACCGAGTTTGGCATCCACGAGGGCATCGCCAAGATCTGCTGCGACCTCGCGCTGTTCTTCCTCAACTATGCCCTGCAGCGCGTGTGGGTATTCGCCGACGGCAGGTAGGCGGGGGCCAAGGGGTTCGGCGGCGTTTGGAAGCCGACCGTGGCGTGTGCCGGGGCTCCCGTGGCAGGGGAGAGGAACGTTGCCATCAACGTGTCGGTCGGCGGAGCGTGACCCCCAGCTCCATCCCCCTGCACCCTGGACAAATGGGCAAAGAATGGGTGGCTTGTTTTCCCTCGGGCGGGAAGCCCCCCTGGGTCGTGAGCTGATCTTCCGCCACTCGTTATACCGAAACCCAAGGGGAATCGGCGACGACGAGGCATCGTAGGCAAAGAAGGAGGAGAGGGACGTCCGTGTCGGCCCTGCGCGTGTGCCCACTGGCGTGATTTCAGCGGCTGGATGCTCCGCGTAGGCTCGCTTGGCAGCAGACGCCTCGCGTGAGCACTTTTCGGGCGCGACATCTGCGGAAGTCAGGGGATGGTCCGACATATCACCAGGTAGGTGGTTCAAGGAATATGAGCGGTCACGTCCCCTTGGCAACAACTCGCTCGCGTGAGCACTCACTCGGGCGAGTTCCTGCCAAACCGGTCCCGCTTCCGGTCCGATTGGCAGCAGAAGCCTCGCGTGAGCACCCGGGCGAGTTCCTGCCATGATTGGAAGCTTGATGCTCTACCGACTGGGCAAACGTCATTCTGCCTGCGATAAAGTTGGCACGAAAGCGCTCACGCGAGCGACTTGTTGCCATAGTTAGTTGTTTGATGCGTTGGCTGCCGTATGCCGGTCGGCGGAAGACCACTGGTTGCAGCCAAAGCCCGACGTGAGCACCTCCCCGTGGGAGGGAGGGCGGTGAGGACCGATCCCACCCGACGTTTGACCAGGTAGGGGACTCGTGCGAGCTGGCCGACTCCCAGCACGTGGCAGGGGACTCCCGAAACGAGCACTCATGTCGGGAGTCCCCTGCCATTGGGCCTCCCATTCCCGGTCGGATGGCGACAGGCTCCCGATGCGTGTGCTCACGTCGGGAGTCCCTTGCCAAGGTCCAAGGCTTGATCGAGAGCCAGCTGGGATGAGGCCTGGCTGCCCGACTGCCCTGGCAGCGTGAGCCTGATATGTGCACTCACGTCGGGAGTTCCTTTCAAGCTGGGCTGCCGGAGAGAGGCCAGCCAGCGCCTCGTGTCACCCCCGGACCGAAAGGTGCCCAGGGAAGGGGACGAAGGCCACCGACCGCGTGAGAAGGGTCCTGCCGGGCCGGGCGGTGGATCCCGCTCCGCTCCTAGACTGTCGACCCCCTTGCGCGAGTGGCGCGGCTCGCGGCGCGGGGGTGGGATGCGGGTGGGGCATCGGGGCGCCTGCCAGAAGCTCCGCCCCGTGTGTACACCTGCCACGTGATTTCCGGCATAGCCCTCGCGCGCCGGCGCGTTCGCCCCGTTGGCGGAGCGCGGGGACTCCCGCGCTGACGGAAGGTGCATCCCGCGTGTACACACGGAGGGAGTTTTCTGGCATCCGGGCGCTTGGGGCGGGGCGCCCTGTCAGAAACTTTGTGGCGTGTGTACACGCGGGACAGGGTTTCTGTCGCGTGACCGTCCCGCCACCGCGTTTCCCCAGTTGAGAGACAATCGGATTTCTGACATTGCCAGAAAGGCCATCGCGTGTGTACACGTGGGACGGGGTTTCTGACGTGTGGCCATCCCGCTAGTTGCGTTCCTCCCGTTGGAGGTACGTCAACGCCCCAACTTTGCACGAGCGGAGGAGCGTCCAGGGGAGAGAGGGCCATTTGAGCATCAATGATCAACGGCGGCTTTCCGCGTTTGGAGGGACAGACGGGGCAGGATGGTGAACGACCGTCCCATTCTCAGACTATTGATTCCCCCGTCGTGGGCGAAGCGGCTTGGTAGCCCGAAGTTCCCGCACGTTGGGGGCAACTCGACGGAAGAAACCCCCGTGCTGACAACGCGAACCCATCCGATTCTCGCGCTTCTGCCTCCCTCTTCTGCGAGCTCTTCTGCGGCTGCTTGCGGGCTCCCGTCCAGAACGCAGGCGATCGCGCCGCAAGGCTCCCGGGGCGTCCCAATCGCCGAAGGTTGGCACCCAACCTCACGACCAAGGACTAGCCTTCTTCCTGAAGGCATCCCAAGACCAAGGGAAGTGACCCACCATGCAAGGAGAGAGACCCGTGCACAAGCTGCTCGCAAAGGCGCTCCTCGCGTCGGCGGCAAGCCTGCTCCTGCTTGCGACTCCCGCGATGGCAAAGGACTCCGGCGCCGTTCGCATGCAGAGGCTGTACAACCCCAACAGCGGGGAGCACTTCTACACCGCCAACACCAACGAGCGCGACCACCTGGTTAACCTTGGCTGGAGCTACGAGGGCGTGGGCTGGGTCGCCCCCAGCAAGTCGAGGATTCCCGTCTACCGGCTGTACAACCCCAATGCCGGTGATCACCACTACACGATGAACGCCGCCGAGAGGGACATGCTGGTCAAGGTTGGCTGGAACTACGAGGGCGTTGGCTGGTACTCAAGCGAGGCGCAGACCGTTTCCCTGTACCGCCAGTACAACCCCAACGCTAAGACGGGGACGCACAACTACACCACGAGTGGCGGCGAGCGCAACTACCTGGTGAAGGTCGGCTGGCGCGACGAGGGCATCGGCTGGTACGGCGTCGACCCGTCGCTGGCGCCCGTTGACGACTTTGACCACGACACCGGCTACGCGGTCATCGAGGCTCGCATGACGCTCAGGGGCAGTGGCACCGGCTACCACGCCAAGGTCGACATCGCCTGTAACGGGCACCGGGGCGTCGCCTCCTTTGGCATCCAGTACGAGCACAACATGCGCTACGCCCACAAGGGCCCTGGCGGCACCAACAGCACGGCCTTCCTGCTCGAGAACGTGATGGACCACGCCGCGGAGGCGGGGCTGGAGGGCAAGAGCTACACCTTCATCCAGAACGCCCAGCTTGGGCAGTCCTACCTCATCAGGCTCTCGTGGCACAAGGACACCAACACGCTCCACTGCTACGTTAACAATGAGGAGGTCTTCTCGCAGAAGACGACCTTCCAGCCCCCGTTTACGTTTGCCGTCGAGGGGAGCGTCGAGAGGAACGGGGATTCCATCTCCGCCAGCTTTGACCACGTTAAGGTGAAGGCGGGAGACGGAAAGCAGACCTATGGCCGGCAGAGCGATGACTTTGGCACGATTGGGTATTGGAACGACAGCAACGACTTCTTCGGTCTCCAGGCCAAGCTGACGAACCCGGGCTATGCCGTGAACGTGAACGGCCCCACGCGCTCCAACGCGTTCGACGCGTCGATGACCGTGACCGGGACGGCGCGTCTCGACCCGCGTTACGACTGGGACACCTGCTTCCAGCTCGTTGAGCCCACCACGGGTTCCAAGAACCGCCCGCTCTCCGGGATGGTCAACATCGCCCAGACGCAATAGGGCGCAAGGCAGGGGAGAAGGACAATCGCCAGGGGGCGGGGCCAGTGGTGGCCTCGCCCCTGGTGCCTTTGTCGCCACCGATCTCGTTGGCAGCCAGCGCGTCTGGGGCGAAGCTGCCGGCGATGCGCCACATCGTTAAGGGCGACGAGCCCCTGGCACCCCCCTTATGAGACTCACCTGGCCCACTCGACAGGTCCTCTCGCCCGGGCAACGCCCCTACAGCTCGAGTTCCCAGAGGTTGGTCCACCCGCACAGCGGGAGCCCGGGATAGGGGTTCCAGATGGGGCGATGCAGGCTAAAGCCGCAGCGGTGGTAGAGAACGTTGGCGGGAACGTTCTCCGGTGCCGTGTTGATGCGGATCACCTTGCAGCCGCGGCGGCGCGCCTCGTCAACTGCGACCGACACGAGCGTCTCGCCCACGTGCCTGCCCCTGGCGGCAGGGTCCACCGCCAATAGGTGCATGGTGAGGGAGGCCCCAGAGGGCAGCGCGGGCCAGTCCGCCCCCGTCCCGTCCAGGGCGTCGTCGAGGTCGAGCGACACCGCGCCAAGCGGACGTGCCCCCGGGCGAGGCGTCCCGTCCCTCTCCACGTCACCCTCGTCAAAAGCGCACCAGGTCAGGCCCTCCCGGGCGTAGCGCGCGGCGAGCCCCTCGGGCGGCCAGACGCCGCGGACCCATCCCGACGTCCCCGTTCGCTCCTCCGCGTCGTCCACGCGGTCGTACAGCGCCTCGAGGGCAGGGACCCAGCTCCCGTCGACGCGCGCCATTCGGACTCTCATAGACGGTCGCGCGGGGCCCGCGACGGGGAGGCGCAGGTCGTTCTGCGCCACGGTCTGCAGCAGGACGTTAGTGCACCAGAGCGGCTCGTGCTTGGGGATGGTGTGGTCGCAGCCGGGGACGGTCACCTGGCGCACGCGGTCGTTTCCGCCCGAGCGCAGCCCCTCGACGATCTGGCGCGTCTGCCATGGCCTGATGCAGTCGAACTCGCCCACCACGATGGTCGCGGGGCAGCGCACCAACGAGAGGGACGCGGGGTCGATGTGCGGCTCGTCCACCATCAGCTGCAGCAGCTCGGCGTTCGTGCGCGCGGCGGTGGCGTCCGGCACGAGGAGCGTCGGGTCCACGGGCCCGCCCTCACCGAGCGAGTCGAGCCAGTCCGCCCATGTGCGGAGCGACCGTGCCGTCCCCGCAACGTCCCAGTCGCCGTCGTCCACGCCCTCGGGGCACAGGTTGGCCCCCATGGCCACGAGGCTCAGCACGCGCTCCGGGCAGTCGCGAGCCAGGATGAGCGCCTCGATGCCACCGTCCGAGAAGCCCAGCACGTGGAAGAGCGTGACCCCCAGGCGGGCGAGAACCGCGAGGGCATCCGACGCCATGAGCTCGTAGGTCAGTGGTGCCGTCCCGCGGGTCGACCTGCCCTGGGCGCGCGAGTCGATGGCGACGACGGAGCGGCCTGTCGCGACCACGGCGTCAATAGTGGGGCCAAAGATGCCGTGTTCCTCTCCGTTGCCGTGGAGCAGGACCACGGGTGGCACGCTGCGGTCGATCGCAAAGGGCGTGCCGGGCTCGTCCCGCACGCCGTCGGGGGCGTAGACGAAGGCGGCGATCTTCGCGCCGTCCGACACGAGCACGCGCAGCGCCGCGGCGGGCGCGGCGGGCGCGGCGTGGGGCCGCTCGTAGGGGCTGGGAAAGTGAAGGCTTGGGGGCACGGGTGCCATGGCCGCTCCTTTCGGGATGGCAGGCGAGAGGCGCGGCACGTCTCGCCCGCAAATCGCAGGAGGGGGACGGGGCCAACTCGCCCGTCCCCCTCCGTCAGATGCTCCTTGGCGCTACCTTCCCTCGGGATGCTTGGGGAAGAAGTCAAAGCGCGGCGGCAGCTCCACCAGCGCGTGCTCCGCGGGGTCCTCGCCGAGTGTGCGGGCCAGCTGCGTGGGGTTCTGGAACGCGTGGTCCCAGCTGAAGAAGTCATCCTTGGAGAAGGCCAGGTGCTCGCAGATGGCCTCGCAGCCAAAGGGGGCGGCGGGGTGCATGAGGAGCGTGGTGGTCCTCAACGCCGCGAACGCGTTGGCCAGTGCCGCCTCGTAGGCGTCGTCGTCGCCCTTGGCTGCCTTGGACTCGTCTCCCCAGCGCTTGTTGGCGTCGCGCGCGAACGCCTCCGCAACGGCGAGGGCGCCGTGGGCGTCGAAGTCGTGGGCAAAGCGCTCGTACTTCAGGGTCGCCCTCTCGCACGCCTCCATCACGTCGTCGGCGGCGTCGCAGGTGGGGAGGTGACCTCCGCAGGCGTTCTGGGCGCCATAGAAGCAGCTGCGCGCCAGGCGATTGAAGATGTTGGAGAGGAACGCGGACTCCTTGAGCGCCGGATCGACCACACGCGGGTCGTCCTTCACCAACACCTCCTCGCCGGTCTTCTTGTCGCGGTGGCTCACGCTGGTGTCGTAGGGCTTGGGCGAGAAGGACACGGCCTTCTGGTCAAGGCCAAGGCTCAGCCAGTGGCAGCGCAGCTGCTCGGGCGTGTAGTGCTCCAGCAGCTCGGCGGCCATGGGCGGCTTGATCTTGCCCGAGCTCGAGGCCTTCTTGTTCATGAAGAGGATGTGGTAGTTGGCGATGGGGGTGTCCTGGAACAGGCCCCAGTCGAGCGCCTCCCACAGGGCGGGCTGCGCCACGCAGTAGAAGTAGATGTTGTCCTGGCCTATGAACTGGTACACCTTGGCGTCGTCGGAGCACCACCAGTCGCGCCAGTCGTGGGACGAGAAGCGCGTGCCGCTGCCCTGCTCGTCCAGCGCGAGCGCGGTCTGGACAAAGCTGATGGGTGCCCACAGGCTCTCGGGCCAGCACCACACCGTGAGCCCGCTCGTGCCCTCGAGCTCGGGAGCGGGGACCCCCCACGAGATGTTGCCCGTGATGCGGAAGGGCAGCAGCGTCTTGCCCGTGCGGAAGCGCACGCCGGCGCCCTCCAGCTGGTCGCGTGCGCGGTCGCGTGCCTCCCAGTCCTCGAACTCCACGGAGAAGGACTGCTGGTTGCCCGTTGCCTCGCGCAGGGTGTGGGCGGGGAGGCTCTCCTCCACGGCGTCAAATGCCTCGCGGAACTTGTTCTGCACGTAGATGATGGGCGCAGCCAGGGACTCCCGCACCGTCTTGGTGACGATGGGGCGAACCTGCGGGTCCACGTCCCACTCGTCCATCAGCGACTCCAGGGTGTCCTTGAAGCCCGGGAGATCAAAGTACCAGTTGTCGACCGGCCTGAGCTCGGGGCGCGTGCCCGTGAGCTGCGAGACGGGGTCGATGAGCTCCTCGGGGTCAAACTGGTGGCCCAGGTCGCACTCGTCGGCATAGGCCTTCTCGCTCTTGCACCCCTTGACGGGGCAGCGGCCGATGACCTGCCTGCCGTTGAGGAACTGGCCCGCCTCCACGTCATAGAACTGCTTGGTCGACATCTTGTGCAGGTACCCGCGCTCCCACAGGCGCCTCAGCACCTGTGCGGTGAGCTGCTCGTGAAAGCCCTTTGCGGGCTCCAGGCCCGAGCCGGCAAAGAGGTCGAGCGAGATCCCGTACGCCTCGAGCGCCTGGAGCTGCGCCTCGTGGTTTGCCGAGACGTAGTCCACGATGCTCCCGTCGTACCCCTCGCCCTCGACCTTCTTGCGGTACCCCTCCATGATGGGGGAGCCGTAGCAGTCGGTGCCCGAGACAAAGACCACGTTCTGGCTGCCGATCCTGTCGCGGAGGAAGCGAGCGAAGAAGTCGGCGGGCACGAAGACGCCGCCGATGTGGCCAAAGTGGAGGTTCTTGTTGCCATAGGGCATGCCGCCCGTGATGACCGCCCGCTTGGGGAAGGTTGGCCTCTCGGCCGAGGAGACGTTCGAAGGCATGTGCGTCCTTAGTTTTGGCGCCGCAGGGAGCGGCAAGTGCAGTAACGGGGGAGATTATCCCACAACACGGGGGTCGCTGCGTCCCCGTGCGGGCGGTGGCGGAAGGCGGCCCGGCTCCTTGACGGGCGGGAGGTGCGGTGGGAGCATGGCCGCCATGAGGGTCATAAAGGACATCGACATCATGGGAGACGTGCGGCTCCAGCGCCTGCTGTCATGGCTCGGGTTGGGCATCCTCGCGGGTGGGTTTGCCGTGGGGCTCATTGCGTGGGGCGTCGGCGCCACGGAGGCACCGTCGCTCGCCGGCATCGTGGCCTATCTCGCCCTCTCGGTCGTCGCGCTTCCCGTCCACGAGCTCGTGCATGCGGGTGCCTTCCGCCTTTTGGGCGGGCGAGACGTTCGGATTCGCTTTGGGTACCGAGAGGGGATGCTGTTCACGGGCGCCGGCGGGGCCGTGCTTCCGCGCGGGTGGTTCACCTGCGTCCTCCTCGCCCCCACCGTGGTCCTCTCCTGCGGCTTCGTGGCGCTGGGCGCCACGCTGGGGCTGCCGCTGCTGGCGTGGACGTGCCTCTCCACCCACCTGGCGGGCTGCGTGGGCGATCTGGCGATGGCGTGGGAGGTCGTCCGCACACGGGGGTGCACCCACGTGCGGGACACCAGCTCCGGCATCCAGCTCCTGGGGTAGGGGGCGGCGGGTCCGCTATGCCCTCGCGGGGAGGTCTGCCACCGCGTGGCCGATCACGTGGCCGCGCATGCCGTCGACCATCTCGCTCATCCAGAAGCCCTCGCGCAGGGGCAGCTCCGTATCCAGCGCGAAGGCGGCAAGCGTGTACACGTGGGTGCGGTCGGGAGGCTGGGGCCCGTTGTAGCGGCACGCCAGGAGCGGGTCGGTGCTGCCGCCCGCCCATCTTGCGGCGCTCGAGTTTCTGCCCTGCACCATGCCGTGCTCGCCGAGGTTGGAGGCATTCTCGGCAAATCGGATGGTCCCGTTCTCCGCTTCGCTCGCAGGGATGTTGGCGGCGCACCAGTGGATCCATGGGAAGCCGCATACCGGGATGGAGTCAAAGTCCACGAACGCGAGGGCGACCGTCCGCGCCGCGTCTGGCACCTCCTCCACGGCGAAGGGGAAAGACGTGGTCGGCGTGCCATGGTAGAGGTGCGCCGCGTCCGCGTGCTTTGCGTACCTGTCGGGGACCATGCCCCTCTCGTCCAGCTGTACCCGTATCCTCATGGCGCTCCCTTCCGCGTATGGATGGCTGCTAGAATTCTGTACCCAGACAACCTGGGGCATACGGGGGGAAACCGATGAACGAGGCCATCCGACAGCTATTTGAGCGCGCGTCCACGCGCGCCTTCTCGAACGAGCCCGTCTCCTCCGAGGACGAGAGGCTCATCCTCGAGGCGGCCTGCCAGGCGCCGACCGCTGGCAACCAGCAGCTCTACTCAATCATCGTCGTGCGCGACCAGGCCGTGAAGGACGCCCTGGCACGCTCCTGCGACAACCAGTCCATGATCTCGCGCGCGCCGCTCGTGCTCGCCTTCTGCGCGGACATGCGCAGGTGGACCCGCGCCTTCGAGGAGGGTGGCTGCGACCCCAGGCCCGTGGGCGTGGGCGATGCCGCGCTCGCGCTGGAGGACACGATGATCGCCGCCCAGAACGCGGTGGTCGCCGCGCAGAGCCTGGGGATCGGCTCGTGCTACGTGGGCGACTTCCTCGAGAACTACGACGAGCAGCGCAGGATCCTGGGCCTTCCCGACCTGGTGCTCCCCGCGGTGCTGCTGGTGCTCGGCCATCCGGTCGAGGGGAGGAGGCCCCCGAGGAAGCCCGCCCGGTTTGACCTGTCGCTGGTGGTGAGCGAGGACTCCTACCGCGACCCGAGTGCGGAGGAGCTGCGCCGTGCCATCGCCGAGAAGGACGGCGTGGAGCCCGGCACCCCCGAGGCGGACCGGCGGCTCAAGGCGTTCTGCGAGCGCAAGTGGAACTCGGAGTTCTCGCGCGAGATGACCCGGTCCGTGGCACAGATGCTCTCACCGCTGGCGACGGGCTTTAGCCAGCCTGACGAGGCGGGGGAGAGGTGAGCGCCCCTCTCGCCCCGGCCACTCCCACCGGCCGCACGCCCATCCTGCTCCACGCCTGCTGCGGGCCCTGCTCCCTGGAGCCCGTGAAGTACCTGCGGCTGGAGGGCTTTGAGCCCACGATCTGCTGGACCAACCCCAACATACAGCCGAGGGAGGAGCACGACAGGCGCCTGGGCGTGCTGCTCTCGTGGGCTCGCGACGTCGCCGGCGTGGACGTCATCGTCGCGGGGGATGACCGCGACGGCTGGGAGCGCTCGGTCGCCCCCGCCGCGTTCGACCGCGAGAGGCGCTGCCGTGCGTGCTACGCCCTGCGGCTGTCGGAGGCGTGCCGGGTCGCCCGCGAGCGTGGCTTCGAGTTTGTGAGCACGACCCTGGCCGTCTCCCCGTACCAGCTGTTCGACACGTGCCACGAGGTCCTCCTGGCGACCGCGCGCGCGAGGGGCCTCACCCCCGTGTGGCGCGACTTCAGGCCGCACTACCCGGAGTCCGTGGAGGACTCCCGTGCGCTCCACATGTACCGGCAGAACTACTGCGGCTGCCGGTTCTCCGCCGCGGAGGCAGCGGTCGAGCGGCAGGAGGCGCGCGACCTGAGGAAGGCGGCCCATGCCGCCGAACGTGCTGGGGATACGGTGTTGGCGGCATCGATCAGAGCACGGATCGTTGCCAGGGGATAGAGTAGAGGGCTTGGAGGGGTGCCGTCGCTGCGGCGCCACAGGCAAGACGGGGCGATCCTCTCGCCCACCAAGGAGATTCCGCATACCATGCGAACCGATGACTTTGACTACCCGCTGCCAGACGAGCTCATTGCCCAGGAGCCCGCGGAGCCGCGCGACTCGTGCAGGCTGCTCGTGCTCAACCGCGAGGACGGCGGGGTCGAGCACCGCAGGTTCCGCGACGTGATCGACTATTTGGAGCCCGGCGACCTCCTGGTTGCCAACAAGACGCGCGTGATGCCCGCCAGGCTCGTGGGCCACAAGCGCGCCACGGGCGGCGTCGCCGAGACGCTCCTGCTGCGCCGAAGGGAGGACGTTGACGCCCTGGGGCACGTGTGGGAGTGCCTCGTGAACCCCGGCAAGCGGCTCAAGCCCGGAGCCGTGGTGGAGTACCGCCCCGGCGGGCTGCACGCGCCCATGTCCGCCCCCGTGGTGCTCACGGGAGAGGTCCTGGACTTCGTGGACGACAACCGCGGTGGCCGGCTGGTGCGCTTCACGCCGGCGGAGGGCCTCACGCTCGACGAGGCCATGCACAGGGCGGGCCACGTGCCCCTGCCTCCCTACATCACCAAGTACGAGGGCGACCCTGAGAAGTACCAGACCGTCTACGCCATGCGCGAGGAGCACTCCGCCGCCGCCCCGACCGCGGGCCTGCACTTCACGCCCGAGCTGATCCAGCGCATCGAGGAGAAGGGCGTGGGCTGGGCAACCGTGGAGCTTGAGGTTGGCATCGACACCTTTCGACTGGTGACCGAGGACGACCCCACCCAGCACGTCATGCACACCGAGCGCTATCACGTGAGCCAGGAGGTCGTGGACCTCGTGCACCAGACCAAGGAGGCAGGGCACCGCGTCGTGGCCGTGGGCACCACCTCCGTGCGCTCGCTCGAGAGCGCCTACGACCCCGAGGCGCCGGCATGGAGGGTCCCCGTCGTCGCGCGGCGCTTCGAGGACGCCCCCGACTCCGCCAAGGTCCTCGGCAGGGGCGACATAGTGGAGAGGCGCAACGCCACCACCAACCTCTACCTCATGCCCGGGTCCACCTACCACGTGGTCGACGCGCTGATCACCAACTTCCACGTGCCCCGCTCCACGCTCATGATGCTGGTCTCGGCGCTCGCGACCCGCGACCAGATCATGTCCGCCTACCAGCAGGCAATAGACCAGAGGTATCGCTTCCTGAGCTTTGGCGACGCCATGCTCATTAGGTAGCGCATCCAGGCGAGAGGGATGCGGCGGGTCTCGGGGGGGTTGACCCACCCGAGGCCCGCCACATGTTGGGACGTCGTTGCGGCCGGTCGCGCTGGCCGTCGTTCGGGCGAGTGAGCCAATCGGAGAAAGGCGAGGGTAAGGAAGGGGTCGCGACGCCAGGCGTCCTGGGGTCGAGGTGTTGCCGGTTGGGGCAAGGCTGACGGGATGGGTCAGAGCATGGGTTCCAGAGACGGGTATTCGCGCCCGGGCTCGCACGGTTTCGACGGCGGTAACGACCCGGTGGAAAGAACGCTTGGAAGACAAGGCGTGCTTGCGGGGTGCCTTGGTGGAGTGCCTTTCTATGTCCGCACTGATGCGGTGCGTGCGACCGCGACGCTTAACTTTTCCCAGCCTCATGCGGATTCGGCGCCGTGGTGCTTAGTGATCCTAGGCCTCATGTGGATTCTGCCTGAGATTGCTTAACGCCCCTAGCCCTCATGTGGATTTCAGCCGCTTTGCATCCAAGAGGCCTAGTGAGGTTAAGCATTCCATCCTGGAATCCGCACGAGGCCTAGTGAGATTAAGCGCCGCTCCCGTAGTTCGTGCAGGTTTGGGGGCAGGGAGACGCGCCTTACGCTCGCACGTGAGAGGGCTGCCAGGGAGAGGCGGGCGAGACGCTGGGGTGGGAGCGATCACGCGGTGCCGTGAACTCCGCAGGCGGGGAGACCTTGCATCCCCTTCTTCGGGCACATGAGACGTGAGGGGCCCCGCAACGGCTGCGGGACCCCTCCAGATGCCGATGACCTTCGACGAGAACGGCGCGCGGAGCGCTACTGCTAGTGCAGGTTAGGCAGCACGAGCATGACCACGACCAGCGCGAGCACGACAACGCAGGCGACCACGACGATCGCCACGAAGCCGTAGCGCTGACCCCGGGTCTTGGAGCGCAGGCCCCTCTCGGCTGCGGCAAGGCGGTCGACCTCAGCCTGCTGCAGGTGGAGGCTCGCCTTGTCCTGGGCGATCTTGCCCCTGAGCTGCGCCGTGGCCTCGGGGGTGGCGTGGATGGAGTTCGCCTCGTCGAGCGCCTCCTGGGCGGCGTCGATCCTGCCCTGGGCGGCGGCAGCATCCTTGTTGGCCGCCTCGAGGTCGCCCTTGCGCGCCGCAATCTGGTCGGAGAGCTCCTTCTCCCTGCGCGTGGCCTCGTTGTGCAGACGCTCGTACTCCTCGCGCCGGGCGTCGGCCTCCTTGCGGGCCTCGCCTGCCTGGCGCTCCAGGGTCTCGAGCGACTGCTTCTGGGTCCACAGGTGCGTCTGCGCGTTGTCCATGAGCTGCTGGCACTCGGCGGTAACGCGCTTGACCTCCTCGCGGGCGGCGTCGAGGTGGGCCTGCTCGGCAACGACCTCGCTCTGCATCTTGCTCACGGCGGCGGGGGAGGCGCTGGGGTCCGCCTGAAGGGAGGTGAGCTCCGCCTGGACCTTGCGGAGCCTGTCCTGGGCGTTGTCCACCGAGCGGTTGCTGGCGTCAATGCGCTGCTCGCGCCTCTTTGCGGTGTCGCTCACCTGCTGGTCGGCGGCCTTGACGGCGCGGCGCACGTCCGAGAGGGACTTCGCGGCGTCGTCCGAGCGGCCTTTGGTGGAGTTCATGAGCTCGCGATAGGGGCGCAGCTGCTCCTCGTTGGCAGCCTTCATGGCGTCGAGGCGCTGGGTCAGCCCCTCGACCTCGACGGAGAGCCGCTGGGACTCCTCCCCGGCCTTTGCGAGAAGGGTGCTTGCCTCTGCCATCTCGGCGCGCTGGCGCTCGACGATCTGGGGGTAGTCGCCCTCTATCTTGTCGCGGTGCGCGAGCTCCGCGCTGTCCGCCTCCACCTGCTTCTTGAGCGCCTCGGCACGCTCGCGCGCGTCGGCGTGCTCCTTCGAGGCGCTCCTCACGCTCCGTATGGCGTCAATGCCTCCCCGGATGGCGCCCGGCCCCTTGGAGCCCTTGGGCCTGCCCCCGGACCGATGCCGCTTCGACCGTGCGGTGCCGGCGGGCTTGTCGGGCGTGCCGCTCGCGGCCTGCCCCTGGTTGCCCTCGTCGGTCTGTTGGTCGTTGTCCATGCGATGCTCCTCACGTCATGACGCGGGCGTGCGGCGACCTGCCACCCGCCCAAGGACCATTTTGCACCAATCCGGGACCCGCATGTCCCTCTCCGACACGGTTTGCCGCCGTCTCCTGAAAAACAGCCCCCAGTTATGCATGGTTTTGTCATTTGTTTGTTACTATGTCGGAAGGCAAGCCATACGAGGGCTCGCGACCCTTCAAGCAAAGGAGATTGGCAATGGTTTCCAAGCAAGTGACTATCGTCAGCGCGACTGGCCTCCACGCACGCCCCGCTTCCCAGTTCGTCCAGGTTGCGAAGCAGTACCAGAGCGCGGTCACCATTAAGGACGTCGACAAGGGCACGGCCCCCGTCAACGCCAAGTCCATCATGATGATCCTGGCCGCCGGCCTGGGCACCGGCACCAAGGTCGAGATCGCGGCCGACGGCCCCGACGAGCAGGACGCCCTCAACGCGCTCCTTGGCATCAAGGACGGCGAAGAGGCCCTCTTCGGCGAGTAGTCCCAGCATTCAGATGTGGAAGGGCCTGGTGCCTCGCGGCATCGGGCCCTTTGCTATGGGCAGACGCGGGAGCGCATGCCCGGGAGAGGAGAGTCCCATGAGCGACGATCAGACGGCCACGCAGGGCGGCGACGAGGCGCGCTGGTTCACCTACGACATCGTCGCCGAGGACCCCGGCACGCATGCCCGGGCGGGGGTCCTGCACACCCCGCACGGCGACGTCCCCACCCCCATCTTCATGCCGGTGGGGACCAAGGGGACCGTGAAGGGGCTCCTGCCGCCCACGCTCCGCGAGCTGGGCACCAAGATCCTCCTCGCCAACACCTACCACCTGTCCATGCGGCCGGGGGAGGCGCTCGTGGAGGAGATGGGTGGACTGCACGAGTTTATGCAGTGGCACGGCCCCATCCTCACCGACTCCGGCGGCTTCCAGGTGTTCAGCCACGGAGAGTTCACCAAGCTCACCGACGACGGGGTCACGTTCCGCGCCGTAGACTACGACGGCACGTACGTGAGCTGGACGCCCGAGGACAACATGCGTATCGCGCAGAGCCTGGGGGCGGACATCTGCATGCAGCTCGACCAGTGCCCGGGCTACCCCGCCAGCCGCAGCTTCGTGGAGCGCGCCGTGGAGCTCAGCAGCATGTGGGCCGAGAGGTGCTACCGCGCGCACGACAGGCGCGACCAGGCGCTCTTTGGCATCGTCCAGGGCGGCATGCACATGGACCTGCGCCTGCGCAGCCTGCGTCACCTGGAGGAGTGCGGCGACTTCCCCGGCTACGGCATCGGCGGGTACTCGGTGGGGGAGGACCACCAGACCATGTTCGAGACGCTCGCGCCGCTGGCGAGCGAGTACATGCCGCGCGAGAAGCCCCGCTACCTCATGGGCGTGGGCAACCCCACGACGCTCGTCCACGGCGTGGAGTGCGGCATCGACATGTTCGACTGCGTGCTGCCCACCAGGACGGCGCGCATGGGCTCCGCCTTCTCGAGCGAGGGGAGGCTCAACCTCAAGAACGCCCGCTTCACGCACGACCACGACCCGCTCGACCCCGGCTGCACCTGCCCGGTGTGCACGGGCGGCTACACGCGCGCCTACATCCACCACCTGGTGCGGCAGCGCGAGATGGCGGGCTCCATCCTCCTCTCCATGCACAACGTGTACTACCTGCTCGACCTCATGCGCCGCGCGCGCGAGGCGATCATCAGGGGGGAGTACGCCTCCTTCGTGGGCGAGTGGGACTCGCTGCCTGCCGCCCGCGACTGGTAGCCGCGTCCGGGCGGGGAGGCGTCAGGCCCCTCGCGGGCGCGAAGGGTGCCCACGGGCTAGAATGGGACGGTTGCAATAGGTTGGGTGGGCACGTCTCGCCCGAGGACGGGAGCTTCTCATGAAGGATGACAAGGAGCCCCAGGACGGCGCCACGGGGATCGACCGCTGGCGCAAGTCCGAGGGAAGGGGGGAGAGGCGCCCAAAGTCTCGCCCCCGCCGCAAGCGCGGGCATAGGATGGGCGCCCACGTTCGCCGCTACGCATCGACCCTGGTAGTGCTCGTCGTGGCGCTGGGGGTGTGCGCGTTCGGATTCACACCGCTCTCCGAGCGCATCACGCAGGGCCTCGACATCAGGGGTGGCGTCTCGGTCATCATGACCGCCAAGACCTCCGACGGCGGCACGCCCAGCGCCGAGCAGATGCAGGAGGCGACCTCCATCGTGCAGCAGCGCGTGAACTCGCTCGGCTCGTCCGAGACGACCGTGCAGCAGCAGGGGGCGGACTCCATCCTGATCCAGATCCCCGGCGCCACCAACGCGGACGACGCAATCAAGACCATCGGGCAGACGGGACACCTGGAGTTCGTGCGCCTCGACGACATCGGCGACGCCGACGCTCTCGCCAAGCTCGACGCCGGCACCGAGGGCGTGAAGCTGAAGGACGGCACCTACGAGGCGTTCATGGACGGCTCGCACATCACGCAGGTGACCGTGGCGCAGGCGTCCAACTCCGCGACCGGCACGTATGCGGTCAACATCAAGCTCGACGACGAGGGCACCAAGGACTTTGCCGAGGTCACCAAGGAGCTCGCCCCCACCAACGGCAGGATCGCCATCGTGCTGGACGGCGTGGTAAAGTCTGCCCCCGCGGTGCAGTCCGAGATCTCGACCGGCGAGGTGTCCATCACGGGCAACTTCTCGCTCGACGACGCCAACTCGCTCAAGACGGTCCTGGACTCCGGATCGCTCCCCGTCACGCTCACCTACTCCGAGAGCCGCGTGGTCGGCCCCACCCTTGGCCAGGACTCCCTCACCCAGGGCGTCACCGCCATCGTCGTGGGCGTCGCGATCGTCGTGGTCTACCTCTTCGTGTTCTACCGTGGCCTGGGCCTGCTCACGCTGGGCTCCCTGGGCGTGTTCGCTGTGCTGTACTTGGGCCTTCTCGCGCTGCTCTCGCACTTTGGCGCGTTCGCGCTCACGCTCCCCGGACTCGCCGGCATGGTGCTGACGACAGGATCTGCCGCCGACTCCTCGATCCTCGTCCTCGAGAGGTTCAGGGAAGAGATCCGCATGGGCCGCAGCGTCAAGAACTCCTCCGTGAGCGGCGCCAAGCACGGCATCATGACCTCCCTTGACGCCGACGCCGTCACGCTCGTGACCGCCATCGCGCTCTTCGCCTTCGCCGTCGGCCCGGTCAAGGGCTTTGGCCTCACGCTCGCCCTGGGCATCGCCTGCGACGTGGTGACCATGTTCTGCTTCAAGGCACCTGCCCTGAGGCTCCTCGCGCTGGGCACCATCGAGAGGCATCCCAAGTTCTGGGGCGTCGATCAGGACCTGGCTGAGGCCGCACGCCGGAAGGAAGAGAAGCTCGGGAAGGGGGGTGTGGCCAATGCGTAGCCACTTCTCAAGGGAGATCCCGTTCATGCCGCACCGCCGGCAGCTCCTGAGTGTCTCCGCGGTTCTGGTGGTCCTCGCCGTGATCGGCCTCGTGGTGCGCGGCCTGGTCTTTGGCATCGAGTTCCAGGGCGGCACCGAGATCGACTTCCGCGACACCGGCTCGGTCACCATCGAGCAGATGAGGGGTGCCCTGGTGGACGCGGGCGAGAAGGATCCCACCGTCCAGACGAGCGTCACCGATGGCAAGGCAGGCTTCCTCGTCCGCTCCGACACCACCGACCCCAACACCGCCAACCAGCACGCCTCTGCGGCGGCAAAGGCCCTCTCGCTCGCCTCGGACAGCTACACCGTCACCACGATAGGGCCCGACTGGGGTGCCAACGTCACCCGGTCGTCCGCGCTCGCGTTTGGCGTGGCGATCCTGCTCATTATCGCGTTCGTGAGCATTCGCTACGAGTTCAAGATGTCCATCACTGCCGTCGTGGCGCTCCTGCACGACCTGGTCATCACCCTGGGCGTGTACGCGTGGACCCAGACGGCAATCACCCCCAACGTCGTTGCGGCGCTCCTCACCATCATGGGCTACTCGCTCTATGACACGGTGGTCGAGTTCAACCGCGTGAACGAGAACGCCAAGGAGCTGCACGACGGCGTGCACCGCACCTACTACCAGATTGCCAACTTCTCGATCAACGAGGTCATCGTGCGCACCATCAACACCTCGATCACCTCGCTGGTCCCCGTTGCCTGCATGCTCGCGCTGGGCGGGGCGACCCTCAAGGACTTCGCCTTCGCCATGCTCGTGGGAGAGGTGCTGGGAACCTACTCCAGCTTTGCCGTGGCGTCGCCGCTCCTGGCCATCTGGAAGACGCGCGAGCCCAAGTGGGCCAAGCTCGAGGCCAGGTACGGTGACGGCTCTACCAAGGTCAAGCCCGCCGCAGGGGAAGCGGAGTAGCGTGTCTGGCCTCCCCGACAGCAGGCGCTGGGACGTCCTGCCCGCACGCCCGGACGTCGAGCGGCTCCTCCGCGAGTCGCTCGGGCTTCCCGGTATCGTCGCCAGGACGCTCGCTGCCCGTGGGGTGACCTCGCCAGACGAGGCGCGGGCGTTTCTCTCGCCCTCCCTCGAGGCCTCCTGGGCAGATCCCCTGGGCATCCCGGGGATGGCCCAGGCGGCGGACAGGGTCGAGCAGGCGCTGCGTGGGGGAGAGTCGATCGCCGTCTTTGGTGACTTTGACGTGGATGGCATGAGCGCTACCTGCCTCCTGACCCTTGCCCTGCGGAGGCTGGGGGGTACGGTGAGCCCGTTCATCCCCCATCGCTTTGGCGAGGGGTATGGGCTCTCGCGCGAGGCCTTGGAGAGGGTCATCGACGGCTGCCACCCCGACCTCGTGGTGACGGTGGACAACGGCATCTCGTCCAGGGACGAGGTGGGCTGGCTGGTCTCGCAGGGCATCGACGTTGTGGTGACCGACCACCACGAACCCTCGGAGAGCGTGCCGGAGGGGGTTCCCGTCACCGACCCCAAGCTCAGGGCGGACGGTCCCAGCCGGGAGCTCGCCGGCGCCGGGGTCGCCCTCAAGCTGGTGTGCGAGCTTGGCAGACGCATGGGCCAGCCGGACCTGTGGCGCGACTACACGGAGGTCGCGACCCTGGGCACCATCTCGGACATGATGCTGCTCGACGAGGAGAACAGGGCCCTGGTGGCGGATGGCATCGAGCACATGAGGGACACCCATCGCCCTGGCATCGTCGCGCTCTCCGCGACCGCCCACCTGGACATCACCACGGTCACGGCGGACCAGCTGCCGTTCTCGCTCATCCCCCGGCTCAACGCCGCCGGGCGCATGGGCACCACCGACATCGCCTTCGAGCTGCTCGTGACAGACGACCCCACCGAGGCGGCCGCCCTCGCGGCGCGCCTGGAGCAGGTCAACAACGAGAGGCGCGAGATCGAGGCCCAGCTGACCGAGGAGGCCCTTGCCATGGTCGAGGCCACCTACGACGGCGGTCGCGTGATTGTCGTGGGCGGCGAGGGCTGGCACGAGGGCGTGAGGGGCATCGTGGCGAGCAGGATTGCCAACCGCTACCACGTGCCCACGATCCTCTTCTCAATCTCGGACGGCATCGCGCGCGGCTCGGGGCGCTCCGTGGGCAGCGTCGACCTGTTCCACGCGGTGGAGCAGTGCTCGGACGTGCTGGTGCGCTTTGGCGGCCACGCCGGCGCCGTGGGCGTCACCTGCGACGCCGCCAACCTGGACGCATTCCGCGATCGCCTGGGCGAGGTCATGGCGGCCCTGCCCACCGAGCAGTTCGAGGACAGGGGAGAGGTCACTGCCCTGGTGGGGCTGGAGGAGATGAGCGTCCCCAACATCCGTGCGCTCGAGATGCTCCAGCCGTTTGGCCAGGGCAACAAGAAGCCGCTCTTTGGCGTGCGGGGCGTCACCATGCGCAACCGCGCAAAGGTCGGTGCCGGCGGCAACCACCTGCGCTTCTCTGCAACGGACGGAACGAGCAGCGTCGCCGCCATCATGTTCCGCGCGCCACAGATCGACCGCGCGGTGGACTGCGAGCAGGCTGTGGACCTGGTGTTCGAGCCCGTAGCCGAGACCTGGCAGGGCCGCACCAAGCCCAAGCTCATGGTTCGCGACATCCTGTACCGCGACCTCGACCGCCGCAGCGTCCCCTCGGAGGAGTCGGAGTCCATCTCGGACGAGCTGTTCTCCCGTGCCTCCCAGATCCTCTCGCGCGACGAGTACTCGGGCATCGTCGAGGCATCGTCGTTCGTGACCAAGGTCGTGGGAGTGAGCTTTGGCGGAAGGCAGGACTGCGCCAGGTCGCTCCGGGCGGGGCAGGCGCTCCTGGTCGTGCGCCAGCCTGACAACCCCGAGGACCCCAATGCCATAGCGGTCGAGACGACCGAGGGATCCTCGCTCGGGTTCCTCCGTCGGCAGATCGCAGCTGCCCTCGCCCCCGCCATGGACGCCGGCGCTGCCTACTCCGCCGAGGTGCTGTGCGTCTCCGGCGGGACGGCGGAGAAGCCCACGCTGGGCGTGAGCATCCAGGTCGTGCGTCACGACGTGCAGCCCTCGCGCGGGGGCGACCCCACGGCACCGGCGGGGGAGCGGCAGAGGCTCGCCTCGATGGGCTACGACGAGCTCACCGACGAGCTCCGGCGCCGCATGATCGGCGGGCACGACCTGCTGCCCGCCCAGGCCGCCGCGCTGGACCGCCTGGCCAGGGGTCGCTCCACCCTCTGCGTCATGGCCACGGGCCGGGGCAAGTCGCTCATCTTCCACATCCACGCGGCCAGGGAGGCAATCGCCCGGGGACGCGCGAGCGTGTTCGTGTACCCGCTACGGGCGCTCGTCTCCGACCAGGCCTTCCACCTGGAGTCCGCCCTTGCTCCGCTTGGGCTGCGCGTCCGCGTCCTCACGGGCGAGACGGGCATGGACGAGAGGGACGACGCCTTTGCCGCGCTGGCCGAGGGCAAGGCCGACGTGGTGCTCACCACGCCGGAGTTCCTGGCCATCCACGCCGCGCGCTTCGCAGGCTCGGGGCGGATCGGCTTCGTGGTCGTGGACGAGGCGCACCACGCGGGGACCTCGCGCGGCGGCAACCGCGGCGCGTACTCGTCGCTCCCGCAGGTCCTGGGCAAGCTCGGCGACCCCACGGCGCTTGCCGTGACCGCCACGGCGCAGGACGAGGTGGCGCGCGAGATCTGCCGGCTCCTCTCCATCGACCAGGAGGACGTGGTGGTGGATCCCAGCGTGAGGGAGAACCTCCACCTGGTCGACAACCGCGAGCTGCGCGACCGCGAGGCGGCGCTTGTGTCGGTCGTCGCCACGGGCGAGAAGACCGTGGTGTACGTGAACTCCCGGGAGCAGTCGGTGGCGCTCGCGCGCATGCTGCGCAAGTGCATACCCGACCTGGGGCAGCGGATCGCGTTCTACAACGCTGGGCTCACGAGGTCGGACAGGACGCGCGTGGAGGACGCCTTCCGCAGCGGCACGCTATGCTGCATCGTCTCGACCAGCGCGTTTGGCGAGGGAGTCAACCTGCCGGACATCCGCAACGTGATGCTGTACCACATGCCCTTCGGCGCCATCGAGTTCAACCAGATGAGCGGGCGCGCCGGCCGTGACGGCGCCGACGCGCGGGTGCACCTCATGTTTGGCGCGCGTGACGCCCGCATCAACGAGCGCATCCTGGCCTCCGCAGCTCCCGAGCGCGGCGATCTCGTCACGCTCTACCGCGTGCTGAGGGGCCTCTCGAGGGGTGATGGCTCCGCCGGCCCCGAGCCCATTCGCATGACCAACGCCGACATCGCGCAGGTGGCGGTGGAGTCCAACCCCGCCACGCGGCTGGACGAGCGGTCCGTCTCGTGCGGCATCGGGATCTTCCGGGAGCTTGGGTTCCTCGAGACGAGCGGCTACGGCTCGGGCAGGAGCATCGCCATGAGCGAGTCGCCGGAGCGCGTCGAGCTTGGCCGCTCCATTCGCTACCTCGAGGGATTGAGGTCCCGTGACGCGTTTCTCAGTTTCAGGGATTGGGTACTCTCTAGCAGTCCCGACGAGTTGCTCGCCCGCATCAACAGCCCCATCACGCCGGGATTTGGCACGAGGGTGAGCCCATTGGAGGAATCATGAGCGTGGAGACCACTGGCGGCGCGCCGAGCGTCGCGCGACGAAGCAACGCACCCCAGGCGGACAACTGGCGCGTCCTGTCGGACACGTGCGCCACGTACCTCTCGCCCGAGGAGCTGGCCAAGGTCACGTCCGCGTACGAGTTTGCGGCAGACTTCCACCGCAATCAGAAGAGGCGCTCGGGGGAACCCTACATCAACCACCCTGTTGAGGTGGCGCTGATCCTGGCCAAGGACCTCCACATGGACGAGGACACCATCTGCGCCGCCCTGCTCCACGACACCGTGGAGGACACCCCCGCGACCCTCGACGACCTGAGGGAGCGCTTTGGCGACATCGTCGCGGAGCTCGTGGACGGCGTGACCAAGCTCACCTCCATCGAGGTTGCCTCGATGGACGAGAAGCAGGCCCTCAACCTGCGTAAGATGTTCCTGGCCATGAGCAAGGACATCCGCGTGGTGATCATCAAGCTCGCCGACCGCTTGCACAACATGCGAACGCTGGCGGCCCTCCCGCCCGACCGAAGGACGTTCAAGGCGCGCGAGACCATGGACGTGTACGCGCCCCTGGCCGACCGCCTGGGCATCTCGTCCATCAAGTGGGAGCTCGAGGACCTGGCCTTCTTCTACCTGCAGCCCGAGGAGTACGAGCGAATCGCCCGCATGGTGCAGGAGTCCCGCGCCCAGCGCGAGCAGAAGACCTCGGAGGCCATCAAGACGCTCGACGACGAGCTGTCGCGCGTGGGCCTCAAGGGCTACCAGATCAAGGGCCGCCCCAAGCACCTGTGGTCCATCTACCAGAAGATGACGCGCAAGCGCAAGGAGTTCGACGACATCTACGACCTCATCGCCCTGCGCGTCCTCACCAAGACGGTGGGTGACTGCTACAGCACGCTCGGCGCCGTCCACACCCTCTGGCACCCGCTCCCGGGGCGTTTCAAGGACTACATCGCCATGCCCAAGCCCAACGGGTACCGCTCCCTGCACACCACGGTGATCGCCTCGGACGCTCGCCCCATCGAGATCCAGATCAGAACCTACGAGATGCACGAGCAGGCCGAGTACGGCATCGCCGCCCACTGGCTGTACAAGCGCTCGGGCAACTCGCGCGGCAAGATGAGCCAGGATGACCGCGACATCGACAGCCAGATCAACTGGATCCGCCGCAGCCTTGACTGGACCGTGGACGACGAGATGGGTGACCCCCACGAGTTCCTCAACAACCTGCGCGTGGACCTCTTTGAGGACGAGATCTTCGTGTTCACTCCCAAGGGGGAGGTCATGAGCCTGAGGAGGGACTCCACGCCCCTCGACTTCGCGTACGCGGTCCACACCGAGGTGGGCAACCACTGCGTTGGTGCCAAGGTCAACGGCTCGGTGGTCCCCCTGACCTATCGCCTGCAAAACGGCGACAGGGTCGAGATCCTTACCAACAAGAACTCCAAGCCCGGCCATGACTGGCTCAACATCGTTGCGACCCCCTCCGCCAAGGCCAAGATCCGCAAGTACTTCACCTCGCTCAGCAAGGTGGACGACGCAGAGCAGGGGAGAAGCGACCTGGGCCACGAGCTGCGCAAGCACGGCTATGGCATCTCGGCCCAGCGCACGACCAAGGCGATCGACAAGGTGGTGGGCCAGCTCGACTTCGTGAAGGCCGACGACCTGTTCGCGGCCGTTGGGGCCGGCAAGCTCAGCGTGAAGCAGGTTGCCAACAAGGTCATCGGGGTGCTGGAGGAGAACTCCCCTGAGAAGGTCGCCGAGGCCGAGCGCGTCGCCGCCAAGCGCACCGCCAAGGAGCAGGCGCTCGCGGAGGACATACCGCTCGCGAGCCCGGAGGTCCGTGCGGCCTCGGACAAGAGGCGCCAGCGCAACTGCGGCGTGGTGGTGAAGGGCGACCCCGACCTGCTGGTGCACCTGGCGCACTGCTGCAACCCCGTCGCAGGCGACAGCATCGTGGGCTTCATCACCCGCGGCCGCGGCGTATCGGTACACCGCGCCAACTGTCCCAACGTCAAGGGCCTGATGGCGCATCCCGAGCGCATGATCGAGGTCGAGTGGGACACCACGGGAGCCACGGAGTTCCAGGTCGAGATCGTGGTGGAGGCCACCGACCGCATGGGGCTCCTCAAGGACGTGACCATCGCCATAGGCGACTCGGGCGGCAACATCCTCTCGGCGGCGACCCAGACCTCGAGCTCCGGCGTGGCGCGCCTGAGGTTCCTCGTCGCCATCAGCGACGCCAGCCGCCTCGCGCCCATGCTCGCCACCGTGGGGCGCGTCCCCAGCGTGTATGACGCCCGCCGCATCATGCCGGGCGAGGGCTCCAACCAGATGAAGAGGCGCGTCAAGTGAGCGAGAGGGACGGTTCGGCGGACCAGATACGCCAGTTCGTGGTTGGCCCCATCCAGACCAACTGCTACGCGTACGTGAGCGACGGTGAGGCCATGGTCGTCGACCCGGGCGACTGGGGCGACCAGATCGCCTCGCGCCTGGAGGATGTCAAGGTGGTCCTCATCGCCGCCACGCACGGCCACGGGGACCACGTGGGAGGCGTCGCCGCGCTCAGGCGTGCGACGGGCGCCCCCTACGCCATCAGCCGTGCGGACGAGGAGCTGGCGACCCATGCCGGCAAGGTCAATGAGATGGGCCTGCGCTACGACGAGAACGCCCCTCTCGCCGATCGCTTCCTGGGCGAGGGCGACGTCCTCAGGGTGGGTTCCGCCACGTTTAGGGTGATGGAGACGCCCGGTCACACGCCAGGTGGGGTGTGCCTTGTGGGCGGAGGGTCCGCGCGGGGCGTCTGCTTTGTGGGTGACACCCTGTTCCCGGGCTCGCACGGCCGGACGGACCTGAAGGGCGGCGACGAGGGCGCGATTCTCTCGTCGCTGCATCGAATGGCGAGCCAGATCGACCCCGACACCACGCTCTTGGTGGGGCACGGGGAGTCCACGACCATGGCGCGCGAGCTGAGGGAGAATCCCTTCCTGGCGTAGCTCGCGGGCTCAGGCCATGGGTGCGGCGCGTTCTGGTATCATGCGAAGGCGTCGATGGAATCGTCAGGCCCTGGTGGCGGAATTGGCAGACGCGGCGGACTCAAAATCCGCTTCCGGCAACGGAGTGTGGGTTCGAGTCCCACCCGGGGCACCACTTATTGATATGCCTGGTGGCACGTCGTGCGGGGTGTCCATCCCCCGAGGTATGTTGCCGTCGATCCCCCTGGTCGCACGTGACGGCAATAGTGGACGGTTTGTCTCGCCTGTCCATGCAGATATGGTGGGGCTGGATTTCCACTTGCAGGGGCGACGGTTTGCTCCTATCATAATCCGAGTGTGTTATGAGAAGCGGGGTCGAGAGACCCCCACCTACACGGCGCCCAAGGCAGCTGTCTGGTCAAGAGAAGAGTTTCCCACCACGGGTGGGGTCTGTCTCCTGGGCTGGCATGGCTGCGGGAGTTTTTTAATGCCGTGAGGCACAGACGAAGGAAGGTGTAAAAGATAGCCAAGAACGAGGGTCCTCGCATCAACGACGAGATCAACGCGCGTACCTGCCGCCTGATCGGCGTCGATGGTTCCCAGCTTGGTCTGTTCGGCATTCGCGACGCCCAGCGCATCGCCGACGAGCAGAACCTCGACCTCGTGGAGATCGCTCCCAACGCGGAGCCTCCGGTCTGCAAGGTCATGGACTATCGCAAGTTCAAGTATGAGCAGGACCGCAAGGCCAAGGCCGCCCGCAAGAAGCAGGTCAAGGTCGAGGTCAAGGAGATGAAGTTTCGCCCCAAGATCGACGTGGGCGACTACACCACCAAGAAGAACCACGTCATGCGCTTCCTGAAGAAGGGCGCGCGCGTCAAGATCACGATCATGTTCCGTGGTCGTGAGATGGCCCACCCCGAGCAGGGGAGGATGGTGCTCGACCGCCTGGCGGAGGACCTCAAGCCCTACGCCACCGTGGAGTCCGCCCCCAAGATGGAGGGCCGCAACATGCACATGGTCGTCGCCCCGATCAAGGGTGCCTTCGACGAGAAGAAGGCCGACAAGGACGACGTGGAGACCGAGAAGGAGAACTAGCATGCCCAAGATGAAGACGCACAAGGGTTCGGCAAAGCGCTTCCGCCGCACCGGCACTGGCAAGATCATGCGCGCCAAGGCCTTCAAGAGCCACATCCTTACCAAGAAGTCCCAGAAGCGCATCCGTGGCTTCCGCAAGGAGACCGCACTGTGCCCCAGCGACGCCAAGACCGTGTCGCAGCGCATGGGCAAGTAACAGGCGCACACGCGTCAGCATAATTTCGTTTTCTAGGAGTTGATTAGATATGGCACGTGTCAAGCGCGCAGTCGCCGGTCGCAAGAAGCGCCAGACCCTCAAGAAGCTCACCAAGGGCTACTACGGCACCAGCTCGCGTACCTTCCGCGGCATGAAGGAGCAGGCCCAGCACTCCGGCCAGTACCAGTACCGTGACCGCCGCAACAAGAAGCGCGACATTCGCGCCCTCTGGATTCAGCGCATCAACGCTGCGGCCCGCATGAATGACCTCTCCTACAGCAAGTTCATGCACGGCCTCAAGCTCGCTGGCGTCGAGCTGGACCGCAAGGTCCTCTCCCAGATTGCCTACGAGGACGAGGCGACCTTCGCCGACCTGGCGAACGTGGCCAAGAAGGCGCTCGCCGAGGCCGAGTAGCACAAGGTCCCAAGCCAGTTGGAAGGGCCCTCTCCCACGGGAGGGGGCCCTTCTCGTATGTGGATGCCTGGACATCTCTCCCGTGATCTTGAGCTCTATTGTGCCGATGGTTCCAGCGTTCGGCGGGAAGCCACAAGGGCCAAAGAGGGGATGGGGTGGCCATCCCCTCTTGCCCTGCGGGGCAAACACTGTGGTGAGCGTCACTTCTCCCCCAAGGAAGAGCATCCGCAGGGGAAGCGAGGGTCCGTGCGCTGCCGGAGGCGATGGGTTGTCGAGAGTTTTAGAAGGGGAGGGGGTCACTCCGGACTGGCCACTTTCAAACGGTGGCCTGCCCTTCCATGGACGGCTGCCCATTGATGCACGCTCGGGAGGTAACCCCCCTTCTCGAGTGTGGGCCCCCGTATGGGTGACCAGCATCAAACCACAAGCATTGGCAGGAAGCTCCGGGTGTGAGTGCACCCATCAGGCTCCCGGGGCCCATTGTGGGCGCTGACCCTTACCCATGCCCAGTTGTTTGAGATAAAACGTGCGACTATGGCAAATGGATTCCGATATGAGCGCTCACATCGGGCTTTGGCTGCCATGGTTCCAGAGCTGATGTCCCGTCAACTGGGGAGGCGCCACGCGACAGGCGACGCCGGGCGGGCGGAGGCTCTCGCGCGAGCGACCTTCTGCCAGAGGAGGCTGCAGGGACGAGTGGGGGAAAGGCGTGCGCGCACGTCCCTCGCTCTAGTTCTCGTCCTGGTGGTGGTGATGGAAGTGCTCCCGCTCCTCCAGACGCTCCTCCTCCACCTCGAAGTCTGGGTCCTGGGGTGAGATGAGCTCGTCGTCTCCCGTCTTGGGGTTGGTGTGGTGCAGCAGGACGGGACGGAACAGGTGGAGGTGGCGTGCGATGATCGCCGAGACAACCAGGAGCAGGGCAAAAATGAGCATGCGGGGCCAGAGCGAGACCTGGGTCATCACGATGCTGCCCAGGCAGAGCACACCCGTCCATGCGTACATGAAGAGCACCGCCTCCCTCTGGTCAAAGCCCTCGGAGATGAGGCGGTGGTGGATGTGCCCGCGGTCTGCCTGGCCAATGCTCACGTGCGCCCTCCAGCGCCTGACGATGGCAGAGAACGTGTCGATGATGGGAACGGCGGCGATGACCAGGGGGACGATGATCGTGGTGAGGCCGGCGACACGGGTGACGGAGAGCAGGGACACCGCCCCGAGGGCGTAGCCGATGAGGAGCGAGCCGGAGTCACCGAGGAAGATGCTCGCGGGATGGAAGTTGTAGCGCAGGAACCCGAGGGTGGAGCCAAGAATCGCGATTGAGAGCGCTGCCGCGTCGCCGCGTCCGGCAAGATACGACAGCACGAACATCGTGAGGCTTGCGATTGCGGCGATGCCGGATGCAAGGCCGTCGAGGCCGTCGATGAGGTTAAAGATGTTCACGTAGGCCACGAGGTAGACGATGGTGATGGGATAGGCGAGCCAGCCGAGCTCGAGGGGACCACCTGTTAATGGGTTCACGATCACGCCAATGACGCAGCCTGCGAAGGCGGCGACGGATGCCGCAATGGCCTGACCGAGAAGCTTCTGGAGCGGCTTGAGCTGAAACACGTCGTCCAGCATCCCCGTGATGAAGATGATCGCGAACCCCAACGCAATCCCCTCGTATCGCAGGCTCTCGAGGTGGGGGCTAGGAATGAGGACGGGCGGCCAGCCCAGGTAAAGGGAGCCAAGGTACTGGATCACGAACGCGGCGATGATGCCGGAGAACACCGCGATGCCGCCCATGCGTGGGATAGGCTTCTTGTTGATCCTCCTTGCACTGGGGTAGTCGACCGCGCCGAGCTTCCAGGCGACCTTGCCCGCCACCGGGGTTATGGCGAGCGAGGTGAGAAGTGCCGCGGCAAACACGCATAGGTACGAGACCCAAGACTGAATCACGCGCTTCTCACCCCCACCCGTATCGACGTCGCATAGACCCGTCCATGATACAGGATGTTCATCCAGGGGGAACAAAGTGCCGCGCCGGCTTGGAAAAGCACACGCGCAGTGGGATGCGCGCAGGTTGGGCCGAAGATGGGGGAGAGGGGACGTCCACAAAGGCCTTGGCTGGCTGAAGCCGCGCGAACACCTGCATTTCATTAGTCTTTGCGATGCCGCTCCCCAAGTCAAGACTGGCATTGCGGCTAGGTTCTCGTATATTGAAGATGACGTCCCCCTGCGGAGCAATAAAGGGTGAACCGACAAGCGTTTCGAGGGAGCCCATATATCGCTCTTAGTACAGGCATCCCCCGTTGTTGGGGAAGCTGGAAGAGACGACGAGGGCACCCACCTTTTTGAGAGGTGGGTTCATTACGCGACCGCAGGGGGCGACATTTCATTTGGTCGCGAAAAGTGGTTGACACCCGCAGTGGAAATCGGGATACTACCTCTTGCGCGAAAACGCGCCTGGGGATGTAGCTCAGCTGGGAGAGCGCTGCCTTCGCAAGGCAGAGGCCGAGGGTTCGAATCCCTTCATCTCCACCATGTAAATGCAGGGCACCTTGGCTTCGCCAGGGTGCCCTTTCCTTAGGGCGACGAGTTACGTTTGAGGATCCGTCCGAGAGGCGCACACCGCGCGGCCCCACCGCCGGAGGCGGTTGGCCTGTGGGTCTCCGGGGACGGGATGTCCCTGACGCCCGTCGCGAGGGAGGAAGCGGGATGGTCTCGGCAGAATCGTACAGGCGATGCAGCCTCTGCCCACGTGCGTGCGGGGCGCGGAGGCTCGAGGGCGTGGCGGGGTTCTGCGGTGCCACGTCGACGCTGAGGGTCGCCCGCAGCGCGCTCCACTACTGGGAGGAGCCCCCGATCTCGGGGGAGGCGGGCTCCGGCGCCATCTTCTTCACGGGATGCCCCCTGCGCTGCGTGTTCTGCCAGAACCACGAGATCTCGCAGGAGGGCTTTGGGCTCCCCGTCTCGACCTCCCGCCTCGCCCAGATGATGCTCGAGCTCCAGGGGCAGGGCGCACTCAACATCAACCTGGTGACGCCCCTTCACTACGCCCCGCACGTGAGGGAGGCGGTCCGTCTCGCCCGCGATGCCGGGCTCACGATCCCCATCGTGTGCAACACCTCCGGCTACGAGACCGCCGAGGTCGTGGACGAGATGGGCGACGTGATCGACGTGTGGCTCACCGACTACAAGTACGCCTCGCGCGAGCTTGCAGGCAGGCTCTCGAAGGCTCCCGACTACCCCGAGGTGGCACACAGGGCGCTTGGCCGCATGCTCGCCTCGCTTCGTTCGAAGGGCGGCAGGCTGCTGGGGGAGGACGGCAGCATGCTCAGGGGCATCGTGGTGAGGCATCTTGTGCTTCCAGGGCACGCGGACGACTCCAAGGCGGTGCTCGACCGCGTGTGGGACCTTTGCGGCAACGAGGTCGACCTCTCGGTGATGAACCAGTACACCCCAAACCGCCAGTGCCGCGAGGCAGGGGGCGCGCTTGCGCGCACCGTCACGGACGACGAGTACGAGGAGGTCTTGGACCACGCGGACGACCTGGGGTTCGAGCGCATGTGGTGGCAGCAGGGGGGCACGGTGTCCGAGAGCTTCGTACCCGCCTTCGACGCGACCGGGGTGCGCGGCCCCGAACTGGGCGACAAGGGCTAACCTTAGGCTTGCTTATGTGGCCCGCACGGACGCGGGCCGAGAAGGGATGCGTGCGATGGCAGACGACACCAAGCCGCTGAGCGACGAGGAGCGCGAGGAGCTGGAGGCGCTGCGGCGTGAGAAGGCCCAGCGCGAGGAGGCCAGCCGCGCCGCGCAGGAGCGTGCCGAGCTAGAGCGGCTCAAGCGCGAGCGCGAGAGGGCACAGCGCGACGCCGAGGAGGACAGGCGCATTCGCGAGGTACGCGAGCGCAACGCGAAGATCATGGAGCCCGACGACGACCTTAAGATGCCTCTGGGGCAGAAGATCGTCCTCGTCGGGATCGTCGTGGTCGCAGTCGCGATCATCCTGGTCATGAACTTGGGAAGGTAGCCCAGGTGCGCCCCGTCGTGCTTTGTGCGTGACGGGGCGCCTCTCGAAGGGAAGACACCATGGCACTGACAGACCGAACGAACCCACATGACGTATCGCTCAACACCGACCTCTACGAGCTCACCATGGCCCAAGGCTTCTGGGAGTCGGGGATGGTCGACGCCGAGGCGTGCTTCAACGTCTTCTTCCGCGACAATCCGTTTGGCGGTGGCTACGCCGTGGCGTGCGGCATGGGGCAGATCGCGGACCTCGTGAGCAACTTCGTATTCGAGGACGACGTAATCGACTACCTCGCCTCCATCCAGGCGCCGGGTGGCGGCCCCATGTTCAAGGCGGGCTTCCTCGACTACCTCCGCGGCTTCCACATGCGGGTGTCTGTCTGGGCCGTTCCCGAGGGCGACCTGGTGTTTCCCCGCGAGCCCATGGTGAGGGTCGAGGGTCCCATCATTGACTGCCAGCTGCTTGAGACCGCCCTTCTCAACCTGGTCAACTTCCAGACGCTCGTTGCCACCAAGACGGCCCGCGTGGTCCATGCGGCGGAGGGCCATCCGGTCTCCGACTTTGGCCTGAGGCGGGCGCAGGGCCCCGACGGCGGCCTTGCGGTCGCTCGCGCCTCCTACATCGCCGGCGCCAGCTCCACCTCCAACGTGCTGGCAGGCAAGATCTATGGCATCCCCGTGTTTGGCACGCACGCCCACTCGTGGGTCATGGCGTTTCCGAGCGAGCTCGAGGCGTTTCGGGCATTCGCCGAGTCGATGCCCAAGAACTGCGTCCTGCTGCTCGACACCTACGACGTCCACCAGGGCATCAAGAACGCCATCACCGTCGCCAAGGAGATGGAGGAGAGGGGAGAGCGCCTCGCCGCAATACGCATCGACTCGGGCGACCTCGCCAAGCTCACCAAGGAGGCGCGCCGCGAGTTTGACGCGGCGGGTCTCCCCTATGTCAAGATCTCGGCGTCCAACGACCTTGACGAGTACACCATCCAGTCGCTGTTTGCCCAGGGTGCGCCCATTGACTCGTTTGGCGTGGGCACCAAGCTCGCCACCTGTGACCCCCAGCCCTCGCTCGGTGGCGTCTATAAGCTGAGCGCCACGCGCGCCACGCACGACAGCCCGTGGGAGCCCGTGATCAAGCTCTCCGAGACGGCCTACAAGCGGACCATCCCCGGCGTCCAGCACGTGAGGAGGTTCTACGACGCGTCGGGCTGCCCCGTGGGCGACATGATCGTGGACGACGCGGTGGCGAGTGACGATTCCACGTCGATGGTGGACGTCCTGGACGAGTACGTGAGCTACGACATGGGCGACGCCGAGCCGCGCGAGCTCCTGATCCAGCTGGTAGATGCCGGAGAGCCCAGCGGCGTCCCGGAGGGGATCGAGGCCGCCAAGGCGCGCTGCCGCGAGGCGCTCATGAGGCTCGACCCCGCCGTCAAGCGCTTCCTCAACCCGCAGACCTACCCGGTGGGGCTCGAGCTTGGCCTAGCTCGCACGCGCTCCGAGCTCGCGCGCCGGGAGCGCCGTGCCTCGGGTCGCAGCTAGGACGGTGAGTCCGGGCAAGTCGAATCAGATTCATTTGCAAATGGGAACCCACCATGCCTTGTGCCTGATATAAACTCAATCACTAAGTATGCGTTCTTTTGCATTTTTGGCACGACCTAAGGAGATTTCATGCCAGAGACGATCGAGGGGCTTGTGAAGCAAGCCATTTCCGCTGCGCAGGCAGCGGGCGACCTGCCGGAGTTCGAGGTGGAGGACCTCGGCGTCGAGCGACCGGCGGACAGCTCCAACGGCGACTGGTCCACGACGGTCGCCCTGCGCTCCGCCCGCCTGGCGCACATGGCCCCCGCAAAGATCGCCGCCGCCATCGTGAGTCACATGCCCGAGGACCCGCAGGTCTCCAAGGTCGAGGTTGCAGGTCCCGGCTTCATCAACTTCTACCTGAGCGCCGCCTCCAACAACGAGGTCTTCCGCACCGTGCGCGAGGCCGGCGGCGACTGGGGCAAGTGTGACGAGGGCCACGGCCTTAAGGTCAACTACGAGTTCATCTCGGCCAACCCCACCGGCCCGCTCCACGTTGGGCACGGCCGCTGGGCCGCACTGGGCGACTCCATGTGCAACGTGCTGGAGCACGCTAACTTCCACGTTGACCGCGAGTACTACATCAACGACCACGGCTCCCAGATGGACGTCTTTGGTCGCTCGGTCGCCAAGCGCTACCTTCAGCTCGTGCAGATCATGCGCGAGGAGGGCATCGACGTCGACCAGGCGTACGAGAAGCTCCTCAAGGACCGCGAGGCGTACGTGGACGACGAGGCGGACGAGCACCCCGAGAACCACCCGTACATGGACGAGTTCAACGAGGCCCTTGGCGGCAACTCCTACGGCGGCGACTACATCGTCGAGATCGCCCGCGAGTTTTTCCAGGAGGACGGCGACAAGTGGGTCGACGTCGACCAGGAGACCCGCGACGCCGAGTTCCGCGAGCGCGCCTACAAGAAGATGCTCGCTCGCATCAAGGCCACCTGCGACGAGGTCCGCTGCCACTTTGATCTGTGGTTCTCCGAGCGCTCACTCTATGTTAAGGACGAGTCGGGCACCTCGCAGGTCGACCGCGCCTTCAAGCGTCTGGACGACATGGGCTACCTCTACAAGACCGACGACGGCGCCCTGTGGTTCAAGTCGACCGCGTTTGGCGACGACAAGGACCGCGTCCTCATCAAGTCCAATGGCGAGTACACCTACTTCGCCTCCGACGTCGCCTACCACTGGAACAAGTTCCAGCGCGACGACTACTCCATCGACCTGTGGGGCGCCGACCACCACGGCTACATCGCCCGCGTCACCAACGTGTGCGACGCGCTGGGATACCCCGGCAAGTTCGAGGTCGACCTGGGCCAGTTCGTCAACCTGCTCCGCAACGGCGAGCCCGTCCGCATGTCCAAGCGCAAGGGCACCATGGTCACCTTCCAGGAGCTGATCGACGAGGTCGGCGTCGACGCCACGCGCTACACGCTCATCTCCAAGTCCTCCAACCAGACCATCGACTTCGACATCGAGGCCGTGAAGCAGAGGAACAACTCCAACCCGGTGTACTACGTGCAGTACGCGCACGCTCGCATCTGCTCCATCCTCCGCAGGGCTGCGGGCGTCACCGAGGAGCAGGCGCAGGAGATGGGCATGGAGGCAGTTGCCCAGAAGGCCATTGGCCCCGACTACGACCTCTCGCTCCTGACCGATCCCACCGAGGCAGCCCTGGCGCGCAAGCTCTCCGAGTTCCCCGAGCTCATCGCCGGTGCTGCGCGCGACCGCGCTCCGTTCCGCCTCACGCACTTCTGCGAGGAGCTCGCCGGTGATTTCCACGGCTTCTATGCTGCATGCCAGGTGCTCCCCAGCGAGGGGCGTCCGGTGGACGAGGGCCTCTCCCGTGCCCGCCTCGCCGCGATCGACGCCGTGCGTGTGAACCTCGAGGTCGCTCTCAGGCTCATCGGTGTCACCGCACCGGATGTGATGTAATTCTGCGCTCGTTAAACAATTAGGTTTCAGCGAAGTGAACTATGCCATCCTGCAAGGATGGACCCCCTGCAACTAGGGGTATGGTCAGATAAACGTTGGAACCGAGTGCGGGACGCCTCGCCACCATCGTGACGAGGCGTCTCTCTTTAGGTCACGGGAGATGGGGATGCCGCATGGAGCTTCGTGAGTACATGTCCATACGCAGGGCATACAACCTCGTGAGGCAGGACATAGAGGCAAAGAGGCGCCTGACCTTCAGCGAGTTCGCCATCCTATGCAGGCTGATGATCTCGGGTCGCGGTCTCAAGACGTCCGAGATTGCCGAGTACCAGGGCGCCCTGCGACCGACCATGACGCACAGGACGAAGCACCTCTCCAACCTGGGGCTCATCAGCAGTGTCAAGGGGAGCGTCGACCGTCGCAACGTGGTCTGCACCGTCACCGACGATGGGCGTGCCTGCGTGCGTGACCTCTGCGAGCGCACCCGTGCGCAGATTCTGCCCGGCCAGTCGCTCAGCCGCACGACGGCGGATCGCATCTGCCGCTACATCGACGCAATGGGTGCCATCCCCTGCATGGCCGGCGAGCTCACGCTCCTGGGCCTTTCGATGGGCGGGGAGGAGGGCATGACCATCTCCGACCTGGTCAATGCCCTTGGACTGCTTCAGCCCACGGTTTCGATGTCCGTCTCGACCCTGGTTGAGGAGGGCGTCGTCACCAAGAGCGCCGAGGTCCCCGGCTCCCGCTTTGTGAACATCCGGCTCACCGAGAGCGGGTGGGCGCAGGTCGAGGACCTGAGGGCAAGGATCTCGGACGTCGTCGTCAGGCGTGGGCCTCGCACGAGGAGGCGCCAGAAGGAGGACGGTGCCGAGTAGGCCCTCCCAACACGAGAGAATGAATGCAAATCGCCCGAAATCCAGCCTTTGGCCGCGGGATCGGGCGATTTTTCATGTCGCATGCTGGCATTGCGACGTGGTTATGCTATATTCGGCTCGTTGCGCGAGGCTGCGACGCATGTGAGTCTGGCATTGCCATTCCAGCGTGACATCACTCCCTTGTAAATGCCGTTTTGTGGCACGTGAAGTCGCGCCTCTCCCCATATGAGAACAGCTTTGGACCTGGCGGCGGATAGAAGCTGCCTGGCGCAAGAAAGGTAGCCTTGATGGCAGAAGACAACCAGGAAGAGGGCTCGGAGCCCACGCAGTCTGAGGAGGCCCCCAAGCCGCGTCGCAGGCGCACCACGCGCAAGACGGCAGCCAAGAAGGGCGAGGAGGGCACCCCGGAGCAGGTCGAGCTGCAGCTTCAGCCCGCGACGGCATCCGAGGCCCCCGTGGAGGAGAAACCCAAGCGCCGCCGTGGTCGCCCCCGCAAGGTGAATGTGGCGGAGGATGCCCCCGAGCAGGGCGAGGCACCTCAGCCCCAAGTTTCGGAGGAGACTCCCAAGGCTGCACAGATGGCCAACGAGGGCGGTTCGACTTCCGTTGAGGAGACGCCCGCGGCCGAGAAGCCCAAGCGCCGCCGTGGCCGTCCCCGCAAGGTGAAGCCCGCCGAGGAGGTGGCTGCCGACGCCCCGCAGGCCACCGAGGAGGGTGGCCGTCCCACGGATGCCGCGAAGGCGCAGGACGAGGCCGGGCAGCGCGTGCTGGGCGCTCCCGCGGCAACGCTCGCCGAGGCAGATGCCGCCACAAGCGACGCGGGCGAGCAGGAGGGCGACCAGCACCAGCAGCAGCGGCACGGCGAGGAGCACCAGCAGCGTCGCCGCAGGGGTCGCCAGCAGGGCAACGACCGCCAGGGCAACCACGAGGGGCAGCAGGCCTCGCACAACGGCGGCAACGGCACCTACGGCAACGGTGGCAACCGCAACTCCAACCGCCGTCGCAACCGCAGGGACCGCCGCCAGGAGCAGCAGGTGGAGCCCAGCCTGACGCGCGACGAGGTCTCGCTCATGAAGGTCGCCGAGCTGCGCGAGAAGGCCCAGTCCCTGGGCATCCCCTACGTGGGCGTGCGCAAGAAGGACCTGGCCGAGGCGGTGTACGAGGCCGCGGCGCTCGCCGAGGGCTTCAGGCCGGTGCAGGGCATCCTCGAGATGCAGAACGAGGGCTATGGCTTCCTCCGCACGGGCAACTACATGGCGGGCGACGGCGACGCCTTCGTGCACCAGCAGCTGATCAGGCAGTACGGCCTTCGCCCGGGTGACGAGGTGAAGGGCTCCGTCTCGCCCGCGCGCAACAACAGCAAGTACCCGCCGCTGCACCACATCGACAGCATCAACGGCCGTCCCCCCGAGGAGATGCGCGGCAGGCCGCGCTTCCGCGACCTCACGCCCATCTTCCCCAACGAGCGCCTGGTCATGGAGCACGGCAGGGACTCTATCACCGGCCGTGCCATCGACCTGGTCGCGCCCATCGGCAAGGGCCAGCGTGGCCTGATCGTCTCGCCCCCCAAGGCGGGCAAGACGACCGTGCTCAAGAAGATCTGCCAGTCCATCACCGCCAACAACCCCGAGGTGCACCTGTTCTGCCTGCTCGTGGACGAGCGCCCCGAGGAGGTCACCGACATGGAGCGCTCCATCCGCGGGACCGTGGTGGCCTCCACGTTCGACATGCCGGCAAGCAACCACACCGCGGTCTCCGAGCTGGTGATCGAGCACGCCAAGCGCCTGGTCGAGATGGGCGAGGACGTGGTCGTGGTCCTGGACTCCATCACGCGCCTGGCGAGGGCGTACAACCTCGCTATGCCCGCCAGCGGCAGGATCCTCTCCGGCGGCGTCGACTCCGCGGCGCTGTACCCGCCCAAGAAGTTCCTGGGTGCCGCGAGGAACATCGAAGGCGGCGGCTCGCTCACCATCCTGGCGTCCGCTCTCGTTGACACGGGGTCCAAGATGGACGAGGTCATCTTCGAGGAGTTCAAGGGCACGGGCAACATGGAGCTCAAGCTTGACCGCGACCTCGCCGACCGCAGGATCTACCCCGCCATCGACCCGATTGCCTCCGGCACGCGCAACGAGGAGCTCCTCCTCGACCCGGAGCTGCAGCCCTTCGTGTGGGGCATCCGCCGCGTCCTGGCAAATATGAACAACACCGAGCGCGCCGCGACCGCCCTGGTCAAGGGTCTGCGCGCGACCAACGACAACGCGGAGTTCCTCATCCGTTCCGCCAAGAAGGCGCAGATGTCCGACTACGTGTCGTAGGAACGTCCCAAAGTCCTGCTCGCAACGGGCGCCCGGGGGCTAGCCCTCGGGCGCCGTTTTCATACATTCCCCGCCTTACGATGATTGCCCGCGGTGGGGTGGCACCTGCGGATTCGTCTTCTCTGTTCATCCTGGACACCTTCTACGGAGATGCCTTTGAGGTGCCTCTCAAGAGCATCGACGTCTCGAACCTCGATATGTCGGGCGCCACGAGGTACATGTGCAAGAACGTGTTCCTGCCATGCAAGCGACACCCACAGCGAGGGTCAAACCCCTCATCTGGCTTGAATCCATGAAATTGCTCGGTATCATAGGTAGCGTCTGGGAGGTTGCTCCCAAGCGCATATCACGACGGTACACGAAGCAGAGACGAAGCAAGCCGTTGTCGCCAACCGGGAGCCCCTGGGTCCCGGTGCTGTCTTCTCCTCTCCAAGAGTGGTCGTCTTGCGCTCGGCGTCTAAGCGGAGGAGAGTTTCATGGCAGTTGAGAAGAGCAATCCGGCAATCCTGGCTGGGCTCCTCGGTGTCGCTGCCTTCGCATGCCCGGCGACCGCCCTTGCTGCCACGGCTGATGGCGCGGACGGTGGATCGCCCCTCTCCGTGATTGTCCCGTTTGGAATCGGCGTCGTCACCGGCATTGCGGTCACCCGTGCCTATCAGGCTGCCTCCGCTCGAAGGAATGCAGGCGTGGGGGAGGGTGCCATCGCCGCCGATGAGGCCGTGGCCTCGAACGAGGAGTCCGCGGCGATTGGCGACCTGGACGACGACTCCCTGGACGTGACCAACCGCCTGGAGCCCATCGCGAGCGCCGAGCCCGAGTACCGGGGGAGGCACTTCCGCAAGCCCGGTGAGCCCGCTCCCTCAATCCCCTGGGGGTCGGCCATCGATGCCGACGCCTCGGACCTCTCCGGACAGCTTGAACCCGCCGACGGCGAGGCGACCGAGGGCGACGGGGGAGAGGCGCTCTTCTCCCAAATCTCAGACGACGAGAGGGAGCTGGGGGAGACCCTCGAACCCCAGGCCACCGGGGCGTTCCATCCGCTGGCGGATGCATCCGAGTCCCAGGTCACCGGTGTGTTCGAGCCGCTGGACGCAATCCAGGAACCCGAGGTGCCCGAGGCACAGGCTGCCCCTGCGGGGGTGTCGAGCGAGGAGGACCTCGCCGACGACTCCGCCGCCTCGACGGCACGGCTGCGCCTGCGACAGCTTCCCCAGGTCTTCGACGCCGACCACCCCTCGCACGCCTCGAGCGACTACGAGGACGTTGCTCAGAACTACGTGAGGCGCGAGAACTTCCTTGAGCGCATGGCGCAGCGGGCGCGGGGGGTCCGCGAGGTGCTCGCGGAGCGCTTTGACCGCGACCCGTTTGAGGACCTCCCCGTGATCGAGCGCGCCGACGGCACCGTGGGGGACGTGGGGACCGGCTGGTGGAACGCCCGCCTGGGCGACTCTGTGGTGTACGTGGGCGGCAAGCCGGCCGCGCAGGTCGCCAGCGACGAGCTGGACGACACCCAGAGCCTGCACGTTCCGCGCTGGATGGGCGACGTCTCTCCCAAGCCCACGCATCGCGGGGTCGTTCCCTCGCCCCGTCCCAATGCCGCCGCAAAGGCGCGCGCCGCGGTGATCGCCCAAAGCGTCGCCGAGGTCGACCAGGGGATGTTTCCCGCCAAGCGCTCGGCGAGCGAGCTCGACCACGATGACATGTGGGAGCAGGCGCTCTCCGCAATGGGGGAGAGGCTCGAGCAGATGACGCCCGCGACCCCCTTCGCCGGCGACGCTATCGGCGGCATCGAGACCATCGACGACCCCGAGGGCCTGGAGGGGCCCACGAGCTTCATTCCCTTCCGTGCCCCCGCCGGGCACCCCGAGGTCGTGGACACCGAGACGTACGTGGATTACCTGATCGACGACGAGTTCTCGCACAACCGTTCGCAGGCCGCGCGCAAGTCGTCGCGCGACTACCTCCGCGTGATCGAGGGGGGCAGTCAGTCGACCGAGGGGACCAACAAGCTCGCGAGGCTCGCGCGTCGCAGGCGCGAGGGTCGCGAGGGCAGCCCCAAGCACATGGCCGGCTCCGTTAGGGAGGCCTAGCCCATGCCGTTTGAGAGGCGCGGGGGCAAGGCAGGCGGAAAGCCATCAGTTTCGCTCCGAGTCCTGGTCCTGTGCCTGTGGATGGCCTTCATATGGGGGCACTCTCTGAGGGACGGGACCGCCTCCTCGGGCGAGAGCGACTTCTTTGCTCGCCTCAAACCAATCATGGACCTGCTGGGTGCCATGGGCGTCACCAGCTGGAGCGACCGCACCTTCCTGGTGCGCAAGATGGCGCACTTCATTGAGTACGCCGTCCTGGGAATCTTTGGGTGGCGTCTCTCCAATGCGATGGGGACCAGGTCGCGCGCCGCGACCCGGCTCATAGTCCTGCTCGTGTGCCTGGTCCCCGTGGTGGACGAGACGATCCAGCTGTTCGTGCCCGGCAGGAGCGGACGGGTCACCGACGTCCTGTTGGACCTCAGCGGCGTGGCGTTTGGAGCGGTCTGCTCGCTTGCAGTGGCCAAGATTGCAAGGCAATGAAATCATTTATAGTCCCGAAACCTGCGCCTTCGCATCGAGCATGGAAGAAATGGCACGTCAAAACGCCAGATGAGGCAACATCATAAAAAGTTGTCGAATGTGTTACGAGCTTGAAAACGATGCCCGTTCTGAGGGCACGCCCTTCAGCTTGCGTCTAGAGTACCCGTTGAGAGGTCGCCACGGGGCGGCCCGGGAAGTCTAGCCCAGGGAGGGTGAACAATGGCAAACGCTATGAGCAGGCGTAACTTCGTCAAGCTGAGTGGCATCGCTGCTGCGGGTCTGGGTGGTGCATCCATTCTAACCGCCTGCGGTGGTGGGTCCTCCTCTAGCGACGACTCCAGCATCAAGGTCGGCCTGATGGGTCCCTACTCCGGTGACGTGGCCCAGTATGGCCTCGCCGTTCGCAACGGAGCCCAGCTCTACGTGAAGCAGCTCAACGACAAGGGCGGCATCAACAACAAGAAGATCGACCTCGACACCCAGGACGAGAAGGGTGACGCCACCGAGGCCAAGAACGTCTACGACAAGATGGTCGAGGACGGCGTCGTTGCCATCATCGGCGATGTGACCTCCACCCCATCCATCGCCGTCGCCCAGGCGTCCGTGAACGACAACATGCCGCTGGTCTCGGCGTCCGCGACCGCAGCCGACTTTATCAAGTACGGCAAGAACGCCTTCCGCGCCTGCATCACTGACCCCTACCAGGGCAAGCTCATGGCCGACTTCGCGGCCAAGCAGGGTTACAAGACCTACGGTGCCATCTTCAACTCCGGCGGAGACTACGAGGTCGGCGTCAAGGACGCCTTCGTCAAGGAGGCCAAGTCCAAGGGCCTTTCGTCCGTCGCTGACCCGCAGGGCTACTCCGCCGGCGACACCGACTTCAAGGCGCAGCTGACCACGATCATCTCCGGCAACCCCGATTGCATCTTCTGCCCCAACTACTACCAGGACGACGGCAAGATCGTGACCCAGGCCCGTCAGCTGGGCTACAAGGGCGTCTTCCTTGGTGCCGATGGCTGGTCCAACATCGTGGGCGGTGACCAGGATTACGCCAGCGCCGCCGACCTTGAGGGTTGCTACTATGACTGCTCCTTCACCGTCAACAACGACGACGAGAAGGTCCAGCAGTTCATCAAGGACTACAAGGCCGAGTACAACGCAGACCCCTCCAACTTCTGCGCGCTGGGCTACGACGCCGCCATGGTCGTCATGACCGCCATCGAGCAGGTCGAGAAGGACGGCAAGTACAAGCCCTCCGACGACGACTACAAGCAGGCCATCATCGACGCCATTTCGTCCGGCTCCGTCGACGGCGTCACGGGCACCATCAAGTACGACGGCACCGGCGACCCCGTGAAGCCGACCCTGGTCATCACCTTCAAGGATGGCAAGGAGAGCGTGTTCGACACCATCGAGGCCAGCTAGGGTGGCACTCTCAAAGTAGGAATGCCCTAGGGCGCCGGGGGCGCGAGAGTCTCCCCGGCGCCCTTGCGCATAGGGGGTATCTAGCACGCGCCCCCGCAAGACGAAGAAAGGAAGTGTGTGCCATGACGTTCTTGACGCAGGTGCTCAACGGCTTGCAGCTGGGCAGCATCTACGCGCTCGTCGCACTGGGCTACACGATGGTGTACGGCATCATCCTGCTGCTCAACTTCGCACACGGCGACATCATCATGGTCGGCGCGTACATATCCTGGATCGTGATGGCTCAGCTGGGCATGTCGCCCGTCCTTGCGATCATCCTCTCCGTTGTGGGGTGCACGGTCCTGGGCGTCCTCATTGACAAGGTCGCCTACGCGCCGCTGAGGAACGCACCGCGCCTCTCGGTCCTGATCACGGCCATCGGCGTTTCGTACTTCCTTGAGAACGGCGCGCAGCTGGTGTTTGGCGCGGACGCAAAGGTCGTCCCGACCTACTTTAACCTGCCCAACCCGCAGGTTGGCGGGGCAACCTTCAACGGTGTCGCCATCCTCACCGTCGTAGTGACGGCTGTCTCGACCATCATCCTCACGCTCCTGGTGCAGAAGACCAAGTTCGGCAAGGCCATGCGCGCCGTCTCGGAGGACATGGGCGCAGCCCGTCTGATGGGCATCAACGTCAACAACACCATCTCGTTTACCTTTGCGGTGGGCTCCGCACTCGCGGGCATCGGCGCCGTGCTCTACAGCATGGCCTACACCCAGGCCACGCCCACCATGGGCATCATGCTGGGCACCAAGGCGTTCGTCGCCGCGGTCCTTGGTGGCATCGGCTCAATCCCCGGAGCCGTGATCGGCGGCTTGCTGGTTGGCTTCGCCGAGGTCTTCGTGTCCGCCATGGGCTTCTCCGTCTGGCGCGACGCCGTGGTGTTCCTTCTGCTCATCATCGTTCTGATCGTGAAGCCCACGGGCATCCTCGGGCGCACCATGAACGAGAAGGTTTAGGGGAGGCACGATGGACCAAGAACTCAATGGGGGACAGGAGCGGCCGTACGTCACCGCCAAGGCGTCGAAGCACGGCGGTGGACGAAAGACCCTCTCCACCAAGAAGCGCTACCTCATCAACACGCTCCTCTTTGTGGCGATGCTCGCAATTGGGCAGGGGCTGATCGATGGCGACTTTATCAGCCGCTACCAGACCACGGTCATCGAGCAGATCGGCATCTACATCATCATGGCGGTCTCGCTCAACGTGGCGACGGGCTACCTGGGGCAGCTGCCCCTTGGCCATGCCGGCTTCATGTCGGTGGGTGGCTACTCGTGCGCTATCTTCATCATCCGCATGATGCCGGTCTTCGACCTCAACATGCGCTCGTTCGTCACGGGCGAACCCATGGCGGTGGTGCTCTTCGTCGTGGGCGTGCTGTTCGGCGGCCTGATGGCCGGCTTGAGCGGCCTCATCATCGGCATCCCGGCACTGCGCCTGAAGGGCGACTACCTGGCGATCATCACGCTCGGCTTTGCCGAGATCATCCGCGTGGTGATGCTCAACATCGACGGCGTGGTGGGCTTCGAGCTCACCGGCGGTGCCAAGGGCCTCACCGGCATCCCCAGCTACACCAACTTCCTCAACACCTTCATCGTGGTGGGCATCGTCCTCTTCCTGATTCACACCATGATGAAGTCTCGCCACGGCAGGGCCATCCTCGCCATCCGCGACAACGAGATCGCCGCCGAGGCCACGGGCGTCAACACCACCTACTACAAGACGCTCGCCTTCGTGGTGTCCGCCTTCTTCGCCGGCGTCGGTGGAGCGCTCTACGCCGGGTGCATCGGCGTCATGGCCCCCGCAAAGTTCGGTTTCATGAAGTCCATCGAGATCCTGGTCATGGTCGTCCTGGGCGGCATGGGCTCCATGCTGGGCTCGGTCCTCTCCGCCACGGTCCTCACCATCCTGCCCGAGGCGCTGCGTGCCTTTGCTGACTACCGCATGGTCGTCTACGCCGTGGTCCTGATCCTGGTCATGATCTTCCGCCCGCAGGGCCTGCTCGGCACCTACGACTTCTCCATGGGCGACTTCCTGGAGAAGCTCATCAACGGCGAGCTGTTCCGCGGGAAATCCAAGCAGAAGAGCGAGGAGGTGGAGGCCAATGCCTAACAACCGCCATGGCGTCGTGGTTCAGATGGAGTCCCCCAACCTCATCCCCGAGAGGGACCTGGGTACGATTCCCGTCCTCCAGGCGGAGCACCTGGGCATCGACTTCGGTGGCCTCACCGCCGTCGACGACTTCAACATCGCGATGGGTCGAAGCGAGATCAGCGGCATCATCGGCCCCAACGGCGCGGGCAAGACCACGATCTTCAACCTGCTCACTAACGTGTACAAGCCCACGCGTGGCACGATCCTGCTCGACGGCATCGACACCGCGGGCAAGAGCATGGTGCAGGTCAACAAGATGGGCATCGCACGCACCTTCCAGAACATCCGCCTCTTCAGCCAGATGACCGTGGAGCAGAATGTCCTGGTGGGTCTCGGCAACTCCATGTCCACGCGCCTGGTGGACGACATCTTCCGCACTCCCAAGCACTGGAAGCAGGAGCGGGAGTTTCACGACCAGGCCATGGAGCTCCTGAGCTTCTTTGGCATGGAGAGGTTCGCCAACACCAAGGCGGGCAACCTCCCGTACGGCGAGCAGCGCCGCCTCGAGATTTTGCGAGCGCTCGGCACGCACCCCAAGGTGCTGCTGCTCGACGAGCCCGCTGCTGGCATGAACCCCAACGAGACCGAGGACCTGATGGAGAACATCCTCAGGATCCGCGACGAGTTCCACCTTGCGGTGCTCCTGATCGAGCACGACATGAAGCTCGTCATGGGCGTGTGCGAGGTCGTCGCCGTGCTGGACTACGGCAAGATCATCGCAAAGGGCACTCCCGAGGAGATCCAGAACGACCCGAGGGTCATCGAGGCATACCTCGGCAAGCAGGAGGTGAAGTAGATGGGGACGATTCTCTCCGTCAAGGACCTTCGCGTCTCGTATGGCGCCATCAAGGCCGTCAAGGGCATCTCCTTCGACATCTCCGAGGGCGAGATCGTCACCCTCATCGGCGCCAACGGCGCGGGCAAGTCCACGACCCTCAACACCATCGCCGGCCTGCTCAAGCCCGAGTCGGGCGAGGTCAAGTTCAAGGGCGAGAGCCTCATAGGCATCAAGCCCCACAAGATCGTCTCGATGGGCATCGCCCTGTGCCCCGAGGGCAGGCGCGTCTTCACGCAGATGAGCGTTGAGGAGAACCTGGAGATGGGCGGCTACACCAGGAGCGACGCAGAAAACCAGGAGACCATGGAGCGCGTGTACGAGCGCTTCCCGCGCTTGAAGGAGCGCATGGGGCAGTCCGCGGGCACCATGTCCGGTGGCGAGCAGCAGATGCTCGCCATGGGTCGTGCCCTCATGAGCCGTCCTCAGCTGCTGATGCTGGACGAGCCGTCCATGGGCCTGGCGCCCATCCTGGTACAGGAGATCTTCGACATCGTCAAGGAGCTCAACGAACAGGGGACGACCATCCTGCTGGTGGAGCAGAATGCCTCCATGGCGCTCTCCATCGCAGACCGCGGCTACGTCCTCGAGACCGGCACCATCACCAAGACGGGCACCGGCCAGGAGCTGCTGCACGACGACGACGTGAGGAAGGCCTACCTGGGCGGGTAACGCTTGTGGTAATGGGTTAATAATCGGGCCCCGTTCGCCAGAGCGGGGCCCGTGTTTATGTCATGCGAGACGTGCGTTCCATTCACGTTGAACGGGGGAGAGGAGAGGTTTCAGGCGGAGCTCTCCCATGGCACCTACCAGCTGCGGCTCTCCGCCACGCTCGTGCGGTGGTGCTGCGACGTGGAAGCGTGACCTCTCCCCGGCGAAAAGGAAAGCGGCCCCCGAGGCATTCGGGGACCGCTGCAATGTGCGGGTCATGTAGAAGGCTAGACCTCGAACGTCACGCCTTCGGGGCTGCATCCCAGGACCCGGACCCACAGCCCGTCGATATGGTTCTCGACCATGTTGTTGACGGCGTTGGCGACGCGCCTCGCTCCCTCGTCGCCGTCGCAGACTGCGAGCATCGTGGAGCCGGAGCCGCTGATGAGGAATGCGGCGGCGCCCGCGGCGAGGGCGGTGCGCCTGAGCGGCTCGTAGTCGGGGATCAGGCGCGCGCGAAAGGGCTCGTGCAGACGGTCCTGGCAGGCCGCCGCGAGGAGGTCGCAGTCGCCCGACTGGAGGGCCTGTACCGTCGCCACGGCATGGCCCACCTGCCACACGCAGGTCTCGGTGGACACGCTCTCGGGCATGACCTTGCGGGCGTCCGCCGTCCTCACCTCGTAGGGCGGGGCGATGGCGACGAACGAGATGCCGTCCGCGACGTCAAAGCGCAGGGAGCGCGTGTCCCTGCCGTCCGAGAAGGAGCTCACCAGGCCGCCCATGATGGCGGGGGCGACGTTGTCGGGGTGACCCTCCAGGAAGGTCGCCACGTTGAGGGCCGCCTGGGGGTCAAAGCCGTCGCCGTTGAGCAGCTGTGCCGCCACCACGCCCGCGACCACACAGGTGGAGCTTGACCCCAGCCCGCCCGAGAGCGGGATGGGCGAGTCTATGGTGAGATGCATGGGCCTGGGCTCGCGGTACATGCGGCGGCAGGCCTCGAGGTAGCTTGTCCAGGCAAGGTTGTCCTCGCCGCGGAACTTCTCAAGGCAGCCGTCGATCACGAGCCCGTCGGACTCCTCAAAGGTGAAGGTCGCCCTAAGGTCCAGCGCTATGCCCAGGCAGTCGTACCCCACGCCCACGTTTGCGGAGGTCGCAGGGACGCTCACGACGGCCTTGCGCGCTCCGCTCATGCGAACACCCGCTGGCACGCGCCCTCGACGAATGCAGCCATCTGGTCTCGGTCGCACACGTCGGGGTGCAGCACGGCCTTGTCCCTCAGCTCGGAGAGCTGGGTGGGGGCGGCGATGCCCGTGAGCTCCTGGAGCGCGTCCATGCACGCGAAGCCGTCGCGACCCTCCACGTTGCCACCAAGGGCGCCGAGGACGTCGGCGGAGAACTTGTACGGGTTGGCGGTCGAGAGGCACACGCGCTGACGTCCCTCGCGGGGGATCCTGTCCAGCACCGTCTTGGCGACGGCGGTATGGGGGTCGATCAGCCGGTGGTCGCCCTCCCACGTGGAGCGGATCGTCTGGCGCGTCTCGTCGTCGTCCGCGAAGCCGCAGTCGAAGGTCTCGCGCAGCTTGCCCAGCAGCTCGTCTCCGATGGAGTAGGAGCCCTTCTCCCTCAGGTCAGCCATGAGGGAGGCAACGCGCTCGCAGTCCCCGTCGGTGAGGTAGTAGAGCATGCGCTCCAGGTTGGACGAAACCAGGATGTCCATGGAGGGCGAGATGGTCTTGAGGAACTCGCGCCTGCGGTCGTAGGTGCCGGTCGTGATGAAGTCGGTGAGGACGTTGTTGGCGTTGGACGCCACGACCAGCCTGCCCACTGGGAGCCCCATGCGCTTGGCGTAGTAGCCCGCCAGGATGTCGCCGAAGTTGCCGGTGGGGACCACGAAGTCGACCTCGTCGCCCTCCACAATGGCGCCGGTGCCCACCAGCTGCGCGTAGGCGCTGAAGTAGTAGGTGACCTGCGGGGCAAGCCTGCCCACATTGATTGAGTTGGCGCTGGAGAGGACCACGCCGCCCTTGGCCAGGCGGCCGGCGAGCCCGCGGTCGGCAAAGATGCGCTTGACCTGGGTCTGGGCGTCGTCGAAGGTGCCGCGAATCGCGCACACGGCGACGTTGCCACCCTCCTGCGTCACCATCTGCAGGTGCTGGATGTCGGACACCTTGCCCTCGGGGTAGAAGACCGTGACGCCGCAGCCGTCGACGCCCGCGAAGCCGGCGAGGGCCGCCTTGCCCGTGTCGCCCGAGGTGGCGGTCACGATCATCACGTGGCGGCCGTCAGACCCGCGCGCGACCGACATCAGGCGGGGGAGCATCTGCAGCGCGACGTCCTTAAACGCGCAGGTGGGGCCGTGGTAGAGCTCAAGGAGCCAGTCCTTGCCCACGGGCGAGAGGGGCGTTACCAGCGGGGAGTCGAAGTTGTCCCCGTAGGCCCCCGCAACGCAGGACGCGATCTCGTCCTCGGTGTAGTCGGTGAGGAGGGTCGAGAGGACACTGCGCGCAGTTGCCTGGTAGCCCTCCTGGCAGACGGAGGGGAGGTCCACCCTCGCCTGGCCCAGCCCGTCCGACACGTAGAGGCCGCCGTCTGGGGCGATGCCCTGCAGTATTGCTTGCTTGCTTGTTACGGGATTAGAGCCGTCGCGCGTGCTGTGATACAACATGTTCATCAAAGTGGTGCTCCTTGCCTCGGGGCCGTCGCGCCCGACGAGTATGGTCCTGCACTTTGGTTCGTATCATAGCCTTTGGGCGTGGCGGGTCCCCGGCCCGTCACACAGTGGAAAGATAGGGAGAGCATGAAGATTGCGATCTTGGGCCACGGCGTCGTGGGCCGCGGCGTCGACCGTATCGTGACCGAGCGCGTGGAGGGCGTGGAGGTGTCGCGCATCCTCGAGCTGCCCGACCGCCTCACCGACCCCCGCATGACGTCCAACTTCCAGGACATCGTCGACGACCCGGAGATCTCGCTGGTCGTCGAGTGCATGGGCGGCATCGAACCCGCGCACACCTTCATCATGGACGCCCTCTCGGCGGGCAAGAGCGTGGTCACCTCCAACAAGGCCGTCGTCGCGGAGCACTTTGGCGAGTTCGTGAGCCAGGCCAACTTCTCGCACGCCGGGCTGTACATCGAGGCCACGTGCGGCGGCGGCATCCCTTGGATCGCGAGCATCCTCAAGGCGCGCAGGATCGATGACATCTCGTCCATCTCGGGCATCATGAACGGGACCACCAACTACATCGTGGACGCCATGGTGCGCGAGGGCGCCGACTTCGACGTGGTCCTGGCCGAGGCGCAGCGCCTGGGCTACGCAGAGCGCGACCCGTCCGCCGACATCGACGGCATCGACGTGCGCAACAAGACCATCATCGCCTCGAGCGTGGCGTTTGACACCACGTGCACCGGCTCCATCCCCGTGACCGGCATCCGCACGCTCACCAAGGCGGACCTGGACCTCTTCGAGTCGCGCGGGCTCTCCGTCAAGCTGCTCGGCCGCGCCGTGCAGGGCGACGGGCGCTACGCCGCCGCCGTCGAGCCAGTGGCGGTCCCCCTGAGGTCGCTCGAGGCCAACGTGCCCTCCAACTTCAACCTCTGCACCCTCGTGGGCACCACCGTGGGCGAGCTCAAGTTCTACGGCCAGGGCGCCGGCTCGCTCCCCACGGGCAACGCCATCGTGCAGGACATCCTGGACTTCTCCGAGGGCAGGGTCCCGCACTACGACATCGACACCCCCAAGCAGTACGACCCCACGCTCCTTACGAGCGACTACGTCATCCGCACCAGCTCGTACGTGGAGGACAGCGAGCCCTACGCCGAGGACTTCGAGTTCGTTGGTGGTGACAGGGCGTTCCTGCTCCGCGGGATCACGGCCGAGAAGGCGCACGAGGCGTTCGTGAACGTCCTCGACCAGGACCCAAGCAGCTTCATGGCTGCGATCGCGCGGGAGGACTAGGGCAGCATGATCAAGGTTGCAAAGTTTGGTGGGTCCAGCGTCGCAGACGCAGCCCAGTTCAAGAAGGTGCGCTCCATCGTCAAGGCGGACCCCGACCGTCGGTTCGTGGTCGTCTCCGCCTCGGGAAAGCGGTTCTCGGGTGACAACAAGATCACCGACCTGCTCCTGCTGGTGAACGCGCACATCCAGTACCACGTCGACTGCAGCTCGCTGCTCGAGTCCATCGAGCAGCGCTACGTCCAGATCGCGCAGGAGCTGGGCCTCAAGTACCCCATTGCGGAGAAGTTCGAGGAGTTCTCCTCGGTCATCCAGAGCCTGAGCCCCGAGTACATCGTCTCGCGCGGCGAGTGGTTCACGGGCCAGCTCATGGCCGAGTACCTGGGCCTGCCGTTCCTCGACGCCGCCGACGCCATCGTGTTCCACCACGACGGCACCGTGGACATGGAGCGCACCCAGACCCGCGTGCGCGACGCGGTCGCCCGCCTGGGCTCGTTCGTGCTCCCCGGCTTCTACGGCGCCACCGTGGACGGAACCATCAAGCTGTTCCAGCGCGGCGGCGGCGACATCACGGGCGCCATTCTCGCGCGCTGCATCGACGCCGGCGTGTACGAGAACTGGACGGACGTCTCGGGCTTCCTCGCGGCCGACCCACGCGTGGTCAAGAACCCCCGCTCCATCCACCGCATCACCTTCGACGAGATGCGCGAGCTCTCGTACATGGGCGCGTCCGTCCTGCAGGAGGAGGCCATCTTCCCCGTCCGCGAGGCCAACATCCCCATCCAGATCAAGAACACCAACGACCCCGACGCCAAGGGGACCATCATCCGCGAGACGGCCGAGGAGCACGAGCAGGAGCACCTCATCACCGGCATCGCTGGCAAGCGCGACTTCATGGCCGTGCACGTGCAAAAGGCCCACATGTCCAACCAGGTTGGCTTCCTGCGCCGCGCCCTCTCGGTCTTCGAGCGCTACGGCGTGAGCATCGAGCACATCCCCACGGGCGTCGACTCGTTTGGCGTCGTGGTCAACGGGTCCGACGTCAAGGACAGCATCTACTCCATCGTCAACGACCTGCAGCAGGAGCTCAAGCCCGACAGCATCAACGTGATCGACAGCCTGGCGCTGATCAGCGTGGTCGGCCGCAACATGAGCCGGCGCGCCGGCACCTCGGGCCGCATCTTCGGCTGCCTGGGCGAGGCGGGCATCAACATCCGCATGATCACCCAGAGCTCGCAGGAGATCAGCATCATCGTCGGTGTCAACAACGCCGACTTCGACCGCGCCATCAACGTCATCTACGACAACTTCGTTGCCGGCGAGATGGTCCAGATCCCGACCAAGGCCCTCGCGTAGGCACACGAAACAGGAGGTTTCCCATGAGTGAGAAGGTCGTCGCAATCCTCGGAGCCACCGGTGTCGTCGGCACGCAGATGCTCCAGTGCCTGGAGGAGCGGGACTTCCCCGTCTCGCGCCTCGTCCCGCTGGCAAGCGCCCGCTCCGCGGGCAAGACCCTGACCTTCAGGGGTGAGGAGGTCGCCATCCAGGAGGCCCGCCCCGAGGCGTTCGAGGGGGTCGACATCGTCCTCGGCGCGGCCGGCGACGACATCGCAAAGGCGCTTCTCCCCGAGGCCGCCGCGCGCGGCGCCGTGTGCGTGGACAACAGCCACGCCTTCAGGCTCGATCCCGACGTGCCGCTGGTGGTGCCCGAGATCAACGCGGGCGACATCGCCAACCATCCCCGCAACATCATCGCCAACCCCAACTGCGCCACGATCATCGGCCTGGTGCCCACCTACCCGCTCCACAAGGCCGCCGGGCTCAGGAGGATGATCGTCTCCACCTACCAGGCCGCCTCCGGCGCCGGCATGCCCGGTCTGCGCGAGCTGCAGCGCGAGACCTCGGTCCTGGCCAACGGGGGAGAGGTGGGCGACACCTCGCCCTTCGCCTACCAGCTTGCGGCAAACCTCATCCCGCAGATCGGCTCCTTCAAGGACGAGGGCTACACCTCGGAGGAGTGGAAGATGCAGAACGAGGGCCGCAAGATCATGCACCTTCCCGAGGTCCGCGTTAACTGCACCTGCGTGCGCGTCCCCGTCATGCGCTCGCACTCCGAGTCCATCACCTGCGAGTTCGATCGCCCCCTCACGCCCGACCAGGCTCGCGAGATCCTTGCGGCGGCACCCGGGGTCAAGGTCGTGGACGATCCGGACACGCTGTCGTACCCCATGCCGCTCGACACCAGCGACCAGGACCTGGTCTACGTCGGGCGCATCCGTCGCGACCTCTCGGCGCCGGAAGGAGTCAGCTCCCTCACGTTCTGGTGCTGCGGCGACCAGATCCGCAAGGGTGCCGCCACCAACGCCGTGCAGATTGCCGAGTACCTGGTCTAGGCGAGAGACACGAGGCAAACGCGAAGGGGGCCCGGCTGACGCCGGACCCCCTTCGCTTGTCGCGACCCATCCCGCCGGCTGCCAGCGGCTCAGTCCTCCGCCCTTGCGAGGAAGGCGCGGGTGCGCGGATCGGACGGGTTGCCCAGCACCTCCTCCGGGGTGCCCTCCTCGGCGATCTCGCCGTCGAAGAGGAAGGCCACGCGGTCGCTCACGTCTCGGGCAAAGCCCATCTCGTGGGTCACGATGCCAACGGCCATGCCCCCTCTCGCCAGCTCTCGCACGAGGTCGTGCATCTGGGCTGTCAGACGAGGGTCCAGCGCGCTCGTGGCCTCGTCGAAGTAGATGACCTTGGGGTGCATTGCCAGGGCGCGCGCGATGGCGACGCGCTGCTGCTGGCCGCCCGAGAGCTGGCACGGAACCTTGTCGGCGTGTTCCGCCAGGCCCAGCCTCCCCAGCAGCTCGCGGCCCTCGACCTCTGTCTTGGCGCGGTCACGGTGCTGCACGATGATGGGGGCGTCGGTGACGTTCTGGAGCACCGTCCGGTGCGGGAACAGGTTGTAGTCCTGGAACACGATGCCAAAGCGCATGCGCGCCTGGGGGATGGACTCACGGTCGTACTCGATGCCCGACCCGTCGCTAGCGGGCTTGGCGACCACGACGTCGCCGTAGGCGAGCGTGCCGCCGTCAAAGCGGTCAAGCAGAGTGAGGCAGCGCAGGAGCGTTGACTTGCCCGCGCCCGAGGGGCCGATGATCGAGACGACCTCGCCCTTGTTGATGATCAGGTCGATGCCCCTGAGCACCTGGCGGTCGCCAAACGCCTTGGTGGCTCCGTGCACGTACACGGCGGGAAGGCCGGCAAACGACGCGAAGCTCTGGTCGGGACGCGGTATCGAGATCCTCGAACGGTTAGTCATGGTAGTAGGAGAGCCTCCTCTCGGCACGCCTGAGCAGGAACTCTATGACCAGGCAGGTGACCCAGTAGATGAGGGCGGCAAGGGCGAAGGGGACCATGCTCCTCTGTGACGCCACGAGCGCCCTGCTCTGCGTGAACATCTCCGCCAGGCCGATGGAGAACGCCAGCGACGTGTCCTTCACGAGCGTGACAACCTCGTTGCCCATGGCGGGGAGGATGCGCTTCACCACCTGGGGGAGAATCACGTGGAAGAAGGTCTGGGGCGCGCTGTAGCCCAGGACCTCGGCCGCCTCGTACTGCCCGCGCGGCATGCTCTGGATGCCGGAGCGGTATATCTCGGCGAAGTAGGCGGCGTAGTTGAGCACGAACGAGATCATGACCGCCGTGTACATGTAGCCGGAGCCCGTCCTGATGCCAAAGATGTAGAAGGGCGCGAAGAAGACCGCGAACATCTGGAGCATGAGCGGGGTGCCGCGCATTACCGAGATGTACAGGGCCACGAGCCCCGAGAGCGGCTTGAAGCGCGAGAGCCGCCCCAGCGCCAGGATGACGCCCAGGGGAAGCGCCCCCAGGAGCGTCACGAAGAATATCTGCAGGGATACGCCGTACCCCCGCATGAGCATGCCAAGCATCGTGGAGATCTCCACGTCCCACCGCCCCTTGTCAGATTGCGGCCCCGAGGGGCCTGCCTGTCTTGCCCGAGCCGACTACTTCGCCTTAGGCAGGCACCAGAGATCGTACGAGACGCCCTGGTCGGCGTACTTCTCGCACAGCTCCTTGACCTTGCCCTGCTCGTCGAGCTTCTGGAGGTCTGCCTCGACCTGCTTTGCCAGGGCACGGCCCTCGTCGGTCTTGGCGAAGCCCACTCCAAAGTGCTCGGAGTTGAGTGCCTCGTCCAGGATCGCGTACTTAGAGGTGTCGCTCCCGATGTTGTAGGTTGCCACCGGGTAGTCCACGGCGATGGCATCGACGGACCCGTTCTGGAGCATCATGAAGGCCGTGTTGTAGTCTCCAATGGTCTGGAGCTGGGCAAAGGTCTTGCCAAGCTCCTCCTGGGAGCCGCCGGAGCTCAGCAGGTTGTAGGCGGCGGAGTCAGTTTGGGTGATCACGTTCTTGCCCTTGAGGTCGGCGAGGGACGAGATTCCCGAGTCGCTGCGAACCACCACGACCTGGCGGTTCTCCATGTACGCGTTGGTGAAGGCATAGTCGTCCTCGCGCCCCTCGATGGTGAAGCCGTTCCAGATGCAGGTGATCTGGCCGCTGTTGAGCAAGCCGTCCTTGGCGTCCCACGAGATGGGGTTGGGGGAGTAGGTCCACCCCTCGATGTCACAGACCGCCTTTGCCAGATCCAGGTCGAAGCCGGTGTAGTTGCCGTCGTCTCCCACGTAGCCGTAGGGCGGGAAGTCCTGGTCAAAGCCGATGATGAAGTTGCCATCAAACGCCGCGAGACCAGAGGCGCTGCTGTCGCTCGAAGATGAGTCCTTGCTGGATGAGGAGCCTGGGGTGCTTCCGCAGCCGGTGGAGAGGCCAATCGCTGCGGACGAGAACAGGATTGCGGACGCCTTGAGGAACCCGCGGCGATCGATCGTGAGGCTAGTGCGAGTCATGTCGGAATCTCCACTTCTCCTACGGAGTAGGAATCGAGGGCACTTTAGCGCGATGGAGTAAGTGTATCCCCAGCACTTGGCGCGTTCAAGGTTGGGGGAGCGGGATTATCCGAATCGACTCAGGGGTGTCAACCAGGGTGCCCTTGGGGCAATTGCAGCTGGAGGAATTTCAGTAGTTAAGGAGGGGGGGGTGGCGCGGCCCGCTGCGGGACGGCACTCTCTCGACGGAGGGGTTCAACGCGCCAGGTGGCAAACGGGTTCCCTGCGGACTCAGTCGCGCGCAGCGAAGAGTCGCCCGCCCATGGGGCTGGGTGGCAGCCAAGTCCCTACATGAGCGCTTTCCCGCGGGAGGGGATCCCGCGCGGGCCAGACCCACTTGACGATCCCCCAGGTGGGGGACTCGCACGAGGCGGCAGTCTACCGACACGTGGCGACAGCCTCCCGATGTGAGTGCGCATATCGGGAAGTTGCTGCCGCCCGGAAGGAATCGGCGGGCCTAATGGCAAGAGACTCCCCTTATGAGTACTCACTTTGAGCACTCACTTCGGGAGTTTGCCGCAAAAGATTAATGTTTGATGTAATCAAACTGGGGGATGGCGCTCGGTCGACCGACTGCTCTGGCAGTAGGGAACCGAAATGTGTGCTCACAACGGGAGTTTCTTGCCGACCGGGCTGTCGAAGCAGGATTCAGCCGACGCCTCGCGCAATCCTCGGAATGAGCAGCGCTCGAAGGGGTGAACGACGAGGGCCTGTCTCGTGGAAGGGCGGGCTGTGCGAGAGGGGAACGACCCCCCCAATTCCTTGGCTATCGATTCCCTGACATGAGCGTAATGGTTTCAATCCAATCTGAATATCGTTCCGATTGGCGGCAGGCTTTTCGGACGAGCTCCCACATCAAGGAGTTTGCTACCGGGGCTGACCACGGGGCAGGGGGCAAACCCATCTCCGTTCTCAGGCTTGATCTGTCGGGGACTTGTGGCCCCCTAGGGTTTCAGCCCTTCCCGGTTGGAGGAGACAGCCGGTCTTGATGAACGAGTCAGCCCCTCCCGCGATTACCCATGGAGACGGGGAGGACGCAACCAGGCACCTCACGTCACGAATGTCACGACGGTGCGGGTTGGCTGCCCAGGAGTCGTGGAGCTGCAAGTCACGAGCGTGAGCGACCTCTGGGCGGTTGCGACCCATGCCTGGGCGTCTCCCGCGACGGCTGTGGACGAGGCGACTCTCGATCGGAGCCACTCCCGCAGCTCACCCTCGTCGGAAAAGTATGTACGTTGCACCTCCTCGTCATCGCTTCCCACGACGGACGCGCAGAGCGGGTGGAACGACGTCGCCCCGACCGAAGTCGTCCATCGTGCGCCCCCTGCGAGCACATCCTCGAACTCCCCCTGCTCGTGGCAGGTCCTGAGGGGAGAGAACATTGCTCCCGTCCCGGCAAGGTTGTGTCCGTACACCACCACGTGGGTGTTGTCCGGGCTAGACTCGCATGGCATGAAGGGGGCGCCTGCGGGGGAGGGCAAGCCCCCCGCGGAGTGCGTGAGGTAGTAACCCGGGTCCTCGGGAGTAGGCCGCATGACGGGAAGGTCGATTCCTGCCCCCGGGACCTCGAGCCAGGCAACCGCGTTGGGGCACGTCTCGCTCACCCGTTGCCAGGACACTCCCGCCGAGGCGCCCGGGGTGGATGCTCCTGGCTCGCGGACCACCCGCGCCCGAGCTAGACCAACAGGGATTTCGCAGAGCTGAGGCGTGACGAGTGTTGCTCCCGCCGCGAGCATGCAGAGGCCGACGCACACCAGGATGCCCCCGAGCACTGTCCGTATGGGCGGAACCCGATTCGGACGTCGCCCCCATTTCCGGTTTTGCCTCTTCCTGTGGTGAGCGCGTCCTCTTCTCTTCAGCTTCATGAAACGTCCTCCACACGAGTTGCTGAACAGCGACTGCGCAGGTAGGAGTGCCCGTTATGGTTGCCTTCCCCAGAAGTTGCAGTCGGATTGCAGAAAATTTTGAATTCTCGCTTGCAAGACCCAGGGGTTTTGGGCATTATAGACAAGCGCGTTGCGGGTGGGCCAAATGGTGGGTGTAGCTCAGTTGGCAGAGCGACGGACCGTGGCTCCGTAGGTCGAGGGTTCGAGCCCCTCTACCCACCCCATTTACAACCGTATATGGGTCGTTAGCTCAGTTGGTAGAGCAGGGGACTCTTAATCCCAAGGTCGAGGGTTCGACCCCCTCACGACCCACCACGTGCACTCAAGACCGGCGAGAACCTCGTCGGTTTCTTTTTGGGTCGTTAGCTCAGTTGGTAGAGCAGGGGACTCTTAATCCCAAGGTCGAGGGTTCGACCCCCTCACGACCCACCACGTGAAGCCAAGGCCGGCGAGGAGACTCGCCGGCCTTTTTTATAGGCTTCCACCTCGCGCCAAGCACACCCAGGAGTATCCGGGCTGTCGCTACGTTTCTCTCCCCGTGAGCATCCCCAGCGCCATCGTCGCCGCTCCGCATCCCATGAGGATGATGGCGTCCGGACCAACGCCCGTTTGGGGCATTCGCCTAGCGCTGGACCCTCCTCCGCGGGCGGGCTTCTCCTCATTTTCCGTCTCGACCTTCTCCTCCTGCTCACTGCCAGAAATGTTCAGCGCCGTGTCTCCGTGCGACTCCCCCTCCGCATGTGCCGTCACGGCGGGGGAGAGCGCCAGCGCCATCGCCGACGCCAGCGCCACGGCGCAGACGGACTCGCCCCTTCTCATCTCACGAGCTCCCCTCTGATCCGGAACCCACTGCAAAGGTCCACTTGACCGTGCCGACCGGTGCCTCCCTCACGTGCGAGGAGAGGTCGCCCATCTTGCCCCGCAGGTCGTTGAGGAACAGATCGGAGCTCGCCCCAAGGGTCCAGTCCGCCGGCCTCTCGGGGCTGCATCCGCCCTCCGAGTAGGTGGCCAGGCTCACGGGGGTTCCCGTGCCGGGCGTCATGCTCAGCTCGATCTGCCCCAGGTCGGGCTCTCCCGCCGTGAGGCTCAGGCCCTCCTCCGCCACCGTCTCGATCCTGCTCACGTGGATCGGCATCTCGCTGCGGTTCTCGATGGCAACCATATCGTTTGCCGGTCCGCTCAGCGTTCCATCGGACGAGGCCACATAGCCAATGGAGACAGGCACCACGACGTCGATCTGTCGCGGCTCCCATTGTGCGTAGAGCGTCACCGTCTCACCGTTCTTCTCCGTCAGGTTCTTGACCGTGCCCCCAAGGTCATAGCGCGTCCCCGTGCCGTCGGCCTTGGTGTTCCACCCCGCGAGCACGTGCGTCTGGCGCGTGAAGCCGTCCTTTGGCAGCTGCAGGTCCTCGCCGTACGTCGCCTCGAGGTCGTCGACCTTGCCCCTTACGTCGCTCGCGTTGGGGTCGAACTTGACCTGGTAAGTGTTCGTGTCCCATTCCGCCGTGAGGCGGACGTCCTTGGTTCCCATCGTGATGGTGGTTCCGTCGAACATCGCGTCCCTTTGGTTGCACTTCCATTTCGTGAAGGTGTGGCCAGCCCACATGGGCTGCTCGAGCTTGTACGTCTCGGCGTCACCGAGTTTGATAGCGCTGGGCTCGGTCGATCCCATCCAGCTTCCGCCGTTTGGGTCCACGGTCAGCGTGTGGAAGCCGACGGCCCAGATCGCCTGCAACGTGATCACCTCCCCGTCTCCCTCGCAGAGCCCCTGGACCTGCTTCTGGTCCGAGAGCCGGATGCCGCTACCCTTCCTCTGCCAGCCGAGGAACTTGTAGCCCTTCTTCCTGAACTCGTTTGCCGGGAGCCTTCGCGACTCCGTGTACCTGAGGGTCATCGGCGCCATGCTGCCCGAGTCGGCGCCGTTGCCCTCGAACCTGATCGTGTACGAGTGCTCCCGGTAGCGGGCGACCACCTCGGTGTCCCTGAGGATGGGCTGGTAGTCACCCACCCATCTCTCGAATGTGTGCCCCTTCTCCTCGGGAGGCTTGGGCGGCCTGGCATCCGAGTGGTACTGGACCTTCTGCTTCTCGATCAGCCTGCCGGTAAGGCCGCTCTTGAAGGTCACGTCGTGCTCGTTGACGAAGAGGCGCAGACGCAGGCCGTCCACCGCGGCCCCGTTGTGGGTTGCCGGGCCGCTGTTCACGGCCTTGCCCTGGGTGTCGTTTCCGTCCTTGTCCCTCTGGTTGAGCCCGTGGACGTTGTAGAGGAGCCGGTAGTGGTCCGTGATGGGGCCGGTGAGCCTGAGGATGACGCCGGTCGCCCATCCCCTCTTGTCTCCCTTGCTCCCCGAGATCTCTCCGTTGCTCTTCCACTCGCTCGTGGACCCGTCGCGGTACTGGAGCTTGTACTCGATCTTCCCGTCGGACTCCGACCCTCCCGTCAGCTTGATTCTGATCGCGTTGAGGCCTGCGTTCGCGCAGTCGAACACGTCCCCGACCTTCTCCTTCACGTCCTTTGTGAGCGCGGAGAACTCGGGGCCGCCCAGGTTGTTGTTCGTGACGGGGTTCTTGAATCCCGTCCAGCCGCTGTGTCCCTTGGCGTCGGAGTAGAACAGGTCGTAGGAGATCGTGGGGTGTCGGAACTCCTCGGCGACGCGCCCGACCGTGTCGCCCACTGCCCGAATCGCGGAAGCGACGATGCCGCTGTGACCGTCCGTCTCATCGCTTTGGTTCTCGTCCCGTGTCCCCTCCGTCTTTTCGGATTCGGACCTCCCGCGCTCCTTCACCTTGGCTTGCTCCCTCTCCTTGGGAGGCTCCTGCTGCGTCGTTGCTCCGTTCCCCTTTGCTTTTGCCTTCTCCCGAGTCTCCTCTGCCTTTTGCTCCGGTTTCGGTCCCGGCTGCTCCGTTGGGGGAGAGGTACGCCCAGGCTCATCCCCGCCGGCCCCCTCCGTTGGCTCCGCGGGTTTCTCGGCTTCGTCTTCAGTCTCCGGCTCGACCTCGGCATCCTGGGAAGCAGAGGGTGCCTCGTCCTCGTCCGTCGCCTCGTCCGCCTCGGTTTCCTCCTCGGGAACGCCCCACGCCTCGAGGGTCGCCGTCCCGTTGGGGGAGAGGCCGAGAAGCTCCAGCCCCTCGCCCTCAGAGACGGTTCCGTTGGCATCCCGGTCCCAGCGGGCGAGCGTCCCGTCCAGCGTTGCGTCCGCGGGGATGACCACGCCGCCGGCCTCCCTTGCCGTCCATCCCTGGAGGGCCAGGCCCCTCTCGCTCGCAGCCGAGGTCCCCGCGAGCGGAGCGGACGTCCCCTCCCTCGAGTCCTGGGTCGCGAGCGTCTGGCCCTGGGAGTCCACGTACAGGAGGCGCACCTGCCCCGCATCCCCCTCCTGAGTCGCCCCGACCCCGGCGCACGCTGCGGCGGCAGGGGCGCATCCCGCAGCAATGGTCGCCGAGACGGCGCATGCAGCCGCCACTCGCGCGGGCTCGGCGAGCCTCGCACGGCCCCACCAGCGGCGTCTCCTCCTTCTCCTTGGGTTCATGTCAGGCGCCGCCTCCCCCGTTGGCAGCCTTCGCCAGGCCCGGCCTGACCGTCCAGTGGATCTGGCCCACCTGCGTCTCCCTGGCGGGGTCGAGCTTGCCAAACCCCGAGATCCTTCCTCCCAGCTTGTTGAGATAGAGCTTGTTCACCGAGTCCGTCTCCCGCTTCTTCCCGTCCTGCTGTGGGGAGCGGGCGATGTCCCACGCTCCCTCCTTGAGGGCGCCCCCGTCGCCCGTGTAGCCGCCGAGGTCGATCGCGTCGCCCCTGGAGTTGGCGAGTCCCAGGTGGATGACGTCGGCCTCGCCCTTGGCCTCCGCCGCGCGCTCCTCCTCCGCAGTCGTGATGCGCGTGCCCTCCGAGCTCGTGACCTTGGCGCTCGCAACGTGCACCGGCATCGTGGAGTTGTTGGAGAACTTGACCACGCCGTCCCCTGGCCCCTTCAGCTCTCCGTCGGACTTGGCCACGAAGTCGATCTTCACGGGGATGGTGACGCGCACCTGGTCGAGCTCTTCGTTCTCGCCCTCCGGCGTGGTGAGGTCGGTGCCGTCGGCGCGTACCATCAGCTGCGTCTGGCCGTACGACTCGCCTGGCTTGCCCTCGGTGCCATGTGGCGTCTCCGCCATCGCCGCCACGGGGCTCGCGGCCAGCGCCACGCCGAGTCCCGCTGCGACCACCCTTGCCGCCATGGAATCTGGTCTGTGCACGAACATTGCCTCTCCCTTCGCGTCGTCGCCCGGCACCGATGCCGGGTCGCTACTTGGCCACGCAGCTGATGGGAACCTCGGCTGCGCAGGATGCCCCAAAGGCGTCGTGGCCCAACAGCTCTCCCTGGTTTGAGACGAGCGAGCGATGCCGCTCGTAGCCTTGAAACTCCACGATCGCGTCGTGCCTGCCCGGCTCGAGCGGGTGCGCGAGCTCGATGGTCTCGATCGTCTGGCCCGGTGCCAGGGCCCCGCTCTGGTACAGGATGTCGTCGGGCCTCTCGCGGGTGTAGATGCGCACCCGCTGGTCCACGTGGTTTGATGTGGGGTTCTCCAGGCGCGCCTCCACCGTGGTCTCGCCCTCGCGCACCCTCATTGCCGCCGCGCAGCTGATCTCCATGGAGGAGGAGTCCACCTTGCCCTTGGCCTCCCTCGTGACCTCCGGGCGCACGAGCCCCTCGTACGAGCCCTCCGTGGCCAGTGGGTCCTCCCACCCGCCGAGCAGCGCCGCCATGCCCCAGCCAACGCCCAGCACGGCGACCGCTGTGAGGGCGAGGACGCATGCCCGTCTCCGCGTGAGCCACGTGGGGCGTGGGACCTCCGGGCGCCTCACGTGCCCACCCCACAGGCCAGACGTCCTCCCTGCACGTGCATGCGACCATCACCTCCGCTCGTCTGGAACCGGCACTGATACCATGGTGGGCGAGCGACGGGCGTGCTCCGGCAGCCCAAAAATATTTCCCGCACGGGGATTGTGCATAGGTTGCGAAAACCTGCAGGTACGATTTGGCGGACTTTGCAAGTGACCAGCCCGACTTCTGGGAGGTGCCCGCCAGTTCCCCCGCGGGGGCAGGTGAGAGGGGACGGCATGGCGGCAGCTTGCGAATCCAATGGCATCAAGGCGATCCGGGAGCTCCTCCGTGACGACGGGGGTCTCCGAGAGGTGCCCACGGGGGCGACCACGCACTGGATGGGGCGGGTCTTCGAGGCCCAGACCGTGGGCGTGAGGCTCCCCGACGGGACGGAGGGGGAGCGCGAGATTGCCTGGCACCACGGCGGCTGCGGCGTCTGTGCCGTCATCGATGGCCGCATGTGCCTGGTGAGGCAGTACCGCCTCGCCATGGGTGCGGTGACGCTCGAGATTCCCGCGGGGAGACGCGAGGAGGGGGAGAGCCCCGAGGACTGCGCGGCGCGCGAGCTGGGGGAGGAGACTGGCCTCGTCGCCGAGCGCCTCGAGCTCGTTGCGCGCGCGGCGGGGTCGCCGGGTTTCACCAGCGAGACGACGTGCATCTACCTGGCCCATGGCCTCTCTCCCCACGCGGCGCATCCTGACGAGGGCGAGCTCGTGGACGTGCACTGGATATCCGTGAGGGACGTGGTCGAGGCCATACTCGAGGGTCTGATCTGCGACTCCAAGACCATCATCGCGGCGCAGGCGGCACTCATCCGCGGCCTGGCGTGACGCAGGCAGCATTCCACCGCGGCTCACCCCCCCAAACGACGGGGGGCGAGGTTCTCCGCTGGACTATCATCTGGCTGAAAGTCCATCGACGAAAGGAACGCGCATGATCGACATGGGCGGAGGGTTCATCAAGGACCCCAAGTTCCACGACGACGACCTCATATTCACCGAGCCCATCTTTCACGAGAAGATCTGGGGTGGCAGGAGACTCCAGACCGACTTTGGCTACGACATCCCCGACGGCCCCATTGGCGAGTGCTGGGCGATAAGCGCTCACCCCAACGGCGACTGCACCGTGACGTCCGGCCAGTACCATGGCCTGACGCTCTCGTTCCTCTGGAAGCATCACCACGAGCTCTTTGGCAAGGCGGGGGGCGACCGTTTCCCGCTGCTCATCAAGATCCTCGATGCCGAGGGGGACCTGTCCATCCAGGTCCACCCGGACGACGAGTACGCCCGCGTCCACGAGAACGGCTCGCTGGGCAAGTGCGAGTGCTGGTACGTGCTGCATGCGGAGCCAGGCGCGACCATCGTTGTTGGGCAGCACGCCCATGACCGCGAGGAGTTTGCCCGGATGGTGGAGAGGGGCGAGTGGGACAGGCTCCTCAACGTGATCCCCGTCCACACCGGCGACTTCTTCCAGATCAACCCCGGGACCCTGCACGCCATCAGGGGCGGCACCACGGTGCTCGAGACCCAGCAGAGCTCGGACGTGACCTATCGCGTGTACGACTACGACCGCGTGCAGGCGGACGGCACCAAGCGCGAGCTGCACCTTGCCCAGAGTCTGGACGTCGTCGACTACGCTGCCAAGCCCCTCTCGACCGGAGCGGTGATCGCGCCCGAGGTCGACGGCATCACGCGTCTGGAGTCGTGCCCCCGCTACGTGGTTGACCGCGTGCGCGTCGAGGGTTCGCGCGACCTCCCCACACCGTACGACTTCGCCTGCGTGAGCGTGATCGAGGGCGAGGGCACCGCCGCCGGGGTACCCGTGACTAAGGGGAGCCACTTCGTGGTGCCTGCCGCCAGGGAGACGCTTCCCCTGGAGGGAGCCATGACGCTGGTGGTGTCGCACGTGCCCCGCGAGGGCTAGGCATGCAAAGGGGGTCGGACCAGGTGGCCCGACCCCCGTCGTGTGCTGGTGCGCCCTAGGCGATTCGAACGCCTGACCGGCGGTTTAGAAGACCGATGCTCTATCCAGCTGAGCTAAGGGCGCTTGCGAGAGAGATGGTATCACGAGCCGGCCACCGTTGCGAGGGCTCTTGCCGCGGGCGTTGGGGGCAGCATCATGCGCACGGGGGCGTGCCTGGAAAATGAATGAAACTGGTGGCCCGTCCGCGAATTATACCCATCGGTGATTCACAGGGCCGTTTGAGGACCGATGCGCGTATTTTTCGTTATCATGTGAGTGCATATTTGGGCGAGAGGAGCTCGAGTTGATTTATACCGTCACGTTGAACCCTGCCATCGACTACGTCATGCATCCCCTGACGCTCGACATGGGCTTCACCAACCGTTCGTCGAGCGAGGAAATCTACTGTGGTGGGAACGGCATCAACGTCTCCACCCTCCTCAACGAGCTCAAGGTGCTCAATGTTGCCTTTGGCATCGCCGCGGGCTTCACGGGGGAGTACCTGATCAACACGCTCCAGAAGTCGGGGATCTCGTCCAACTTCGTGATGCTTGACCACGGGTTCACCCGCATCAACGTCAAGCTCAACGGCATCGTCATGACCATGGTCAACGGCATGGGTCCCAAGATTCCCGAGAAGAAGGTGGACGAGCTCCTCGAGCGCATCGACTGCATCCAGCCGGGTGACACCCTCGTCCTCACCGGCTCGATTCCCAAGTCGCTGCCCGAGAACATGTACGACATCATCATGAAGCGCCTCGCCGGCCGCGGCATCCGATTTGTCGTCGACGCCCCCGGCCAGCTCCTCATGGAGGCACTGGCTGCCAAGCCGTTCCTCATCAAGCCCAACAACCATGAGGTCGGCAGGATCTTCGACGCACGACCCGAGACCCCGGAGGAGTGCATCCCCTTCGCGGAGAAGCTCCACGAGCGCGGCGCCCAGAACGTCATCGTCTCGTGCGGCAGCCATGGCGCGCTCCTGTACGACAACGACTGCCAGGTCCATACCGTCCCCACCGCCAAGATCAAGCTCGTCAACGCAACCGGCGCGGGCGACTCCATGGTCGCTGGCTTCGTGGCCAAGTGCCAGGAGGGGGCAGACTACGAGACCGCCCTCCGCTTCGCGTCCGCATGCGGCACGGCGACGGCGGCGAGCAGGGGCATCGCCAAGCGCGCGACCATCGACAAGGTGTACGCGCGTCTCAACAAGATCATCGAGGAGCAGTCCAGGTAGGCTTTTCCCGGGGCATAGCGTCGCCCCGTCCCTTCGTAAGGCTTTACCCAAGCGCAGTGCTTGTTACAGAGGAGGAATCTATGTTCAAGGGTATCAATGCGTCTGATGGCTACGGCATCGGCGTCGCCCAGGTCGCGGTGGCCCCAGACCTTTCGTTCACCCCCAGGGTCCCCGAGAACGCCGAGGAGGAGAAGGCGCGCTACGCCGCCGCCCTCGACAAGTTCGTGGCGCAGACCAACGCGCAGATCGAGCGCATGAAGAAGACCGTGGGCGAGGACGCGGCCGAGATCATGGGTGCCCACATCGAGTTTGCCGAGGATGACGGCATCAAGGACATGGTCAACGGCTCCATCGACTCGGGCATGTGCGCCGAGCAGGCCGTGAGCGAGGCGTACGACACCTACTACACGATGTTCTCCCAGATGGAGGACGAGCTCTTCCGCGAGCGCGCCGCAGACGTCGCCGACGTCAAGACCGGCCTTCTCGCCGACCTTCTGGGCAAGGAGGTCGTGGACCTCTCCACGCTGCCCGAGAACTCCATCGTCGTGGTCCACGAGCTCACCCCCTCGATGACCGCCGACATCGACAAGGAGAACGTTGCGGGCATCGTCACCGAGACCGGCGGCAGGACCTCGCACTCCGCGATCATCGCTCGTGCACTCGAGATTCCCGCGGTCCTCTCCGTCGCCGACGCCACCAAGAACATCAAGACCGGCGACATGGTCGTGGTGGACGGCACCAACGGCAAGGTCATCGCCAACCCCGACGACCACGACCTTGAGCACTATCGCGCCAAGGCAAAGGTGTACGCAGAGGAGAAGCAGGCTCTCGAGGCGTACCGTGGCAAGGAGACCGTGACGGGCGATGGGGAGAAGAAGCTCCTCGTTGCCAACATCGGCAACCCCGACGACGCCAACAACGCCGCCGAGCACGACGCCGAGGGCATCGGCCTTTTCCGCTCCGAGTTCTTGTTCATGGATGCCAAGGAGCTCCCCTCCGAGGACGAGCAGTTTGCCGCGTACCAGAGGGTCGCGCTGCGCATGAAGGACCAGCCGGTCATCATCCGCACCCTCGACGTGGGTGGCGACAAGGAGATCCCGTACCTTAACCTCCAGAAGGAGGACAACCCCTTCATGGGGTTCCGCGCCATCCGCTACTGCCTCAACAACCCCGAGCAGTACAAGGTGCAGTTGACCGCGCTCCTGCGCGCCTCCGCCTTTGGTGACATCAAGATCATGCTGCCGCTCGTGACCAACCTCGACGAGGTGCGCCAGGCCAAGCAGCTCATCGAGGAGTGCAAGGCCGACCTCGATGCCCGTGGCGTCGAGTACAACAAGGACATTCAGGTGGGCACCATGATCGAGACGCCCGCCGCCTCGCTCATCGCCGACGACCTCGCCGCCGAGTGCGACTTCTTCTCCATCGGCACCAACGACCTCATTGGCTACACCATGTGCGCCGACCGCGGCAACGACCGCGTCGCCTACCTGTACCAGGTGTACCAGCCTGCCGTCCTGAGGTCGCTCAAGCGCATCATCTCCGAGGGCAACAAGGCCGGCATCATGGTCGGCATGTGCGGAGAGGCCGCGGCTGACCCGCTGCTCATCCCCGTCCTGCTGTCCTTCGGCTTGGAGGAGTTCTCCGTCTCCGCCCCGTCCATCCTGCGCACGCGCCGCATCATCTCGCAGTGGACCAAGGAGGAGGCAGACGCCCTCACCGAGAAGGTCATGGCACTCAAGACCGCGACCGAGGTCAAGGCCATGCTGCAGGCTGCCGTGAAGTAGGGTTGCGCCACAAGCGAGGGAGAGGGGGCGTCCCAGCGGGGGCGCCCTTTTTTCTGGGGCTGCGGGCTGGTTCGCCGGGGGTGCCCTCCTTCCGTCCGCAGGCAATCTGCCCGGCTCCGCTCAAAAGGACTCAGAGAAGGGGGCATAGGCTGGTCCCGGTCTGGGAGAGAACCTCCGCAGTCCAAAGGAACCTTGGTCTCTACGGCCTTTGGGTTGTGGCCGCGACCCTCAGGCGAGTTGGGATGAAGTTGGGGGGATGGCTAAGAGGGGTCGAGGAGTCTGGTCGACCGGGCTTCGGAGCTGGTCGCACCGGTCTGTCCCCCTGGGTGCCAGGGCTGGGTGGCCCTCATGGCGTGCTCCTTGACGACAAGCAGCCTGCGTGAACACTCACGCGAGCGATTGGTTGCCATAGGTAGTTGCTTGAAGCGCTTGCCGCCGTTCGTCGGAACCCCCACGGCAGCCAAGTCCCGATCTGAGTGGCCTCGAGTGGTCGTCAGTCGGCGTACTTCCAAAATTTCCGCACGTTTGTCCAGGTAAGGCGGTCGTCCGTCTATGGCTGACCCTCCCAGTGGCAACAAGTGGCCGATATGTGCACCCACATCAGGAGTTTCCTGCCAGCCGGTCTGCGGGAGAGGGGGCTGGCCAGCGTCCCACGTAATCCCCGGAACGAAATGTGCTCAAGGAAGGGGACGAGGGTCACCGACCGTGCGAGGAGGGACCGGCTGAGCGAGAGAGATTGACCCTCCTCCATCCTTAGACCATCGAATCCCCGCCGTGAGTGGCGTGGCTTGCGACCCGAGGGGCCAGCTGCGGGGAAGCCATAGAGTGACTTCTTACGAAGCGGGCATCACAGGGGGCTGAGGAGCGTCCCGTGGAAGGGGAGCTCATCTGGGCGGCAATGGAGGACGGTGGCATTCAGCTTGCGGAGGGGCCGACGGTCAGACAGGTGCGCGACCGTTCTGCTCTTTGACCATGATCCCCTGCAGTGATCGATGTAGCTTGGTGGTCGGAGGGAGCTGGATGCCGACGGGAGACCCCTGCGACGGGAGAGCAGTTCTTCTCTACCAGCGACAACCTGTTGGCACGATCACGTCCAGGGCATTTGGCACCGACTCCACGTGGAAGCTCGTCCCATGGACCCTCTCGCCGTCCGCCTGGCACGGAGGCTCTTCCTCCTCGAACCGGATGTCGAGGCTCGAGACCTTGACCGTTCGCAGGACCTTGGAGCGCGTGTGCAGGCCAAACCGGGCGAGCGCAAAGAGCGCGAGGGTGTGGGTGAGGCGTGGCTGGAGGACGTTGTGGCAGACGCAGAGCGTTGGGTCGGCAGGGCAGGCGTCGGGACAGATTCTGAACCCGCCGCCGTAGGTGGGGCCGTTCTGCACGGCGAACACCATCACGCGGAGCGGCGTGGGCGCGCCGCCGTCGAAGCTCGCGCGAGCGGGGAAGCATCTGCCCCCGGACGAGAACACCTTGAGTCCCGATGTCGCGAACAGCGCAGCGCCCTCCTGGGAAGTCTGCGCCGCGCGGCGGTCGGTGGTGTCGAGTGCGATTGCGGCGTCGAGGCCAAACGAGAGCGTCTGGGCAAAGTGGCGCGACTCGCCGGCGTCAGAGGTCACGAGGCCTAGGCCGATGGCCCTTCTCTCCCCCAAGAAAAGCTGGGAGAGGGCATCTTTTGGACGGTTGAGGGCGAGACCCAAGGTGCGTGCGAAGTCGTTTCCCGACCCCATGGGAATCACGGCGAGGGTGGGCCTGTTCTCCCTCGGCAGGTGCATGAGCCCGTTCACGGCCTCGTTGATCACGCCGTCGCCGCCCATTACAAGCAGCGTGTCGAAGTCGCCCGCCGAGGAGGCGATGGATGCCGCGTCTCCTGGCCCCGAGGTCCGCCTGAGTTCGAACGCACCCGCGAGCGAGGGGTCGGATGCAAAGACGCCCTCGAGCTCGTCAGCCGCCCCCGCGCCCCGTCCGCTGTGCGAGGCGGGGTTGGCGATGGCAAGGGTCCTACCCAGGCTTGTGCGTGGCATGCGGCTCCCCTCTGACGTGGTGAGCCCATTGTAGGGGAGAGGGGACGCCGTGGCGGGCCGTCGCGTGCGGACGGTGGCAGCGAGCTACCCCTTGAGGCGAGCCATCTGGAAGAGCCAGTCCTCGTAGGCCCTGCGCACGTCTCGCATGCTTGCCTTCCTCACGTGGACCCAGTCGCCCCCGAACATCTGGAGCGACATCAGGGACTCGTTGATGTCCTCCACGAAGTTGAGGTTGGCGACGAAGCTCTTGTGGCAGCGCACGAACTGGGGCTCGTCCAGGTTGGCAGAGACCTCGTCGAGCGTTCCTCTGACCTTCACCACCCTCCCACTGGAGAGGTGGATGAGAACGTAGTGCCCCGACTGCTCCATGTACACGATCTGGGAGATGGGCACGTTCACGTCGTGTCCCTCGCTGCGGAGCCTGAGGCCGGGGAGGTGGTCGCGCATGCCCAACGCAAACGAGAGGACGTCGTCCACCTGGGCCTGCGTGACGGGCTTCTCGATGTAACGGGCCACATCCAGGCGAAACGCCTCTAGCGCGAAGTCCTTGCTGGTGGTCACGAAGGCAACGGGGACGTTGGGGTCCACCGCGCGGATGCGGCGGATTGCCCTCAGCCCCTCGGGCTCCTCCGAGCTGGGCGCCGCATCCTCGCCCAGGAAGATGTCCATGAGGATGAGGTCGTAGATGCCGGGGGTGAAGTCCTCCACGAAGGCGTTGGCCTCGGAGTACAGCGCCGCCCTCGCCGGGACCGGGCTCCTCTCTACGAGGTCGATGAGCCTTCGCTCGTCGTCGACGTCATCCTCGCAAATTGCAACGGTCAAGGGGTTCATGGACGACCTTTCTCTGGTGGTGTGGTGGAAAGCGCGAGGTAGACGGACGAGGCGAAGACCCCGTCGCTTGCCTCGAACCGCGCGCTGCCCCCGTTGCGGCGTGCGCACGTCTCGACATGGAGCAGAGGTCGTCCTCGACGTCTCGGGGGAGGCCGGCGGGGACATCCAGCGCGATGTCGACCTCGGTGAGCCCGCGTTCGCGGGCGAGGTCCGCGTAGTACCCCACCACCGAGTTGACGGCGAGGTTGTCGCAGTACGTCCGCTCGCACGGCGTGGGGATGTGCGCGTCGAGCGAGCGCACGAGCCCGTCGAGACCCTCCCGGTCACCCTGGTCGTTGTAGCTGCGGATGGCGGCGAGCATGTGTCGCATGTCGTGCCGCTGGCGCCGCATCTCGCTGCTCGTCCGCGCCATCTGCTCGAGCTGGCGGTCGCGTGCCTCGTCCCGCACGCGCATGAGCTCGACCTGCTGGTGCAGCTCCTCGTTGCCCTGGGCGCTCTGCGTGGTGTCGCGCACCGTCATGAGCGACATCCACATGGTGAGTGCCACGAAGAGGACCGACCCCACGAGGGTGAAGGTCATCTCCGGCACGACCAGCCACACGTAGTAGTTGAGGAGCTCCAGGAGGAGGAAGAGGTCGTACAGGAACATCACCGCCAGGTACCACAGCTGGAGCCTCCTCGCCTCCCTCCTGCGGAGTGCCTGCACGGCAATCCACACGGACGGGACCAGGTGCGTGAGGAAAAACAGGGCGAAGAAGGTGAGGATGCTCCGACTGAACTGGACCAAGCCGAGCAGCTGGAGGGCGACGGCAATGGGGGCGAACAGCTCCGTCGCCCCGCAGGAGAGGCGGAAGAGCCTCCCCCGGTGGGGTCGTCCTCGATGAGGGACGTGAGGTGCGCCAGTGGGATGGGCATGGCGTAGAGGCCGAGGTAGGCCACGAAGTGCAGGAGCGAGGGGCGGGGGATGAGCAGGCAGGTGAGGTTGCTCTCGCCAAAGCTCCACAGGCTGACGAAGATGTTGAGGAGCCCAACCCACGCAAAGGTCTGGCCCTGCAGGCGGAAGGTCGCCATCGCCCTGCTTGCCACAAGCAGGGCGAGACCGAAGAATCCCATGGTGATCGCAAAGAACGTCTGGGTCCCCATGGTGCCAAAGAGCCAGCGTCTCATGGCGTCGGGGGAGCCCAGTTAGGCATCCGCCAGTCGGAGGGACGTGCGCCCGCTAGGGACCGTGTAGCGGATCCTGAGGGTATGAGATCCCGTTTCCCCGCCAACCTGCGCGCACCTGCTCGCGGGTGGGGGACACGCCAGGAAGCCGGGGTAGGTCCCGCCCTCGCCATACGAGGTGACGAGGTTTCCGTCCATCCAAGCGGTGAATGGCGCATAGAAGGTGGAGAGGTACAGCACGTCTCGCTGCGTGCTCTCCGCGTTGGCAGTCAGCTCCACGATGTCGCCCTCCGTGAGGCCATGGAGGGTCGTGGGTGTCGACGCCGTGGCCGGGATCCCGTCGGCGCCTCCCAGCCTTCTGCCGGAGGCATCCCATGCGGAGACGTGCCATTCAGTCACGCTCGCGACCTCTCGCCCCGAGACCGTTCCGGCCACGGCCCAGGGTCGCGTGAGGACCACCCCCGCCACGAGGAGCGCGAGAAGGGCGAGGAGCGAGAGGCGGGTGCGCAGGGCGGCCCCGGGCAGCGAGCCTGCGTTGCCAAAACGAGCGTGCCTCATGCAGCCCCCTCCCAGGTCCGACGAGCGGCGTCGTCCTCCCGCCAGTTCCTGGCAGGTTCGAAAGGGAACGATATCAGCCATGCTTACAAAATCAATGGGCAGTTATGCCAACAAGATGGCATGCATGCTGCTCATCGGCCCCCAGTTGCATGACATTCCCGTGTCGTCGCGTCATGACGCGGAACCCGTGGGACCCGCCCTCATGCCCTCGGGACCTCCATTCCAGCGGGCGGCCTATGCTTGTGTGCGTGGTTCGGCGTTGGTGCGGGGAGGCTCCCGTGGGGGGCTGCGCGTTGAAAACCACAAGAGGGGCGGCGGCCAAAGGTGTGGGAAGAGACGGCCGCCGCCCCCGTGGGAAGGGCCGGCGAGTCCCTGGGCGCCGTCGGGAAGTGCGCATGCAGGTGTCTCAAGCCGACCGTGAGCCCATTCTATTTTGATGCGACCTCCCCCTGGGTGCCGACCTCTGCCAACATATGGCGCCCTCCGCGCACGTCCCATGGGGGAGGGTGCGTCTCTCTGGGCAGCGGCAGGCGACGTATGATGGGAGAACCATCCCCGTAGGCAGGAGGCCCGCAGCTGTGCCGTTCGCAGAGGTCGTCCCAGACATTCCGTCCCGCTCTCTCGACGGGACGTTTGACTATGCGATTCCGCCCGAGCTCGAGGGCGAGTGCGTGGTTGGGGCGACGGTGCTCGTGCCCTTCTCGCACCGTAAGGCCGTTGGATACGTGGTCGGCGTCGGCGAGCGCCCACAGGAGGGGTTGGCACCCCATCGCATTCTGCCCGTCGAGCGTGTCCTTGCCGGGCCCGCCTTCGACCAGGTCAGCGCCCGCGTGGCACGTTGGATCGCGCGGGAGTACGCCTGTCCCCTAAGCGAGGCCCTGCATCCCTTCCTGGCGCCTGGGCAGACCGTCCGGGTTCGTCGCGACGGCCCCGATGGCCCTTGGACCCTGGTGTGCGAGAAGTCCGGCCCCGTGGACGAGCGATGGGTGAGCCTGGCAGAGGGGGCTTCCGGCTTCGTCCCTCGGGCCAACGCCTCGAGGCAGCGACAGGTTCTGGAGGCGCTGCAGGCGGGGCCCGCGAGGATGGCGGAGCTCGCGGCGACGCTTCCCGGGTGTGCGTCCGCGGTGTCCTCCCTCCGTGAGCGCGGCGTGGTGAGGGTCGAGGAGCGCCGGCGCGTCAGGGGCGTGGAGGAGACGACCCTCTCGTCCGCCGTGGCGCAGCGGCCGAGCCGGCTCACGCGCGGGCAGGAGGAGGCGCTCGCCGCCATAGCGCGTGCCTGCGACGCGGGCAGGGGCGACGTGGTGCTGGTGGACGGCGTCACGGGCTCCGGCAAGACCGAGGTGTACCTCTCCGCCATCGAACGCGAGCTTGCAAGGGGGAGAGGGGCCCTCGTCCTGGTGCCCGAGATCTCTCTTACGGCTCAGACGGTCGGCCGCTTTAGGTCGCGCTTTGGCGACGACGTGGCGATTCTGCACTCCCGGCTCTCGGCGGGGGAACGCTTTGACCAGTGGGACATGGTGAGACAGGGGAGGGCTCACGTGGTCGTGGGCGCCCGATCCGCCCTGTTTGCGCCTCTGTCCAACGTGGGCGTGGTGATCATCGACGAGGAGCACGAGGCCTCCTACAAGCAGGGGAGCGCCCCGCGCTACCACGCGCGCGAGGTCGCGGCACGGCTTGCCCGGGAGCGCGGGTGCGCGCTGGTGCTGGGGTCCGCCACGCCCTCGCTCGAGAGCCTGGAGCGCTGCCACGAGGGCTCGTGGGGCGGCGCCTCCTGGACAAGGGTCAGCATGCCCGAGCGCCCCGGCGGCGCGGTCCTCCCCAGCGTGCAAGTGGTGGACATGACGCAGCAGTTTGGCTCGGGAAGGAGGTCGGTCTTCTCAAGGCCGCTCGAGGACGCCCTCCTGGAGGTCATGGGGAGGGGCGAGAAGGCCGTGCTCATGCTCAACCGGCGCGGCTTCGCCAACTTCCTCATGTGCCGCGAGTGCGGCGCCGTGCCCGAGTGCCCCCACTGTTCCACCTCGCTCACCTACCACGAGCGCACCCACTCGCTGGTGTGCCACAGCTGCGGCAGGAGCTGGCCGGTGCGGGCGTGGCCGGACCCCTCCACGCGGTGCCCCAACTGCGGGAGCAGGTACCTGGGCGCCTACGGGGTGGGCACGCAGCGGGTGGAGGACGAGCTGAGGGCGCTTCTCCCACCTGACGTGGAGGTCATCCGCATGGACGCGGACACAACCAGGGGGAAGGGCGACCACCAGCGCCTCCTGGAGCGGTTTGACGGCGCGGAGCGGGCGGTTCTCGTGGGCACTCAGATGATCGCCAAGGGGCTGGACTTCCCGGAGGTCACCCTCGTCGGCGTCATCAACGCCGACACGACCCTCAAGCTCCCCGACTTCCGTGCGGCGGAGAGGACCTACGACCTGCTCGAGCAGGTGAGCGGCCGCGCCGGGAGGGGCGAGCGGGCGGGACGCGTGATCGTCCAGACCTACTGGGCGAGCCACCCCGCCATCCAGGCGGTCGCCTCCCACAGGAGGGACGTGTTCCTCTCGCCCGAGCTCGCGGACCGGCGGGAGGGTGATTACCCGCCGTTCTCGCGGCTGTGCAACGTGGTGCTGTGGGGGAGGGACGCCATGGCGGTCCGACGCTCGTGCGACGCTGTTGCGGCGCGGCTGAGGGAGAGGCTCGACGGCGTGCGGGGTTGGGAGGTCCTTGGGCCGGCAGACTGCCTCAAGGCGCGCGTGAAGGACCGCACGCGCAGGCACGTCCTGGTGAAGGCGCCCGTGGGATCAGAGCCGGGCGAGCTCCTCTCCGCCTGCGTTGCCGAAGCCGACGTCCCGCGCGGTGTGAGCGTGGCCATCGACGTCGACGCCTACGACCTCATGTGATGGTTGTAAGGTGCCAATTTAGCGTTTGGTGGGCTTGCGGGGCACGAGCGCAAGGTGGCGCCGCACGGTGGGTAGTAACATGGCGTTGACAAAGATCATGCGCACCTCGTGCGCGCACACCCAGAAGGGATACCAATGAGCGCCCTAGACGATATCGTCGTCGCCCCCGACGAGCGGCTCAAGACGGAGTGCGAGCCCATCCAGGAGATCGACGGCAAGGTGGCACGGCTCGCGCGTCGCATGCTGAGGGACATGTACGCCGCCGACGGCTGCGGCCTTGCCGCCCCGCAGGTGGGCGAGCTGATTCAGCTCGTGGTGATCGACGTCGACTACACCTCCAAGGGGAAGAACCCCTACGTCCTCATCAACCCCAGGGTAATCGTCGCCGACGGCGAGGAGCGCGAGGGTGGCGAGGGCTGCCTCTCGTTCCCCGGCATCACCGTCCCCGTGCGCCGTCCCAGCCACGTGGTCGTGCAGGCCAGGAACCTCGACGGCGACCTGATGCAGTACGAGGCGGCCGACAACCTGCTTGCCGTCTGCCTGCAGCACGAGATTGACCACCTGCACGGCATCACGATGCTCGACCACCTGTCCGCCGGGCAGCGCGTGGCTGCCATGCGCGACTACCAGGAGGCGCTCGAGGCGGGCGCCAAGCCCGGGGACGTGGCGGAAGACTAGCTGGGGGACAGCCATGCGCATCATCTTCATGGGGACGCCCGACTTCGCCGTCCCGTCGCTCAGGGAGCTCGCGGCGCGCCACGAGGTCACGCTGGTCCTCACCAGGCCGGATGCCGTGAGGGGGCGCGGGCGCAGGCTCGAGCCGTCCCCGGTCAAGGTCGCAGCCACCGAGCTGGGCATCCCCGTCGTCGAGACCAAGCGCGTGACGCCCGAGGTCCTGGACCGGCTCCGCGAGGAGCGGCCCAATGCCATCTGCGTCGCCGCCTACGGGTGCATCCTGCCGGACGAGGTGCTGGGCATCGCGCCGCTCGGCTGCGTCAACGTGCACGGCTCGCTGCTCCCCCGCTGGCGCGGTGCCGCCCCCATCCAGCGGGCCATCCTCGCGGGCGACGAGCGTGCGGGCGTCTCCATCATGCGCGTGGCTCACGACCTGGATGCGGGCGCGTACTGCCGTCAGGCCTCGACCGAGGTGGGGGAGAAGGGCTGCGACGAGCTGATGTCCGAGCTCGCCCAGCTGGGTGCGAGCGAGCTGCTTGCCGCGCTCGACCAGATGGCCGACGGTACCGCCACCTGGGTGGAGCAGGACGAGTCCAAGGTGACGTATGCCAAGAAGATCTTGAAGGCGGAGCTGCTTCTCGACCCCTCCGCCACGGCGCTCGACAACCGTCGCCGCGTGCAGACCTCCAGCGATGCCGCGCCGTCGCGCCTCGAGGTGGCTGGCCGCGGCCTCAGGGCAATGCGCGCGTCCGTCGCGCCGGGCGATGTCTCCGTCGGCAGGGGAGAGGTGCTGGTGCGCAAGGGCCGCGTCTTTCTCGGTTGCTCCGACGGCGCACTCGAGCTTTTGCGCGTGAAGCCGGACGGCAAGCGAGGGATGGACGCCTCCGCCTGGGCAGCGGGCCTCCACGCCAAAGCCCTGACGTGGGGCGTCGCATAGTGGCCCGTCTCGCCCCGGCACGGAGGGTCGCCTCCCAGCTGCTCGCGGAGCAGCGGAGGAGGGATGCCCGCGCGCGCGACCTGCTCAGGACCAGCGAGCGTATGGACGGTCTTGACGAGCGCGACCGCGCCCTCGTCACCAGGCTGGTGCTGGGGGTCATCGCTTGCAGCGGGAGGCTCGACGAGGCCATTGGGTCGCACCTCTCGCATGGCTCGCACCTGGAGCCCCGCGTGCGCGACGCCCTGCGGGTCTCGTGCCTGGAGCTGCTGTACCTCAGGACCCCCTCCGCCGTCGCCGTGAGCCAGGGGGTCGAGCTCGTGCGCGCCGCCAACCCCCGCGCGGCGGGGCTTGCCAACGCCGTCCTCAGGCGCGTGGCGCGGGAGGACGCCCCGCGGGTGGAGGACGCGCGGTCGCGGCTCGTTGCCGGAACGCCCGCAGCTGGCGACATCGCGCTGGTGGCGGGGTGGCCGCAATGGCTTGCCGACGAGGTCGTGGCGTCGTGTGGCATGGGGCCCGCGTGTGCCCTCGCACTCCGGGCCCTTGAGCCCGCAGGCCCCTACGTGGCGGGCGACGTCCTGCGCAACGGCCCCTCCCAGACCGAGGGGCTGCTGAGACGGGCGCGACTCTCTCCCCGGCAGACGCCGCTGCCGGTTTCCTGGATTCTGTCATCCCCGGCGGGACTTGCCTCGTCGGGGCTGGTGGAGACGTGCGATGCCGTTCCCTGTGACCTCGCCTCGCAGGCTGTGGCCTGGCTCTGTTCGCCCGAACCGGGTTCATCCCTGCTCGAGGTGGGACAGGGGAGGGGCACCAAGACCATCCTCCTGCAGTCCGCCGCGGCGCAGCGTGGGGGGGCGGCTCGGGTCTCTGCTGTCGAGGTTGACCAGGCAAAGGTTCGTCTCGCCCGGTCGCGCATGGAGCGTGCCGGCCTCTCCGACGTCACCCGGTGCGTCTGCTGGGATGCGCGCGAACTCGATGGCGAAAGCCTTCCCTCCGCGCTCTCGGGCGAGTTCGACCGCGTGTTTGTCGATGCCCCGTGCTCGGGGACGGGGACGATGCGCCGCCACCCCGAGACCGCCTGGGCGCTTGAGCCGGCGTCGGTTCGCGATGCGCTGCCCGCCATGCAGCTCGCGATCCTCTCCTCTGCTGCCGCGCGCGTGCGCGTGGGAGGGACGCTCTGCTACGCGACCTGCTCGCTCCTCAAAGAGGAGGACGAGGCCGTGGTTGATGCGTTTCTGTCTGGCAACGGCGCGGGCTTCTCGCCGGTCGACCCCAGGACATTGGGCGGCTATGGGAGCCTCCCCACCGGGGCCCGCCAGCTCGTGGATGCCATGGCGACAGATGACGCGACCATCAGGACTGCCCGCGCTGACTCCGAGGGACTTCCCCTGGACGGGCACTTCCTGGCGGCGTTTCGCAGGGTGCGGTAGACGGGGCAGGTGGAGGGCGGCCATGTGCCACGATTCCACTCTATATGTATCAATACATGAACTGTGGCAGCAAACTCCCCGCGTGAGCAATCCCCGATGGCCTTCGAGGCTGACTAGGTTGCGTTCGCCCAGTTGGCATCCAATCATTCTTCGAATCATGGCAGCAACTCTCTCATGAGTGCTCACGCGGGCAAGCCGCCGCCATAGCTTGGGCATTGATGCTTGACCCAATCGTGCTGGGGGGATCAGCGAGAGGTGGACACAATCCCAGAGTCATCCCGTCCTTGGGGCGCCCCTTCTCCTCTCCCTGACTATCGAGGGTTCCGCGGCTCATACTAACTTTGAAGTCACGGCCCAGCTGGCGGGTGAGAGGAGAATAGAGTTCAGAGAAGACGAACGGATGACCCACGGGGGTAGTGGCCCGTGCGGCGTCGGGGCCTGTCGCCAACGGTCGGGGGTTCCAATCCTCTTTTCTGGCAGTTGGCCAGGAGAGTGCGTTCGGGGGTCCGTGACCTTGGGTATACACGTTCGCTGACAGTTGCCCATCGGGGCTCATGCCTGAAATCCCGTCCCGTGTGTACACGTGGGATGGACTTTCTGCCAGGGTAGAGGGCAACACTTCCTGCCGGCAGGGGAAACGTTCCGCCTTGGCGAGTCCATGTCGGGAACATCGTCCCGCGTGTACACGCGGGACGGAAGTTCTGACCTTGGCGGGGCCGTCGGCGTCCTCCATGCCTGAAATCTCGTCCCGCGTGTACACACGGGATGCACTTTCTGACGGGAGCGGGATCATTGCGCGCCGCCAACTGGGAAAACACGCTGGGAGAGATGGGCCCATGCCGGAAGTCGCATAGCGCGTGCACACTCGCCATGCTATTCCCGACACGGCTCTTCCGTTGTACGGCCCGCACGTGGTGCCAATGACTTCGGCGGGGGAGAAGAGCCCACCCGAGGGTTGCCCATCTCGCTGGGGGTCGCCCCTCTCCCCTTTTAGACCTGAGGGCTCTCTGGTTGGAGCCGATGGGGTGCATCCAACTTGCTGGCAGGTACGTCTTCGCAGTGGGCCTCGCGGGCTGAGTTTTGGCTCGGGTGATAGGTCGAGTGGGGAGTCCCCGCTTCGCCTAGACACAAAAAAGACCGTGACGCCACCTGACGCCGCGGTCCCTCTCTTACCTACTGCTCCAAAAGGGGCTACTTCTTGCCCTTCTGATCCGTGTTATAGAAGCCAGAGCCCTGGAACACGATCCCCGAGGTCTCGAAGACACGCTGTGCCTCGCTACCACACTTGGGGCAGGTTACCCTGGGATGGGCGCTCATGGGGTGCTCCACCTCGAACTGGGTACCGCATGAGGTGCACTTGTAGTCATAACGAGCCATTGGATCCTCCAAGATAAGGTCGCACATAACAAGTGGCCTCGCGGCCACGTTATTTACTGTACCCAAGAGGTGTGCGGCGCATGGCGAGGTTTTCGCCACGCGTGCTGCTACCATGAATTTTGCACGCTGAATATTGGTATCCAGGGCCGCTGCGGCCAGGGGGAGGAAGCATGGGAATCACTGGGGCGATCTTCGACTGCGACGGGACGCTCGTCGACTCCATGCCCATGTGGCATAACGTCGTCGTGGAGCTGCTTCGCGACTACGGCGTGCCCAACGTGGAGCACGTCTACGAGGTCACCGAGCCCCTCTCCCTGGGCGAGATGTGCGAGGCCTTCCACTCGCAGTACGGCGTCCCCCTGCCGGGAGAGCAGATCCTCGCCGAGGTCAAGCGGCGCGTGCGTGAGGCGTATAGGACCACGGTGCCCCTCATTCCCGGCTGCGGCGAGTTCCTGCGCAGCCTGCGCGATGCCGGGGTGCGGATGATCGTTGCCTCGTCCACCACGGTCCCCGAGGTGCGCGTGGCCCTCGCCGCACACGGTATCGAGGACTGTTTTGACGACGTTATCTGCGCGGGGGACGTGGGGCGCAGCAAGGATTACCCTGACGTCTACCTCGAGGCCCTGAGGAGGCTGGGAACCAACGTCCAGACCACCTGGCTCTTCGAAGACGCCCCCTTCGGCCTACGCACCGCACGTCGCGTGGGGCTGAGGACCGTATGCATCTACAACGATCACGATGGCAGGGACGAGGAGTTCTGCCGCCAGCAGGCCGACATCTTCAGCCATGGCTACGTGGACGTCTCCCTCCCCATCATCCGCGACTTTGAGCCTGCGCCAACAAGGACGGACGGCATCATGCGCGCGCTGCTGGTGGACGGGTCCCCCGAGCCCAGCTCGACGGCCCTTGTGCAGGAGCTGAGCGACCAGGCGGACTTCGTCGTGGCGGTGGACCGTGGTGCGCGTGCCCTGCTCGATGCGGGCGTGAGGCCGGACCTCCTGTGCGGCGACGCCGACTCGGTGGATCCCGAGGCGCTCGCCTGGGCGCGCTCCGGCACCGGGAACGAGATCGAGTATCCCTCGGAGAAGTACTGCACCGACCTGTCCATCGCCGTGTCGTGTGCCCGTCACGAGGCTGCGAGGAGGGGAGCCGCGCTTCGCCTCACCGTCACGTGCGCCACGGGCGGGCGGCCCGACCACGCGCTCGCGGCGCTGGGGGTCCTCGTCAGTGCGGCGGACGCCTGTCCCCGCATCGTGGAGGACTCCTTCGAGTGCCAGATTCTCTCTCCCGACGGCCAGGCATCCTGGAGGCTGGGCGAGAGGGGCGTGGGCAGGACCTTCTCGGCCATCGCCGTGGCGCCTGGCACAACGCTGTCCGAGCGTGGGCTCAAGTGGGAGCTCGATCACAAGGGGATCCCACTCCTGGGGGACCAGCCAGTATCCAACGTGGTGGTGGACGCGGACGCCACGGTGACCTGTGACTCTGGCGCGGTGGCGGCGTACCTGCTGTCGTGACGAGGGATCTGGGGGGGCGGGGCGTGCTCCCGTCTCCCCTACGCACGAAAAAGGGGAGACCCAAAGGCCTCCCCACAGAATCGCATATGTGAGCCGACTTATGCCGACAGTTGCCGCTACGCCTGGTAAGGCGAACGCGCGATGTTGCCCTTCTTGAGGCAACGGGTGCAGACGTTCTTCTTAACGGCGCGGCCGTCGACGTAGACGGTGACGCGCTGGATGTTGGGCTTAAACTTGCGGGCGACGGTGCGGTGGGAGTGGCTAATGGAGCGACCAGCAACAGCGTGCTTACCGCAGAAATCACAGACCTTCGACATGTTCACGACCTCCATAGGGTGACGCTGCTGCGTCACATACGACCAAAAGCTGTCCAAATATAGCACAGCCTTCCCATGCTGCAAACGCGACGGACACAATGAATGTGTCAGTTGTGTGCGCGGCTGGTCAGGGCTTCTGGTGGCAGAGCATTCGAGGGAGTCCACCTCGTGTCACCGGGGACGGATTTTAGCAGAGGGGGAATGGCTTTTGGACACGCGTGGGAGTCCCGTATGCGCAGACACCAGTTCTCCATTGCGGATCCGCCCAAATTGGAACAGAATCACGCGTCTGTGGGCGAGAAGCACCACATAGCTGCAGATGCGGGAAGTCGTCTCTGTCCTATGCTGCGTTATACTTGCGAAAGAAACATGCTGCGGCCGTGGTTTGGCCAGGCGAGAGGAGACACTATGGCAAAGGTCGTTCCGGGGACCCTCAAGGTATCCAACGACTGCATCGCCGACCTTGCGGGCTATGCCGCCCTCGAGTGCTACGGCGTCGTCGGCATGGCCGACATCGATCAGCAGGAGGGCGTCGCCCGCCTGCTTCCTGCCAACCGGCTTCGCAAGGGCATCGACGTGGGGACCGAGGAGGGCAAGGTCGTGGTCGACCTCCACGTGATCGTGGAGCAGGGCGTCAACATGGCATCCGTCTCGGGCAACCTCCAGAGCTCGGTCAAGTTCATTCTCAAGCAGATCGCAGAGCTTGATGGCGTCGAGGTGCGTGTACATATCGAGGGAATGCGCACCCGCTAGGCGCTTCGCTCCCGTCATAGAGAAGAACCGAGGTTTACCAAGCCATGATTGCAGAGACCGTTAGAACCTGTTTCCCCGTTGCCGCCAAGGTGGTGGCCGACAAGGCTGACGAGATCAACAAGCTCAACGTCTTCCCGGTTCCCGACGGCGACACCGGCACCAACATGTCGCTCACGCTGGGGACCGTCGTGAAGGAGGTCGAGGCCCTCCCCAAGGACGCCTCGATGGAGGACATCGCCAAGGCGATTACCCACGGCTCTCTCATGGGCGCCCGCGGCAACTCGGGCGTCATCACCAGCCAGATTCTGCGCGGCGTCGCGGAGGGGCTTGCGGGCGCGCGCGGGCCCGAGGCGACCACGTCGGACATCGCGGCGGCACTGCGCAACGGGGTCAAGGTCGCCTTCAAGGCGGTCCGCAAGCCGGTCGAGGGGACCATCCTCACCGTCCTCAAGGACGTCTCGGCAAAGGCCGACCAGATGGAGAAGGCAAAGGCCAACCCGGTGGAGACGCTCGATGCCATCGTGGTCGAGGCCTACGAGTCCGTCGCCCGTACCCCCGACCTGCTCCCCGTTCTCAAGGAGAACGGCGTTGTCGACTCCGGCGCCTTCGGCCTCGCCACGTTCATCGAGGGCTTTGTCAACGCCTACGAGGGCAAGGCAGGCGAGGTGTCCGACTTCAAGACCACCGTTGACTCTTCTGACGCCAAGGCGGACGTCGCCAACGTGGTTGACATCGAGATCAACGACGACTGGGAGGGCTCCCAGTACCGCTACTGCACGGAGTTCCTGTTCCGTGCCGACAGCCCTGACTTCGACGAGGAGGCCAACCTCCGCTACCTCGCCTCTATGGGAGACTGCGAACTTCTGGTGGGCTCCAACCCCGACTACAAGATCCACGTGCACACCAACCGCCCCGACCGGGTGTTGCGCCACATGCTGCACCGCGGGCAGATCTTCAACGTGTTCGTGCACAACATGGACCTGGAGGCCCACGAGCGCACCGAGGGCATCCGTCAGGACAAGGCGGAGGCCGCAGCAGCTGCCAAGGCACCCCGCAAGGCGCTCGGCTTCGTGGCCGTCGCCGCGGGCTCCGGCGAGGCGGACATCCTCAAGTCGCTCGGCGTGGACGTTGTGGTGTCCGGTGGGCAGACCATGAACCCCTCGACCGCGGACATCCTCGCCGCCATCGAGGAGTGCAACGCCGACCAGGTCATCGTCCTTCCCGACAACGGCAACATCCGCATGGCCGCCGAGGCAGCTGCCGGGGCGTGCACCGCGAGCAAGGTCGCCGTGGTCCCCACCAAGACGGTTCCCCAGGCGTTCGCGGCCATGTTCGTGGCGGACGTGGAGGGCGACCTCCAGTCCAACGTGAACGAGATGACCGACGCCATCTCGCAGGTGCGCGACGGCGAGGTCACCACGGCAGTCCGTGACTCCGCCGCGGCAGACGGCACCCCCATCCACGCGGGCGACGTGATGGGCATCCAGGACGGCTCCATCGAGGTCGTGGGGTCCGACGTGGAGGATGTGACGCTCAAGGTCATCAACCGCATGCAGGACGAGGAGGAGGGGGACACCCTCACCATCCTCGCCGGCAGCGACCTGGATGACGACGCGTTCAAGCACCTGCTCGACGCCATCGAGGCCGCCCAGCCCGACCTCGAGATCGACTCCCACCGCGGCGAGCAGCCCCTGTATCCCGTGGTCTTCTCGATCGAGTAGACCTTGGCTCAGGGCGGACGCGTCCCAACAATCGCAGAGGTCGGCGAGCGCCTGGGAAGGACCAGTGCGCTCGCCGACGACGTTTCGCACCTTAGGTACGTCTCGGGCCAGCGTCGGGAGGCGCTCGAGAGGCTGGGGATTAGGCGGGTCCGCGACCTCCTCCTCCACGTGCCCCATCGCTACCTCGACTTCTCGTGCGTCGTGCCCATCTCGCATGCCGACGTGGGGCAGGAGGTCACGGTCGTGGGGACGGTCGACAAGGTCAAGTCCAAGCGGCCCCGGCCCAACCTCCAGATCGTTGAGGCCTACGTCCTCGACCAGACGGGCGTCATGCAGGCCACGTTCTTCCGCCAGCCCTGGATTGCCGACCGCCTCAAGGTTGGAACGAGCGTTGCGCTCTCGGGGCGTGTGGAGTTCGCCTACGGCTTCAAGCAGATGAAGGCCCCGTTCCTGGAGGTCCTGGAGGGCTCCGGGGAAGGCGGAGACTCGTCCGGGGAGGGAGAGGGACGGTCCTCCCGGGCAAGGATATTGCCCGTACACCCGGTGGGGGAGGGCATCTCCGCCTCGTGGATGCGTCGCATCGTCTCGTGCGCCCTGGCGGACGCCGGTGACGTGTGCGACTTCCTCCCGCCGGAGCTTGTTGCCAGGCATGGCCTGATGTCGCTCTCCCGTGCGCTACGCGAGGTCCACTTCCCGTCGAGCCTGGCAACCGCGGAGGAGGCGCGCCGCCGCCTCGCCTATGACGAGCTGCTGTGCCTGCAGATCACGCTCCTATCGCGGCAGCACCTGGAGTTGAGGGGCATCACGCCCTTCTCGCACGTGGTGGACGGCCCTAGGCTCGCCGCCTTCAGGGGTTCGCTGCCCTTCTCCCTCACGAGGGAGCAGGAGGCCGCCCTGAGCGACATCCTGCGCGACATGGCGGCCCCGCACGTGATGAACCGGCTCCTCTTGGGAGACGTGGGCACGGGTAAGACAGTGGTCGCGGGGGCGGCGATTGCCGCTGCTGCGGACGGCGGCGCGCAGTCGGCCATGATGGCGCCGACGTCGGTCCTGGCGGCCCAGTACGCGCAGAAGCTCGGCCCGCTCCTCGACGCCGCGGGCGTGAGCTGGCAGCTCATCACCGGGGCGACCCCGACGGAGGAGAGGAGGCGGGCCGTGGCGGGCGTCGCCTCGGGCGAGGTCTCGGTCGCCTTTGGCACCACCGCGCTCCTCTCCGACGACGTCGCCTTCGCCCGTCTCGGCCTCGTCGTGATAGACGAGCAGCATCGCTTTGGCGTGGATCAGCGGGCCGCGCTCAGGAGGAAGGGGCCGGGAGCCGACCTGCTTGCGATGACGGCGACGCCCATCCCGCGATCGCTGGCGCTCACCATATATGGCGACGTCAGCTGCTCCCGCATCAGCCAGAGGCCCAACTTAGGTGCGGGCGTGACCACCAAGATCATCCCGCCGGAGCGCCTGGACCTCGCCTATGGCGCCATCCTAGAGGCGCACGAGCAGGGGCACCAGGCCTATGTGGTGTGTCCCCTCGTGGACGACGCGGATGACGGCTCCGAGCTGGACGACGTCCCCGAGGGGGTGCGCTCGTCCGCCAAGACCGTCCACTCCGCCAACACCACACAGGCGCGTCTTGCCCGCGGCCCCCTCAAGGGCCTCTCGGTCGGCCTCGTGACGGGGCGCCTTTCTGCCGCGGACAAGGACCGGGTGATGGACGACTTCAGGTCGGGAGCCATCGACGTCCTGGTTTCTACCACTGTGATCGAGGTCGGCGTGGACGTGCCCAACGCCACCGTGATGCTCGTGCTGGACTCGGACCGGTTTGGCCTGGCGACGCTGCACCAGCTGAGGGGGCGCGTGGGACGCGGCGACTGCGCCGGCACCGTCTTCCTGGAGTGCGCGGCAAAGCGAGGCAGCACGGCGAGGAAGCGCCTCTCCGCGCTGGAGTCCACCTCCGATGGGCTTGAGCTGGCGGAGCTGGACCTCAAGCTCAGGCACGAGGGTGAGGTTCTGGGCTACCGGCAGCACGGTGGCGTTTCTCTGCGCGTGAGCGACCTCGCGGTGGACGGTGACCTCGCCCAGGCTGCGCACGAGGACGCCCGTCGCGTCGCCGCCGCCGACCCGGAGCTTTCGGCGCCCGGCGACCTCGCCCTGGGCATAGAGGCGCAGGACCGCTTTGGCGGCTACTTCGAGGAGGTCGAGAGGGCATAGTCACCCGTCGTAGCTGCCTGGCCTAATGGGTGGAAATGGCGGCCGGAGAACGGTAGCATCTACCGGGTTTGGCGCGGGACGGTCCCGTGCCAGCGTTGGGGCACATGAAGGGACGTGGGCGGTTGGCGCGCGTGAAGATCGTGGGGGGTGCCTGGAGGGGGAGGTCCATCCAGGTCCCGGAGGGCAGGGGAGTGACCCGCCCCACCATGGACAGGACCCGCGAGTCCATGGCGTCGATGGTCCTCTCGGCGTTTGGCCTCGACCTCTCGGAGGTGAGGGTGCTCGACGCGTTTGCGGGGTCCGGGGCAATCGGCTTTGAGCTCCTGTCCCGCGGGGCACTTTCATGCACCTTCGTCGACCGTGACGCCACTGCGCTGCGCTGCGTGCGCTCCAACGCCGAGGCACTTGGCGCAAGGCCGCCGCGCGTGACCGCGACAAGGGGAGACGTCCTCGCCCTCGCGCGCAGGGGGAGGGTTCCCGGCGGGCCCTTCTCGCTCGTGGTCCTGGACCCTCCCTATGCGGTCGCCGCCGAGTCGGTCTCGGGGCTGGTCCGGGACCTTCGCGCGGCAGGGCTCCTGAACGACGGAGCGGTGATCCTGTACGAGCGGTCCGCCGACGCCCCCGACCTGGACGTCGACGGTGCCGAGCTGGTGAGCGAGAGGGGACGGGGCATCACCGCCGTCTCCCTTTGGAGGCTGGGTGGTTCGCATGAGTGACGTCGGTCAGACGCACGTTGTGGTTCCGGGGACCTTCGATCCGGTCACCTTTGGACACTTGGACGTGATACAGCGCACGCGCAGGCTCTTCCCCCGCGTGACCGTTGCCGTGGCGGCGTCGGTCGGTAAGCGTGGGGTGGGGACTGCCTTCACGCTCGATGAGCGCGTGCAAATGCTCCGTTCGGCTCTTAACGCCGAGGGCCTGCGCGACGTGGACGTGCAGCCCTTCACGGGGCTGCTGGTCGACTTCTGCACGCAAGTTGGCGCAAGCGCGGTGGTCAAGGGCCTGCGTGCCATGACCGACTTTGAGTACGAGCTGCAGCAGGCGGGCCTCAACAGCCACCTGGCCCCCGACCTCGAGTCGGTGTTCGTCATGTCCAGCCCCGAGTACGGCTACGTCTCGTCGTCCATCGTGAGGGAGCTCGCCTCCCTCGGCTCGGACGTGAGCTTCCTGGTCCCCCCGGTCGTGGAGGAGGCGCTCGTGCGCCACTACGGGACGGCGCAAGGCGAGTAGGGCTCTCGTCTCCCATCCAAGGGTTTGCATAACCCGCTTGCTCCCACGCCCCAATGGGAGACTTCATGCGCTCGCCCGCTGGTGGGCAGCATTGGGCATGGGGGGAATATACAATCTGCTACCATGGGTTCGATGCGGCCTGAATCATAGTTTATAGGCGGCAGCAGGTCGCAAGCAAGAACGAAAGGAGCCCCGCATGCAGCCGGGTGAAGAAATCGAGAGCCTGGTAGGTGAGCTCGAGCAGATTGTGAGCGAGGGCAAGACGCCCTTTGCGGGAGGGGCGGGCAAGAAGATCGTGGACGCCAACGACGTCTACGAGATCATCGACGAGATCCGGCGCGTGTTCCCCCAGGAGTTCGCGGACGCCCGTCGCATCGTCAAGGAGGAGGCCGAGACCCTTGAGCGCGCGCAGCAGCAGGCCGACTCCATCATCGCGGACGCTCAGCAGCAGGCTATGATCCTCGCTGGGGATCAGGAGGTCGTTCGTCTCGCACAGCAGCAGGCAGACGACATCCGCGACCGGGCGGCCCAGTACGAGCGCGACACCCGCTACAACGCCGAGGAGTACGCCGACACCGTGCTCGCGCACCTGGAGGACAACCTCAAGTCGCTCACCACGTCCGTCACCCGCGTGCGCCAGACGCTCGACGAGAACTCCGGCCCGCGCAATCAGACCAACGACGTCAACTGGTAGGTGCCATGCTCGAGGTAAGGCAGATTCTGGACGAGAGGCTCGAGAACCCCGGCGACACGCTTTCCGTCAAGGGGAACGTGCCCCAGGCGGGCTACGAGCTGGGCGGGCACCACTTTGACCTTCCCCGCGGGATCGACTACGACCTGGTGCTCACCAATGCGGGCGAGGGGATCCTGGCCACGGGCATGATACAGGCCCACGTGGTGGGCACGTGCGACCGGTGCCTTGACCCCGCCGAGTTTGACGTGGACGGCGAGGTGGACGAGTACTACCTCTTCCACGCGCCCAGTGAGGACCAGCAGGCGGACGACGACGAGGACGACGTGGACTTTGCCCTGGTGGGAGACGACCACACGGTCGACCTGGGCGAGGCGATCCGCGACACGCTGGTGATGGAGACGCCCTTCGTGGTGCTGTGCCAGCCCGATTGCAAGGGCCTGTGCCCGGTGTGCGGGGCAAACCTCAACAAGGAGGACTGCGGGCATGCGGCGCAGATCGAGGCCCAGCGCGAGCAGGAGCGGCTCGACGCAAGCCCGTTCGCCGCTCTGCGCGACCTCGACCTGGGCGATGGCGAGGGTTCGGAGAGCTAACAGCTTGGATAAGGTTAGGCCCTCCCCCAGCAAGTTCCCAATTGGGAATTGGCTGGGGGAGGGTCGTTGTATATGCAGGTTGCCTTATTGTCTTGCGCGTTCGCAGTTCACGAGGGCGAGGAGAGTCGCCAGCTGTTGCCGCTGCATAATACCCCGATCACCCGCTCCGCCCAGGCAGAGGGAGAGAGGGGAGACTTCCTCCTGCGTGAGACCCTGAACGCAACCTGAACATTCGGCAGGTCCTATGCATGCTGTCTCACCGAGCTGTGTGGATAGTTTCCGAAACTGCGCTGGGGAGGAGAAGATGGCGTCGGACAATGCAACCCGCTTTTGCACCGAGTGCGGAATGCGGATGGAAGTGTTCCACCGGGAGATGAGGGACTGGTACTCCCTCTCGTCGGATGGCGTGCTGCGGGAAAGTGGCTCCGGTGGCGCCTTTACCGGCTTTGACGACTATTTCCACGTCACGTCCGGCGGCGTCGAGAAGTTTGCGTCGGCGTCCTGGGACAGGACGAACCCGGATGACCTTGGCGACGCGAGCGTCACATTTCTCTATTCGAACTCCGACGGGGACGCCAGCAACAGGGAAGTGGACTCTGACTTTGTCAAGCAGCTCGAGGACAGGCATCCCACCAAGTCCTATGACGACTATGATTGGGAGCAGAACCCTCTGAGATAGCCTTCAGGTTTGCTGTGGCGGCCCGCCGCGGCTCACCCCCGCGAATGTAGTATTTCTGTTGGCGTGCGAGGGTCGCGCGTACGTGGTATAGTCAGTTCTCGCGTGTTCACAGGCAAGATCGTCGGGCGGGTGCCTGGCGTGCAGCTATGTAAGAGAGGTCAAGATGGCAGTTCCCAAGCAGAAAAAGGGCCGCGGCGCCACGCACACTCGTCGTTCGGCCAACAGCAAGCTCGCCGCTCCGGCACGTTCCGTCTGCCCGCAGTGCGGCGCTCCTAAGCTTCCGCACCACGTGTGCCCCAACTGCGGCTACTACAAGGACCGCGAGGTCGTCGTTACCGAGTAGCGCAGAGCCAAGCTCAACGAGCCTGGGAGGTCGGCCCCTGCCGGGGTTGGCCTCCCTTTTCACATTGGGGCAACGCCCCGGTCTGGAGGAGCCATGACTACCATCTGCGTTGACGCGATGGGCGGGGACGAGGGCCCCGAGGTCGTCCTGGACGGCATCGACGCCGCACTCTCCGCAGATTCCGACCTCTCGGTCCTCGTCTCGGGGCTGGAGGACGTGGTCATGCCGTTCGCAGCATCAAGGGAGAGGGTCCGCGCCCTCGTTGCGAGCGAGGTCATCGGCATGGGCGAGCACCCGGCCGATGCCGTGAGGGCAAAGCGCGACTCGAGCATCGTGCGCGGCTGCCAGGCGGTTCGTTCGGGGGATGCGGACGGGTTCTTCTCCGCCGGCTCCACGGGTGCCATCTTCGCCGCCGCCACCCTTCACGTGGGGCGGATTCGCGGGATCAAGCGTCCCGCCATCGCGAGCGCGCTCCCCGGCCTCTCCGGGAGAGACACGATCTTCTGCGACATGGGCGCCAACGCGGACGCAAGGCCCGAGATGATCGTTCAGTTTGCCCAGATGGGACGCGCCTTCTCGCACATCCTGCTGGGGGTCGAGGACGCATCGGTCGCGCTCCTCTCCAACGGCTCCGAGGACACCAAGGGCTCCGAGGCCGCCCTAGCGGCGCACGCCGCGCTGGCGGAGGCGTGCGGGGACGCGGGCTGGTTCAAGGGCAACTGCGAGGGCGGCGACATCCTGGCGGGTCGCTTTGATGTGATCGTCACGGACGGTTTCACAGGCAACGTCGCGCTCAAGACCATCGAGGGCACGGCCAAGTTCATCCTTGGGCGCGTGAAGGGGGCGGTGGAGCAGAGCACGAGGGCAAAGCTTGGCGCCGGCCTCCTCAAGCCCTCACTCAAGGCCCTCGCCGCGGAGCTCTCCGACGACGACTACGGCGGTGCCATGCTCCTGGGGGTCAAGGCCCCCGTCCTCATTGGCCATGGGGCGACCTCGCGCGAGGCCGTTAAGAACGGGACTCTCGCCTGCGCAAGGGCGGTCCGCGAAGGGCTTGTGGACAAGGTGGCGCAGCAGGTCTCGTAGGGTTTGGCGTACCCCAACAGGGTACAATCGTCAGGATTCGTTAATCTGCCGGCCGTGGCTCGGTGCCGCGGCCGGTTGCACGATGGGGAGGCAACCATGAGCCACGATCAGATCCTGGAGAAGGTCATCGGCCTCACTGCCGACGAGCTGGAGGTAGACCCCTCCACTCTTGGCGAGGACACCGAGTTCAAGAGCCTTGGCGCAGACTCCTTCGACCTCCTGGAGCTCGTCACTTCGTTTGAGGACGAGTTTGGCAAGGAGCTTCCCGACGACGAGCTCCAGTCTATCGTCACGATCGGCGATGCGGTCAAGACCATCGAGAGTGCCCAGTAGGTGAGCCGGTTGGGGATTGAGAGGAGCATCGCGCGCGTCGAGGAGATCGTCGGCCACCACTTTGAGGACCGAAGGCTGATCACCTCGGCCATCACGCATCCGTCGGCGGTGGAGAACCAGCCCGTGTCAGCCTCATACGAGAGGCTCGAGTTCCTGGGGGACTCCATCCTCGGCGCCATGGTCGCGACCGACCTCTTCGAGGCGTTCCCCAGCATGGACGAGGGAGAGCTCACACGCCTCAAGATCTCGCTCGTCTCGGGGAAGACGCTCAGCGAGGTCGCAGGCGACCTGGGAATTGGCGACGTGATCGTGTTCGGCGAGTCCGAGAAGGGCACCGGGGCGCGGGGTATGCACTCCGCCCTCGAGAACGTGTACGAGTCGATCGTGGGGGCGCTCTACCTGGACGCCGGGTTTGAGGTCACGCACGAGTTCGTTTCGAGGACGCTCGCCCCGCACATGTCGCCCCAGCTCGCGAAGCGGCCCCTCTCGCCCAAGTCCCGCCTTCAGGAGGTGACCCAGCGCGACCTTCGCTGTGCCCCCGAGTACAAGCTCGTGGGGGAGGAGGGGCCGGCGCACAAGCCCACCTTCACGAGCGTCGTCTTTGTGGACGGCGCACGCGTCGGGCGTGGCTTGGGCTCCTCGAAGAAGGAGTCGGAGTCCGAGGCGGCGCTCGACGCGCTGCGGCGCATGGGATACATGGACTCCGACGGCCCTGACGATGCGGCGGGGGGAGAGGGGGAGTAGCCCCCTCTCGGGAAGGTGTCTGGCACGTGTATCTGAAGTCGCTCACGCTCAAGGGGTTCAAGTCCTTCGCGGACCGTACGGCCATGGTCTTTGACCCTGGCCTCAACGTGGTCGTGGGGCCAAACGGCAGCGGCAAGTCGAACATCTCGGACTCGATCCTGTGGGTCCTGGGCGAGCAGAGCGCCAAGATGCTGCGCGGCCAGGCCATGGAGGACGTGATCTTCTCCGGCTCCTCCGGAAGGCAGGCCGTGGGGCTGGCCGAGGTCACGCTGGTCTTGGACAACTCGGACCACACGCTCCCCATCGAGTTTGGCGAGGTGGCCATCACCCGAAGGATGTATCGCTCGGGTGAGTCAGAGTACCTGATCAACGGTGCACCCGCCAGGCTACGCGACATCACCGACATCCTGCACGACTCTGGCCTGGGCAAGGACACCCACTCAATCATCAGTCAGGGTAAGCTCGACAGCGTCCTCTCGAGCAGGCCAGAGGAGCGACGCGAGCTCATCGAGGAGGCGGCGGGCATCAGCAAGCATCGCCGCCGCAAGGAGCGCTCGCAGCGAAAGCTCCAGGGCATGCAGGAGAACCTTACCCGGGCCAAGGACATCGAGCGCGAGATCAACCGCCAGCTCAAGCCGCTCGAGCGTCAGGTGGACAAGGCAAAGCGCGCGCACGACCTGCAGGGGCGGCTCGCCGAGCTCAACACCACGCTCGCGGTGGACGACCTCAGGCAGCTCCAGGCGCGCTACCGGCGCCTCTCCGAGCGCGGCAAGGAGGCAGACGCCGCCATCGAGCTCGCACAGTACCGCCTGGACGAGAAGAACCACGACCTGGAGAAGTACCAGTCGCTGCTTGAGCAGAAGGGCATCTTCGTTGGCGACCTGGGCGAGCAGCGTCGCAGGATGCAGGACCTCCTCGGGCGCATGGACTCCGACATGCGCCTTCTCGAGGAAAAGGGCAAGAACATGGTCTCGCGCCTCTCCGAGATGCGCATGAGCCTCTCCGCCATGGAACGCCAGCGCGCGCAGGCCGAGGACGAGCACGCCAAGGTCGCGGAGGAGCTGGAGGAGGCAATCGCACGCACGCGGGAGCTGAGGGGCCGCGTGAGCGAGCTGGGGCCGCAGGCAAAGGACGCCGCGGACGAGAGGCGCAGGCTCGGCTCTCGCCAGTCGCAGCTCACGGCAGACCAGCGCGCCGCCCAGCGCGAGGCGGACCAGGAGACGCTGGAGTATGCCAAGCTGCGCGACCAGATATCTAACTCCGAGGTCGAGGATGGCATGTTCCAGAGCCGCCTGGACCAGATCGCCGACGACCTTGCCACCGCGACCGAGGCGCTCTCGCAGCGCAGGGCGCAGGAGGAGGAGTGCCGCACGTCGCTCGAGGCGGCCCGCTCCCGCGAGCGCGAGGCGGACGACGCCATCAGGTCGTGCAAGGACGAGGTCAGGGCTGCCCGCAGCGCGGAGCAGGAGAGCCGCTCGAGCCTCTCGAAGGCCCGTGCCAACCTGGGGGCCCTTGAGTCCGTGGACGAGCAGGCGCAGAACTCGTCCCAGCTGGTGGCATCCCTCACGAAGGGGCCAGACGGCAGCCTGGTGAGGTGCCGCCTTGCCGACCTCGTGGAGGCGCCCGACGAGCTGGAGGGCGTGGTGGAGCGCCTGCTGGGCGACGACCTGGGGGCATTGGTAGTCTCGTCCGGTGACGACGCAGCCAGGCTTGCCCAGACCGCCTTGGGGTCCAAAGCAAAGGGCCGCGCCGCCATCGTGAGCATGGATGAGGCCGGAAGGGGGGACGCGGACGGTGACGGCCTGCCCGGGGAGTCCCTTCTCGCGAGGCTGCGCGTGCGCGACGACGCCGACGGGCTGGTCTCGTCGGTGCTGGGCGGGGTCCGCGTGGTCCCCGATGCCCGCGCCGCCCTCGAAGCCCATGCCAGCGCTCCTGGGCTCACGTTCGTGACGCCGGAGGGGGTCACCGTCCTGCCCGACGGGCGCACCTACGTGGGGCTTGCGTCCAACGCCGAGCAGGGCGCCCTCGAGCGCAAGCGACGCATCCGCTCCCTCCGCGAGGGGATGGGCGAGCTGGAGTCCGCCCTTGCCGATGCCACTGGGGCGATCTCCTCTGCCGAGGCGCGTCTCTCCTCCGCCCGCGAGGGGAGCGCACAGGCTAAGGGCGAGGTCGCGAGCCTCTCCGGCGAGCTGTCGTCCGTCACGGCGGAGATCGGTCGCCTTGAGGCGCAGATCCGCAAGGCGGAGTCCGAGCGAGCCCAGGTGACCAAGGGTCGCGAGGCCGCTGCGGCGCGCACGGGCAAGGCGCGCCAGGAGGTCGAGAGGCACAAGGCGGCCGCGGAAGCCGCCAAGGAGCGGGCCGCTCGGCTCTCCGATGAGCTCGACGAGGTATCGGGCAAGCGCCAGCAGGCCTCCCGCAAGGAGAACGACCTGGAGGGAAGGCTTTCCGAGGCCAAGCTCAAGCTCGCCACCGTGTCCGAGCGAAAGAACCACCTCGCGGTCCGTGAGGAGCAGCTCGCGCGCCAGGTTGCGGACATCGACAAGAGGCGCGAGCAGACCGAGCAGGGGGCGGCAGCGCTCGACGTGCTGAGGCTGAGGGTCGAGCCCCTCCACGAGCGCTACGACGCCATACACGAGCGCGCGCTCGCCTGGGCCGCACGGCTCAAGGACCGCGCGTCCCTCGCCGAGGCCGACTCCGACTCGCTCAAGCGCACCATAGGCGAGGCCCGCCAGGCGGTCGACGCCGCGTCCACCGAGCTAGAGGGCGCCAAGACCACCGCCAACGACGTCAAGGTCGAGATGGGTAGGCTCGAGGTCCAGGTGGAGAATGCCATCCAGGCCATCACCGCCGACGGCTACGTGTTGGAGGACGCGCTCGCTCTTCCCGAGCCCGAGGACCGCGAGGCCATGGAGCGCGAGGTGGAGCGTCTGCGCAAGCAACTCTCCGGCATAGGCCCCGTCAACGAGGTCGCGATGGACGAGTACACCCGACTCAAGGCGCGCGCGGACTACATCGGCGCCCAGGTCGAGGACCTCGAGAAGGCCAGGAAGTCGCTCCAGAAGATCACTCAGGCGATCGAGCGCAAGATGCGGCGCCAGTTCCTGGTGGTGTTCGACCGCGTCAACGCAAACTTCACGGAGATCTTCGCGATGCTCTTCCCCGGAGGGCATGCGCACATCGAGATGACCGACCCCGACCACCTGGACGAGACGGGCATCGAGATCGTGGCACAGCCCCGCGGCAAGAGGATCCAGAAGATGACCCTCATGAGCGGAGGCGAGAAGTCCCTCACGGCTCTCGCGCTGCTCTTTGCGGTATATAAGACCAGGACCGTCCCCTTCTACGTGTTCGACGAGGTGGAGGCGGCACTGGACGACGCGAACCTCTCAAAGCTGCTCGACGCCATCGAGCTGCTGAAAGAGGACACCCAGCTCATCGTCATCAGCCACCAGCGCAGGACGATGGAGCAGGCGGACGTACTCTATGGCGTGTCGATGCAGGCCGACGGCGTGAGCCACGTCGTGAGCCAGCGGCTCGACCGCTCCACGGGAAAGGTGGTGCAGGCTTAGATGGGACTTAGGGACCGGCTCAGGAAGGGCCTCTCACGCTCGCGCGAGACGCTCTCAGAGATCTTCTACATGGGCGGCGAGGTCGACGAGGACTTCTGGGAGGACCTCGAGGACCACCTCGTGATGGACGACATGGGCGCCGAGGTGGCCATGCGTGTCACCGACGACCTGCGCGAGCAGGCGGCGAGGGAGGGGCTTCGCACGGCGAGGCAGCTCAGGGCCGCGTTGGCCGAGCGCATCTCGCATGAGTTCGCAATAGCAGATCGTGACCCCTTCGAGGACCTTCCCTCGTGCGTGCTCTTCGTGGGCATCAACGGCGCGGGCAAGACCACCACGGTGGGCAAGCTCGCGGGCGTCGCAAGGGGGGAGGGGAGGTCCTGCCTCATCGGCGGTGCCGACACCTTCCGTGCGGCGGCGATCGAGCAGCTCGAGGTGTGGGGCCAGCGCTCCGGGGTCGAGGTCGTGACGCGCGAGCGCGGGGCGGATCCCGCCAGCGTGTGCTACGACGTCCTCGAGCGCGCCGAGAGGGACTCGGCAGACCTCGTGCTGATCGACACCGCGGGGAGGCTCCACACCTCGCCCGAGCTCATGCGCGAGCTCCAGAAGGTGGTCAGGGTCACACGCAAGCGCGCCACCATGCCCGTGAGCGTGGTCTTGGTGATCGACGCGACCACCGGACAGAACGGCCTTGCCCAGGCGACCGAGTTCAACGAGGCGCTCGACCTCGACGGACTCATCGTCACCAAGCTCGACGGCACCGCCAAGGGCGGCATCGCCGTGGCAATCTCACACACCCTCGGACTGCCGATCTATCGCATCGGCGTGGGCGAGGGGATCGACGACCTCCAGTCCTTCGACGCGGCGGAGTTCTCACGCGCGCTCGTGGGTGACGGAGAGGGGGAGTAGCTCATCATGTTCAACAGCCTGTCCGACCGCCTCCAGGGCACCTTCGACAAGCTCCGCGGCAAGGGCCGCCTGACCGAGGACGACATCAACTCTGCCATGCGCGAGATCCGCATGGCCCTGCTCGAGGCCGACGTCAACTACCGCGTGGTGAAGACGTTCGTCTCCGCCTGCAAGGAGAGGTGCATGACCTCCGAGGTCCTGGACTCCCTCACGCCGGCGCAGAACGTGGTCATGATCGTCCTCGACCAGCTCACCAAGCTGCTGGGCTCCACCGAGTCCAAGCTCGTCCTGGCCCAGAACCGCACGCCCAACGTGATCATGCTCGTGGGCCTGCAGGGCTCCGGCAAGACCACTGCTGCAGCCAAGCTGGCCTACCTGCTGAAGGGGCAGGGTCACAGCCCCCTGCTTGCGGCATGCGACACCCACCGCCCCGCCGCGGCAGACCAGTTGCAGACGCTGGGCAACGAGATTTCCGTCCCCGTGTTCCGTGGCGACGGCAAGGACGCGGTTGCCGTGGCGAGGGGCTCCATCCAGGAGGCGGTTGACCATCTCAACGACATCGTCATCGTCGACACCGCCGGCCGCCTGCAGGTCGACGAGGAGATGATGCAGGAGGCGGTGGACATCAAGTCTGCCGTCAAGCCCGACCAGATTCTCATGGTAGTCGATGCCATGACCGGTCAGGACATCGTCAACGTCGTTCGCGAGTTCGCTGAGCGCGTGGACTTCGACGGCGTCATCATGTCCAAGCTCGACGGTGACGCGCGTGGCGGCGGCGCCCTCTCGGTGCGCGAGGTCACGGGCAAGCCCATCAAGTTCGTCTCCATGGGCGAGAAGCCCGACTCCCTCGAGGTCTTCCACCCCGACAGGATGGCCAAGCGCATTCTGGGCATGGGCGACGTCTATGGAATCATCGAGCAGGCGCAGAAGGTCGCCGACGAGAAGCAGGTGGAGGACGCCGAGCGTATGCTGCTCGAGGGCTTCACCATGGACGACTACCTTGGCCAGCTCCAGCAGATCCGTAAGATGGGCGGCCTCCAGAAGATGATCGGGATGCTTCCCGGCGGCGAGCGCATGCTCCAGCAGGCGGGCAACCAGGCGGACGAGAGCCAGCTCACCAAGGTCGAGTCGATCATCAGGTCGATGACCAAGGAGGAGCGAAAGAAGCCCAAGAAGATCAACGGGCAGCGTAGGAAGCGCATCGCCGCAGGTTCCGGCCACACTGTCCAGGACGTGAACCAGGTCCTGAAGCAGTGGGACCAGATGAACAAGATGATGGGCAAGATGCGTCAGATGACGCAGGTCTCCCCCAAGGGGAAGAAGAAGGGCTCCACCTCGCGCAAACAGATGCGCCAGATGCGCGGCATGATGAAGAACATGGGTATTGGTGGCATGAACGGCCTGGGCAACATGGACATGGACCAGATCGCCAAGCTTGGGGGCAAGAAGTTCTAGGGTCCTCCCGCGCGAGGCATCGCTGTTTGGGACGGTCAAGACGACGGGGCGCATCGGGCCAACGAACTGGCTCGGTGCGCTCCGTTTGTTTGTGGCCGTTCCGCGAGGCCTTGCGCCAAGTCCGTGCCGGTTTGAAGGGCTCAAAGAAGGGGAGAGGGGCGTCTTCCGTGTCCGACGCCGCACGTCGCGCCCCCGCTCGGGGAGGGTCCCTGGTCAAAGAAGGGGAGCGGGTCACCCGGCACGGACGAGTCTTGGTCAGGGGCAAGCCTCCCCCGCTGGTGATGCCCGCTGGCCGCACGGTAATCCCCCCTGCCATCATCCCTCCGAGTGCCTCCCACACGGTAGCGGACTCCCCTTCCTGGGGGGGGGGGGGGGGGGGGGGGGGGGGGGAACCCTGGCTCCTTGCAGGCGGCTTTAGACAGAGTGGCCTATTGGGCTGACTTTCCCTAGTTGACATCCAGCCAAGTCTCCAGCTTTGGAAGAAGGCTGCTTGTGCGTGCGCTCGCGCGAGCAATCTGCTGCCAGCCTACTGTCTCCTCTGCTGCCGATGGCAGCTGCGTCCTGAAATGAGCACTCACATCGGGAGTTTGCTGCTATGGTTGCAAAGATTATGCGAAATCAACTGGGGAAACGCAATGCCGATGCGCTGACCTGGCGGCTGGGACCTTGCGGAGGTGCACGCACCGGGAGTCTGTTGCCAGTAGGCGTTCCGCGGGGGGCGCCCGTTCCGTACCAGGGCCTGCCCCGAAGGAAAGAACCCCCAAGAAGGGAACCATAGCGACTCACCGCCCATGCAGGAGCCGGCTCGTCAGGGCTCATCCGAAAGGTATGCTGCCTGCTCTGCTCGTTGGCCCTGATTCCATGTCGTGGTCGTCGTGACTCGGAGCCTGAGGTCGGCAGCATGCCAAGGGGAACGGCACTGTAGCAGAAGCCCTTTCAAGTGGTGTTCGCATAGGGTTTCGCTGCCAGTCGCGGGAGGAGTACCTGGAGTCTTTGAAGGTGTAGGGACGCCACTGCTTAATCACCCTAAGCCTCCTGTGGATTCGGCAACCGAATGCCTAGCCGCACTAGCCCCCATGCTGATCTCCGGCACTTTTGCTCGCACGAGGGCTAGAAGGGTTAAGGAATTTGCTTCGAAATCCACATGAGGGCTAGTGCGGCTAGGCAACAGGCTCTCAAAACCGCACGAGGTCTAGGGAAATTAAGCGCATGTCGCAGAACATGCATGTGCCTGGGGAAAACAGGGCATCGCGATTGACCTCCCCTCCATTCCCTGACTATGGGCAGGTTCGTGAGGATGGCTGGTTGCGTGTCCCTCTGCATTTCTGGTTTTGCCGGGAGCAGAACTGCATGTCTTCACAGGCATCTGGTCAGATGGCTCCCACGGGTCTGTCCTCGTTGCGGACGCAGGCTCCCAGGCGGCCGGCGGGAGGGGTCAGGGGCACGACCCTCGCTCTTCTCCCCCAAACGAGAAGCCTCCCGTCCCCCCAACCTAGGGAACGGGAGGCAATCAAAACCCCTCGAGATGGGTCGCAGCCCCGTCGTGTGGTGACGCCTAGCTGTGGACCACCACGACGTCCCCGACCTTCACCAGCGAGTACAGCGTCTTTGCCGCATCGGACGGCAGGTTCACGCAGCCATGGCTGCCGTCGGTCTGATAGATGGTCCCGCCAAAGGAGCTGCGCCAGCTGGCGTCGTGGAAGGCGACCATGTTGCCCACGAAGGGCATCCAATAGCTGACCTGGCTCTTGTAGTCTGGCTCGCCGTCGCCGTTCTCGTCCTCTCCGATGAGCGTCTGGTTGGTGCCCATGTACGAGTCGATGGTGTACACGCCCTCGGGCGTCCCGTGCCCCTTGGAGGTGTTGCCGGACACGCAGTCGCTCTCCCAGATGAGGTTGCCGCTTTCGTCGTACATCCTCACGTGCTGCTCGCTGAGGTCGCAGTCGATGTAGCGGCTGCCCCAGTCGGCCCCGCCGTGGTTGTAGGTCGCTGCCGAGGTCTTCCAGGGGATCTCGACCGACGCCGCCTTGCCGGCCTGGATGTTTGCCGCCAGGGACTGTGCCAGGGAGGACCCGTCGAGCACCCATCCGTACGTGCCGCCCGATACCGTCACCTGCTTGCCGTACGGCGTGGTGTAGGTGCGGGAGGTCCCGACGGTGTCGTACTGCTTGGACAGGTCACCCGTCGCCCAGGTGGTGATGGCGTTGGTGTCGAGCGAGACCGAGAGGTCGTCCCCCACGCTGACCCACTTAGAGATGGTGTCCGCGTCCACCGTGGCGGCGGTCGAACCGTTGACGGTGAGGGTCTGCGTCGCGGCGAGGTAGGAGTTCGCCGTGGACGCCGCGGTCTTCAGGCTCTCGTCGTCCTTGGTGACGGTGGGCTGCTGCAGGCTGTCCGATCCCAGCTCCAGCGTGGTCTGGCCAGAGTCGATGGCTGCCTCCACCGCCTTCTCGACGGCGGATTCGTCCAGGGCGGTGCCTTGCTGCTCGGCAGTGATCGCGTAGGTCTTGCTCGACGAGTCGTAGGCGATCGTGGCGTTGGTGGGGGCGGTCGCGCTCGCATTGACCTTGTCGACGGCGGCCTTGACCAGGGCGGTGAGCTTGTCCTTGTCGTAGGAGGGGGAGAGGCTCACGGTGATGTTGTTTCCACGCGCCACTTTGACGGGCCACAGCCACGCGTTGGAGGCGGACTGGATCGCCTGCGCGATCGTGTCGGTCCCGCTTGCGTAGTCGATGTCCGACGCGCCAACGGTGAGTGACAGTCCCTCGCCCGACACCGCCAGCGAGTAGTTGCTGACGGTGCTCGCCTTCTCCTCCGCGACCGACTGGGCGGTCTTGAGCGAGGCATCCTCGCCGTTCACTGTCGTGTTGGGCATGAGGACCCTCGACCAGGCGACGACCCCTCCCAGGTAGACTCCGCCAACGACCCCAGCGCACACCAGGGCCACCTTGGCGCCCTTGGGAATGCCGCCCTTGCGACTGTGTGGCCTGTCTCCCCTGCTTTGCTTGCGGCTGCGGCTGGGCCCGTCGTGGTGGTGCGCCCCCACCGACGCGTCGTGCGAGAGGTGCGTTGGCACGATGGGCTTTGGTGCCAGCACGGTCTTGGCGGGATCGGCCTTGGGGGCGTCCCCCTGCCTGTTGTCCTTGTCGTCTTGCACGTGTGCTCCCTCGTTGCGTGCCGGTTCCGTTGCCCGGCCGCGCCTTGTTTCCTGTCGGGGTATTCTACCCCTCGAGAAAGAGAAGGGGCGAATGGTTGGTGCGCAGATGACAATTACACGGATAGCAGATGAATCTGACCCTAGGCTCGATGTGTACACGCGACTCTCGGACCGGCAGCTTAGGAGCCTTGCGGACCCGTCGCAGGCAGTGGTCGTATGTGAGTCTCTTCTCGTCATCAAGGTCGCCGTTGAGCGCGGTCTTGAGCTGCAGTCGGTATTGGTGGACGAGAGGCACCTGGACAACCTGCTCCAGACCGTCCCCGCCCTGGATGGTATGGACGTTCCCATCTACACCGCCACGCGCGATCAGCTCCAGGGGGTCACGGGGATCAACGTCCACCGTGGCTATTTCGCCGCCGCGAGGAGGCCGCGACCCAGGGGGCTGGGAGAGGTGCTCGAGGGTGCGGGTCGCATCGCCGTCCTCGAGGGGCTCGTGGACATCACCAACGTGGGTGCGCTCTTCCGCTCCGCCGCGGCGCTCGGGGTCGACGGGATCGTCCTCGCGCCGCGGTGCGCCGACCCCCTCAACCGACGCTCCGTGCGCGTGAGCATGGGGACCGTTTTCGTGCTTCCCTGGGCCGTCGCCCCGGAGCCGTGGCCGCAGTCGCTTCTCGGCGAGCTGGGCGAGAGGGGCTTTCACACCGTGGCCCTGGCGCTCGACGACCGGGCCGTCCCCATAGATGACCCCTCGCTCGCGGGCCACGACCGCCTGGCCCTCTTCTTTGGCAGCGAGGGCTGGGGCCTCTCGGACCAGGTGCTCGAGGGTGTCGACTCAACGGCGATCATCCCGATGCAGAGGGGCGTCGACTCGCTCAACGTGGCGGCGAGCAGCGCGGTCGCGTTCTGGGAGCTCTGCTCCCGCGGCAGGTCGTAGGCACCCGTCGCGAGTCCGCCGCGACCCCGACGAATTGCGGGTCTCGCGGTCCCGGCGGACAGACTCGCGCAATCTTGGGTAATAGGCAAACAGGCACCAAGCCGTGCCATGCCCGCGGCACAGAAGGAGAAACCCACGATGGACATGGATAACAGAAAGCGACGGCAGTCGATGATCATCTACGTGATCATCGCCATCATCGTCGCGATAGCGCTGAGGTCGACGCTGTACCCTAGCATCGTCTCGAGCCAGGTCAAGGAGGTCAGTTACACCGACTTCCTGTCGATGGTCGACGACGACAAGGTGTCCGAGGTCAACCTTGACACCTCAAACAGCCAGATCCGCTTCAAGCTCAAGGACCAGGACGGAAGCATCCAGTACTACGAGACCACGCTCTTCCCCAACGACGACTCGCTGGTGAGCCGCCTGGAGGAGCACAGCGTTGACGCGTCTGCCGAGATCCCGGACGACTCCAACAACATGTGGCTGTACCTGCTCCTGTCGTATGGCATTCCGCTGCTGATCATCTTTGGCGGTGGCTGGCTCTTCAACCGCCAGCTCAAGAAGTCGATGGGCGACGACGGCCCGTCGATGAACTTTGGCGGCGGCTTTGGCCTCGGAGGAGGCGGGCTCGGGAAGTCCGGCGCCAAGGAGGTCAAGGGCGAGGACACCGGCGTGACCTTCAAGGACGTTGCCGGCCAGGACGAGGCAAAGGACTCGCTGCGCGAGATCGTGAGCTTCCTGGAGGACCCGCAGAAGTACAACGACATCGGAGCGCGCTGTCCCAGGGGTGCCCTGCTCGTGGGCCCTCCGGGCACGGGCAAGACCCTGCTCGCCAAGGCGGTTGCTGGCGAGGCGAACGTCCCGTTCTTCTCCATCAGCGGATCCGAGTTCGTCGAGATGTTCGTGGGTCGTGGCGCCGCAAAGGTGCGCGACCTGTTCAAGCAGGCCAAGGAGAAGGCCCCCTGCATCATCTTCATCGACGAGATCGATACCGTCGGCAAGAAGCGTGACACGAGCATCAACTCCAACGACGAGCGCGAGCAGACGCTGAACCAGCTCCTTGCCGAGATGGACGGCTTCGACAACCATAAGGGCATCGTGGTCCTGGCGGCCACCAACAGGCCTGACTCGCTCGACCCCGCCCTAACGCGCCCCGGCCGCTTTGACCGCCGCATCCCCGTCGAGCTTCCCGATCTCGCCGGCCGCGAGGCGATCCTCAAGCTGCACGCCGGCGACGTGAAGATGGAGCCCGGCGTCGACTTTGGCGCCGTCGCCCGACAGACTCCCGGCGCCTCGGGCGCCGACCTCGCCAACATGATCAACGAGGCGGCACTGCGCGCCGTCAGGTTTGGCCGCAAGCGCGTCACCCAGGAGGACATCGAGGAGTCCGTCGACACTGTCATCGCGGGCGAGAAGAAGAAGTCCACGGTCCTCTCCGAGCACGAGAAGGAGGTCGTCGCCTACCACGAAACCGGCCACGCCATCGTCGCGGCCGTCCAGGACGGCAAGGCGCCCGTCTCCAAGATCACGATCGTGCCCCGAACCTCCGGCGCCCTGGGCTTCACCATGCAGGCGGAGGAGGACGAGCACTACCTCACCACGCGCGAGGAGTACGAGCAGCGCATTGCCGTGCTCTGCGGCGGCCGTGCGGCCGAGGAGCTGATCTTTGGCCAGATGACCTCGGGTGCCGCCAACGACATCGAGAAGGCCACCAAGATCGCCCGCGCCATGGTCACGCAGCTGGGGATGTCCGACAGGTTTGGAATGACCGCGCTGGGCGAGACCACCAACCGCTACCTGGGCGGCGGCATGGAGCTCACCTGCTCCGAAGGCACGCAGCGCGAGGTGGACGAGGAGGTCCAGCGCCTGGTCGAGGCCGGGCACCAGACCGCCCTCAAGACCCTGCGCGAGAATCGCTTCAAGCTGCACGAGATCGCGCACTACCTCCAGAAGAAGGAGACGATCACGGGCGAGGAGTTCATGAACATCCTTAACCGTGATGACGGATTCGCGCCGCGCTATCAGGCAAACCCCGAGGCATAGGCGGGGGAGAAACACGCAACGACGGGGGGGAGGGGCTGCCAGGGATGGCAGCCCCTCCCCCTTACGCACCACGCTGGCTGGCGTTCCTTCCTACGCCGTGGGCTTCCTCTCGCTCAGGATGCCCTCGCGATAGGCGGAGAGGAGCCGTGAGAGGTCTCGGATCTGCCTGCGGATGTCGGCGCCCGTGTCGGTGTCCGCAATCCTGAGCTCGTGGGGCTCGCGTTCTATCACCGTCACATCGCTCTCGATGTCGGCGTTATCGTCCAGGGCAGCCTCCACGCTCTGGAAGGGGCGGTGCGCCTTGATGCGCATGCCGTCCGAGCCGGAGATGAGCGTGTATCCCGCGATGCCCGTCTTCTTGTGGTAGGCGGAGCAGAACCCACCGTCGATTACCAGGAGCCGACCGCCGGCGCGACTGGGGCTCTCGCCGTCGATGGCCTTTACCGGGCGGTGTCCGTTCACGATGTGCCCGCGTTCGCCGTCGAGGCCAAACTCCTCCAGGATGCGCGCACAGACGCTTTGGTCGTGGGTGAGTCGGTAGTACGGGTCCTCCGGTTCCTCCCAGGTTGAGCGGTCGTCGACGAAGGTGCGCTCGAAGGTCTTCACCACGCGCCCCGAGAGGGGGGAGTGGCGCCCGCACCACAGGTACCACATCCAGTCGAGCGAGGCCTGGTCTCCCACATGCCATGCACGGCGTGCGATGCGGTCGCAGAAGTCCATGTACTCGCGGCCGGAGTATTCCCGGCCCTCACAGGTGACCCTGCTGAAGCTGCCGTCCTCCTCCAGGGGAAGGCAGCCGTGGAACAGCAGGTTGCCGTTGCGCACCAGGTAGATGCTCCCGCGCTCGTATAGAAACTCAACCTGGCGGCGCAGCCTCTCGCTCGACTTGAACGAGCGCACGAGCCCGTCGAGGACGCGCCTCTCGTCTGCGTCGAGCTCGTAGGGGTGAGCGGTGTTGATGGTGGGGAA